>Ga0308165_1000036_pt1 | contig 401494 bp, 386 predicted proteins | sample PhyWR2_FD_201032 | JGI IMG/M metagenome (GOLD analysis project Ga0308165, IMG submission 201032) | Phyllosphere microbial communities from UC Gill Tract Community Farm, Albany, California, United States - DLSLW.R2 | ecosystem: Host-associated > Plants > Phyllosphere > Unclassified | place...
TTAATTGAACGATGAGAATTTTTGTGAAGGTTAATACATTCTAATTTGAAAGCAACGCTAAATTTTTCTTTTCTATACATAAAAAAATGCCCCTAAAAAGTGTCTAACTTTTTGGGGGCAGTCCAGATGAGCGGATTTTTATGTTGATATGTTGTGATTTCAATTAATCTCCATCAGAGAACATTGAGTTCGCCAGAGAAGTTACAATTGATAATAATATACTGAAGATAAATGCCCACCAGAAGCCGTCTACCACCATACTATCTATGAAGTAGTCTGCAATCAGGATAATTCCGGCATTAATTACCAAAGCAAAGAATCCTAAAGTAAGGATCGTCAACGGCAGGCCAAACAGGCTTAAAATAGGCTTTACAAATATGTTAAGAACCCCAAGCACAAGCGCAAAGATAATGGCTGAAGAAAATCCTTCGAAATGTACTCCCGGTAGAATTTTGGTTAAAAGATAAGCAACAATTGCTGTAATAAATAGTCGGATAATTAAGTTCATTGTGATATTTTTTAATGTTTATGGGGGATATGGAGCAAAAGCCATTCCATTTCAAAAAAAAGAATTCCGCGAAACCCCTTATTTAAGGAATATTTTGCCTGTTACTTACCCAAACCTGTTATTTTATTTTCATCATAGTGACCAATGAGGTCGCTACATGACTTTCTGATTCTGAACCTTCATTCTGAACATAGATTTCCGTTCTTACCACAATGATTTTCCCTCCGCCTTTGATGACATAGGATTTTGAAACCAAAGCATCTCCCATAGCAGGACGAAGGTAATTCACTTTCAATTCAACAGTTACCACATAGCAGTCTTCCGGATAATGACTTACCGCTGCATACCCTGAAGAAACATCCACCAGAGAAGCGATCATAGCCCCGTTGAACATTCCTGCTTTTCTGGTCATCATTTCCATTTTGGGAATCTTCATGGATATAAAATCAGTTTCCACTTCCAATAGTTCTGCTTTATAGAATTGCAAAGTTTCCGAGCGGCTGAAGCTGTCTGTGATGAGTTTTCTTTTCTCTGGTGTCATTATTTTTTGAATTTGTATGTAAAGGTAGAAATTGATTTAAAGATTAAAGAATTTAAAGATTAAAAATTTCCAGCCGTAAGAAACCTTCTAGATATTGGAAGCCTGTAGGTTTGGTGGTGTGTGGTTATTCAGGAATAATTAAAATTTTTCAGTTCAAAAGATTAGCTTTGCAGGAAAGCTTTATGATGGGTTTAAAAAGGTTTTTCCAATTTTTAGGTTTAGTTGCATGCTTCAGTTTTCAGGCGCAAACACTGCATTTGTATGGCGGTGCAGATCAGGATCAATATCTGGGATGCTTAAACTGTGATAACTTCGATACGAATTCGATATGGAATAAGTTTAGCGATTACGGAAATGTATTCAGTTCAAAATCAATCTGGAATAGGTATGGAAATTATGGAAGTACCCACAGCACCTACTCTCCATGGAATGAATATGGGGCTTATCCTCCGGCAATCGTTGATCAGGATGGAAATTTCTTAGGTTTCCTCACCGTGAATCCTTACAAATCTGAAAGATCTGAACTGGAATTGGCTGTGATTTTATGCAAACATCATGAAGAGATAAGAAGTGATGTTGGCGGATGGTATGAGAAACTGTTCCGTTAAAACACCCCGTTAAAAATTATTTGAATTTTCGCCATCCCGGAGAATAAGAATTTTCACATCTTCAGTTGAGATGTTTTTATTAGAATAAAAGGTATGAAAAGTATAGGACTGGATTCCTGCGGAATGACAAAGTGTGCGGATAGACTACGTTTTACAAGAAAATTTTATTTAACTTTCCCGTGGTTCTCTTTCAAAACGAAACCCTTTTATTATGCTGAATGATTACAAAAAATACGAATTATTTGGAAAGACCCTGATACAGAAAATTGATATGACGGGGCCGTTCAGATATGATTTTCCGGTTTCAGAGCAGGCCTGTTTTCTGTATGTGATCAAAGGAGAATTTCAATATAAGACAGATGAGCAGGAATTTAATGTTCCAACCCATTATTCCCTATTTCTGAACTGTATCAGCTCAGGAAAGCATATTCAAAATTCAAATTTAGAAAGTAGCTGCCAGGTCGTCATTGTGACCTTCTACCCTGATATCCTGAAAAGAATTTACGACAGGGAGTTGCCTTCTTTATTGCAGAAACCTGTAAACATAGTTTCAAATCAATCCAGTGAGAAAATAAATAATGATTTTCTGATTCAAAAATATGTAGAAGGATTGCTTTTTTACTTTGAAAATCCTTCACTCATTAATGAAGATATATTAATTCTTAAGCTAAAAGAGATCATGTTATTGCTGGCTCAGTCACAGAATGCCAATGCAGTTCAACTGATTTTATCTCAACTTTTCTCTCCAACCACTTACTCTTTTAAGCAAATCATTGAAGCCAACTTGTTTTCGCAGCTCACCATTGAACAGCTTGCAGAAAAAAGTAATCTGAGTATATCATCCTTCAAAAGAGAATTCGCAAAACTTTATGAGGATACTCCCGCCAATTATATAAGAAACAAAAAACTGGAAAAGGCTTCCGAACTGCTTTTAATATCCGATGAACGGATTACTGATATCGCTTTTGACTGTGGGTTTAATGATCTGGCAACTTTTACAAAAAATTTCAGCGATAAATATCATATTTCCCCGTCAGCTTATCGCCAGGAGCGGAAAGAAAAATAATTTGAAAACTATTTTTACAAATTACACACGCATTTCTTATCCATAGGAAGTGCGTTTTTTTGAACTAAAATCTCAAATTCTTGAACGAAATCACAAAATCATTTCTGTGTATCTATCGCAAATTTGTACCATCAGTTTCAGGGAATAAATTTTCTCTTCAAATGCCATAAAAAGCAAAAAAGAATAAGAAACTGAATGAATATACATTTAAAATAATATCAATATGAATCTATCGATTTTAGGAATTTTTCACACCATCATTGGTATAAGTGCTCTTGCCGGAGCAATGATCGGATTTATCAAATACGGTAAGATTAGCCTCACTCATCTATCCGGAAAGGTCTACTTTTACGCTACCCTCATCACATCACTTTCAGCATTGGGCATCTCCAAAGCCGGAGGTTTTAATGCGGGACATGTGTTCTCATTATTTATCATTGTTTTGATCTCTGCTGCCTATTTCCTGTTCTCAAGTAAAAAGGAAAGCAGGAGAGCCAGATATTTTGAGAATTTTTTGCTGTCATTCAGTTTTTTCCTGTCCCTTATTCCAACTGTTAATGAGACTTTTACAAGAGTTCCCATTGGACATCCTTTAGCTAAGGATATCAAAGATCCGATTATTGGTCAGACTCTTCTTGTTATTTTTCTGCTGTTTGTGATTGGATCAATTTTTCAGTTTATGAAGCAGAGAAAAGAGAATGTGAAAATTTCAGGATGATAATGTATTCAGAAAGCAGTAAAACCACCCCGTCAAAAATTCTTTGAATTTTCGCCACCCCTCCAGTGGAGGGGAATTTTTACGTCTTCAGTAGAGGTATTTGTATTATGATAGAGATTGGGAAAATATAGAAAATAGGAATCTCTGTATAAATGAAAACCGGAGATTGTTGGAAAGCGCAAAGGCGCAAGTCATTACCAAGTTGACTATTTTTAAAGCGCAAAGATTTTATCTCCGATAAAATATAATACTGTCTAAAATTGTATCGTCTGTATCTATGAAGTCCAGCCGTTATTTTTATTATCTTTGAAGAACAATGCTCATTTAGCGTACATTAAATGCTACCGCGTTTGACTGGCAGTCAAAAGGTCACGGGTTCGAATCCCGTATTCTCCACTTAATGATGGTATTTGATTAGCTGAGTTGTGTCTGAAAATCGTCAGTCAAAGTCAAAATACCTTCTGCAATAGCATCCGGATGGGTGGTGAAGCCCTTTAATTTTGAAGTTTTTCCTTTTAAAACAAGATCTAAAAGCTGTTTATCTGATAATTTTTTACCGAAAATTTCAAAGGTGATTTTAAAGCCACAGTTTTTGAAATCGGAACATCCTACCGCTGTTTTTCCTTTGATGAGGTTGTGTTCTTTACATTTCGGACATTTCGTTTCTTCCCAGGACTGAAGTTCTTTCTTCTGTGCAGGTTCTCTTTTTTTCTTCTCCTTTACTTCTTCTTTTTCTTCTTCCTGAAGGGTAATCACTTTTCCTTTTCCGTAGACTACTTTTTCGGTAAGTTCGGTAACCATCTGAATCAGTTCTTCTTTGAAAAGGTTGGCTTCATACTCCCCTTTTTCTATTCTACGAAGTTTGGATTCCCATTCACCAGTCAGTTCCGGACTTTTTAACAATTCATCTTCGATGGTGTCAATCAACTGAATTCCGGTTTGGGTAGCGATGAGGTTTTTCCTTTTTTTCTCGATGTATTTTCTTTTGAAAAGGGTTTCAATGATGTTGGCACGGGTGGATGGTCTTCCGATCCCGTTGTTCTTCAACATCTCACGCAGCTCTTCATCTTCAACCTGTTTTCCGGCCGTTTCCATTGCTCTCAGCAAGGTTGCTTCCGTGTAAGGTTTTGGAGGCGTGGTTTTTCCCTGATGAATCTTTGGATCATGTGGTCCGGTTTCACCTACAATAAATTCAGGAATGGTTTGTTCTTCTTCTTTTTCTTTGTCCTTATCCGTAGTTTCTTCTTTAGGCTCTTTGGCATAAACGGCTCTCCATCCTGCTTCAAGAACCTGTCTTCCGCTGGTTTTGAAAGGAATGGTTCCTACTTTTCCTTCTACCAATGTATTGGAAATTTTACACTCCGGATAGAATACCGCAATAAAACGTTTTGCAATCAGATCATAAATCAGTTTTTCTTCCCTGCTCAGATTTTGAGAAGGTGGAATTTCCGTAGGAATGATCGCATGGTGATCGGTTACTTTGGTATCGTCGAAAACGGCTTTTGATTTTGGAATCGGAGCTTCCAGTAACGGAGCAATCAGATCCTGATAAGGGTACATTTTCTGAAGAATTCCTGTTATTTTCGGATATAAACTTTCGGATAGATAGGTGGTATCAACACGTGGATAGGTTACGTGCTTCTTTTCATAAAGACTTTGGATATAGTTCAACGTATTTTCCGCTGAATATCCGTATTTTTTATTGGCTTCCACCTGAAGTCCGGTCAAGTCGAAAAGTCGTGGATTTTTTTCTTTTCCTTCTTTAATTTCGAAAGAAACGATTTCAAATGGATTTACTTTCAGGTATTCCAGTCCTTTTTCAGCCCGTTCCAATGTTTTTAAACGATCGATCGCCGCATTGAAAATAACATCACGGTATTTGGTCTTCAGTTCCCAATATTCTTCTGTGGTAAAGGCATCAATTTCTTTCTGGCGCTGAACCAGCATAGCCAATGTAGGAGTCTGCACTCTTCCAATGGAAAGAACGGCTTTATTTCCGCCAAATTTCTTGGTAAAAAGCCTGGTAGCATTGATTCCCAATAACCAGTCTCCTATGGCTCTGGCATTTCCCGCCAGATAGAGGTTTTTATAATCTTCTGCCGGTTTTAAACTTGCAAAACCTTCTTTAATCGCATCTTCCGTCAATGAAGAAATCCATAAACGCTGAATGGGTTTGTTACATTTTGCCTTCTGCAATACCCAACGCTGAATGAGTTCTCCCTCCTGCCCGGCATCCCCGCAGTTGATGACCTCATCACATTCTTCGACCAATTTTTCAATGACTTTAAACTGATTTTCAACACCTTTATTCGGGATCAGCTTGATTCCAAAACTGTTGGGAATAATGGGCAGTGAAAAAAGATTCCAGGATTTGAACTGCGGACCGTAATCGTGAGGTTCTTTCAGGGTACAAAGGTGTCCGAACGTCCATGTCACGCAATAGCCGTTTCCTTCCATATAGCCTTGTTTAGGCGTGGTAGCGCCCAATACTTTGGCGATATCTCTGGCAACACTGGGTTTCTCGGCAATACATAATTTCATGAACTCGGGTTTATTGAAGGAGTGCAAAAATCGTGATTTTTTTTGACTTTTCAAATTTAGTTAAAGGTTAAGGGCTTAAAGTTGAAAGAAAGGAAATTAGATTTTGTATTTTAAAACATTCCATCTTTACAATGTTTTCTATCAATTTATTTAAACGCACAATTTTATTATTTTTTTTAAAACTCTAAGGGAGCAAAGATGAAATCAATTTCATTGATTTTTTCTAAGCCTGTGGATTATCCTTTCGCTTCATCAGCAACTTAGCTGCATTTTCTTTACTTCCTCAAATCAATAACAGAGCCCAATAGCTTTTGCGTTCAAATAAATTACCTACTAGATATGTGATTATATATTTATGTAAAAAGCCCCCTTAAAAAAGGAGGCCGAATCAACAATACTAATGAAACTAGGTTCATTATTTCTTTTGGACTTCTGAAATGGCATCGGAAATTCCTCCACCTGCGGTTTCAAAGAAGGCAGGTCCAGCCAGAAGATATACTTTTTCTAATTTTTTTGTGGTGGATAGTTTGTGTTCTTTCAGGTAATTTTCAGAACGGTTGGCGTGTACGATTCCTTTTACTACGTTTCCTGCTACCAAAGCGGTTGGAGAATCTATTCCTGCATCTTTCAGATCACTGGCAAATGCAAAATTGGTAACGCCTAATCTCATCGCTTCACGGGCAGCCACTTCACCTACGGAAGTCATTAAATCGGGTGTGAATTTATTACGATCACCTAAACCGATTAACAATAATTTCTTTGCAGACATCGATCCGGCAGGTGGTGTAATTAAAAGGGTTTCTAAAGAATGTCCCTGGAACTGTCCTGCTTTTCTGATATTGGTCAGTTCTCCTTTTAAAGCTTCATCCAGATGAACCAATCCATTTAGTTTTGCGGGTAAAGCCTGAGCATTAAAGATGTCTCCTTCTGTATATTCAAACACACAGGCTACCTGAAGCTGGGCATCAGCGGATGAAGGTCCCTGTACCAATCCTACCATGGAGATTCCGTCTACAGTTCCCCATGTTTTAGAGGTTCCGATGGCTGTTGTCTTTGCAGGTGATGTAGTTGTTGTTTGCGCAAAGCTTAGTGTAGAGAAAGCTAAAGCTGCGATTACTAGTGATTGTTTTAGTGTATTTTTCATGAGATTTATTTTTTGTTATTTGTTACGAGTTTCGGGGTGCGAGATGCGGGTTGTAAATGTTGTTTGTTGGATAACGCAAGGCCGCAAAGGATTTGAATACTTTATATTTTTAAGGCGCGAGTCGCTTTGCTCCGGCTATTTCTTTTTTTCAAAGGTAGTTTCTGTGATGGAGAGATGCATTGATGTGGGGTAATTTTTGTTGCGGGGTTCGGGATGCGAGTTTTCGGGGTTCGAACTGCGGGATATTCTTGCGGATATATATTTTTTTAAAACTTAAATACAATTCTGGAGTTGATAAAGAGTCCGTCTTTGTGGTTGTCTATCACTTCATTGATGAAGGCTCCTGTGTTGAAATACTGTATTCCTGTATTAAAGGTTAAAAACTTATTGATCTTATAATTAAAGCTTCCTAAGAAAGCGGTTCCAATGTATCTCTTTGTTGAGTTGGAAGATGGCAGGTTTAATGTTCCGCTCGGTCTGTAAATTCCGTCCTGAGTAGAATATCTCCAGTTGAAAACGACATCTGCCTGAACGGTTATTTTTTCACTCAAATCTACGGTAGCATAGGGATGAATATCAATTAAATTCACCGGGCCGATCTGAGGATTGAATCCAAAATACCCACCTTTCGGATACAGAGGATTGAATGTTCCCAGTTTGCCATCTCCTTTATTGCTGTCACCCGAGATGTAATCATTTCTAAGGTTAATCGTTGGTTTTCCTTTTACATTTTCAAACATATATCCGATGTCTGCAGAAGCCGTCCATGCGCTGATATTCCCTTTATTAAAGTTACCGAACTGATAAGCAGCTTCAAAATTATAAATAAAACCGCCGCCATATCTCCAGAATCTTCCTCCTAAAGTATGTCTGTTTTCATCAGAAACTCCATCTTCAAAACGTACATCTTTTCTGTGAATTCCTAAATAATATAATTCCAGATTTCCGCTTCCGGGAATAATCAAAGTGTTGTAACTTCCCCAAAGGTTGATGGATTTTGAAGATTTGTTATCAAATGCTCCGGGACTGATTTCACTGGCAGCCATCATAAAGGCATCGGATCTGAAGTTTCCTTTTTTGTACATGAATTTCAATCCGTCAAAATAGAGTCTTAAATTCGGACCTTCTCTTACTGAAATGAGTCTTCCGCTTCCATAATCAAGTTCTTGTCTTCCTGCACGCACTGTCAGTTTTTCTTTGTCATTTTTCAGGATATCTACATCAATGAAGAGATTCTGGATATTCAAATGATCTTCATCAATTGGTCTTGGGCCGTTCTTTCTTCCATTTTCCCAGGCACTTCTCACTTGTCCGAAAATTCTTACCCGTGAGCCCAGATGCAGATCTGCATGTACATTGTATCTTTGAATCAGAAAAGGATTACTTCCAATGTCCATTCTCCCCCAATCTTCATTATTAAAATCTACAAACTCCAGTCTTGCTTCTCCTCCCACTGACAGGTAATTGTTATTTTTTTCGGTAAGTGGAATATATTTTATGGAATTGTAAAAAGTCTTTGCAGAGTCTTTGTATGCAGCATAATCTTCATCAAACCTCATCAGTTTGAACTGTGCAGAAATCTGAGCCGGAATGAAAATCTGCAACAAAAGTGCAATGGCAATCAGTTTTTTCATGATTATTTCTTGGTTAAAAAATTATCAACTGAATATCTGCCAGCTCCCATAAATAGTAAAAACAGATAACATAAACTGTACATGAAAGGAGTATCTTTCACCAGTAATGTATCGTTCCAATGAAGAATAAAATATCCTGTAAGCGTCACCGCCAGGATGGGTAATACTGCAACTCTTGTGAAAAGGCCAAAGATCACAAACACCGGGAATACCAGATTGGCAGCGTCTGCAAAAAGACTGTTGAAAGCTTCCGGAAGGTGCAGCGGGTTCGGAACCTGTTCTGCTTCTGAAACGCCTATTCCTAATTTTTTTAATCCGTGCGCTACGATTAATTCTGTAGAAAGTAAGATCCTGAAAACCAACAGTGCAGTATCTGTTAATTTTCCTGACGGATTGGTATTGGTGATGATGTGGATTAGCTTTTTCATGATTTAAATGGAATTTTTAAGAGTGAGTTTGATTGAGGGGATTTTGTTTAACCGCAGATGACATAGATGATTGTGCCTATTTTGATTTTGTGGCAGGTTTTGCGTGTAAGACCACCCCGTCAAAAATTCTTTGAATTTTTGCCACCCCTCCGGAGGAGGGGAATTTTTGCTCCTTCAGTTCGATATTGGTGGGGATTAATTCTATTTGGTTTGATAGCCTCCGTAATATTTTACTGGTGACCAGTCCGGGATAACCGGAAGAGGTGCAGGAGCAACGGTTTTGTAAGTTTCATCTCCGTACACTACTTTTCCGTCTACAATGGTTAGTTTTGAAGTGATGTTTTTAATTTCTTCATCATTGACCGTGAAATAATCTTTGTCCAAAATGGTAAGATCTGCAAAATATCCCTTCTGTATTTTTCCTTTCTGATAGTCTTTTATTAATTCATATCCGCCATAGGTAGAAAGTGATAAGGCTGTTTTTCTGTCTAAGGTATTTTCTTTGCCCATTACCTGGTTCCCTCCGATTGTTTTTCCTGTGGTAATCCAGTATAAAGCAACCCATGGATTGTAGCTTGCTACTCTGGTTCCGTCTGTTCCCAGTCCTACAGGAATTCCCATTTCCAGCATTTTTTTCACTGGTGGAGAAGCTAAAGCAGGCTTTTTACCGTATCTGTGGATGAAACTTTCTCCCTGATAAGCCATTCTATGCTGTATGGCAATTCCGCCGCCCATTGCTTTGATTCTTTTCATATTGTCTTCAGTAACGGTTTCAGCGTGATCAATAAACCAGACTAATCCGTTCAAAGGAGTTTCTTTGTTGACCTCTTCAATGACATTTAAAAATCTTGTGATACTTTCATTGTAAGTGGCGTGAATTCTGAAAGGCCATTTATTTTTAACCAGAAGGCTCACCACCTCTTTCATATTTTTTTCCATGGTTGCAGGAAGTTCAGGTCTTGGAAAAAGGAAATTTTCAAAATCTGCTCCATCAGACACAAGGTTTTCCCCTCCTCCGTTAACGTGATAATCTATTTCGTTGAAATCGTTGTGACCATGATCGTCAATTTCTACCATTCCTATCCATTTGGTGTAGTCTGCAAGTTCGGAACCTTTCTTCTGAGCAAATAAATAGTAAGGTAAACGAACGGTAATTTTTCCTTCTTTGTTCAACTTGTCTGTTGTTCCGTAATCATCCGGAAAATTCTGGAATCCTCCTCCTGCATCCATTACAGCGGTTACGCCTAATCTGTTAAGCTCGGTCATATACTGAAGGGTAGAATTTACTTTTTCTTCTTCTTTCAACTCCGGTAGTTTCGCCAATGTTGAATAAAGAATAAATGCATTAGGTTCCGCCACTAATAAACCTGTGGGATCTCCATTGTTATCTTTCTCAATTAAACCCTGTGCAGGATTAGCTGTTTCTCCGCTGATGTTGAGTTCTTTTAATCCAGCTTTGTTTAACCATGCTTTTCCATAAAGATACATGACGAAAGTGGGTACATTTCCTGTGGCTTCATTTATTTCAGCCAGGGTAGGAAGTCTTTTTTCTTCAAACTGATATTCATTCCAGCCTCCAATCACTCTTACCCATTGTCCTTTCGGGGTTCTCTGCGCCTGTTCTTTCAGCATTTCCAAGGCTCTTTTTAAGGATTTTACTCCATCCCAGCGAAGTTCCGTATTATAAAATCTACCACCGCGAATCACATGCAGGTGACTGTCAAACAATCCAGGGATTACTCTGTTCCCTTTGGCATCAATGACTTTTGTATTGCTGCTTTTTAATTTTAAAATCTGGGCGTTCGTTCCGGTTTGTAAGATTTTATGGTCTTTTATAGCTACAGCCTGTACTTCGGGATTTTTGTCATCCATTGTTGTGATCTTCCCGTTTGTAATGATCATGTCTGCTTTCTGAGCATTCAGGATTCCTGTCCCTAAAACTGTTGAAAGTATAAGTGTATTCAGTAATTTCATTATTTCAATATTTAAGTTTGAAGGTTTCGGCAGGCTTTCAGCCTGCCGAAACAGACCATTAGTGTTTTAACATTTCCTGAGCATACTGAATTCCAATACCGTAAGCCCCACCGTGTTTTTTCATCAGATCATTAACCGGTTTGTAGGTTTCTTTTCTTGCCCAGTCTCTCTGAAGTTCCAATACATACTGAACAGAAGTAATAGGATGTGCTCCTGCCTGAACCATACGTGTGATTGACTGATCATGAGCTTCTTTAGAAATATCACCTGAAGCATCTGTTACCACATATACATCATATCCTTCATCAATGGCTGATAATACCGGTCCTACGATACATACACTTGTCCATAATCCGGCGAAAACCAGTTTCTTTTTATTCTTTCCTGTAATGGCTTTGTGAGCATTAAGGTCTTCCCAGGTATTCATCGTAGTTCTGTCTACATATCCGCTTGTTGCTTCAGGATATACTTCTGAAATTTCAGGGAAAACAGGTCCGCTGAATGATTTTTCTGCCACTGTTGTTACCACTGTAGGAACATTAAAAATCTTTGATCCTCCGGCTACAAGTGCTACATTGTTTCTTAATTCTTCCATGCTGATGCTTTTTGTTGCAAAAGCCATCTGTCCTTCATGGTCTATCAATACCACGGCATGATTGGTAGGATTTAATAATGATTTTCCAGGGTTTTGAGCTGACGCTGTTAAGGATAATAAGCCAGCTGCAAAGGATAGGATTAATTTTTTCATAATGATTTAATTTAAGGGTTGTTATTTCTGTTTAATTTTTATTATAGTGTCATTGGTACGTCCATTACAAGGATTTCCGTACCTTCTTTTAATGCTTTGATATTGATATTCTGGATATCCCAGACTCCGAATCCATCACGTTCTTCCAAAATCTCTCCGCCTATTTCTGCGCTTCCTTTCAGAATGAAAACATAGGCTCCGTTTCCTTTTTTCCTGATCTGATAAGGTGTTTCTGTATTCTGATCAAAAGTTCCCAGATGAAACCAGGCATCCTGATGGATCCATACTCCTTCGTCATCTGCGTTTGGGGAAAGAATCTGCTGAAATTTATTGTGTCCTTTCGCCTTGTCTAAAGTGATCTGATCATATCTTGGTGTAACATTTCTTTTTTTCGGGTAGATCCAGATCTGAAGGAATTTTACAAGCTTATCACTGTTTTTGTTGAATTCGCTGTGCATGATTCCGGTTCCTGCACTCATCACCTGGATGTCTCCACTTCTGATTACTGCTGTATTTCCCATGCTGTCTTTATGTTCAAGGTCCCCTTCCAAAGGAATACTGATGATCTCCATATTGTCGTGAGGATGGGTCCCAAAACCTCTTCCTGCTTCCACTTTATCGTCATTCAGAACTCTCAGTACTCCGAAGTGCATTCTTTCAGGATTGTAATAATTGGCAAAGCTGAAAGTGTGCTGGCTTAATAACCATCCGTGGTCTGCTTTTCCTCTTGAGTCTGCTCTGTGGATGACAGAGTTTTCTTTTATTTTTGATTCTGTATTGGGAAGATGATTGTATCCGATGGGTTCTAGTGGTTCAATCTCATCGATCTCATTTTTCATAGTGTTCGCCAGAGAAGCTGATGCTACAAACATTCCTGTTCCCAATAATCCTTTCTTTAAAAAATCTTTTCTGTCCATATCAGATTGTTATTTGTTCTTGTTTGATAGGACAAATTTAGAGAGACCGGAAACCCTGCACATTTAACTAGTTTAATAAATGACTTTGCAGCAAAAAAAAATGCCGGATACGTTTGTATTCGGCAGTATTACTATATTGAATTGTTATTTTTGGTAAAACGAAGGCGCAATATGTATATTATAATGGTTATTAAGGCGCAAAGATTTTATCTCCGATAAAATTATTTATCACAAGATAGAATCTGTGTAAATCTGTGTAAGCTGTAGGTAAAAAATTATTTCTCCTTTGAAGCAAGGCGCTTTCTTATTGTACTTACAAATTCTTTTGAAACCCCAAGATAGGAAGCGATGTAATACTGTGCTACTCTTTGTGGGATTGAAGGATATACTTTGATAAATTCGAGGTATCTGTCTGATGCGGTCTTGGAAATGGTATTTACCAAACGGCTCTGCAATGTCGCCAGGTTTCTCTGAACCAGCATTCTGAAAACTCTTTCGAGTTTCGGAATTTCCTGCAGCAGTTTTTCTTTGGTTGAAGGATTCAGCATATAGATTTCCGAATCTTCCAGCGTTTCAATATACACTTTTGAAGGTTTCTGCTCCTGAAATGAGGCAATATCACTGATCCACCAGTCTTCGATGGCAAACAGCAGCGTAACTTCAGTACCAGCATCATCCAAACAGTACATTCTTATACATCCTTTGTGAATATAACCTTCAAACTGGCAAATCTCTCCTTCCCTCAGTAAAACGGTCTTCTTAGGAAATGACTGACATACCAGCAGATCTGTAAATATTTTTTCTTCTTCGGGAGTGATTGAGATAAATCGTGTAATGTTTTTGATGATATTTTCAAACATAATGTCAGGTTTATCCCTGCAAATTAGGAAAAAGACTGTAAACTTCATTCTTTAAAAGTCCACTTCCTCCTCCATAATGATCGATTACTTTAACATCTTTATCTAATCCTTCGCAGAATATCTTAATATCTTTTTCAAAATCTTCCTCAAGCCCGGAGCTTAAAAGAACAATATCTACGGTGTTCTCTTTTATATATTCGTAGCAGAAATTTTCATCACTTTGTATTTCGGCAGTCCAGCCTTCGTTATTTTCTATAATTCTTTTTAAAGTATCGAGAATTTCCTGATTCTTTCCGATAACTAAAAAATGTAATGTTTTCATTTTGTTCACTATTTATATTGTTGATTAAGGTAAGAAACATTTGAGTAAAAAGTACATCTCTTATACAATTCATACCTTCAAACTCGCTAACTCGAATCCCGAAACCCGCATCTCGTTCCCTCTACAAATGTTTGTTCCCTGTAATCTTCAGTTCGTTCAGGTCCAATTGGGATTCTGCTTTTCTTATCTCGTCTTCGCTGAAGCGTTTTTCACGTTTCATCCGGAACAGTTCTTTTCTCTGCAGGGCAAATATATTCAGCATTACGTTGTGATATTCTTCCATATCATTTCGTCTGTTGGTACACATTTCCAAAGAACTTAAATGATTCTGATGAAGTTGGATATCAGTTTCCAAAGCTTTTTTAAAATTCTTAAGCAGACTATTGCTGCTCACCAATTCATTATATTCTTTATCAAGTTTTTGGACAGCAAGCTTATCCAGCCTCATTTGAATTCCGGCCTGCTGTTCGTGAGAAGGAAGAATAGGATCAATCTCTTCAATTTTTGTCAGCCTGATCACCAAAGGCAGTGTCAATCCCTGAAATACCAATGTCACAAAAATGACCACAAATGTGATAAAAATAATCAGGTTTCTCATGGGAAATTCGGCCTGACTGTTCATCATTACCGGAATAGACAGAGCTGTAGCCAGAGAAACAACTCCTCTCATTCCTGCCCATCCTATAATTAAAGGATTTTTCCATCCCGGGCTTGGATCACGGCGGGCTTTTTCACTCAGCCATCTTGGAATATGAGCCACAGGATAAATCCATAACAGACGTACTGCAATAACGATTAAACTTATAATTAAACCATATTTGATTCCTTCCATTAATGAAATTTTTCCCAATCCATTGATGATATCCGGAAGTTCCAGCCCTATTAATACAAAAACCAAAGCGTTCATTACAAAGATCAGGGTATTCCAGACTCCTGTCATATTGATTCTTGTGGTACCTGTTTTAAAAATTTCATGAGCACGGAAAGACATAAATAAACCTCCGCTCACCACAGCCATTACTCCCGAAAAATGAAAATGTTCTGCAGAAAGAAACAGAATATAAGGTGTAATTACGGTAATGGCAGCATCAATGGCAGGTGTAGTAGGTAAAAAACGGTGAATCGCATAAAAAATATGAGCCCCCGCAATTCCTATTACAATTCCCATCCCTGCTACCAGGAAAAACTGTCCTGTTGCTTCATGCATTGAGAAAGCTCCTGTCATTACCGCAGCCAAAGCAAATCTGAAAACAATCAGTGAAGAAGCATCATTAATCAGGCTTTCTCCTTCCAGTATCGCAAGAGTACGTTTGGGAACTTTTAATCCTTTTAAAACTGTGGTGGCAGCAACAGCATCCGGTGGTGAAACAATTCCGCCCAATAAAAAACCCAATGCCAGGGTAAATCCGGGAATCAACATCTGTGAAGTATAGGCAACCACCAAAGAAGTGAGAAATACCAGACCAAAAGCCAGCAGACTGATGGGACGTTTCCATTTCCAGAAATCATTCCATGAGGTATACCAGGCTGCTTCATACAGAAGTGGAGGTAAAAAAATTAAAAATATAATTTCGGGATCCAGCTTTAATACAGGAACTCCCGGAATAAAACTAATTCCTAATCCGGCAAGCACCAGAAAGATAGGATAAGCAATTTTAATCCGTTGTGCCAGCATGACCAGCATCATGACGAGTAATAAAAGTCCCAGTATTAAAAGTAGTTGTTCGTGCATAGTTTTTCAGAAGTTTGATTTCAGATTCTGGTTATCCAGGTTTTGGCTAAAGCCAGTGGTATATTTATTTTTTAAAGGTGGGCTAAAGCCCATCGCTATTGAATTGTCATTGTTTTAAAATCCCAATTATAAAGATTAACCACAAAAGTCACAAAGTTTTTATTTTAAAATGTTTATAAAGTTTAATAGCATACAATATAAAGATCACATGAGAGAAAAATCAAAGATTTTTATAAAACTTAAATATTCTTTTCAGGAGCTCGATATTTACTTATCAAATCTTTTGTGACTTTTGTGGTTAAATTATTTAAATATCACGGAATTAGCTATTTCAATTTCTTCCTCATTAATAGAGTGACCAAAGTTAGCATATACTTTTTCTGTTACCTCAGCGTTCATTTCTCTTAAAATATTGGCTGTAGCGTATACTCTTTCTACAGGAACATGAAAATCAGGGTTGCTGGTTCCCAGAAAAACGGGGGTTCCGGCAAAATCTCCTTTATAGTTTTCACGATTGATCTTATCTCCTATCACACCACCAATAATGGCTGCTGCTCCACCGAACTTCTGAGCATTGCGGGCCAGAAACTCAAGGGTAAGACAGGCACCCTGAGAAAATCCGAAAAAGTATATATTTTCTGGTTTAATTCCTGCTTTTACAGCTGCTTTTACCGTTTCTTCAACCATTTCAATGGCTGATGACAACCATGGTTCGTTTTGTTCTACCGGTGCTATAAATGAAAAAGGATACCAGGTGTGATTCAAAGCTTGCGGGGCTAATAAAGCATAGTCTTTTACATTTAAGTGTTGAGATAAACTCAGAATATCCTGAGCGCTTCCTCCACGTCCATGAATCATGATCAAAGCTTTTTCTGCCTGATTCAATGGAATTCCTGCTGTTTTTATATTTAAAATATGACTCATTATTTCTATCTGAATTTTTCTGTTGGATAATTAATTACGGGAAGAACTTCTGTCAGACGTTCTCTTCTTTTTTCAAACTGCGGCGGCAACTGTAAATCTTCTCCTAAAAATGCAGCTTCTTCATCTACATCGAACCCTGGGCCTGAAGTAGCAATTTCAAACAAAACTCCACCAGGCTCTTTAAAATATACGGAGGTAAAATATTTTCTGTCTTTTACTTCAGTATGCTCCAGTCCATAGGCATTTAGCCGTTTTACCATTTCAAGCTGAGATACTGCATCCGGAGTAGCAAATGCAACATGGTGAACTGTACCTCTTCCTGCCAATCCTTTCAATGCGCTGGGTGTAGAAAGCAGATCTACATATTTCCCCGGCATATTGTCTGTTCCCAATCTCAGTCTGTCAGGAGTTTCCTTAATTACTTTATGATCCATCTGAGTGGTCAGAAGAGCGGCCGTTCTTTGATAGTCATCCTGCCAGATTTCTACGTGATGGATTCCTTTAATGGCATAATCTTTAGGAATATAACCATTGTAATATCCTTTTCTTTCGTCCTTATCATTAAAAACCAGCTCCAGACCCAACCCGTCAAAATCTTCAAGATAAATAAAAACTTCATCTGAGAATCTTTGCTGCGGCTGTTTAAAAGGAATATTAAACTGTTCCAGACGGTCCATCCAATAATCCAGGGCATCTATAGAAACTGAAAATGCCGTTGTATTGAGCATTCCTTTACCATGTCTGCCATTGATCAGATCCTTACCATACGGAAAAGTAGTCATAATCGTTCCCGGTGTTCCATATTCGTCCCCGAAATAAAAATGATAAACATCTGAGTAATCAAAATTAACCGTTTTTTTGACCAATCGAAGTCCCAAAACTCCGGTATAAAAGTCTATATTTTCCTGTGCATTTCCCGTAATTGCCGTAACGTGATGCAGTCCTGTGATAAGTTTCATTGTGTTGATAATTGTTAATGGGTTATTATGATCGGAGCTGAAATTTAGGGATTCGGGATTCGAGTTGATAATTTCGAGCATAGTTTTATTCATCTTCTGTTTTTTAGCTCAAGACTCGAAAACTCTCCGACTCGAAAACCCGCATCCCGAAACCCGACTCTCAAACTCACTAGAGTTCTTCCTTCAACCAAACATCATTGTATTCTTCCGGATGACGTTTGAACTGTGCATGAACATACGGACACAGCGGCACAATTTTTAAATCATTTTCTCTTGCATAGGAAACCAGTCTTTCTAATAAGATTTTAGCAAAGCCTTTTCCTTCATATTCCGGATGTACTTCAGTATGATAAACCGTCAGTTTTTTTCCAATGACTGAAATATCCATTTTACCTGCTTTTTTATCGTCTGAGAAAAGCTGGATCTCCCCTTTTCTTCCTTCTAAAACTATTTCTGTTCTTTCCATTTTTTTGTTTTTAATTCTTAATTCAAAATTAGCATCTTTATCCGTGCTGGCCGATGATCTATGATAAGTTCGGAAGTACTCCTTCTATTTTCTCACGCATTCCTTCATACTGTGCAGGAAGCTTCAGGTTGGTTCCTAACTCATTCAAAGGTTCATCTACTGTGAATCCCGGATTATCGGTTGCAATTTCAAATAAAACACCTCCCGGCTCGCGGAAATACAATGAATAGAAATAATCTCTGTTGATCTTCGGAGTAATGCTTAGCCCTGCAGACAATACTTTCTCACGATATTCCATCAGAACGTTGTCATCTTTTACCCTGAAGGCAATATGGTGATTGGTTCCGGCAGCATTTCTTCCCGCAGGAATGGTATCGTTTTCAATAATATCGATAAGATTAGCCGTATCGATGGCATCAGTGGCAAATCTGTATTTTTCTCCTTCCTGTTTCTGCAAATCGTACCCTAAAACATCAGTCAGAACTTTGATTGTAGGATCTGCTTTTTTTAAGGTTAAAGTTACATTATGGAAACCTTTCAAGGCATATTCATCTTTGATATCATCAGTTGTCCATACTTTTCTGCTGTCTTCACCTGCAGGTTCTATCAACTGTAACTGAAGACCGTCCGGATCATTGAAAGAGATCATTTTTTCTCCAAAAACTTCTCCTTCATTCACGTTTACATTAAAGTTTTGTAAACGGTTTTTCCAGAATTCAAGGCTTCCTTTGGGTACTGAATATCCGATATGGGTGGCCATTCCGCTTCCGTTGTTTCCTTTTCCAATTCCTTCCCACGGAAAGAAAGTAAGGATGGTTCCCGGTGTTCCGTTTTCATTCCCAAAATAGAAGTGATACGTTCCCGGATCGTCAAAATTCACTGTTTTTTTCACCAGTCTTACTCCTAAAACCTGAGTATAAAAATCTAAATTTCTTTTGGCGTTGTCTGCGATTGCAGTAATATGATGCAGACCTAATATTCTATTGTCCATTGTCTTTAATTTTTATGCTAAATTACAGTGAACAGAAATGCTGCACATTTAACTAGTTTAATAAATAAAAAGATTCAATGATCTTGTCCTGGTGATCTGATCATAATAATTTGATTTAAAATTACAGATTTGATGGAAGTTCCGGTAATAAGATTTATAAATGATCTATAAAATAAAAATGTATCCGAATAAATTTCTATCCATTTTCTTTTTAACAATATAAAAATTATTTAATTCTCATAAATTTCAATTTATTTTACATTTTTGATAATGAAAAACAAGCAATATTTTCTATATTTCTTGAAATAAAAAAAAAGTAAAACTGTTTTTTAATTAAAAAAAAGGGTAAACAAACAACTAATAAAACACTAACAAACAACACATTACATTATTAACAATAAATTAATATTCAAAATGTCTACTTTTTTAGTGGACTAATAGAAATTATATTATATATTTGCAAACGTATTCAGGAAATAAAACAAAATGAAGGCAGAATTCAAAAATAATTCAATTAAGAAACATACCATCAAAAATATGATGAAGGATATCTGTATGCCTGTGCATCAAGAATACTGTGGTTGACCTTACTTTTATTTATACATATTTTGAAGGCTTTACCACGTGGTAGAGCCTTTTTTTATTGAACACAACAACATTAAAAAAATAAAAATGAGCAATTCTAAAAACAAATGGTTAATTCCATTGGCTTTTACAAACATCTATGTGATATGGGGAATTACGTTTTTAGCTATTTCATTTGGCTTAAAAGGTTTTCCGCCATTCATTCTTTCAGGGTTAAGATTTCTGGTTGCCGGAATTCTGATGATAGGGTATCTTCTTTCTAAAGGAGAAAAAGCAAATTCTTTGATCAACTGGAAGAAAAATGCCATTACCGGTATTCTTATTCTTACCGGAGGAACAGGTCTTGTAGCCTGGGGAGAACAATATGTAACGGCTTCAGAAGCGGCAATTTCTATTGCAACCGGTCCGTTCTGGTTTATTGCGATCGACAAAAAAAACTGGAAATATTATTTCTCAGATAAATTTATTCCGATAGGATTGGTCATTGGATTTGCAGGATTAATTATGTTTTTAAAAGGCAGTGTGAATTCAAATTCGGCTCATGCCATTGCTGACGGAAATCTCCGCATCACTGCGTTTATAGTATTGGGATTAAGTTCCATCGCATGGGTACTGGGATCTTTATATTCAAAGAAAAATCCGGCTTCTCAATCTACCTTTATGAATATTGCTCAACAGCTTATAATAGCGGGATTAGCTTCTTTCTTAATTGCTTTTTTAAGAAAAGAATGGAGTGGCTTTTCAGTTTCTGCTGTTCCGTTATCGGCATGGTTTGGAGTCCTATTTTTGATCTTCTTTGGATCGATAGTCGCTTATTTGTCGTACATTTGGCTTCTGTCCGTAAAACCCGCTGCCTTGGTAAGTACCCACACCTACATCAATCCTATTGTAACAGTGATTGCAGGCTGGATTGTTGCCAACCAAAGCATCAATGGAGGTCAGCTGTATGGTTTATTCATCATATTGCTGGGAGTACTTCTAACGAATGTCACCAAGTATTTCAGACTTTCAAAACGGTCAAAAGTAAAAATCAGAAGAGTAAGAAGATTTTTTAACAGAGCAGGCAGACCATATCAGCCTATTTAAACAGTATACAAAATCAGAATGATAGAGATCAGAAACATATCGAAAACATTTCACCAGAAAAAACAGTCCTTTAAGGCATTGGATAAGGTGAGTTTAAATATAGAGAAAGGAGATATTGTAGGAATTATCGGTTTTTCAGGTGCAGGAAAAAGTACTCTGATCCGTACAGTAAATTTACTGGAAAGACCGGATGAAGGGCAGATTATTATTAATGGAAAAGATTTTACCCAGCTTAATTCCAAGCAACTGGCTGAGGAACGTAAAAAAATCGGAATGATCTTCCAGCATTTCAATCTTCTTTCTTCAAGAACTGTTTTTGATAATGTAGCTCTTCCTTTGGAACTGGATCACAGCAGTAAGGATGAAATCAACAGAAAAGTCAACGAACTACTAAGGATCGTAGGACTTGAAGATAAAGCCAATGATTATCCCAGAAGTCTTTCCGGTGGACAGAAACAGAGGGTCGCCATTGCAAGGGCTTTGGCCAATGATCCTCATCTTCTGCTTTGTGATGAAGCAACCAGCGCACTGGACCCGGCTACAACGCAGTCTATCCTGCAGCTTTTAAGAGATATCAATCAGAGACTGGGAATTACCATCCTTTTAATTACCCACGAAATGGAAGTGATCAAAGCGGTCTGCAACCACGTTGCCGTGATCGACAAAGGAAAATTATTAACAAAAGGAACTTTAAGCGAGATTATTTCGGACAAAGAAAACCCGATCATCCGCCAGTTTATAAATTCAGACATCATGACCCTGCCACAGGAACTCAGCATCAGACTGCAGAAAGAACCCAAAGAAGGTTTGTTTCCGCTGGTCGAAATAGAACTTAACGAAAACATCAGTGTTGAACAAATTCTTTCAGCACTATACAATCAATATAAAATTCCTTATAAGCTTTTAAAGGCTGACGTAGAATATTTCGGAAATTCCAATTTCGGTAAGCTTTTACTGCAGCTTCAGGGTGAGGCGGAAGAAAACCAACAGGCGATCTATTATTTCAACCAAAATAAAATTCAAAATACAGTAAAAGGATATGCTTAGTGATACGGTAATTGCCCTTTTGGCAAAAGGAACCTGGGAAACGGTTTATATGACATTTTTATCCGGATTTTTTGGATTTGTGCTGGGACTTCCGGTAGGAATCATGTTATTTTTAACCAGAAAAGGACAACTGCTGGAAAATGTGGTCTATCATAGAGGATTATCTATCCTGGTTAATATTTTCCGTGCCATTCCTTTTATTATTCTGATCGTATGGATGATTCCTTTTACGAGAATTCTGGCGGGAACTTCTATTGGAGTAAATGCAGCCTTGGTTCCGCTAAGTGTGGGTGCTGCTCCGTTTATTGCAAGACTTGTGGAGAACAGCCTTATTGAGGTTCCTCATGGTCTTATAGAAACGGCAAGAGCTTTGGGAGCTTCTCCTTTCCAGATCATTAGAAAAGTATTGCTTCCTGAAGCGCTTCCTTCTTTAATCAACAATGCTACTATCACTTTGATTACGCTTGTAGGATATTCTGCAATGGGTGGTGCTGTAGGGGCAGGCGGACTTGGACAGGTTGGCTACCAGTACGGTTATATCGGATATGATATCGTCATTATGAATACAGTATTGATTCTGCTTGTTCTGTTGGTGTTCATCATACAATTTGCGGGAGACCGATTATCAAAAAGATTTGATCACAGGTAGTTGGGTTGGTTAGTTTGAGAATCAGAGGGTTTGAGATGCGGGTTACGAGGTGTAGCGTAGATGAAGACCAAAGCTTAATCGTGATGGTGCCTTTTGCTCTTTTATTTCTCTGCCTTACTATCATTTAAATAAAAAAATAGAATGAAAAAAATAAAGATTTTTGGTGTAATAGCTGCAGGAATATTACTGTTCAGTGCTTGCTCGGGAAGAAAAGATGATCCGAACTTTATCCGTGTAGGAATTACCTATGGTCCGGAACAGGAAATTGCTGAGGTTGCCAAAAAAGTAGCTAAGGATAAATATAATCTGGAAGTGGAGCTTATCCCTTTTAATGATTATGTAGTTCCCAATGAAGCACTGACAAACGGTGATATTGATGCCAATGCTTTTCAGCATCTTCCTTATCTGACAGAACAGTCCAAACAGAGAGGATACAACCTCGTGCCTGTAGGAAATACATTTGTCTATCCCATTATAGCGTATTCAAAAAAGATTAAAAATATCAGCCAACTGCAGGAAGGCAACACGGTTGTGATTCCCAATGACCCAACCAATGGGGGACGCTCCTTGCTTCTTCTGCAGAAAAGCGGTCTTCTGAAATTAAAAGAAGGGGTAGGACTTCTGCCAAAAGTGACAGATATTACTGAAAATCCAAAGCAGCTGAAAATCATGGAGATTGAAGGAGCACAGATTCCAAGGGTTTTGGATGACAGAGATGTTGTGGTAGGAATTATCAATAACAATTTTGCTGCTCAGGCGGGATTAGACTCTGGAAAACAGGGCATCCTTGTAGAAGATAAAGACTCTCCATATGTGAATCTGGTGGTGGCCAGACAGGATAATAAAAACAGTCAGAAAGTAAAAAACTTTGTAAAAGCCTACCAGTCGCCGGAAGTAGAAAAGAAAGCCAAAGAGATTTTCAAAGGCGGAGCTGTGAAAGGATGGGAGTAATGAGTGAGAGGGTGTTGAGATTCGGGATACGAGTTTGAGAGTTGAGGGTTTGAGAGATAACATCTTTGCAATCTGCTTTTTTCATTTTTCCCACCTGTATCAATAAAAAATATTCAACAATGAGCTGTCTGCAAAATATGTGGACAGTTTTTTTATTCATTAAAATTTATTTTCTCAATTTGAGATAATAAAGAAATTTTCTCTATTTTTGCTTTTAATCAAATAGAAAGGCATCATGTTAAAGAAAACCGTCATTATAAGTTTATTCACCTTTATTTCTGCTTCTTATATGGCTCAGACTAATACTACCCTCCCCGTTTATCTAGATGAATCCAAACCTGTGGAACAGCGTATTCAGGATGCATTATCAAGAATGACACTGGAAGAGAAAGTGGCAATGCTTCATGCACAGTCGAAATTCAGTTCACCAGGTGTTCCGAGGTTGGGAATTCCGGAATTCTGGACCACTGACGGTCCTCACGGGGTACGTCCGGAAGTAATGTGGGATGAATGGGATCAGGCCGGATGGACCAACGACTCTATTATCGCCTACCCTGCCCTGACTGCTTTATCCGCCACATGGAACAAAAAAATGTCATGGAACTATGGGAAAGCTTTGGGTGAAGAAGCCCGTTACAGAAAAAAAGATATCCTTCTGGGACCTGGAGTAAATATTTACAGAACTCCACTGAACGGAAGAAATTTTGAATATATGGGTGAAGATCCTTATCTGACCTCAAAAATGGTAGTTCCTTACATTAAAGGGGTACAATCTAATGGGGTGGCAACTTCCGTGAAACATTTTGCCTTGAACAATCAGGAAATGTTCCGCCATACAAGCAATGTGAATATAGATGACAGAGCGCTTTATGAAATTTATCTGCCAGCATTCAAAGCTGCGGTAACAGAAGGTGATTCATGGACCATCATGGGTGCTTACGATATGTACAAAGGTCAGTATGCCAGCCAGAATCAATATCTGTTAAATGATATTCTAAAGAAAGAATGGAACTATAAAGGGGTTGTAGTCTCTGACTGGGGTGCTGTAAACAATACAGAACAGGCCATTCACAACGGTCTTGATCTGGAATTCGGATCCTGGACCAACGGACTTTCTGCCGGAACTAAAAATGCTTACGACAATTACTATCTGGCAAAGCCTTATCTTGACCTGATTAAAGCCGGAAAAGTAGGCACTACAGAACTTGATGATAAAGTAACAAGATTACTTCGTCTTGCCTATAAAACAACAATGAACCGCAATAAACCTTTCGGGAATATTGCTTCTGAGGAACATAAAGCTGTTGCAAAAGAAATTGGTGAAGAAGGAATTGTCTTATTAAAAAATCAGGGTAACATTCTTCCTATTGACCTTAATAAAGCTAAAAAAATAGCGGTTATTGGAGAAAATGCCATTAAAATAATGACTGTTGGTGGAGGTTCTTCCTCATTGAAAGTTAAATATGAAGCCCTTCCTCTGGACGGAATCAAAAACAGATTTGGAAAACAGGCTGATGTACAGTATGCGAGAGGTTATGTAGGAGATATCGGAGGTGAATATAATGGCGTAAAATCCGGACAGGATTTAAAAGATACCCGCTCTGAAGCTGAATTACTGAATGAAGCTGTAGAATTGGCCAAAAAATCAGATTATGTAATTTTTGTAGGAGGATTGAACAAAGCAGACTTCCAGGACAGTGAAGGAAACGACAGAAAGAGCTATGGATTACCTTACAACCAGGATCATGTGATCAGTGCTCTTGCAAAAGCGAATAAGAATCTTGCTGTTGTTTTAGTTTCCGGAAATGCTGTAGCGATGCCGTGGATTAAGGAAGTTCCGACCGTTTTACAGTCGTGGTATCTGGGTTCTGAAGCGGGAAATTCTATCGCCTCTATTCTGGCAGGTGATGCGAATCCGTCGGGAAAACTTCCGTTTACATTCCCTGTAAAACTTGAAGACAATGCAGCACACCAACTTGGAGAATATCCGGGACAGAAAGATGAATTGGCTGCAGGAAAAGGCAAAGATCAGAAAAACCCTATCAATATCACTTACAACGAAGGTGTTTTTGTAGGTTACCGCTGGCATGATACTAAAAATATAAAATCACTGTTCAGTTTCGGACATGGATTAAGCTATACGACTTTTGAATTCGGAAAGGCTAAAGCAGACCAGACTATCATTTCACAGGATGGTAAAATTACATTTACTGTAACGATTAAGAATACAGGTAAAAAGGCAGGTGCTGAGGTTGCCCAGCTTTACATCAGTGATTTAAAATCATCTGTTCCAAGGCCTGCAAAAGAACTGAAAGGTTTTGAAAAAGTATATCTGAATCCGGGTGAACAGAAAGAAGTTACTTTCACTATTGATAAAACTGCTTTAAGTTTCTTTGATGCCCAAAAACATGACTGGGTAGCTGAACCGGGAGATTTTGAAGCACTGATTGGAAATTCTTCCGATGCTATTAAAACGAAAGTGAAATTTACCCTGAAATAAAAACTGAGAGTTAAGAGTATAAACTCTATTTAATAATTATTTGATAGAATGCAAACAGATTCCAAATTGGGATCTGTTTTTTTATTACCCCAGACCACACAATTTTCTCTATGCTCAAATTACGAAATCTGTAAGTTGTTATTTTTTTAACGCGAAAGAGTGCAATTCTTTTGGAAATAATTTTATGAAAAAAAGTTCGCAAAGGCGTTACACTCAGCAGAGACAAATACCCAGTTGCTAAGCGAAGTGCCGCTGCGACCGAAAAAGTATATACTGTAATTCAACTTTGCGAGCATTGCGTTTATACAGCAACTAATCTTCTACACTGTATGTGCGCCTTCTGATAAACCATGCGTTTATATGGTTCATAAAAAAGCAGACTCCAAATTGAAACCTGCCTTTATTTTTATCTGATAAATCTTGAATTATTTTCCGCCGCCGCCGTTTTTCTCAACATCGGTTTTTGTATTTTCTTTTACCTTCTGATTTCCAAAACGCTTCACAAACGTAAGAGAAACTCCGTACCAATCCCATTTTGAATACTCTCTGAAAGTTCCGTCCGGACTATAAGTTGTATTATCACCATAAGGTCTTTTAAAAATATTCATCAGCTGCATACTCAGCTCCATCTGGGTTTTCGGGAATATTTTAGTAACTGAAATATTGTGAAAAACATTGGTATTGTTCGCGTATGAATTTCCGTTGTTCTGATTGGCAAGCTCTACCCACGCACTCAGGTTAATATTTTTATTGAACAGATTCGTATAAGAAACATTCGCAGAAGCTCCCCAATAACTGATATAATCTTTGGCACCCAGCTTATTTTTCTCATTAAAATCTTTATTATTAATGTAATACCATCCAAACCCGGCATTTACATTCAGTTTATTTTTCAGGAAGTTCTGATTGGTATTGGCAAAAAGGTAATATTTTTCAACTTTCCCATCAAAATTGCCCGGCAACGAAACTGTTCTTCCGTTTTCCGTTACATAAGTCGTCCAGTAATCCTGATTGGTGTGCATATATCTTGCAGAAATAAAATACTTTTTCAGAATTCCGAATTTCAGATAAAGCCTGTCGTTGGGGTTTGGATTCAGATAAAGATTTCCTCTGGAATACGTTCCATTAATTTCAGGCGTCACAAAAGGATTAAACTCAGAATACCAAGGTCTCCAGATGCTTCGGTTATAGGTAAGACTCAAATCAAATTTCTCTGAAAAATTGTATTTCAGTAATAGATTGGGGAGAAAAGTTCCGTAAGAATCTCTTCTTTCTGTGCCTGCCACATCCTGTCTTACTTTATAATCAATATACTCATATCGGATTCCGACCCTTGTTTCCAGTTTTTCGAAAAATGTCTTGCTGTAATTGGCATATAAAGAGCTCAGATGATCTTCATAATGAAATCTGTCATTCTTAGAAAGATTAGCATATTCAGGTGTGCCATTATCAATACTTAATCCATAGAGGCTGTTAGGAATAACATGATTGTTTAATTCTGTTTTTCCCCCTACTTCCATGGTACCTCCTGTCTTACCAAAAGGATGGGTATAATCTACTTTTAAATAATAATTACGCATCTGGTTGGAACTTATTGATCCCAGCTGCTGATTGGTAATTGCACCCTGCTGATTGATTTGCTTGTCAATCAAATTATCATTGTCATTACTGGAATAATTGGTTCCTAAATTAATATCTAAAATCCTGTTCTTTTCTTTATCATAGTATTTATAGAATGCATTAGTCCCTAAATTACGGCTGAATCCCCAGTTATTTTGGGTCTGAAGGAAAGATTCACCCGGATCTCCATCTTTCGTAGTCATCCCGTTAGATTCTGCTGAAAGTAAATTCCTGTTTTGAGAATATTCCAGAACGAGCCCGAAATTATTTTTATCATTGATTTCAAACTCTGAAGTGGAAGAAAGGGACGGACTTTCATTTCTCATTACGTTTTCCAGATTGAACTGAGTCAGTTTATTACCAGCATACCGGTTATCCCATGTCTGATTCTTCTGCACATAAGTTCCGTTATTATAACTTCCAATAAAGGTTTGGGTAAACTTTTTCTTATGATAGTTCAGGTTAAAATTCGTGTATTGTGAATTTTTTGTGCTTTGTCTGTTGTTGAAAGATATACTTCCTTTCAGACCTTCGTCATCTCTTTTTTTAAGGACAATATTAATCACGGATCCTGAAGTTTCATATCTTGATGAAGGGCTGGTAATCACTTCAATTTTCATCAGGTTATCGGCAGGAATTGTCTTAAGATATTCCTTTAATTCCTTCCCTGTAAAAACTGATTTTCTATCATTGATGTATACGGTGACCATCTGCCCTTCGGCTTTTACATCATCATTATTATCTATGCTTACCAGAGGAGTCATTCTAAGAACATCCCATGTTGTATTTCCTGCCAGAATTGCACTGTTGGCTACATTAAATACAGTTCTGTCTACTTTAGATTCTACGGTCGGTTTTCTGGCCACCAGGGTAACCGCTTCTATTTCTTTTGTATTTCCTTTTACGGTATCTTTTGCTGCCGGGGCCGGGGCCTGCTGAGCCATTGCAAATGAACCTGCTAGTATTGCTATTGGAAATAAGATTACTTTCATGTGAAATTATAGTTTTTTCTATAAGACCATTATCTTCACAAGTTTGTTACATCAAAAAGTAAAAAAAATAAAATAAATACTTAATTGCCAATAAGATATAAATTAAAAACAGAAGCATAAATTAAAAAAAAGTGAAAGATTTGCAATAAAGCAACATAATATAAATCACTTCCATAATAAATATTCTTAAAAACACATTTTATCTGTAATTTAAATTTTATTAAAAAAACTTTACAATTTATTATTGATATGAGAGTCTTCGTTATGAAAATAAGTTGTTCATTCATTAAATTTCCAAAACTCTCACAAACAAAAAAAGCCCGGATCTCACCCGGGCCGCTAGCAATAGCAAATCTACAAGGAATAATATTAAAAAATATATGCTAGTTTAAATTTTCAAAATAATGGATAACACCTACTTCAGGCAGGCGACGCGGATCTTTATTAAAATCAGACTCTTTGTTTTTGCTGTTTTCCAGGAAAGAATTACTGAAAAGAGCATAAGAAGGCTGTTCTGCCAATCCGTTTTTCAAAAGCTGATGGGCCTCCACAATAGTTTTCCCATATAATTTTCTGAAGTTTCCAATATTGTATTGTGAAAAAGATCCATAATGAACAATAAACTTGAGCGCCAGATCAATGGTAGTGCTTAAGCTCTTACTCAGCTCCTCTATCTTTCTGTTGAAAGCGCTTCTCATCTTCCACAGCATTTTTGAAATGCTCTGGTAAGAAGGATTTTCATCATAACGGTAAAATAAAATGGCATCTCCCTCAATCTCGGAAATTTCAAAATACTGATCGTTCACATCAATGAGTGTAGACAATAACTGTCTTACAATATACTCGCCTGTATACAATTTTGTATTGAACACAAATTCGGTAAATCCGCTGAAATCCGGAATTAAAATGATCCCCTCTTGTATATTTGTCTTCATAATGATAATGGATTAAAAACCTGCTTCATCATTACAGACGAAGCAGATTCAATTTTACTTTATTGCCACCCGCCTCCTACTGAGCGGTAAAGTGCTGTTATAGCATTCAGTCTCTGGGTTTTCAGAGAAGCCAGTTCCAGTTCTGCCTGAAGTTTATTCGATTGGGCAATGATCACCTCTACATAAGTTGCTGAATTATATTTAAATAACATATCAGCTTTTTTCACTGCTTCACCGGATTTCACGGCCAGCCCTTCTGCAATTTTCTGCTGCTCTTCCAGTTTTTGAATTTGCACCAGTGCATCAGAAACTTCGGCTACCGCTTTTAAAACAGACTGTTTAAAGTTGAGTTCTGCCTGATCAGCGACTACTTTAGACTGTTCATACTGCGTTTTCAACTGTTTCCCATTCAAGATAGGCTGTGCTACAGCTCCTGCCACCATTCCGAAAAGAGAGCCCGGAACACTGAACCATTTACTGATCTGGAAAGCATTTACACCACCCTGTGCTGTAATATTCAGTGACGGATACATACTCATTTTAGCAACATGAATCGCTGCAGCGCTCTTTCTTACTTCAAGCTCAGCCGTTTTAATATCTGGTCTGTAGCTTAATAATTCTGAAGGAACTCCCGCTGCAATATGATCCGGAGACTGTACATTGTTCAGGCTTGCACTTCTTTCAATTTTCCCGGGCATGGAACCCGTCAGCAGACTCAAAGCATTTTCCTGAGTTGTCACAGAGCTTTCAATCGCAGGAATTGATTTCAGAATCTGATCTTTTACAATTTCCTGCTGCTGCACTGCCAAAGCCGTTGTCAATCCCAGTTCCTGCTGTTTAATCAAAAACTTCAGGGTATTATCAGCATACGCCAGATTTGATTTTGTAATCTCCAGCTGGGTGTCCAGCATCAGCAGATTATAATATCCCTGCACTACAGCAGATACCACTTGTGTTTTTACCGCCTTTGCTGCTTCCTGTGTTTTAAGATATTCTGCCAAAGCCTGCTCTTTTCTGCCTTTGATCTTACCCCAGATATCAGCTTCCCATGAAAAACTAAGAGAAGTTGTATAATCTTCCATATATCTTTTTCCCATAAACTGTCCGGCCATCATTCCATTCATACTGTTGTCTGAAGGACGGTTGATATTTGCATTAGCCGAAGCACTGATCGTCGGAACATTTCTCCACTTACTCTGATTATAAGCCAGAGATGCAAATTCTATCTGCTTTAAGGCTACCTGAAGATCATTATTCTTTACCATCGCTTTATCAATCAAGCTTACCAGAACCGGATCTTTGAAAAAATCTTTGTAGCTGATCTTAGCAATATTTTCATTTTGCCCTGAAACAATACTATCGTTTCTGAAAGCTTCGGGCATTTTAACCTCAGGCTGTTCATATTTCTGGACTTTACAGGAAATTGCCGTCCCTGAAATAAATGCGATATATGCTATATTTTTAATTTTCATTTTAAAATCATTTGAATTAATATTCCCAATCCGCATCCGTTACTACCTTTCCGTTGATTCTCTCATGCAAAGCCTGGAAAACCACGAAAAGAACCGGAACCACAAAAATTCCTAAGATCGTTCCGAAAAGCATTCCTGAAATGGCCGCATATCCGATAGAATGGTTACCCATTGCTGAAGGTCCTACTACAAAGATCAATGGCAGCAATCCGGTAATAAATGCCAGTGAGGTCATCAAAATAGGACGTAAACGAGCTTTTGCTCCTTCCACCGCCGAAGCAATAAGACTTTTCCCTGCTCTGCGTCTCTGAATAGCAAATTCCACGATTAGAATACCATTTTTCGCCAACAATCCGATCAACATTACCAAAGCAATCTGTACATAAATATTATTGGATAATTCCGCGAATGTAATTCCAACAAATACTCCTGAAAGTCCTACCGGAATAGCGATCAATACAGCTAACGGAAGGATATAACTTTCATACTGAGCAGATAAAAGGAAGAATACAAACACGATACATAATCCGAAAATCATGACAGATTGCGAGCTTGAACCTGCTTCTTCGCGACTCATTCCTTTATAATCGTAAGTATATCCCGGAGGAAGTACCTGCTTGCTCACTTCTTCAATCGCGGCCATAGCCTGCCCTGTACTGTATCCCGGAGCGGCCATTACCGTTAAGTTGGATGAGTTAAATAAATTGAAACGGTCTACCACCTCAGCTCCTGTTACCTGTTTCAGGCTTACCAATGTATTGATAGGAACCATCTGGCCTAAATTATTTTTAACGAAAATTCCGTTCAGGGATTCTTTATCCTGCCTTGTTTCCGGAGTCGACTGTACCAAAACTCTGTAATACTTTCCAAATCTGTTGAAATCCGAAGCCTGAATACTTCCGTAATATCCCTGCATTACGCCCAATACCTCAGAAACATTCACTCCCAGCTGGGCAGACTTCACTTCATCTACCAATACTTCAAACTGTGGATACGTAACATCGAAAGTGGTAAATGCTACCGCCACTTCCGGTCTCTGCATCAAAGCACCCATCATTCCATAGGAGATATTTCCCAAATTCTGAAGCTCTCCGTTGGTACGGTCCTGAAGCACAAGCTCCATACCACTCGTATTTCCGAAACCATCTACCGTTGGCGTATTGATCACGAGAAAATTGGCTCTTTTATCCTGGGAAAGCATGCCCTGCGTTTGCCCTATGATGTCATTGATATTATTTACAGCCCCTCTCTCACCTCCTTTTTTTAATTTAACGAAAATAGAAGCAGCGGAAGATGACATGGAACCACTGAACAGGTTTAATCCGTCCACTGAAATCACTTTTTCCACAGCAGGATTTTTCATCAATAAGTCTTCTGTATCGGAAACTACTTTTGAAGTTCTGTCCTTTGATGCTCCCGGAGCAAGGTTTGCTGTTACAATAATAAAACTCTGGTCTTCATCCGGAATAAATCCTTTAGGGGTTGTCATAGACATCCATGCAAACAATCCTCCGAAGGCCACAATAATGATCAGGGCAACCCATTTTCTTTTTAAAAGGAAGAGTACAGCTTTTCCATATCGGAAAGTCAGCTTATTGAAGCTCGCATTGAAACCTGCAAAGAAACGGTCTTTGAAGTTCATTTTTTCATGCGTTCCCGGATGGTGTTGTTTTAAGAATAAAGCACACAGCGCCGGGCTTAGTGTCAATGCATTGATTGCTGAAATCACAATTGCAATCGCCAATGTCAAGGCAAACTGCTGGTAAAACAATCCTGTGGAACCACTCATAAAGGCCACCGGAACGAATACGGCAGACATGATCAGGGTAATAGAAACAATCGCTCCTGTTATTTCACTCATGGCCGACATGGTAGCTGCTCTCGGATTCAGTTTTTTATGTTCCATCTTGGCGTGAACCGCTTCCACCACTACAATGGCATCATCCACAACAATACCAATCGCCAATACCAGGGCAAACAACGTAAGAATATTAATGGAAAACCCGAAAACCTTCATAAAGAAGAACGTTCCTACAATAGATACCGGAACTGCAATAGCCGGAATCAGGGTAGAACGGAAATCCTGAAGGAAGATATACACCACAATAAATACCAGGATAAATGCTTCTATCAATGTATGAATTACCTGTTCTATGGATTGATCCAACGCTTCTTTTGTTGCGTATGGAATTTCATAATCCATTCCTTCCGGGAAAGATTTTTCCAGTTCTTTCATTCTCTCCTGAAGAGCGATCTGCACTTCATTCGCATTGGAACCTGCCATCTGGAAAATCGCCATCGTTACGGACGCTTTTTTATTATAATTGGAAGAAACCGTATAACTGTACGCTCCGAATTCTACTTTGGCAATATCTTTTAGTTTTAAAACAGAACCGTCGTTCAATGCTTTGATGGTGATATTTTCATATTGCTCAGGCTCTGTAAATTTGCCTTTGTACCGAAGAACATATTCCATTACTTCTTTACTTCTCTCTCCTAATCTTCCGGGTGCGGCTTCCAGGTTTTGAGTCTGAATGGCACGGGAAACATCGGATGGGGTAAGGTTGTATGAAGTCAGTTTATTCGGGTCAAGCCAGATACGCATGGAGTAATCTTTATTTCCATACACCATTGCATCTCCTACTCCTTTTAGCCTTTTCAGTTCCGGAACAATGTTGATTTTTGCATAATTTTCAAGGAAAAGGTCGTTCATTTTTCCATCCTTACTGGTCAGGGAAACCATCGCAATCATACTGTTCTGTCTTTTCACCGTTGTGATTCCCGCCTGAATTACTTCTGCAGGAAGCTGGTTGGTCACCTGTGCCACCCTGTTCTGCACATTAATCGCCGCCTGATCAGGATCTGTTCCCAGTTTAAAAATAACAGTAATGCTTAATGTTCCGTCATTACTCGCTGTAGAAGTAATATAGTCCATATTTTCCACTCCATTAATGGCATTTTCTAACGGTGGTGCTACCGACCTGGCGATTGTTTCAGCATTGGCTCCCGGATAAGCAGCCGTTACCATAACGGTAGGAGGTGCAATGTCCGGAAATTTAGTAATCGGAAGGCTTACCATCCCGACAATCCCCAGTATAACAAGCAATACGGAAATAACCGTTGCCAGTACGGGTCTTTTTATAATTTTCTTTAACATGATTTCTTCTTACGATTTTTTCTGTTGAGCATTTTTCTTTTGTGCCACGACAGGGGTTCCAGGCTGTAATCGGTCGAAACCGCTGGTGATATATTCATCTCCTGCCTTAAGTCCTTTGGCAACAATGAAGTTATCGCCGGCCTTTCCATTCACTTCAATAGGAAGCATTGCTGCTTTTCCGCCCTGAATGGTGAACACAAACACTTTATCCTGAATAGTTCTGGTAGAGGCAATAGGAAGTAGAACAACATTGCTGTAGAACTGATCCAATACGATTTTGCCGGTATTTCCGCTTCTTAAAAGATTATTGGGATTATTGAATTTTGCTCTTAATGTAATAGACCCGGTTGTTTTATTAAACTGTCCTTCTACAGCATCAATCTTTCCTTTTTCAGCATATTGCTCACCACCGGAAAGAAGTAATGATACTGCCGGAGTGTTTTTGATCACTTCATCTATACTGTTTCCTACATACTGCTTTTGGAAATTATTAAAATCATTTTCACTCAAACTGAAATAGGTGTATACCTGATGAATATCTGACAATAGGGTAATCGGTTCCTGATTCCCTGGTGTCATCAAACTTCCCAAACGATAATTGAATCTCCCGATAAATCCGCTTACCGGAGCTTTGATGGTAGAGAAATTCATATTGATTTTAGCTGATTCAATAGTGGATGCAGATTGGCTTACGGCTCCTCTTGCTCCATTGTAAGCCGCTTCAGCTTCTTTTACCTGAATTTCTGAAACCATTTTGTTTCTGAACAGTTCTTTTTTTCTGTCTAAATCAATTTTAGAAGTTGAAAGGTTGGCCTGAGCAGTGATCAAAGCTGCCTGAGCACTTTTCAGCTGCTCGCGGAAAACCTGATCTTCAATTTTGAATAATGGCTGCCCTGCTCTCACAAAGTCTCCTTCATCTACATAAATTTTGCTTAAATATCCTGTTACCTGAGGTCTGATTTCCACATTGGAAACACCCTCTACAGATGCTGCATATTCTCTGGAAACAGAGGCGTCTCCCTGGGTCACTTTTGCCACAGGTAATTCCGGTGCCTGCTGCTGATAGCCTTGGTTTTGATTATCTTTCCTACACCCTGCCAAAATGATCAGTGCGAGGAAAAGTAGAGTTGATTTTTGAATAAAAAATCTTTGCATAACAATAGTCCTTTTAAATTTTCCGGACAAAAATCGAACGAAAAAAATTCAATAGGATTATTCAAAAAACCTCTTGTTTTGTCAAAAAGACTCCTTATTTCAAAAAACATGAGAAATATCATTCATAGACAACATAAATGATACTATTTATTATTTTTAATCGAAATTATAGTTTAAATTTGGTAAAAAGACGTCTTAAAATCATAAACCACTCATTATCAATACAAATCATCCTTTCTGTATTCCAAAGGAGACCTGCCCACATGTTTTTTGAAAAACTTACTGAAAGACGCCTGATCTGAAAATTTTAATTGCGAGGCAACTTCCGCGATATTCAGGTTAGGATTTCTCAGCAGCAATCTGGCTTCTACCGCTAAAACCTGATGAATAATATCTCTTGGGGATTTGAAAACCGTTTTATTAATGACTTTTGTAAGGTATTTACGACTGATAAAAAGCTTATCGGCATAGAACTGCACGTTATGCTCTTCTTTGAAATGATGCTGAACCAGCGTGAAAAAACTGGTCGTTAACTCATCTTCCCTATTGGTTACCTGATGAGGTTTTTCCGTTTTCTTGAAGTAATTATCAATTTCATAGATGACCAGCGAAAAATGATGCCAGATCATTTCATTAAAATAATAATTATCTTTTTCCTTATCATTCAACACCTTAAGCTCATCGAGATGGAAATTCAGTTTTCTGTATACGTCCGATTCATTCCTGATGATATGAGTAGGGTCTGATGAAAGGCTCTTCAGAACATTATTAGACTTATAATTAAAACCTGCATCAGAAATAAAATTCAATGAAAAGAAAATATATTTAGCGTCATAGTCTTCAGTAATTTCATCCAGCCAAAAGGTTTCTAACATCGGGCAAAAAACAATATCCCCTTTGGAGACTTCATAGCTTTTGTCATCCAACCTGAATGTAACCCCGCCTTTCTGTATCATAAAAATGCAGAAGTAATCTGAACGGTAAGGAATATTCGGCTGTATGATATAATTCGCCTTATCAATTTCCATCACCACAAATTCCTTGATTCTAAGATCAAATTCTACCTGTTGCAACACCTCATCAAAAGCTAGCTGCGAAACAAAATCAGATTTTGGCTGGGATTTTTTAGACATTGGAGAGAAAATTAAGCACGAAGATAATTGAAAAAGGAAAAAGAGCCAAGAAGGCAAATAATCTAATTTTACTTTTTATTGTTTCCTAAACAACAATCAGCAATTCCTTATCATATCCGTTATATTTTTCATCAATATAGCCGTGAGGATTACAGATGATCTTTGTTTCTCCGATTTTATATCTGCACGGAGTATGAATATGCCCATGAATCCAATATAACGGTTGATAGTCCGTAATTAAATCTTCCAGGTCAGAAGCATAGGCTGCTGTTAACGGATCTTCCTTATAATATTCCGGTACAGATTGGAGACTGGGCGCATGATGGGTAACGACAATATTTTTAAGTCCTTTTGAATCCTCAAGACTTTCCTTCAGCCATTGTTTTGAAAACTGATGGATTTTGAAGGTGTCCAACGTTCTCATTTTGGAATAGGTAGGATCTCTCCTGATCATTTTATAGTCATTCATTTTGGACTGACACAACATTCCGTACTGAACCGGATTCCCAAAGATGGAAAAGTCCGTCCATAAAGTGGCACCATGAAAACGAATACCGTCAATATCTACAAATGAATTTTCAAGTACAAATACATTGGAATCCAGTGCTGCTTCTTTAATCTTGTTAAGGGTTTTCGGATAGGAACCTTTATAGTATTCATGATTACCCAGAACATAAATTACAGGTTTATCAGGAATTGCGTTTTTAATCCATTCAATTCCTTTGGTTCCCAAATTGACGTCACCTGCCAAAACAACAATATCAGAATGATCAAAACATAATTCCGTACTCCCAAATTCCCGGTGAAGATCGCTGATGACCTGTATTTTCATGATGTATTGTAAAAGAACAAAGGTAATGAAGTGAGGCGGAAAGACAAAAAAGAACCGACACCTAAGCACCGATTCTTCCTCATATAGTTTGTGTATTTTTAGGCTGCCTGCTATGAAACGGCTACTTTTGCCTGCTTCACTTTTAAGCTTTTCAATATAAAATAAAACAACATTCCGAGCGCCAAAAGAGCATAACCAATCAGGATAATCAGATTCAGACTTCCTACTGAAAAATCTGAAGGAAAAATCTGACTCATTAAAGTCATGAACGACAATCCAATCCCGGCCCCCAAAAAGTAACTTGTAGAGCTCAAACTTGATGCCAATCCGTAATTGGAAGGTTCAACATCCTGGATTCCCATTACTGAAAGTGCGGTAAAACAGAATGTCATTCCTACCCCTGAAATACATGCCGCTCCTAATAAAACTACAGCTAGCGGATGTCCGGTAAAAACGGAGATCAACAGTGACAATCCACCCATCAGCATAAACAACCATCCTAAGATTCCCATTTGAGATGAACTCAGACGTTTTGATACATGCGGCAGAATAAATTTAGCCGTTAAAGCAGAGATGATACTGAACGGAACAAGCATTAATCCTGCAGAAGCTGCACTATACCCCATATCTTTCTGAAGCATCAATGAAATCAGGAATAAAAATCCAATAAAAAATGCGCCCAATGTAAAAAATACAGCATTGGAAATCACTAAAGATTGGTGTTTGAATAACTGCAGGTCAACCAAAGGTTCAGCTACAGATTTCAATCGTTTATACACCATCACCAGCAGCAATACTGCCAGAATCAAAGAGCCGATGACCATGAACGGCTGTTCTTTAATATAAACTAATTCATGGGTACCATAAGTAAGACTTAAAAGCCCAAGTACCATTAATATTCCGGAAATTACATCTGTTTTCTGTGCAGCTTCATTTTTCTCATCTGCAGGCAGATAGTAATAAGAGAGCACAAGTGTTATCAGAAGAATAGGTACATTAATCAGGAAAACCCAGTGCCAGCTCAGGTAAGTACTGATAATTCCTCCAACGGAAAGACCACTTCCTGAACCGATAGCAGCGAAAGAACTGAAAATTCCGATCGCATGGTTTCTCTCCTGCTCTTCTCTGAATGTATTGGTCACAATGGATAATGCAGAAGGCATCACCAATGCAGCTCCCAATCCCTGTAAAGCACGGAAAATAGCCAGCACTTCAAAGTTTTGAGATAATCCCGCCCCTAATGACGTGAGCATAAAAATCAGTGCTCCGAGTAAGAACATTTTTTTTCTTCCGATCTGATCTGAAAGTTTTCCGCCAATAATCAGAAATCCTCCAAAGAACAACACATATAGTGTCTGCAGCCACTGAACAGTCTCTGCTCCGATCTGAAACTGCTGCTGAATAGAAGGAATTGTTAAATTAATAATGGCAATATCCAAAGCCTCCACAAATGTTCCCACCGATGCTAAAATTAATATTACATTCTTCCTTGTATCCATATTTCAAATTTCCTGCAAAATTAAAATTAACAGAACGTATTTGAAAATTTTACCATAAATTTGGAACAATGTTGAGTATTTGAAATATTAAAAAGAACAAAATACCTGATACATCAGAAAAACCCTGTTAAAACAGAACAAAATGGCAACTGAAAATTATACTCCCGATGAAAAAGACTTATCCATCCTGCGCCTTCTTCAGAAAGATGCCAAGATGAGTGTCCGTGATATTTCAGCAAGAATCAATTTAAGTCCCACCCCTACGCATGAACGCATCAAGCGTATGGAAAAACAGGGAATTATTAGAGAATACACCGCTGTTGTAGACCGTAAAAAGGTCAATAAGGGAATGATGGTGATCTGTATGATTGCATTGAGCGTTCACAATAAAAAGACTGCAGGAAAATTCATTGAGGAAGTTAGTAAACTGAAGGAAGTTGTGGAATTTTACAACATCAGTGGAGATTTTGATTTCATGCTGAAGATCCTTGCTCCCAATATGGATGAATTCCATGAGTTTTTTGTGAATAAATTATCAGAGATTGAAGGAATTGGACAGACCAAGAGTATTTTTGTGATGAACAGCATCAAGGAAAGCGCTCAGATTGTTTAAGACAAAATAAAAAAAGAGGTTGTCCCAAAACTGTCACCCTGAATACAGACTCAATGCCTGCAAACGCAGTTCAGAAATAAGATTCTTCCTACGTCAGAATGACAAAAGCCAATAATTTAGCTTTTGAGACAACCTCTTTTTATTATTTTAATTATTTCCAGTAATTCCAGACTGACCCGTCAAATATAGCCAGTGTTTTGCTGGTTGTATCGTAACAGATCATACCCGGATAGGGATTTTTTACATTAAGATGCGGTGCCGCTACTTTTGGAAGAATCATTGCTTTATCCTGAGATTCAAGGACCAATACACCATCAGCAGTACTTGATGCTTCTCCCATAATAACTCCTTTCCCTGATTCTGCAGAATTATTAGCTATAACCGCACTTGAATTACCGGCATCTGACAAAGATTTCCAGATGTCATTTTCATAGACTTTTACTTTATTATCTGTGAGATCAAAAATCAATGTTCCGTTCACCAAACTCCCTGTTGGAAGTCCGGACGTTGCAGGAAGAATCAAGCCTTTTGTATTTCCGGAAATGTTATCAAAATCCAATACAGTACTGTTTCCATCTACCGTCTGTTTCCCTATAGCTACCTGAGCAAAAGATGAATTAAAAATAATCAGGGCAGCGGCTATACTTATATTTCTTATATTTTTCATATTCTTATCGGTTAGATTAATCATTACAGCTTCTTTGTACACATTTCCATTCCGTACCGTTGTAAAGCTTTACACATTTGTCCTGGATATCATATAAAAGCATTCCTTCTTTCGGATCGGCAATGGCATCACCAGGTTGTGGAGTCTGGCTTACATGCTGAACTCTCGTCATAACAAAACCTTTGCTTTTTGATTCCATCGCTAAAAATCCATTAGGTATATTTTCCGGCCAGGCATTGTTTTTCTCCTGTACTGTAATTCCGAATTTGGTGAAACCATCGGGCGTACCTGAAATTCCTGGTTTTGTACAAAATCCATCGATCTCATCAATAATGACAGGAGCATTTCCGCAACTTGACTTATCTTCGGACAATCCTTCAGGCCAGAGAGAAGGACACATCGCCTTTGTAGCATTGGGACCACAGAAACTTGAATTTCCCATCCCTAATCCTGTAACAGATCCCATAGCAATGGTTACAATCTGGCTGTCATCACTGATAATGGAAGCTCCTCCACCTCCACTTACGTCTGCCTTTGCAATACAGTAAGCTTTTCCGGTAGGAATTCCAATATATTCAACAGAAGGATACGTTGTAGACTGCTGGGTAAATGTGCCGCAAATCTCTACCACACTGCTTGTTCCCATTTCAATAACAGAAGTTGTTCCCGGGTAAAATCCGCCAAAAGAAGGGTCTTCCTGAATAACTGATCCTACCAATGATAAAAATGATTTGGTTCCCAGTTTAATTTTTGAATTTTTCTGAGATCCGAAAGTTCCTACTTTCACGGTCCCGGTAGACTTAACACTGGCTCCGTTACCGATTTCCAGCACTCCATCCACCTGAATACTGTTAGACTGAAGCTGTCCGGATTGAATGATAAGAGTTGCCCCATTCGGGATACCGATATTCGTACTTATACTGAGACTGCCATTAAGACAATAGGTATTTCCACTCGTCATCGCCTGCCCTGTGTAAGGAATACACTGAGCGTAGGCTATCGTGCTGAAAACAAGCATCATTAAAAAAATGATTTTTTTATTAATTTTTAAAAAAAATAATTTATTCATGTACATTTATAATATTTTAACAGATTATTGTTGTTTAATTGGAAAATATTTAAATTTTCAACATCATCGACGCACTAAGAAACAATTAACATACCAAACAGGCGTTTAATTTTTTATTATCTGATATAATTTCACCAGAATCATCATTTAATAATCTTAATAAAGCATTAATAAAATACTATGCTACAACACACAACGATCTTAAAAACGGTTAACAATTCGGAGATGATTTAAAAGGTTAAATATTCTTTTTCTGGTCTAATTAGCTCATGTTTAATAAAAGAATCCTTCATTTTTATTTACAGCATCCTTAATCTGAATACAACAATAGATAATCTGAATAACAGACCCCAGCGAAAATTCACATTAAAAAACGTAAATTTGCAGCATGAATAACGATACGATATGTGCACTGGCTACTGCCAATGGAATAGGTGCTTTAGGCATCATCCGGGTTTCAGGAAATGAAGCTTTATCTGTAGTTCAGAAAAGTTTTCCGGGGAAAAATCTGGAAAAACAAAAATCCCATACCATTCATTACGGTTATTTTATGGATGAGGAGGAAGCCATTGATGAAGTAATGCTTTCCATTTTTCTGGCACCGAAAAGTTTCACCACTGAAAATTCTGTGGAGATTGCTTTTCACGGCTCCCCGCATATCGGAAAACGTATTCTTGAAACGCTGATCAAAAACGGAGCGAGAATGGCGAAAGCAGGAGAATTTACCCTCCGAGCCTTTATCAACGGAAGAATTGACCTTTCCCAGGCGGAAGCAATTGCTGATGTGATTGCCTCTGAAAATGAAGCTTCCAGAAAGGTAGCCATCAATCAATTGAAAGGAGGAATCACCAATGAAATCTCCCTGTTAAGAACGGATCTTCTGAATTTTGTTTCCCTGATCGAGCTGGAGCTGGATTTTGCTGAAGAAGATGTAGAATTCGCAGACCGAACGGCTCTGAACGGATTATTAGATAAAATTGAATTAAAATTAAATTCTCTTATTGAAAGTTTCCAATACGGAAATGCCATTAAAAACGGGACAGCCGTTGCCATCATCGGAAAACCAAATGCCGGGAAATCTACGCTGCTGAACTCTCTTTTGAAAGAAGAAAGAGCGATTGTAAGCAATATTGCCGGAACGACCAGAGATACCATTGAGGAAATTCTCCATATTAAAGGCCACGCCTTCCGACTGATTGACACGGCAGGACTTCGTGAAACGGTGGATGAAATTGAAGCGATTGGAGTAAAAAAAGCAAAAGAAAAGGTAGAAAATGCCAATATCCTTGTGTATCTTGCCGATGCTGCCACTGAAGATTTTTCGGAGGATATTGAAATGATCCAATCTTTATTGAGAGAAGATCTGAAGCTGATTATCTGCGCAACAAAAATTGATGAAGTGATTCCTACCAAATACGAAACGGTAGAAAATATCTTCAGAAATGCTATCTCTCACGAGTTTGATTTCATTAAAATATCAGCCGTTGAAAATCAAAATATCCAGGATCTGAAAAATGAGCTTTCCTCTTATGTTGAACATTTAAAATCTGAAGAAAACAACGTTGTGATCACCAATCAACGTCACTTTGAAGCACTGCGAAAGTCCCTGGATGCTGTTCATAAAGTAAAAGAAGCCATCGTTTTCCACATTTCTACAGAATTGCTTGCTTATGAGCTTAGAAATGCCTTAGAGCATCTTGGAGAAATTTCCGGAGAGGTTACGAATGATGAGGTACTGGGGAATATTTTTTCTAAGTTTTGTATCGGCAAATAAGTACGACAAATAAAACAAACTAAAACAAACCAAACGATTGATTATTAGCTTTTTACAAAAAAAATTGATTTTGTAGGAGTTTTTCAAAGTTTGGTTAGTTTTGTTCAGTTTTGTCCCCCAGTTGTCCCTCAAACCAATAATATTTTATTTTTTTTAACCCGGGAGAGTTAGTGTCACTTAAGGTAATTTATTGTACCTAATTGTACTTAAATGTACCATAATGGACCTTAAGCCAAATTATCTCTTCCACAAATAAAATATTATGAAAATCAAGAAGATTTGCGAACATTGTGGACTAGAATTTATTGCCCAAACAACAGTAACCAGATACTGTTGCAAAACCTGTAATTCCAGAGCTTACAAGATTAATGTTAGGGAACTTAGAGAAAAATTGACTGAAGCAACTCAGGAAGTTTCCAAACCTCAATCAAAACCTAAAGAAGATCCTAGCTCTTATTTTGCACTCAAAACCCTTGATTACTTAACAGTCAAGGAAGCTTCTATTTTATTGAAATGTGATAAGAGAACAGTCTATCGAATGGTTAAAAATGGCAGTATTCCTGCAGCTAATTTATCTATCAGAAAGATTCGTCTATTAAAGAAAGATATTGATGCATTATTTGAAGTCAAGCCAAAAGTAATCCAAAATCCAACAGAAGATTTGGAAAAGATTGAATGGACACCTTTAAAGGATTGCTTCACAATGGGTCAAATTCAAAAAGAGTATAATATCTCTCCGACTTCCTTAAAAAATCTTATAGAAAGACATAATATCCCAAAATTTCAGAAGGGCAAATTTGTATATGTACCAAGAGTTAAAATTGAGCATATTTTAAAGAGGATTGAGTTGGGTATCTATTCAGGATAACACCAATTTATTTGGCATTCTGACGCCAAATTTCCCCTAAGAGAGCCATAAAATCTGGCTTACACTATCAATTTTTAATATTACTCAAAAATCCAAAATTATGTCAAAAGTAACATTAAGGAAAAAACCTATATCAAAAGGCAGACAATCTTTATTTCTGGACATATGGCCTCCCATTTATAATCCAGAAACAGGAAAAATGGAACGAAAACACTATCTAAAATTATATATCTATAATCGTCCCAAAAACGAAACTGAAAGGAAGTTCAATAAAGAAACTTTAGCTCTAGGAGAATATGTAAGAGCTCAAAGGCATATAGAATTACAAAGCAAGAGGTTTGATTTTATTTCTGAAGAAAAGATGAAATCAAACTTTATTGAATTCTTTGAAGCAGAAGCTAAAAAAAGGAACAACTGTTATAACTGGGTAATGTCTGTTAGATATTTTAAGACTTTTGTAGGGCCCGAAATTCCATTTAATGAGTTGAATGAAACTCTATGTGAGGAATATGCAGATCATTTGTTAACATGCCCCGCATTGGGCCGCAGAAAAACCATAAAAAAGAATACTGCTGTAGCTTATTTTGGCAGATTTAAGCTAACATTAAAAGAGGCTTTTAAAAAACGCTTTTTACCGACAGATCTAGGTTCAATAATTGACAGTATTGCACCGCAGGAAACCCATCGTCCATTTTTATTCATGGAGGAACTAGAAAAAATGGCAAATGCCGAGTGTCGAAATCCAATAGTGAAAAAGGCTGGACTTTTCTCTGCTATGACCGGTTTCCGATATTCAGATGTTGAAAAGCTTTTATGGAGTGAAATTCATGGAACAGAAGGCAATTATTATATAGTATATAATCAGGAAAAAACAGAAAATGCCGAATATCATCCAGTATCCGATCAAACTATAAAATTGTTAGGTCCACGAGGAAAGTCTGATTCAAAAGTATTTGAAGGGTTAAATTATCATAACACAGTAGCAGAGTTGAAAAAGTGGTTGGCAAATGCGGGTATAGAAAAACATTTCACCTTCCATGGTTTTAGACATACCTTTGCGACCTTACAAATTGCAGCTGGCACATCAATATATACAGTTTCAAAACTATTAGGTCATAAAGATATCAAAACAACGGAGATATATGCTAAGATAGTTGACAGTTTAAAGAAAGAAGCCTCTGAAAAAATTAAAATCAATTTGTTTGATATAGGTAAGAACATCGCGAATATCGATCAGATTGATCCTCCAACAGATAATATTAATATCTAATAATTTTCAGATTTAATTAAATATTTAGTAGCCTTAAACACCTTTAAAAGACAAATTACGACAGATAAAGTCAATATTAAGCATTCTTTTCACTGTCTTCCTACCTTGAAAAAAAAAGTATGGAATATACATTTGATCAAATACCAAATATTCTTAAAAGAATTGAAGAAAGATTGGACAGTTTAGAAGAAATTCTATTGGATCGTATCCAAAATGAAATGCCGGAACTTGACTTTGTTGATGCAAAAGAAGCTTGCAAAATTTTAAAATTATCATTACCAACATTATATTCTAAAGTGTGTCTACGCGAAGTACCGTTCTACAAAAAAGGAAATAGACTGCATTTTTCTAAAACTGAATTATTAGAATGGATTCAAGGAGGAAAAGAAAAATCCTTACATGAATTAAGTAGTGATGGGAATCATATTTTAAAAAGAGTAACCAAAAAAAGATGGCCCTAGAAACCTTAGCAGAATTCAAAACCTTCCAATCATAAATTTGGAAGGTTTTTATTTACAATAGTTTGATCCTTTTAAGGGTTTTTCAAGTCACCTTGATATTTCTTCAATACTATGTCCCCTACTTGTACAAAATATGTTAATTAATTTATGTTTTATTAAACGGTAAGAGAATATCACACTACGAATATTTGCTAAACACACTCAAATATTAAACAGCAAATAATTACACCTTACATTAATTTAAATTGCTTTTGAATCAAATTATGAACGAATAAAATATTTCAATAAAAATTGAAGAATGTAATAAGGTTATTAGCAAAATAATATATAATTAATTGATAGATTAAATAATTCGCCACAAAGGGAAAAATATTATATTTTTAAGATTGCTGATATCACTGGACCTGATAATGAGAACCTTTCTAATATTTTTACCATGACAAAATCAATTTATGATACTATAGTAAAACGTATTGAAATTCAAGAATGCAAGATTACACTAACCAAGGAAAAAGTTATTAATGAAGCCTATCAAATGGCGACCTTTCTCCAAGAAATATTAAATGAGACAAAAGCTATTGTTTCAAATAAGGGTTTCATTGATAAGGAACAGGAGATCAATTTTTTTAAATACGTAAAACCACAACTTCTCGGAAAGCTTATTTACTATAACAAGATTTATAGGATTGAAACATCTTGTCCTGCGAAGGCTGGTGAACTTTATAAGATATATTTCGAAAAAGAACTTGAAAAATTAAACAAAGAATTTCAAGAGCATTTTGTAGATTCAGATTTTTACCGATATATAAAATCAGGTCGTAAGGATCTTGATGAAAAATATTTTGCTTTAGGAAATATTGATATTATAGAAGGTCTAAATAGTTTTGTTTTTGAAATCGATCCGAATTTTTCAACATACTATGACTACAAAGTCGCTCATATTACCGCAGATGAACTATTATATACTTATATAAGAAATAGGCTGAGCCCAGAGAATGAATATGAATCACCATCGCTAACATATACCAATTACGATGATATGTTCTGGACCGATTCTAAGAACGCTCTAATAGAGCTGATATATGCACTTTACGCTGCCAGGTCTTTATCCAATGGTCGATTGGCAATATCAAAAATCAGTACCATCATTGAAACACTTTTCCAGATAGAGCTGGGCGATTTCCACCATGCTTTCCACCGAATGAAAGTCAGATCAGGAAGCAAGACAGCTTTTCTTGATCATCTTAAAGTAAGTTTAGAAGAATACATGAACAGAAATCTTTAAGATAATTAGATTGAGACAGCCAACAGGTTGTCTTTTTTTTACCAAGTTATGCCAAGATATGCCAAGTAGATCCAACAAACCAACAACATTGAAATCCTTCATTCATAAAAATTACAGTATCTGAAAATTAAAAATGACAAAAAAATATTTTCACTTTCCCTTGGCAGTACTTGATTAAACTTGGGTTACTGGACTATTTTACTCTAAGAAATTTGTCTGTGAACAAAAATTTTAAACAGATGAATATTGACAGATTAGAATTTATTGCTTGGATGGAAAGAATCATGGATCGATTCGATTTGATTTCCGAAAGCGTAAGAGAAATGAAGAAAACTAACAATGCAATTGATGGAGAAGAATTGCTAGACAATCAGGATTTGCTTCAAATGCTAAAAATTAGTAATCGTTCATTACAGAGATACAGGTCTGATGGTAAATTACTCTATTACACTATTAGTGGTAAGCTTTATTACAAATTATCAGATGTCCACCAATTTATTCGTGATAGTTTTAACACTCCCACTAAGCGTAAGAGGAAATTGAAAGCCGAATAATACCTTAAAATTCCAACTTAGTTATTGCTATTGATTTATAAAATACCTTGATCTGAGATTTACAAAAATTTAGAGTTATGAGTACTAATCAATCCAAAAATCAGAAATCTGATCAAGCAAATGATCTAACAGATACGTTGCTTGTCCATGATACAGAAACCAATAAAATTCTCGCGGTTAAAGGAATAAAGAAAAAGTCCGGCAAAAAACCTGGTGAAAAAGATGAGCTTGAAACGGTTGATCCAACTAAAAGAAAAGAAAATTCTTTTTTGAAACTCAACAAAAATGAAGATATGCTTTCCAATTTTTTAAAGAATTTTTTTAGTCAGATCGGCAATCCCACACGCTTCAATTTTTTTAAAGTTCCTATTGAAACTGCTGTCATGATAGCAAAAAAAATGCAGCAATTTATTGATACAGCAAAACTTGAAGGTAAAGAGCTCCTAGAAGGACTTAAGGATATTTTGAGTAAAAACAATAATAAAAATACTATGGCACAACAACAAAACAAAACGGAAAATAGTAATGGTAATCACTATTCCATTGAAAAAATCGACTGGAAAAGCTTAGAAAATCTTGGGTACAGCCGCGAGGAATTTGAGAAATTTAATCTTTTGGACTCTCTGTTAAAAGGTTTTAAAACAAATGATATGCTAACAGTATCGTTAAAGGTTGGAAATCAAGAAATTGAAACCCAAGCTAAGTTATGGCTTGAACAGGGAAAGGATGGTCTAGCAGTATTTAACATGCTTCCCAAAAAAAATGAAATTGAATTAGATAAGAAATTTCAAGGACATGAATTTACCGAAGAGGATAAAACCAACCTATTAGAAAGAGGAAATATGGGAAGAGCTGTAGAACTAATTACAGATAATAATACGAAGGCTTTCCATGTGATAACGCTAGATAAGGATACAAATCAATTAGTTTCTTTTCCGGTTGAAAAGATGCGTATTGATGATATTATCAAAGGAGTGACCCTTACTCCCGATCAAAAAAATCTTTTATTGGAAGGTAAGCCTGTATATCTTGAAGGGATGCTTTCTAAAAGAGATACTTTATTTAATGGTGAAATCCAATTTAATGCTTTCAAAGGTCATATTGAATTTCAATTTGATAAAGGAAATTCCAAAATTCAAAAACAGGATAACTCTCAAAACCAATCTGCAGAAATACCAAAAACTTTTAGAAGGAAAGAATTTACTTTCGACCAGTATAATAAACTTAGCAAGGGTGAAACAGTATATATCACCGATTTTAAGGATGGTGCTGGGAAGGAATATCCGGGATATGTATGGCTAAATAAAGAAAAAGGAGAATTGGATTTTAATTTTAAAAACCCCAATAAACTTAAACAAAATGCAACCACAGCTGAAACTCATAAAACCCAGGTCGCTGTTAATTCCGATGGGAAAACAAATGAAGCTACTAAAAATATCAAGCGGCCATTAAAATCAGGTCAAAGTACGCCTGCTAATAAAAGGCAGCAGAACACGCAAAAAGAAACCAACAATGCGCCTAAAAAAAGAGGTCGAAGAGTATCCTAAAATAAATTAATATGAAAGCAGTAATAGCAGAAAAACCAAGCGTTGCGCGAGAAATTGCAGCACTATTGGGAGCAACAGAAAAAAATGAAGGTTTTTTAAAAGGTAATGGTTATATCGTTACCTGGGCAATAGGTCATTTAATTTCTTTGGGAATGCCTTCGGAATACGGTATTACCGGATTTCAAAAAGACAATTTACCAATATTGCCAGATCCATTCTTACTTACTGTAAGAAAAGTCAAAAAAGAAAAAGGATATCTTGACGATCCTGGTGCTGTTAGGCAATTAAAAATAATAGAAATTATTTTTGAACAATGTGACAGTATAATTGTTGCAACTGACGCTGGTAGAGAAGGTGAACTTATATTTAGATATATCTATAATTATTTGAATTGTAAAAAACCTTTTGAACGACTATGGATTAGCTCGTTAACAGAAAAAGCTATTGACCAAGGTTTTGCCAATCTAAAGCCAGGAACCGATTTCGATGGTTTATTTTTTGCCGCCCAAGCCAGAAGTCGTGCGGATTGGCTTGTAGGGATAAATTCAACTCAGGCATTATCTTTACAAGCTGGAAATGGAATTTATTCTTTAGGAAGAGTGCAAACCCCAACTTTGAGCTTGATTTGTAAGAGGTACATTGACAATAAAAATTTTAAAATTGAAACCTATTGGCAATTGGAGCTCAAATATTTAAAAGATGGATTCAATTTCTCCAGTATATCGAAGGAAAAATGGGATGATAAAGAAAAAGCAACCGAAATTTTAAAATCGATTGAGCGTTTAGGAAGTTCTATTGTTAATTCAGTCGATAAACGTAATTCAAACGAACAGCCACCTCTACTATTCGATTTAACTTCTTTACAAAAAGAAGCTAATAAGAAATTAGACCTTACTGCCGAAGAGACATTATCAATTGCACAAAGCTTATATGAGCAGAAATTCATTACATATCCCCGAACAGGCAGTAAATATATATCAAATGACATTTGGCCGGAGATCCCAGATTTAGTCAGAGCTTTGGAGAACCGTGCTGGTTATAAAGAACGGATAAACAATGTAAAATGGGGCCGATTCAATAAAAGAATTGTAAATGACCTTAAAGTTACAGATCATCATGCATTATTGATAACAGATAAAATTCCTTCAGCCCTATCGAGTAAGGAAAATGCCATCTATGATATGATTGCTATTAGGCTCATTGAATCAATATGCTACCAGTGTACAAAAGAAATTACGGAAGTTAAGCTGGAATCACTGCACTTTGAATTTATTCTGAAAGGAGCCCGTGTGATTGATCCGGGATGGAGATCTATACAAAACCTCTTTAAAAATGAAGACAATGATGAAGAGGTAATATTGAATATACCAACATTAAAAGAGGGTGATTCACTCAGCATTAATGAGGCAAATATTTTAGAAAAAAAGACCCGTCCGCCAGTTCTTTACACTGAGGCAGGTCTCCTATCGGCAATGGAAAATGCGGGGAGGCAAATTGAAAATGAAGAAGAGCGTAAATCGCTTAATAATATTGGGATTGGAACGCCAGCCACTCGCGCAGCTATCATTGAAGTTCTGTTTGATCGAAATTATATTGTCCGGGAGAAAAAAAATCTAGTTCCAACTAAAAAGGGAATTCAGGTTTATGAACTCGTAAAAGAAAAGAAAATAGCCGATGTCGCTATGACTGCGCAATGGGAGCTTGCTCTTCAAAAGATAGAAAATAATGAGTTAAATGCTAATCTATTTCAAAATGAAATGGAATCCTATGCTAAAGAGATTACCAAAGAACTTCTATCTACTGAGTTTGTACCAAATACATTGCAATTAAAATGTCCAAAATGCAAAATTCATAATTTAATCTTTAATGAACATGTAGTAAAATGTCCGGATAAGAACTGTGAATGGATTCAATTTAAGAAGGTCTGTGAGGTTGCCCTAAGTGATAAGGAAATGGAAAACTTAATTACCAAAAAAAGGACATCACTTTTGAAAGGCATGAAAAGTAGGTCAGGAAATAAGTTTGATGCATACATTATACTTGACGAAAATGGTAAAACTTCATTTGAATTTGATAAAAAAAAGAAAAAAAATAAGTGATTAATAAGAATGGCGGTTCCAAAGACCGTCATTTTTGTTATTATTCTAGAATTATTACAATATGAATTTTTGCTTTGTATAAAGGAAAGTTATGGTATTTTTCTAGAATCGTAACACCATTATGTTGCATCATGTTGTTCTCTCCCTCTACATTTGTTTGAATTATTTCTCACGACAGTTTGAAATTTATATCGAAAAAAAATGGTAATAGCCTTTAAATTTCAACTGTGAGAAATGAAAAAGCTAAAAAACCATTGTCATGCAAAAAAAGAGAATTTTTACGGAGGTAGTAGTTGTATTATTGGTCATTTTGTTCCTCTATACTGCTGTAAGCAAATTTGTGGATTTTAAGGGGTTTACTTATGATTTAAATAATCAACCGTTTCCGAATAGCTTAACACCATTGTTAAGGTGGTTAATACCAATAACTGAAATTTCAATTGTTATTGCTCTATTATTTGAAAAAGCCAGATTGATAGGTTTATATGCATCATTGGTTTTGATGAGTTTATTTACAATTTATACAGCGCTAGTTCTGTTTCATGTTTTTGAGTATGTGCCGTGCTCATGTGGAGGTGTCATAAAAAATCTAACATGGCCCCAGCATTTAATTTTTAACCTTTTTTTCGTTGTAATCACTTCACTCGCTATTCGAGTAAACAAGAAAAATTCGTCTAATCATTTACTTTATAACCAGTTACAATAATTTAGATCAGTATAAATGAATTAAAATTATTGGGTCCAAAATAAGGGGAAGCTGAAAACCTTCAAACCAGAGTAAGCAACAAATCAAAAACTTTTTATTATGAAAAATTTTAAATTATTATTAGGTGCGGCAGTAGTATTTGCCGTTGGGAGTGCTTTTACAGCAAGTAACAAAGCTGCAGGTGAGTATGTATTAAATGGAGATACTTGGGAATTAAAAGATGGCGGTCGATGTGAGTCGGAACCAAGTGAAATTTGTGATTACACAAAAGTCGGTTCAGCTACCACACCTCAATATCCAAATCAGTATCAAAATCCAGCAAATTTTACTGCTCATACAACAAATGCAAGATATGAGCCCTAGTATTGGCTTACTTTTTCATTAAAAACGGATTGATTTTTCAATCCGTTTATTTTATAAGTAACAACATCTGAAAACTATAATTATGAGAAACTTTAAAATATTATTAATTATGGCAATATTTTTTTCCGTAGGTAGTGCCTTTACCAGAGGAAATAAAACTGTTGCTGGTGAATACGTATTTAATGGAAGTATTTTTTACCTAAAGGGTGACGGAATCTGTATCGCTGAAACTTCAACAGTTTGTGATTATACAAAAATCGGTAATGCAACAACTACTCTTTATCCGAATCCTAATCAAAATCCAGCGAATTTTACTCCTTATAGAGTAAATTCCAAATATGAAGAGTAAAACTCAAATAAATAAACAACGGATTGCCAAATCAATTCGTTGTTTATTATAAATTTTTCTCAATTAATTTAATTAAGTCATTTTTATCTTTCTCGTTATAAGGCTTAATGACCGAAGTCGTGATTACTTTACTATCCTTACCAATCATTATTAACGTGGGGTAACCTTTTATTTTATAATGCTTTATAATAGGATGATCTATACCTTTCCCTTCTGTAAACAGATCTACACTATGTTTGTTGGTATAAATTTCTTGTATAACGCTCTTCCGCCAAATAGATAAACGTTCATCCGTACTAATACTTATAAATATTACGTTTTTGTTATTTTTAAAATATTCCGCAACTGGTTTTAAATTCTTCGCCATTATAGCACAGCTGCTACAACCTGTAAACCAAAAATCCAATAAGATAACCTTCCCTCTAAATTCATTAAGTGTCCTAAAATTACCATAAAAGTCAGGTAAATTAAATGCAAATCCTTTGCTTCCTTTTGTATTTGTATGATTTAAAGAACTTAACAATTTTCTACTTTCTGGATCAGAAACGTTTTTCATTGCATAGCTTATCAGATTTGAAATATTTGGCAATTCTGCAAAATTTGTAATTAAATATTGTGTTATTAATTTATCTCGCAATATTCCTTGATGATTTTCAGAAAACAATTCCAATTCGGTCTTTTTTAAAGAAGGATCTTTTCGTAATGATACGGCTTCAGCGAATCCGCCCTTTCTTAGATTTCCTTTACATAAATAAGTTAAGTATGTATGAGAAAAAGCTAAAACTGAATCAGGTATTTTTGAAAAATTGGGGACATTTCTATTTAAATATATATTTACTAAAGAATCTTGAATTTCCTTCTTTTGGATTGGATCGACATTTGTAACAAAACTATTAAATGCTATATTAAGACTATTCCAAATTCTGTTTTCTACATCGCCATACAAATTTGCTAACAATAGATTATAAACATACACCGATAATCGATCTTTATACCACTTCAGGACCTCTTCACTACACTTTGCCGCAGAATATTGACGTTTTTGAAAAGCCTTATTATCAGGAATGTAATTTGTGTAATATAAAGAATCAAAAATGAGTTCTCCCTTATTTACGTTGTACTTTAAATGTGTTCTCTGCCAAGGAAATACTTTATTGATATTGTCCATTTCATATCTACATTGATATTTTTCGGAACCTCTGCCTCTAAATTGTATTTGCGCATGTTCAACAAAAATCTGGATACTATCACCGGGTTCTACTAAATAATTTATCAGAAAATATTGTTTTTTTCCTGAGAAAGATAAATAGAATATTTTATCGTCTTTTTCAGGATTTATTTCAAAATGATTATTTAATAAAGAATCAGAAATTTTGACTTTCTCTAGTGCAGATAAAGACATTCCATTATGTTGATATTCTATCATAACAGTGTCTTTTGTCATTGTAGGATAGATAATATCTATATATATAGTTCTACTTTTATTTTGGGCTGATGATAAAATCACACAAAAAAAAGCAATTGTAAAAAAAATAATTTTTTCCATGTGTTAACGTATATTCTGTTCAATATTTGATTTTAAAATTTCTAATGGAGGTATTGGAAATACATACCTTGGATCATTTGGGGGCAAACTATATAATTCCCCATTGATCGTTCTTGTTAATGTTTGTGCAAATCTGCTATCTGTGTTAAACCTTCTTAGATCCTCCCATCTTGTATTAGATGTAAATGGGAGTTCTTTTCTTCTTTCTGAAAGTATAAATTTCAAAGCATCCTTTTCGTTTGTAATTGTTGGGAGCGAAAAAGTTATATTTTTATTCCACCTTTTAGTTAGAAGATCTTTTAAAGTTCCCAAACCACTATTTAAATTACCCAACCTAATTTGACATTCTGCTTTTAGAAGAAAAAGTTCATTATTAGCTAGTCCTGCAAAAACATTGTTACTTCCATTTTGATGACCAGTGAATGAGATACTTGGTATTGTCCCTCTATAAAATACCTTTTTCCTTAAATCATCTCCTAGATAAGAATTGTATAAATCAGGAGAAACAATTTGCGTTGCTCTTGACATCACAACAGAGTATGAAGTTGCAGTTGCGTAAAATATAACTTCGGGATTACCTGTTTTAAAATTTGGAAGCGAATAAGTAGTTGATGTATTTAAGGTATTATAATCTATCAATATATTGTTATAATTTAAAGCCATTTCAGCATACTTTAATGCATTCTCATAATCATCCATGAGTAAATAGCTCTTAGCCAGCAACGCTTTTATAGCAGGTATTGATGGTCTTGTTTTATAAAGAGGTGTTTCTGAGAGCAAAGATTCAGCTATTAAAAGATCATTTATTATTTGATCATAGGTCTGTTTCACTGTTGCTCGAGTAGATTTTATATTTACATCAGAATTTAATCTTAAGGGTATTCCAAGATCAGAATCTGAAGTTAAAGGATCAAATGGTTTACAGAATAGTTGCGCTAAATTATAAAAAGCATAGGCTCTATAAAATAATGCGCTTCCTTTAATATTATTCCATTGTGCCCTGTTAACATCACTTATATTTATTTTATCAATTCCTTCTAAAACAACATTTGAATATTCCACTATTTCATATGGCTTTGACCATTCCCAAATTGAGCCAGTAGTGGAACCCTCATAAATATCCTTAGCCCAAGCATACATGTTTTTTACTGCTATATCACGCATTCCGTTCCATGAAGCGTCAGTTATTAAATAATTATCTGATCCAACTAAACCCAATGAAGGATAATAGGTATTCATGATTTCAGTATTATCAAGTATTGCTTGATAATCATCTAAAGTTGTAGGTACGACATCAGATTTACTCGATTTCTTATCTAACCATTCATCCTGTTTTCTACAACTAACAAACGTTAGCGATATAAATATTATTAATGTAAATGTTTTCATTTTTCACAATTAAAAATTCGCCCGAATGCCTAATGCATAAGTACGAGGTGAAACAATATTTCCGGTATATCCTGAATAAAGGTTCTGATTATAATCTGGATCGATACCTGATTTGTTAGCTCTCCATAAAATACCTATGTTGTTTACATAGCCATATAATTGAACTGATTTCAATCCCATTGAGGAACACCATCTTTTAGAAAGATTGTATGCTAGAGAAATATCTTGAAGTCTAATATGGTCGCCTTTTTCAATAAGTACTTCTGAACTTTGATAGAAATTATTTCTATTAAGATTTGTATTATATGTAAAAGAAGGAACATTGGTCGTCAATTCATCACCAGTCGTTTGCCAACGATTACTGTAATCTGAATTTAAAGACCTTAACGTTTCAGTGTAATTCGTATTGGATGAAATTTTACGGAAATGGTAATTTAGTTTATAGATTATATTCGCTGAGACTGAGAAGTCTCCATAGGAAAATGTGTTCCTAAACGACCCCAGAGTAGTCGGCCGAGAGGAACCATGATATACTAGAATGCTATTGTCATTTTCATTAATTATTGACGCATAATCTTTTGAAACTTCACCATTTAGGTAGCCTTGCGGATCTCCGTTAGAAGGATCAAGACCTGCCCATTTATAGGAATATAAACCAAATAAAGAATTACCTTCTACTGGAAAAAGCCCACCATTGTATGCTAGTATTGAACTGTAAAGAGCAAGTTCAGCATTGGAATATTTTGTATCATATTTTTTGACCTTATCTTTTATATAATTGAATATAAAGTTTGTTGACCAGTTGAACTTACCTTTAATATTCTGGGATGTAAGATTTATTTCTAAGCCTTTTGTTTCAACCTGTGCTGAATTCGCTTTATATGTGGTAAATCCTGTCGATGGTGCCAAAATAGTATTTTGTATAAGGTCATCTCCAACTTTATCAAACCATTCAACCGTACCTGTAATTCGGTTATTAACAGAGGCAAAATCGACTGCAAAATTTAAGTTTTTGATTTTTTCCCAACGCAATTCAGGGTTTGGAGGACTTTTAATTGTAGCTATCCTTGCTCTTGTTAAAGAACTGGTAGAATATTCTGCTGTTAAATATGCAGAAGCATTATATACGTTACCATTGTAGCCATAAGTTGTTCTTAATTTTAAATAGGGCAATAATTTAAAATTGTAAAATGATTCGTTGCTTATATTCCAGGCTAATCCTGTAGACCAGAGTGGCGTAACTTTATCATTTATATTGACACCGAAAATGTTGGCGCCATCTTTTCTACCGCTTAATGAAATTATATATTTCTTATTGTATTCGTAGGAAGCATTTGCAAAATATGAGACAAAACGATTTGTAAATTCTGTAGGATCAACATCCCCATCTACCGCAGGAAGTAATCTTGTTCCATAGGCTACAGGATTTACACTATAATAGGTGTCATAATTTAAATTTGTTACGGAGATTCCAAGATTTTCATCATACCCAAAGAGATTATTAGTCCTAGAGCTATTAATTACCTGACGGACTTCTGCACCAGCTATCGCGTTTATCTGATGTTTTCCCTTAAAAATCTGATCATAGTTTAATTGCCATCGAAAGGAATTGGCTTTTGTTTCCATATCTACCTGACCTAAAATTCCACCTTTAGGAAATGGGTATTGAAATGTTTTAGAAACATTGTCATATTGTGTATAAGTGTTGATTAGATTTCTAGCATAAAAACTATTTACATTATTGAAATTCGTATTTTTCCCTGTTTCATTTTCCATTTGGTATTGAATCTGGGTTTTCAGGAAATCGGTAAATGTATAGGTTGCTCCTGCTTTTAATAAGACATTACTAAAGGTTGTTTTATTTTCGGAGAAGTCTCTTTCTTCTAATGGACGGTAAGCCCAATCTAAAAATCCAAGATCCTGCATTGATTTCTTATAGGAATCCGAATAATAATATGGAACACTTAATGCAATACCATTTTTGTCGGCTAATCTATTATATGGAAGATTGGAACTATAAGCTAACCCCAAAATACTACTACTTCGATTATAGATTATATTTGCGGAAAGTTCTAGATTTTTTATTGGTCTAAAAGTATTAGATGAGCTGAAACTTGTCCTATTATAGTCACTGTTGATTAAGGAACTTCTATTTTTGTCAACACCAAAGGTTAAGGCGTAGGTTGATTTTGGTGTTCCACCGCGGACATTTAATGCATATTGTTGGTTCAGACTTTTTTGATAAAAATACTTTTCAATTTCATCACGGACATCAACATTTTTTAATATTGCCAACTGTTCATTTGCCTCATTTTCCGTAATTGTTCCTGCTCTCAGTTTTGAGAATATTTCAACTCCTCCTGATAATGCAGGATATGTCATTGTATTGGTAATATCAGAATCATAATATCCCTGATTAAATAAGTACTTTTCTATATCCAAGTAATCCGAAGATTGGATGTAATTACGAGAATATTTTAGATTCGGCTTTTGCCCAAGCGTAAAATTTGAATTAAATTCTATACTTAGTGGTTGATCCAATTTACCCTTTTTTGTTGTTATAACTATAACTCCATTTCCTGACCTTGCTCCCCAGATTGATGCGGCAGCGGCATCTTTAAGTACGGTGATACTTTCAATATCGTTTGGATTTATATTATCAATGTTACCTTCATATGGAAAATTATCCAGAACTATTAAGGGATCGGCACTCACTTTTGTATCAATTGTGCTTGTACCTCTAATTGAAATGCCTGTTTTAGAATTTGAAGGTAAAAGACCAGTAGAACTTGAGCTTTTGCTGAATGTCAATCCACTTGTTATACCGTCCAATCTGTCTAAAATATTCGTGCTAACACGTCGGTTTAATAGTTGATTATCAATTTGAACGAATGATCCTGTAGCTCTTTCCTTTGGAATACTTTGATAACCGGTAGAAACAACATCGACAATGCCAATAGTATTATCGTTTATGTGCAAAACAATATTGTTTGCATTTCTAACAGGGATTTCTGTTGAGGTATAGCCTACAAAAGATACCTGTAGAATTTCTTCAACAAATTTGTCAGGTATCAAAAATATACCGTTCCCATCCGTTGAAAAGTCAATGTTTGTTCCCTTGATACGCAGGGAGGCGCCCGCAAGAGGCTCGCCTTTATCGTTTGTTACTTGACCTCTGATGGGGTTATCTTCTTTTTTAATTGGTCGTTTTAACTGAGTTTCTTTTCCCCTATCTATAGAAACTATAATTTTTCCTTCTATGCTATAACTAAAGGGCTGTCCGCTAAAAATTTCATCCAATACAGTTTTTAAATCCTTGTCCTTGGCTGAAATAGTGACATCTTTAGCGATTTTCATGTGCCTTTCATTTATAGAAAAAGAATATCCAGACTGTTGGTTAATTTGCCTAATAACCGTTTTAAAAGGGACATCTTTTTCTATAACAGTTATTCGCTGTGCAGTCAATTTTGTGCAAGCCAAAAAACAAATTAATATAAAAAATATCAGGTTTTTCATGACTTGTCTCTTTTTCAATTGTTTATCAATGGTTTTCAGTTTCCATTGGGGAATAGAAATCGATTTACCATTGTCGATAATGGTATTATTCATTACATTTGAGTTAGGGTTAGTAATTTGCTTTATTTAACTTTTAAAAACCCGCAGCCGTCCCGACTGGACCTCGGGACGGTATATTCTTAAGAACTACGGGCATAAACACATATGAAACGTTCTTATCTGATGTCAACCTCCTTTCCATGTATTTCAGCTGTTACACCATAAGTTTTTTCGATTACCTTTAAAACAGAGGACAGATTTTCGTTTTTGCTGATAGTTAAGTAAGCTCTTTCAGCATTTTTAAAATTTGGTGAGAATCTAAAATCAACGTCCCACCAGCGCTCGATCTCTTTAGATAGATCCAACAGTGAAATGCTTCCAGATGATATCAAACCTTGTTTCCAAGTGAGAAAATCCAAAGCATCTACTTTTTGAATAGAAAGGCTATAATTATTTATTATAGCCTGCTCATTTGGCTTCATTTTCATTGTAGATGTAGAGCCATTCGCTTTAACTTCTACACTTCCTTGGACAAGCGTTGTGAACTGTTTGTCTTCATAGGCGCGAATATTAAATCTTGTTCCGAGAACTTTAATCTGCTGAATATCTGTCTTGACGAGAAATGGATGTTTTGGATCATGACGAACTTCAAAATATGCTTCACCACTCAATCTTACTTCTCTATTTCCTGAAAACTCTACTGGATACTCTAATGAAGAACCTGAGTTTAACCAAACTTTAGTTCCGTCAGATAAAATGATATGGTATTGCCCACCACGCGGTGTTTTAAGGACGGCTGAGCTTATATCATTTAGTGAGCGCACCAGTTTACCATCAGTATAGATAAAACCTTTTTCTGAAACTTTAATTCCGTCTAGATCTTGCAGATCAACTGACTTACCGTCTGAAAAGGTGATTGAAGCTTTATTGCAACCTGGAGGAACATCATTAATCGCAGTATTGGAAAATGTTTCTTTTTCAGATCTGGATTTCTGAATATACAACAATAGACCTATATTCAAAATGACCAGAAATCCGGCAGCAACACTGATATGGCGGATAATTCTTCTTATTTTTTTCTGCTTCAGTTTTGACTCTACAATACTAAATTGAATCTCGGATTCAGTTTTATATAGTTGTTTTATCGATTCAGCGAGATAGGCCGGATTTTGTACCTTCTGAAAAAAATCTTCATTTTTTTTGTCCTCTTTAAGCCAAGAATTTAAAACAATATGTTCATCGACAGTTAATGGATCGACTTGAACGATTTTTTTTAATATTCGACCTATTTCAAAACTGATATAGATATCTTTCCTCTCCATGATTCCACTTTTAATTAGAAACGGAAAATGAGATAGGCTTCTCTAAAGAAATTAAAAAAAAATTAAAGGTAAAATAGTAAAAGGGCGATTCCAGCACTCCCAAGCCTTTTTTTAATGATAGATATTGCTCGTGATTTTTGATTATTCACCGTGCTGATGCTAATTCCAAGATCCTCTGCGATTTCTTTGGCGCTTTTATCTTCATCTAAAAACTGCCTCATAATAATTCTACATTTTTCGGGCAATAAATCTATTTCTGCTCCGAGTTGGCTAATAAGCTCTGAATCAATAATATGTTTTAAGATATTTTCTTCCGATTCATTAAAATTTTGAATATATTTTTCAAATCGGTTTGAGCGGACTTTTTCTTTGGCTATCCTATCAAAACATGCATTTTTTGTGGAGATATAGAGGAAAGCTTTAATATTTTCAAAGGAACTGAAGGAAGTTCTTTTTTCATAGAGCTTAACAAATATATCCTGAACAATTTCCTCGGCTTCTGAATAAGTATCCGGATATAAAAATTTGTTTGCAAAATAGACTATCGCCTTATGAAATTTTTGAAAGATTTGATGAAAAGCATAATGATCGCCATTTCGCAACCCCTGCAAAAGTAATTCATTGGCCATATTTTCATCTTTCCTCATCATTTAGGTGGCTATAATATATAAAATTAGCTATTATTTCCATTATTTAAAAATTATAATTGCTAAGCTATCAAACTAACCCCTAGAACTTACGGACTATAATAATTCTCATAAAGTCATTTCTATAACTGGATCGTCATCTAATTTTAAAGCTTTTCTTCTCTGTTTAATAAAATCAGCAGGCGTTAATTTATTAATTTTTAAAAATTTCTTATTAAAGTTGTCTCGTGAACCGATACCACATTCCTCCGTTAAGGTTTCAAGAGTATATGATAAGTACTTTTTATCATTATAAAGTTTCTCCGTTATATATGTTATTTTTAATCTGGTTAGGTAATCCGGAAAATGCAGTCCTTTATATTGTTTAATAACATACGTTAGATATTTAGAATTTGTATCAAATTGTTTTGCAAGAATTACAGATGTCAAACCTTTTGCAAGAAAGCCATTATTTTGCTCAAACTTTTCCAATTTTTTAAGAATGTCATCAATAGTATGTGGTGCAACATAGGGATTAGCAGACTTATTAACCTTTGGTGGATTATCATTTGTTGATTCTGCATTTTTATTCAAAATTTTTTGTTCAAGGGCATTATAATTTTTTATTAAAAGATCCTGCTGTCGTTTATGCCTTATTATCATAAGCAATAAGATAAAAAGACAACCGGCAATAATTAATACCGTGTAGGTCTTTCCTTCGGATATCTTCTTTTCTAAACAAAGTTTAGTTTCCAGCAGCATCGGAGTATCATATTCTTTGTGGATCTTAGATGTTAAATATCTAAAATCTTTATTTAACACCTTGTCTGCTTTTATTAGTTGCGTTGTGTAGAAGTATTGTTTTTGAAGATTATTTTCACTTTTATAATAGTTTATTAATGATTCATAATTGTTTCTCACTTCAGGCAATATAAAATGATGTTTTTGGAATACGGAATCAACCATTTTAAAATATGTGATCGCAAAATCATCTTTCCCTTTTGCAAGATATGCTTTACCTATATAAGAATAACAAACTGTTACCCAGGCAAAATCATTTACAGCTGAAATGGATTTTATGGATGAATTTATTGATGAAATAGCTTGATCATATTGCTTGTCTCTGAACTGCTGAATTCCTTTTTCTTTTAAAAAATACCCATATTCCTGCATATATTCTTTGCTGGATGCGCTTTGATAAAGCCCTTCGGAAACTATGGAATCTGCCTTTTTGAATTGCCCAAGATTCCGATAGCAAACCGCCATCTGATGCATTGAGTTAAAGTATCCTCTAAAATTATTATATAATAAGTTTGGATGCAGTGACTTTTGGGTTTCTGTTTTAAAAAATTTACATGTGGTTTTAAATTGTTCTAATGCCTGGTCATAATTGCCGGTATAGCTATTAACAACGCCCATTAGGTAAACCAATCTGTTTTTATAAAATTCATCTTTGATATCTTTAGAAAACTTAAAGGCTTTCAGATATTCATCTAATGCTAGATCGTATTTTTTAAACTGGAAATAATAAACAACGCCTTTTTCAAGATAGGCTGCGCTTATTTTTTCATTGTCTCCTGTTCGTTTAGACGCATAAATTGTGCTGTCAGCAAACTTTAGTTTTTGATATGGTGAAGGCGAATATAAAATTCCATCTAAATACCCCTGTACCAACTGTTGATAGTTTCTTTCTTTTTTAGCCTTAGCAATGTACTGATGTATAAACTTCAAAGCATGTGGGTCGTTTTCGGAGAGACCTTCATAATTTTTCCGCAGAAAATAATATTCACTGAACTCATTAGCATCTTGTGCTTTCACGGACAACGCAAAAAAAATTGAAAAAAATACTAAATATAGTTTAAGGGAGGCTCTCATGGTTGGTGACTTTCATATAAAATTATAAAAATTCACCCATATATGACCTTTTAATGATTAAACATTAAAATTAGCGATAAATTAAGTCAACACCCAGAAACATAAATATTTACGATTGTACATTTTCTAGAATAAGTACACAAATCTTTTAGAAGCGTATCATACAATGGTTTTCAGGCCGAGAAAAGTCCTATAATTTCGATGTCAGAATTCTATTAAACCCCCGGGGATAAATCTTCTAAATATTATGACTATGAAAAAGATTATCTCAATTATTTCTACAATAATTACAATTTTAGCGGGAATTGTTTTTATGCATTCATGTAGACAGCAGGATGATGACCAAGCTTTAGACCAGGACTTTAAGATTGAAAAATCTGGAAGTAAACTAAGCAACAGAAATGCGGATAGTCTGCAGCAAGCATCGAATACAGATGAATTTGGTGTTGGCGAATTTGAATACAAAGATCCACCTCCTAAAAATGGTGGTCAGTGGAAAATTAATAAATAATCCGACTGTTTGTGTATATGCAGTGCGCAATGCATATATAACGAACAGATCTTTTGAGAAATTAAATAGTCATATAAAAAAGCTCAGAAATAGATTGGTACAGAGACAAATTTATCCTTAGAAAGCCAGTCTATGCCATATTTTAATGGCGTTTACATTACTTTTTTAAGTTTATCCATTATGAATAATAAAAATTTTATTGTATGGATATTTTACTTAAAAACCTCTCGTATTTTAGATCAAACCTTCAAGAATTATTACATACCAACTTTCCTGAAAAAGCTTACGATTCCAAATTTATTTCTCAACGTTCCAACTGGGCTTTCAAAGCTTATGAAGGTGCAATCCAGGGGGAGAATTCCGAGGAAGAAGCTGAAAGAATAGCAAATTCTATTCTTTTTGAAGATCTTTATTTTTCCAAGTTCAATACGATCTTTCAAGTTATCACTTACGAATTTGACACCTTTTTTATGGATGAAGAGATAAGACCATTTTCCCTTAAAATGCTGACTGTCTGCGGGGACTTATTTGAGAAATATGATCTAACGGACGATTTTGCATATAGTACTGACTATGATTATCTTTATAACGATATCAAAGTTTTTATTAGTGAATGGATTAAAATAAACTTTAATTTATAATCTCTAATAAAAAACATCCTACATCAGCTTATTGAAAATCCAAAGAACTGCTACATACTACTTGATAGCAGTTTTTTTTATTTTTTTTGTCAGAAACATAACTGATAATGCCAAATTATTCCTTAAAATTCCTTCAAAGGCCAATTTATTAAACGGGCGCAGAATCCCAATAATTTCACTTGCAAATTTAATTTTCAGATATGCAAGGAGATGATGATTTAAGAGGATTAGCAAAAATTATTGCTTTTATGAGGGCAGTAAGTATCGTTCTGGTACTTATGCATTTTTATTGGTTTTGTTATAGTGCATTTGCAGATAAGGGCTGGAACATAGAGGTGGTCAACCGAATATTAAGCAACTTCCAAAGGACAGCAGGATTATTTTCACATACTCTTTATACAAAGGCTTTTGCATTCCTACTTCTTGCTTTAAGCTGTTTGGGAACGAAAGGAGTAAAAAATGAAAAAATTACCTGGACAAAAATTAATACCGTTTTATTAGTAGGATTTGTATTTTATTTTCTTAACACATCATTACTATTACTTTCTCCCGAAATAGGCTTCTTTCTATACATTCTTACGACAAGTATTGGATACATTTCATTGATGGTTGGCGGGATTTGGTTAAGTCGATTATTGAAAAATAATCTCATGGATGATGTTTTTAATAATGAAAATGAAAGTTTTCAGCAAGAAACAAAATTAATGAAGAATGAATACTCCATTAATCTTCCAACTAAATTTTATTACAAAGGGAAATGGAATGACGGCTGGATAAATATAGTAAATCCTTTTCGCGCAACAATCGTTTTAGGAACACCCGGATCTGGAAAATCATACGCTGTGGTTAATAACTACATAAAGCAACATATTGAAAAGGGTTTCAGCATGTATATTTACGACTTTAAGTTCGATGATCTTTCTACAATTGCTTATAACCATTTGTTAAAACATTCAGGGAATTATAAAGTTAAACCTAAATTTTATGTAATTAATTTTGATGATCCTCGCCGTAGTCACCGATGCAATCCCCTTAATCCAAGTTTTATGTCCGATATTTCGGATGCTTATGAGGCAGCTTACACGATTATGCTCAATCTCAATCGTAGCTGGATCCAAAAACAAGGCGATTTTTTTGTGGAGTCACCAATTATTTTATTGGCCGCAATTATATGGTATCTTAAAATTTATGATAATGGTAGATATTGTACTTTTCCTCATGCTATAGAACTTCTTAACAAAAAATATGCAGATGTTTTTACAATATTGACCTCGTATCCAGCATTAGAAAACTACTTATCTCCCTTTATGGATGCTTGGGAAGGCGGAGCCCAGGACCAACTGCAAGGACAAATTGCTTCCGCGAAGATTCCTTTATCAAGAATGATCAGCCCGCAACTATACTGGGTTATGACTGGTGATGACTTTTCGTTGGACATAAATAATCCGATGGACCCGAAGATTTTATGTGTAGGTAATAATCCGGACAGGCAAAACATCTATTCAGCTGCGCTGGGTCTCTATAATTCGAGGATTGTAAAGCTGATCAATAAGAAAGGACAGCTGAAAAGTTCGGTAATTATTGATGAACTACCTACCATTTATTTTAGGGGACTTGATAATCTCATTGCTACAGCAAGAAGTAATAGAGTGTCCGTTTGTCTGGGTTTTCAGGACTATTCACAGCTAATCAGGGATTATGGAGATAAAGAAGCTAAAGTCATCCAAAATACAGTGGGTAATATATTTAGCGGACAAGTTGTAGGGGAAACCGCTAAAAACTTATCAGAGCGTTTTGGTAAAGTGCTCCAAAAAAGACAAAGTATGACCATCAACCGAAATGATAAATCAACGTCTATTTCTACCCAGTTGGATAGCCTGATCCCAGCGTCAAAAATATCAACTTTAACCCAAGGGCTATTTGTTGGAGCCGTAGCAGATAATTTTGATGAACGCATTGAACAAAAAATATTTCACGCTGAAATAGTAGTTGATAACGAAAAAGTTGCTAATGAACTAAAAGCCTTTAAAAAAATTCCGCAAATTCTGTCTTTTGAAGATGAAAATGGTATAGATAATATGCAGGAAATAATACAGGGGAATTACAAAAAGATCAAAGTCGATATTAACGGAATTATTGAACAGGAATTAGATCGCATAAGCAATGATCCATCATTATCTCATTTGATAAAAAAGGATTCTTAAGATATTAAAGAGTTGATATAACAAAGATTAATTTTATTTTTTTCTTAGAAAATCAAAATTATTTCATTACTTAGTAAAATATTGGATTTTCTTTTCTATAAGAAATTTGTTATACTAACTGGCCAATAATTATGAACACTTATTTAGTATCACTGGTCGAAAGTACGTTTAAGGACGCTATTGGAGAGTTGGCAAAACTTCCCTGGGTCTCTCCTGCATTTCACACTAATCAAATTGATGTGATTCAGCTACAGTTGAATAAGCTCATGGATTATTATATTGAATTCTTTCAAAAAACAGGATTTCTGCCTAAAGAATTGGATATAGCAAAAAAATCTTGCGTTATTGAAAAAAGAATAAAAGACTTCAAGAAGGTAAAAGATGATGAAACTTTATTGGGTTTATCGTTTGTCATCGAAGAAATCGAAGATAATGTTAAAAACCGTATTGTTCCCATTCATACCCAATATCGTAAGCCCGAAAATTTAGCATTATTGACAGGAATTGCAGCTACTGATTCTTATGGCAAAACTATTACATTTTTGCTTCATGAATTTGAAATACCGAGGATTCTAATTGCTATAATTGCCCAGGATCTTGATTATATTGAAAGGCTTCTTGACTTGTACGATGCAAAGCTAGCACGTTCTTTAAAGGACTTTGTAACCTCATTTAATCGGAATTATAAGAAGTTCCAAAAAGACTGTAAGATTTATCTTGAAGATACCTTTTACCAATTTTATATAAAATTGAAGATGATTGGGGCTAATCTCGATATCCTTTTTTCAGATATGACAATGAAAGAGGTTGCCTATAATAATCAATTCGGAGACTATTTAAACCTATATAGATTATTTAATCAACATTATAAAATATCTCTGGATGAAATACCTAGATTCAAACAAATATTATATTATCGATAATAATATTCCTATTAGTGGGAATTTATTATAATAAAAAAGCATTTTTTTGAAATACATTAGCTCATTCTAGATATTTTTTTTCACAAAAGGTTTTGGAAATTTGATTATAAATAATCATTAAACCGATTGTGATGAAAAAGTATCTTGGAAAAGACTATGCAAGTATTGTAGCTTATTTTATAGCACTGCTTTTTGTATATGCAGCTATGAGTAAACTATTGGATTTTGAAAATTTCCAGGTTCAACTCGCGCAATCCCCACTGTTGAGTGCCTATGCAGGATTTATTTCCTATGCCGTAATTATAGTTGAATTTGCGTTGGCAGTTTATGTCTGTGTTCCAGATTATCAATTACTTGCATTATATGGCTCTTTGGGTTTAATGACAGCTTTTACTATCTATATATATCTGATAATAAATTATAGTGATTTTGTTCCGTGTTCATGCGGCGGAATATTAGAAAAATTAGGGTGGACTGAACACCTGATTTTTAATATCGTGGTCGTGCTACTAATTTTTACAGCAATTCTTTACAGGGAAAGAAAACAGAATCCACAAAATCGACTGATCTTACCCCTATCCAAATCTATTGCCATAAGTATTGTCAGTTGTGGAATTGTTGTATGCTTATTTTTAAGTTCCGAACACATTATTAAGCAGGAGAATAATTTTACAAGGCGATTTGTACCGCATCCACTTGTTAAAGAACAGATTTATGACCTGGGAGTAAATTCTTACTACTTTGCTGGGTTGGAGGATGGAAATATCTATTTGGGAAATACAACTGCACCGCTTTTCATAACAAAAATTGACACTGCACTAAGAGGAATGTCAGATATAAAGGTAAAATTGGACAATAAAAATCATGCATTCCGAAACTTAAAGTTAACAATCCGCAAACCATATTTTTATATGTATGATGGTTCTGTACCAGTAATTTATCAAGGGAAGCTGGAGGACTCATTAGCAAAAACAATAAGCTTTGGTGATGCATATTTTAATCAGCTTGCCATACTTGATTCAATGCGATTTGCCATTAGAACTCAGCGGAGGTCTGATAAACGGTATATTCTAGCTTCACTAGATTTAGATAAAAATAAAAAACTGGATTTGCAACCGGATATTTTAGAAAAACAGATTGACGGAATTTTTGATGTCGATGGAATTTTGAGTTCTGATAGTCAGAGCGGAAAACTGGTCTACACCTATGTCTATCGCAACCAATACATTGTGATGGATAACAATTTGAAGATATTGAATCGTTTAAATACCATTGATACAACAAGCCGTGCAAAAATTTCTGTAGTACGTTTATCCAATGGCAATAATAAAATGAGTGCTCCGCCTTTTAGCGTAAATAAAGGTTCACTGGTTTCGGGTAATTTATTATTTAATCAATCCAACCTGAAAGGCAAACATGAGCCCGCAAAATCCTGGAAAACATCTTCCATAATTGATGTATACAGCACTGATCAACAGCAATATATTGGTAGTTTTTACATTCGACACAAAAACAATATACCAATGTCTGCAATGATCGTTCAGGACAACAACCTTTTCGTCCTCATTGGAAATGAACTGGTTCGTTATAAAATCAGGGATGGTGCTTTTGACATGAATTCAAAACGAAACAGGCCACTCAGGGAGCAGCCTGTTGATAAGGAACCCAAAAAAGGGATTGCCGAAAACCTTGAAAAGATTAGGCATAAACCAATAAACACTTAATATGAAAAAGATATTATTGCCAGCACTTATTGTAGCAATGGGTGCAGGAGCTGCTTTCGCTACCAATATGGCAAGTAAAGCCTCTAAAGTAATTCCGACCTATCGTATTGACGAGAACGACAAATGTGTTCAGGTACAACAGGATTGTAATGCCACAACTGGATTTGTTTGTACTTGGGATGGAGACGGTATTTCGCAATTACATCAGTTTATGGATAGTGAAACACAATGTTCAGTCGAACTATTCAGAACTACACCGTAACTTCGGAGAGAAGGCGTTTAAAAAAGCGCCTTCTTTTTTATTTGCCTATTGATCCATGGAACTTCTTTTTGATCTTTCAGAAAGTAGTCGAACCATTCCAAAATTCTCCTATCCCTGTCTATTTCTTCTGATGTGTGATGAAGAAAATCGTGATCTCCTTTTGGATAAAAGAGGGCAATAACCTGTTTCTGATAACGCCTTAAACCAATATAAAATTCCATTATTTGCCCCAATGGTACATTTTCATCTTTCTTTCCTGCCCATAATAAAATAGGGGCATTGACATTTTCAACGTTTAGAACGGGACTATTCAATAAATAGCGTTGTTTATCTTCTGCTACTGAGTTTGCCATTTTGAACTGCTCAGTTTCATAATAAAAATAATACGGTTTAACATACTGATAGCTATAAGAATAATAACTGCTGATCAAATCACTTAAACCTGCTCCTGAAACATATGTCTTAAAGCGATGCGAGTGGGTAGCGATGAAATTGGTTTCATAACCACCATAGGAATGTCCTATAAGCGCAATTCTGTCCTGATCAATTAGAGGGTTTTTCATTACAGTATCCAGCGCATTGTTCACGCATTCCAGCGCAGATATGCCGGGTCCATCCTTGCCTTGTTCGATATCAGGAAGATAAACAAAATAACCTCGTTCCAATAAAGTCCTGATCTGGAATCCTACAGGTGATACATTATTTGGAGAAAGATAATCATTGCTTAAAGTGCGTTGTACCTGATAGATATGGACTACCATCGGGTATTTTTTCTTTGCATCATATTCTACTGGATAATATAAAATGCCCTTTAGATTCTTACCTACGGCATTGAAATTATAGATTTCTTGTTTGACCCTTTGTGCTTCAACATCCTTAATTCCGGCATTGAACAGTTTATTTTTATGTCCATTGACATAGGAATACAATGTAGGTGGATGGTTGAAATTTCTTTCCAACGTATAAAAGGTTGTCATATTTCTGTTGAAAAGTAGATGATCAGAGTCAATCCTGTTTTCCGTTTCCGGTACAACCTCTTTCCATTTTCCCTTGCGGTACATATTGTAAGAAGTTTTATTTGAATAATTATCATATACTTCCAGCAATATGGAATCTTCCGGTAAAAATGAATTTAATGTACTTTCACCAAATTCGTTAGTTTGATTTTTAATTTTGACTTTATTTCCTTTTGCAATGCCCAAAGCGATCAACTTCTTTCTATTGATGTCATATTTCCAGAGGTCGTCACTGCTTTCAAAATAAATTTGCTTGCTGTTTGCCGTAAAAACAGGTTTTTCAAGACCAATTTGTTTTATTAGGGCTTCTTTCTTGCCCGAAGCACTGAACAAAGACCAATTTTTACCATCATTGCTCGCTAGGAACAACCTGCCATCCTTGGAACAAAAAAACCTATTTCCCACAAAGTCGGGTCTCCAACCTTTTGTTAAAGTATGTATTTGTTTTAAGCTACCGATTGCAGTTAAACTTTCTGTTGCTTTATCAAATATGTAGGCATCATTGATATCTGGCGTAAACGTAATAAAATTGTAATCTTTTCTAGGTAGATAGGTCAGAAAATATCGATCATTATTTAAAGATTCAAGTACATGGTTCTCCTGAATTTTTAATGACTGCAGTTTATTCGTTATCGTATCCCATATCCAGTATTCGTTATTTACGTACATTCTTTTATGTAGGTTGACAAATGGATCATTGCCATACCAAATGTCAACCAAGGAAGACTGCTCTTCGGAGCATCTTACTCTAGAATTGATGAGAAAGTACTTTCCATCCTGAATTTCCGTCAAACTTACTTCTGATTTGGTTGGAACCTCTAATTGAATTACCTTTTTATAGTCATGTTCTGAATCGAGTATAGTCAATTGATTATGTCCTTTCTGAACCTGAACTTCTGTAATGATAAGCTGTTTGCCAAATTGCGTAAGTTCGATCTTTGTAATTCGATTTTCTGTCGAGTACACAACCTTCTGTTTTGTACCTGCAGTTTCAAGGATCTTGGTTTTTCCTTCATGCTGCTTTACAATATATAGTTTACTTTTTGAGTCTGTTACCAGAAGACCATCAATGTCTGCTATTTCCAGCAGCTGATTTCCTGTAAGATCATAAAAACGAAGTCGCTTATCTTTTGAGTAAATAGCATATTTATCTAAGTTGACCAGCCGATAAAAATTGTTGATATTATTATACTGGTATAATTTACCAGTCTTAAGGTTCACAAACTGTACTTGATCGGCTTTTCTTCCAAAAACTCCTTCTTCCTTAAGAAACTCCAAAATTCCCGTCGATATAATCTTATGTACTGTCTTGTCCTTTGTGCTTACAACATAAGCCGAATCACCACCGAGTTTATATTGCTTATTGATTCCTATCCATGTTCCTTCAGGTGAAATCTTGGGAACCCCACCCAATGTTGCAAATTTTGCCTTCCATTGGGTTAAGGTATCCCCCTGCTGTTGAGCAGGTATAAAAATGAAACCGTTAAAAACTATGGATAACAGTAAATATTTGATCTTAATAGCCATTATTCTGAGGTTTGAGATTTAGATTGAGTAGAATTTCATTTTGGGGGATTGGCCAAAGTTTATGAAAATCCTTCCAGTTAGGCTTTGCAGTTGACAATAAATTGAGTTTATCCATTCTCTTCAGATCAAGAAACCTATGTCCTGTTTCAGTAAAGAATTCACGTCTATCTTCCAAAAGGATTTCATTAAGGAGATCTGCTTGGCTTAAGTTGCTTAATGCCGCTAAACCTGCCCTTTGTCTTATCGCATTTAAATAAATAAGCCCTTCTGTGAGTTTACTCTGCTGAGCCAAAGATTCTGACAATAAAAGATAAGCTTCTTCCACCCTGAATATGATAGAATACTCATTAGCATTTGTATTATCGCGATTTTTGTATTTTTCAGCTCTATACCATATTGATCCATTATAGGATACTGACGCCACCCACTGCTGTTTTCTTAGGTCATTAGAGTTGAAGGAGTTTACAAGATTCATACTCAAAGCATAAGAACTAGGCTTTGCATTTGAGAAATAGTATAAGGTAGCCTGTTTCAGTGAAGCATTATTAATAGGTTTTAATTGCCAAAGAATGTGTTTACCTGACTTTTGAAATACTTTTGTTATATCGGTTTCTATTTGATAAAGCGAAGATTGGGTAATTTCTTTTAACAATTGCTCTGCTTGATTCCAATTTTTCTGTGCCATATAGATCTTTGCCAGTAGAAGCCTTGCCGTCATTTTATTGGCATATATCCGTTCAGCATTTCGATAGTCATCCTGCAATAGTGTCATGACCTGTTGAAGATCATCTATCATTTTTTTCAATGCATCATTTGAAGGTGTTTTATTTAGGATCTGATTTATTGTGTAATCTGTTGTTTGAGGATATGGAATATCCCCCCAAAGTTGGTTCAAATAAAAAAACATTAACGTTCTAATAAATAAAGCTTCTCCCTTCAAATACCTTTTGTCAGACAGTGAAATCCCGGTAGATTTATCAACACCTTCAATAATAGCATTAGCTGTATAAATATGTTTAAAAGATGAAACCCAGATATTGTATACAGTTTGATTCGTGTCAGTTTGTTGGTTTAGATAAAGTTCCCTAGTTGAAGTAATCGTTGTACTGAATTCATCCAGTTCATCCGTATAAACGCCTAGGGCGGCATCAAGATTCACACCTGAAATCGGGGAATTTGACATTACATCGGCATATAAAGCAGATAACGCAGCGTTGGCTGTTTGAAGATCCTGAAATACTTCGTTGCTGGCAATCTGATTATTCGGTAGATCAACGTCAATCAATTTTTCGCACGAAATCGAAAAATACAATGAGAAAGATGCGAAAATGCATGTATATAAATATTTAAAATTTTTCATGAGATTAGAAATTAAAAATTTAACTGTAGTCCGAAAGAGTATGTTCTTAAGGGAGGAAGAAAACCTGAGATTATTGCCTCTGGATCGACACCAAAGAATTTAGTCCATGTTATTAAATTCTGGCCCTGAAAGTAAATTTTAGCACTTTTAAAAGGACTTGAAGACATCGGTATATTATAACCAAATTCTAGGTTTTTTAATCTTACAAAGGATGCATCTGAAACAGCAGCTGTACTTCCTTTAAATAGGTTATGACTTAGCAAATTTTTTGATGCACTATAGGGCATATATGTTCCGTTAGGATTCTCGGCAGACCAGACATCCAGTACTTCCACAGGTTGGTTAACCATTGTACCCGGAAGAGGCATAATTGAATTTTGGTTATAGTTTTTCTTTTTGACGAATTGGAATAAAAAAGATAAATCCAAATTTTTATATCGAATACTGTTATTTATACCACCAAAAAATTTAATTTGAAGATCTTCAATAACCTGACGGTCATCTGGCGACGATATTTTACCGTCTCCATTAAAATCAGTGAACTGATAAAGTCCTGTCTGCGGATTAATACCTTCCAATTGATATAGCTTAACAATCTGCGTTGAAGAGCCAATGGAATATTGACTTGCATAAGGTGAACCGGCAAGACCTGGAAATGATAACAGTTTATTTTTCGGGAATGTTATATTAAGATTAGTTTCCCAATTAAAGTTCTTAGTTGAAATTGGCCTTGCATTTATTTCAAATTCCAGTCCGGTATTCTGCACTGTGGCGTCCAGATTTGCTGTCACACTTGGAAATCCAGTGACGGCAGAAAGTTGGTAGCCAACCAATTGATTTGAAGATCTATTACGATAATATGCTAAATTAGTAGTAATACGGTTCTCAAAAAAGCCTAGTTCAATAGCAGTTTCAAACTTTCTTGTTTTTTCCCAACTGTAGTTGGGATTAAATAGTCTGGCAGGTAAAAGTCCAGTAATTCCATTGTATATTAATGTTGAGGAAACAGTATAATTGTCCAAAAATTGAAAATCCCCGATATTATCACTTCCTGTCGAACCATAGCTACCGCGAATCTTTCCAAAAGATAGCCATTTAGAATCTTTTAGAAATTCCTCTTTTGAGAATAACCATGCAATTCCAAGAGCTCCAAAATTTGCAAATCTGTTATTTGGTCCAAAACGACTACTACCATCACGTCGTCCAGTAACATTCAGTATATAACGATTTTTATATTGATAATTTAACCTACCAAATAATGCGGCATATCTGTATTCAGTAGATGATTGGTCACCCATTCTTATCGTTTTTGCCGCGGAAACATTTGTAATAAACTGATTGCTTTCAAATCCTATTCCTGTAATTTCATCAGTATTCCTTACATTTCTCTGAAAACTTCCCCCTATCAAAAAATCAAATTTATGGTTCCCCCAATTTTTTGTCCAGTTTAATTGAGGTTCAATGATGAAAGAAAAAATATCCTGATCTTTTTTTCTTGATTGGGAAGTAGCGCTGGAAGCACCGCTTGCAAGGGATGGATTATTGACCGTATTGGGAAGTAGAGATAATTCATTTATTGCAGTGTAATTTAAACCTGCATTAATCTTAAATTTCATATCCGAATAAAGTTTGTAATCAACGTTTATATTAGTTTGAAAGAGCTTGGTATCGTTACTATAAGTGGCATTAAAGGCCGCTAAAGGATTGTTAAAAGTATTTCCGGCCCAATTTAAACTTCCATCTTCATTATAGAGCAGAGGTGATACAGGTGGTAGCGTATAACTACTGCCAGTAATATCAGTTCTAACAACATTGTTTTTCTGATTGGTAAACATATTGGATAAACTGAGCTGAAAGCGGTTATCCTTTGAACGATGGGACAGATTAGAATTAAAAGTATTACTGAGATATTTATAACCCTGTCCAAAAGGAGTTGTCTGCTCGTTGTGTCCGAGGCTGACTAAAAAACTGGTTGTTTCACTACCTCCGCTCAATGAAAGTTGGGTGTTACTATAGGTCGCTTTGTTTCCGATCAATGTTTTTTGCCAATCTATTTCATTGTTTCCCCAAGCTCCATTAAGATCATAGGCTGTTGCAGGATAGTTTACAACTCCGTCATTATGGTAAGCTGTACGGCGCATGTTTAGGTATTGATCCCTGTTCAATAATTTGAGGTTCGAAATAGCCTCACTTATACCGTAATTGGTTGTAAGACGTACGTTTAACCGACCTGATTTACCTTTTTTAGTGGTTATTAAAATAACTCCATTTGCTCCTCTGGAACCGTAGATTGCAGTCGCATCAGCATCTTTTAATACTTCGATGCTCTCGATATCATTGGGATTTATACTATTTAATGGATCAATTTTGCCGGAAGGCATCACTGTAGCACCTATTTGCGTGTTTTCAGCTGTTATTTCACTTAAAGGTACACCATCAACGACATAGAGTGGTAGATTACCGTCTATGGAGGAATTCATACTTGTTCTTAAACTATTCTGTCCCCGGATCTGTATTGTAAATCCTCCACCGGGAATACCAGAATTTTGCGTAATATTAACTCCTGACATGCGCCCCTGTAAAGAGGATAATACATTAGTTACAGGTTGATTTTCGATATCTTTTGCAGTAACCTTTGCAATACTTCCTGTTCTGTTCTTTTCGGTGACTTTATAGTATCCGGCATTTAAAGTGATTTCTTCAATTTTGGTTTCTTTACCCGAAAAAGACTCGGATTTTAATGTGTCAACAGGTAAACTTTGATCTTGTGGAGCTATTTGACTAATTGCTTTGATTTTCTTTTCGCGAATGACAACCGTGTTATTAAAAATGGTTGTTTCAAAGGGTAATTCCTTGAATAACTTCGCAAGGCAATCCATTAAAAGTTCGTTATTGCATTTTGTACCTGGTACTTTGTAATTTATAAATGACTTCTTCTTGTAAGAAAAGCGACGTATTTTATTTTCCTTCAAAAAAAGCTCAATAGCATCTACTGCAGGTAGTGATTCCGCTTCATAATTTACCCTCATGGTAGAGAGGTTTTCTTGGGCATAGAGGCCCTGCCATCCGATCAAAAAGAACACGGCGGCTTTGTACAAAATTTTCATATTTTTGTAAAGTATTTTAAATTAATATCTAACCGAGATTTTAGTTGAATACAGGACCGACGGGGCCAACCGTCGGTCATTTCCTTATCCAACATTTTAAATTTTACTGGGTCATGTGTAGTCATTGAGCGAGGGCATAATTAAAGCCCATAGTTTTTCACTCCAATTGAAATGTTTTATCATTAATTTGTTTTATGTTGAAATCCAGCTGGAAAGCAATTATTTCAAGAAGGGATTTAGCGGTAGAATTAGTGGAAGAAATCGTAATCTTAACCTCCTTATCTTTATCAGGAACTATTATTTTTACATTATAAGTTTCCTCTATGATTTGGGCTACTTTAATTAGGGAGCAATCGTTAAAGGACAAACTAGATTTAAGATGAGATTCAGTTGATCTTGATGTGGCAGATATTCTTGCGACTTGTGCAGTTCCCAAATTTGAAAACGTTTCTTTTGGCTTTAGTTCAAATGATTCATTAGGCTTTTCAGATCTATAGACCAATACCTTACCTTCATACAGATCCACGCTGAAAGTTTTTTCATTTTGGTAAATCTTAAAAACTGTTCCCAATACTTTAGTCTCATAATTTCTACCATGAACTATAAAAGGATGTTCTTTTGATTTAGAAATTTTAAAGATTGCGTCTCCATCCAGTGTAACTTCACGTGTATCGGAAGGAAATGACTTTTCAACGGTCAGCTTCGCTCCTTTTTGTAATACTACTTCTGATTTGTCGGGCAGTAAGATCTTACGGGAATCAGAAACAGCCATATAGACATCTGGCCTAATCAAAAAATTATAGCCAAAAACGCAACCGCTAAAGATCACTACTGCAGCAATGCCGCCGTACATTATAGTTTTACGCTTCCTCTTTTGCTTTTCTTTACGACGAATAGCGATTAAAGCATTTGTCCATACTTTATTATCTTCTTCCTCTGTGAGATAGGGAACATTGTCTTTCATAAAAAGAGCCTTTTATATGTATAGGAGAAAAGAGGAAAAAACCACATGGTTTTTATGGGAAATTAACTTATTTTATGATACTTTAACATCATTTAGTAATTTTCACTTTGCTTTTCAGGTAGATCATAGATTGTGAGATATGCTCTTCAACCGTTCTTTTGGAGATCTTAAAATTAGCGGCAATTTTCTCTTGCGTAACTCCATCTATTTTATTCATTTTGAAAATTTTTCTGCGAAGCGGAGGAAAAAGCTCTTCAATCGCTGTTTCGATTTCTGAGAGATTTTCCTCTTTATTTTGTGCAATGACTAAATCTTCATGCGAAGGATCAGATAAATGTATGGGTAGATCGCTAGTTTTATCGATTTTTGCGTTCCTATAAAAATGTGCTATTTCTTGTTGGCAGGTTTTTATGACGATGCTTTCAATATTGGTAGAGTCCAGTTTAGACCGATATTCCCATATATGGATAATGACATTCTGAAAGACATCCAAAACATCGTCCCTATTACTGATCTTTTTATAAATGAGAGAAAATATTAGCGGATTAAATTTATGAAGAAGCTTATGATATTGTTGTTCTTCAATTCTGATATGTCGGTTAAGAGACCACATTGTGCTAATAGCAAAATTAGTAATTTTTTAATAGATAATTAAATTTGTCGAAATATTTTTTAATTATACTGGAAAAATATGCCACAACATCAGTATTATTCATAATTATTTTTTCAACAATAAAACACAATTACCAATTGGAATATTTATTTCTAAAAAATCAATATATTAGCAGTCGGAATATTTAATAGAATATTAAGATATAAACGAGCGTAAGCTATCGAAAATTTAATCTAAGAAAACCGCTAATTTTCAAAAACAGATGCAATTCGATAGACTTACGCCTGTGCCTACTATTGGCATGGGCTAAGTCTTTTCGGCATCTGGGTTCTTAGCGGTACCTCTTAGACGATTGGCTTCAGTACCATGCCTTTCTTTGTTTATCCCCAATAAATATGTAAGAAAGATAATTAAACTTCCCAAAGTTTAAAATGCGACAGGTTCTGACGTTTTCTAGTTATAATTTCGCTCCATATATTTTTTGAATGAGAATTTAAAAGTAAAATTCCGTGAAAATACCTAGAGCCGAAAAACATAAATAGAATTAAATTGCAAATCCCTCCGACAAAAAGCACAGTTTTACCGATGAGATATATTATTTTACTATTTTTTAATGTCAGTTCCATTTGTCTCGCACAAATACCCAAGTTTCCTGAAATGCCCCAGCAGAATAATCTATTTAGGGTGCAGGAGACCCAAACGACCAATCCTGGTTGTTATAATCATTCTCGAATTAATTCCCATGCCGATCCTCGGATAAATCAACAAGCAGATCAAGAGCAGATTAATAAGGAGGTTGAACGTCAGATTGCTGACCTAAGGGCCGAATCCTTCGCTAAAAACTTTAAACTTGCTTCATTAGCAAATCAAAAAGGTACCTCCGCATATTATGCAGCGTATGAAAATCTGTCACAACTTGATCCCGAAAGCTATTCCATAGCTGATGCTGTCTTTATAGTTGAAAACGCCTATTACGATAACAATAAAAACTTCCATGAATCTTACCAAAATTAAATCCAAAAAGCAACGAACATTTTAAGAAATGATCTAAAGAAAAACCGTGTGGAAGATTCTGACAACGTTTCCAAGAATCTATCAATTTTTAGGTATTTCGCTGAGGACAGTAAACAGGGTGGCAAAGTAGTTCATAAGGCAATGAAATACGATTTTGATGATTATATGGGCGCCAAAGATTATTCAAAAATGTTTGTATCCAAACTGATGAAAACCAATTCTGGTCAGTGTCACTCAATGCCGTTACTATATCTAATATTGGCAGAGCAAATTGGAGCGGATGCATATTTGGTAATGTCGCCGAATCACTCCTATATCAGATTTAAAAATGATGATGGAGAAGTACTGAGTATTGAATTGACCAATGGAATGTTTTCTGCCAATTCCTTTGTACTCAATTCAGGATATATTAAAGCAGAGGCATTAAAGAATAAGATATACATGCAAAACTTAAATAAACGAGAAGTTTTATCGCAGACATACGTGGATTTGGCAAGTGGCTATATTCATAAATTTGGCTATGATGAATTTGTTTCGAAAGTTCTTGATAAGGCTTTGCTTTTAAATCCGCAGAATATCAATGCGACTTTATGGAAAAGCAATACGGATCAAGTGCGTTTTATGCAGTCTTGCGCAAGATTTGGAATTGATCCTCAGATTAAGGAGCAGCTGCAAAATATCCGTAATTACCCACCATTGGAAGACCAATTTCGTCAAATAAATTTGAGCTTTGACTATATTGATCAATCGGGTTTTACCCAGATGCCACTAGATCAATATGAAAAATGGCTCGGCTCATTAAGGAGTACGGAGAACAAACAAAAAAGTGATGAAATTGCCGAAAGGATCAAAATTATTAATGCCCAAAAGCAGAAAGAAGCCAAAAATAAACCTAAACCTATCACAACTAAAAAAGAATCCCCTAAGATCTACAAAATTCCAAAGGAATTTTTATAACAGATAATCAAAAAACAAATAAATTATGAGAAAGATTTTATTTTTTGTTTTCCTGCTTCTCGTGAGTTATTCGCAAGGACAGTTAAAACAAAAGAAAAAAACCATTAAACAGAAAGAATGGGTAAATCCGGTTAATCTATCTAAAGAAGAGCGTTCCCGCCCGTATATGTTGGAAGTTCTCAAAACCAGAGATAGTTTAAGTCCTGCAGAAGCTGAAAGAAGAAGAAAAAATATAGAAGCAGGCAACCCTTTTAAAAAATATGGTTACTATCCGAAAGTAGCTACCCTAAGTAAGGGAAAATACCTTGAATTTCATGATCAGGACAGTATTGTTACGATAGGATCAGTAAAATTCAACGTCAAGAAAGGTGAGGTTGTTGATTTCATTGAAGTAAATCTTGAAGATCCGGACGCACAACCGATAGGAGATACTCATGGACGCTGGATGAGTCCTGACCCCCTGAGTGAAGAGTTCCCGAGTTGGAGCCCGTACAGTATGTCCTTCAATAACCCTGTAAGATTTAAAGATCCCACAGGTTTAGCGCCGGAAGATGCTACTGAATGTTGTTGGTGGCTACGTTTAATGCCGTTATTTGAAGAATCGTCAATAAAACCGAACTTAATTGAAACAGTTACCAAGACTGGTGAATTAGGAACTAAGCAAAGTGAAGCAGTAACAAAAACTCAGCAGGAACATTTCAATTTTGGCAGATATGTTGAAGAAAAACAACTTGCCGAAATGGGAAAAGAGAAAAATACCAAAACCTATGAATACACCGATCCAAAGACTGGAAAAACTGGAAAAACTATACCGGATGCGATGACAGATGAAGGAGGAACCATTGAAGTAAAACATGTAGTAAAACAATCCTTTACAAAACAGTTGAGAGGTCAACTTGAGGTGTCAAAAGCAAATGGGCAGGAAGCATTATTAAAAATTAATGAGAGCGCAGAAGTAAGTAAACCGCTTAAGAACTCTGGAATTAATATTCAAAGATACACTCCTCCTGCAAGACCCAAAATGGATAATATTAAAGTCAATCCTGCTCCTGCCCCCAAACTTATGCCTGTTGCAAAACCGAAAAACCCCTGCGCTGGCATTACAGGTTGCACATAGTTTAAAAATAATTATATTTAGAAATGACTAATATTGAAAAATTGATTGAAGCGATTAAAGAGCAAGCAGAAAAGTTTTTACTAGAAAGCGGTGAATTTGCGCCATATGCAACCTATATTAGAGCAAGTGGAAAACTAACTTACATTTCTGCATACTCGGAATCAACTGACTCGCGAGAAATGTATGATCTTTTATTAGCGGGAGCCTATGATGATTTAAAAGATGAAGATGTTCGAGTTTATGCTATTGCAATGGATGCAAAATATCAAGAAAAGGATGTTTTAGTAATTGAATTTATACTATCTCCAGAAAAGGTATATCAACAGCTCTATCCCTACCAAATAAATGATAAAAAAGTAATATTTGGTGAGAATTTATTCAAACAATCATGACAAATAATACATATCTTAAATTTAAAAACGATGAACTTGTAAAATCTAGAATTTTAGCTTGTAAATTGACTATTTCTGAGGATGATTTTAATAAAATACAGCATTGGTTTGATTTATTACTTTGTAAGCATCAGGAGCTAAGTAGTAACAGGGAAGAACAATTAGAAGCAGAAAAAGATTTACAAAACAAATTCTATGAGCTGATTTCATCAGAGATCGAAAGGAAAAGTTATAAATACATTCTCCCTAAGTTATTGTATTACAATAACGAATTCTATGGTGCATTTTTAAGATCATTATATGTAGCGAGATTAGGCGCCTTACTTGCGGATAATTTAATACCAAAACTTGTTAATGACAAAAGGATTGTCTATTCAGCAGAAGATTTTTTATTTGTTTCCTTTTATCTCAGAGAGAATAATTTTGTATCTCCCAATAGCAATTTTATAGAAGACATACTAAAAATTGAACATGTTCGTGGCATTTTTAAGCAGGCTACAAACGATATTAAATTTTCAACCTTGGAAAACATACTTCACATTATACATCAAAAAGCCTTTCACCATGATATTATCTGCTTTAAAAAGATTTTAAAATTAGTAACTGAAAGAGATGTCGCATTGATAGATTATTTGAAGAAGTTTGAAGTGATAAATAAACAGGGTTGCTATAAGATTATCAATGATATTTTAAATTTGGCTATTGCTGAAAATGCTTGGGATGATTTTGAGATCAAAGTTCAACTAATTAATTTTTTGGATACAGCTCGGGGCGCAAATCCGACCGCAAGTTGGTGCAAAAAATTTCAAGAACTTTCAGGAAATATTGATAATACAATATTTTTACAAGTTGCACATATCGTTTTGGAAAATGAAAGTTGTAAAAACTACGAGTTTGATTATGGAGCGATATGGGCCGACGATACGGCAAAACGATTTTTGAAGTCAGCGCAATGGATTAAAGACTTTTTGGGGTGAAAATTCAGCATTAAGGTACGATCAGCTTAAATAGTAGCCAGGTAATGTTCCCAAAGCATTAAGATAACAAATGGAGAATCACATAACAATTCAGGTTGATGATAAATTCATATATAATTTATACAAGGCCAACAGTACCCTATGGCATTTCGATAATTTGATCGAAAGTGGATTTACTGGGTATAATTCTATAAAGTTCAAAAATAAAAATGATGTTTTTGTTTGGTTAGAAAATATAAGAATCGAAGACGTATATTATGTAGGAACCCTAGTTGAAACGGGTCTGGCGGAAACCATACTCCGAAGTGAAGCTGTTGACTGGATGTTGATAGATAATCAACGAATGATTGGAGGTTACACCATACGCCATTATTACAATATGTTATCAGACGATGAAAGAATAAATTTCGAAATACACTGTGGATATCGTATTGATCATGGGAATGACTTCTTCAGATCAGACCGTTCAACCCCTGAAGGTGCGATAATAACGTTGGAAAATTTTTACAGTGAAAATAATATGGAAGGTATTCTATCCTGTAAGGACTTTCATCTGGAAGCGGAAAATGTGATGCAAGAACACAATATGCATTGGGATTCAAAAATCCATTCTAAAGTAGCCAGTGTGCTGAGAGTTTCTCTGTTAGAAGAATTGGAGATTAACGGTTTTCCAAATTTTGAGACCATTGAGCGCGTATTCAACCTTTTAGAAAGAAGAAAAGACCAGGAGCTCATTGAAGAAACACTTTACTATCCGGACGGATTTATATCGGTCAATAAATTTTGGGTAGGTTTAACAAAAGCTGATGGGTGGAAAGTGTTGAATCTTGTCGAATAAAAATAAATGTATGTAGCCATGAAATTAGATGAAATTATAAAAGCAATTAGAAGACATACAATCAATGATTTACTTATTGAAGACCTGAGCGAAATGGATCATGAGAAAATAATTCTTTATGCAGAATACTCAGTGGGAATTGACACAACCTATCATTTATTCAAATTTAAAAGGGGAATGAAGGAAATACTCAATGAAAATGGAATGACATATGAACGTCTTTGTTCACTAAAAGAACTTCGCTTTCTAATTGATTTTTATCTTTCAAAGTATGATCGAAAGACAGATGACATACTAGCAATTGACATTATCGACCATATTCAAAATCCAGATTTTTAAATGTACCCCATGTTGGGAACCAAACTTATGAAATACTTATATCTCTCTTTATTTATCTTTATCGCAGGTTTAATCAAAGCCCAGGAGAACCAGTTTTATAACGACGCCTACCAGACTATTGATAATATGCTGGGCGATAAGCAGAAATACAGTTTTAAAACTGCTGTGTTGAGTGTGGAAAATGCATATTATCAGGGCAAACTGGATACGGTTGAGCTTGACAGGAAAATTCGCTTTATGGCTAACTTTTGTAGAACAATTATTAAGGGCCGAGATCTTACCTACAATGAAAAAGATAAGGAGACGGTTAGCAAATATGCTGCGATTTTTTCGGTGATCTGCGAGGAAACGCCAATTTTATTAAACCAGGACACAATTCGATACAAACCATTTTCTTATGATTTTGAGGATGTCTTTGGACACAAAGAGCTCGCAAATCTGTTTGTTTCCAAACTGATAAATACACAGAAAGGAAACTGCAACTCGTTGCCCTATCTATATAAGATCCTCGCCGAAGAAATTGGTGTAAATGCTAATTTAGCCCTGGCTCCCAATCATATTTATATAAAGCATAACATTAAGTCAATAGGATGGTATAACACCGAACTTACCAGTGGTATATTCCCGCAGGATTCCTGGCTAATGGCATCGGGGTTTATCCATTTGGATGCCATTGAAAATGGTGTTTATATGAAAGCGCTTGATGATAAAGAAAGCTTAGCGTTGTGCCTGGTAGATCTTGCAATTGCATTTAATAGGTCTTTTCCGGATAATGATGGCAGCTTCGCTTTAAAATGTGCTGATCGTGCGGTACAAATATTTCCGAATCTGATAACGGCCTTGATTCTAAAAGCGGAAACGCATAAAAACCAATATTTAAAGCTTGAAAAAACTTCTTCATCTGCTGTTAAGCTACTGTCAGTAATAAATACTGAATACAGTTATATACATAAAATCGGTTATAGAAATATGCCACAAGGAATGTATTTAGAATGGTTAACCTCATTAAAAAAGGAAAGAAAGAAATATAGTGATCAGCGAGTAAATCTTTGAATTCATATGTAGCTATCAAAGTTTTCTACGTTTACGTTTACTCTTTCTTTTCATCCGGTTTTCAAAATCAATTTCCTCAAAATCTTCTCCCTGTGACCCTGGTATCATTGAGCCCGTTCCCTCAATAAAATTCTCGGTAAGATTGGTTAAAATTCCTTCATCTATGAAATCAAATAATTTATGGATCGGCAGGTCATTTTTTTGATCAATACCGTAATCATCACTGAATGGCCTTGCCCCTATCGACCAATACTCGTTAAAGAAATTTGCAGAGAGGTTCTTCCCTAACTGTGAACCGTTCCAGACAGAATGACTTTCATGGTCGATAAAAGTTACACCATAAATTCTACCTTCATCATTTCTGCGTACTACAATATTGATTCCCTGTTTTGCCAACTGTTTTTTAAATTCTGTCTCGCTATTTGTAATTGCTAGAACAGATTCACAGGTATTTTTTAAAATAGATTTTGCAGGTCTGGATTTCATGGAGGCTTTGCATTCTTCAAAATGACTGTTTAGAAATTCCATTCCCGCCTTTTTTCCGAATAATGAAGCTTTAAAAGGATTGCTCGCTTTATTACCTTTTTCATCCAACGCAAAATAAACAAGACCACTTTTAGGCTGTCCCTGAATTTCTCCTTTAACCTCTTCGGCTGTGATATTAAATAATGATAAAAGCGCGTTATACCCCCCAAGAGTCTGAAATTGGTAGTGTTGGGGTAGATATCGGACCACCGCCGAAATCTGGCTCTTGATATTTCCTTTTTTATGGTTAACAGGTCTGAAATTAAGCTCATCTTTAGTTAATTTTTCAGTTGCGGGCAATAACCCATAATCCTTTTCAATATTTCTGCAGATGGCCATCGATTTACCGTGATCGTTGTAATCGGGAATTTTCTTTCCGTCAGATTTTACGCAAGTGGTGACTATATGCATATGTGTTCTTTCAATATCTGTATGTTTAAATATAATATAAGGCTGATTTTCGAATCCCATTTTTTCCATATATTCATTTGCAATAGCAATAAGATCATCGTCCACTACTTTATCATTCGGATCAGGATTTAAAGAAATATGACGGATTGGTTTCTCTGTTTTATTGTTAGCTGTAAGATATGGATCAAAACATTTCATCAGATAACTGACCGAATAAGTTCCATCGAAACTTTCCGGCATGTTATTAAGACCAAGAATCTGCCCATTTTCACTTGCTACTTTTTGAAAATTGTAAGTAATTACTCCGTAAAGGTTTGCCCCTTTTCCAATTTTAGCGATCATTTTTCAAGGTGTTTTTTTTCAAATTCGAGTGTTAAGTCAATGATTTTTCGACAAAGTTCTGCAAGTTCAGCAGTTTGATTTTCCAATTTGAAAAGATATGCCGCGGCCTTTTTCTCTGAAAAATTGCGGTACAAAATCTTTACTATCTGGTTATAATTTACGCCTATTGATCGAAATTGGCTATATAAATTGGTTAACCTGGTATGATAATCCACTGCATTCATGTCAATTTTTACTGTCTTTATTGTTCTATCAAACATGCAAGCTGTGATAAAATGGGCCATTACTTTCATACCTGACTTCTCAAATAACGATAAGAAACGATCATTTTCCTTATCGTTCAAACTTATGGAATACCGGTGTCTTGCCGGATCAACCTTGGGCTTACGCCCAGACTTTTTGATTTGCTCTTTTTTTTGATTGTCCATTGTCAAAAATTAATGTTTTAATGAAAACCTCGACTTCGGAGAGTGTTTTTAAAGTCCCGCTAGGGCAAGTTGTTTTGAGCGGTGGAATTTATTTCGAGCTGCTCAAAAGATAACTTGCTCCTTTCCGATGAAAGGATTCCGCCAGCAATGGCGGATTGAGTAACAAAGATTAATGGATTGATTTCTTAAATCCATCAAAAGTAAATAGCGTATTACCTTCCTTCCACGAATTCAATACAAAGTAAAGGCTAGTTTTTCAAAGGCTCACCATATCAATAAGAGCCAAAAACCGCCGCTTCTGGTCAATCAATTCCAGGTAATTATAGTGCATTAAATAATACTTCTTCTTTGTGCTATCAAGCAAGATAAGCTGATTGTTTTCCGGATATCAGGCAGGCAAAAATTCATGAGGGCAAATCATCAGGCCAGTTATACAGCGAACCTGTTTTCAAGCCTGCCAGAAAACAAGGTTTCAAGATGACAGTCCGGTTAAAGTTCTGTCCCGCCCGAAAAATATCTGGGATTCAGGGATGAGGGAAGAAATGAAGGACAGATGGCTTTCCGGAAATAAATAAGATCGGCAGGATGGATAGAAAGTCTGAAGGATAGGATGAGAATCGGCAAGCATGCAGGCCTGACGGGTTCCTTTTGGGAAATCAGTCAGTCATGCTTTCCGGAAAGAGAAGAATAAATAGGGCAAGCGATCACGCGGCAGATCCGGCTTGCAGTATAGACCAAATACTACTTTATAATAATTTTTAAAAATCAAGAAAAATGGAAAAAAAGAAAAAAACATTATTTGTGGCATTCTCCAGCCAAAAGGGAGGTGTCGGTAAAAGCACTTTCACTGCGATTTTAGCGAGTACATTACATTATAGTCGAGGACTTAATGTAGCTGTTTTTGATTGCGACTATCCCCAACACAGTCTTGCCCAGATGAGGCAGAGAGACCAATCCGCAATTATGAAAAATGAGACCTTTAAAAAATTGGCTTTCCAACAATTTAAGACAATAAATAAGAAAGCTTATCCCATATTTCAATGTAAGCCTGAACTTGCATTAAAAGAGGCAGAGCAATTTTTAAAATTGTCGTCCATTCCTGTTGATATCATATTTTTTGATCTACCGGGAACAGTTAACACTCCCGGCCTTCTAAGCACTCTTGCGGGAATGAACCACATTTTTTCTCCGATAACAGCGGATCGTGTTGTGCTTGAAAGTACACTTTCTTTTACCGATGTCATGACCAATGTTTTGATTAAAAATGGAGAAACCTCGATTAAAACAATTAGACTCTTCTGGAATCAGGTAGACGGTAGGGAAAGATCTGTTCTATATAACCATTATGATAAAATAATTCATGAACTGGGATTGACATTGATGGAAACTAGAGTTACTGACAGCAAACGATTCAGAAAAGAAAGTGAATCAGAGGCAAAAACGGTTTTTAGGTCAACTCTGCTCCCACCGGATAGAAGGCTCATAAAGTCCTGTAAAATGGATTTGTTCATTGAGGAATTTCTAAAAACAATAAAAATGCAGGATAATGGATAAAAATGAGAAAAAAGCGAACCTCCCAAAAGTTGATGAAGAATATCTTATGCAAGTTATGGCTGAGGGTACACGGGATCCAAATCTGCCAGTTCAGCAAGAACCTCCCTTTGAAAATAAGCCTGCGGTGAAAGATAAACCGAGAGGAAAAAGACAGCCAGAAGGAAGCTACGGGGAACTTTTTCTTAAGAATCATTCCATGAACCGAAGAGGTGAAAAGAGTATCTATATCAGGCCGGAATATCATGAACGTTTATCAAGAATAGTACAGGTTATTGGCGAAGATAAAATCCCACTGTATGCCTATCTAGACAATATTCTGAATCACCACTTTGAACTATTTGAAAAGGCAATTACAGATGACTTCAATGATAAGTTTAAACCAATCTTCTAATTATTTCAATTTATAACAATGAATATCAAAATGAAAAAACAACAAAATAGCCAATTGAAAAAAACACTTCATATAGATGAGTATGAATGTGCTTTTTTAAAGCCGACAAGTACGGTAGCCAGATGTGGAAAATCGGTTTATATATGTTCAGATTTTCACAAAAAACTTACCCGGATCGTATATATTCTTGGGGATGGTGAAATTACGCTCACTGACTATATCCATAATGTTCTGAAGCAGCATTTTGAAAATTTCGCTGACGAGATAAACACGATCCATGCCCTGAACCAAAAACCAATATTATAACGATGGAAGTATTGATTTTAATCTTTCTTTTAACAATAATTATTCTTTTGTTGAAAGATAAATTGGTTATAAACAAAATTGCAAGAACTCAGGTCGTCGCTCCTAAGAAAGATCAGAAGGATATCATGGGCAAATCCACCTATGATGGAAGACTTACCGCGCCAAGTGTATCCACTGAAAGCCAAATAAATGAGCGAAAAGATAAAGGGGATAATTTTGAAATGAAAACCGAGGGAAAGGGTTTAGAACATCCTGTTTCAGATGGAAATTCTGATGAGACTTCCAAAGAGCAAATTGACTACGAGGAAGAAGAGGAAGAATTTAAAAACATGGGACTTCCGAAAGAGGTCAGAGGGTATGCCAAAGGGGTTTCCTTTCAAGAGCTCAATGATGCCGGGCAGGTATTGAGGAACAATGATCCGGAACCTGTTTCAGTTAAAAAGGCGGTCGCTGTAGTTCGTAAAATTGAAGGTACCGACCTGTTTTATCTTTTGGAAAATGCTATGGAGGGTTCATCCCGTAAGATCGCAGATCTTTTGAATAAGAATTTGCCAAGCGAAGAAGAACCTAAAATTTCTGAAAACAGTGATGATTTTAACATTGGGGATTTTATTTAAGATCCCCTTTGTCTTTCCATAATAACCTAAATTTAAAATATTACAACTATGGTAGGATCAAAAGATAACCCGGACTATATATTTGAGGAATATAAGGGATATATCATTGCTAGCCATAAACGGAATGTGGCTGAAAGGCATGTTGATAATTTCATCTTAATTTATAAAGAATTTGATTTCCCTCATTATGGATATGTGCTAGGTCTTGATGATAGTAAATCATCCGGAGGAAGAGTAATGTACCCAAGCAATCTTGAAGATGCAAAATTTCATATTGATAGGGAGCTTAAAGAAATAAGGAAAAAGGCCCTGGCAGTAATACCTAAAAAGTTAAAAGGGCCAAAGTTGTAGCAATAGTTATCGCAGTAATTATTAAACCAATAATTATGAATACCGAAAACCTTTCGATACCGGAGATTGAAATTCTGGGGACAATTTTCCAATTCGATATTGATAGAATTGAACTGATTGAAAAAGCTAATCCCTACAATAGAATCTACTTCAACTGCATGACTGAATATGGAACACATTACAAATTCGATTACAGTGCCAGACCAAAAAAATTATTCCTTTGTTATTTACTGTAGTGATTCAGGAAGTATTGTTATTCATCTGGTTGACATAAAATTACAATATGAAAAAACTATAGAATAATAGTTTTAATGCTAGGCTTAAGAGAGGACCAAAATTGTAAATCTGCCAAATAAATATTTATAATATTAACTTTTGGCGTCAACGTGATTTGTTGGCGCCTTTTTATTGCAATAATCCACACAAATATGCCACTCAAAGCCAAATAATTCCCAGGAATTCATCTTTATCCAATGTCATCAATTTTCGGATCATTTTTACCATAAAATAAAAAAGAAAATTATGGATAAAGAAAACAGAAAATTACCGGAGATTGAAATTGAGAAAACAATTTTTCAATTTGACATTGATAGACTGGCGCTCATTGAAAAGGATAATCCAAGCAATTCGATCAGCTTTGCCTACATGAAAGATCATGGTACACACTATTCCTTTAATTACAGCCCAATCTCTAAAAATCACGATTTTATCGTTATCAATCCCGAATTTGACGACACTGGAAAAATAATCCTTGATCCTTATTTTGAGACCAGTGTTAATGTGATGATTCCAAGGATTACAGAGATTGATCCATTGGGATTTAGCCAGAAGTACAATTGCACCAGCAAAGATATGGTTGAGAAGACTGACTTTGAATTGATGGTTAACCAGGAGGTTTACAATAAGAGAATTGATGGTCATCCCGTAAAAGTAAACATTTGCGACAATGAATATGTAGTTGATCCTGACAATGATATCTTATGGTCGATTCAGGGAAAACCGGATATTGAACTTGAAGGTTTGAGAGATTATTATAGTGACAAAAACAGAGCCTATAATATATTATATGAACCGGCAACCGGACGGGTTATTGATCTCAAAAAGGAAAGTGTCATGGACACTGAATCGGTAAGGCTTGTGGAGATTCCAGACATAAGAACCATAGACCCCATAGGTAAAAACCATGCGGCAAAATTACCGCTAAAATTTGGCCTTATATATCATGACCTAAAGCTCGAATACGAACTTGCCTATAGTCACGATGAAATTAGCCAGGTTATTCCAGCTCATAGGAATGATCAGGGCCAACTGGAATTACTGATCGAGGGGACTACATTTATTGTTGATATCAACAGATTTGAGTTCCGTGACAAGTCCAATCCAAGTAATGTAATTCCATTAAAAGAAATGCAGGACTGCGGTGATGGCTATCTGATCGAATATAATGACAAGGATATTCACTTACCTGAATTTGTTGTACTTGACCCTTCGGGCATGGCAAAAAAATATAACGTTTCCATCAAGGAAGTGGAAGCGCATGATGACTTTCATTTTATGGTTGATCAACAGGCTTTTCACAGCCGGATGCAGGGCAAGCTTCCAACTATTGAAATTGAAGGTCATACCTTTACTGTTGACATCAGGATGAATATGCTACGTTCCGCCACTGATTTCGCGTCTAAAGGGATAAATTTTGATGATATTGACCATTATTATTCGGAAGAGAAAGATGCTTATCTCATTCCGTACGATCCCAAAAAACATGAATTTCGTGAATTGGACTATGCAAATATTTCCAGCACCCCAAAAGATCTGATCGCCATTGAATTTCCATTTCAAACAAAACTTGATCCGATTGGATGGAACCGTGAAGGTGGGTGGGATCTTAAAAGTGATTTAAAATGGCTTGGCGTACAGAGCCATTTTGAAGCCAAGAAAATTCCCTGGGAAAAAACTTTTATTGTTGACGTCATCAAAGAAAACAAGGAAAAACAACAAAAAGGTCAGGATAATCAAAAGACCAATAATCAGTCAAAGAAAAGTAAAGGCCGGAAATTGTAAACATTTCAATTATATAAGATTAAAAGTGCTAGTTCTTAGGATTCAGCACTTTTTTTTGTTTCACTAAAAAGATAAAAATCCTCCCATCCTTTGACCAGAATCGTATGGTTATAAATACTCATTATTAGGTCAAAAAAGTACCCACTGACAACCTTAAAACGCCAAATAATTCCACGGATTTCCAATTTAAAAGAGTGCTTTCAATTCTGTCTCACATTTGCCATGTAAGCCTGCAGGGTGCAGGAAAAGAATAACAAAAAATTCGATTAAAACATGGAAAAACAAAGAAAAAGAATTTTGCTGACAGCATTGTTAATGATGTCAACTTTTGGCGCATTTGCCCAGGGAAACGGTCAGGGCGGTATTCAGGAAGCAACTCAAATGGTTACTTCTTATTTTGATCCTGCAACGAAATTGGTTTATGCTATCGGCGCAGTAGTCGGGCTGATTGGAGGTGTCAAGGTTTACAACAAATTTAGCTCCGGTGACCCCGATACCAGTAAGACTGCTGCCAGTTGGTTTGGAGCATGTATTTTTTTAATTGTCGCGGCTACGATCTTACGATCATTCTTCCTGTAGCCTTCAATTCAAACCTTCAAATCAACAGCTATGACGACAGCAAAAAAAATAGTTACTCCATTAACATATTATGGAGGTAAGCAAAAACTCGCAAAGGTGATAATTCCTCTTATCCCGCCACACAAGACATACGTTGAGCCTTTTGTCGGTGGCGGGGCTATATTTTGGTCAAAACCTATCACCGAAGTTGAAGTTATCAACGACTACAATAGGGAACTGATCAATTTCTACGAAATGGTCCAAAACCAGTTCGTAGAATTAGAAAAGCTGATCAGAATAAGTCTCCACAGTAGATCCTTACATAACGACGCGCTTGTAATTTATAATAACCCTCATTTATTTGACAGGTTAAAGCGTGCCTGGGCAGTTTGGGTTCTCTGCAACCAATCTTTTAGTTCAATTATCGGAGACGCCTGGGGCTATGACAAAACCAGTTCTACGAGCGCTCGAAAGATCAGCAATAAGCGCAACTCATTTTCAGAGGAATATGCGATCAGATTACAGAATGTTCAGATCGAAAATACCGACGCTCTTCGCATCATTAATTCAAGGGATCACATTTCTGCATTTCATTATTGTGATCCTCCATATTACAATTCTGACTGTGGCCATTATGACGGCTATTCGAGAGAAGATTATGCCTCACTCCTACGGTGCCTGTCCCAGATCAGCGGGAAATTTCTTCTGAGCAGTTATCCGAGCCCTGAGTTAAAGCAATACATAAAAAATCAGGGCTGGTACACTTTACAGATGCAGTCCAGTATAATGGTGGATAATGCGCATGGAAAACCGCATAAAAAGAAGATTGAAGTTTTGACGGCGAATTACGACCTGAACGCAATTCAGGGTACTATAAACTTTTAGACCATGCCGATGAAAACATTTAATATTAATAAAGGTGTGGGCCGTTCGGTTGAATTTAAAGGACTTAAAGCCCAATACCTTTTCATTTTTGCGGCAGGTCTACTGGGGGTATTGATCCTGGTCATGATCATGTACATGATTGGCCTAAACTCCTATGTATGCCTTGTGCTGGGAACTACGGGATCATCAGTTCTCATCTGGCAGACTTTCTCACTTAATGGGAAGTATGGTGAACATGGACTTATGAAAATCGCTTCAAAAAAGCGACATCCAAGGTTCATTATCAGCCAAAAGCGGATTTATCGCTTACTAAAATCCAAGTTGAATTTCAAATCAATCAAATAATGAGAAATATGGCAAAGACAAGGACTTTGGAATCAAGGTTTCCGCTACTTGCAGTTGAAGAGAACTGTATTATATCGAAAGAAGCAGACATCACTGTATGTTTCAAACTTATTCTTCCGGAAGTATTTACGGTATCATCTGCTGAATATGATGCAATGCACTCTGCCTGGAATAAAGCGATTAAAACCTTGCCCGATCATTCAATCGTGCTAAAACAGGATTGGTTCATTAAAGAGAGTTACGAACCGGATCTTTCCAAAGAAGATATAAGCTTTTTAGGGAAATCCTACCAACAGCATTTTAATGAACGCCCCTTTTTGAACCATTACTGTTATCTATTTCTGACCAAGACCAGTAAGGAACGAATGCGGATGCAATCTAATTTCTCCTCGCTTTGCAAAGGTGTCTTGATACCCAAGGAAATACGTGACAAAGAAAACATCCATAGGTTCATGGAGGCCGTGGCACAGTTTGAACGGATTTTAAATGACAGTGGATTTATATCTCTTGAAAGACTTACGAGTGAGGAAATTACTGGTACCGATAGTAATCCGGGCCTCCTTGACCAATACTTAACACTTTCCAGAGCCAAAGATGAACCTTTACAGGACATATCTCTTGGAAATGAAGAAGTGCGCATTGGTAATAAAAGGCTCTGCGTACACACCTTATCGGACACCGATGATCTTCCGGGTACGGTTTCAATAGACAGCAGGTACGAGAAACTATCAACGGACCGTAGTGACTGTTTACTGTCATTTGCTTCACCTGTTGGCTTGTTGCTGAACTGCAACCACATTTATAATCAGTACATTTTTTTGGATAATTCTGACGATAACCTCAGAAAATTTGAGAAATCCGCGCGGAACATGCATTCGTTGGCAAAGTATAGCCGTAGCAATCAGATCAATAGGGAATGGATCGAAAAGTATCTCAATGAAGCACATTCTTTTGGACTTTCTTCGATAAGGGCACATTTCAATGTGATAGCTTGGTCAGATGACCCTGCTGAGTTGAAAAGAATAAAAAATGATACCGGCAGTGCACTGGCTCTAATGGAATGCAAGCCCAGACATAACACGGTTGATGTTGCCACACTTTTTTGGGCAGCAATGCCCGGCAACTCAGGCGACTTTCCAAGTGAGGAAAGCTTCTATACGTTTATTGAACCAGCGCTCTGTTTTTTTACGGAGGAAACGAATTACCATGATTCCCCCTCTCATTTCGGGATAAAAATGGCTGATCGGCTTACAGGAAAACCAGTTCATCTGGATATATCTGATTTTCCGATGAAAAAAGGTATCATCACAAACAGAAATAAATTCATTCTTGGTCCTTCGGGTTCTGGAAAATCTTTTTTCACTAACCACATGGTTCGACAGTATTGGGAACAGGGATCGCATGTTTTATTGATCGATACAGGAAACTCATATCAGGGGTTATGTGAAATGATAAAGGGTAAGACCAAGGGGCAAGACGGCGTATATTTCACTTACACCGAAGATAATCCAATATCCTTTAACCCTTTCTATACCGACGATAACGTTTTTGATATTGAAAAACGGGAGAGCATTAAGACACTTATCCTTACACTGTGGAAGCGAGATGATGAACCTCCAAAACGTTCAGAAGAAGTTGCATTGTCGAATGCGGTAAGCGGTTACATCGAACATATTAAAAACAGCGATGTTAAACCATCCTTCAATGGATTTTACGAATATGTCAAAAACGAATACAAGCAAGTTCTCCAAGCTAAGGAAGTCCGAGAAAAAGACTTTGACCTTGCCAATTTTCTGAACGTGCTAGAGCCTTACTATAAAGGAGGAGAATATGACTATTTACTAAATTCCGAAAAGGAGCTGGATCTACTGAATAAACGGTTTATTGTTTTCGAAATTGATGCCATCAAGGATCATAAAATTCTTTTCCCCATTGTGACCATTATTATAATGGAAACTTTTATCAATAAGATGAGGCGGTTAAAGGGTATCCGGAAGCTAATTCTGATTGAAGAGGCTTGGAAAGCGATAGCAAAAGAAGGTTTCGCGGAATATATAAAATACCTCTTTAAAACGGTCAGAAAATTCTTCGGAGAAGCAATCGTCGTGACCCAAGAGGTAGATGACATCATTCATTCACCTGTGGTCAAAGAGACTATCATCAACAACTCTGATTGCAAAATTCTCCTTGATCAGCGTAAATATATGAATAAGTTCGATGACATCCAAGCGATGCTAGGTCTTACCGAAAAAGAGAAATCCCAGATACTTTCGATCAATATGAACAATGATCCTTCCCGAAAATATAAGGAAGTATGGATCGGGCTTGGGGGCACTCACTCTGCAGTCTACGCAACGGAGGTTTCAATGGCCGAATATTATGCCTATACCACGGAAGAAACCGAAAAACTGGAGGTCATGCAACTGGCTGAGGAACTCGGCGGGAATGTTGAGCACGCCATAAAACGCATTGTTCTCAAAAATACCGAAAATCAAAATAATAATTAATCTCTAAAATTTTAAAACAATGAAAAAGATCATTTTCATGGTGATGATGGCATTTACATTCGCCTTCACACCATCAGCAAAGGCGCAGTGGGTTGTCACCGATCCGACAAATCTTGCATCGGGTATTGTCAACAGCGCAAACGAGATTGTCCAGACATCCTCGACAGTTTCAAATGTAATCAAGAATTTCAACGAGGTAAAACGCGTTTATGAACAGGGCAAAGAATACTACGATAAGCTCAAAGCTGTAAATAATCTAGTAAAAGACGCGCGCAAAGTTCAGCAAACAGTTTTACTCGTTGGCGATGTATCTGAAATGTACGTTACCAATTTTGGTAAAATGATGAACGATCCCAATTTTAAACCGAATGAACTGGCAGCCATTGCAAACGGCTATTCTGCCTTGCTTAATGAGAGTACTGAGCTTTTAAAAGAATTAAAGCAGATTATCACTGCCAACGGCCTATCCCTGAATGACAAGGAAAGAATGGAAGTTATTGATAAAGTATACAAGGAAGTAAGGGAATACCATGCACTTGTAAAATACTTTACCAACAAAAATATTTCGGTGAGTATCATCCGTGCCAAAAAGAAAAACAATACCCAACGAGTTCTTGAACTCTATGGAAATCCTGATCAAAAATATTGGTAAATCATGGAATACGAGAATTTACATGAAATCTTAAGGTCGTTATACGATGAGATGATCCCACTTTCAGCTGATATGGCGGGAGTGGCTAAAGGTGTAGCCGGTTTAGGAGCGCTTTTCTATGTGGCTATAAAAGTATGGCAAGCATTAAGCCGTGCTGAACCTATCGACGTTTTTCCTTTACTCAGACCGTTCGCTTTGGGCATTTGTATCATGTTCTTTCCGACAATTGTGCTGGGATCTATCAATGCTGTTTTAAGCCCGGTTGTAAAAGGAACCCATGCCATGCTCGAAAATCAGGTTCTTGACTTGAATGCTTTACAGGAAAAGAAAGACAAACTGGAATATGAGGCAATGATCCGAAATCCTGAAAAAGCATATTTGGTTTCTGACGAAGCATTTGACAAAAAACTGGAAGAACTTGGCTGGTCGCCTGGGGACCTTGCCACCATGAGCGCTATGTATTTTGAGCGGGGAATGTTCCAATTTGGACAGAGTATTAAAGATTCTTTTAGGGAGTTTCTGGAAATATTATTCAATGCAGCGGCTTTGGTGATTGATACCATAAGAACATTTTTTCTGATAGTCCTTTCAATTCTAGGGCCAATCGCATTTGCCATTAGTGTCTGGGATGGCTTTCAGTCCACATTAAATCAGTGGTTTACGCGATATGTCAGTGTGTATTTATGGCTACCTGTTGCTGACCTGTTCAGCTCCATCCTTGCCAGGATACAGTCTCTTATTTTGGAGCGGGATATCGAGAATTTATCCGACCCTTCCTTTATACCGGATACGACCAACACCGTATATATCATCTTTATGATCATCGGGATAGTAGGGTATTTTACGGTTCCTACGGTAACTGGCTGGATCATTCAAGCCTCTGGCGCTACAAATTTCACCCGAAATATTCAGCAGGCGGCCAGTGTTGCAAGTGGTGGTGCCGGGGCCGTTGCCGGAAATATTGGCGGGCGATTACTTAAAAAATAACATACCTAAAAAATTAAAAACATGGAATTTAAAACCCTCCGAAATATAGAAAATAGCTTCCGTCAGATCAGGCTTTATGCGATAATTTTCGCCTTGTTATGCACTGGTATCGTGGGATACGCAATCTGGAAGTCATACAGTTTCGCGGAAAAGCAACGTGAAAAAATCTATGTCTTGGATCAGGGCAAATCATTGATGCTGGCGCTTTCACAGGATGCCAGCATCAACCGCCCTGTTGAGGCAAGAGAGCATGTAAGACGTTTTCACGAACTGTTTTTTACCCTGGCCCCGGACAAAAATGCTATTGAGAGCAATATGAAGCGTGCTTTTAATCTTGCCGACAAGAGCGTATTTGATTATTACAATGACCTTGCGGAAAAGGGATATTATAATCGTATCATCAGTGGAAATGTACAGCAAAGGGTCGAAGTTGACAGTGTAATCTGCAACTTCGATTCTTACCCCTATTCAGTAAAAACTTATTCCACACAATTTATCATCCGTTCAAGCAACGTGACCAAGCGTAATCTGGTCACTTCGTGTAATCTGCTAAACTCCGTTCGGTCAGATAATAACCCACAAGGCTTCAACATCGAGAAATTCGCCGTGTTGGAGAACAGGGATCTGGAAGTTGTAGAACGTTAAATCTATCATTATGAATCTAAGAACAAAAATCGAAAATCGTATCAATGATCTTGATGACTGTTGGCGCGAATTGCCCATAAAAAAGCAGCGAAAATATACTATTTATTTTTTCCTGTTGTACACCATTTTAACGCTTATTGTTGTGGTGAACGTGTGTGTGGAAACGGGAGAAGTAGATCAGGAAGTTGCCATCCGGCATATTGAGAATCCTGTCGAAAAAACAGAAAAGTCCGATCTTATCGGCAAGGACAGTGTATCAATTAACTTAAAAAATGAGAATAATGGAAAATAACGAGAATAAAAGGATCAGTATTCTAGTCGAAGAATCTGACCAGAAATCTGAAGATTTAATCAGTGGGAATGACAAATCCAAGCTGGAAAAGTTAAAAAAGCCATTGATCTATCTTCTAATGGGAATTGTTTTCCTTGTCTGTCTATATCTGATTTTCAAACCATCGGCCGATAAGGATGAGAACAAAGATTCGGGCCTCAATGGTGCTGTTCCGCAGGCAACAGAAATAGGTATGCAGTCCGATAAACAAAAAGCCTATGAGCAGGCAATGATGGACGAGAAAAACCAGCAAAAAAAGAATATGCTCACATCACTTTCCGATTATTGGAACAGTGACAGTACGATGCAGGCCGCCGATCCGAATTCAGGATTAAATGAGAATCCAACAAATAATCCATCAGGAAAGAGCTATCAGGCCGAAAGTCCTGCATTAAACTCCTATCGCAACGCGCAGGCGACTTTAGGATCATTTTATAACAGTAATGAAAATTATGAATCAAATGAACTTCGCAAAGAGATTGCAGGATTAAAAAGGCAACTTGATGAAAGGGATGCGAACCCCGCTCCTTTGACAGTTAATGACCAATTGCAGCTCATGGAAAAATCTTACCAGATGGCGTCCAAGTATCTTCCAAATAATGGTGGTGAGCAAAAAAAGTCAGACAGTACAACCAGTAGAAATATCGGAGGTCAGAAAGCATCCTTTGTTGCTTTTTCGCCTATGCGCGCCAATGTGGTATCTGCACTTTATCGTGAACCTACAGATCGGGAGTTTTTGGAAAATATTAACGGAGAAAGAAACCGTGGATTCTACACTGTGGGTGTACCCGAACAGACTACCAAAGTTAAGAATAGTATTCGGGCATGTATTCATGAAAACACAACCATTGTTGGTGATGGAACCGTGAAATTGCGGCTGCTTGAAGATTCAAAGACTCCTGATTTCACTATCCCCTCTGGTTCTATCGTTACTGCGGGAGCAAAATTCAATAATGGACGTTTAAGCCTAAAGGTTTCTTCAATAGAAGCCAGCGGAAATATTTTCCCGGTAGAGATCAACATTTATGACCTTGACGGTCAATTGGGGCTGAATGTGCCATATTCCTCCGAAATGAGTGCAATCAATGAAATTGCCGCTAACATGAGCCAGTCTTCCGGTACTTCTATCATGATGAGCAGGTCCGCAGGCCAGCAGATAGCGGGCGACCTCTCACGTGGTCTGGTTCAGGGAGTTTCGGGGTATTTTTCAAAGAAAGTAAGAACACCCAAAGTAATGTTAAAGGCCGGTCATCAAGTCTTTTTAGTTTCAAAAAAATAATACTAATTCTTAAATCAAATAGAAATGAAATCGATCATAAAAAAAATATTAATAACGATTTGTGCAATGCTTGGTTTTGTTTATTCGCATGCACAAGCAAATACAGACTCATTAAATCATAAGCTGGATTCAGAACGCGTTGAGCCTTATCACATCACTGTAACTTATAATAAAACAACGCACCTTATCTTTCCATCTGCGATCCGTTATGTTGATCTGGGAAGTGAATTTCTTACTGCGGGAAAAGCTGATGATGCGGAGAATGTATTACGGATCAAAGCAGCAGTGAAAGATTTTGAAGATGAATCCAATTTCTCAGTGATTACGGATGACGGAAAATTTTATAGCTTCAGTGTTTTTTACAGCTCTTATCCGGAGATCCTAACCTATAACCTTGATCCAAATGATAAATCCGTATCAAATTCCAGAGCCAATATACATCTGGAGGATCTGGGTTTTTCTCCTTCTGTTCCCGATCAGCTCATGGAAGCTATCTATAAGAAAAACCGGAACAATATCAGGCACATTGCTTCCAGAAGTTTTGGAATTCTCTTTAGTCTGAAAGGGATTTACATATACCAGGGGAAATATTACTTTAATACACAGATCCAGAATAAAACCAATGTTTCCTACCAGATAGATTTTATAAATTTTAAGATAGTCGATAAAAAAGTAGCAAAACGTACTGTATTTCAGGAGAAACCACTAAATATCGTACGGACTTACAGTGATATTGCCGAAGTTCCGGACAATAAAACGAGCCGTGAAGTTTATCTGCTGGATCAGTTCACACTAGATTATGATAAAATACTTGTAATTGAGCTTTTTGAAAAGAATGGTGGAAGGCATCAACGACTTGAAGTTGAAAATGAGGATCTGCTCCGCGCAATACTATTAAAGGATCTACCACTGAAAATTAAATAATAATCTTATTTAAAACGATATGAAAAAGATATTAAGCATATTCTTAATGGTTCTATTGCCATTTACGTCAATTTTGGCGCAACGATTACTACCTTATCAAAAAGGTTTACAGGTCACTGCTGGCATGTTTTCCAATGACCAGCCAAAGGACAATTATTTTGTGAATCTAGAGCTGACACAAAATCACAAAAAAGGAAACTATCATTTCTTTTCAGCAGAATATCAGCGCAGGACAACATTCTATACTGAAAACCCCATTCCGATAGAAACTTATTTATTATCGGGCGGATATAGTTTCCATGTTATAGGCTTACCAAATAAAATTGTGAATTTATATTCAGCAGTCGAGGCCAGTGGTGGTTATCAGTTGGTCAATCACAACAAACTATTGCTAGCGGATGGTTCTCAGATCAACAATGAAAGTAGTTTTGTGTACGGTGCCGGAGGTAGGCTGACCCTAGAGACATATCTGACCAATTTTATTATCCTATCCTTACAGGCCAGAGCGAAATACGTTTGGGGAACAAATTTTAATCAGTTCCGTCCTTCCGCGGGTATTGGCCTTCGTTTTAACCTTTAAATTTTATCTATATGAAAACATTCTTAGATACAAAATTCCAGTATAGCTGGTTCATTTTACTTTTGAGTATTGGCTTATTATTTTCCTGTAAAAATGATGATCTTGATATTCAGCAGAACTTCCCATTTGAAGTTGTCGTCCTTCCTGTTAACAAAGCAATTGGAGTCGGTCAGACGGAGGCAATTTCAATGAAAATCAAAAATACAGGCAGTTTTTCTGGCGTTCAATATTTCTTCCGGTATTTTCAGTATGACGGAAATGGAAATCTGATCTATGAGATTGGGAAGACAGGGAAAAAAGCCTTTTTACCCAATAAGGTATATTTTCTTTCCGATGCCAAAAGTTCGGAGATCACCTTCTATTACACCTCGCAATCCAATGTCCAGCAATCATTTGACATTTGGATACTCGATAATTTTGGAAATGAAAGACAATTGAGCTTTCAATTTAACAGTATTGATTAATTAATGTAATGGGGCAGCTTTATGATTAAAGCTGTCTCATTTATTTTTCCTCCATTAAAACTTAACGATGACGATTTCAGAATACGATTATTTGCTTACAATCGACTATCTAAAAAGAACACTTGATAAAGGTGAAAGATATTTAGCCTATGGTGATTGGATAACATTATGCACCCTTGAAGACCTGAAATCACTTCCTACTTTCCGAACTAATTATGATGCGACAGAATATTGCTTTGAAAACACCACGGATCGTGATTTTGTGGTTCAGTTATCGGTAGAATGGTTTTATAAAGCGATGCTGGAAGGCATAAAAGATCTTACCATACTTGTAAGAAAGGGAAACTTAATCGATGTGGAAATGACAGCTTTTTATTATGCTGACAAAGTAGAGAACGAACTAACAAAAATTGAAAAAAAGGAGATCAGTAATGAAAAAAATAACCCAAAAGAAAAAACTTTGGAGCATGTCGGACATTTTGAAAAAGAAAACCCAGTCTCTCAGCAAAAAGATAAACAAAACAAAAGTCTTTCAGATCAGAAAAAGAACCGGAAACCGGAACGGAAAAGAAGAAGATTCAGATTATAGATTAAATCAGGATTGCAGGATTATACGGTTGAGGAAATAGAAGTGGGGGTTGTTTCACAGTGAAACAACCCCATTTTTTCCTAGTCATATCCAATGAAGAAAAAAAAAAATTCGTATTTTTATAGAAACCAAAACACTGAATATGACACCTTTATTAGTTATGGGCATTGGCTTTTTAATTCTCGGACTGGCTTTACGTTATTGGATCAACAGACGTAAATTCTACCGTCGTGGTCCCGCAGGCGCTGAAGGCTTTTCCAGTTATGAGCGATCTGTCATTATAACCTTAGTGGAAAGATTTGGCAAATGGATAGCGTATGCTCTGATCATTTTAGGTATTGGTTTTTTATGGACAGCAAGAACTTTCAAAAAAGATCAGGAAAGACGCCAAAAGAGTATTGAAGCCTATCAGAAGTAAGCCATTTAAAAGCTAAAATTCCATATAATCCTATCCTTATATCTCCAGTCGTAGAAATACGACAATTTCTCAAAAATGTGGTATAAAATTTTGTCAGAAATTTTTATAGTTATATATTGGCTTACCAAGTCATTAATTATTAACCTATTAAAAACCGCTAATGAATCATTTATTTAATTTTCAAATCACCTCTTGTTGAGGTATTCCCGCTAGTTTTCGCTACAATTACAAGCAAGTGAAATTAATGTAAATGGAACAGGGCCTACCTTTTTGTTTGCAGTTGTCCTCAAAGAATCCTACCCAAAGGATTATATTTTAATTAAACACAACCGAAAAAATTATTATCATGTTTCAAGAAGAAAAGGATCTTTCCCATACCGGAAAGTATTCAGATAAGATGAATTATGAGAACGAATTCAAAAAAAATGTAAATGTTGAAGATCTAGACCAAGATGCCGTTAAAGTTAAAAATGCCATCAGCACAGGGAAACAGATGTTCAATAAGTCGATATTACCCAATGAGCCAGAGATCTCAAAAGAAAAAATCTGGGGCAAACAACCTACTTCACAGATCTATAATGCCAAAGCAATTCCCGAAAATGTAATTGCAGGCATAAATCGAGTGGTGAATCTTGACATTCATGTTGAAGGCAAGCCGATAAAATATTTCAAACATTTCAAATTAAAACAGAGAGCTTCAAAACATCATAAATTTGAACTTATCCTGGCCCATGATACATTGGGAGATCATGAGAATCATAACCTGGAAAATGCACAGAAATTTTTAGGTAAGAGAATTACAGTTGTTTTTAAATATAAAGAAGTTGAGCAAAGTCCTGAGCGTAACTTTGTCGGTGTTATAACAGAGGTTGGCTTTAGTCAGGAAAAAGGCAGTTTGGGAAATATTGTATTTTCAGGATATAGTCCAACAATTTTATTAGATGCAGCACCCCATATCCAGAGTTTCGGAGGTATGCAGCCAATCAGCCTGAACAGCATTGCAACTGAAGTAATTAAAGAAGCACTGGATCAGGGAAAATATGATTTTCGTGTTGATGCTCAGCACGGTAATATTCCATACAGCTGTCAGTATGAAGAAACACATTTTAATTACTTGGCAAGAATTGCAGAAGCCTATGGTGAGCAGTTCTTTTATGACGGCGAAATTCTCCATTTTGGGAAAATGCCACCACAGGAACAATCTGTTAAACTGGTTTACGGAAGTAATTTAAGTGATGTTAAGATCAAAATGAAAGCTGAGCATGTAAAACCGACATTTTACGGCTATAATAGTAGTAAAGATGAAAAGTTTCAAGGCAGCGGTTCCAAAATCACCCATACCTCGGATATTGCCAAACGTGCCTACGAGATTTCTGAAAGGACATTTCAAACACCGTCCTTACGGGTTGCACCGATCAAAGCAACATCTTTTATGGATATTGATGCTTCCCAAAAAGGTACTGCCGGAAGCAAAGCTGCAGAGGTATTGGTTACTTCTGGAAAAACAAGTTTGCCATTTCTTTATCCTGGCTGCGTCGCTGATATAGAAATGCGAAAGCGGGACTCCAATGAGACTACTTTCTTTACGAAATTAATGGTTATTGAAGCTCTTCATCAGGTAGATGCCAGAGGCTATTATGAAGGATCATTTAAAGCAATTGCCTCCGATACGGGCTTTCTGCCAAGACCAGAATATACCAATCCATTAGCGGAGCCACAATTTGCAAAAGTAATATCTAATACAGACCCCTTAAATCAGGGAAGAGTACAGGTACAGCTGGACTGGCAAAAAGGTCAGGATACTACTGAATTTATCCGTGTTATGTCACCCGATGCAGGAAGTAGTGATAAGGTTGGAAAAAACAGGGGATTTATGTCTATACCCGAAGTTGGAGATCAGGTAATTGTTAATTATGTGCATCTTCACCCTGATCGTCCTTTTGTTATGGGCGGAATGTATCACGGTGGAATCGGAGCCGGAGGAGGCGAAGGAAATAATATTAAAAGTCTTAGTAGCAGAAGCGGAAATAAACTGGAGCTCAACGACGGAGAGGGTTCTGTTTTTCTTACTGACCAAGGTGGAGCAAACATGAAATTTGACGGTGCTGGGAATGCCGATACAAATGTGAATGCAAGTCATAAAATTAATGCAGGAAGTACAAGTTCCATAAATGTTGGTGGGAAAAAAGGCGGAGGTGCAAATTCGATGTTTAAAATGGATAATGCGGGGAATATAAAATTGGAATGTGATACCAACATTACCATTAAAACAGGAGCCAGTTCGATGACACTTATGTCAGATGGTAAGATTGTCCTCAGTGGTAAAATAATTGGAATTGGAGCTGAGGGCATCGGTCTTGCAGCTAAGGAAGGAATCAATCTGACTTCACCATCAAATCATATCGGAGGTGGTCAGACAAAAATCGATGGTGGTGATGCTTTCATTAACTGATAAATACTAACCGATGAAAAGCAAAATAATAAAGATCCGTCGGCCATTTTCAGAACAGTACACGATGTATATTGATACGGATCTCTATGGTGTCAATGTTAAAATGGAGAGTAAGACAAAACTTCGATGGGATTTCACCGTTGTTTCTGTCAACGAAGGAGAAATTGAGGTAAAGTTGCTATTACTTGACCATATCTTATTACATACAGATAATCCAATTGTGAAAGAAACGGCAACTATGACACAGGTATTTTCCCGTATGTACAATGAACTTCATCTGATTATTGATCAAGCCGGAGTAATTAAAAAAATACTAAACCTTCATGTTGTCCTTGATAAATGGAAAGATGTAAAAAAAGAAATGGTAGCAATTGCCGAGCGTACTCCTGATATTAAAAACGCGATTCAGCTACATGACAGTATTTTCAATGATGAATCACGATTGATACAAGGGATTCAGTATGGTGAATTCTTTATGATTTATTTTAATAAATTTTTTGAAAAGAATCTACCAAAATCCGAAATACTGACAGGAACGAACTGGTTCAAGACTGCAAATGTAACCTGGCGCTATATGTACGAAATTATTAGAGATTACAGTAATTCGGACAGGAATATAATTTTACAGGTAAAAGGTATTCCGTCAGTAGTTCTTGGGGCTGGATTCTATCAACGTGCCTACCTGCAATTTAGTCAAATGAAAGACATAGGAAAACTTACCACGGAACTTGATGAAACCGGAAAATACGAAATTGAAGAAGAAACAGGTCGTCTGATTCAGGCCAAGATATACAGGAATGAGATTGCTGATGACGATCTGTATATGAAAATGACCTATACTCTTGTGTGTGAGGAGATCCTAAAAGAGAAATTATTGAAAGAACAGGAACTGGATACTAAACAAATTGAATTGACCATTGAGTAAGACGTTATGACCAATATTACAGCAATAAAAAATCAAGATAAAAAACTCCCGAAAACTTTCAGTTTTGGGAAATTCCGACTGTCTTTAAATTTTACCAGCAATTTGGCTATTGAAGAAAAATTTAATGGAAAAGCGTTTCTTATTGAACTGTCTCATCGAAGTGGAGAAATTATCACTTTACGCTCATATCTTTTTGAAATGAGAATGTTCGAGAAACGAGTTAGGCTATATTATTATAAAAGAAAACGGATTTTGAGAAAGGAGGATGGGAAAGATCATAACTGAAAAAGATTTTTGGATGTGTTCTTCCGGCGCAATGCCCGCGCCTGTACAAGGAACCCGAAAGAGCAATACAAAGGAAGGTGGTGGAGAGACGTATATTACGGTAGCGGATACGGCCACTTTGAGTACCATTGATTTTGGATGCACTAAATCCATGCTAATGACCGCTATATTGACAGCAATAGTAGTTGTTGTTGCGGCTGTTGTTATTTCAGCTTTTGTGATTGCAACTGGCGGTGCAGGGCTTGGTCTTCTAGCGTTAGTTGCCATTGGTGCTGGGGGCGGTATTGTCGGAGGTATCATAGGAATGGTCGAGGGAAATATGAAATGTGGTCAAAAGAATGCTCAGGTGAGACATTGGTCAGACAGTAAAGGAGATCTTTTGTTAACCAATACACCTGCGATTACAAGTGATTGTGTTATGACCTGTGATGTTGGTGGAGTAGTTAAATACGCGCCCAACATTAAAACCTGGAATGATGCCTACATGCAAGCTGGTCTTTCATATTTTACTACCTTTTTGGAATGTGCATTAGGGGGTGCGGGAATTGGTCTTTTGGGAGGACTTGGAGCCAGTGCCTTTACGGGTATGAGCGGAGTAGCGACGCTTTCGCAGTCTGTTGCATTTACTTGGCCAACATGGTCAAGCATTGGTATAAATTTAGGTATTATGGGTGCTGTAAAAGGTACATCGGGATACAATCAATACCAAAGAGGCGAAGCTTGGGATTTAAGTGAAGAACAGAAATGGGACATGGCAATACCTGAAAAAGAAGCTATAAAGAGAATTCAAGAAAATGGATATCAATCTATTACATTAAATGATGTTCTTCTCTTCGGTTCAGATCTCATTGGCCCATTTATTAATATTAAAACAGCTCCTTCACTTGCAGCTGCGGAAGCAAGGGCCGCTGCGCAAGGTAAATCTAATACCGACCCTGCTAGTGCGAAACCGGCTACAGATGATGGTATTGTGAATAAGCAAGAGCCTGTAGCTAAAAGCCCCAACAGTAACACTGAAACTCCTACTGAAAATTCAGCTAATCTTAAAGGGGATGCATTTGAATCAAACCCGCCAGCCGATCCGCCTGGTACATTTAGAGATAGTAACGGAAAGCTAAGGAATCCAGACGGAACATACGCTAAAGATCCAAATGCAACTGGTGGCAAGTCCCGTACAGGGGATGAATACAATAGAAGTATGTCTGAGCGTAGGAAAACCCTGTTGAGAGATGCGGATGATCCAAATGCGGATTTAACACCGGAAGCCCGTCAATTTATTAAAGATAATAACGGAAATAAAGTTCCTGAAGGTTATGAAGTTTCTCATGAAGAGCCTTTGTATACAAGAAGTACGAATGAGGGTAAATCTGAAATAGACGTGGCGGATAATATGAAAACTCAGCCTAAAGACACCCATAGGGCTAGGCATAAAATTTGTGGAGATCAATATCACGAATTCGGACCTGCCAATAAACCCAAAATTCTTAAATAAATTAGTAATTTAACAAAATGAATGATAATATAGATTTGAACTATCAAAAGGCTAATGAAACCGATAGTTTCAAAGTACATAATGACTTTTTAAACAAACTATTGTTAGATACCTCCCATGAAGGGATGGAAAAACATTATCAGTTATTCCAAGACAGTCAAAATAAAGATCTAAAAAGAATTCTAGGAAAAGGTTTCTTAAAAAGAGGCGAAGCTGGTTTGATTTTTTTAAGTGAAAAACTTAAAAATGAAAACGATACAACAAAAAAATCAAATGTAATTCATCTATTAGGATTATCCGGCGTTAAGAAATATCTCAGCGATATAACTCCATATTTGGACAGCACTATTTATGATCTAAGGTATAAGGCTATTATCGCAATTGGATGGTTAGGAGATACAGACATGATAAGTATTTTACAAAATCATTTTTTAACGGAAAAAGAACTGGATCTTAAATGTTTTCTGATCACTGCAATGCGTCAGATATATTTTAGGATTCCAGCTGCTAAAGACATGATATTACCTTTCCTTTATGAAAAGTTAAAGTCAGAATCAAATGAACAGCTGATTGCTATAATCGTTGTTGTAATTCAGGATCTGACAAAGATAAAATATGGTCTAAAAGAAGACCCAATTTCAGGAGAGATTTCAGGAAACATAATTGGTTCGAAAGATAAAATTATTAAAAAATTTAATTTATTATGATTAGGACATTCTATTATGATTCATCCTCAGACGAAGGAATTGAATCTAGTGAAGCCCGTGAAATGACTTTAGAAAATGCATTAGAAACTTTCTATAATCTATCGGAAGAAAAAGGAAGCTTTATTGGCTTTAAGACCAATGATAAAATAATTCAATTTGATTGGAACGATGATAATCTATGGATGGCGGATATTCCCGATCCGCAGAAACGGGGCTCCTTTCAGAAAGAATGCGATTATGATCAATGTGTAGATATAATTAAATCTGCTTTTGATAATCCAAATTGGCAAATACCAAATGACTTTGGTTTTATGAGTTGGTAGTAAATAGATCCCCTCTTTTCGTATGTTACTCTTTAGATTTGTTTAAGTGCTGTTATTCTATGTTGGAAAATATATTAAATGAATTAAATTTAGGAAAGGAACTTAAAGCATTGTATAAAGGTGAAATTCCGATTATTGATGAGTATAGCATGTTTAGGTTTTATATTGAAGAGCCAAAAACAGGCTCATTTGCTCATCCACCGTTTTTCATACCTTTTATGTATAGTTATGACGCAGACCATTATCATGTGGGAATTATTAAACACTGGTTTTCAGACAGGAAAATTAGTTTTGGAGATATGATAGATGGATCTGGGTTTCAAACAAATGAAATTGCCAGAAACGAGAAGCAACTGTTTTCGCGATTGTTGTTTAACGAATTCGTGAACAGCGAGGATTGTATTGTTACTGAAAGACTAGAAAAATGTGCGGCACTCATGGGGTTGAGAAATCAAAATTTTTTAGAATTTCAACAAGCAAATCAGAGCCATCAACAAAATCCAGAATGTAATTTATCGATAATTGATACAAATAGACCGCTTTCCTGTCTAAAAGAAAATGAAATTTATGATGGTGAATTTCCCTCTAACGATAAACTGATAATTTTGAGCAATGTTCCAAAGTCTTGTTACTTTGAAATCTTTCAAAAAGAATGGATTGGATACAATAAGGATAAGTCAGGTTTTCCTTTTTTTAAAAAACATCCAAAATATAAACCAATCGACGATATTCCCGAATGGCTTTTAGCCAATACAAATAAAAAAGAGCTATTTGAAAAGTATATTATTTCTAGAGAGTACGACAAAGCCTGGTTCACAATTAATGGTATTGGCTTTACCCCCAAAGAAGTAGGTGAAAGACTATACCGTCTGAAAGAATTCACCAATGAGAAAGCCTATCATTTATGGGCGGACTTTTGGTGTGAAAAGTATGGGGATATGGATAGTTTTATTTTCATATAAGTGTGAGGCGAAATTAAAGAATGAAAGAAATTTTAAATGAAATTTGTTCAGATCCCAGAATAACTGAGATTTCAATGGGAACAATAAGACCCTTTAGTGAATATAGTGGTTGGGAATACTATGGGGCTACATCTAAAAATGATAAAGCAGACTTTCCCTTTCCTCCGTTATTTATTCCGATCATAATTGATTATAATTCTACTCCAGTAGCTGAGGGAATTATTAAGCATTGGTTTTGTGAGCGAGAATATACATTTGGATATATTGACTTTGGAAACGGTTTTCTAATAGGTGAGTCTGCCAGAAGCTATGAGCAGTTTATCGAAGGAATGTTATTTGAACAATTTATTGATCAATTTAATTATGTAATGACTGATGAATTTCTTAGTCTTGCTAAAAAATTGCAGATTTCAAAGGAAGATTTATCTAAATTTTATGAAATTAGTGAAAGAGAAACTAATAACACTGAATGTTTTCTTCCAATTTTCATTGAGAATCAACCATTAAACTGCATCTACAATAAAAATAACTATGACGGTAGTCATCCTAGCAATGAATCAGTAATTATTGAAAGAAATATTTTACAGGCTTCTTTCTTTGAAATTTTTCAAAAGGAATGGCTTGGATACGATATTAAAAATAGAGGATTTTCATTTTTTAATAGGAAACCTAAATATCAGCCCCTAGATAATATTCCTGATTGGCTTAAACCAGATATTGAAAAGAAGGAATTATTTGAATATTACATGGTAAAAAAAGAATATGACAAAGCTTGGCTTACAATAAATGGACCTGGCTTTAATCCTAACGAAGTTGGAGAAAGATTACAGCGGCTAAAACAAGTTTCTACTGAGAAAGCATTTCATTTATGGGCTGACTTCTGGTGTAGTAAATACGGTTACATGGATAGTTTTATTTTTGTTTAAGTGCTTTTATGCCTGTAAATCTTTATTGAACAAAAATAAAATTGGATTTTAATATGCTAACGAATAATGATGAAATTAGTTTTTACGCGAACAGAGAAATTAGAGCTTGAAGGTTTATTGTATACCAATTCAAAATCTCCGCAGTTTCAGAAACTGCTACGCACGAATAAAAAGCTTTTAGTATTTATTTTGATTGGGTTTGCCATAATATTATTCTTTTTCAACAAGCAACTTTCACTACTTATTACTATTGTCGGCGCCATTGCTGTTATTATTTTCCCAAGGTTTCAGCGGTGGTTTTATTGGCGGTCCTTTAAAAAATTAATAAAAGCAGATGAGCATAAAAATCTCTTTGGGGAACAATTTACTGTAACTTTTGAAGGTAATTATCTTGAAATTGTGGGATCTATGGCAAGTTCAAAACATAACTATGACAACTTTAGCTATGTTTCTGAAACCATTGATAATATATTTATTAAACTTATTGTCGGAAACTATCTAGTGTTCCCAAAAGACCAGATAAAAGATTTGCCTGAGTTTTTGGATTACATACAAGGATTTTGTTCCGATCATTCGCTACAATACATTGATGATAGACACTGGAGATGGTAAAATATCGCGATAATTTAAATGATTAAAAAAATCATAGATTGCCAATCATTTGGCTTTATACCGGGGTAAGCCAATTTCATTCTCCTGTGGATAAGGAGCCCTAAAGGTCATGCTGACATCCTCTTTTATACGTTCTTGTGCTTCAAACTTTTTTGCTTCATCATGGGCATATCTCGGATCAGGAATGAAAGGCATTTTTGCCATTTTAGTAATTGTAATCGTTGGAAAATGAAAATCCACCTCAACAATTCCCAGCAACAAATAACATCCGCCGCCCTGAAATGGATACTTCCCAAGACAGTCTGGAAAATGTGCTGTGTCAAAGTAGTCACCATTAACATCGACCCAGGTACCAAAATACATCGTTCCCCTTTTCGTTGGAACATGCTTTCTTGAAATCAGATATGCGAGCATCTTCACTTCTTTCTTGTGGTAGGTGGTCAAATCTTTTGCCATTACGGTTCCCCTATATTTAGTTTTTAGTAGGTCAAACGGAGTACATGAAACAGGAAAGCTCAGGATCTCGATTTCATCAAAAGCGTCTTCAAAGATATCACGTCTCAATTCAGGAAATTTAAATTCTTTTACCGGCTGCTCAAATAAAGTTTCAAAACGACGTTCCGGCTTAAATTCACCGAGCAGAACCCTCGCTTTTAGAAGCAACTCGTTTTTTGGAACACCACTGAAACGAAAAGCGCCAATGAAAATAAAGATCTGAATTGTTTCAATACCTATCGGGATTCTTTTAATAAAATCTTCCATTGATTTATAATCCCCATTTCTGCGCCTTTCTTCGGGAATCAGTTCAGCTACCTTTTTTTCGACTTTTTCAAGATGCATCAAACCTAAATATATCTGGTCACCAAATACCGTAGTTTGATACTCACTATGATTAACACATGGATTTAATATTGTTGCTCCCGACATTCTTGCCTCATGGACGTACACTTCGGTTCTGTAGAATCCCCCCATATTGTTGATTACAGCTACCATAAATTCAATGGGATAATTGACCTTAAGGAATAAGCTCTGGTAACTTTCTACAGCATAGGATGCTGAATGAGCTTTGCAGAACGAATAACCAGCGAAAGATTCTATCTGTCGATAGATCTCTTTACTTAATTCTTCTGGATGTCCCTGTTTCTTACAGGCATCAAAAAAATCATCCTTAACCTTCTGTAACGCAGCAAGCGAACGGCCTTTTCCGCTCATTGCCCGTCTCAGTATATCCCCATCGGCAGCAGATACGCCACCATAATGCAAGGCGATCTTAATGACATCCTCCTGATACACCATTATCCCATATGTCTCTCCCAGCTGCTGTTCAAATACGGGGTGGAAATATTCAAACTGGTCTGGATTGTTATGGCGGAAAATGTATTCCCGCATCATACCGGACTGTGCGACTCCTGGACGTATGATCGATGAGGCTGCTACTAAGGTTTTATAATTATCACATTTCAATCTCCGAAGCAAGCCACGCATTGCTGGTGACTCTATGTAAAAGCAGCCGATAGTTTTGCCCTGACTTAAGAACTCATTGCATTGCTTTTCATTCTTAGAAATTGAAGTGTCTTTAATGTTGACTTTTATTCCCCGTTTTTCTTCGAGAAGTTTTACAGTGTCATTAATAGTTCCCAGCCCACGCTGAGATAGAATATCAAATTTTTCAAAACCTATTTCCTCAGCGGTATGCATATCCCATTGCACGATGGGAAACCCTTTAGGAGGCATTTCGAGTGCTGTAAAATTCGTCAGTGGCTCCTCTGAAATCAGTATCCCACAGGAATGCATACTTCTCTGATTTGGAAATTTTTCTAAAAGCTTTCCGTATTTCTGTACCTGTTGGACAATCTCATCACGAAAAACCTTTTCAGGATTTTTGCTGAGTTCATCTAATTCTTCCTTTGGTAAACCAAATGCTTTACCGACCTCACGGATAATTGATCTGTATTTAAATTCAACATTTGTTCCGCAGAACGCCACGAACTCTTTCCCATAACGATTGAAAATGTAATCAAGGATAATATCACGTTCCTGCCAAGACCAGTCGATATCAAAATCAGGGGGACTTTTTCTGTTTTCGTTCAGAAAACGTTCAAAGTAGAGATCAAGCTCCAGCGGACATATGTCAGTGATTCCCAAACAGTATGCAACAATACTGTTCGCCCCGCTCCCACGGCCGATGTGCATAAATCCCATACTGTTGCTGTACCTGATGATATCCCATGTTATCAGAAAGTAACCACTAAAATTCAATTCATCAATTACTTTTAATTCCTTCTCAATCCGTTTTTTAGCTAGCTGGTGGTGTTTTCCGTATCGTCTTTCTAACCCCGCATGGGCCAATCGTGTCAATAACATCAAGTCATCAGCCTTTGTTCCGGTATAGTGCTTTTTATTCCTTGGTGTGCCAAATTCAAATCGGTACTCACAATCTGCTAGTAATGACGCGGTATTCTGGATAATCTGAGGATAATTTTCATAAATTTTTAAAATAATATCCGAGGGCTTAAAATATTCAGATTTTGCGCATACATCATCTTCCTGAAGCCTCGAAAGCAATACGTTATTATCTATAGCTCTTAAAATCCGATGTAGATTATATTCTTTTTTAGTACTGAATGTTACCGGATGTAGGATGACCATCTTTGGAATTAGCTTTTTGTATTCCGCGCGAATCAAAAGGTTTAAGTTTTCTAGCCTTACCCCAACAAATTCGTTATCCTTAAGATCTGCTGGAATATTATTGAGCGGATAAATTATAAAGTTCTTCTGAAGATTCGGTCTTACTGGAAGATCAACCTCATCGCAGTTATAAGATGACAATATCCTATTCACTTCCGATAAGCCATCAAATTCTTTCGCAATGCAAATATATTGGAGGATATTATTCTTTCGAACCTCTACTCCTGCTATTGGTTTTATACCATGTTGTTCACATTTCTTCTTAAATTCATATATACCCGTAACGGTGTTGATATCGGTCAATACAAGTTCCCTTACTCCCAGCGCCGAAGCTTGGGATACAAGGTCATCTATGGATAATGTGCCATATCGAAGACTATGGTAAGAATGACAGTTTAAAAACATACTTGTGCGTTTTAATGTAAAAAGTCAAAGCCTATTGCCCGGCCGACAGCAGAGCTTCCAAACCGATTCTTGATATTATCCATCGCCTGATATAAGCTGATCAATTCAGATGAATCTTCAAACAGGTTCATTTGGTAGCTACCGTGTACCAGATCTGTAAAACGTAAGCCTACCAATCGAAGCCGCATTCGCCTGGAATAAATTTTATCGAAAAGTTCCACAGCAACCCTGGCAAGGGTATGATCTGCCGAGGTATATGTCACCCGACATTGTTTGGTTTCTGTATCAAAGTTTGAATACCGAATCTTGATTACCACAGTGGAGGTCAGCCATTTTTCCTGTCTCAATTGATGTGCTAATTGCTCCGCCATACCAGCAATGAGCCCCTTTACTTCCTTGACATCCATCGTATCACTGCTAAAGGTGCGTTCTTTTGATATAGATTTCCTTTCTGAATATGGGACAACAGGAGTTTCATCAATACCGTTTGCTTTCTTCCACAAGTCAATACCATTCTTTCCGATCATTTGTTGCAATACCTCCACAGGCATTTCGGCCAGCGTCCCAATGGTTCTAATTCCAACTCTTGAAAAAAGCTGAAATGTTGCATTTCCCACCATCGGCATCTTTCTTATTGACAATGGGCTTAAAAAGGAATGAACGCCCAAAGAGGGAATTTCACGATGTCCATGTGGTTTAGATTCGCCCGTGCCTATTTTACTTACCGTTTTATTAACTGACAATGCATAACTGATCGGAAGTCCCGTCTCTCTTTCGATCTTTGCTCCCAGCTCGTTTGTCCATTTGTATGCCCCGAAAAACTTGTCCATTCCGGTCAAATCAAGATAAAACTCGTCTATTGATGCTTTTTCCATAAGTGGTGCAGTTTCCTCGATCACCTCGGTTACTGTGTGGGACATTTTTGAATAAAGTTCCATGTCACCTTTGACGACCTTGGCCTGGGGGCATAAGCGCAACGCCATTCGCATTGGCATAGCCGAACGAACGCCGAAAGATCTCGCTTCATAAGAACAAGATGACACGACACCTCTGTCACCACCGCCAATAATGAGGGGTATGCCCTTCAATTCTGAGTTGACCAACCGCTCACAGGACACAAAAAAAGTGTCCAGATCCATATGTACTATCGCCCTTTGCATACTGTCAAGTTTTATTTTACAAAATTGCTATGATTTTTAGCAAAATACACTAACTTTGTTGCTATAAATTATAGCAATGTTATTACTCGCTGATAATCTGCGTTTTCTGAGAAACGAACTTAATGCTTCACAACAAATTGTTGCGGATGCGCTTCATATTACAAGAGGTAGATATAGCAAATATGAGGAGGGTGCCAGTGATCCACCCATTGACATTCTACTTAAGATATCCCGCTATTATAAGGTAAGTGTGGATCTATTAATTTCAATAGATTTACGAAAATATAAATTGGAGGAGTTGCTAAAGCTGCCTGACAACAGAATATTATTGCCTATCAAAACGGATAGTAAAGGTGAAAATAAAATCGAAGTTATTCCATTCAAAGCATCGATGGGTTATCTGGTTGGTTATTCTGATCCAGACTATATTGAAAATCTGCAGACAATGTCCCTTCCATTTCTCAATCACGGAAAGTATCGGGCATTTCCTGTTGAGGGTGATTCTATGCCACCGTACAAAGACGGAAATTTTATTATAGGACAATATGTTGAATCTCTCAGTGATTTAAAATTAGGAAAATCTTATATATTCATAACCCGTGAAGGCATCACCTATAAAAGACTCGAAGAACAATCTTCGAGCAAGATTAAAGTTGGCGCTGACAATAAATTCTATAACTCCTATGAAATAGCAAAGGAGAATATACTGGAAATATGGGAATTCAGATGCAGTATATCGACTGAAGAATTCGATATATTAAAGATAGAAGCCGATAAAGAAAGAATTCTGAAACTGTTTGAGGAATTAAAAGGTGAAATTTTAGAACAGAGATTTTAGATGAAACCTTTGAATGCTTTAAGATACACATTAAAAAAAAATGTAATTTTAAAGGAAAAATGAAAGTAGCCGAATTCCAACAACCTAGATTTATTGTAATTGAAACGGGACTCGTGGATTATCATTATGAAAACGAATATCATTATTCAAAAAGTAATTCATTCAGTTTTGACACTGACGAAGAGCGAATTTGGGTATATCATATGGAGAGCGAATCCTTAATCGAATTCGTATATATGAATGAGCGTTCCCCGCTATATTTCGCGACCAGGAATAAAACGTTTTCTTATAAGGAAGACATATATACCGGTTACTTTGTCAAGAATAACGCAAGACGTCTCGGATTTGATGAGGATTTGATTTTGGAATCAGCCTGGGCATTTTTACTCGGAAAGCGTAAATGGGCAGAAGAATTTAAGGAAACATTTGGAAACAGGGATTAATATCAAAAAAAACAACAAAGAAATATCGTAGATTAGTAGAGAGTAATTAACGATATCTGTCATGAATAGTTTTGAATTTAAACAGCCTGAGTTTCTTCTTTGCGAAATAGGTATAAAGGATTCCACACTTCTGGGGGATCACATTCTCAACGATGAAAGGATCTGGGTATATCACCTAAAAAGCCAGTCACTCGTAGAATTTGTTTTTATGAACGAACTGGGAACCTATAATTTCAATGAGAAACATAAAGAATTCACTTATTTTCAATATCGCTATATAGGTTTTTTTGTTAAGAACAACTGCAACATTACTAAACAGAGTGAAGATGTGGTATTAGATCTAGCCTGGGACTATCTAGAAAGTTTTTTTATATGGGAAGACAAAACAATCAATATAAGAGATCACTTAAAATCCATCAGATCCGGAAATGATTTTAATATCAACTGATCCAAATTCCATAAATTTCAAAAACTTTATTAATAAAGTAAGCCATATCACCCCATTAATAATTTTTATAACTTTTTTAGAAAAATGAAAAATATCGAGTTTCATCAACCAGAATTTCTTTTGTGCGAAAAAAGCATACAGGATTACGAAAATGACGGTGAGCTTGTGTCCCAGAAATCGGATTCGCTAGTGGGTGGGTATTATATTGAGGATGAAAGAACCTGGGTCTATCACCTAAAAAGCGAATCATTGATCGAGTTCCTGTATATGAATGGACGAGAGCCCCAAAAATTTACATCAAAACATAAAGACTTTGTGTATAAGACAGAAAATTACACGGGATTTTTTGTTATAAATAAAGCAAAGAACCTAGGTCAGGACGAGGATATAGTACTCGATAGAGCCTGGGAATTTTTAAAGGCTAAATTCAATTGGGAAGATACCTACTTTGAACTCGAAATAGAATAATGGAAGAAATTAAAAGCTACATATTTTAATCAGGCGACGTTCTTTTGCTTCTCCTATGTTTGTATAATTATAATCTAAGTGAAGAAGAGTGAGAGTAGATTTTGCTTTAAATAGCCATACGGTATATTCGGGAAAAGAAACTACCTCCTCTTCTTTACCTTTTAGAATCTGAACAGAATGTAAGGAATGCACTCATTATCAAGAGTCGTATAGCCAGTATATCCACTCAGGAGAAAAGATGACGAAAGGTTTTCACTTATCTAAAACAAATAAGATGAAGGTATTATTAAAACAAACGGTAGGCATTGATGTGGCACAAAACGAATTGGTGGTATCACTTGGCCGAATGGATGAGCATCTCAGTATAGAAGTTTATGCTTATAAAGTATTTGCAAATACCAAAAAAGGTTATTCAGCTCTTGTATCGTGGGTCAATAAGCAGACATCGACCTCAACAGAGATACGGTATGTAATGGAAGCGACAGGTGTTTACCATGAATCCCTGGCATACTATCTATACAATGTTAAAAAACAAGTCAGTATCGTTTTACCGAATAAGATCAGCAATTATTCGAGAACACTAGACATAAAAACGATAACGGACAAGAGTGCATCACAAGCCATTGCGAGATTTGGTTTGGAAAGACAATTGGAAGTTTGGGAACCTCCTTTAAAAATATACAATGATTTGAAGCAACTTTGTCGAGAGCGTGAACAGTTGATACAGGAGCGTACAATGTTAAAAAATCAACTGCATGCTGACCATACTTCTGAAACTTCAAATGCCAGTTCAGTGAAGAGAACAAAAAAGAGAATATCCATAATAGATCTGCAGGAAAAAGAAATACGTGAAGAAATAGCTGTACTTATCAAAGGAGATCACGTTTTAGCGGATAAGATGACAATAGTATCTTCTATTCCGGGAATAGGAAGCCTAACAGCTGTGACAATTATAGCCGAAACAAATGGCTTTGAGTTGATAAAAAATAAACGACAGTTAGTCAGCTATGCAGGATTGGATGTAAAAGAAAAGACGTCTGGAACTTCAGTGAAATCGAAACCCCGAATCTCCAAGCGGGGTAATCGCTATTTAAGGAAGGTAATGCATTTTCCTGCTCTAGCTGCAATCAGAACCGACGGAAGGTTCAGAGAGATTTTTTTAAGATTAGTTTCAAAGCATGGAATTAAAATGAAAGCTGTTGTGGCCATTCAAAGAAAACTATTAGAGTTGACTTTTATTTTATGGAAAAATAATTCATATTATGATCCGCAATTTGTAGATTATTCCATAAAATTAAAAAGAGGGAGGTCGATTTAAAACTTATCAGTTCCAAATCGACCTCCCTATAATTTATTTAAAAGGTTTTAGATTATACTACTACCCCTGAATTTTATTGCATTATCTTAAGAATAGTATTTTTTCTTCAGCCACAGACTTGCTCTGACCAGTAGTATGAGTACAGGAACTTCCACTAAAGGTCCAATGACACCAACAAAAGCTTGTGGAGAATTAATACCAAATACAGCAATCGCAACTGCAATGGCCAGCTCAAAATTATTCCCTGTCGCTGTAAAGGCAATAGATGCATTTTTGTCGTAAGGTACTTTTAAGGATTTGTTTACAAAGAAACTAACGAAGAACATTAGGATAAAATAGATTATCAATGGTATGGCAACTTTGATTACGTCCATTGGAAGCTCTACGATTTTTTCACCTTTCAAGCTGAACATTAAAACAATCGTGAATAACAAAGCATACAATGTAATCGGGGAAATTCTTGGAACAAATTTTCTATTATACCATTCGATCCCTTTTGACTTTACTAGAATGTATCTGCTTAAGAATCCGGCTAGAAAAGGAATACCAAGATAAATAAGTACACTTTCTGTAACATCTTTCATGGATACGCTGACATTGAAATTAGCAAGACCTAATTTACCAGGCAGAACATTGATAAATAACCAGACAAAAAAACTGTAGGTAAATACCTGAAAGATACTGTTTAAAGCTACCAGAAGAGCAGCATATTCTCTATTTCCTTTTGCTAAATCATTCCATACGATGACCATAGCGATACATCTTGCTAATCCGATAAGGATTAATCCTATCATATAGTCTGGCTCATTTCTCAAAAATAAAATGGCTAGAACAAACATTAAAATTGGTCCTATAACCCAATTTAGCAATAGTGAAATACTAATTACCTTTTTATCCTTAAAGGCAGTCGGTAAAAGGGAATAGTCCACTTTAGCTAGTGGAGGGTACATCATTAAGATCAATCCAATTGCTAATGGGATATTGGTTGTACCCATGGATAAGGAATCTGTTACCTTTGAAATACCAGGGAATAAGAAACCTAAGCCCACGCCGATGGCCATAGCAAGAAATATCCATAAGGTCAGGTATCTATCAAGAAATTTTAATTTTGGTTGCATACTATTTTAATTTAATCCTATTGTTTTACTTCTTCTTTCCATGATTACTGTGTCACGCCAGGTATCTCCAAGCTTTCCGATTTTTTCACGGTGACCTATTATTCTAAATCCCGTACTCTTATGAAGAGCTATTGTAGCTTCATTTTCTGGAAACATTCCACTTTGTAATGTCCAAATTCCATGGATCTCACTTTCCGTTATCAATTTTGTCATCAGGGCTTTTCCTATTCCTTTTCCTTTGTGGTCATTGGAAATGTAAATGCTCACTTCAGCCACTCCGCCATATACACAGCGATCACTAACCGCAGATAACGCTGCCCATCCCACTATGATATTGTCAATGACAGCAGCAAAACGGCTATGCTCTAATTTACTTTTGTCCCAATCTTCCCAATTGGGAACTGAGGTTTCAAAAGTCGCATTTCCAGTTTCAAGGCCCTGTCTATAGATTTCAGCAATTTCCCTAAACTGTTCTTTACCAAATGAAATTATATCCATATTATTTCTTTAATTGTGAAAAGACATAAAGCATTTCTGATGCTATCTGTAAACTTCTTTCTGCGTAGACCTGAGTTTGTTCCGGGGTATTGTCAGAAGCTTTGGGATCATCGTATTTTATTGGAAATCTATCCTCTGCTCCAAACACAATCGGACAGCCTTCATCCGCATTATTGCAGGTCATAATTGCTCCGAATTCATTTTTTGGATTAAAGTCATTGTTATATTCTTTGGAGAAACAGATTACAGCAGCTTCATTTTGTGCGTACTTTACTGCATAGACAGGGTTTTCGTTCTCGCTAAGTTTTTGGATCTGAAAACCTTGGTTACTTAACGTTTCTGCTACTTTAGGAAACATCGCTGTTGCCTCAGTGCCACCTGAATAGCAATATACGTTCTTAACGTCAAAATGATAAGCCATAGTCTGCGCCCAGATCTGCGATAAATGACTTCTTCTACTGTTATGGGTACAGATGAAATTTAAACGGATCGTCTGGTCAGTTTCTATTTTCCTCTGCACATAATCAACTAAAGGTTGCAAAACTATTTTTCGTTCTTCTGATATCGTACCAGCTGAGAGTGCTTCGATATTTTTTACAAGTGTTTGGTTCATTTCTAAATTCTAAAATTAATAGCCTCTTCTTAAATTTTCTGCATATTCATTAGGTAGTGGGCTGTTTTCAACTGCTTGTGCCGCTTTTTCAATATCATAATCAAATCGAATAAATTCAACTTTGATACTGTCTTTATTAAGCACAGAACTATTGTCATTGATCGTTAACATAACATAGCCTCCCCGCACATCATTATCTTTTGGTTTTCCAACAGAACCGATATTAACTGCATGGCGATAATGCGGAAGATCCTCAGTACCTGAATTTAAAATGCGATGATATGGCTTATGGGTATGTCCAAAACACATAATATCCGCATCCGCTTGCTCCATGATCCTGAGCATGCTTTTTTCCTCCCGGTCTTCAAACAGATATTCATTGATTTTTCTTGGGCTGCCATGTACTAATAGAAGATTTAATTTGTCTTCATTAAGCTGGAACTCAACTTTGATGTGTGCAGGAAGTGTTCGCAGATAGGAGCGTTCATCGTCCATCATAATGGAGTTTGTAAAAGAAATGGAAATGTTACCATTGTCTTTTTCACCGTCAGTTTTATAGGCACAACCACATTCGTTGCTCATACGCCCAATGCCAAAATCATAATTTCCGGCAATGGTTGGTATTTTCCTCTTCCGGATCTCATTGACCACCTCGTTGGGCCAAATATTGTAACCTACAAGATCTCCTAAACAGTAAATACTATCCGGATCACGGAATTCGACATCTTTAAAGAAAGCTTCCAGTGCCGGTAAATTTGCGTGAATATCACTGAATAATGCAATTTTCATTTTAGTTTTGTTGGTTTAAAAATTCTTCGATTTCAGCAATGGTCTGTTTTGCTATTCTGTTTACCCCTATTAATGTTGCAGAGGCGTAACCAGTCCAGTTGCCATATCCTACAAGCCATAGTCCGGTCACTTCTAAGGACTTGCTTTCTGTAGTTTTTGCAATGCCCTTTTCATCCGTTTCTATAAGTGATTTAAGATAAGAGGTATTGTAACCGAAACCTGTGCACCAAATAATAGCATCAAATTCCTCTTTTTCACCATTATACCAGATTACCCCTTTATCGTATAGCTGATGGAATGTACCACTTGATACAAATACGCCTCTTTGTTTAGCCTCCTTAACGGTTGGAACCATTACGATATTACCTAAATTGTATTGCGATGAATCAAACGGTTTTCCTTCTTTTTCCGCCTTGTATCGGGCAGAGGCAACAGTGAATAAATAATAACCATCTACATCATCAGGTAAAAATTCAGGCTCCTTTTTGGTTGACCATTTTACAGTGGTAACTTTTGAAAGCTCTGCAACAATCTGTGCGCCTGAATTACCTTCGCCTACTACTAATGTTTTCAGTCCGATAAATTTTTCAGGGTTCTTATATTTTCCCGAATGTATCTGTAAACCTTTATAATCTTCTATTCCATCAATCGTTGGAATAAATGGATTCTCCCAAGTTCCGGTTGCTGAAATAACTGTTTTGGCTTTAAAAATCCCTTGAAGAGTATGAACGTAAAATAAACCTTCATTTTTTTTAATTTCAGTAACTTCAGTACTCCTTTGAACATTCAGTTGATAATGGTCTTCATACTTGCCCAAGTAATCAATTACTTCTTGTCTTAGCGGAAACTGATGTTCAGATTTAGGCATTAGCCAACCCGGTAATGAACTGTATTCTCTGGGAGAAAAAAGAGTCAGACTATCCCAGGTATGGAGCCATGCACCACCTGGAATATCCTGCTTGTCAAGTATAATATACTTCAGTTTTGCCCGTCTCAGATAATATCCACAAGCTAAGGCACTCTGTCCCCCTCCAATAACAATAACATCAAAAATTTCTTCCATCGGATTTTAATACTGTTTAGAAGTTATATATTACATTCTTCGGATAGTTAGCAACAACCACCTCCGGGTGTACATGTATTGCTCTGATTTACCGTTAACTCAGAAAGGTTTTTCTTTTGCTTTTCTGATGGAATACCACAAGCGTCCTGGGCAAGGCATGCTGTTGTTTTGCTTTTCAACACAAATGTTTTTCCGTTAAACTCCAGATCATATTTACCGATGGTATCACTTTGATATTCAACTTCGATCTCCGAATCTTCGATTCCTAATTTCTCCTCAGAAAGTCTGATAATGTTTAACAACTTACCTAGTTTTAAACGATGTTCATAATCATCTGCATTCCAAAGCTGAAAGTTTACAGCCTTTTCATCACGGATTACACCACCGCAATCAATAAATCTTTTATTGATCTGACCCACTTCTGTAACATGGAAATGTTCAGGTACAAATGTTCCGTTTTCTAATTGAAATTCAACATTCTCTAATGTTGGAAGAATTTCTTTGATTTCTGATAATTTCATTGTTTTAATATTTATAGTTATAATGCAATATTGCGATATTTGTTAGCAAATTTTTTTAACAGCATTTGATCTGTATCTTTTCAAAATAACATTTGAATTTTGGAACATAGACCATAATATGTACGAGGCTGATGATTATCGCACCCGGTAAAAGGTTCAATGCGATGATCTTAAAAGTTTGATAGTTTTCTATCTGCTGAAAATTTTCCGTTAAACTGATGCCATCAGCATTTACATCTATTTTAATCACTAAAAAAACAGCGATAGCAGCGAAGTGGAAACCATTTACCAAAAGGTGAACAATATATTCCCATCTTGGCAGCCCTCCCATAAATGCTCTACTATCTTTTTCAACATAGGCATCGACCAACAAGGTGATAATATCAGCTCCAATCAAAATGCAGCCAAATAAAAACAAATTGTTGTTTTCAATATTGATGAATAGTGAGATTAAGATACCCGTAAATAATACGGCTCTGATTGTATGTGTAAGATGTTCAAAACGGCTTTCTTCATGTTGATAGAGGCGATATTTATATAAGTGTAAAAATACACCATCAAATACTGCCAGCAGCGAATAACTGATCAACAATATCGACGATATTAGGAAAGCAATTTCCATATGCTTAACAACATTTTTGATTGGTTACTGTAAAGATTATTTTTGAAAAATACTCTTTCAATATATCAAAAGTATTTTCATCAATGCAGTAACAAACTGAGTTACCTTCGATGCTTCCCTGTATCAAACCCGCATTTTTTAATTCTTTTAAATGCTGTGATACAGTAGGCTGTGCTAATGGTAGTTCATTCACAATATCTCCAGTGATACAAGTATTGACTTTCAATAAATACTCGATAATAGCAATTCTCGCCGGATGTCCCAAAGCTTTAGCAATAACCGCAATCTGGTTCTGGCTTTCAGTAAAATGCTCTGTTTTTGTAGCTCCCATGTCATAATTATTATATTGCAATATTACGATATTATTTTTGATATAAAAAGATAATGATGATATTTTTTTATATGTTACCGCAAACCTTAAATATAAAAAAAGGGATAATTTAAATTGTTTCTTTGAAGTTTAACGTAAAAGAGGCTGCGTTTGTCATTATAATTTACTCCTTGTTTTTATCCAAGAATTTGTAATTGTATCTAGGTTTAAATAAATACCCAGAGTTTAACAGCATTTTTTATTTTCTTGAATTGGCGGACACTTTACAGAGCCGAAACTACAATATACGCAACAATCACCCTTGAGAGGTTTTAAAACTCTCTTGCACTTTTCACATTCGTAAAAATATTGGCAGGCGTTTGTTGGCATTGTTTCCTCTTTCTTGTAACCACAGTCTGGACAAGTTATTATTGTTTGTAACTTTATTTCCATTACGATACAGTTTTACTATTTAATGCTTTATATCCTGTTGAATTGATAGCATTTTCAATTTCTATGATACTTGTTTGTTTACTGTCGAACTTAACAATAGCGTTGCCCTTTTCATAAGATACTACAACTTCGACGATTCCTTTTAGTTTGCTGATCTCTGTTTTAACGTGATTTTCACAGCCTGAGCAAGTCATTCCTTTAATTGTAAACTCAACTTTCTGAAGTTTGGAAGTTTCGGAAAAAATTGCTTTACTTTCAGTCTTTGGAAAAAAGATGTGGGCATAAATTGGAAATGATAAAAGTAAAGCTGCCACGATAGTAATAATTCCTAAAAATGATTTTGTCTGCATAAAATTTGGTTTTTCAGTTATTTCACAATTACAGTCAATTTTCTTTTGTGGTTTCAATTTTTGATACCATGCAAATCCAAGCACTAAAATTGTTAAACCGATAAAATATGGACGGAAAGGTTCCAGCCAGGAAAAAGTTGAAGCAAGACCACTTGTTCCAGCTATAAGCGCCAAAACAGGTGTTATACAACACAGAGAAGCTGCAATAGCTGTTAGAAGTCCAGTACCGATAAGTTTTTTATCCGTTTTCATATTGTTTCTAAAACTTTATTATCAATTAGTATTTTAAAAAATGGATCCAGCAATTTTTCGTACTCTTTTGTCAATGAGTAAAAAATGGTTTGTGCCTCTCTTTCCGTTATAATTAGCTTTCGGTCTTTAAGCTTTCGTAAGTGCTGGGAAACTGCTGAAATTGTCATATCTAGTATATCGCTTAAATCACATACACAAAGTCGTTTTTCTTCATGTAAAAGAAACAAGATTTTCAGCCGTACATTATTTCCAGCTAATTCAAGTCCACTTGATAAATAATCAAAGGGGTCTTGGAGTTCTAAAACTCGATTTTTACAGCGATTGATCTGTTTAATATCCGCCTGTTGTCTTATACACGAAGTATTTTCCATCTTGCAAAGATAGCTAACTTTATTATTTAAGCAAGTGCTTAAATATTGATTGAAATGTTTTAAGAATTGTTCGGATTATAATACAGAATCTATTGCTCAGAAAAAGATACAGTGGATACCTACCTTCTTTACATTCCGATCTTTTTGAACTTTTTAAGAGATATTTTTTCCTAATGGATAAAAGTAAAAAAGCCGAATAGATTAGTATTCGGCTTTTTATAAGATATTATTTTGCTAGTTTCATAATAGAAAATGCGCCACGTATTACAATTGCGAAGACTACCGTTCCAACTATCAGGTCTGGTATTCGGGAAGAAGTAACATATACCAAAATTCCTGCAAGGATAACACCTATATTTATAATAACATCGTTTGAGGTAAAAAGCTGGCTGGCTTTAATATGAGCATCATCACTGTTTGTACGACGGAGAATGATCAATGAAGCAGCATTACCCATTAAAGCTAAAAGGGATATCGTAATCATTGTTGAAAACACAGGTGTTTCTCCATATCCCATAAATCTGCGTATGACTTCGAAAAATCCTAAAACAGCCAAAATAAGCTGTAAATATCCGCTTACCTTTGCAATATTCTTTTTTCGCATAATTGATCCACCCACTGCCCATAGGCTAAGTCCATAAACAAGTGCATCGGCCAGCATATCTAAGCTATCGGCTAACAGTCCCATTGAATTTGAAATAAAACCTGTAATGATTTCCAGACCAAAGAAAAAGGCATTGATCAGTAGAACAAGCCACAATAATTTTCGCTCTTTGCGCTCATCTTTTTGAACTGGATTATGATCATGTGAATCGACGGAACCGATATAACGGTCCTTGAGATTCAGTTCACTGATAGCCGCCTTGATCTGTTCCATGTTATCCAGATGGTATACTTCCAATTTCCTGGCTGCCAGATTAAAATCCAATCTGGATATGCCTGTAATCTCACTAAGTTTCATACGGATCATCTGTTCCTCGGCAGAGCAGTCCATTCGCTTAATTTCGAAAGTCGACTTCTTCATCGCTTAGAATTTAAGCTTTATGCCAACATTAATTACAAACCCATCAACAGGCGCATATATATCCTGGAAAACAGGGTTTGTAATAGGTCCTGAATAAATCGGTCCGAATTTGGTCTGACGGGTATTTGTATAGTTCTCAAAATTCGCAAAGATTGAAAAACGTTCCCAAATTCTTTCTGCCATCAATCCCGCTGTCCAATAACCTTTACCGGTACTTCCATCATTTAACTGTTGTGGACTGAAATAATAAGCCTCAGCACCCACTTTCCACTTTTCTTCGATTTCATACATCAGCACATTATTGAGCCTGTGTTTGGAAACAAGCGGATAAATTTTTGAAGTACCATCCGTATGCTGATTAACATCGGCATAGGTATATCCCACAAATAGTTTAAAATCCCCGTATGTAAGCTTGACATTTGTTTCCATCCCTTTGGTATCAAAATTTCCGGAAGGCTGGACATACTGATACATGTTACCTGTTGTAGAGGTTAGCAGAACCGGATTGTTGATACGGGTATAGAAAAACATATGATTGATACTGAAACGTACCTGACCATCAAACAATGCTGTTTTGTAATTGATATCATAATTCGCACCATAAGAGCGCTCGGCTTTTGTATCATCCAAATTCAAAGGCAAAACTCCTCTAAACTGGATACGTTCAGCGTCTTCGGTAAATACAGTTGGTGCTTTATAGCCAAGACCACCACCCAATCGTGTTGAAAAATGTTCATTGATCTTCCATAAAGTAGATATTCTAGGAAGAAAAAAGAACCCGAAGCGGTTATGATAATCACCTCTAATACCTGATTCGATGGTAATTTTATCTGAGGTATTCCATGTATTCTGAACAAATCCGCCAACAGTTGTGTAATTATAATCTCTTACAGGAGTTCCAGCTACTTGCTTCTCCGTAAATTTATCGGTCAAAAAATTTGCACCAAGCACCCAGTCAGTCTTTTCGCCATTAAGGGAATAGTTTGCTTCCGTATACGTAGACAATTGATCACCAGAAAATTGATAAGCAGGCAAGCTAATGGTACGGTCATAGTAACTGACACTGTTTTTTATCACAAATTTAGCCCTGTCATTTATTCTACGATCCAATTCTAACTGAGTACTGTAACGTCCGGTTTTATTTTCCTCAAAGTAGGAATGATCTGTACTCCCATTGCCTTTGATATATTCCATATCTCCACCAATTCGTTTTTCGGAAGTTGCATTGATTCCAGCCATTAATGTGGTATTCTCATTGAAATAGAAAAATACTTTGGGATTCAACGTAAAACGGTCAAATTTAGGAATAGCCGTAAGTCCAATATCAGCAGGATCATAGGCAGTCCCATGATTATATGCCGCATATATTGTTGTTCCTATACCATTAAACTTTTGGGCATAAAAGCCACTGGCGTCAAGTCCCAGGGCAGAGGTTCCATTGAGCAGAAAATTAAGCTGTCTTTGCTCGGTTGGTTTTTTTGAAACGAGGTTTACCAAGCCTGCAATTGCTCCGCCACCATACAGTGTGGAAGATGATCCTTTTATCACCTCAACCTGCTGAAGATCCAAAGGTGCTACCTGTAATAGACCCAGACCACCTGAAAACCCGGAATATAATGGAAAACCATCACGGATAACCTGCGTGTATTTACCATCGAGTCCTTGGATACGTATGGCAGAGTTTCCACTGGTTGCTGAGGTCTGCTGCGTCTGGATTCCAGTACTTTCAGCAAGCAACATTCTGATATCTCCGGGTTTCATATTGCCTTTTTCTTCCAGTTCTTCGCCGCCGATAAATTCAATCCGAGTTGGGATATTTTGAATGCTTCTCGTACTTCTTGTTGATGTAATTACCACACTCTCTAATTCCTCTGAGTTTTCTTTAAGAAGAATTTCTATTATGCCGTTCTCTTTTAATGGGAATTTTATTATTTCAGTAAACTCTTCGAAGCCTAAGTAACTAAAGTGTATTTCCTGTAATCCATCGGGGATATTTGACAATGTAATCTGTCCTTTTTCATCAGATATTGCACCATTTGAAGTGCCTTTTATAGAAGCTGTTACCCCAACAAGAACTTCTTTTGTTTCGTTATTTTTAACAACGGCTTTTAATGTGTTTTGTGCATATACACAAAGGTTTATTGTCATAAAAAACGACAATATGAGCATTTTCTTCATTATAAAATGATATTTAATGTGATTGTATAAACTTAACGATGCAAAGACATCGTTATTAATTAATTTGTGCTGAAAGCACTACACATTAAGCATATTTCGGGGGATGCCAAACTGAATATCGGAAGTCGGAAATAGCAGCAATAGTTGTTACCATTATCTTTTTTTCAGGTTGCTTCACGAAACCCGATATTGAAAAATGAAATGAGTTTACAACAAAACCTGCACAAGTTTTACAATTAAAAAATGGTGAACAACAATTTTTATTGCAATTATCGTCATTTTGTTGACTATTTGAAGTTTCAAAAGGTTCATCCATACAACTATCTTCTACAAGGCAAGGTGCTATAGATAACAGCAAAATCATTATAGCCGATATGTAAGACAGATACTTCATTCTGCAAAAATATGAAAATTTATATTCACTTTTTTAAGTGTTCTAATAACAATTTAATTAAACTTTTTACAAACTGATAAAAGAATATTTTAAAAAAAAATTGAAAAATAACACAGAATCTTTTCTTTGGTCGCCCATACGACAAGAAAAGAAGATATGCCTAGTGCCCGGAGTAGGGCGAGAATTAATGGGCATATCCTAAAGCGGCTATTTCGCTTTACGCAAAAAGACTTTTCCTGCTAAGGAAATGTCTTTTTGCCCGATGAGATCAGTCTATCAATATCGGGCTAGTCCTGAAATCTTCAAGATTATGGAATAATCCTCTGTACTTGGTCATTCCGAACCTGAATAAACTCCACAGTAACTTGCACCCCAACTGCGCTAAGGAAGCGTTAATAAAGAGATCTTGCTGTTCAAGTGCTTCTGCAAGGGAACAGCTTGGCGTATTGTCGTCCCTTTCTGACTGCATCAGCAGTTCGCCATATTCTTGGGTCACAAATGGCAGGTTGTTCACAGGAATATATTTTTCAGATTCCGGTTGTACGATGTTACCCACTGTGGAAAGGATAACCTGCCCTGTATGTTTACTATTGCCATAGTCCATCCAATATTTGGGCGAATCCCGAACACGGTTACGCTGTTGGTTAACCGATGTGAGTATTTCGGCAACTCCAAATCTTGCCTGTACCGTATCGACACAGGTAATCGTAATTGTCGCATTTGATTGTTTGGGTAGTTTTCCAAACTTATCCTTTTCAAATTTGACTGTCTCGGCTTTCCAGTTAGAACCCGTACAACGGTTAATACGGTTAATAAGAGCCACGGACTTCGGCAATCCGACCTCACAGTCAAAAAATCGCTGTCTCCCCAAATTTGCGGATGTGACAATATCATCATCCCATAGCCTGACCTGCAGACCTGTATGTCCTAGAGTCAATAGGCTTTCATTGATTTCCATCAATCCAGTCAGTACCTTTGAGCCTGTTCCGCCTGCTCCCACCAAATTGACAGTGATCGGGTTTGTCGGGGCTAACAGGTAGTTATCTGTAAAATGCATTTTTGTTTTCTCCTGATTCATAGCAATATATTTTTAAGGGTTAACATATGGGGCATTAGTACCTCTGTTGGAAAAACCGTTCCCTGTTCTATCAGCCTTTTCCATAGTGTCACAGAATTTTCTTTGCACTGTCCACCTGTAACAAGGGCATGGCTAAAATAGCTGTGGAAAAAATAGTGTTCCCATGCTTTCATAAAATCCTCTACCGAAGTAGTATTTTTAATGTCGATTTTTATTGTTCCCAAACATACTTTTCCGTCAGCGTATATATTGAAAAAAGGGCAATGGTAAAGCTGTGACTTTAAAGTTGGTCTTCTATTGTTTTTAAGCGCAAATACCGTGAGACTGGATTTGCTAGCCTTCCACAGCATAGGCGGAACATAGGCTTTGCCGTTTGGAATCCCTAGATTTTCGACAAAAAACAGTTCTCTTTGCTGTGCTTTGGTATGCCAGATCACTGTTCCTTTTTCGGTGTTCGGGTCAAGGCTCAAAACATTGCTCGGAAGGACAGATTTAGGTTTTAAAAATGCGCTTTCTTTTTCATGTTCGAGCATTAGCGTTTTCGCCAGAATATCGGCTTCCATCACTGTCAGCGGATGGGCGTTTATAGGGTTTCCGTTATCGTCCATATCAAAATGTTCTACATATACATCAGGGTCAAGTCCCTGTGATTCATAAAGCACCAATGCACATTTGGGATAATAAAGTTTATTATCAAAATCCTGCGTAATATCTGTGTTATTGTTTTTCATCGCTCAATTGTCTATAATCGTAAATTAAATCAGTAAGGTCATGCAATAGGTCAAAGAGCCTTTCCTCAAATGCAAGGTCTTTACTTTCGTTTTTCTGTCCGTCAAAACATTGGATCAGGGCAGGTTCCTGCGTTTCACTGTATTCCTGAAACTGGTTATTGACGGATTCAAATACGGTTTCTGCGAGCCAACCTTTATTATCGGCATAGAATGAAATGTATTTTTCCATCGGAATGATCTGATCTTCCAAATATTCTTCATCCTCATCGAACATACTACTTGCATTGCGAAAAATACTGGCATCGGGATATTCACGGTAAATTGCCAGTGTTTTTTGTGCCAAGATCAAACAATTGGTGTCAAAATCATCTTTGGGATCGAAACGAGCAATCCGCTGATCGAAAAAAGTGAGGTTCTCACGGTTGTAAATTTTCTGTTCAATTTTATCTCCCACCCATTCCGCAATCTCGATTTCGCTTACACGGTTGTCTTCTTCGTCTTCGTAGGGATCATCCATTATCCAGTCTTTCAACATTTCATACTCATAATATAAATAGCTTCCCTCCTGTCTGTAATAGGGTATATCAGCAATGTGATAGAGATAGGAAAACACGGATAATAAAAGATGGGCTGTTTTTTTCCGTTTTTTGTCGTTAATCATTCTGAAAAGCGGGATAACAGGAATGTAAAAGAGTGTCGCTCCTGTATCACAGCGTTCTTCGGAAACCACATAAAATTTATCATTTTCTTTTTTGAACCGCAAACTGTGAAAGTTCAGCACGTTCTTTTTTAGTTTCCCCTTTATGTCGGAGATTGCAAGATTGATATTGTAGGGAAATTTATAATTATCGGACTTAGCAAACGGTTCGATTTTGTAGTGTTCTGCCAGTCTTGAAAGTGACCGGAAAAAGTCACTTTCAAGTTTAGCAGAGGTTTCATTTACCTGATTCATTTCTGTTTGCCTGAACTTGGGCAGAAATGTGCAGTTTAGTAAACCATTGGCAACATGGCTATCGGTACGGACTTCCTTCTGTCCCTGAAAATTTCCTGTGCGTCTTTTGGTTTTTCCATCCATCGGGCGAACTCCGCAATCCTGCGGTGCAGGTTGGTTTCTTTTTCTTTGTCGGGAATTTTTATTGTTCCCGAAATGATCTGTTTTCGCATTGTTCATTGTTTTAATTCTTTAATAATTAACCCTTCGTCCCCATCACACTTTCAAAAGTGTATACGACAGAATCATCCTTAATTACTGGCGCAGAAACCTTTGAAGTCGTCAAAATGGGATAGGTATTTGCATAAAAATTCATCACTGCATCCACGCTCCAACGTGGTTCGGGGTCGTCAAGGATTATTTTCAATCCCTTGTCCACGAGTACAAACACTCTTGCTAATTCAACGCTCAATAACATATTCTTTCAATTTTATTGTTAAACATTCACTTCTGTCAATGGCTCGTCTGTTTGGTTCTGTGGTGAGGCAAAAAGATCACCTGCAAAGTGGGACTGATACAAATTTTGCTTCTGACCTATTGTTTCGGCATGGTCGGGATATTCGGAAGCCTTTGGTAACGCAGTCCATGCTTCTTTGAATTTTCCCTCTTTTTCAAGTGCTTCGGCTTTCGCCATTGCATCGTTGTACTTTTTAATCTTCACATCTTTTTCCTTTTTCGCCTTATCCGCTTTTTCTTTCTCCATAGCGGACTGTTTTTTTGCTTCCTCCATCTGCTTCATAAAAGCTTCCATATTGGACATAAGCCCCGAAGCGGATTCAATCGGTTTTTTGATATGTGAGAAAAATTCAGCGTCCAGTTCTTCTGCCGTTCCTTTGAGATTAAGTGGGGGGATTATATTTTTTGCTTTATCTCCACATCCGTCATTCTGCACCAAAATAGAGACAACTATTTTATCTTCTGTTGCTTTGGCAATCGTAAGCGTTACTTTGCTCTGCAAGTCCATTTTTGCTATCTGTTTAAAAAAATTCGCTTCCATAATATTGTTGTTTGTGAATATTGATTTATTTATAATTGCCCGTATGGGGAAATGATTTCAGTCGGGTTATTGAGTTTAAATCTATCTATGAGAAGATTTGCGATTTCGTCCTCGGAATAACCCAATTTTTTTAATCGCTTTTTATACCTTGCGAACCGTACACCTTCCTCGTCTTTTCCTTTGAGGTCAAGTAAATGTGTTTTCCAGTTATAGATCGCATATAAAATACTTGAATAAGTCATGCAGGCATATTGCTGTGCTTTTTCAGGGTCATTGTAGCTAAAACCGACTTCTATATATTTTGAAATAATTGTCAAATATTTATGTGATCGGCTTTTTCCGAACTTTCTTTCCATCATCAAAAATTCATTGAAAAGAAAGTCCATAAATTGATTATCCTTGTCCATGTTATTTACCGTGTATAATTGTGTTTAGCATTTGAAATATTATCATCTTTGAGAAGCGGTCTATTTCCCTTTCCGTCACGGTCATAATTTATCTTGTAGCCGTTGCTCTGCACGATGCCTTCCAAAAGATTCCTTGCTCCTGTGGCATCCCAATCGTCCGTTGCCGTCATATTCAGGCAATGCAAACGTTCAAAATCCTTCACCATTCGGGCTATGATCGAAAGTGCCCGATATTCTGTTTTATCTGCTAGATTGCTCATGATATTTTTGATTTTAGTTCCAAAAGTTTGTTGTAAACGTCAGTCCAGTATTTTTGTCTTACTTTATCGTATGGTACAGGCGGAACATGGTGCATGTCCTTAAAGAGTTCCGCCTGCTGAATCGCTTTATCTAAGTCGGTCACTGTGATCTCAAGACCGTTTAAATCCGTTATTTTCATTTCAAATAAATTATAGTTCTCCCAGATTAGAATCTGCCAAAATCCATTGGATCTAAACAGATCGTTTTGAGAACACCATTAGCATAGGTTGCCATCCCATATAGACAATTGCCTATTTCTTGATAGCCCAGTACAAAATCAACTTTATAATGCTTTGCTATCCGCACCACGGCTTGTATGTTGGGTGTCCATCTCGTATCATACTCCAACATGCCGTCATGGTTATAGCTGATATCGCAGAAAAAATGATCTTCCGTACCGCCAAGAAAATCGGGCAGTTTTTCAAAATCTATCTGCTGTTCCATTTGAACGATTGTGTTAAAAAGAGCTGTTATCTGCTGGATTGCTTCGGGAGTTCCCACGAAGACAAGCGTGTTGTTACACCAATTTGCCATGATTACAAGAATTTTTTAAGATTTTCTGCTTCCTCTATATTTTCCTTTACCAATGGCATCCAGTCTTTAGCCATTGTATAAAGAATAGCATGGTAAATAATCATTGCTATCCTGTAACTATTCTGTTCTTCATCTTCATAATTCAAAGCACCACTATTTACTGCCTTAAAGAACAGTTCTTCAATCTTTTTAAGGGGCGGATTTCCTGCGATCATTTCGCTGAAATTTTCCTTTAATTCTGCCTGTGTCATTTTGTTTGTATTTACAGGTGACTTTTCACAGTCACCTGTGGTTAAACTTTAATCTTCCGTATTTTCTGTAAATTCTATGGATACTATTTCTTGTTCTCCGAACAGTAGTTCTATTGCCAGTTTCAGGCTATGGTGGGGATTTTCACACCCGACAAAGCGCACTAAGCAGTGTATCATAAAAATTGAATTGTGTCCCCAAAAAAGATGTTCGGAAAATATTTTAGGGTTTCTGTGAAGCTGAACATTGAGCCTTTCCAATAGCCTTTCAATTTCTGCGATCAGGCTGTACCAATAATTCGCTGTTATCAGGCAGTGGGGTGGCCAAGCCATTTTAATATCCTCCTGCTTTTCCCGAAAATGGGTTATCTCCTTTTGAACAAAGCTGATAAGGTCTTTTAAATCTTTGGGAAATAATCGGGCTAGTACATAAGCCCTTTCTATATTGTTCATTTCGTCCAATGGTTTCATTTTGATAAATTTTGATGTGTAAAATTCAGTTCTGCGACCTGCGGTAAGTGCTTCGGTCAATGAAAGGTTCAATTCTGTATGCAACCCTTTTATTGACAAGATTTGCGTATTCAGTAGCTTTTTTCCTTGTTCGGAAAACCGCACCGTCTACTTTCCAAGTCACTTTATAATGCCTGATTGTAGAAGGCGACCTAAATGCGTAATAGTCTATCCATTTAAGTTCCTCGTCCCTGAACACCTTGACAGGATGGATATACAGCCCTTTTCCGTCAACATTCGGGTAATAGGTAGATGCCAGTAATTTCTTCTCCCTGTCGAAGATTTCAAAGCGTACAAAATCTTTGTCGTGCAGGATGATCCTGAATAATTCATCTACATTGAAATGTGCATTCAGTAGCACATTTTCGTCGTACTTTTTATAGGTGATTACGCCAATATTCATTGCGGTAAATTTTAAATGATTGATTTCTGACCGATTTTTTTAATCCTGATTATTGCCCCTATTGGACAGCTTTCACAGGCCATTACCTGCTGAATTGCTCCCTGCTCTCCGCTGAGTGAGGTTACTTTGACCTTGAAAAAACCTGTATCATGTTTCAATGTTAATTTGAATGTTTCCAGTATCATTTTTTTAGATTTAAAGGCGACTGCTTTCACAGTCGCCTGTGGTTAATGTTTAGTTATAGAATACGTGTCCGTCCTGGCTCCAATAGCTTCCGCAGAAAAGATCCCTTGCGTAGGCTTCATAATCAAAATACTCTTTCGCAAAATCGCTGAGGTCTGAACGACCTTCTACCAGTTCCCGTGCAAAATCCTCCTCACTGTCGTAATGGGCTACATAATCATCTTTAAAATCACTGATAAGCTCGTCAATGTCACTTTTGGAAAAGTCCTTGTGATCGTTGTCGCACCAGATTAAAAATGCTTCAAGATCGTTATCGTCAAGATTTCCGAGGGCTTCCAATACTTCAAAAGTGTTTTCACATAACCATGATTCGCCTATTAAGCCTTTGGGTATATGTTCGTAATCTTGAAACATAAACTCTGGGTCTTCCTCGTCACTGTGCAACTCGGCGCATGCTTGGTAAAATTCGTTTCTATCCGAATAGTCAGACAGTTTTAGCCATTTTCCGAAAATTGACCCATCGTTATATTTAGCGTATGTTCCTACGTAAATACTAGCCTGAGTTATATCTATTTGAATTGTTGACATGATGTTAAATTTTTGAAGGTTTAAAGATTAGTTTGCACTTTCCACAAGCTGTTTTAATTTGGCTTTTACCGCCCTTGCAACCTCTCCGCGCCAAGTTGTCGCATTTGCAAGGAAATAATTAATTATGGAGCTTGCCGAATCTTCGTAATAGTTGTCGTTTACGCTACTGAGTGAGCGCATTGCATCCAAATAAGGCACAGCCCCGAAATAGACGTTTTTCCAGTCTTTTGTGACCAATAGGGCAATGTGTGCTATATTATCGGGTATCTGTACCCCTGTATTTTGGGCTGATTTTTTCATAATGAATTTTAGATTTGGGTTGTTTTAAAATGGTAGATCATCGTCATTATCTCCCGCAAATACGGGCGAAGAGTTGCCAGATTTTACGGTTTCTTTTTTTACAGATTCTCCGCCCTGTTTTGTGTCGCCACCGTGAAAAACTATTTCTGATACCTGAAAATTCAGTCCTGCCTTTAGGTTGCCTTCTTTGTCTACCCACGCTCTAGGGCTGACCCGTCCCGAAAGTTCTACAATAGTGCCTTTTGTGAGGTATGGGGCGATGTTTGGGGTTCTCCAATATGCGCAGTCAAAAAATGTGGGCTGACTGATTTTTTCGCCTTCTTTGTTTCGGAAGGTGTGCCTGATCGCTACGCCAAAATTGACGACCTCTTTGCCGTTTGAAGTTGTTCTAACTTCTGCTGTTCTTGTGATTTTTGCTGTGATGTTCATAACGTTTTGTTTTATTGTTTTACATTGCTTGTTATGTTCTTCCAGTCCTTCCGAGGCTCGGCCCCGATATTATTTTCAAAAGAAAAAAAGGAAAAAAAGAAAGCAGACAAACAGATCATACAACTGCGTAGACCAAGAGAAAAAATGATTTAATGGGGGGGCCCTTTGGGGGGAAACCGTTCATTCACTTTTTTCTCTTGGTGGGATGTGGGTCGGATGGATGAACTAACTTGGCTGCCTTTTTATCCTTTTCTTTGAAAATGATATTCATTGAATTTCTATGCATAAAAAAATCCGGATATTTAGTTGTCCGGACATCAGAGATTTGAAAGGCAGATGTTGGGAACTGTTTTGGTATCTGACTTACAATTTTCTGATCATGGGGAGCCAAAAGCTCTTTTATGGGACGGAAAGAAGCCAGGAAATAAATGTGCTTTGGTGTGCGTGATGGGAAACATACAATAATGCGTGAGCGATTGAAGTGGATAGCCCACAGCTCAGCGAGGACTTGGAACAAAAAGCGCGGTCTGAATTAGACACGCCCCAGTTAAAAAGAAGCTATACCATAATTTCAACATGCTCCTAGGAAAAATCATAAAAATTGGATCATGCTTCATTTATTGAGGAACCTGAAAATTTGTTATGAAATTGTTGGACTTTCTAATTTTCTAAGCCCTAAAATCAATTCGTAAAAAAAATTGCGAAATCGTACTTGATTTATTGTTTTCATTAACTTTTATAGATTAAAAACAAGTTATCTATTTCTTTAATTAAAGTTTATGATTATTTTTATTGTATATTTATAATACTAACCATAAAAACTAGATTATGAGAAAAATTTATTTGTATTTAGCTATTCTTATCTTCTTTTCATGTACCAGGGAGGATATTAATACGGATAAGTCAAATGATGAGAATTATGTTACCTTAAAGGAGAGCAAATCAATTGCTGACTCTTTACAGCAGTACATATTACATAGGAAAGCAAAAGCCAGTGCGGGAATTAATAAAAGCCGTAATACAGTTCTAGAGAAAGAAATAGTAGGTAGTGATGGAACGGTTGTCATGCGTATATTTAACTATACCGAAGGCGGCTTTATTATTTTAGCAGCTGACCGAAGAGCAAACCCTGTGCTCGCATATTCAGACGAAACTTCCTTTTCTTCAGATACTGTGCCACTTGCTACAGATGCATGGCTGAATGACACGAAGCTTGAAATTGATGCTATAAAAGCAAGAGGAACCCAGGGAACAAATGTTGCGAATATTCTATTGAAGAAAGCCAAATATACACAGCTATTATCCGGTAACATGGTCTCTACTATAAAAACAAAGGCAGTTGGAGGAAATGTCGCAAAACCGCCACCCCCAAAATGTGAGGATAGTGATTTTGTAAAAGGTCCACTTCTTTCAACAAATTGGGACCAAATCGGTGGCTATAATAATTATATGCCGGCGAAAAGTTGCACTCCTTATTATTGCAATGGTAAAGCTTTTACAGGTTGTGTAGGCACTGCAATGGCACAGGTCATGAGATATCATCAGTATCCAACTACATTTAATTATAGCATTATGCCCAGTAGTGTGCCAAATTATTCAGATGTTTCTGCAGGAGCAAATGAAATCTCTAAACTCATGTGGCTGGCAGCGGATGCAGTTGGTTCAGATTATAAGTGTGATGGAACTGGAGCGGCTGCAGATATAAGTGATATTTCCTCTACTTTTAAAAGTATTGGGTATTCCACTTCTGCAACTTCGGGTGATTTTAATTCTGCGACAGTTTTGAGTGAAATAACAAGTAACAGGCCCGCTATATTATCAGGTTACAGTACCAAAAGCGGATCACTTTTTCCTACATACAGCGGCGGACATGTATGGGTAGTAGACGGAGCACACCACCTCATAACATGTCCTGAAACTTTGCCTGATGGTTCAACAGTTGGCGGAGGGGGTTATCTGTGGTTCCACATGAATTGGGGATGGGGGGGGTCGCATAACGGCTGGTTCGGTTATGCCGATGCAAATTCAGGTAATGGTAATTACCAATATAAACGACAAATGGTTTATAATATTCATAAATAAGATCAATATGAACAAGTTATTGTTAATAATCGTAAGTGTTCTTTCTTTCTTTGGATGTAAGAAAGAGGAAGCTAAGCAAACAAACCTATATGACAAGGTTCAGCTAAATTTAGTAGATGAGAATGGTGTAAATGTCCTTAATTCAAAGTTGACAATAGCTGATCTGGATCTATATTACGTCACAAGTACTGGTGATAAAGTCCTTCAAAATCATGAAAACCTGGATTTTCCAAAGAATATGAATATTGTAAATGATGGGCAGGCGAAGATGTTGATTGTGTTTGCAAATGTAGAAGCACAAAATAATGAGTATGCTGAAAGCATATTAAAAGTTAAAGGTTATGATGATATAACAATTAAGGTTAAGGTTCAAAAAAATGGCGGTAGCCTTGGATATTCCGACTTATTTTTAAATGGAAAAAACATACCTGTAGATTTAAGATCTAAACCTATTAAGTTACAGCTGGAAAAATAGTCGCATTAAGATATACAAAGACCACAAATCAGTGGTCTTTGTGATTTACCGCTTTACAGATTAAAAAAACGTTACTTCTCCCATATTAGGACTGATAACTGAATGCTTATAGCAACAATGTTCATTTGGTCTATTAAAATTCAGGAAACATCCCTCCTTTCTCAATTTCACTTCTACGTTGCTGCTTCCATTTAAATCCTTAATAAAGAAGTTTATAACATTCGTAAAATTAAACCATTAAAGCCATGATCAACCACAATATATATTTGTTGGTCAGATGCACATGGTTCCGGACAAGATTTATAAATTTTTAATCAAGGAACCATCTTATTATTATAGAAATACAGACGCCATTAAAATTAAAATCAACAAAGCACACAATTGCATATTTAATAAGCATCCAACTTATTATAGAAACATATAATAAGACATAAAAGTCCTTAAAAAAAGTGTTTTCATATTTAGTAGGAAATTCAAATTATATCTAATATTTTTAGTATTTTTAAGAAAAACTATTAACCTTTATGGCAAAGAAAAAACTCAGAATTGAAACTGAAAATTTTATAATTGAAGATCGGCCACCTATCAAACAAGATGAGAAATTTAAACTATATGTTAGGTCTGGAGGCAGATGTGCAATGTGCAACAGGTATTTAATTGATCTTCAAACTGGCATCAACCTTGGAGAAATGGCTCATATCGTTGGTTGGACGAATAAAAAAGGATCACCAAGAGGCTTGTCATCCATGCCGCAGGAAGAACGGAACTTTGAAACTAACTTGATTCTTCTATGTCCTGAACACCATAAAAAAATCGATGATGCCAAAATGATAAATGATTATACGGTTGAAAGACTAATTGCAACAAAAAAGGAACATGAAAGTAGAATTCACCATCTTACAAATTTGCCCAAAGATTCAGACACTGTAGTTTTAAGAATGCTTGGAAATATACGGGGAACTGCTGTTGAATTGTCACAAAGGCATGCTTTGGATGTTGTCTTCAAGGAAGAAAATCGTGCTGCTGTGTTTATAGATAGCTTTGATAAACAAAGCATTGAAATTGACCTTACCAAACTTCCTGAGCCAGAAGAAGATTGGGACGGATATTGGAGTCTCGGACAAAAAACAATAGATCGAGAACTTAGCAAGTTTGAAGAAGGAATCCGTTCAGGATCAATAAGGCATCTTTCAGTTTTTGCTATAGCTAGAATTCCACTTTTAGTTTATTTGGGATATAAACTGGGCGACAAAATCCCGATGTCTTTGTATCAAAAACACAGAGGTGAAGAAGAAACATGGGGCTGGATTGATCAGGATGAAAATATTGATTTTGAAATAAGTAAAATTCAAGAAGTTGATTCAGACGATGTGATATTGATTTTAAGCATAAGTGGTAGTGTTGACAATGCAAGGTTGCCGCAAACTTTGGTAGATAAATCGAATATTTATGTCATCAAACCCTCTTCTGTAATCCCAAATCGGAATATTTTTAATTCAAAAAAGACGTATCAAAATTTTGTCAGGAGATATCATGAATTTCTGAGTCAATTGGAAGTAGACCATAAAGGCTGTGATTCAATCCATGTCTTTCCAGCTATACCTATTCTAGCAGCAGTTGCATGCGGAAGGGGAATTATGAGAAATGTTCACCCTTCTTTACTTATTTACGATTTTACCGGAAAGGACTATTTACCAACCCTAACTGTCAATATTCATGAAACTAATTAAATACTTTAAAAACTTTCTAGAGCAAGAGGTAAATTTAAACCCGACCAGGATCAAAAATTTGGATGAACGAACAGAAGCAATCACAAATTTTCTTGAAAACAGCACATTATTTCAGGATAATTTCATTGATGTAATACCGCAAGGTTCATATGCCCATAAGACTATTATTAAGCCAGTAAATTCTTATGATGAATATGATGCAGACGTTTTATTATTTGTGGAGGAATTTGAGGATTGGAAGCCATGTGAATACGTAGAAAATTTATATTCTTTATTCCGAGATAGCGCAATTTACAGAAATAAAGTTAGCAGAAAATCGAGGTGTGTTACTATTACCTATGCGAATGATTTTCACATGGATGTTGTACCTTTTGTTGAAAGAAATGATAAAAAATGGGTAACGAACCGACATGAGGATAGGTTTGAAGTAACTGACCCTGAAAAATTTACCGAATGGCTAGATGAAAGAGGAAGAATCACGAAACACCACTTTGTCAAGGTTGTAAGAATCATAAAATATTTGAGGGATTACAAAAAGACTTTTTCTGTGAAATCAATTATTCTCAACACTTTGTTAGGGATGCAGGTTGATGATGTAGCACTAATGGAAGATCCTAAATGTTATGATGATGTCCCTACTACTTTATATACTGTAATGAAGAAGCTGAAAAATTATGTTTCATCTCATTATTATATGCCAACCATTGATGATCCTGGGGAAACAGGGGAAAACTTTGGAGACAGGTGGGATCAGGACGGTTGGGCAATTTTCAGAAATAAGATGATGTATTATGCTGATAAAATAATAGATGCATACGAAGATCCAGATTTAAATTCCAGCTTGGCAAAATGGAAGGCAATTTTCGGTGAAGGGTTTAAAAAGGCTGAAACTGAAAGTTCAAATGTTAAGCAAATGACGGACAACAGTTATGTGGAATTCACAGATACAGAGCAAACGCTTGCTGACAAAAATATTGCTTTGGAGATTAACCCTGCTTATAAAGTTAAATTAACTGGCAGAGTAACAAAGAAGAATGGCTTTCGTACGTTTACTCTTGCAGAAAGAGGCGGTCGAGTAGAGAAAAAAAGATCAGTTGTATTCTCCGTTAGATGCAACGTACCGGAACCATATGATATTTATTGGAAAGTACTGAACCGCGGAGATGATGCATTAAAAAATGACTGTATACGTGGTCAGATCGAGAAGGGTTTTGATACGAGAACGGAGCCAACCAGCTTCTGGGGAAACCATTATGTCGAATGTTATATTGTAAAAAATGGAATTTGCGTTGCAAAAGATAGGCAATCAGTTTTTGTAATTTAAGGTTTTAAATGTGTAAGTATTAAGTTCATAAAAGATCCTTTTAATGGCATATAAATATTCAGATCTAGAAAGAATAAAATGGTTGAAAAACTTAAACCCTAATTTTAATGAGCAGGACTGGTATGGTGAAGTAGTAGTCCATTTCAGTCATATCCGTCATTTACAGTTCTTTAGACAAACTGGGACGTTTAAAGAAAAAATAGATCCTGCGAAAATTTGCGGAATTGATTATTCTTATGGGTACAATTGCATCATGTACAAACCTAAAGATTGGCGTTATCATTGGCTGCAATTTTTTACTGATCTTCGAAGGCTAGATCGTGTCATAGATAATTTCCCAACTAAAGTGAAAGTAATTCATCATATACATTTAGCGGAAGAAGCAAAAACAGTTGTCCAGTATGGAAATCATTATTTTACAATTGGGGGTCAGCATCGTTTATGTCTTGCTAAATTTCTGGAAGTACCAGTAGTAGAAGTTGACGTTATCAAATATGAATTGGACAGAAATCTCTTCAGCAGAGAAATGCGGTTTAGGAAAATAATTCCTGAACTTAAACAAGCGGGTTTCTTATCCGAAGATTATGAGGGAGATCACACGCATGATTTTTTTATTTTGGAATTTGCTGAAGACAATGTTGTTATCAAAAAAAAATATGCTAAGTATGTATTGGAAAGATATGCTACTTTAAAAAAAATGCCCTTAAAAGGTTTTTTGAACTACCTTAAATTTACAAACACTCAATATTATGAACGAACCAGAGTTAATGAAGATACTCAACTTTATCTCTTGGATACTTATTTATTAAAACACATCAAAATGCAGAAAAAAGTACATTATGAGAATCCATAAGGCCAAATGTAAGAAATGAAAAAGGGTAGAAATTTATTTCTGCCCTTTAATATTTATAAATTTTAAGAAGAATGGCTGTTTTTAAGACCACGGATTGGGAAGACCAGTAAGATAAAACTTAACATTAACTGGTCCACAAGGAAGACCCAGTTTTACTTCTAAAATACCTGTGGGATCACCTGTTGTATACACTAACATAGCATTAGAATAAGGAAAAACAGTAAGCGTTGGAGGTGCTGAAATAACCTCCACTGATGTTACCCCGTTGTTACTGTCTGACCAACCCTGGTTATCAAAATAAAGTGTCGCGGTATTAGGAGGATTAAGTGTTGTTTTCCCGACTGAGGGGGCATATCCAAATAGGATTGTTATTGGGGGCACACCACTAGGATAATTTTTTAGTATACCAAGTGTTCTATTTGGGTTGTTTCCGTCTGCCCAGTATCGTGTCAGTACATCTGCAGGATTTGAGGATACCGCCCAAACTTCTTGGGGATACGAACCTGCAACTACAACTTTCTGTCGAGGTTCTGTGCAAGTATTAGATAAGTTAGCTGTTAAAACTGTACGTCCTGCCTGACCACTTGGGTTTGTTACCAATCCTGCCGCATTGACTGGAAGATTTGGATTATTAGAGTTCCAAGAGGTCACAGTTGTTCCAGCTGGTAGGTTCGCAACATTATATTGCGATTGTGAACCACAAAAGGGGGTGGAACCTTGAATACTGTAATACGAAGCAAAAAAGTTAGCTACATTTATTACACCATAACCATATTCCAATGTTCTATCGGTAGGTTTAACACCAGTAGCAACATGAGTTTTGTCACAATTAAAATCTATTGCATCGCGCAACTGAACACGGGTCATTGAAGGTACAGCTGATAATATCAGTGCTGCACAACCTGCTGCCACTGGAGTAGCTGCGGAAGTACCTGAAAAATACCAATAACTACCATCGTAAATAGTTGTAAAAATACTTTCACCAGGTGCTAAGAACTCAACATATCCGTCATAATTCGAGAAGGTTGATAAGACGCCATTGCTATCTGATGATCCTACAGCGAAAACATTGGCGTGACGGGCGGGGTAATGAATAGGCGAAAGCCCTCCGTCATTGCCCGTGGCTCCGAGCATAATACCACCTTTTCCACCTCTGCCATTTATTGTAAAATTGTTAATTTTAGTATCAAGAGAACTAGACGGATTTCCTAATCCTATTGAAGCACTTATAATGTCGATGCCATTATTAAAAGCATAATCCATTCCACCGACAACCCATGAATCAAGGGAAGAAAAGGTAGGATTATTAGGATTACTTGTGGGATTATAGCCTACCCGGATCTGGTAAAGGCGTGATTTGAAAGCAACACCTGCAACCCCGATATTATTATCACCCACTGCGAGGGCACATCCAGCACAGGGTGTTCCATGTCCATCGGCTCCTAGTGGTCTACCTGTGGGGTCGTAGCTACCTGCATGATTTGCCTGAAGATCGGGATGGGAAGTGTTGATTCCTACATCCATTATACCTATTTTAATATTCTCTCCCTTTTTCCAGCACCAGGCGCTGTTTGCTCCTATACTTGGAATATGCCATTCCAACGAAAGATTAGGATCATTGGGCGTATAAACTAGCGTATTAATTGAGCGGAAGAAGTTAGGTTCTGCAAATGCAAAATATCCACTTTCAAAGAAAATGTTAGCTATATCCATTGGGTCGAGGTTCCCTTTTAAATCCAAGGTCAATAGATATATATCATCTCCCATTGCCTCTGTTTTACTTACCCCATATTCTTCGTAAAGCTTTGAAACATTTTCCAGCTGAAATCTTCTTTCTATCTGTACCAAGATCTGAGGTGTTAACCCCATTTTCGTGTTGGCTTCCCCAATAAATACCTGACTTATATTTTCTATTTCAGGTTGATCAAAATCATTAGAGAAATTGTAGATAAAAGCTGCTTCTCTATCCAATGTAACCCAGACATATTTATCTTTTGACAGATTTTCAGCATCTAGATTTTTAAATACAGAAGAGTCTTTGGCAAATGCATTTAACAATTGGATCTGTTGCTCAGGTTCCTTCTCCTCTTTAAAGGTAATAAGTAAAAGGTTTGGGTCAACATCCATATAAACCCTTTTTCCATTATAATAATAGTACCTGCGCGTCTCGTTTAATAGTTCTGATAAATTTCTCATAATAATATTGATTTATTTGGTTAAAAAATTATTTCATAAGCTGGACTTTGCCTTTATCGTAATTCAATTTAACATCATTAAGTAGCACTTCACCTACAATCGGATTGGAACATGGGCCATCGGAATTTTTCATTTTCACCACCAATTTATCTGCTGGTGTCTCACCGATATGCATCATGAGTGTATCCGCCAAAAGTTTATTATCGGGTGAGATTTTAAAAGATCTTTCAGTTCCGGTTCCTTCAACGGAAGGCCGAATAGTATCTTTTTTAGCTGTGTCTTTTACCTTAAAAAAATAGATATCCTTTATTTGGTAAGTGGGCGCAGTAGAGAAAAATAGATCTTTGCCCGATTGAGCACCTATGACATTAAAATCAAGGTAAACTGGCGTAATCTGAAAGGTACAACCTATTTTCTCGTCATTACTTTTTGAGCATCCCAGAAAAAAAGAAGATGCAATAATTAACGTTGACATTGTTTTGAATAATTTCATGGCTATAAATTAATAAATGAGTAACAATTTTGTCCATACCTGCTAACTGACAGGAATGACCTGGTTTATAATTATTTTTAAAGGTAACGGTTGAAGACCGGGAAATGCTACAGCTCTATTTCAATCAATGATGAATTATATGATTAAATTACGAATATTAGATTGAAAAAGAAAATTAAATACCTGTAAAGAAAATAATATATTCTAAGAAGTGTTACATTTCCGTTAATACATCGGGATGATTACTTAATCTTCCTAGTGGCGAAGATGTGATTCTGGTCCTAATTTGCTGACTTGACTATGGCATTTAATAATCCTATTATGTAAATAGTTAAAATTGATTTAGAATTGTGGCGATAAACCTTCTACAATTTTCCAATCATCAGCAGTTTTATCGTATCTCAAACGCCATATTTTCTCTGGGACTTTGATGCCGTCACCTGTTGAGTATTCACCCAACCTTATAATTACTTCATTTGAAAATATCTCATCAATTGCAGCATATGCTTTTTCACCACCTTCAAATTCAGCGATTGCAGGAATCGACCTTTGATCCGGATCTGGATTGAATAAAAATTTAGCTGAACATCCGACATAGACCTTACTATGCTGAAAAATTATTCCATTCATATCTCTAGTATTAAAGAATTTAACAATTCGATAAAAACCTAACAACCGTTGGTATGCACATAAAAACCACAAACAGCATGGAAAGTATATAACGTATGGCTTTTCCTTTTGTTTTATCATTTCCGATAAAATACAGACTAGTAGGTTTTGGAAAAAAAAGATGACAGCTAATGTAGTACCTAGAGGAAAGTTTCAAACGTTTTGATATTTGTACTGCTAACAGACCGATTTTATTCTAAGATGTTTATTAGACCCATAAATATTATTAGTATGATCACTGATGAGAATTTATTGCTGCAAAATGGAGCATTTTATGAGCAATATCCTGCGAAAGCGATTATTTTTCAAAGTGGAAATATGCGTAATTACAAGAGGTCATCTATCATCGGAAAAGATCAGCCGATATATCTGTTGATCATTTACTGTATGTTCAGATACAGCAATTTTTACACATTCTGATATAATTTCAATTATTATATTTTCAAAAATATTACCCATGTAATTATTTGTCAATGATTTACCACGATTAAAGTTAATCATTTTTAATTTTTGAAAGGTAAAAAAAGAAACCACCTTTCGGTGGTTCCCAAAAACATTCACATCAACATATATTACGAGAATTTCAGATCTATTTTGAAATACCCGACTTCTATTTTATTGTAACCAAATAATCTGGTTTTCATTAAAGGCATCAATAATACGCTTGCTTAAATATGGTACAACTACTTGGACACTAATTATACCTTGATTTTCAAGTTCCTTAGAAAGAACAGTTCTTTTACTTTAAATCTACTGTTTTTTCCGCAATTTGCTTATCATTCTTTAAAGCTCATTTGCCAACCATCAAATTCGCACTCGCAATTATCAGCTATTTTATACATTGCCTCACTCCAAGAATATATCTGTTTTTCATTAATCGACAAAGGCGAGGTAAGACCTGTAATTACAAATTCTTTATTATCAATGGAACGATGATATTCTGAAGTATATGTCATCGTTTTTAGATTAGATACCACCTTGTTTGCTTTGCTGTCAGAGGAACAATAAAAGTAATATTCAAGTTTGTGTTTTGAGTTTTCAACAATACCGTTTCTATATAGGTTGTTTATAGCGTTAGAAATTAATTTATAATCTGGTTTTCGCAAGTTAGAATTTGCCTGAGCAGTGGTGATGATATTAGGTGGGTTAATAATTTGAGTATCATTCTTCTTACTGCACGAAAAATTAATTGTGACAGCAGTTAAGATTAAAATTAGGTTACGCATATATTTATTTTTAACATTCGACTCCATTTTAATACTCAGATATTGAGTATCATTAAATAGAACAAAGAATTTTAATATTACCCCCGCCTAAGCAGGGGTGAATAAATTACATATACTTGTTTATTGAAAGTCAGGATAAACAAAATTAAATTTTCCAGTTCTTATGCGCTCTACAACCATGAGAGGAGGTATAACAGCACCAATTTCAGCGTTACGGTTTTCCCCGTTCAATTTTCCAACATTTTTAAAATTTTTGTCATTAATCTTCCAAACGTACCAGTCTTCAGAAATAAAAACCTGAGGTTTTCCTGGGCCATGGCCGGCATCATTAGTCCCTCTAAAAAGGACACTATTTATATTAGGATAAACAGCATAGTTACCTTCAGGATTAAATAAGCCTTGCTTCACACCAATATTAATTGGAGTATGGGTATGGAAATCAATTTCTCCTGAAAGTAATTCTTTAAAATCAGGTACTTGATCTTTTAAATATTCCTGTTTATAGGACCTGATCACATCACTATTTAGTTGGGTAAGGTCGTTTGCAATGTATTGGAAGAATTTTTTATTTCCATTGTCTAATTCTACAGAGAATATGTCTCCAATTTTTGTAATTACTCGTTTTGCCATATTAAATTTATCTAATGTGTTGTTGGCGAAATTATTCCTTCAAAATTTTTCCAATTTTTTGGAGCGATTGAATTGATTTTATTTAACAATTGCCCGCCATTTTTTTGTAATCCATATTGATTAATTAAATTCTGTTCTATAACCCGTGCCCCTGATTTAGATAAATTTGAGGCCCCATTTAATTCTTGAAAAATTAGAGCCCCCCTTTCTCCTCCAGCAGCAGCATGTTCTGCCCAACGCAGTGCAGGAATTCTATTTGTTATCCCGACGTATTTTATACTACCAGCTGCGTCAATACCGTAATAGACAGAGTAAGATTTCTGTATTATTGGTGCGCTTCTTAAACTACGCGCAATCAGGCTTCCAGCTCCGGCTGTCACAGCTCCCACAACTGCATCCTGTACTAGCGGGTTTTCTGCAACTAGCATCTGAATTTCAGTTTTACCTCTTGAATCAGGTATTGGCCCAATTGTGGGAATATTATAATTTGCCATCCTTACGGCCATATTTATTGCCGCATTCTGCATGTTCTGTTGTAGGTTGGAAAGATCATTTCTTCCACCATAGCAAACCGAACAATTTGAAGGCATGATGGAGCCTGGATTTGAAGCTATTGCACGAATCGGTGCATTCAAAACAACTTCTGGGATAAGATAAGGTTTATTAGCCCCACCAATTTCATTAGGTTTAGGATCTTCACCTGGACCATCTAATCCCTGTGGTCCACCGATCTCCATTCCACCGTTAATCGGATCACTTCTTAGTCCTGTGGCGTCGGAGTAAAACAACGGATTGTTATATGCATAGCCATAGGGGTCAAGAGTTGTTACGCTTAAAGGATCATGCGAGTTAAATCTTCCAATATCAGGCATATAGAAACGTGCTCCAAGGTCATAGAAGCCTGATTCCTGCAATTCCTTTCCTAGAAACTTATAGTTTTTAAAGCTGGATGCGCCAAAAAACGAATTTCCAGTCCGCAGATGATTCATCCCAAAAGGATAATAATCATTTGCATCGACAATTTGAAGAGCACCTTTGCTGTTTCTGATGAAACTTATTCTGGCATTACCCAGATGATCTTTGTACTGGTAAATATACTGATCATTTTGATAATCATAAAACCCTTCGTCAGTGGAGAAGAATCGTAAATTTAAATTTTTTGCTTCAGCAGTTACCGGAGGGGGATTTAGCCTGGTATCAGTATCATCAATGCTAAATGCTTGATTCTCGTAGGCATATTTTGCTTTTTCCAGAGTAGATCGCAATTCAACACTTCCACCGCCATCATTACTTGTAACTGTGCTTTGATACTGAAAGCCATCGAGGTAATCTGTTATTTCTGTCGTAGTGTAGCAATTAATAATTCCACATTCGAATCTAGGAACTGATTTTTGCAGTTTGACACCTTCGGAATCATATAGATAATTTTGACTACCAAGAACCCCTAAAGTTCCGTACTCAAATTTACTGGGCAGATCTAAGTGGTTATAGGTAATTCGGCTTATATTTTTGTCAGCCATCGTGAACATATTGCCATTTAAGTCATAGTCAATACTTCCGCCACCTCCTTCATAACCTGCCGGATTTCCTGTATTGTCAGTTATACTTGATATCTTATTGCCGGCATTATAGACATAAGTAAGATTATCGATGACAGTTGCCGTAGTGTTTAAATTTTCTGTTACAGATGTCCTATACATATTGGTAATATTTCCATTAACATCGTAACTCAATGATTCTGTATTTTCTCTACTATAGGGGTTCAGTGGATTCTGATAATATCCAGCAGAGAGCCTATTTAGGCTATCATAAGCATATCCATACCTTTTTGGGACTAGAGGGGGATTAGATCCAATGGACTCTACAGCTCTCCAGTCTATTTCTGAAACACTTCCATTGAATTTAGGTTTTACGTCCTTTCCGGGAAAAAGTGAAGGATCAGGATTGGTAATACCATCCTTTTGATTGTATTTGATCTTGTAAGACAATAACTTGCCGCCTAGGTCAGTGACAGTCATTTGATCTTTGTTAATGTCAGTAAGCCAACCTCGGATATTGTAACCATAATCGATACTTTGAAGATCATAACCAACTTTTTTATTAACAAGCTGGGAAATTTCATTGTATGTTTTCTCAGATAGAAGCTCTTCTGCTTTGCTTCCGACCTTATGATAATGACGTTTCAACCTATTCTGATTGTCATATACAAAACGTTCACTTATTGAGATAGCAACTTCCCCCGGCTTTCTAAGATGTATTGTGTTAACTTTAAGCTTTTCCCCCGCAAAGCTTAATAGTAGTTCATTTTTGGTATATCCTCCGAAATGGTTAATTGAATAAGTTCCTATAACTCTTGTTTTCGAATCATAGTAGACATAGTTTTTTGTCCAGTTATCATCCTCGATATTTTTAACAAGCTTCATAGTTGCTTTTCCCTTAGTACTGACGGACTGCATTTCAGTAATTACAGGCTGACCTAAAATTGAAACTGGAAAAGGTGGGTTAAAACTGTATGGTGGATAAGAGTCGTAGTACTGCACAGACAGAAGTTTTATCCATCCGCCAGTCGGATAAGTTCCATTGGGATCATAAAAGACGTCCATGCCCTCACGGTTGAAGAATATATTCGGGGTTCTTTTTACATTATTAAGACCTAAAGCATCAACATTTGACTGTTCAGCACTCCTTTCACCGCCAGTCGAAATACCAGTAAAAGCTATTCTCCCAAAACTATCATATTTTGTATATAACCACTGTCCCTTTGTTTTTAAAACTGCATCCTGAAATGCCACCGGTCTATTTTGTTTGTCATAAACAATTAGCTCCCAACCTTTACCCGGAAGCTTTCTTTCAGCAATACGTCCTTTACCATCATATCTATTTTCATAACAAAGATTTGCGAGTTTAGTAGTATTAGTGCTAATATCTGTTTCCCGACTTGCTAATGGAGGCACTATATAAACCAGACGGTCATATTTGTCATAGATGTAGTAAGTATCAGAAAAGTTTCCCGGATCTCCTCTTCGCTCTAAGATTATCTGATCCTTAGTATTTTTAAAAGTTAGTTTTTCATTTCCATCCTCATCTTTAACACTATTCTTAAATAGCTGGGAAGCTTGAAAAAATCCAGCATCAATTAAAGTGGTAACGGATACACCATTCGTCCATGAAGTTGATGTTTTAAAATATCTAATTTGTTCAGAAGTAGAATTCGAAGAATATGCTAAGATAACTGGTTTACTTGTCCAGTCATTTCCCATTTGTACCTGCTGTTGGACTCTATTCAGAGGAGAACTCTCTATAGTTTTTTCAGAATAGATCTTCTCATTAGCGTAAAAATTGTTTGCATCATTCACAGGAAACGCGGTGAGACTTGAGGACTGAGCGTAAATTGAACCGTTTGTTGACCCTGTTTGCGGTATAGGAAGGTAGGTTCTTGTTTTCTTTCCTGAACCATCATAAACAATCGGCTGAACAACGTCCCTTCCTAACGGTGAACCCTTTATCGCAATTATTTGGCGAAGCTTACCAAAACCGTCATAGTATTTTGCGGTTTCAGAGCTTTTGACACAGGTTGAGTCCAGACATTCTTTAGAATAAATATAGTTTTCCGTATCCGACAATCCTGTTTGTGCATTTGCAGAAGCTATGGCTAAAAGAAGGCATAGCAGACTAAAAATATATGTTTTCATCTGTGGAATTTTTAATTAATGGAAAGTGCAAAGTCTAAATTGATAACTGTATTATTTGGCGGAAGGACAAAGGTTGCCCCAGGGACAAATTTCACATAAATTTCACCATTTGGCTGAACCGTGATTCCCCACACTCCGGTGGAATAAGCGGAACTGGTCCTCACATTTGGAGATAAACAATTTCCAACAATTTTACCTACCAGAACACCGTTTCCACTCTGCCAGCTCATTCCTGAATTGAAAACATATTCCATTTTAATTCTAAAATTCAGACCAGATCCTGGGTAAATTCCAATAGTACCATAATGCCAATTAATAGAAGGGCCTTGAGTGATAGAACATGAAAAAGGTGTGCAAGTGCCATTATTATTTGCAAAATTCTGCCCATTTGCATTAATATCATTTGTAGCTTGATTATCTGCATCTGCCTGACTAAAAGTTGAAGAATAAGTATTTTCTGGAACTGTATACTTTATAGTGCTTCCGAAGGCACTGCTACCACAGGTTTTTGCAAAGGATTTGCTTTGTTCAGCATTGAAAAATCTGGCCGAGGCATATTTATATTTGTACTCACTTAATGTTTTGCCTTCATTGTCCAGAACTTTGGTAATTCGATTGCTATTATCATAAATATTTTTTGAGCTTAAACCAGAAACATCCGTTCTAACTTTTAAGCCAACCAAAGGATCATAAACGTCGGTAATTACTTGAAAATTCTTTAAATTGGGACTATTTCTAAATGTTGATAGTTCTGACAAATACTGGTTTTCAGTATTTTCATCAACATCCAAATTGGATTTTTTAACGATTTCAAGCTGTAAGTATGAGGAATTGCTCTGCGGGTCAAGCCCGAATGCGTTCATAACTTCGCCATAAGTTGCTCCTACTATTTTTGCAATAACTTTACTCTGATTATACCCCCAGACCATAACTGATGGTCCATTAGCACCTGTTATCTGCAAAATGTTTCCCTTACTATCATATTTGTCAAATGATAGAATTTTATCCCAATCATTCATAGCATAATCGTACGTATAAATCGCATTTGGAAGTACAAGTCCATTAGTTGTTGAATAGGTTGTTTTGGTTTTTTCTACCTCGTCACTGCCATTCTTTTTGTCATGGCCGATTTTAATTTGCTCATAATCTACATTTGTATTAATTAATTGATCAGTGCTCTCAAAAGCATAATTATTAATTTGCGTGTCATTATTTACAGGTCCTGATGAGGTGATGTTTTTAAGAAGATTAAAGCGATCTGTGTACGTTAAGCTCTTGGAACTTTGAACTAAACCACCAGACAAATAATTCTTTTCAATAATATTGGAAATATTATTACGCTTAATTAAAGAATGCGTATACTGAGCAGTTGCCCCCATAAAGTTCGCATCTAAAGTCGAAGCAGTTGGGTAGAATAAAATCCGTGTTCGTGGGTAAACTCCAGGTTCTACAAGATTTGGCCCCACATACTCTGTGGTTGAATAAGTATTTGCTATTTCTTTAACGATATTACCTAACTTATCATATAACTTTGTGTTTACGATATTTCCTCGTAAATAATCATAATTAAACATCTTTGAAGCGAGGCTTGTTTTAGAAAACAGATAACTGTCCATATCCATGTCTACATTGTTTCCGGAAATCTGCCATTTATAACTTTGAATCTCTGGATAGTCCGAATAACTGCTAAACTTATAATCGGAGTAACCTCCATCTGGATCTATTTTTCTTGAAGTAGGATAAATAACATAACTTCCTTTCGATTTAGTAACCAATGTACTATAAGAACGTGATACGCTTGATTTAACCCCAACCGGAACGCCTCCAAGTGCAATATCTTCATCTCCTGCAACCATTGGAAGGCTCGAAACCAGCCCATCTCCATAAGTATACTTTGTGGTAAGAGTCTTATTAATAAAAGGATCTATCAAATTTATTTCTTTGATACGTAAACCACCACCTTTAATTTTAGATCCTTTCCAGTTAAACTCGTGTGGCTCATAAATAAAGGACTGGACGCTCTGAGTTGGATATGTTATACTTTTTAAGGACCATGCACGGATATTTTCCAATCCTGAAATTCCCTGTTCAAATTGGCCAGATGTCATTACTGGATTGAGCGAAGGAACCTTTAGCGGGGAGAAATAAGAGAAATTAATATTATTTCTAGTTTCTGTATATTGATAAACATATGGTCTTACTGGAAATCCATAAGAATCTTTTATGGAGGATTCTATGATGTCATTTTTGAATCCAAAGACATCCTTATTTAAAGATGTAATTTTAGGAAGGTTAATATCCTCATAATAATCTAACTTATAAATTTCCTTATTAAGATTATTTTCTCCATAACCTTTTTCAACTGCAGTGAGTTTAAGTCTTTTGCATACATCAGCATTGCCACAGCCTGAATCAAAATAGCTATAAACGAAATTATACTGCATTACAATCTGACCCAGATTATTTTTAATCAGCATTGATTTTAAAAGGGGTTCCTTAACGAAAGGGTTCACTATAGATTGTCCCCAAATTTCGCCGATATATTCAACATCAGGAGCGAGTGGTATTTCACTAAGGATCATATTCCTAGTAATTTTATCCTCCCTAAGATTTTCATAATTAAAGATTATCTCTGCATCATTTGTCTTGATTTTGGACGGCAGTTTTTTAATATAGGTTTCTTTGGTTGTCACATCAAACTCTTTGATTGCTCTTAAGTAGTTTGTGACAGAGCCGTTATCTACCCTTCGAATAAGTTTATCCCATACTTTGTCATATTTAACATTTTCATTGATTCTGGCTAAAGGTTTGTAAGTAACCTGTAAGACATTCTTCGTAGTATTATCTTTAATTTCTGATAATTTTAATCCAGTATTGAAACTCATATTGGTAGTGCTGGACCCCAGTGCACTTCCTCTAAAATTAACATCCTTTGTATTTGTACTAATTGCAATTCGTTCAATTTCTGAAAAGGTATAAGTGAACTTGTCTTTATTTATTTTAACTTGCTGAGTGTCAAAATCGTTACCTGGTGTATATGAATTGCAGTTTCCTGTCATTGTAAATAAATGATAGTATACAAACGGACCCGCGGGGGGCATTGGACAATCTTGTATCCGTTTCCGATTCGATACTACACCATATTTTAAAGCTTCCTCCTCCAAAGGCTGTGACCTGAGAAAAGTTATGTTTGCTGTATTATAGCCTTCAATTTCTCTTACTTTGAATTCCCTGTCAATAAAAAATTTACCAGATAAGTTAGGTGTATTGATAGTGTAATAATCAGGAAAATCGGTTGGAAATGGTTGTGGTGGTTCATGCATCCTTAAATAGGCTTTCCAATTATCCCTACCTTCATTATCCTCATAGTTTCCATTTACCTCTTTATAAATTTCCCCTACTGAAGAAAGAGTCCATCCTAAACCAACTTCGCTTGCGTATTGGTCTACCTGAACTCCTTCCGCATTGTATTGCAACCTGATAGGAATTTCGATTCCACCAAAATTTATAGTATACAAAGGAATAGAAGTATCGGCTCTACCGGTATAAGTATTTACAGACCCCAAATTTACATTGGTGGAACGAAAAGGATTATTATCAATTGGAGCATCAAATACAGCATCTGTTGAAGTTTGGGCAGAAAATACTGTCGCGATTGAAAAACATAGCGTAGAAAATAGTGTTTTCATCATTTTACTTTTTGATTAATTTGGCATTTGCGGATTTGTTTGCATCCGTTTTTATCGTAACTAGATACGCTCCCTGAACTAAAGCTTGGGTATTGATCTTAGTTACGCTGTTTTTAGTTTTAATACTTTGGAGCTGTCTTCCACTCATATCATATAACAGAATATCTGCATCCTTAAAATCAAAGCCGATTTCTACATAAGCATAATCTGAAACTGGATTCGGGTAAATCTTGATATCGTATTTCTCAATAAGTTGGTCAACTTGTTTATCTCCAAGCTTTACAATCTTCCAGTTTTCTTTGCCTAATTCTGTAGCACTGGTTCCCGCCAGGATAATAGAACCATCTCTGTTCAGTTTCAAATCTGAAAGTCTTTCTTCTTTTTGTCTTGACTCTCCTGTGATGTACTTTCTCCACTGTTCATTGCCGTTAACGTCTAAATACAACATCCAGAAGGTCTCATCGTCTTTTTCTATTCTTCCTTCGGCCTGAGTATAACCGCCAAGTAAAATTCCCTTCGCAGATCTGTCGTCTACGGAATGAAGTACACTCATACTCATAAGAATATCCCTGTTTTTGAAATTGTAGGATTTTTGCCACTGCTCATCACCTCTTTCATTTAAAGAAATCAACCATAGGTCTGTTCCCTCCTCGGTACCTACTGTTTTGCTACCTGATCTTTCTGATCTGGATTCTCCACCAATGATAAAACCATTTGATGTTAAAGCCAACGTTCTGACATGATCATCCGCTTTTCCTCCGAAGTTCTTTTCCCATTCCACTTTATTATCTTTAGATATTTTGATCACCCAATAATCTCCTTCTCCATAATTTTCAGTTTTCTTCATTCCGCTTGCATTACTTCGAGAGTATATTCCGAGTAATGCTCCTCCATCAGCTGTAGGAATCATTTTTTCAACTTCATCTAAACCTTTTCCTCCTAAAATAATTTGGGAAACGACATTTCCGTCTTTGTCCAATCTTGTGATCCAGACATCTTTGGAACCATAACCTTTTGAAGACCTTAATATATTTCCTGCAACAAAGAATCCCAGATCCGTCGTTTGAATAACTGCCCTCGCTTCTTCATCTGAAGATGTTCCCAAGGTTTTTTGCCATAGTTCGTCCCCAAATTCATTAAGGCGTAAGATCCAGATGTCCGCCCCCCCTTTTGAATCATTTTTCTTATCCAAACCATTAGTGGAATAGCTGGTGCCGGCAAGAAAAAATCCACCGTCCTGCGTCGATATAGTAGATGATAAATAATCGTGATTGTTTCCAGAGAGGTACTTATCCCAGATCTGTTCTCCATTCTGATTAAGTTTGATAAGGTGGAAATCATAACCCTTGTTTTGCTGATTCTTCGTTGAATTTGAATTTTCAAGCTGAATGGTGCTTCCGGAAACCAAATATTGCCCGTCTAGTGTAACTGTAACTTGGTTTAGAAAACTTTGAGTGGATGATACTATATCCTTTTGCCAAAGCAGTTTTTGACCGCACAATGAAATTGCCATGCACAATGTAAATGTGCAAATAATTGTAGTTTTCATGTAAATGGATTTTTTTTAAGGAGCGTAACTATATTAGAAGTTTGGTAGTGATCTTTTATCGGTTGAAAAATATTTACACCGATTTTATTATTCATACCACAATAAAGAACCAAAATATTTGCAAACTGAAGTTCTGGTGGATGAAGGCATTTTAGATCGACTTGCGATGCATTTTCCTCTTCTATTGAGACCAGTTCACTAAGGACTAAATTAGATCCCAAAAGAAACGCACAGAGCATGACTCTGGAAAAATCAATTCTTTTCATAGGCTATAAAATGTTTTTGGTTAGTGCTAGGAAACCTATGAAAATAAAGCTCTATGCATCATATTATTATACGATACAGGTAGAAATAATCAACATCTGGTTTCTTAGCGGTATTGTGGCAATATTATAAAAAAAATCGATACCCGGTATGGGGGAAAACCCCATATTTTTAATGGGTGTTTTCACGGTATCAGGTTGATATTGAATTCTTTAATATTTAATAGGAATAAAATAAAGCTAAAAAACCCCGATAATTAGGGGTTTACAGCTTAAATAAGAATGTGCGTACAAAATTGTATAAATTGGACTACTATACATATCTTTATTTTACAGAGATCCGTAAGGAATTATCGATCTTATAATCGATAGCGTAATGAAATAGCCCTCCATATATCTTTAGCAAGTTCTTGATCCGCCTCAGAGTTTTCAAAAAACCAAGCTTTATCTCTATTAACAAGTTTTTGAATTACTCCATCTAGTAGAAGATCTACTTCGGTGTCGTCTTTTGAAATTCCTCTTTTTAAAAGTCGAATCTGAAAATCTCTATTCTTATATGTGATCCTAAAAATTTGTCCGGCGGTACTTTCAAAACTTGAACCTATCGTATCTTCCATAATAGCAAAATAAATTAATAAATTGAATTTAGTATGTTTTCCTTTTTTTGAAACGTAAGATAATATGAATTGTTGTAGGTATTACCTTATAATATTATTACCTATAAAGCTTCTGAATGCCAAATTATGCCATAAGTTTCACATATTCAAGATTCGATAAAAAATCATTCTATATTAGCTCAAGCATTGTATAAAAAATTCAAGCACAGTTTTATGATTATATAAGTAATAAGGACCCATTAAAAAAATAGACTGTCTCATTATATGTAAAAATTTGGAAAAATATATAATATTAATTTACGAGTGATCAACAGAATGTTGGACAAAACGAGACTATAAAATATTAGCAAAACATCATTTACTTTTTGACAAACATTTCATCATCCAAAATTAAATACATTCTTTAATTACCAATATAGGTGGTAAATTCACCAATAATTTCACCACCGACATAAAGATATTTTTGGTTTAAATAAAATAAATTACAATCCGCAACTTAGCTCAAACATTGCATAAAAAAATCAAGCACAGTTTTATGATTGTATAAGAAATAATGACCCGTTAAAAATAGACTGTCTCATTATATCTTAAAAATTGGAAAAATATATATTGTTAATTTACGAGTGATCAACAGAATGTAGGACAAAACGTGACTATAAAATATTAGCAAAAACATCATTTACTTTTTGACAAACATTTCATCATCCCAAATTAAATACATTCTTTAATTACCAATATAGGTAGTGAATTCACCAATTATTTCACCACCGACATAAAGATATTTTTGGCTAAAATAAAATAAATTACAATCCGCAACTACCTTAAGTTCAGTTAGTTATAAAATCACTCGATATTAATTTAAATATTTGATTTACAGTATTTTACAAAAAAAAGTTTTTTAAAATTGAGCATTTTGTCCCTTTCTTTTCAAAAATAGTTAGTTTGAAGAGAGCTGTAAATTTGAAAAACTGCATGAAATGAGCATAGTTTGTTATTATCAAATTATCAAAATAAAACCCTTCTTTTTGACAATGTTACTTCGTTAGAAATTGACAATAAATTCTTGAATTACAATGGGAAATAATAAAACTTGTTTCTATTATATTTTGTTCATTTTTATAAAATCCGTAAATTTGTAACAGTTATTATTGGTTTGTGTGAATTTATCCCTTATATGTCCCTCAATGGTGACAAACCACTGAAAACAAGGATTTTCCAAGTTCTGTATCGGGAAATAGATACAACAAGTAAAACAAACTTAAACAAACCAAACATCTGATATTTAACACCTTACATTATTTCAAATTTTGTAAGAGTTTTTCAGAATTTGGTTTATTTTGTTATTTTTTGTCCCTCACTTGTCCCCCCAACCAATAATCTTTTATTTTTTATAATCCGAGAGAGATTATGTCGCTTAAGGTACTTTAAATATATCTTATTGTATTTAAATGTACCTAATTGTACCTCCATTTGTTTTGCTTCGTGTACCGTGGAGTCTTTATTTCTGGTACCTGCTTAATAAAATTAATTCCCTTTTCCTATTAAAGCCTTTAGGCCTGCCTTATATTTTTCAAAAAGAAAAGTACATTAGCATTAAGAGATAAAATGCAGCTGTTTTCCATTCCGTTTTCATTTAAAAGATCCGCAGGTCTTTTCTTAATTACACTTTTGGGGCAAAACAGTGAAACAGTACATCATCAAATAGTAAAAAAAATATACTATAATGAAATTTCTCACTATCTTAAACCGTTTAACTAAGTGTTTGAAAATTATATTTATTAGAATGAAAAATCATACGTTAACAACACTTTTAATCATTACAACGATACTATTTTCTTGTAAAGATGAAAAAAAACCGGATATTCGTTCGGTCTTCAATAATTCAGGTTTTGATAATGGCAACATTGATTCTACTAAAAATCCATGTATTGATTTTGATGGCTTTGCTAATGGTAACTGGAAGAAGAAAAACCCTCTTCCTGGTACTGAAAGCAGATGGGGTGCTTTTGAAATTCTTGATCGGGACAACAAAGTGAAACTGAAAAATATTGTAGATAGCATAAGTAAACTACCTCATCTCAAATCAGGTTCAGAATCTCAACAGATAGCTGATTTTTACAGATCTTACATGGATACTGCAACCATAGAAAAGTTAGGGCTTTCACCGCTTGATAACTATTTTGAGCGAATTGATCATATTAAAGATTATACCGATTGGGTAAACTTCTCCGGGGAACTTCAAAAGCTTGGTATACCCACTTTTATCAGTTATAAGGTAGAAGCCGATGCTCATAACAATCAAATGAACATTCTTTCATTAGGACAAGGCGGGCTAACTTTGGGTGATAAAAGCTATTATGCACTAAAAGAATCTAAAAATGCCAACTTAAAAGACAGAATGATCCGGCACATCGACATTATGTACAAAAACGCAGGCCTTAAAGATGTCTCCCCTGGTTCCAAAATTTATGAATTGGAGCAGAACGTAGCCAATCTGCAGCTAACTAGTCTGATGTTGCGTGATCAGATAAAAACCTATAATAAGTTGTCTGTCCCGGAACTCAGCCGCATAGCACCACAATTTAATTGGAACGGTTTTTTAAAAGCGCAGGGAATTAATACCCAGACTATTATTATTGAAGACCGGGCTTATATGAGCAATTTAACATCTCTCCTGTATAAAACACCATTAACTGTATTGAAATTATATACCCGATGGCAGCTTTTATCTCATTTTGCCCCTTGCCTGCCACAGAAATACAGCAATCCTCACTTTGCTTTTTTCGGAACAGTAATGGCTGGAAAAAAAGAACAAAAAAGCCGCGTAGACATGGCTATCCAAGAGTTAGAACAAGCATTGGGTATGCCTTTAGGTAAACTTTTTGTTCAAAGATATTTCCCTGAACAGGATAAACAAAAGATAAGTGAAATGATTGAAAATGTGCGCTGGGTTTATCATCAGCGTATAGACAGCTTACGCTGGATGAGTAATAGCACCAAAGCGTCGGCACACAAAAAATTAAACACAATGACTTTCAAGATCGGATATCCGGAAAAATGGCCCAACTATTTCGGTATCTCTATACAGCCATTACGTTTGATAGATAATGTTATTGCTGTTGCAGTTTTTCATCATAATGAAAACATCAGGAAAATTGATAAGCCCGTAGATAAAACCGAATGGCATTCAACACCGCAGACCGTTGATGCCTTTTACGATCAATATACTAACAGCGCTTGTTTCCCTGCCGGTATCCTGCAGCCACCTTTTTACAATCATAAAGCAGATGATGCTATAAATTACGGTGCCATAATCGCGGCGATAGGGCACGAAATAACCCATGCTTTTGATGACAGAGGTTCGAAATTCGATGCATCTGGTAATTTAAATAACTGGTGGACATCAAAAGACAGGCATAATTTTGAAAACCTCACAAAAGAATACATTGAATATTTTAACCAGATAGAGGCCCAGCCGGGATTACACATTAACGGACAGCTCACTATAAGCGAAAATATAGCAGATCTTGGTGGACTTACTCTGGCCTATCATGCGCTTGAAAAAAGTTATGATAAAAAAAAGCAGCCTGCATCTATTAATGGTTTCACCTGGCAGCAGCGTTTCTTTTTAGGGTGGGCACAAATGTGGCATGGGAACATCAGTCCTGAAGCGCTGCGTAATGAACTATTAACCAATCCCCATGTCCCTTTCAGGTTTAGAATAAATGGCCCTCTGAAACAATTAAGGGAATTTAGACAAGCATGGAACTGCAATAAAAAAGATTCAGCCAATTTGAATATTAAAAGTATAGAAATTTGGTAAACTTATAATGTATCAACGAAGATTTAAACTCTTTTAGCTATCATTTCATATTTCTGGTCATGGATCTATTTCTTAATATAATTCTTTATCGGAAAATTTAAAATCCTGTATTTTGGGCAAAGGCCTTATTAAAACTCTTTTTTTCCTGACTTTTAATGCTTTGTCTGAACCCGATATTTCATCAATTTCGGTTTTGATCCCGGTTACCAGATCAAATTTAGTTTCTGTAAATATTGTCTTTTCATCAATATAACCTTTAGTTGCGTTATTGGTGAGCTTATTGATATTAATTAATTCAAAACTGCCATTATTATATTTGAAGTCGTATGTAATATTCCCACCTTTAATTTCACTCCACATTTTTAAGATCCCTTTTTCAATAAAGAAATCCGGAATTTGATATCCATTAAATTTCCCTTGATTTCCAACCGGATATTGGGGTTCGATGATCTTGGTTGAAGACACGGCCAATGCTAATTTCCCATTCGGTTGGGACAGGAAAATCTGTAATCTTAACGGTCTTGTTTCATCTAATGTATCCATTTCCACAGTTATTCCATCCATCTTACCATCGCCATTTAAGTCTCCATGTTCTTCTCTGACCTGGTACGTATAGTGCTCTTTAACGCTGCTATTTTGAGCCAATAAGTTCAGTGGAACCGAAAGTAAAATAAATATAAAAATGATTACTGATTTTTTTAAAAATAAAACCATCTGCATCAAAAAGATTTTTTCCAAAATTTATATCCTGATGAATAGATACCCAGCTCTTCCATCTTCTTAATATAAGACATTTCATACATCATCAACCTGATTTCTGTTGCATCTACCGATCTGGATATTTTGTTTCCCTGTGAATCGAAAGAGATCTCCTCTTCCTGATGATCATCTTTAAAAAGATAATAGTAGAAAGATTCATCTTTCCAGTAAGAAGCATTTGGATCATCGTCATCAACAGCAATTTTCTTGCAGTTTTTACTGAGGTAGTCTTTGATTTTACTATAGTCAGCAGAAGTTTTTGAGGTCTTTTCTACTTTAAGATACATTAATTTGCCTTTCCGGTCTTCTACCATATCCATTTTGGGGAAAGTTACTGTATTCAAAACAGCTATCCTGTCCTTTTCCGGATCGTACGCGACTGTTTTGTATCCATAACCAAATATTTCGGTTGGTTTCTTATTTCTCACCATCCAGTCATTGGTTGATTCTAAAGAAAGCTCTGTAGGAAACCTCCCATCCGTTTTAAAATAACCTAAAGTATCTTTTACAAAAAAAGCATTATTTAAAAGATTAAGAGCTTCTTTTTTATCCAGACTTTTAGGGTCTTTCGAAATAATCTCGTTGGTCTTTTTGATCTTATTGCTGTAAAATTCCGAGACATCAAAATCATTGGATATTTTTGCCAGATCAACAATTTTGTTATCCTGTGAATGACAAAATGACAAGAGAAATAATACGAAAAGCATGTAAATTTTATTTTGCATAGATCATTAGTTTTTTATTTTTTTAATACTTATAATTGAATAAGAAGTTTTTCCATTAATGATATTTTTAACTGATAAGTGATTGTTAGGTACTAAAGTTTTCTGTCATCAATCAACTTATCCAGGATCACCTGCAATACAAAAGATCACCGGAACTCATCTTACCTATAACCTGGTCGGCATATTCATTTTTTATAATATAAAGGAAAGCTCTTACATAAGATTTATTTTTTCCGTTATCAATACCCTTATTTGCCTGCTTGGCTTCAATGTTCATTGTATTGCTTCCATCGTCAGCAACTACACAATATTTAATTATCCGGTCTCTTAAACGCCAGGTATAAATATCATAAGGTTTAATAAAAGTCTCTTTGCTAACTTTTGACTTCCCATATTTTTGATCTAAAAACTCTACAAATTTTTTAGTTTCTTTTAAAGAAATATCTCCTGCAACCGCATTAAAAACCATCATCTTGTCATTAAGAGTGGTTGCGAAATTAATGGCATTAAAATCAAAATCGTCAAATCTCGCCAGAACATCTTCATGAGAAAAAATTTCCTGTCTGTATTCAATCCGTATTGGTTTTTCGCTTCCGATAAACTCTCCGTCAAAAATAGTATCAACGCCTATAACCTCAGACTTTATTTGATAATAGTTGTCATACGTTTTGTACTTATCTTTATCTGAAAAATATGTTGATGTCTTGTTATTAAAGTTGAAATCCTGCAATTCTATGGCCTTTTCCTTTTTACAACTGGTCAGAAAGAGTAAACAGATTACAACAAATATGATTTTTTCCATTGATATTATTGGCTAAAGTTTATTGCTAATGAAGTCACCTCTAATATATAAAATTTATATTTGCCTCATTTTTAATAAAATAAGGTGACAATGTACCTGAGTATAAATATTTGGTGCATTTAAGTATATCATTACCTTAAAAATTAATTTCGATATTGTTAGTGGAAATTCAGTACAACCAAATGATACAGTTTATCTGAAAACTATCCAAAACTGAAATTACGATCTAAGCTGTATCAGCCTTTCATATTCAGTCTTTCCTCCTGCAAATCCAATATTCTGAGGTGTTTTCTGATGATGTTTTCATCCAGTAGCAGTTCTTCACGATTTTTGTTAATAAGCCAGCTTCTTTGAGTGTCGAGAATGTCAATATAAATACGTCTGTATTCATCATAGTTTAGAATAATTTCAGAACTGTTCAACAGATTTTCATATTTCTGTAATTGATCTTTCAACGCCGGAAAACTATCTATTTTATCAGCATACTCGCTACTGATTTTATCAATCGCTACTTTTGCCAGACTGTTCTGAATGTCGTAATCTATCTCTTTCGTACTTCTTACAAAATCCCGGTCTACCGGAGGAAATTTATTAAGCAAAAAAGGAAGGGTAAGCCCTTGTAAAAGCAGCGTTACCAGAATCACAATAAATGTAATGAAGAGGATCATATTTCTTTGTGGGAACGGAGACCCATCATCTAAAGTTAAGGGTATGGAAAGTGCCGCTGCCAAAGAAACCACCCCTCTCATTCCGGTCCAGCCAATAATTAATGGCGTCTGCCACCCAGGGGACTGCGGATCGGCAACGGTGATAAAATTTCTCATAATTAAAGTCGTCACCAGTGCTCCGTACCCTGCTAAAATCCTGACAATAATAAGCACTGCCGTGACTGCAATTCCGTAACCGATGGCTGTATAAATATCTGTGTCGCCTAAGCCTGAAACAATTTCCGGCAAATCTAAACCAATAAGCATAAACACTATTCCATTTAAGAGAAAACAAAAACTTTCCCAAACTGTTACTGTGCGTATTCTCGATGCACTGCTTAAGAAATCATGACTTCGATAGGAAAGAAATAGTCCGCCTGTTACTACTGCCAGAACTCCGGAAGCATGAACCTGTTCTGCCATCAGATACATGGAAAACGGTGCAATAAAGGTCAGCAGAATATCTATATTTGAATCGGTCGGCAACATTTTGTGCAATTTCAGAAAGACGTATGCAATCGCCAGTCCTATTCCCAGCCCTCCGAAGCACATCCATACAAAGCTTCCGGCTGCTTCATGCCACACAAACTGTCCGGTGGCAGCAGCAATCATCGCAAACCTGAAAATAATCAGAGAAGAGGCATCATTCAGCAAACTTTCACCCTCCAATATGGAGGCCAGCCTTTTCGGAACTTTTACAAACTTTAAGATTGCTCCGGCGCTCACTGCATCCGGTGGCGAAACGATACCTCCAAGCAAAAAGCCAAGAGCCAGAGAAAACCCGGGAATAAAATAATTGGCGAAAACAGCAACTGAAAGCGCAGTAAAGAAAACAACGATGAAAGCAAAGCTGAAAATAATCCTGCGCCATCGCCATAGCTCTTTCCATGAAGTTGACCATGCCGCTTCATACAGTAAAGGAGGTAAAAAAATGACAAATAGTAATTCGGGTTCTACTTTAATGGCTGGCACACCTGGAATAAAACTTATTAGAAGTCCTGCTAACACCAGTAGAACAGGATATGCAACTTTAATTTTATTGGCCAGCATGATAAGCATGGTAATTAAGAAAACCAAGAAAAGATAAAATTCAAAGTCTTTAAGCATATGAAAATTTTAGATACTTAAATATAAATTAAATTCTTAAAAACCTTACTCTTTTACAGAAATTTACATCATTAGAAATTGTAACTTTCTATATTCATACTTCATTAGTATTAATTCTGTTTCAATTTCTCTGTAATCGCAAAAGTAGTGTCATATTATTGAGAGTTTACAATTGCCACCTTCTCTTTTCTGCTATTTCAGGAAACCATTATTTTGGAATATTTCAATTAAAAAAACACAAAAACTCCTATCAACTTTTCAGTCTGTAATTAAAGTATTGACCGCCCTTTAGATAAATTTTCGTCTGCCTCAGATTCTTTCAAATAGCGGATTTTTCTATTTTCATTACAATATCTGATGGAACCAGATTGAATATACCTAAAATAACGAACTTCAACAGGATACTGTACTTCCAACCGGTCGAACTCCTTTTCCAGATCAGCTGAGTATTGGTAGAATAAAGAGACAACTCTATCGATCGCTATCTGCTCATCACAATTTTCGATTCTTTGAATAATTTTTACCGCATGGGCGTAATCTTTAATTTCCTTCTTTTTAGCCTTATAGGAGTACAAATCAAGAAGTAAGCCTATTGTATAACCTGATATTTTAAAAGCTTTTTCAAATGAATTACTATAATATGATGACGCAGGCAGATCATCATGAAGATACCACAATAAAGAAAACATTACGGGCATTGCAACATCATAAGCCCTGCAATCAAGATATTCTTCAAGAGAAGACTCCAACTTTTGCACTTCAATAGTACGCTGCATCAGAACATTATCCAGATATTTCACAGATTCAATTTTGAAAATATCTTTTGCATCCTTTGTCCAGCCATTTTCTGAACAAAAATTCACAATTGGGTAAAATAACTTATCAACATCCGGGTGATCATTGAATGCTGTTTTAAACCCTTCAATGGTCTTAACAATGTGGTCCAGGTCTACGGAATTGTCAAAGAATTGATCGTCTATTAAAGCCCACATGCTGTAATACCTACTGATAGATTTAAGCTTTTCTATACGCCCAAAAGGAAAAATGTAGGCTGTATATTGGGCTCCCACTGCAATATAATCACCATACAACGCAGTGTTTTCATTCATTACATTGAAAGCCGGTGTCTTAATGAAGGCTTTCATATCCTCTACCAGCACATCTAGTTCCGGATGTACCTTAGTTGGAAGATTTGATTCAAATAATGGTATATTCATTTAATAAATTTCTATTTTATCTTTTTTATTATTCGGAGAAATTCATCTTTTTTTCTCTGAGAGACCTGTAAAGAAGTGTCGTCACTCATGATGATATAGCCGCCACGGCCACGGATGTATTTTTCAACATGCTGAAGGTTGATTAAGTGCTGGTGATGAATGCGCACAAAACCTTGCTCCTTCAATGCATCTTCAAAATAGGCAAGGGTATGGGAAACCAACATTTTCTTTCCTCCTTTGAAATAGAGAGAAGTATAATTGTCATCAGCCTGAAGACGTACAATATCCATGGTATGAACATATATAAGACCTTCTAGGGTAGGAAGGGCAATTTTAGTCTGTTCAACCGGAGTTTTAATATACTGAAGCAAAGCCGATAACTGCTGTATTTTATTTTTGTCTTCCAAAAGTTTGGAAACTCTGTTTACAGTGATCATTAACTCATGGATGACAATGGGCTTGAGAAGGTAATCCACTGCGTGATGTTTGAATGCCTCTATGGCATACTGATCATAGGCTGTAACAAATACTGTGTAAAAATTAATATCAGATATCTTTTCAAATAGTTTAAAACCATTCTCGATGGGCATATTTACGTCTAGAAATACCAGTTCCGGAGATATCCCTCTGATAACTTCTACAGCTTCATTTACAGAATCAGCCTGCCCGACTATTTCAACATCCGGACAATATTTGGATAAAAAGCGAAGAAGAGTTTCACGAGACTCCTGTTCGTCATCCACAACAATAGATTTTATTCTGCTCATAGGAAAGGGGTATTTTTTATGGTTATTCTGACAATAGTTCCCTGTAAATCCGGATTTATACTTTTTTTATGAGTAATCTCGGTAGAAATAGACGTCCCATACAATTCATTGATGGCTGAGATTCTGCCAGCGGTAATTTTAAGGCCCATAGACTTATAATCATTCGGTCTGCTGTCAAACTCACGGGCTTTTTCAAATCCTACACCATTGTCCTCCACAATACATATGATGGAGTCTGTGCTGCGGCTGCAGGATATTCTGAGAATTCCTCCTGTTTTCAGGTACCTTAATCCATGGCTGATAGAATTTTCAGTGTAAGTTTGAAGAAGCATAGTCGGGATTTTTATTTGCTCCAGTCCCGGCTCTACAAAAATCTCATAACCGAAATGATTTTTGAAACGCATCTGTTCCAGCTCGATATAAGTTTTCAGCATAGACATTTCTTTATCAATTGTATTCCAATGCTCCTTGGAATGTGTGAGGGTTTTTCGTATCAGGTCTGAAAAGGCGGCCATATAATAATTGGCATTCAGTTCATCTTCTTTGCCGTAATAATTCTGAATAGCATTAAGAACATTAAAGATGAAATGAGGGTTGATCTGGGCACGGAGAGCCTGCATTTCCAACTCTGCTATCATTTTTTTTCTTTCTGTTTTCTCTGCTTCTTTTTTACGGATAATATTGATGCGATGCCTGTATATAATAGTGATAAAAACAAGCAATAAAAGAAACATTCCCCCCATAAACCAAAGCTCTTCCCAGAAAGGAGGTTTCACAACAATGGCCAGCACGGCAGGTGTTTTATTCCAACTGTTATTTTTTCCGGATGCCCATACATTGAGAAGATAATTACCAGGTTTCAAAGCTCCCAGATTTAAAGTGCTTTCTTCTGTAATTACCGTATCATTTTCTGCTCCGGACAAAAGATACTTATACTTAATATCTTTTTGATCCAGATAAGAAATAGCTGTATAGTTGATCTGAGCATTGTTCTGATTATAATTCAGACTTATTTTCTGTGGATAATAAACGGTACTGTCTTTAAAAGAAGCCTTTAGAAAATACACTTTGTAAGGTTGGTTTTTGCTGACCTGATCCTGATCTATGACAATAATTCCTTTTGAGGTTGCCAAAAAAGCTTTTCCTTCACCGAATGTAATATTGTTAATCATATGACTGGGCACACCGTCAACAGCTGAGAAATGATAAATAGAAGGATGCATATCATCATCAAAGCTTATTCTGGACAATCCTTTATCTGTATTTATCCATAATCTTTCTTTCTCGTCCACATAAGCTTTCTCACAAATATTACTAATTAAGCCATTGGTTTTATTAAGTTTAATGATTCTTTGCCCATTACGGATAAAAACACCATCAGAGTGAGTACTGATGACTAATCTGCCTTTTAGAAAATTAAGTGAGGTGATACGATTTTTACCTAGAGAAGCGTCCTGAATGAATTTTTTTAAAGCAGCATTATAATAAAATAGTCCCTGTATTGTACCAAGCCAGTAGACTCCCGTTGCATCAATTGCCGTTGCAGGAGCTGCAATGGAAGTACTCAATTTAGGGAGTTGGCTGAACGTTCCTTTTCTGAGATCATAGATAAGGTGATTTTCCTTTTCTGTGCTGGTTTGACTTAACAGAACAATGTTATTTTTGATAGATGCCGATTTTTGGGAAAATTCCAGAAGCTTTGTGTTTCCATTTCCGGCCATACTGCATTTGAATAATCCTCTGTCTGTTCCTGCAAAAAAAGTATCATTATCAATAGGTAAAATATATTTTAGTCTGTTCCATTGTCCGTCGCCCAGCGTATATAATGGTTTGAACCGATTCTTTTCTCTGATCATAACCTCACTGTTACTGTAGCCTGCTACGAGCTTTCCTCCCGGTAAATATTTTACAGTTAAAACATTATTATCTGTAAGCCCGTCATCCGTAGTATATACCAGTGTTTTATTGGCAGGCTGCATGTATACACCTTCATTGGTAGCATACCAGCTATTATTTTGTTTATCTATAAAACAGCTATAGCTTACAATATCCTTCATCGCAACATAATGTGGTATTTGATCTGCAGTCCCTTCAGGATCATATTCCAGAATCCCGCTTATGGTACAACACCATATTTTACCATTTTTGCCTACCGTAAGATCCAGAATATTGCCGGGTACCTTAATTTTTTTGATCACAGGCTTGCCTTCTTTAAATATAATATCATATATAAAATTGATATATCTTACATAAAGATGGCCATTCAAATAGAAACAGGGTCTTACCGCTTTTTCTTTAAATGTATAAACCGTTGTTGATCCCGGGTAATTTTTCTTTATAATCTTCTTTAAGGAAATGTAATAATCACTGCCCTGATCAGAGAAATGCATGTGGGAAGATTGTGCTGTGCTGTCTTTTGGATTAGAAATGCTTTCTTTTCCTATTACATATTTTTTATGCCGGTCAGAATAAAGATCCCATCTTGGAGCAATATCATAAAAGCCGATCTTTTTTTTCTCCATAAGACGGCAAAGATTATCATTATGTACAGAATATACTTTCCCGTTATAGATGTAAGTAGGGCTGCCGTTATAGGTACTTACCCATAATCGCTGCCAGGAATCTTCCCATGCCTGAAATGTTTCATTATCAGGAAGCCCATGATTACTGGTAATTGTCTCAAAATGATGCCCGTCAAATCTTGAAATTCCCCAACTGGTACAGAACCACATAAATCCTTTGCTGTCCTGATATACAGAATAAACTGTATTACTGGGCAGTCCGTCACTTAGGCTGTAATGCCAGAGCTGTGGCTGCTGACCATGCATTAGCAGAGTTTGAAGCAAAAGAAATAATATGAAGCGGTAATGATACATAGTTTTCAGGCTAATATAGAAAATTCCCCAGAATGAGAAATGCTTCAAAAGTCTTATTTACAGCTTTTTTGCTCTTTTAGAGTATCGGGATACTCACATAGGCTTTTTTCCTGCTCACTTGCTCATTCGTTCTTTTTTTTTCCTTAAAAAAGAGACAACTTGTGTCTGCTTATCGGTAACGGCGTCCCGTGATAGTAAAAGAACGCCATCACAAAAATATTAGCTTATGAAAAAAATTTTAACAGAGATCTTTAGATCATCAGAATCATTTTTAAGAGCAAGAACAGCAGGTTTTCTTCTTGCATCTGCTGTATTTTGCAGTACAGTTTTAAGTGCGCAGTTTGTTCCCGTTGATCCTTCCGGTACAAAAGTAAATGTAAAGAGAGAAGATTCATTCCTATCATCCAATACTCCAGGAAATGTTCCTTCTTCAGTATCATTGGAGTTTAAGACAGGTTCTATAAGCGAAACTCGAAGCTTCCCTGAAGGGCAGATAAGTAACCGAAATTATACACTTCCATACATTTTTACTCCTGTTGGGCAGCCACCAATAGTACATACTTTTAAAGTTTATTTTCCCTACCCAGGACTGACAAGCAGGTATTATCCGATTCCTACGGCAATTGGAGGTTCTACAACTATTATTCCCGGATGCTGGTCACCTGAGATGGATCGTGGGCTATTCTATGATATTGGCCCTACTAACAGCTATAGCTATGGAGTAACTCTTACCCGTACCGCTTCTACAGAATATCTTCTTCAATGTACCAAATTTTTATGCCATATATGTCAGCCTTGCCCTCCTGTGATTCCAACCTCTAGTACATCGAAAACAACCGTGCAGAATAAAGCTAAACTCTATCCTAACCCGAGCAGTGGATTTTCTGAGCTTGAATATAATGCTTCAGGAAACGAGACGATTACTGTCATGGTTACTGATATAGCTGGCAAAACAGTATACGGATATAAGACAGATATTGCTTCCGGACTCAATAAAATGCCAATAGATATTCAAAATGCCGTTTCAGGAACCTACTATGTCAACTGGCGCTCCAGTAACGGAAATGCGGGATCACTACAGTTGATAAAAAAATAAATACATACCGGTAAAAACTAATATTGATGAAAGAGCGCACCTTGGTGCGCTTTTATGATAAGGGATATTATTCAGTAAAGTCTTGTTTCCAACAAAATCATTTTCCAGCAATTCAGGTTTTAATTTGCTAATCCCCACCTGAATATTACAGCAAATGTTTATACAGTCTAAATTTACAATGAATTCATACTTAGATTTCATGATCTAAGCCTAATATTTTAAATGCATTGAACTCACTTAATTAATGATTTTTGGAAAATTCAAGGTAAATTTATACTGTTGCAATAATTTTAATTTCGACAAGCTGTCCTGGCAATGCGAGTCCGCTTACTCCCACCATTGTACTGGCTACGGTTTTAGGATTATTGTAAAATTCTGTTTTGAAATTTTTCCTTGCCTCAAATGCAGCCGCCATATCCATTGCATAAATTACTTCTTCTACTACATTTTCCATTGTCATATCATATCTTGACAATAGTTCTTTGATATTCGCATAGGTTTGCTTCATCTGTGCTTCCATCCCTTCTGCCAATTCGCCTTTTTCATTGTGACCCAATTGACCGGAGATCCATACTGTATTCCCTTTTTTTACCGCTTGTGCGTACCCATAGATATCTTCCCAAGGCATTCCAAAGCCTTCTGCTGTTTTATTTTCCTGTGACATTTTTTTATATTTTAAATTAATAAGGCAAATGTAGAACAGAAAGAAATCTTAGAAATTTAACTGGTTTAATAAAAACGCTTCCGACAAAAAAATGCCGGATATTTTCATACCCGACATCTATAATTATAAATGTATTGATTTATTTCTGTTTATTCGCTAAACGTTTCCTGATGGTACTTACAAACTCTTTTGAAACGCCAAGATACGATGCAATATAATACTGCGCCACACGCTGCGGAATCGTTGGATAAACTCTGATAAATTCCAGATAACGGTCTGTTGCAGGCTGAGAAATAGTATTAACCAAGCGGTTTTGAAGTGTCACCACATACCGCTGCATCATCAGCCTAAAGGCTCTTTCAAACTTTGGAATTTTTTGTAATAGCTCTTCCTTTGTTTCCGGATTCAGCATATAAATTTCGGTATCTTCCAAAGTTTCGATAAAAATCTTTGATGGCGTTTTATTGTTAAACGAATCAATATCGGTAATCCACCAATCTTCAACGGCGAACAGAAGCGTTACTTCAAAACCGTTTTCATCAAGATAATAAGTTCGCACACACCCCTCTTTGATAAAACCCTCGAACTGGCAAATTTCTCCTTCACGCAAAAGATGTGTTTTCTTTGGAAACTTCTGAAGTGTCAGCAAATCCTCATAAATTTTTTCCTCTCCAGGGGTTAAGCTCACGAACCGCGAAATGTTTTTAATGATATTTTGAAACATAAATTTATTTTACGGCTGCAAATTAGAGAAAAGTCTGTAAACATCGGCCTTCAGAGGTCCGTTTCTCCGACCGTAATTGTCATTTACTTTCGTATTTTTTTGGTTTACAAAACTTTATTTTCATTTTCAAGTTCTTTATCCAAATGATCATTGGAAGATTATTTATCCACCGGAGTAAAAGCATCCTGCTTACTGTTTCAGAATGTAATTTATCAGCAAATCAACAGCAACCGATATTCACCATCGTTTTCTATGGGAGCTCTATGAACACATGGCAACGCCTGCTGCTCCGGATGATCTACAGCAATTCTCCATAGATGGCCTACTCCTAGATTCACGGGTTCTGCATTGGGTTTAGGCTGATAGTGAAGATCAAAGAAATATTCTTTGAGGAAGTCTTCAAATTCTTCTTCCGGACCATCATGCAGTTTTTTGAGCTGTTCCCTGATCTCAGGAATCAAAATTTTCTGTTCCACCTGGTCATTGGGAATGATATCACTTGCAGTTCCATGATAGGTACATAAAAAAGTATCTGTTCCGATAGGTGAACGGTCTACATGATATGAATATACATCTGTTGAAATGAAATCAAATTCCTCATCCCTTTCATAACATTTAAGCAAATTAAGAACCGGAGATGCTCCAAAGTCAGTTAATAACTGTAAATCATTTAAGATTATTTTTCTTGCCTTATCTCCTTCTTCTGATAATTGCAATGCTAAAAGATCTTGAGCGGAAACTACAGTGATATCGTCTTTCAACTGAAGTTGAGAAATGATTTCTTTAAAATTCCCAGCTAAATTCCGATACCAGCAAATTGCATTCATCATTCCTTGAAAATTGGTATTGACAAGTTCTGAGAAAGAAGATACCAGACCTATTTGCTGATTGTCAGAAAATATATTGCTCATGTTTTACAATAAACAGTTTAATTGTCTGCAAAAATACGGAATAGGTTGCTCAAATTGTCATTACAAAAAAAATCAGATGTACTTTTAATATAAGCGTTTTTATTTGATACTCTTCTTTTCTCTTCATATGATATTTATTCCTAACTTCGAAGAAACTATCCCTCAACCAATTAACATCTCCAAAAGCTATGCAAATTTCACCTTCCGCCAGCTTAGCCCCTTACATAAAGAGTTATACCGTTGTGACCATTGACAATGATCTCAGGGATGAAGTGTTTTATCCCAGCGGATATGTAGATCTGATCATCAATATTTCCGGTGGTGCTGCAGCAACTATTATCAATGGAAAAAGAAAGGATACTCCGGATATAGAGCTTCTGGGGCACCTCACTCTTCCCACCCGGCTTACCGTTGCACAGGGAACTTCTGTATTGATAGCGCGGATCTATCCATATGCCGCTACTTTATTCTTTTCGGATCCTTTGTCAGAGTTCACGAACTATGCTACAGATATGTATGATGTGGCAAAAGGTGAAAACAGAGATTTGTATGACCGCATCATGCAGGCTGATAGTCTTCATGCAAAAATCAATGTTTTGGAAACATACTTTCTCCAACAGCTGAAAAAAAATGAAAACCGAATAAAGAAAGCCGCAATACTCCAGGAACTCAGCCAGCAGTTTTTGATGAATCATCACCCATTGGATCTTTCAGTTTTGGCTAAGGATTCAGGATTATCGGAAAGATATATTCAAAAGCTTTACCTGATGAATATGGGCATCAGTCCTTCTGCTTTTGCAGCTGTCATGAGATTTAACAAAAGTCTTCAAATGGTTCTCAACACTCCGGAATCACTTACAACTATAGCTTATGACTGCGGGTATTACGATCAGGCCCATTTTATCAAAGAGTTTAAAAAATTTACAGGCATTACCCCTTCTGCATCCAGGCATTCACTGATTAAAAATGATGTAGACCTTCAACAAGCCGTCAATATTGGTTTTTGATTCTATTTTGCAGGATGATTGCTGCTGAACATATCACGGTGCATCTTCCAGCCTTCTTTTGTATTTTTCCATATCACGATTACTTTTCCATCGTCCAGTTTTTTACCTTCTAAATCTTTCATTTCGTAATAACTTTCTTCAGTAACCGATGTTTTACCATCTCCGTACAGGTTTTGAATCGTAAATTTAACATGCACCTTAGGACCTCCCTTAAAGAAATTCAATATCTGCTCTCTTCCGCAAACCGGTGCCGCATTGGGAGGAAACAGACAGGCATCATCTGTATACCTTGTTAGAATCGATCCGTCATTTTTGTTCGCCAGATCAGCATAGATGGCGTTACTGGCTTCAATAGTTTTTCTTACTGTTTTCATAAGATCTTTAGTCTGGGCATTACACCATGAGGTAAGAAGTAATAGCACACTTAAAATAAGTAACTTTTTCATTTTAATTTTTTATACAAAGCAACTACTTCCTGCGGGCAAAAAATTGTAAAATAACGAACAAGTTTATTTTTTTAAATCAAAATCATCTATAAAAAAACAGCATCCTCTTTGGAGAACACTGTTTTATATATAAGGTTATTAATTTTCAGTTTTGTTTTTTACTTCTTCAATATCTTTTCTGTTACTGTAGAAGATTTTGTTTTAAGTTTAATGTAATACACTCCTGTCTGAAGAGAAGATAATACTATTTGCTCCTGCATCAAATTTAAAGTTCCCTGTTTTACCAGCTGTCCTGCAGCACCAAAGATTTCATAGGAAACCAAAGGTTCTTTGCTTCTGATTTTAAGTATATCCTGAACAGGATTCGGATATAGCTGTATTCCTGCCTGAACGGCTGTTTCTTCTACCGACATCTGACTGCATGCCGATTTAGCATATTTTGTAAAAAATGATTGTGATTTCCCTCCTGCTACATTGACAGCCATTGTATTGACATTATCATTAGAATCTGTAAATAATTGGTCATGGAAAAAACCTCCCACAATATAGTTGCCATCTTTATCTGCAGCAACTGCCGTAAATTCATCTATCACATTAAAATTACTGCGGATTTCTCCCGCTCCCAAAACAGCTCCTGTATCTTTGTTGAGCCTAACCAATAAAGGATCTGATCTATCTCCATCAGGTCGTGTCATGGTATAGCTGCCCCAGATATCAGACCAGCTTCCTTTGGCAAAAGCAACTTCGTTTCCATTGATGGCAAGGGTTCCCTTGGTAAAACGATATCCAAACTGAAGACCGGACATTCCCTCAGGAGTTCTTGCCCACTGTACCGAGCCAGCGGCGTTAAGCTTCATCACAAACGGAACGGCTTCAACATAGCTTCTTAAAGGAAAAGTATAACTTCCAAAAGTTGCCGGCACTGTTATCCCATTGAAATAACGCCCTGAAATGTAAATATCTGAAGTCGCCGGGTCTTTTATGATGGAATGAATTTCATCATCTGTACTTGTAGAACCATTATTAAGTTCTTTTCTCCATACCTCCGCTCCGGTAGTTCCGTCAAAAGCCAATAAATAAGCAGCTTTCGTAAAGGGTACATTATTATAGGAAAGATCAAGCAGCGTACTAAACCCTGCATCCATTCTTTTCCCCGCAAGATAATAACGGTTCAAACTTTCATCGTATACCAGGTTTACTTTCCCTTCTCTTCCTACTGCATATATTGCATCTCCTGTGATAGGAAGAAGTACAGGTGCTGCAGGTGTCATATTACCATTATCATAATTGAACTTAACCGCATAATACTGATAGGCTGAGGTAAATGTTGACGGTACTGTAATCAAACCATTCAGATGGGTTCCTGCCCGGAATCCCATAACAGCATGGATATTTTTGGAAGAATCCATATACATCATCTGGACGTCACACATACGGGAGGAGTAGTTAACATCTCCCTGCAAAGGCTTGCTCCATGCCAATGTGCCGTCTGAAGTATTATATTTCAACAGAAAGGCTGCTTTATGGGCAGGATCTATCGTTTGATCATAATGAGTATACAAAGGTAATGTATGGGTGTCATCAAAATGTACCGGAACGGCAGTAGGATCTCCTATATATGAATTATTATAAATGGTAGCCATTATATATAACCCTCCGTTATTATCTACTTTAATATGCCAGGCATTTTCTCCGTCTCCCGAACCTCCTATTGGTCTGGACCATCGTATATTCCCTTCACAATCGGCAGAAAAAAGAAAAAGGTCACTAAGCCCATAATTGTTTACAGAAATTCCATTCAGGTTTTGTCCCTGCTCACGCATCGTTGCAAGATAATAGGTATTGTTGTTGTTATCCACTACAATATCCCTTATGGATTCATCAAATACATAATGAAACCCGGGATCAGCCGAGCCTGTTATTCCTCCGGCCTGTTTTCCCCATTGCCACTGATAAGTCTGGCTAAAAGATAATGCCGGCAGTATCATAAGCAGTCCCCACAGTTTGTTTTTTAATTGTATCATAAAAATTCTTTTAGTTTTCACATACTATAAAAAAGCAGTGCTCTCCGAAGAGAACACTGTTTTATAAGCTACTAATTTTTAATTAGTTTTCCTTGTAATGAAGTGTCTCCCGTTTGTACAATGACAATGTAAACACCTTGCAGCCAGCTGTTAACTTCTACGTCTACCTCTCCGGAAGCCGCTTTCAGTTCTTTACGGAATTTGACATTGCCCATGGCATCAAAAACTGTAATCTGTTTTGCAAGTAATTTTTCACTGCCCATATTATACGAGATTTTCACTTTTTCCTTTGCAGGATTTGGTATCATTTTCAGAGAAGAAACTGAAGCTGCAATTACGCTTCTTCCTGCACTTCTCATACCCATCCAGTCCGGATCTGTTGCTTTGGTAGTAAACTTACATGTTTCATTTGAGAATAAGATCTCATCTGTACCCTGGAAGTTTGAGTTTGGATAGAATGCCAACGGATTAGCGTTCATATCATACACTCCTCCTGCCGGAATAGTGATGATAGACGGAATATAACTTCCATATCCATTAAGGCTCGAAACAGTAAGGCTTATCGGCTGGCTTCCCATATTCTGGATAATACCAGTCACTTGATAATGATCTCCAACCCACTTCATGGCTTTGATATTTGTCTCAAGCTTACAATCTGATTCAAATCCACATTCTTTACCCGGATAGTAATTCATCGTTCCGGAAGTAAATATACATCCTAACTGGGAGATCTGTAGCTGATAGGTTCCCGGAGCACCAATATACAACGGATTAATGAAAACATTGTTTCCGCTTTGAATACTGTTTCCGAACAGCTGCCACTCATGATGGTCAAAGATTCCTTTCGGTCCTAAAATATATTTGTCTCTAAGACATTCATCATAACATCCTGTAGGGAATACCCACATCAGACTCTCAATACTTAATGGAACTTCTGTGTAGTTACTTACTTTACATCCGCTTGGCGCAGTATAAATAACCTGATAAGCACCTCCTTCATTTACTGTAATAGACTGACCCGTCATTCCATTACTCCAGTTGTAATCTCCTGCAGATGGTCCTGATGCTGTTAACTTAATTTTATAAGGCTGACAGCTCACCAAACTATAGGTTACCGTAACCGGTGATGGTGGAGGACTTACCGTAACAGTAAAGTTTTTAGAACTTGTACATCCTGATGCACCCGGAGTTCTTACTTCCAGAGTATAAACATAGGTACCTGCAGGTAATGATCCTGTATCGAAAATAATCGGATATGGACCAGGACTCCATGGAGCTGATGCCAATCCTCCGTTTTTCTTCCATTGGTATTCCAATGTTGTATCCGTTACAAGACCGCTAAGCGTTGTAGAAGATCCTTCACAGATGTTAGCTTTTCCGGATATGTTAACATATGGAGGATTTTTAAGTGTCACAGGGATTGCTTTCGTACTCATGATACTTGTTCTACATCCATCTGAAGATACCAGCACCGGCCAGTAGCTTCCTGATTGAGTTGGAGTGAAAACCGGAGAATCTGGTGCTCCAGCCACAGGCTGAGAACCATTCATCCAGATGTAATGACTTGGAGATCCAAGAGTACTTGTAAATATGATATTAGGAGCACTTCCTATACAGGCAACAAGAGCCGGAGGCGCCATATTACCATCAAGAGTAGCTTCTTTCACACTAATATTAATGACAGCAGAAGTATATTCACATCCATTAGGAGTTTTAATTTTCAGCTGTATTGTTTTTGTTCCGGCCGTATTGTACGTTATGGTAGCATTCGGTCCTCCGGTTACATAAGATGTACCATCAAAGATCCAGGTATAAGTATTTCCGGGAACATATGATATAGGAGAGAATGTAATCGCCTCACGCACACATATCCATGCCGGAACCAGGAAGCTGGTGCTAGGAACCGGAGCCAATGTAATGGTCTGCGTGGTAGTACACGTTGGTTTTCCAGGTGCAGACATTGTCATTGTAAAGGTATAAGTACCTGGCGCCAGATTGTTATAAGTAGCCGTCTGTCCTGTTTGATTTGGCTGACCCGGGCTGGAGAATGTGTAAGTGATAGATGCCGGATTGATTTCAAATATAGTTGATGTATTGAAAAGAGTTACATTATAACCTCCTCCGTTACATACTGTACTTACATTGAATTTAGGTTCGTAGTTCTTTCTTACTTCTACTCCTTTGCTGTACCAGCACGCACCGTATCTTAAACGTACAAAAACAATATGCGCAGCAGGAAGATTCGTCTGATATACCGGTGTAGCTGTTCCCTGTCCTGAAGACAAAGTAAGTACACTATCTGATAGCCACTGAATCTCGTCAGGAGTTCCAATGTAAGATAAACCGGTAACAGAAATTGTATTACAACCTGACCATTGTGGAACAAAACTGATCTGAGGGTCTGTGGTACAACCTGCGCTGCTCGGACATAGCTGAGTGACATTAACATTCTGAGAAAAAACCACACAGTTATTAATATCTACCGCACGTACTTTATATGTTCCAAAAGCCCCTGCACCTGATATGGTATATGAGTTTGTATTAGCACCTGGTATAAGTGAATTATTTTTATACCATTGCCATGAACTAATATTCGTAAGCCCAGTAGAGCTGTTCGCCGTAAGCGTATACGGGGTCATTGTGGTAGGATCACATACTAGGATATTATATACCGGAGAAATGGTAATAATAGTCTCTGGATAAATAGTAAAGTTTGCACTTGCTGTTGGGTTATAACTACATCCGTTAGTCCCTGTATATGTTACAGTAACCACCTGAGAAATATTACCTCCTGTATTATTCGAGATATACCCATTATTTGGGAAGCTATAATTTCCTGACGGGTTGAAAGCTGTAGTATAAGTTGTTCCGTTAGCAAATGTGAAAGTAACATTTGTAGCCGTAGTAATTGTCCCCTGATTTACCGTGAAAGAAAGGTTTGAACCTAAACAAACCCCACCCACACTTGTAAAGTTTACTACCGGAAGCGGTATTAAAGATACCGGTATGCTGATAATTTTTGTTACCCCGCATTTTACAATTCTCAGATTCAGAGTTGTGCTGCTTGTAGAAGAGATCTCATTGAAGTTTACAGTAATATTAGCTGTACCCTGCCCTCCTATCACACTTCCGAAATTGGAACTTCCAAATGTCCATTCCATAAATTCAGGAACAATTCCGTTCAGATTAGCACTGAAAGTCTGAGTACTACTCGGACAGAAAGGTCCTGGATTAGGATTAATCGTAATAGAGTTAAGATCTAAAGGCGCTACATTGAACGTAGTTGGAGCCGAAAGACATCCTGCGCTGCTGATTGATTTATTCTGAGCAGACACCGTATATGATGAAGCTCCGGCGTTAAAGATCACCGTTACAGAAGAACCCGCATTACTTCCCTGAATTGTTCCGTTGGTAACACTCCAAACCGGAACCATTCCAGGATCAACAGGGCTGATCGTATATACATAAGGTCTTCCGGAACATACTCTTGTCTCTCCGGAAATAGTACCCGTAGGGGCCTGCGGAATTGGTAACACCTTAATGATTCTTGCATTACTTTCACACCCTCCACCTTGTTTAGTAGCAGTAATAGTATAAGTACCAGCTGCTGTAAAAGTGTAGCTAAATGGCCCTGTAGTTACTCCAGATACAAAAGAAGATCCGCCTGTGGTAACTTTCCAGGTAACAGGAACGTTAGGGTTAGTTGTAAACACCTGGCTTGTTCCTGCACAGATCTCATCCGTACCACCACTTACTTCTACCGGAGCTTCCACTACAATGTCAATAGAAGCCTGACCTTCACATGGTAATAAGGTATTGTGATAATTGGCTACAAGGTGATAAGTACCCGGCTGGGTAGCAGAGAAAATAGCTTCGTTTCTCTGTTGAGTATAATACAACTGTCCTCCTGCAGGCCCGCTTACGTTCCATTGAACGCTGGTTGTAGGCCATTGAGGAATTGAATACGTATATTGTTTACCTGCACATACTACCGCCTGTCCTTTTACTTTTGCATTCGCTAAAACTACAGGAATTTTGATAGTAGTCCACTCAGGACAAGCACATTCAGATAAGTACATTACATACCCGAAACCATCAAGCGGATCTACCTGATCCCACTTCACTTCGATTTCGCTTCCGTAATTATTTATAATAGATCCTCCAATGACTTTCCATTGTCCTTTATTACATCCGTCCTGTGCGCTGTATTTTTCAATACTGCCTTCACATACTACAGATGCACAGTTGATCTGTACAGGATCTGATTTCAATACCTTGATTTCCTTTTTATAGGTATTCTTACAGCCGCACTTATTCGTTACAGTCAGACGGACCGTAAAGGTACCAGGAGTAGTATACACATGAGAAGGTTCAAAAGCTGTGGAAGTAGAGGTTACTCCATCTCCAAACTCCCAGAAATAATTGATAATATCCGATCCTCCGTTTTGTTCGGAAAGGTTATCAAAATACACCGTCGTATTTTTACATACGGTATAATCCAGGTTTAACAATTCAAATTTAGCAATCGGTCTGTTGATTTTCTCAATACAGATCGTCTGGGTTTCAACAGTTCCGTCATTGTAGGTAATAACAGCCTGTAAAGAGCCATTGCCTGCAGCTCCCCAGGTCACATAAGCTGCCGTATTTCCTGGTCCTGAGGGCGTTAAAGTTCCTCCTGAAATAGTCCATTGTACATTAGAGACGTTCGCTCCCTGAACAAGATATTTGACAGGATCTATTGATTTCTCACATACACGTAGACATTGGGAAGAGTTGATGTAGGAAACAGCGACTCCGTTGTCAGGAATCTGGTCTTCTTTTTCGCCACGGAATTCCTGGCATCCAACCTGTTCAGTCCATGTAATTCGAGCTTGTGCTTGTAGTACCCACGGTACCAAAAGCCAACATAGTAGCAGCCATCTAAAGATGTGCTCCCTACCAAAATAGGTGTTGTTTTTCATAGTTATTAAAAAAAAGTTATTAATTTTTTGTCAAATTAATAAAAATAATAATACAAAAATCATTTAATAGTGAAAAAATAACATTATTTCACTATTGAACCCCAACCATATAGACAAATTCATGATTATATGTTATTTCACAGACATATTAGTTATATTAAAAAAAATACATCCTTTCTTATTATCTGAGGTTGCATAATACTTTTAACGAAAAAAAATACATAATTTCCAACATCTCAATAACCAAATCAATAACCAAAAACACAAATTGTTTATATTTTTCTAAATAAATCAATTTTACATTAATATTAATCATATTCAAAACCATTAAAAGAGAATCTGATTTTTAGATTAAATTCCTCATGGGTGGCACAAACATTACAGGGTATAATAAATGGGCATTGCTGACAAGATCAAAATACTTTATCTTTGTTTTTCAAGGCTTATCATAAACATTTTATTTGAAGACTTCTCTATGAAAAACAACAGCTTTTTATTTTCTGCAAAAGGAATTTGCACTGCAGCTTTTCTTTCCTTAAACACAATAATTTACGCTCAGAAAACTGCAGATATTTCAACAATTTCAGAAAAAACGCTCAATACCATTCTGGAAAAAAACAGGGCTTATTATACACAGGGCAAAGTGGCTGATTATATTCCCGAACTGGGAAAAATGGACGCTAAAGCAATTGCCTTTTCAGTAGTAGATAAAAACGGAAAAGTATTCAACACAGGTGATGTGAGCAAAAAATTTACAATGCAGAGTATTTCCAAGATCATATCATTAATGGTAGCCGTCAACGAAAAAGGTGAAGCCCATATTTTTGATAAGATGGGATATTTCGGTTCTGATAAACCTTTCAACCATTTTTCAAACCTTGAAACCACAGGCAAACCGCTCAATCCTATGATGAATGCAGGAGCCATCCTTACTACTTCGTTAATTTCAGGAGAAGGCGAGAAACCTTTCCTTAAAATTCTGGATATGGTAAGATATATTACCAAAAATCAAGCAATTGAGTATAACAAATCTGTTTACGAATCTGAAAAAGCAACAGGACACCGTAACCGGGGAATGTTTTACATCATGAAAAACAGCGGACTGATTTCCGGAAATGAAGACCAGCTGGATAATTATTTCAAACAATGTTCTATTGAGCTTACCGCTGAAGATCTTGCAAAAATCGGTTATTTCTTTGCTAACCAATGCGTAAGGTTTGACGGGAATGCTACTTACAAGAATGCAGATATGGCAAAACTGGTAGAATCACAAATGCTGACTGCCGGAATGTACGAATTCAGTGGTGAATACTCCAGAACTGTAGGTCTTCCAAGCAAATCCGGTGTAGGAGGCGGAATTACCGTAAGTGTTCCGGGAAAAATGGGAATTGGTGTATTTAGTCCATCATTGGATCAGCACGGCAATTCGCTGGCAGGATATCACATGATTTTAGACCTTGCAAAACAATACGGATTAAGTATATTTTAAATTGTAAAAGCCCGTTAATTTACAGATCGCTCACCGGATAATAAAAATTATATAGGCCGACATCCTTTAAGGGTCATATTTATCAGAAAACTTTAACGATCAACCTAATTAAAAAACAGTAAGTATATCAGATACTTACTGTTTTTTTATGAATTTCGGAAAGATATATTAATTATTCTTAAAATTATCTATCTCTTTATTTATCAAAAAGATAGGGAAAGTTCATAAATAATTCAAATTAAATCACAATATATTGATTAATTTTATTTAAATTCGCTTTGCCGTTTTATCAGATTGATAAAGGCAATTTTTACATTTCGGAACCTTATTCATTCTATATTATCTTTTTGTAATATATGCAAAAACAAATCTCTTGTTTTTGAAATATTTTATTTTTTATTCCTATATTTGCTTAACATTTCTTTAACTATAATTATTTATAATTAAAGTAGAGAAGATTGTACCGGCATGTTTCTAAGAATAAATAAACAATAAATATATTTTAATAACATATGAACAATTGATATTTATATATTAATAAATAATTATCAAATTGTCTTTATGATTAAAGAATATATACATTTTTATTATTTTTATTCACTCATAACAGAAAAACACCATCAATACTAATGGCATCCGTGTTCTGATATGAGATATCATTAACTATTCCTATACCGTAAATGCTATGAAAAACTTGACTAAAATCAGGCTAATGCCTTTTGAAAAACCGGACACCAACCTTACATCATGCAATCTATCAACAAACAATAGATTCTTGAATAATTACTATAAAAACACATCCATCATTAAAGATTTAACAAAAACCAATTTTATTATATCATAACAAAAAGCGATCGCCTTAATACCGAAAGGCCCCGCATTTTGTTATGAATCTCTTGCTATCATTCAATAATTATCACGCCATGAAAAACTTAACCATTATTGGACTGACGCCTTTTGAAAAACCAGACGTTAACCTTATCCCTAAACTACACCAGGCGGGTGCATTTCCCGTTTTAAGTTTAGGAAATGAAATAACGGCTGCACAGGAAGCGTTACATCAACTTGACAAGATAGACGTACCATCGTATGGTATTTATTTTTCTAATGACAATTTCACCACAATTCAGATTCCTGAAAAAGTAAGATTCGCTATCCTTCCGTTCGGAATGCCAAAGCCCTTCAATCTGCCTGCAGTTTATCAGGTAAGCAGTTTGGAAGAAGCCAGACAGGCTGAACAATCGGGAGCAGAAGGAATCATTATCAAAGGAAATGAAGCAGGTGGATGGGTAGGCTATGAATCCACGTTTGTATTATTTCAGCGTGTGATCAAAGAAATTCAGAGTATTCCGGTGTGGGTACAGGGAGGAATAGGTCTCCATACTGCAGCGGCATCAAAAGCATTGGGAGCAACAGGAGTTGTACTGGACAGCCAGCTGGCCCTGTTCCCTGAAAGTTCAGTTCCAAAAGATCTGAAAGAAGTATGCTCAAAACTGAATGGTACAGAAACTAAGGTGATTGCTAACCATCGTGTATTGGTAAGACCCAATTCACCGGTATTACCAGAAAACACAACTGCTGAAGATCTGAAACAGTACTTCAATGGTCTGAACCTCAGCACATGTTATATCCCTATGGGACAGGATATTTCGCTGGCAACAGACCTGTATGAAGATTTCAAAACCCTGAAAAAACTGGTTTTCGGATTCAAAGAGGCCATGTATGGGCACCTGAAACAGGCAAAAGCACTTAAAGTAATTGATAAAGACAACCCTTTAGCTCAGGAACTGGGTCTTCGTTACCCTATCGCTCAAGGTCCGATGACCCGTGTAAGCGATGTTCCGTTATTTGCAAATGCGGTAGCAGACGCCGGAGCTTTACCTTTTGTTGCCTTATCCTTATTGAAAGGAGAATCTGCAAAATCTCTGGTAATGGATACCAAAAAGCTGGCTGGTGAAAAAACATGGGGTGTAGGTATTCTTGGATTTGCTCCGCAGGAATTAAGAGAAGAACAGACCTCTTATATATTAGAAGCCAAACCTCCGGTAGTTTTGATTGCAGGTGGAAGACCAGCTCAGGCTAAAGTATTTGAAAAAGCCGGAATAAAATCATTCTTACATGTTCCTTCCCCTGCCCTTCTGGATATTTTCCTGAAAGAAGGTGCCAGAAACTTCATTTTTGAAGGACGTGAGTGCGGAGGCCACGTAGGTCCCCTTTCAAGTATGGTTCTTTGGGAAAAACAAATTGAACGTATCTTAAAAGAAGAAAACCCTGAAAACATCAGTGTCTTTTTTGCAGGAGGAATCCATAACGCATTTTCAACGGCGTTTGTATCCATCATGGCCGCTCCATTAGCTGCAAGAGGAGTAAAAATTGGGGTATTGATGGGAACCGCTTACCTTTATACTCATGAGGCAGTACAGACGGGAGCTATTCAGGAAGAATTCCAGTCGCAGGCTATGCAGGCAAAAGATACCGTCTTATTGGAAACAGCTCCGGGACATGAAACCCGTTGTCTCAATACAGCGTTTGCCCACCATTTCAATACAGAAAAAGCAAAGCTTCTTGCTGCAGGAATGGATAAAAAACAGGTGTGGGAACAGCTTGAAAAATTAAATGTAGGCCGTTTAAGAATTGCGGCTAAAGGCATAGAGCGTCAGGGTGATAAACTTGTCAGCATTCCTAAAGATGACCAACTAGACTTAGGAATGTATATGATAGGACAGGTAGCCACGATGCACAATCGTGTGATCTCATTAGCAACTCTGCATCAAAGTGTTGTAGACAACTACGGGCATATTCAGGATGCAGCGCTACCTGAAGAACCGGTTTCTACTGAAAAACCTCTGGACATCGCTATCGTAGGAATGGAATGTATTTTCCCGGGAGCTAAAAACCTGGATGAATACTGGAGAAATATCATTTTAGGAAAAGACAGCGTTACCGAAGTACCGGACGAAAGATGGAATAAAGACCTTTATTATAAACCAGATTCCAACGAATCGGATGTCTCACATTCCAAATGGGGAGGATTTATTCCTAAAATTGATTTCGATCCGCTGGCATTCGGAATTCCGCCACAATCTCTTGCAGCCATTGAACCTACACAGCTGTTAACTTTATTGGTTGCCAAGCGTGCAATGGAAGATGCAGGATATGGTGAAAAACATATCAACAGAGAAAACATTTCTGTCATTATAGGTGCTGAAGGAGGTAATGACCTTGCCAACAGCTATAGTTTCAGAGGATATTATAAGCAGGTTTTCGGAGAACTTCATGAAGAAGTAAAAGAAGCCTTCCCACATACTACAGAAGACTCATTCCCGGGTATTCTTGCCAATGTTATTGCAGGCAGGATTACAAACCGACTGGATCTTGGCGGCAGAAACTTTACCGTAGATGCAGCGTGCGCTTCTTCATTAGCTGCTATTGATCTGGCTTGCCAGGAACTTGTATTAGGAAAATCTGATATGGTTCTTGCAGGAGGAGCAGATTTACACAACGGAATCAATGATTACCTGATGTTCTCCAGTACTCACGCCCTTTCCAGAAAAGGAAGATGTGCTACTTTTGATGGTGAGGCAGACGGTATTGCTCTTGGAGAAGGTATTGCGATCCTTGTTTTAAAAAGATATGAGGACGCTGTACGTGATGGTGACCGTATTTATTCAGTAATCAAAGGCGTTGGCGGATCCAGTGACGGTAAAGCACTGGGATTAACTGCTCCAAGACAGATAGGTCAGGTAAGAGCATTAGAACGTGCTTATTCCCAGGCTGGCATCAGTGCTGCTTCTGTAGGTTTAGTGGAAGCTCACGGTACAGGAACGGTAGTAGGTGACAAAACCGAACTAAGTGCATTAACTAATTTATTCAGCCGTTCAGGGGCATTGCCCGGGCAGACTCATTTAGGTTCTGTGAAAACCCAGATCGGACATACAAAATGTGCGGCAGGATTAGCAGGATTAATTAAGGCTTCCCTTGCGGTTTATCATGGCGTAAAGCCACCTACCCTTCACCTTCAGCAGCCGAATGCTTATTATAATGCAGAAACCAGCCCATTTGCCTTTCATTCAGAAAGTGGATTATGGGCGGAGAAAAACCGTTATGCTGGGATCAGTGCTTTCGGATTTGGAGGAACAAACTTCCATACGGTAATTGCCAACCATCCTAAGGAAGATAACTCAATTGTAATGCAGTCATGGCCTTCAGAACTATTTGTTTTCCGTGGAGACACTTATGAAGAAGCAAAAGGACAATCAAGCCAGGTAAAAGCTTTATTAGAAATTAACGATGGGATTCCATTAAAAGATATCGCTTACAGTTTAAGTATCAGTTCAGAAAAGCCAATCCAGTACAGTATTGTTGCTGACACCGCTGAAGACCTGATGATGAAGCTTGAGCTGGTATTGCTGGGGATTGAGACAAAAGATACGTTTACCGTGAATAAAAAAGAAGGTAAAGTAGCCTTCACTTTCCCTGGACAAGGCAGTCAGAGAATCAATATGGCTCGTGACTTATTTGTAGTTTTCCCGGCTATGCGTAAGATTATTGATGAGTACCCTGAACTTGAAAAAGTAGTTTTCCCATCGAAGACTTTTAACGAAGCTGATTTAAAACAACAAAAAGAAACCATTAAAGATACCCGTTTAGCACAACCGCTTTTAGGGATTGTAGACCTTGCATTGGCTAAATTCTTAGAGTCATTAGGTATTATTCCTGATATGCTGGCAGGTCATAGCTACGGTGAAATTCCGGCATTATGTTTTGCAGGTGTATTTGGAGAAGATCAACTGGTAGACTTAAGTGTTCAGAGAGCGCAGTCTATCCTAGATTCTGTCGAAGGTGGAGATCCGGGTTCAATGCTCGCAGCAAGTGCTACTGCAGAACGTTTACAACCGATCATTGCTAAAGTAGAAGGATGCTATCCTGTGAACTTTAACGCTCCTACACAATGTGTCATTGCCGGAAGTACAGAAGCGATCAACAGATTGTTGGAAGTCCTTAAACAGGAAGGTATTTCTGCTAAAAAGCTTGAAGTTGCCTGTGCATTCCACAGTCCGTTATTAGCAAAATCCAGGGATTTATATGCTGAGGTATTGAAAAACGTTCCTTTCGGGGAAATGCAGATTCCTGTATGGTCCAATACCACAGCAGAAGTATATCCTGCGAATCCATCTGAAATAAAAGAAAGACTTACTGACCATCTGGTACAACCTGTAAGATTTGTAGAACAGCTTCAGGCAATGTATAATGACGGCGCAAGAATATTCATCGAAGTAGGACCAGGAAAAGTTCTTACCGGATTGACCAAATCCTGCCTTGAAAAAGATCAGCTGACCTTATATGTTGAAGACAACAGCCGTAATAAATTCAGCCACCTGCTTTGCATGCTGGCACAATATTTAGGAACTGGCCGAAGCTTCAGTATTGATAAGCTTTTCGATGGCCGCAGCGTTAAGGTTATTGACCTTAACCAACCTGAGCTTTACAAGAAAAGCCCTGCCATCTGGCGTGTTAACGGGCAGACTGCCCACCCAACTCATGGTAATCTTCCATCTAATGGTGCTTTACCACTCATAAACCCTATTCCCATGAACAATTTTACTCATCAACCACAGGCCCCTGCAACTGAAGCTCAGTCTACTGCTGAACGCATGCTGCAGGAATATTTAAACAGCATGAAATTAATGATACAGGCACAACGCGATGTGATGCTTTCCTTTATGGGACAGAATCCTCAGGCGTTCCCTGCTCCTGTATACAATTCACCAATACCAGCTCCGGCTCATCAGCCAATATCTACCATTCCCGTTCAGCCTGTTCAACAGGAAAGACCGGTAGCCGTTGCAGCTGTGAAACAAGCTCCTTCAAAAGATATCAAATCCTTATTACTGCAGGTGGTAAGTGACAAAACAGGATATCCTCAGGAAATGCTGGGTATGGAAATGGACCTGGAAGCTGATTTAAGTATTGATTCTATTAAAAGAGTTGAAATCATCGGAACACTTCGTAATGAACTGGGAACCTTAGGTAACGGAAACACCAGTGAAGATACTGTTATGGAGCAATTAGCAGGAATAAAAACCTTAAGCGGTCTTGTTTCATGGCTTACTGAATTCTCAGGAGCTGAAACAACTGCTGCTGAAAAAAACGGATCTGCAGCTGAATCAACAGCTTCAACACCACAAGTTCAACCGGCATTCTCTCTTGAAGATCTTCAAAATGCTATTTTGAATATCGTAAGTGAAAAAACAGGATATCCTAAAGAAATGCTAGGTCTTGACCTTGATCTGGAAGCAGATTTGAGTATTGACTCCATCAAACGCATGGAAATCATTGGTGATCTTAAAACTAAGATCGGTTTTGGTCAAAACCTTGAACAGGCAGATGATGTTATGGAGAAACTGGCTGCCATTAAAACGCTTCGTGGTCTGGCAAGCTGGATCAGCGAAATGAATGGTGAAGCGAACGAAACCAGCAGTGAAACCAAAGAAACAAACAAGGTAGAGCCAACTCAGAATGTACTTTCACGTCTTCGTTTTGATATCACACCTACTGACGCTTCTTTAGTACAAAATACAGAAGTATTGCAGGGGAAATGTTTTGCCATTACACAAGATGACAGCAAACAGACCTCTGCGATCAAAGAAGCTCTGGAAAAACATGGTGCCATTGTAGAAATCGTAGATACAGAAAAAGATCTTTCAGACATTGACGGATTAATTATGCTGGATCTATTCTCAGCAACCGATAAACCAAGTATTATCGATCACGTAGATCTGATTAAAAAACTGGATTTTGATAAAGCAAAATGGGTATACCTGATCTCAGATATTCCGGCACATATTCAGGAAATTACTGACGTAAGCGTATTGCGTCATCACCAGGGATATCCGGGACTTTTCAAGAGTTTAGCAAGAGAATTTGACAATACAGCTTGCAGACTGATCAGCCTGAGTACTCCTCAGGAAGTAGATCAGATTGCTGAAATTACCTTAAAGGAAATCCTGACGAATGATAAACCTGCTGAGATCATTTACAAAAATGACCAACGACACAGAGTAGACATCATCCCTTCCCCATTGTCAACAAGCTTACAGGAAGCTCATATTCAATTAGATCAAAAATCTGTGGTATTGGTATTGGGAGGTGCACAGGGAATCACTGCCGAGTTGGGAAAACACATGTCTCAGGCCTATCCTTGTACCTATATTCTGGTAGGAAGATCCGCAGACCCAAGAAATGAAGTTTCTGCAAAAGACTTCCAAGGCATGAAAACAAAAGAAGAAATCAGAGGGTTCCTGATCAGATCCGGACAATTCACTTCTCCTGCAGAAATAGAAAAAGAAACGACGAAGATCTTCAAAAACAATCAGATTCTTCGTACCATCCGTGATATGGAAGCGCTTGGAAATACCATCGTTTATCAATCCTTGGATCTTTGTGACGAGGAAGGTTTAAGTAACCTGATCAGCGATATCTATGAAAAATATAACCGTCTTGATGGAGTGATCCACGGGGCAGGTCTTTTAGAAGATAAATTATTCAAGCAAAAGACGACAAGCTCTTTCGGGCGCGTATTTGACACCAAAGTGAAACCACTTCGTGTATTAGCGGAGCAGCTTCGTACAGACTGCCAGTTCGTTGTACTATTCTCAAGTATTGCTTCCGTATACGGTAACAAAGGCCAGACAGATTATGCTGCTGCCAACAGTGTGCTGGATGATTACGCGAATGCTTTAAATAAAAGATTAAAAGGAAAAGTAATCTCGATCAACTGGGGCCCATGGAAGGGAGCCGGAATGGTTTCTTCCACTCTGGAATCAGAATATGAACGCAGAGGAATTTCCATGATTCCTTTGGATGAAGGGAAAGAAATATTCCTTAATGAGATCAAATACGGAACTGAAAGCCAGGTGCTGATCATGTCAGGAAATAATTGGTAAAACGCTGCAGAAACTCAATATGAAAAAAACAGATGTTGCTGTAATTGGCCTATCCTGTGTCTTTCCCGGGGCACAGGATGCCAACACTTTTTGGCAGAACATTGTCAATAAAGTCGATTCTACCGAGCTGGCTCCGGCTGATCGGATAGATCCGGTTCATTTCAGTGATGCCACAAGCCCCGTTGACCGTTTCTACTGTCAGCGTGGAGGGTTTATCCCTGATTATACATTCGATCCTACAGCATTCGGTATTCTGCCACTGGCTGTTGAAGGAACGGAACCTGACCACTTGCTTACCCTTGATCTGGTACAGAAAGCACTGGAAGACGCAGGAATATTTCAAAAGAATATTTCTCTTGAAAAAACGGGAATCATCATCGGTAAAGGAAACTATACCGGTCCGGGAGCTACCCGTGCTATCGAAATTGTAAGAACCGGAGAACAGATTTCCTCGTTACTGCAGGAGCTGCTGCCTCACGTTTCTTCCTCCGATATTGAAAAAGTAAAACATGCTTTTCAGGAACGTAAAGGGCGTTTTGCGGCAGATACGGCGATGGGATTAATTCCCAATCTTGTTGCTTCTCTTGTTGCCAACCGATTCAATCTGGGAGGTGCTGCATTTACAGTGGATGCTGCTTGTGCATCCGCTTTAATCGCAGTAGACCATGCTGTACAGGAACTTCAGAGAGGTCGTTCTGATATCATGATTGCAGGAGGAGTACACACAGGGCAGAATGCTGCTTTCTGGAGTATTTTTGCCCAGCTGGGAGCCATGTCACGCCAGCAGCAGATCAAACCCTTCAGTATGGATGCTGACGGATTGCTGATTGGTGAAGGTTGTGGTTTCGTTGTTTTAAAACGATTAGAAGATGCCGTTCGTGATCAGGATAAAATCTATGCGGTGATCAAAGGTGTTGGAGTAAGCAGCGATGGAACCGGAACCAGTGTGATGAGTCCATCCGTAAAAGGTCAGCTGAAAGCGTTGGAACAAGCCTGGATCAACGCTGATTTAGATAAAAATAAAGTTGGGTATCTTGAAGCTCACGGCACAGGAACACCGCTTGGAGATAAAACAGAACTTCAGACCTTAGCGCAGTTCTTCGGTAAAGAAGAAGCTGCCCCGGTAGCTGGAATCGGATCTGTGAAATCCAATATCGGACATGCTATGCCGGCAGCGGGAATCGCAGGACTGATTAAAACCTGTCTGGCATTACACCACGATACTTTACCACCAACATTATATTGTGAGAATCCAACTGCAGAGATGCAGAACACAAGGTTTGAACCTGTACAGGAAGCCAAAAACTGGTCAAAAACAGGACTGCCAAAAGTAGCCGCTGTAAATGCCTTCGGATTTGGAGGAATCAATGCACACGTTGTTCTGGAAGGCTATGACATGCCGAAAAAAGATCAGGTGCTGATATTGGCCAGACCAACGCATGAAGAACTGCTTTCAGCATTACAAAATAATGAAACAGCCATTGGTGAAGGAGATTTCAGAGTAGCGATCTTCGATCCAACGCCTGCAAGAATAGAAAAAGCGATTAAAATTGTTTCCAAAAACATCATCTGGAAAAACAAACAGGATATCTGGTACACCTCTACTCCATTATTAAAGGATGGAGGGAAGGTAGCCTTTGTATTTCCGGGCTTAGACGGTCTGGCAAAAGGTGAAGTGGATACCGTTAGCCGTTATTTTGGATTAACAGCCCCTATTGAAACAGAAGGTGAAGGTCTTTTAACCGATGCTTTAAACATCTTCAACAACTGCAGTATCCTTGATAATTCACTGAAAAAACTGGGAATTATTCCGGATATGAATGCCGGACACAGTTTAGGAGAATGGCTGGCAGGATATTCGTCCGAATTAGCCGAAGCCAATTCTGTAAAAGCCTTAATCGATGTGCTGAATCCTGAAACTTTTGAATTAAAAGATTCCAAATTCATTGCTATAGGAGCTGGTATCGATGCTATAAAACCATTTATTGATGAAATTTCAAACCTGTATGTATCCAATGACAACTGCCCTAATCAGGTGATTCTTTGCGGAAGCAATGCTGCCTTGGACGAGTTGGTTCCTTTGTTAAAAGCAAAACAGATTTTTCATCAGGTACTGCCGTTCCAGTCAGGATTCCACTCTCCTTTTATCGCCGATAAGCTGGATGTGATCCTTGCAGGAATGGAAAAAGCACAGTTTCAGCAGACAAAAATTCCATTATGGTCTGCCACCACATTAAAACCTTATCCTTCAGATCAGGCAGCGATCAGAAAACTGAGTGCCGAGCATTTGGTACAGCCTGTCCGTTTCCGTGAACTGACCGATACATTATACGAAGAAGGGGCAAGAGTATTCATCCAGGTAGGTACCGGAGGACTGATCGGATTTATAGATGATACCTTAAAGGGAAAAGCATTCAGCACGATTGCTTCCAGCGTTCCTACCCGTTCTGCATTGGCACAGTTACAACGTGTAGTGGCTTCATTGTTTGTAGAAGGTAAAACAATTGCCCTTGATTTTTTAGAGATTCAGAATCATTCAAAAAGAGTATCAGGAAAAGGCATTAAGCTGGAATTAGGTTCGCCTATTATCCGTAATTTTAAAGAAGTAAAAGCGTTGGCTCAATCATTTGAGGCACCAAAACAATATACAGCAACTGCTTCAGCTATTGCTACAAAAAGCGGCCACCCGCTGGTACAGGCATTCCAGGATAACGTTGCAGATATGATCCGTATGCAGGAAGAAGTATTGACTTTATTCCAGAACCGTCCGGAAATCACAATTCCACGTCCTGCTCAGGTTAATTCTGTAGTACAACAGGCTGCTCCAAAAGCACCGAGAAGTACAACCTTCTCAAAAGACTTGTATGTAACCCTGGAAAGTCATCCTTACCTGATCGACCACAGCTTATTGAGACAGCCAAAAGGTTGGGCTCATGTAGCGGATATGGAACCGGTAATCCCGATGACGATGATTTTTGAGCAGCTGGCAGAAATTGCAGAAGCGGAAATTCCGGGAACACAGGTTCATAAAATTATGAATGTAAGCGTATTCCAATGGATGAACGTGGCCAAACCTTTTGAGAAAACCGTAAAAGGAGAATGGCGCGGAGCCAACCATGCTTATCTCGATATTGAAAACTTTGCCAACGCAGAAGTCGTTTTAAAATCGGGTCCTGTTCCTACACCTGCATTCAATCTTTCCATCGGTAATCTTTTACCCATCGAAAGAACCCCTGAAGAAATCTATGACATGCACATGTTCCATGGAGAAAAATACCAGGGAATTACTGAAATTTCAGCTGTTGGAGACAAAGGAATCGTAGGAAAAATCAAAGGAAACGGCGGTAAGGGATCATTACTGGACAATGCAGGACAACTATTCGGGCTTTGGCTGCAGCTTACTTTGGTGAAAGACCGCATTGCATTCCCTGTAAAAATCAGAGATATTGAATTCTTCGGAAATATGCATGATCAGGAAGGTATTTTTGAATGCACCTGTATGCTGACCGAACTGAATGATGAATTTGCCATCGCAGATATCATCCTGAAAAGAGACGGAAAAGTATGGTGTGCGATTACGGGCTGGCAGAACAGAAGACTGGAAATTGATGCCGCTCTATGGAATGTTTCCATGTCACCGCTGCACAACAGACTTTCGGAAGAGATTGCTCCTGAAGTATTCTTCTTCCACCAGGCGTATACCAGAGTCGCTTCATGGGATTTTATCCTGAAAAGATACTTCAACCAGACGGAAAAACAGCATCACCAGCAGTTATTACCCAACAAGAAGAAAAACTGGATGGTAAGCCGTGTGGCCGTGAAAGATGCCGTGAGAAATCTTCTCCGTCAGGAAAAAAATCTTGCCTGCTTCCCGATTACGTTTGAAATCCGTTCCGATGAAGTGGGAAAACCTTACCTCATCAGTGATTTTACAGAAGATATTCATATTTCATTGGCTCATAAAGGCAAAGAAGCCGTGGGAATCGCGAGATATGGAAAATCTGTAGGAATCGACATGGAACTGATGGAAGAACGCAGCGCCGGATTCTACGACATGGTATTTACCGACAACGAATTAGCCTTATTAAAAGACAGAGATCAGGCAGAATGGACCACCCGTTTCTGGGTCGCCAAGGAAGCTTATGGAAAGTTCCTGGGAACAGGACTCAAAGGAAATCCTAAAGCCTTCGAAGTCAAAGAAATAAAAGACGATCATCTGTGGATCAACAACATTGAAATCAAAACTATTAAACATAAAAATTATATTATCGGATGGACACTGTAAACGCAACATTAAAAATGAACCACGAAGAACTTTTTACTTTATTAAAAGGTTTTATTACTGAAGTGATAGGTGCTGAATTTGTAGAAGAGATGGACATTACTCCTGAAAGTTCATTCACCAAAGATCTTGAAATGGACAGTATTGAGATTGTTTCTTTCTCTGAAAAAATCAAAGCGCATTTTGGCGATCAGATCGACTTTACAGGTTGGTTATCTTCTATGGATCTTGACCAGCTTATTAATCTTGACCTTAGTATGATCATCAATTATATCTACGAATGCCAATAATCACTGTCAATAACAGACAAGTTCATATACAGGAACTCAACAAAGGAGCCGAACAAACCGTGGTACTCATCCACGGTATGTTCAGTAACCTGTCCATTTATTATTTTAATATTGCCCCGGTGCTGGCAAAACATTTCCATGTGGTAATGTACGATCTGAAAAGCCACGGTATGAGTGAACGCTTTCCGGATGGGTACGATCTTGACAACATGTCATCCGATTTAATAGGTTTAATAGATCACCTTCAACTGGAAAAAGTACACCTTGTCGGCTACAGCTTCGGAGGTCTTATTGCCTTAAAAACAGCTTTAGAATACCCGGACCGCGTGAATCAGCTCGTGGTGATGGAAGCTCCGGATCCTCAGGACGAAAAAGCCCGTAACATCATTGATGAATACAGCAAAGAATTTCTTGAGCATTATGTCGCCAATTTTACAGATACCACCAAAGTACAGATGGGGAAAAGACAGATGGAAAAGAACCACCGTATGTATGAATTTCTGTTTAATCAAACCACCATTAAAGCAGATATGATCAGGGAAAAACATTTCCTTGGTGAAGCCCGTTTCAATGAACTGACAGCTCCCACTCTATTGCTTTATGGCGCTGATTCCAATTGCAGACCAACGGGTGAATGGCTTCAGTCTCAAATCAACGGATCTGAACTTGAATTAATCCCGGGCGATCACAATATTCCTATCCAGGAACCGAATCTGATTGCAGAAACAATCGCTCAATTTTTATCTAAAATTTTAACACAAAACCATGGCTAAATTTGCATTTATAGTTCCACCATTGACAGGACATGTCAACCCTACCCTAAGCATCGGTGCTACTCTGCTGGAAAGAGGACATGAAGTAGCCTGGATCAGCCTTGACCCTACTTTAGAGGCTAAACTTCCCGAGGGAGGAAAATTATTACTGATCCAATATGATCAGACCGACGAAGAAAAGAAAGAAAGTGAACAATATCTCGATATTATTTCAAAAAAAGTAGTGTACGGTATAGACAGCGTGAAGTTCCTCTACGAAGAAGTGCTTATCCCGCTGAACAGACATTGCTATAACGGAGTTATTGCTTTACTGAAAACATATCAGCCTGATTTGGTTATTGGAGACCATCAGTTATTTGCTGCCCCTGTTGCTGCGAAAACGCTGGGAATTCCTTATGCCACTTCCGTTACCGCTCCGGCTGCCATCAAAATCATGAATGAGCTGCCTAAAGTACACGAATGGGAAGTGAATCAGATCGTATCACTACAGAAAGAACTTGGTTTCCAGGAAGAACGTTCTCTGGCAACTTCAGATCTTTTGACCCTTGTTTTAACCTCGAATTATTTCTTTGGTGACATGGAAGATCTGGCACCTCAATATAAATTCACAGGCCCAGTTCTTACAGAGCGTCGTATCTCTTGTGAGTTCGATTGGGACAGATTGAAAAATGCTACCAACAAAAAGATCCTGGTAAGCATTGGGACTACCTTCGATCATGATCATAAAAAAGCATTCTTCCAGAAGGTCATTGATGCCTTTAAAGACGAAGATTTAACCGTTGTAGTGGTTTCTGATCCACAGCTATTCGAGCATTGGCCGGATAACTTCATGGTCTATCAACAAGTTCCTCAGCTGGATCTGTTACCTCATCTTGACGGTGTAGTATGCCATGGCGGTCACAATACCGTATCCGAAACCTTATCCAACGGAATTCCTTTGGTTGTGATCCCGATTGCCTATGATCAGTCGCATGTTGCAGGACGTGTGGTGCGTACAGAAGCGGGTGAGCGTCTTAATTTTAACCGGTTTAAAGCCAATCACCTGAGAGAAGCTGTACACCAGATTTTAAATAATCCAGGCTATCGTGAAGCGGCTCAAAAGGTAGGACAATCTTTTGTGGAAGCCGGAGGTGCACCTACAGCAGCCAGCCTATTGGAACAAGCCATATCAAAGGCTTCAAAACCTGAAAAACCGTCTAAGTTTTTATTCGTAGTTCCCCCGTTTTTCGGACATGTGAGCCCTACTTTAAGTGTAGGAGCGAGTTTAATTGCCCGCGGACATGAAGTAAAATGGTTCGGGATTACCCCTTTAGACAGCAAACATATTCCCGAAGGAGGCTCTTATTTCTATCCTGAAGAAGATCTTGTTCCCTATCAGGATGAAATTGCCCGCATTTTAAAAAGACAGGATGACGGCCCGGCCTGTTCCGGACCTGAAGTGATGAAACTGGCACTGGAAGAAACCTATGTTCCTTTCGCTAAAATGATGATGCCGGGATTAACCAGACTGACAGAAAGCTGGATGCCGGATGTGATTGTCAACGACTGTATCACTTTCGGAGGAGCTCTTTTCGCTCACAAACACAATATTCCTTGCGTAACGACAACTCCGGTTCCACCGGATGTGATGGGAGACACGGAAAAAAGTGCTCCAAAAATCTGGGAATGGCAGCAAAACCTGATCAAAGACCTGCAAAAAGAAGTAGGAATTCATGAGGAAGGAATTTACATCCATTCTCACAAGCTGAACATGGTGTTTACCTCACAGGCTTTCGCTGGTTTTGAAACCGTTCCTTCTCATATGAAATTTGTAGGCCCGGTGAAAGGCCGTCCTAACGATGCTCCATTTGATTGGGATAAATTAAACGCTTCTACCACTCCAAAGATTTTCGTATCATTGGGAACGCTGCTCGTAGATATCAGAAAAGCTTTCTTTGAAAAGATCATTGCTGCATTCAAAGACCAGCCGGTTACCGTGATTGCCGCTACTCCACCGGAAATCTTTGAAGAATGGCCGGATAATTTTATTGTGAACAGCTTTGTTCCTCAATCTGCAGTAATGCAGCAAATGGACATGGTGATCTGCCACGGTGGCTTCAATACGGTAAACGATACTTTCCGTAACGGATTACCGATGCTGATCACGCCTATTGCTTACGATCATTTCCATATTGCAAAACTGATTGAGCAGGCAGGCTGCGGAATCAGCATCCGGTACAAGAGACTGCGTGTAGATGCCCTTCGTGAAACCGTTTTTGAATTGTTGGAAAATCCAAAATACAGAACCGCTGCTCAGGAAGTCAGAAATACATTTACCCTTGCCGGCGGTAATGATAAAGCAGTAGAATTATTAGAAAATTTTGTACAGGAACATTCAACATTAGCTTCCGTATAATGATGAAATCACAATGATTTATAAACACAAAGGCAGATGAAAACACAGGGATTCATAAGGCCTTACAAAAGACAGATATCAGCATATGAAAAGAAGATTGCTATTTGGTGAGCGCATGTTACTGGGAGACGGAACAGAACCTTTTAACGCGGTCATTCCGTTCAGACTGAGAGGGACTTTTACCTTAAAAGAGATCCAGCAGGCTTTAGCCAAAATTCAAAATAAACACCCCTGGCTGAGAGCATTGATCAGCCATGATGAAAAAAATATTCCGTGGTTCAATGTTCCGGAGCAACCCGTTTCCATTCCTGTAAGAATCGTCACCAGACAAAGTGAAGATCAGTGGCAGGAAGAATCCAGGAAAGAATGGAACACCACTTTTAATTACGAAAAATTACCCCTGATCCGGTTTATCTGGATCAAAGGAGAAGATGTTTCTGATATGTTGTTTGCGTTTCACCATTGTTTATGCGATGGCGGTTCTGCAATGGCCTTTTTAAAAGAGTTCCTGGTAGCACTGGACAATCCGGCTGTCGATATCGGGACAGAAAACCCGATCTTAGGAATCGAAGATGTGGTTCCGGCCCATATTCTGAACAGCAGAAGACAGAAACTGAAAGCTAAATTTATCGGAAGGCTGGCCGCTACTGCCATCAAATGGATTCCGGTAGGCAAAAAAGCCGTAGAAAGACAGAATGACTACCTGATCAACTGGAAACTGGATGAAACGGTAAGCAATGAACTTATCGCTTATTGCAAATCTCAGGGGGTAACAGTGAATACCTTTTTAAGCGCGGCCGTATTGCAGGCATTTAAAAAAGTAAGAGCTGAAAAATCTTTCAATAAGGTTTCCTGCCCGGTAGACATCAGGCGTTTTGCCCAACAGATCAAAGAAGATCATATCTTTGCTTTCGGGCTGATGATTGTGGTGTCTGCTGATGAAAAGCTAAGCTTTACAGACAATCTCCGTGTGATGCAGAAATCTGTGGAACAGAAGACCTCAAAACTGAACCCTTACATTACGATGATGGTCATGGAATCCGGGCATGATGCGCTTAAGAATTTTACAAAGCTTTTAAAGAACGGAAAATCATCCAACGATTGTATGTTTTCCAATCTGGGACGTATTCAGATTCCTCATGAGTATAAAGAATTTACGGTTGAGACGATCTTCAGCCCATCAGTGATTGGTCCTTTAGGAAATACCACTACCCTGGTGGTTTCTACGTACCGTGGCAAAATGGATTTTTCATTCATGGGAAGCGAAGGCTATTTACCATATACCGATGCCATGGCAGTACGTGACGAAGTTATGCAGACCATTCATTCACAACTAAAGCAAATGGCAGTATCATGATCAAAAGACCTTTAATGATGGTGGAAAGGATTATGTATGTAGATCCTGAAACGCCTTTAAACTGTATTTATACCGCAAAGATCAAAGGGCAGGTTTCTGAGGAAACTTTTAAAACAGCTCTGATCAAAATCCAGCAGAAACATCCCATGCTGAGGGCTATCGTTGATCATAAGATCGGGCGGTATCCTTATTTTATGGGACAGAAAGATATTGAACCTATTCCACTCCGTATTGTAGAACGAAAAACGGACGATGACTGGTTTAAAGAATCCGAAAAAGGATGGTTCCAGCTCTTTGACCAACCCAAAAAGCCTCTGGCCGAAGTAGTATGGGTAAAAGGACAGGATACTTCCGAAATCCTCTGGATCATGCCTCACTGCATTTCAGACGGAACCACCGGAGTAACCTTGATGCGTGAACTTCTGAGTTTGCTGGACAATCCTTATTCGCCGTTAATTCCTTATGTTGCTTTTGAATCGGTAGATGATTTTCTACCTTCAGATTTTAATACAGGAATTAAAAAATACAAGGCCGGTCTTTATCTGCTGTTTGCCAGAATATTCTTTTCTATCCAGCGAAAAAGTAAAAAGAGAAACCTTGGAAAAAGCTACGCCATCCACTGGAAAATGACCTTAGAGGATACTAAACTGATCACTGAAAAATGTAAGGCCAACGGAATCTCCGTCCACGCTTTGCTATGTTCTTCTGTGATGCAGGCCTTCCGTGATATTCAGGGAGACCGTGCGAAAGGTAAGGTGATCAGTCCGGTAGATGTACGCCATTTTATTCCGGAAATCAAGGAAGATCATTTGTTTGCTTTCGCCCCAACGGTAGAGCTTTCCATCAGGAAAGACAGCAAGGATGTGATGGGCAATGCCAAACAGATCAAAAAAGACCTTATTGAGAAAATCAGTAAGCTCGAAGCCCGTGAACTTCTTTGGATGGGAGAACGTATGCACCCTGTTGTAAGCCGTATGATCAGGATGCTGAAATCCAGCGAAGGGGGACATGATGTGACCTTATCCAATATGGGAAAGGTGAATATCCCGAATGATTACACCAATTTCAACCTGGAAACCGTGTTCAGTCCTACCGTGGCTTTCCCATGGCTGAACTCAAATACTTTAGTTGCCAGTACGTACAACCAGCAGATGGATTTCACCTTCATGTCCAATGAAAATTTTCTTCCTAAAGAAGAAGCCCATCTGATAAAAGATAAAGCCATTGAGCTATTGACCGCCTCCCTATGAAATTTAAAATAAAGCCTCCGAAGCCAAAACCCATCAAGAAAACCACCCTGAAACGCTTTCTCATCAAGCGTACGATTTACTATGTCCTCCCGAATGTATTTTTTAATTTCATCATCGCCTATGCCAGCTTCAAAGAGTTAGGTTACACCCATTTTTTCTCAGGAACCCAAAACCTGGCCCGCCTTACCCTACCCATGGCCATCTTCCTTCCGGTAGTCCTTACCATTGATATCATCAAAAGAGTAACCGATGCCGCCAGTCAGGAAGCCATAGAGTTTACCGTAGACGAACAGTTGAATATTAAAAAGTTAATGACCAAACTAAGCATCCTACATGGTTTGATTACAGGTTCATTGGTACTCTCCCTACTCTTTATAGGACAATATAATTTCTCAAAGGATTATAAGCTGGATGCTACGGCGATGGCTGTAGTGGTTGGGATACTGGCAGGGATTTTGTCTGTGGTGTTTGTGTATTTGCCGGTGTGGAGATTGAGGAGGTGGATGTGTAAGAAGAAAGAAATTTCACCTGTCAATAGTTTTTAAAAAATATAACTTTCCAAATAGAAAATAACAAAAAAGGTCCTATTCGGACCTTTTTTGTTATTCAGTAATTAATTCTTAATAATCGTTTTAGAAAGAGTTTTTTTATTTTTATCAGAAGCTTTCATTAAATATTCTCCTTCTGGCAAATGTGAAAGATCAATGTCTTGTCCTGAAATGATTTCTTTTACTTTTCTTCCATCTATAGTAAAGATATTTATATTATGAAGTTCTTCTGAAAAATAGAGCTTGTCCTTTACCGGATTAGGATATATATTTATTAATTTATCTTTCTTTGGATCTTTGACACTAAGAGTATTTACAGGACCCAGTTTATATATTAAGGCATCATTTACACTAAAACTGTTTGATGTAGAATATCCCGCTACCAGAAAATTATTATTATTAAATACCAAGATATCACCGGCACTCTCCTGACGTACTCCTCCTAAGCTTTTTTGCCATTGTATATCGCCGGCGCTATCGAGTTTTACAAGCCAATAATCATAGAAGTCCGTACCTCCAAAATGTTCCGTGATTTGCCCATCCAAAGAAGCTGTTTCTCCAAAAACAATATAACCACCATCAGGTGTTATTTTTATCTTCTTTGCGATGTCAAAATTATTTCCGCCTAAGCTCTTTTCCCACTCTATATTTCCAAAACTATTTAATTTCACAACCCAAAAGTCCGAATATGGGTACAAGGATGCAGGATCTCCAAAATGCGCGCTTACATCACCATCACTGGACATTGACTCTCCTGCAATAATGTAACCACCATCAGAGGTTAATTGAATAGAATTTCCAAGGTCATTAAAACTTCCTCCTATACTTTTTTGCCATTGTAAATTTCCATTGGCATCTACTTTTACTACCCATACATCATCATAAGGATATGGATATGGGCCATGGTTGCCTGTGACATCTCCATCGTTAGACCTTGAATGTCCTACTAGTATATATCCTCCATCAGGAGTTTGTTTTACATCATTAAAAACATCGTGATTAGTACCTCCCAGGGATTTACTCCACATAAGATTACCATTAGGGTCTATTTTAATAATCCAGCCATCCGATGTAGATGGAGGTCCGTGATGATCATTAAGATAACTATCCATAGAGTATGAACTTCCCGCAATAAGGTAATTCCCATCATTGGTGATAATAATTGCCCTGCTCTCATCATGACCAACCCCACCAAAACTTTTTTTCCATTGAAGATTACCAGCTGCATCAAGCTTAGTCACCCAACAGTCGCCAGAACCTTCATAACCATGATGATCCGTAACGTCTCCGTTATTAGAACCCGATGTTCCCGTCATGATATAGCCTCCATCCTGTGTTTGTTGAATATCATAAGCAATATCCTCTTCATTTCCACCAAAAGACTTTGTCCATTGTAGGCTTCCACTGCTATCCGTTTTCAGTATCCAATAATCTGCTCGTGTTGTACTTCCATGATGCCCCATAAAAATATCATCAATGAAGACTGAATGGGTAGAACCAGCAAACACATAGCCCCCATCAGAAGTCTGCCTGGTAGCAAATACTTTTTCATGTTGCGATCCTCCAATATATTTTTCCCATTCAATTACCGGTACCTGACTGTTATACAAGGAAAAAAATAGTAGAAATAAAAAAATAAAATTCTTTCTCATGGTTAAGTTTTGTTAAAGAGGTGCAAAGGTAATGAAAATAGCTTATTTCAAAAGATCATAAATTGGGTGGTTTGAACTTCTCATTATAACTTTCTAACTTTGATAATATCATATTCTATTATCAATTTCCTCATAACTTCTAATAGCAATTACCTATAATTTATTACATTTACAATACATTCTTATTCAAAATTTCCAGAATAAATTAATACTTTAAGGATAATTATACTTAAGTTTTTATTATTTTTAAAGTTGAATTAATTTCATTCTATTAATTAATGCCATGGTGGATAAAAGTACAATAGAAAAACTTCTTAAATTCCGGGATGAACGGGATTGGGAGCAGTTTCATAATTCAAAAGATCTGGCACTTGCTTTATCAATTGAAGCATCAGAACTGTTGGAAGTCTTTTTATGGAAAAAAAACGAAGATTTTGATAAAGATAAGCTTGAAGAAGAATTGGCCGATGTATTTATGTATGGGATTCTCCTTGCAAATAAAAATAATATAGATATCAATAATATTATTCTAAAAAAGTTACAGAGAAATAATGAGAAATATCCTGTAGAAAAAGCAAAAGGAAAGTCAAATAAATACGATGATTTGTAGGACAAAATGAAGAATTTTACAATTACGGAAGAATACGAGTTTGATCGTCTCACAGAAACAAAAATATATAGCAATCACAAAGACTATTTATCTTGGCCTGTAGTATATTTCTTGAAAAATAAAAAAAATAAGCTTGCTTATGTGGGAGAGACAACTGATGTACTAACGAGAATAAATACTCACCTAAAGTCAGAAGAAAAGAAACAACTTTCTTCAGTAAATCTTATCTTAAGCGACTTATTCCACAAATCTGCTACTCTCGATTTAGAATCAAATCTCATCAAATATATTTCTGCTGACGGACAATACACTTTACAAAATGGTAACCTTGGTATTTCTAATCACCAGTATCATGAGAAGAAAGTATATTGGGACCTATTCAAAGATATTTGGGATGAACTGAGACAATTAGGTATATCCCGTCATTCTCTGGACTTTATAAATAATTCAGACCTTTTTAAATACTCTCCTTATAAATCTCTTTCCAAAGAACAAATCAAAGGATTGAAAATGATTCTTAACTGTCTGCTCGACGAGAATGCGAAGGTCAGTCTGATTCATGGAGGTGCCGGTACGGGTAAATCGATTTTAGCTATTTTCTTGTTCAAGTTATTAAAGACAAATCTGGAAGATTTTAACTATGCTGATTTTGATGAAGATGATGAGGAACTTTTTGATTTATTAAAGAAAGTTAAAGATAAATATACAGACTTAAATATGGCGTTGGTAATTCCTATGGCCTCATTCAGAAAAACGATTTCCAATGTTTTTAAGAATGTAAATGGTTTATCAGCAAAGATGGTAATTGGCCCTTCAGATTTAGCTCAAAATAAATATGATCTTATTATAGTTGACGAAGGACATCGATTACGAAGGCGTGTGAATCTAGGTTCATACTTTGGAACTTTCGATCGTAACTGTGAAAAGTTGGGTTTAGATAAATTTTCCGCCTCTGAATTGGATTGGGTTATCCTGCAAAGTAATAAATCCATTATCTTTTATGATCAATATCAATCTATAAAACCTTCAGATACCCTTAAGGAAAGCTTCAAAAAATTAGAATTAGAACCTTCAACACGTACTGAAAAACTAAAAACTCAACTTCGGGTACGCGGTGGCAATAACTATATAAAATTAATACATAAAATTTTTGATGTACCTGCTACACCTTCCTTAGAAAACAATAAAACTGATGACTACGAATTATATCTTTTTGATGATTTGTCACAAATGATTGACAGAATTAAAAAGAAAAATGAACTATATGGGTTGTCTAGAATAGTAGCAGGATATGCATGGGAGTGGGTTTCAAACAAAAACCCTGAAGCTTATGATATCATTATTGGTGAAAATCAATTAAAATGGAACAGTATTTCCGTAGATTGGGTTAATTCTCCCAATTCTATTGATGAAGTTGGGTGTATTCATACCACACAAGGTTATGATTTGAATTATACAGGTGTTATTATAGGACCGGAATTAGATTATGATTTTGAATCTGGGAAATTTATTGTTGATAAGCAAAAGTACAAAGATAAAAATGGTAAAAATTCTATTCAAAATGAAGAAGAATTACTCTATTTTATTATCAATATCTATAAAACAATATTGTTAAGAGGAATTGAAGGTACATATATTTACGCCTGCAATGAAAACATGAGACTTTTTCTCCGCCAATATATCCCATCTTTTAATTCGTATACACTAGATAAATCAGTACAGATTTCTGATACACCTACAGAATTTTCAATTCCTTTCTATGATTTAAATATTGCTGCAGGCTCTTTTTCTGAACTGCAAGAATTAGATAATATAAAATATCTTGAATTAGATAATATAAACAATAGAGACGACTATTTTGCATGCGTTGTGACAGGTGAATCTATGAATAAGATTATACCTAACGGCAGTATTTGCCTATTTAAAAAATATAGCGGAGGTTCTCGCAACGGACTAATCACTTTAGTTGAAGGAAGAAATATTGCCGATCAGGAATTTGGCAGTAACTATACAATTAAAGAATACTCAAGCAAAAAATTAACTGATGAAGAAGGATGGCATCATGAAGAAATAATGTTACTACCAAAATCAAATGATCCCGGTTTTAAATCACTTATTCTCAGAGATGAGGAAACAGTTGATTTTAAAGTGTTAGGTATTTTTGTGAGAGTTGTAAAATAATAATTATTCCCACTTCTAAAATAAACTACAAAATCTTCTAATAAATTTGAAGGTTTTTTAGTTGAGGAAAACATTAAAATCAACTCAAAAGAGTTACTAATTCATAGTTAAATATTGTAATTATGGAATCCCGTAAGGCATAACAGATAGTCTGAAATATATTTGAAACAAAATAACATTATGAAAATAATTTCTTTTGGAGTAAATAATTTTAGAGGTATTTCCGGTGGAATAGAAAAAAATACAATCGAATTTAATAATTCAAATACAATTTTCCTTCTGGGACAAAATAATGTTGGAAAATCAAGCTTTTTAAAAGCTTACGATTTCTTTTACAGAAATTCTAGTCCTATATTAGAAGATATACATAGAATGGATACAAATAATGTAATTGAATTTGAAATGGTTTTTCAACTTGATGAATATGATTTTCAAAAAGATTCAATCAAGAACAAAAAAGAAGGACTAAAGAAGTGGCTAAATGAAAAAAATTATCTAAAGATTAAAAGAATTATCAAGGTTAAAAATGTTTCAAAAATAGCTTTTGAAACAGAAAACCAAACCTGGAATTATGACAGTTCACAATGGGAAGTTAAAAACTATGGTGGTATTGGCCTTGACAGTGTCTTCCAAGCAGCATTACCAAAACCTATCTTTATAAAAGCTATGCCAACTGAAGCAGAAGGCGAAGCAATCATTAACGAGATTCTAAAACAGAAAGCATCCGCTAAGTTGGAAGATAAAGATCGACAAGAGCTTAAAGATGCACAATCAAAAATTCAAGAGTTACAGGATAAACTTTATAACCCAACCTCCATTAAAGCTTATAAAAAAGAAGTTAATAAGTATTTTCAAGTACTTTTCCTAATTCTAAAATTGAATTAAGTGAAAAAGATAAAACTAAATGGACAGAAAATTCTATCGGAAAAAGTTTTGCAATTCACTTTGAACATAATAATTCTGGAGGAGAGAAAGATGAAACTATCCCTACAAATTATGATCGAATAGGACATGGAGCCGTGCGATCAGCAATTTTTTCGTTATTGTTGATGAAAGATGTCGCTGAAGAATTTGAAAGAATAGACAACAGAAAAGATTATATTGTTTTATTCGAAGAGCCTGAATTGTTTTTACATCCAAAATTAATGAAGCAGCTTCGTACATTGATCTATAAGGTCAGTGAAGCAGATTCTCCATATCAAGTACTTTGTGCATCTCATTCTCCCCAAATGATTGACATCACAAAAGAAAAATCTTCATTAGTCAGAATGATTAAGGATATGGAAGGAACAAAATTATTTCAGATTAATGACGAATTTTTAAAGGAATTTAAAAACTTAAAAACAAAAGAACAATTAAAACAAGAGATGAACGAAGTACTAAGATTTAACCCTTTTATTTGTGAATCTTTTTATGCGGACGAAGTCATTTTAATTGAAGGACCTACAGAAGAAATTATTTTAAGGGGATACTTCAACGAAGTATCAACTGATAAGGACATTTTTGTAGTTAATTGTGGTACAGTTAATAATATTCCTTTCTTTCAAAGAATTTTTTCCCAATTTAACATTACATATCATGTGATATGTGATACAGATTCAGCTGAAATCATGGATACTGACGAAGATAATGTAATACAGTTTGAATCAGGAATTCAAATGGCAATTTACCAACAAATTAAATCAGATTATAAAAAAGAGAATTATAAGTCTGGTTTGCTTCAAGTAAATATCCCAACTTTTGAACCCTTTCATCAAAATGACAATATACTTCAACATTTAAGATATAAAGAAGCCTACACAAAAGCAAATGGTAAGCCATATAATGCAAATTTATATTGGAAGGAAATTCTTCAACCCAACCTAAATACAAAAGAAATTAGCCAAGTTCCTATTATCAAATTTCTAGAAAATATTGCTACTCACTAAACTGTAATTGCCACAACAACAAAAAAGGTTCAGCGTGTGCTGAACCTTTTTTATTTTAAACAAATTATATCTTCTCAATCAACCTCTCCAGCCTTCCCATCATCTCATCCTTCTCCTTCAGCATCCTTTCATAAAGTTCCATTTTATTCATGTAACTTCTTTATTTCTTCAATAGGATTTACGTTAAAAGTAGGAGTATTACCTATTAAAAAAAGAGCCATTATCAAACGTATTAGAAATAATATTCACCACCTGCTCCTCATAAAAATTCTGAAATGCTTCCACCGGAATTTTCAATACTTCAGAAATTCTTTTCAGCAAAGGGTCTTCAATAATTTCTTTCTGTTCCAGTAGAGAAACTTTCTTCTCCTCTCCTATTTCATCATTTCCTTCATTACACACTCTTTTTTTCTTCAAAAACCTATAAAAAACAAACCCCATTATCCCGTTTTCATTTTCTGATGAACACTCCCTTAAAATCTCACAACATCTTATTTTCTATGCTTTACACTTCCTATATTTGATCACAGTAACAACCAAAAAACACAAAATCATGACATTAGACAATTTAATCAGTTTAAGTTTTACCATTGAAGAACTTAGTAATCTGGATCAGGCATTACAAACTATTGAAACGGTTTTATCAGGAAAAACCATCAACCTGACTCCCGAAGAAAGACAACAGTATGGAAGTATTTCAGAACAGAACAAACTGTTTGTCAACAAGGTGGAGATTTACATGGAGCAATATCCTCAGTATGTTCCGAACTTTTAAGACAAAGCAACGTTTTCTCCTGAAAGGAATTTCAGATTCCTGTAGAAGGTAATAGCATTATGATAAATATTTTTGAGTGGTTAGGGAATATGGTCGGAACAGGTTTGCAGAACATTACGTTTTTCCGTAAGCAAAAGATCGAAATCTTTATTATCATTGTGGCATCTGATCATAATATGCGTAAAGATCAAGCATTATGAAAACGTGTACCCTTTTAAATAACACGACAGGTTCTGTCGCTTCAAAAAAATATTTTCGTATTAAATAAAAGTCATATTCGGAAATACATGTTAAAAAGTGTTAAATTTGTCAGATTTTATGAATCAGCCAAATCATGGCTAAAAAAACAATAACTATGAAATTTTTACTCCATTACATTCATTCGGCGGATATTCTTCAGCTACTTTTAAAACATTTAAAATCAATTTAATGTGTACAAATTTTCATGCAAATGAAATACAATATTTTTTTTCCACAAAGAATATTATTTTGAATAGTTTTGAAATATTTTACAATATAAAACAATTTGATTATCAGAGATCTATCACCAGATAATCAGATTTAACCATGATTTACCATTACAAACAATGTTAACTTAAAAAACACGGGAATGAAAAAAATCTCTCTCAGTGCATTTATCTTATGTACAGCCCTGGGTATCCATGCCCAGGAAGTGGTATGGCAGAAAGATATCAAATCCTCTACCCAGGATTTTCTAAGCCAGGTAACCCCAACCATCGATCAGCAATATTTGATCACCGGAAGTTCTATACAGTCAGGAAACGGAAAGCTGGAGGCTGGAAGTAAGCAGAACAACGGTTATGATTTTCATCTTATCAAACTGAACCAGCAGGGTGAAGAAGTCTGGGAAAAATATTTCTCAGGACAAAACCATGATTATCTCTCTGCAACCGTTACCACGCAAGATGGTGGATTTCTTCTAGCCGGAACCTCTTATTCAGGAAAAGGACTGGATAAAAAAGATGATTCCAAAGGAGGATCAGATATCTGGCTGATCAGGATCAATGAATTTGGTGACGAATTATGGCAGAAAACCTTAGGAAGTTCTTCCGATGAAGAAGCCAGAGCTGTGATCCAGACTACAGATCTGGGATTCTTTGTTGCCGGATCCTTCGCCTCCGCCCAGGATTCCAAAATGAAAGGGTACGGCTCCAAAGATGTCTTAATTACCAGAATCGATAAAAACGGAAAAGAACTCTCGCAATTAATCTTAGGCGGAAAAGGCTTAGACGAAGTAGAAAAGATGATTCCGACGAGAGATGGCGGAGCATTATTGGGAATTTATTCCAGAAGTTCCGAGGTTCGTGTTTCGGGGTCCGACAAAGGGTCCGGGATGCGAGATGCGGGTTCTGTATCAAACGTTCAAAACTCGAATCCCGCAACTCGAAACTCGAAACAAACTGAAAACTTTGGTGAGGGTGACTACTGGATTGTCAAGTTGGACAAAAACGGTAAAGTAGAATGGGAAAAGAACTTCGGAGGCAAAGGTGATGATCATGTCAGAACACTGACTTTAACTTCAAATGGCTTTATCATCGGCGGAGAATCCAGATCGGAAAGATCAGGAAACAAAACTGTTGGAATTGAAGAAGGAACAGATCTATGGCTGATTTCTTTAAATGAAAGAGGAGATGAACAGTGGCAGAAATCCTATAATTTCAAAAATCGTGATATCCTGATGAGTATGAGTGTAATAAGCGGGAAGCAGGAAGATGGAAGCGGGAAGTCTAAAGGCATTCTGCTGGGCGGCTACACTCAGGCAGAAGGAAGAATACAAACCGATGATGAAACCTTTTGGATGCTGTATTTGGATCAGAATGGAAATGAACAGTGGAGAAAACATGTGAAAGGAGAATCCAGAAAGAAGGAAGAAAGACTTTCTGATTTGAAGCTGAACAGAGACGGCTCTATTGTTCTGGCCGGAACCAGTGCTGAAGAGCTGGGTAAAGAAAACTGGAAGATCGTAAAACTGGGAGACAAGCAGGTTGATCAGTTGATTGAAAAATATGACATCAAAATCTATCCGAATCCTGTCTCAGATTATGCGTATGTAGAAATTGGTTTTGATTCTTCGACAGGCTCAGGACAGGGCTTTAAGGAAGCAGATATTCTATTGTATGATATGTCTGGAAGACAGCTTCAGAGTATTAAAACCAAAAACAGAGTGACTAAGCTGAATACCCAGGCTTTGGTGCAGGGAGTTTATCTGGTGACGGTAAAAACAGATACTAATAAAACGGCGAATGCTAAACTGATAAAGAAATGATAAAGAAAATTATTTTAATTTTGATTTTTCTGATATTTAATTTCGGAAAATCCCAGATTGAAAAGAATTATGGGGATACGCCTGAACCGGCGCCGTCAGCTTCCTCCTTTTCATCATACGTTAATACTCCTGTTGCATTGTCTACAGGGGTTCCCAATATTAATATTCCGTTATTAACATTACCAACCGGTAATAAGAATTTTCAGATGACTACTGAGCTGAATTATCACGTTTATAATACGGGGTTAAACAAACCCGCAAGTGAAGTTGGTTTGGGCTGGACATTATTTAAAGGAGGAGGTGTAATCTCCCGGGTGATCAATAATGTTGTGGATGAGTGTAATTATAATACAAGTAAACCCTCTTACAAAAAAAACCTGTTTGATGATATTTATTATTATGATATTCCGGGAAGCTCCGGAAAGTTTAAGTTTGTAAGAGATACAATAAACAATACTTTTTCTATCAATAATATTTCGGGAAATAATATAAAAATAGAATATACCAGAGATTCAAATACCGCTACACTTATTCTCAATACCTTTAAAATTACAGACAGTAAAGGATTTAAATATGTATTTGAAGATTATAGTATCGCAAGATATGACACAAGCTATAATGGGTTTAATTATAAATCGGCATTTTATCTTACCAGAATACTGGATGAAAATGATCTTGTCATTGCTAACTTCAACTATCTGAAAGACACTAAGTATACAGGAGGAACAATTCTTTTATATCAAAACTGCAAATTAGAAAGTGTCTCTACCCAATTTGGAAAAGTGACTTATGAAAATGTTCTGTCCAATAATGGTGATGACGATCCTGATATTGTAAAAAGCGTTAGTCTGTGGGATATGAAATCTCATCTTATCAGCAAGTATAGATTTAATTATAACTCTTTTAACAGCACTCTTTACCCTGGCAATTACAATCAAGGGAAAAGAACATTAAATTTTCTTGAGAAGCTCAACAAAAACCAGGAAGCTATAGAAAGAAGGGATTTTTCTTATGATGAATCAGGGTCAGAAACGCTGTATGGCCCGGCATTAAACAATGAAAAATATGGCAATTTTTTATGTCCCAATACAAACCAGGTAAATCCTAAAACCTATACAGTAGGATTGTTAAAAAAAATGACACTCCCGGAAGGAGGAAGCATAGTCTATAATTTTGAGGCCAATGAAGTATATGCAAACAAAAGTAATCTGCAGCTTAATTACGATGATATTACCGATCCGGATATACAGTACATGAATCTTAATAATTCTATTAATTTTGATACCAATACCAATAGAAATTATACTTTCCAGCTTTCCGGAACCAAAAAGGTTTGGGTGAAGCTATCCATCAATGAAACTTATGAGATTCCCAACCCTCCTCATGGCAGTATTATTATTGATCCTGAATATAAGCTGTTGAATTCTTCCGGAATAGCAGTTGCAGGATATACCACCGGCTGCTCAAATCTTGTAAAGTATTATAACTTAACTCCCGGAACATACACATTCCAGGTCTTCAGAGGAAACGGAAATGGAGTCATTGAAAATTATGTGATTGCGAATTTACCTGCTCCATATAAAAACAGGGTTCAGACGAGCTTTGGCGCACGTATTGCCAGCATTAAATATTATGATACTGATAACACAGTCAAAAAGTCTGTTTCTTACCAATATGATTTGTTTGATAACACCGGTTCAAGCGGAGAAGGATTCACCGGAGAGGTTTGCAATGATGAATTAGGATATTCAACTGGTGCGATCCTGTATAAGAATGTAAAGGAAACCTATGAAGGAACTTCAGAAAATATCGGGTATGCAAAGTATTATTTTAAAGTTCCAACCGATTATACATCAACAATTCCATTATACCAGCCATATATCAATATTCTGTCATCCGGGCTCTTATTTAAGAAAGAGATGTTCAGCCAGCAAAACCAGATGCTATCCCGTGAAAGTACAGAATATGCACTTGAAGAGATCCCGAATGTTGCGGAGTATTATCTGTGCGGAACATACAAATCAAAATCATCCTGGATGAAATCGATGGTCACAACATCTACAATGTATTATGCCAATGGAAGCAGTATAGAAAATAAATCTGAGACTACATTTAATCTTTCCAATTTTCAGCCTGCTCTTGTGAAAATGACGTCTTCTGATGGAAAAATTACCGAACAAAGCATAAAATATGCAGCAGATCTTTCCAACACCCGATTAATCAACGCCAATATGCTTTCAATCCCTCTACAAACAGAAGTGAAGGTAAACGGAAGTACTGTAAGTAAAGATGAAACCAAATATAATCTTCCGTCCAGCCTATACCCTTCATCTGTGGTGGCTTATAATATGCAGAATCAAAACGCTGTGACTACAGCAGTGTTTAATGAATATGACAATAAAGGAAACCTTGTACAGGTAACCGGCAAAAATAGTATTCCGGTAACCACTATCTGGGGATATTATCAGACACTGCCTATTGCCCAGATTGCAGGGGTAACTTATAGCCAGGTTTCAAATCTTCCATCGGTATTGGCTGCCATAGCAGCTTCAAATGCAGATGCAGACGATCCTGCTAATGAAGCTTCGTTATTAACAGCATTGGATAATTTGAGAAATGATGCCGCACTGCAGTCACAGTCTGTTTCTGTTTCTACCTATGATCCTTTTATAGGGACAACTAATACAATATCTCCTAACGGAATAAAAACAAAGTATAGCTATGACAGGAATAACAGACTGCTAAAGACCATGGATTCCAATGGCAAAACGTTAAAAGAATATCAGTATAACTACAGACATAATTAACCATGAAAAAGATCATTTTATTAGCGATGCTTTTGTTTGTAGCTTATTTTCATGCGCAAACATTAAATGCAACCACAACAGAAAATTATATTTATGCAAAAACCTGCTTAGATGCAGACTGCATAAAAAAGACGGAAACCATCCAGTATTTTAACGGTCTGGGAAACCCGAAACAAACGATCAGCATAAAAGCGAGCCCATCAGGAAAAGATGTGGTGGGTTATCTGGAATATGATCAATTCGGAAGACAGGTTAATGATTATCTTCCCGTTCCCCAGGCAGGAACACAAAACGGAGCCATCTATGTCTCTCCGCTGAGCAATGCCCCGTCGGTGTACGGCTCGGAGAAAATTTTCAGCGAGAAAAATCTGGAAAAATCCCCTTTAGGAAGAGTCAATCAGATCTCCCCTTTAGGAAATACCTGGTCACAGCACCCCATTACTTTCGGATATAGCGCCAACCTTTCAGGGGAAGTAAAAAAGTTTGTGGTTACCACCAGCTGGCTGGAAGGAAGAACCAATTCACAGATTACAGTATCCACTCCTTATACTGCTAATCAGCTAACGAAAACGATGGTTACCGATGCAGATACAAACACAACCACTGAATTTCAGAATGGAGATGGACAAACAATTTTGGTAAGAAAGAATGACGGTACTCAGGATACAGACACCTATTACCTTTATAACGAATACGGCCAGCTGGCAGCTGTCATTCCTCCTTTGGCTGTAAAAGCTACCTGGAATGAAACCACACTGAATACCCTTTGCTACCAGTACCGTTATGACGGGATGGGAAAACTCGTGGAGAAAAAACTACCCGGTAAAGGATGGGAATATCTTATCTACGATCAGCAGGACAGAGTGATCATGACACAGGATGCCAGTCTGAGAGCTTATGAAAATACTTTTGGAACTATAGGCTGGATGTTTTCCAAATATGATAAATTGGGAAGAGTGGTCTACTCCGGTTTTTTTCCGAGCACAGAATCCAGAGAAAGCCTTCAGAATAAGGTTAACAATCTGACCGTAAATGCTGAAAACAACGAAGCAAGAAGCACAGGTTCCTTTATGGCAAACGGAATAGAAGTGTATTATTCCCAGAATGCATTTCCATCGGGAAATATGACTGTGTTAGCTGTGAACTATTATGATTCTTATCCTTCCTACAGTTTTAATCCGGCTTTTCCGGCTTCTGTACTGGGACAGGAAGTCATCACAGACAGCCCCACTGCTTCTGTGAACACCAAAACACTGCCTACCCTGAGCCTTGTCAGAAACATAGAAGATACAGGATGGACGAAAAATTATGTATATTATGATAAAAAAAGCAGAGGAATTGCTGCCTACTCTATCAATTACCTGGGAGGCTATACAAGATCTGAAACGGAACTTGATTTTGCCGGAGTGACCAGGCAGACGAAAGTATACCATAAAAGATTAAGTTCCGATACGGAAAAAGTGATTACCCAGACTTTTGAATATGATGCGCAAAACAGGCTTAAAGTCCACAAACATAAAGTGGATGGCAATCCACAGGAAGAAATCCTGGCACAAAATGAGTATAATGAGCTGTCCCAGCTTTCGAACAAAAAAGTCGGCAACAATCTGCAGAGTATAGATTACAGCTACAATATTCGTGGAGCCCTTACCCAGGTAAATGATCCGGCAGCGTTGGGTACCAAACTGTTCGGATATAAACTGAAGTATTTCAATCCCCAGAATACAACGGCTTCTACCGGGAAATACAATGGCAACATTACAGAAGTAACCTGGAAAACAGCCTCTGATCAGGTCCTGAGACAGTATAATTATCAATATGATGCTTTAAACAGGTTAAAAAAAGGAATATATTCCGAACCAGATGCATCAGTACCCCAAAACGGGCTTTTCGATGAGACCATAGGCTATGATGTGAACGGTAATATCACTTCGCTGCAGAGAAACGGAAAATCATCGTCAGGAACGGCGCAGCTTATAGATAATCTTACTTATAATTACACCGGAAACAGGCTTAATACGGTGACCGATATAGCCGGTAACTACAGCGGCTACCCGGACACTTCAGGAACCCTCATTTCCTATGATGAGAATGGGAATATGAAAGACCATAAGGATAAAGGAATATTACAGATCGATTATAACTTCCTGAACCTTCCGGATTATATCAGGTTTGATAAGGGATTACAAACACGTACAGGCATCATTAATGAAAATACCATCTATACCTACCGTGCAGACGGAACAAAAGTAAAGAAAGTATATAACTATACTCCTTTTGATCCCCTGGGAACTGCCACAGAACTTACATCCGATATTACTGAATACCTTGATGGCTTTCAGTATGAAACCACAACAAGCAAAAAAGGAGCAGGACCTCTTGTTTTGAAATTTATTCCCACAGCTGAAGGCTACTATAATTTTGAAAATAATAAGTATATTTACAGCTATACCGACCATTTGGGAAATGTACGGGTAAGCTACTCCAGATCCTCAGCTGGCAGCGCAGAAGTTCTTGAAGAAAACAATTATTATCCCTTTGGTTTAAAGCATCAGGGCTATACCTTTTTAACGGGAAATCCTGCCTATAATTACCAGTATAACGGTAAAGAATTACAAAAAGAAACCGGCTGGAATGATTATGGTGCCAGGATGTATATGGCAGATATTGGCAGATGGGGTGTTATAGATCCATTGGCAGAGACATCAAGAAGGTTTACCCCGTATAATTATGCTTTTAATAACCCGATAAGTTTTATAGATCCAGATGGAAGGCGCGCCATGTCGCCGGCAGAAAAAGACCCCAGCTCTATGGGCTTTGGAAATGGGATGTTATCCTATTATGCCAGTGGCGGAAAAGGAACCCGGGCAAACATCATGGCATTTTCAGGACAGCAAGACTACTCCTTGGGAGGAGTATATGACGCCAAACCATGGACAGGAAGTGGTGGTGGAAATAGCGCAATGAGCGATCCCACTCCTAGAAGCAGTAAAGGCCCCGGAGTTATAGAAAGATTTATAAGTTGGCTGTTTGGGGGGAAGAAAAAAGCAGGAAGGCTGGAAGTTGGGCAAGTGGAAAGGGTTCAACAAACAGCATTGTTTGGACTTATTAGAAATGCTAATGTAAACGCTAATGGTGAAAGCCCATTAGAACAGTACAGAAGTTGGCGAGATTATCCGTTGTATAATGAAGGAGAAAACTGGCTTGATAGATTTGCCAGAAATGTGAACAGTTCTCATATGGAGATACTGCAAGATGAAGGAAGCGGTGGCGGATTAATGTTTGGAGGGTTTGGAAACGACATAGCTTTAGCTGAAGAGATTTCCATGACCTCGAAAATTTCAGCAGAAGCAAGACTTCAAGGTTTTAAAAGTCTTAATTCAGGAATAGATCCGGCTATAACAGCCAATTATTTGGAACAAATGATGAATGGGACATTCAATAAAACTATAGGAGTAGCAGGATTTGAATGGGAAGGAAAATTTTATTTAAATGATGGTAACCATAGAATGAATTCTGCTATTCAATATAAAATATTAACTGGCGATTATAAATATATGGATATACTTATGAAAAATGCCAAATTTGATAATGCAAATCCTATTAATTATGGGAAAGTGTATAGATTCCCTGTAAAACCTACAAGATAATGAATAAAATATCTATAATAAACTTAAAAGGATTACAATCCTTAGTGAATAAAGATGAATATATTTTTGTGAATTTCGATTATAAAAAAGCTTTGAAAATAAGTTATTTTTATGATGAAATCAGAAAAAAAGAGAGAAGTAAATTAATAGATCTATTCAAGCAATTAACGGGTATTGAAATTAGAGTAGATGATACTTTAGGTAAATTAAATATCATTTTACTTAAATTATTAATAGATGGAACTAAAAATAATATTGTTATAAGTAATATTGGTTTCCATAAAGTATCATTTGAATTTTTGATTGGTAATTTGAATAAAATCTTAGAAAATCTGAATGGATTAATGGATAAAAATATAATTATTGTAGAATGTAATCTTAATGATTTAGATGATGCTAAATCCCTTGAACAATATTTTGAGGTATAAAATTAGAAATGAATTTTATAAACTTTATTGACTATTTAATTAGTCCTGAAAAACTTGATAATTTATTAACTGAGCTTAATGTTGATAGAGAATCAGAGGCATTTATAGCTTGTTTAAAAGATTCATTAGATGTAAATTCGGTAATGTTCCAAACATGTTGGTAATAAATTAGAGTATTGAAAATCAATACTCTAATTTTAAAAATACTAGTAAAAATGTAAAGTTGAGATAATATTGTGTATAGGCACAACAGAAGAACCGAGAAAATAGGCTATTTAAAATATTGAAGATCATACAAGGTGTTTCAGATGTGTTGGTAAAAAACAGAATATTTTATCATATACCGACCATCTGGGAAATGTACGGGTAAGCTACTCCAGATCCTCAACTGGCAGCGCAGAAATTCTTGAAGAAAACAATTATTATCCCTTTGGTTTAAAGCATCAGGGCTATAACTTTTTAACGGGAAATCCTGCCTATAATTACCAGTACAACGGTAAGGAATTACAAAAGGAAACCGGCTGGAATGATTACGGGGCCAGGATGTATATGTCTGACATCGGAAGATGGGGTGTCGTAGACCCATTGGCAGAAACCTCCAGAAGGTTTACCCCATATAATTATGCGTTTAATAACCCGATAAGCTTTATAGATCCGGATGGAAGGCGCGCCATGTCGCCGGCAGAAGGACTACAAATTAATACCTCTTCAGATTCTGCATGGTGGTGGCCATCAAGAAAATATGCAGCAAGTCCTAATTCTACCAATCCCAATTGGTCTCCAGAAATGGAAAAATCATGGACAGGAGGTGGCGGAGATTCTGGAACTACACAGGGACCCAAACCTAATATTTTTAAGCGTATGGGTAATTTCTTTAGAAGATTATTTGGCAGGAATAACAATAAAAATAAATTAGAAGTTGGTCCAGCAGAAAGAATAACAGCAGAAGATTATAGTGCTAGCGGAAGCCGATTATTTGGTCTAATACAAGGAGCCAATTATAATCATATGGCTGAATACCGCGCACGGCGTGATAACCCTTTTTATAATGAAGGAGAATCTAGTCTGGACAGATCTTTTAGACTAATGAATAGTTCCCATATAGAAATAATGCAAGACTTCGGTGGCGGTGGTTATAATATGTTTGGCGGGTATGGAAGAATTGCAAAGGCAGCAAATGCAGTAGCGGCAGCAGAAGAGACGGGAAATGGGATATCTAAAATACTTTCTTCTATCGATGAATTTGATCCGCTTGTTACATTATACAGAGGAACTAGTGGATCTGAAGTTGGAAGTGAATTTTTATTTTTAACAGATAATGTTGAATATGCAGCCAGTTATATTAAAAATGGAGGAACAATCAATCAATATCAAATTAGTAGGTCTGGGCTATACATTTTGGAACATACTCAAAAGCTATCAATTAGTCCCGGACAACATATGGGAATCTCAGGTACTTTTAATGAATATCTATTCACAGGAAAAGATTTGGTAGAAGCTTTAAATAAGCTAGGTGTACCACATATTCCTTAAAAATAAAATAAATAAAATGGAAAATAAAAATTTTTGTTGCGAGAGATTAAGTTTTTTTAATAGACCACAAAATAAAGCAAGTCTCAATTTTAGAATTGTAAAATACATTGGTGATTTTAGAAAAAAAATGCTTTTACTAGATCCTAATGCTAACGAAAAAGGATTTGTCATTACTTCAGGTTATGAAATAAGTGTAAATGATGAAAAGACTATGAGAATGGTCATAAATTACTGTCCCTTTTGTGGTCAAAAACTGAGTGATTTTTATAAATCTGATGATTATGTACAAGAAATCATTGGGTAAAATATTGATAATGTTCTCTCAAACTGGTGAGCTGGTAATGTTCCAAACATGTTAGTAATAAATTAGAGTATTGAAAATCAATACTCTAATTTTTGAATTTAACGTAAAAACGCCAATAGCAGCGCAGAAGTTCTTGAAGAAAACAATTATTATCCCTTTGGTTTAAAGCATCAGGGCTATAACTTTTTAACTGGAAATCCTGCCTATAATTATCAGTACAACGGTAAGGAATTACAAAAGGAAACCGGCTGGAATGATTACGGGGCAAGAATGTATATGTCTGACATCGGAAGATGGGGTGTCATTGACCCGTTAGCTGAACCTCCAGAAGGTTTAGCCCATACAATTATGCTTTTAATAACCCAATAAGCTTTATAGACCCGGATGGAAGACGCGCCATGTCGCCGGCGGAAGGACTGGAAATTAATACCTCCTCAGAGTCTGCATGGTGGTGGCCTTCAAAGCAATATGCAGCAAGCCCAAACTCTACCAATCCCAACTGGTCTCCGGCAATGGAAAAACCATGGACAGGAAGTGGCGGAGATTCTGGAACTACACAGGGACCCAAACCTAATATTTTTAAGCGTATAGGTAGTTTCTTTGGAAGACTTTTTGGAAAAAGTAAAAGTGCAACTATTGGTGTTCTCTCTGTCGGAGCTGCTACATTTGAAGGTTTTGCTCCTCCGGTAGAATTTGGTCCAACTGTAGCAAGATTGGCGGGTTATGCAAGATTAGGTTTATGGAGTTTACCTTTAATGCTTAATGGAGATAGTGGGTTTTCTGCTAATTCTAAACCGATTACGGGTGCTACTGATATATCTGGAGAAATTTCTAAGGGCGATAATAATAGAAATGGCATATTACTATATAGAGGAGTGTCATCGTCTTCTCATTCCGAAATACAGGCTACTATGTATAATGAAGCATTGTTTGGAATTGCTATACCTAATGGATTAAGGCCTGAAAATATTTATAGAGCACATTGGGATATGGATGATCATGCAATGAGTGATAATATTTCAGTGTGGACGTCTTGGACAACAAATAAAGAAACGGCAAGGTATTTTGCTACGGGAGTTAGCGGAAAATCAGAAGGTGTGATATTATCAAAAAGATTTAAAATTGGAGTTAATGCTATTCCTAATGTTTCAGAGACAGGAAAAAGAATGCAAGAAAACGAATGGTTAATTTTTGGACCAGTAATAAGAGCTAATGTAGAACATATAAAGCCATAAAATGAAAACAGAAGAAGAGATTTTTAATTTAATAAAAAAAAGCATCAATATAAAGGGAGAATTTAAGAATTATCATATAAAATTGAGTAATGGAAGATTTGACAGGGAGAATATGATTGGGGTATATAGTATTAGAGAAGGGATTGCTATCAATCAAAAAAACTATAAGCTTGCAGAACAAATACATCAATTACTTATTGGATTAAAAAATGATTCTGGAATTGTATTAAAGGGTGTAACTATTCAAGGTGAAAATTATTCTGGAATGTATTATCTAAGTGCCAACTATGAAAAAGTAATTGGGTATTTAGAAAGTGAATTTGATGAAAATGGTAACTTAATAAATTGAATCGATTGATGGTAATAATCTTCCCTAAACTGGCGCGATCGTCTCGCTCGTGTCTTAAATAAATTAAAACCATTGCTTTTGCAGTGGTTTTAAAGTCTTCTTTTTATCGAGAAACAGCACAGGTGCTCTTGAGGTTACAGATACCAACAATTATTATCCGTTTGGTCTCAACCATATTTCAGGAATATTCAGCACCTCTGGTTTCGGAAGTTACTACTCTTATAAATATAATGGAAAAGAACTTCAGGAAACAGGGATGTTTGACTATGGAGCAAGAATGTACATGCCAGATCTTGGCAGATGGGGTGTTATAGATCCATTAGCAGAGACATCAAGAAGATTTTCACCGTATGCCTATGCCTTAAATAACCCGATAAGCTTTATTGACCCGGATGGAAGACGCGCGATGTCGCCGGCAGAAAAAGATCCCAGCTCTATGGGCTTTGGAAATGGGATGTTATCCTATTATGCCAGTGGCGGAAAAGGAAGCCGTGCAAACATCATGGCATTTTCAGGACAGCAAGATTATTCCTTTGGAGGAGTATATAATGATACACATTGGACAGGAAGTGGCGGAAGTATGGCTACAAACATTGTCCTTAATTTTTTAAGAGGAGATAAAAATGGACTTGGTAATTTTGTTAATAGTGACTTTGCTGCTAATGGATGGCATATTATTGATGCACTAAGTCTTGCTGACGCCTTTACTAAGCTATCTGCTTACCTTGGGAAAAATAAGGCTGATAATATTTATATTAATGCACATGGCTTGGTTAGTCAACGTTATGTTTTTGATGAAAATGGAGAGGCTCTTCACGATTCAAGTACAGGTGAATATATTATGACAGGAGATAGTGGTTTTTACACAAATATTGATACTGAAAAGATTTTAGGAAGTGATCTTCAGCAATATACTTCAGATAAAAATAAATTGTCTTCAGAGAAGCTAAGTAGTATAGAAAACTTTATTAGAATTGCTAAATATGTTAAAGAGGGCAAAAATCTGATTATGGGATCTTGTTGGTCTGTAAGATATGATGATCTTTTTGGTACTGAAATTTCTTCTATTGTAAAATCCAGAGATATTTTTGTGAACAGAGATTATTCAAGTAATTATGTTGTTAAAGGTAAAGGTACTATTCCTTATCAAAATTTTATCAACTATAATCAAACTTCTCATGAAAATTACCTTAAAGGGTGGGTTAAATATAGAGATGGTGCAGTTTCCCAACAAAATTTTAATATAATAATGACAAAATATGGAGTTAAAACAATTAAATAAAATAACAATTTTATTAGCTTTGATTATAAGTATAAATGCATTTTCTCAAATGAAAATGGCAGATATTGAGGGTAGGAAATTTTCAATTAATTTAAACACAGAAAAAAGAAATATTATAAAGGTATTAGATAATTATAGCATATTTTATCTTTTAAATAAGAAAAATTTTGATTTTGATAAAAAAAACATAAATGTTGATGTTGTAAATCTAATCTTCTTTTCTAAAAAATATAATAAAGGTATACTTACTCTATTCCGACAAAGTATATATCATAAAAAGAAAGCTGTTTACGATATTACTTTATATACGGGTTTGGCAGGTAATTATATATTTGTACCCTCAATGATTATAGTCGATCAGGATTTCAATTATGAATATCTAACAAAGTATAGTTATATTCATCCGCCATATGATATAAATACGTATAAGTCTAGTATTTCAATACAGGATAATATAAATCGTTGTAATATTATACACATTGATATAAAAGGAAACGCTGTTTACGAAAATATAGATGATATTTTAAGTAGTATTTCAAAGGTACCTAAAGAGAATAGTTCTGAAAAAAAATGTGATCCTATAATTTATGATATCGACTTAAAAGACTTTTTTCCCAAGAAAATAACTAAATAGTTTACTGGTCATGCACCAAATATCTTTGTAATAAAATATTAGTAAAAATGTAAAGTTAGGTTAATATTGTGGATAGCAAGAGCAGAAGAAAAGAGAAAATAGGCTATCTAAAATATTGAAGATCATACAAGATCTTTCAGATGTGTTGGTAAAAAAATGTTTATCATATATCGGCTATCTAGGAAATGTACGGGTAAGCTACTCCAGATCCTCAACTGGCAGCGCAGAAGTTCTTGAAGAAAACAATTATTATCCCTTTGGTTTAAAGCATCAGGGCTATACCTTTTTAATTGGAAATCCTGCCTATAATTACCAGTATAACGGTAAAGAATTACAAAAAGAAACCGGCTGGAATGATTATGGTGAAGACTTACCTTTTCTGAAGACTTACCTTTTCGGTAGCCTTCCCAGTTTTTCAGACAAATTAAAATTATTAAATTTAGTTTGTTAAACCTTATGAAAAAGAGTAAATTTTCAGAACATCAGATTATCAATATTCTGAAAGAATATGAATCTGGAAAAGCGACAAAAGATATTTGTCGTGAGCACGGAATTTCTGCAGCTACTTTCTACCAATGGAAGCAGAAATATGGGGGGATGGATGCACAGCATCTTAAGGAGCTTAAAGCATTACAGGAAGAAAATGCCCGACTTAAGCGGATGTTTGCTGATCTGAGCTTGGACCATCGTATCTTAAAAGATATTATAGAAAAAAAGCTTTAACCCTCTGTGAACGAAAGGAGCTGGCTGAAGGGGTAATCAGAGAGACAGGAATCAGTGTTCATAGAGCCTGTAAAATCGTGTGTATGAGCCGTAGTATGTATTATTATGGTCATAAAAAAGACGACCAGGCAATTATTTCAAAATTGCTGGATTTGGCAGAAAGATACCCCACCAGAGGTTTTGAAACGTATTATGGTAAGATACGTTTGGAAGGTCTGCTTTGGAACAGAAAAAGAGTGCTTAGGGTTTACCGAAATATTAATTTAAAACTAAGGGTTAAACGTAAACGCCGTATTCCAAACCGAATTAAAGAGAAGCTGAGTGTTCCAGGTAGAGTGAATGAGACATGGTCAATTGATTTTATGAGTGATGCTTTGTCTAATGGCCGGAGGTTTAGGGTGTTAAATATTATTGATGATTACAATAGAGAATCATTGATCAACGAAGCTTTCTATTCAATTCCAGGGGCAGGTTAGTACAAAGGTTAAAGGAATTAATCACATACAGACCTAAGCCCAAGCGCATAAGAACGGATAATGGTCCAGAATTCCTCTCCAAAGTTTTTGTGGATTTTTGCAAAGTTAATAATATTGAACTGCAGTATATACAACCTGGAAAACCAGCTCAAAACGCGTACATTGAGCGTTTAAATCGTACCTTCAGAGAAGATGTTTTAGATGCTTATTCGTTTGGATCTTTGATGGAAGTAAATGCAATTGCTTATGAGTGGCAGATCGATTATAATGGCAATCATCCGCATAAATCTTTAAATGGACTTAGCCCATGGTTATATGCTAAAGAATATTTGGGTAACTAGAAGTATTTTATATTTATCAATTGTCTGAGAAAAGGTAAGTCTTCAGAAAAGGTAAGTCTTCAAAAACTGGGAAGGCTACCTATGTAATTGAATTCTGAGAATACATATAAACCTAATGATTGAGATGGACACGAGCGAGACGCTCGCGCCAGCAAGGGAGACTTATATTAAAAATGGCGGACAGGTTATGCAGTATGATTTGAGTAATTCAGGGCTGTATATGTTGGAAAAGACTGGTGAGTTGGAATATAAAACGGGTATACACACAAGCTCTAATACAATATCTACTGAATATTTATTTAAAGGAAAAGATCTGGTAAAAGCAGTTAATGAAAAAGCGGTACCACATAATCCTTAAAACTTAAAATTATGAATAATAAAAAATTTTGTTGTGAAAAATTTGAATTTCGCTATAATGGTGAAAAAACAATAGGATTAAACTTTAGAATAGTAAAATATAGTGAAAGATTTCTTGAAAAAAAAGCTGAATTATATAATAAAAAAATAGAAGATATTTTTGATAAGGCTTACTTTGTCACTGATGGTTATAGTGGGCTGATTACTGATTTTAGTATTAAAAAAATGGTTATAAATCATTGTCCATTTTGTGGTCAAAAGCTAAGAGACTTTTATAAATCTGATGATTATGTTCAGGAAACTATTGGATAGTTTTCTAACAACAAAGCCACTCGCTTGAGTGGCTTTGTTGTTTTATAAAATGCTTTGCAATTTAGTTTGTTTAAGGAAACATCTAGGAGAGCGAAGACATGCTGTCTGTCGTTCTCTTTTAGTTTTTGTATATCTAAAATTTTAGCAACAATATTTTTATCCAGTAGAATATCCGTAGACCCTACGAGATAATCCAGAGACACTTCTAAGGCTTCTGACAGCTGTGTGCCCATCCCCCGCGTCTCGCTCGTGCCCCCAATAAAATTAGATAACACCCCTTGCATTCCTGCAGGGGCTGTTTATAATATAAGTTTTACTACTTTTAAACTTTGAATAAAAATCAATTTTGCTTCAATCCCTAGAATCTTTACTCTGTAATTGAATTCTGAGAATCCATATAAACCTAATGATTGAGATGGACACGAGCGAGACACTCGCGCCAGCAAGGGGATTAAATTCAATTGAAAAAACAAGTGGATATATATTTTTTGTAACTTTTGTAAAACAAACACACAAATGATTGAATTTTCAAAAGGAAGATATACCTACTATATCTATATTCTCACCAATAAAAATAGAAAAGTACTTTATACTGGTGTTACAGGAAACCTCCACAGGAGATTGCATCAGCACAAAACAAAGCTAAATTCCGGTAGCTTTACAGCAAGATATAATCTTGAATTTCTAATTTATTACGAGAAATATGATTGGATTCATCATGCTATTGAAAGAGAAAAGGAAATTAAAAACTGGTCAAGAATTAAGAAACTTGAACTTATAAGGAGAACAAATCCTAATTTAGAATTTTTGAATTATCTGTTTGAAAATTGGTTTTGATATGGACAATATTCACACAGCTTGTCATTCCGTAGAAATCCAGATACAGAAAGGTTTTTGATAATGAATGATTATAAAAATAAGGGTTTAGATTCCTGCGGAATGACAAGGTGAGCGGGTATCATGCGTATCTGGAGACTTATTTACTCAAGACTTTACCACACAAACTATTCGCTCAGACTATTCCACACAGTTTGTCATTCCGTAGGAATCCAGACCCTGAAGCTTTGAATAATAAATGATGATAAAAAGAGTTTAGATTCCTACGGAATGACAAGATGGGTGCTTATAACGTGACCAAGTGGGCGGTGTTACATGGATTTCTTTGTTATACACAGTTATTTCAGCTAACTCCTACGCCCTTCATAATACTTTAACAAGCATTATACCCATTCCCCAGATAAATTTTCGTTCTTTTGCAAAAAGTTTTAATTTTTAAATAATCGCATGTCGAAGTTTGATGAAATACGGTATTTTCATGATCATGAAGTGAATGAAAGATTGCAGAGTGTAGCCCGTGATCCTATGATGAAAGCACTGATGAACTTTACTTTTCCCGGTGTGGATGAGCAGGTCTGGCTGGAACAGTTTAAAGAGATCCACTCTATAAGTGATTTTCAGCATCATTTTGTAGCACATACTGTTCGTCAGATCCTTGCGAAAAGTTCTGAAGGTTTAACGACCTCAGGCTTCGATAAACTGGATAAAAACACGCCATACCTTTATATTTCAAATCACAGGGATATTGTACTGGATACTTCCCTGCTTAACCTGGCTCTTCTGGAAAGCGGCCACATTATGACTGCTTCAGCCATTGGTGATAACCTTGTGAAAAGAAACTTTTTGAATGTATTGGCTAAACTGAACCGTAACTTTTTGGTTCAAAGAGGATTGTCGCTTCGTGATCAGCTTAAAAGTTCACAAACGATGTCTGAGTATATTGATCATCAGTTACATCACGAAAACCGCTCTGTATGGATCGCCCAGCGTGAAGGCCGTACCAAAAACGGTAATGATGCCACTCAACAGGGTGTTTTAAAAATGCTTGCCATGGCATCCGGAGATCAGTCACTGATAGAGTATTTTAAAACCTTAAAGATTGTTCCGATATCCATTTCTTATGAATATGATCCTACAGATTCTTTAAAAATGCCACAGCTTCTGGCACAGCACAGGGATGAGGAATACATCAAAGGTAAAAATGAAGATTTTACCACCATGCTCAGCGGAATATTAGGACAAAAGAAACGAATTCATCTGCATGCCGGTGATGTTATTGATACCGAACTGGATGAAATTGCCGCTACGATTGAGAATAAAAACAAACAATTGCAGGCTGTTGCACAGGTTATTGACCATTCCATCATTAAGAATTATAAGCTTTGGCCGACAAAATTTATTGCCTACGATCTGATTCATCATACAGATACCTATGCTTCACACTATACCGAACAGGAGAAACAGTTGTTTATCCGAAGACTCGAGATGCGTATAGACCCGTCAGATCCCGTTTCTAAGGAATATTTCCTGTCGATGTATGCCAATCCGTTGGTGAATAAACTAAAGCTTGAAGAAAATTTTGAAGGATAGTTTACGATAAGAAAGAGACTGTCTCATAGTTCAATCATTTGACTAGTCATTTTACGAAGGAAGAATGTTATTAATGAGATTCTTCCTTCGTCAGAATGACACTTTTGGGAAAGTCTCTAATGTTGCTATGCTATAAATCCGACAGATTTTTATTTAGCCTGTGACATAGAATCTACCTCTATAATGGCATCTGCAAATGCTTTTGGAGCTTCCTGTGGTAAATTGTGTCCAATTCCGCCTGTGAGGGTATGATGAGCATATTTTCCTGTATATCTGGAAGCATAACTTTCCGGGGCAGGAAACGCCGCTCCGTTGGCATCACCTTCCAGGGTCACTGTTGGGATTGTAATAGAAGGAGATTTTGCCAGTTTAGCTTCAAGCGCATCGTATTGTTTTTCTCCTTTCGCCAATCCCAGACGCCAGCGGTAATTGTGGATCACAATATCAACATGGTCAGGGTTATTGAATGCTGCGGCAGAACGTTCGTAGGTCTGGTCATCAAAAGCCCATTTGGGTGAAGCCGTTTTCCAGATCAGTTTATTAAATGCTTCAGTATTGGCTTTATACCCCTTATACCCTCTTTCAGTTGAAAAGTAATACTGATACCACCATAAAAATTCAGCATTTGGAGGTAACGGTTTTTCGTTTGCTTTTGGGCTTCCAATTAAATATCCGCTTACGGCAACCAGGCCTGTACAACGTTCTGGCCACAGTGCTGCCATGATATCTGCAGTTCTGGCTCCCCAGTCAAAACCGCCAATGATCGCCTTATCAATTTTCAGGGCATCCATAAAAGCAATGATATCTAATGCAACAGCACTCTGCTGACCGTTTCGTTTTGTATTGGGAGATACAAAGGCAGTTGTACCGTAGCCTCTTAAATAAGGGACCAAAACACGGTACCCTTTTTCAGCAAGGATAGCAGAGGATTGTTCAAAACTGTGGATATCATAAGGCCATCCATGAAGAAGGATAACGGGTTTCCCATTTTCAGGCCCTACTTCTGCATACCCTACATCCAGCAACCCGGCTCTGATTTTCTTTGTATTCTGAAAAGCTGATCTGACCACTGTATTTTCCATATCTTTTTGGCCAGCACTGTAAGTCTGTGCTTTCAGAGACCATAATCCCATTCCTATAAAAATGACCAGGGATAAAACAGCCTGTATTTTTTTACTGAAGTTCAATGTAGTATTCATAATAGTGATGTTTTGTGATGGTAAAATTATTGCAAAACTGAGATCGTAATAAGGGTAAATACTTTGAACAGGTCATATTGAACGGTGAATGCTGATTTTCGGGCGGTAAACCAGACAACAGAGTACATAAAGATGCCTAACATTATTATCAAAATAGGCAAAACAGAATTGATCATTCAACAGTTTTTCCAAAAACAGTATCTTCGTATCTGAAAAAATTTGACAAAATGAAGAAAATACTATTTCTGGCTTCGGCTGTGCTTGTTCTCAATTCATGTGTGGTAAGAACGGCTACAAAAGTAGTTTCAGGCGCTGTAAGCTTAAGTTATAAAGCGGTAAAAGGAACCGTAAACGGAATCAGCTGGGCGGTAAGCAAAGCTAAAGGAAAAATTGATGAAGACCGTCTGGACGGAACCTGGAAAGTGGTAGGTGTTTACCGTGGTTCTTTCGAGGATTTTTCAAAAGATCAGAATCCTGACGGCTCATTCACCTCAGAATGTACAGAAGGTTTTGACCAGATTGTTTTTAAGGCTAAAAAGTCTAAATTCAAGCCTGTACACTGCAGTACACAGGATGAAGACTGGGTAAAATATTCTATGGAGTTCGGGAAAAACCCTTCAACAAAAGAAAAGGAAAACTATATAGAATACAATTCCAACAATTATATTTCTGTCATTGATGCCAATAATAAGACGATGATGCTGGAAGGAAACCTGATGCCAAAACTGGGATTTTCCGGGGCTAAGCTGTATCTTCTGGAAAAAGTAAAATAACAGGGATATTTTTTACGTATCCCTTTTTATTCTATAATCTGTAGTTTTGTTTACGGTTTAAAACTTCACGGCTATGCATGATCTTACTATTTTCTTGGAAACGGCAATATATCCTTTGTTTGATCTTACTGAGCAGGAGAAGCAAATGATCCGGGCTGAAGTGAGAATTCAAGAGGTAAAAAGCAATAGTGCCATCATCAAGGAAAGGTCAACGGCTGACAGTCTTTTTTTTCTTCAAAAGGGAATCGTCAGAAGCTTTTACATAAAAGATCACCGCGAGATCAATACCGAGTTTTTCTTTGAGAATGAATTCTTTACAGCCCTGACTAGTTTTCTGACCGGTGAAAAGACCCGTCTTAATTTTCATACGCTGGAAGAATCTGAAATTATTGTCATCCCCAAATCATTAATAGATAATCTGTTAAAGGGACAGAAGTGGTACCATCTCATGAATGAAATCCTTACGAAAGAGTTTATCAAAAAATGCCGTCGTGAAAGCTCTTTCCTGCTTCATGATTCTTATGAAAGGTATCTGTATTTTCTTGAGCAGTTTCCTTATTCAGAAAGCAGAATTCCTCTTTTCCATATTGCCTCCTATCTTGGGATGAGCCCTGAAACATTAAGCAGGATCAGAAGTAAAAAAATAAGACCAATTGATTTAAATCAAGCAGATATGATCTGATATTCTTCACTTTTGTCTTAAATATTTTACTAATGGACAAAAGAGTACAATTTGATTTTGAAGTATATTTTACCAACGGAGGAAGCCTTAAAGGGGAAGAATTCAGGCTTGATATCACAGGAGACAATATTACAGATCAGGAACTGACTGATTATATTATTGATGATCTCAGACTTCTTATGGCTGGCAGAGTGAATATCCTGAATAAAAAGATTATCGCAGAGCCTCATAAAAGAAAAGCGGTAAAGCAGAAACCACTAGCAGAACGCCTGATCGATCTGAGCCATACCATTGAGAAAGGACTTATTACTTACAAAGGTCTTCCGGCTCCTTATATCTGTGATTATCTCAGCAGGACAGAGTCCCGGAAATTATATGAGGAAGGAACGGAGTTTCAAATTGGTAAGATTGAAATGGTTACCAATACAGGAACCTATATAGATTGTCCTTTTCACAGGTTTGAAAACGGAAAGGATACGGCAGAAATGGAACTGGAAAAGTTAGCTGAATTAGAGGCAATAGTGATACGGGTTCCTTATTCTGAGACATTGGAGATTACGGATCAATATTTTAGAAACCGGGAAATCAGAAATAAGGCAGTACTTATTCATACCGGATGGGACAGGCATTGGAACACTGAAACATATTATGAAAACCATCCTTATCTTACAAAAAGTGCTGCAGAATATCTTAAAGACTGCCAGGTAAAACTTGTCGGGATTGACGCTCACAATATCGATGATACAACGGGCAGAAGCCGCCCTGTACACACCATTCTCTTGGGGGCTGAAATAGTAATTGCAGAGCACCTCTGCCATCTGGATCAACTTCCTGATGAAGGGTTTACTTTTACAGCTGCGCCACCCAAATTCAAAGGAGCAGGAACGTTTCCGGTAAGAGCATTTGCTTCTGTAAAACATGCCTTATAAAAACAGATTCCTGCAAGGCCACTTTAACTATGAATGAAATACGGATATGCAGCTATTTTAAAAACTGAGCTGCAATAAAATAACCTCCTCCTATCACCAGTAATGGCAATGCAATAGAAATCAGGATTAAAGGCCAGGCAAAAATTCTGAAATACGTATATAATTCTACGGAAGAAGGATCGGCAGGATCGTAAATAACGGTCTCCGTCTCCCCTACCGACCAGGCTGAAGGATTGGTACCTTCCGGCAGTTCATACGTATAGTCAACATTATTTTGTGTACGGAAGGTAAAGAGAGGACTGAATACTACTCCATCCGATTCAAATTCCCGCAGTGAGGTAACGGTTGCGGTTGCCTTTTCTGCTTTTTTTAAGAATGAGAGTGTGTTTTTGAGGCTCAGCAATGCTGCAACAAACAGAATCACTCCTGCCCCAAGGATAATATAATATTGCCACATAGCTTTCTTTTTATTTCTGCTCATATCCGTTACCTCCTGAAAACAAATAGTATGTTATTTCATTTGTTTTCAGATCACTACCCGAATATACAAAGATTTATTATAGCATGCATAGTTATTTAGTTTCTATCTTAATAATTTTCTGTCCCTGCTCTCCTAAGTAATGAAGGACCAGTTTTTCATAGACTTTATAGCCATCATCTACGTTGGTAAATATCACAATTCCCTTTCCTGAATTGGGCAGTACAATAGCAATGCATCTTGTTCCCTGATCTGCTCCACCATGAGATAAAGCATACTCACCGTTCCCCAGATCATAGATTTCAAGTCCTAACCCGAAATATTTACCCTCTTTTACTTTTACCTGTTTTTTGATCATTTCCTGAAAGACTTCCGGCTTCAGATTTTTTCCTTTCATAACGCTGGTCATAAAATTTCCGTAATCTTCTATTGTGGTATGCAGATCATCGGCAGCATTGGCGGTTTTAATTTTTTCTATCGGATAAGCATCTCCCTTTTCATTATATCCTGTCACAAATCTTGACTCATCCGTGTTCTGATCCCATATATAGTTTGTATTACGCATTTTGAAAGGCTGAAATATAAGTTCTTTCGCAAGCTGGTCCAGTGATTTCCCAAACTTTTTTTCCAATGCTTTCCTAAGGTATTCAAAACCTTCTCCTGAGTATTGGTATTTTGTACCGGGCTCAAACTGAAAGTTCAGTTTTTTGTCAGCGTTCATCCATCTCCAGTTGGGAAAACCGGTCTGGTGGCTCAGGATTATTCTGGTGGTCAGTTTCTGATGTCTTGGATCGTTGATGATATCGGGATCTGTCCAAAAGGTATCCAAAGGTTCATCCAACTTCCATTTCCCTAAACTTATCAGCCTTAATGCGACCATTGCCGTGACAGGTTTGGTAAGGGATGCTACATTAAAATAAGCGTTGACGGGAGCTGGAATTTCTTGTTTTATATCTCCAAACACTTTTACCTGTTGCAGTTTTCCTTCTTCGATAATTCCTAATCCCAAGGTTGGAATCTTATTCTCTTTCAGCCAGCTTTGCATTGACTGATCGTTATCAAACATGGTGTCACTATCGGTTGTCTGCTTAGGATGATGATCAAAGCTCAATGAATTCTTAAGTTTCCACTCAGCATTTTCCAGGATCCACAGATGAGTAAACTTTGCTTCCCCGACTAATTTCTCAACCTGATCTCCTACCTTTTCATAAAACAGATGGTCTCCGTTCTGAATGGCTGCATAGATTTTTCCCTCTTTATACATGGAATAAATCTCAGTACTTTTACCCACTAAGACTCTTTTTAACTGATAGGTTTCCGGAGACTTGCACAATCCGTTTTTAAAATCAATGATGAATTTCTTTTTGTCCTCAAAACCGCCCTTATCATGATAAAATTCAAACCCGTCGCTTAACATGCTTTCCATCTTTCCGATGTTACAGGTATTGTAACCTGCTGAAAAAAACAGGCTGTCTTTTGATATAATTGTTTTGTAGAGAGGATCTGTTTTTTCTGTCTGTGCATGAACGATATTCATCATCAGAATAAGAAAAGGAAGGATAAACTGTGCCGATTTTGTCATTGTTATTTTTTTGACAAAGGTTCAATTTCATTTCGTTTTTTAAATAAAAAAGAACCCGACAATAACCCGACAAAGCCCTGACAATAATTATAACATGCTGAATTTCAGTTTAAAATACAATTTCTTTTTACGGTCAATTTCAGCAGCATTCCGCAGGATCATGACTACATTGGACAAGGCAATTAGGATCATCAGAATAAGGGTAAACTCTTTTCCGAGCTTTAAAAAGATTCCAAGCATAAATACAATGGGCGCTATAGCAGTCCAAAACATCTGCAGAGAGATAATCTGTTTGGTAAGACTGTTTCTCTGTTTCGTTATAAACATCAGCAGAAAAGGAGCAAGAATATTTAATGGTGGTACAACCACAAATAACAAGGAGGATAGATTGATCATTTTAATCATAGAATAACTGACCGTTTCAGATTCTTCTGTGGCTTCTGTTTTTACCTCATGCTTTTCCTGGGAAATGATGATTTCTTCCTGTAATAATAAAGATTCCTCTATTTCCAAAGTCTGCGCCAGCGCTCTTAAAGTATGGCCCTTAGGTTCTGTTCCGGATTCTATCCGCTGAATGGTTCTTACAGAAATTTTTGACCTTTCTGACAGTTCCTCCTGGGTCAATTTTTTTTGTTCTCTTATCGCTTTTAGTCTGGACATGTTCTGGGGTAATTCGGAAAAAAAATGTTTTGGCTAATTTACAGTTTTCCATAATTAAAAAAAATTAAGACCCCTTTTTAAAGTGAACAGCAGTAAAATTGGTATTCATATAAGAAATAAGTGTACTTTTATTAAAAAAATAACCTTCTATTTTTCAATTATTTATAAACTTCAACACCAGATCAGTTTATGGAAAATACACTATCCAAATCCGAAATCAGGAAGAATATTGCCACTTACCTGTGCCTTACCCTGCTTTTCTGTCTCCCGGTCTATTACATGTGCATCCGTACCGGGAAACTCGGCGGAGGCATTATATCTTATGCTACCATTGTCATGTGGTGTCCGGCCATTGCAGCACTTCTTACCTGCCGTATCCGGAAAATTCCTGTTTCTTCCCTGGGCTGGAAATGGGGTCTTACGAAATACCAGATCATGGCTTACTGTATTCCTATTGTTTACGCTTTTGTTCCTTATCTTATCATCTGGATCAGTGGAGCTGGAGGCTTTTATAATCATGAATTTGTAGCAGAAGCCGGTAAAGGGATGGGCTGGAATCTTTCTGATGGACAGACTTTGATCCTCTACATTATTCTGATGAGCAGCTTTGGTATGGTACGTTCTGTAGGCTCGGCATTGGGTGAGGAAATAGGCTGGCGCGGTCTTCTTACTCCACAGTTGGCTAAGATCAATTCTTATACTGCTACCTCTCTTTGGATGGGTCTTATATGGGCTATCTATCATTATCCTCTTCTGCTTTTTTCCAATTATAATACGGGTGGTCCCAAATGGCTGGCCCTTTTATGTTTTACAGTGATGATATTTGCATCTTGCTTTATTTTCACGTGGTTACGGTTAAAATCAGGAAGTTTATGGACTGGTGCTATTTTACATGCCAGCCACAATCTTTTTATACAGTCTATTTTCACACCGCTTACGGTAGATACAGGAAATACCAATTACTATATTGATGAGTTTGGTATTGCTCTGCCCATTGCGACTGCTGTTGTTGCCTATTTCTTTTGGAGAAAGAGAAAAGAATTACCTGAAAAGGATGCTGATGATGCTCTTCTTTCAACATAGCGCTATTCATCAAAAAAACAGCCTTCTGTGCAGAAGGCTGTTTTTTTGAAACATCAATGAAAATTCGTATTTTAATTAATCCGCAGAGTTCCGGCTTACTGTTTAATCAGCAATTTCCAACAGTTTTTTATAATCTTTTCTTTTCTGTGGAATGATAGGATCGTAAGGAGTTTGTTTGTCAATCCAGCGTTCGGGCTGTAAGAATTTGAGAATAAGCTCCATATCCTTATCATTAAACCCTTCATAAAATCTGCTTTTTTCTTCTTTTGATATGGGGGTTGGAGATGTTCCATCTTTTTTGCGCGGAGCGAAATGTGCCCCTGTATAATTTCTTTTTTCGTCTCTGAATTTTGCTTCAATTTTAGGTTTAAGCTGCTTCTTCAGTTCTTTTATCTCATTTTCCGTTTTAGGTGTGATCATTATTATTTTGTTGATCTCTTCATCTAATTCGTACTCAATTCTTTGATTGATGTCTTTTATTTTTTCCTGAAGAAATTTACCTGATCGTGTTGGAGGTTCACTCAGCAACAAACGTTCATATCCGGTGGCGTCACCTCCTTTTTTAGTCTTGCCTCCACGTCCCTTCTTCCAGGCCAGCATTCTGCTTCCGCTCTCACTTCCTTCTTCTTCCATATAGTTTACCGTATATCCTAACATCGCCATCACTTCAAGGTTACCGCTTCTGAAGCCCAAATGCTTTACATGGGTAAAATTTCTCTCAAAGTACTCATACAGCTTAAACTGCCCAAAACGGGTATCGCCACCCCATGCTAATAAAGATGGTGTTTTATCATCCCAAAATTCGGTGATATTGAATACTTTGGAAGGATGAATATAACTTTTGACCTCATTGACAATATCATCAAACTTAGATCCTCTCTCCTTCACATAGCCTTTATCTCCGGTAATAATAATTGCATCATACATCTCCGCTACTCTATAAACAATCTGTCTGATCCCTGTATAGCTGGTATCGTGTTCTATATGAATATCTCCTCCTTTCCCACTGAAACGGGACCATAAAATAAGTAAGTTGGTACCACTGGTGGGTATTCCTTTTTGTTCCAGCCATTCTTTTATAGCCTCATTTTCATCGTTATTGATATTGACCCTCCATCTTTCTTTTAGTTTATCCCGTAGGGCCGGCGAGTATTTTCTGGCAATATAATCTGTTCCATAGTTCACCCTGTTAATATATCCTCTTTGCTGATACTTACGCGCTTCGGTTTCTAATTTTTTCTTACCATCTTTATCTCCCCTTAACTGTTTTACTTCTACAACATGTATTCTGTCCTCACCTATTCCGGAATCTCTATAGAATTTGTTTATAGAATCTGCTTTATCGGTATGGTCCTTGCCGTCGCCTTTTGAAATGACAACATGAAGTTCCTCATCATCAATTAAAGCCGCTGCAATTCCAAACATATCACCTGTGGCATATCCGGGTTGGACAAGTACTGTAGGTTTAGGTTTGGGTGCACGTTGAGGTTGAGGTTCAGGTCTTGGTGCTGGTCTGTGATTAGCACCATCTGTATTGGAAACAGGTGCTTTGTTTTTTTTTCTATTTTTTATCATATCGTTTATTATAATACGTTAGGGAACAAATTTCAAGGTAAAGCTCCCGACAAAATAGAGGGGATCTACCCATTTTTAGAAATTCAGGGTTTCCCCTTATGGGCAGATAGTGTATTTGTGTATCATGTGTTACTGATGGTTAAATACAGCTATAGGTACTGCTTTATTTTCCTGATTCTATTATTTACCGAAACGATGATGATCTAAAAATTTCACTCGTAGGAGAATTCCCTTATTTTTTAAAATTCAGTTTTTTCCCTTAATGAAGATTTATTTCGATTGATGAAATTTGTATCAGACAAAAGAGATCAACAGTCTCACAGCGAAGACTTAACCAAGACATAACAGTAAAGCTGAGTTGAAACAAAGACTTTGAAAAAAGATGTTTGAAAATAAAAATAATAATAACCCATTAAAACCAGAATATGGCAGAAACAGTAAACACCCAGACTACAGATGCAGTAACGCAGACCAATGTTACCGTACTTGGTGAGTCTCCCGCACAGGCTATGAGTATGCTTTACCAGATGGCCACGCATGCCAGTGGAATTTCCATTCAGAATTCTGTAACCAATCAGCAGAACTTGAACCAGCTCAACCCTGCGATTGTTGCAGATGCCATTAAAATTTTAAAAGGATAATATAAAACCTTACGATCATGAGTGAACACAACAGTGAAACCCAACAATCCCAGGCAGCAAATGCTACCACTCCGGCGGAGAAAGCTGTAGTATTTGTGAACAGTGAGGTACTGGCCCCGCCTAAGGCTTCCCCAATGACCGGAGTGACAAAAGTAATGATAGAACAGTCTACAGGAATGATGGTTCAGGATTTACAGTCTTTTTTGAAAGGATTTGAACAGGTAGGTTTGATTGCATTAAGCAGGCTGGCCAATAATCTCCTGACGTATGGAACGACTTTCGGTCCGGCTCCTGGCAGTAAAGAAACCTCCACTCAGATGGCAGAGCACCTGCAGAGCCAGGATGCAGGAAAAGGAAATGAAATGATGAAGGATCTGTTCAAAATGGTAAGTGAATATGCTGAGGTGAAAGCTAAAATTTCCAATACTATTTATAATGTCAATACGCCTCCGGTTCCAGTAGCTCTTCCTTCTCCTCCCTCGTTTACGGAAGTTTCTCCTGAGACTGAAGATCCTGAAAAAAAAAACGAGTAGATCCGGTTCCGGAAGAAGTCTCATCAGAAAAGGAAGGTATGAGAAAAAGCTTTATCACGGCTGATCATGGGGGAAAATTAGTATTAAAGTCAGTAAAACTGACACAGCCACTCGTAAAACCAGAGATTAAGGAAGCAGTAATTCCTTCAGTAGAACCTGAAGTTAACCGAAAGAAAAAAACAATAATAAGTCAACTCCTTGAAAAAATTAAAATAAATAAAAGATGAATTATTCTTCAACAACCAAACCCGCCAAAATTTTAAATCTAGAAAATCTAAATGATTTAAATGAACGACTTTACCTGACCCGAAGCAGTGATATTTCTTATTTTGACACGAGAAGTACTGATGTGAAAAAGACGGAACATAATGCAGAGCGAGTTGTATTTAATCTTCAGACCTCAAACATTAATATTCAGCCTGCCATAAGACTGGTGAACTGCATCAACAGAGGAAATAAAAGATACAACCATTTCCAGTCTTTTGTAGTGGAGCCTATAGACAGATCAACGGGAATTGCCGTCATCATGGTGAAGCTGGATGATCCGAAAGCCTTTTATTGTAATGTGAGAGTTTTACCTTTTACCACCTTAAATGAAATTGCAGTTTCAGATCTTGATTCAAAACTTCTTACCATTAATCTTGAAAAGGCAAAATGGATTCTGAAAACAGATATTACGATCACGCCATCTGATACGGGAGAAGCTCAGTATTCGGTACATGATGTGGATGTAGCTGCTATTTCCGAACTGGTAAGCCAGGAAGAAATAATTGAATTAAAAAGAGAGCTGGAATTCCAGGCTTCTAAACTGATTGCCCATTATTTCCAGGAAATCCTGAGTATTGTAGTGAATGAAAACCCTCCAAACAACGGCAGACTTCCTGTGATTCCGGATGATTATATCCTTACCCTTCCTCCCAACCAGCTAAAAGAAATGTTGTCAGCTACTGCTATTTCAGCATGTATTGCTCTGGAGATAACCGGTTATAATGTAGTAAAAGATATTAACCATGACTGGAAGGCTGCAGCTGCATTTATAAATTATCTGCTGTAAAATCTTACATGATAAAAAACAGAACTTATGCGCAGAAGAATCCGCAAGAAGGCCCCCGCTTACAAACCTACGGTACCAGTAACAGAACCTGGAATCATTGAAAAAGAAATCATGCCTTTTGTTTTAAGACATGAAGAAGAAATCATTAATTACATCAGAGATAAAGCCGTCAAAGAAACCATGAAATCGCTTGCTCCTTTGCTGGAAAAGCTGGAAGAAGCCGTGAAACAGCAGGAATTACCTCAGGTACAAGAGGCTACACCACCACCTCAGGCTGATCCTCCTATGATGAACTATGAAGAACAGTTGAAAAGACTTCAGGAGGCCTCAACAGCAAAGGTAAAGGAGAAAGAGCTCAAAATAATGGACCGAATGAATAAGCTGAGTACCAGATTTGGGAATATCCGCCCATAAAAACATCAAAACCAACAAATTATTATGAACGAAATTGATACGATAATTATGGGAATGTCTACCGCTGTACCTAACGCTATTTCAACACAGGTAAGTGCACATTCTACGGGAGCAATGCAGATCAATTCTGCCTTGAACCAACAGCGAAATAACATGACTGCCATCGGCAGCTATGTGATGGGCCTAAAAAAAATGAGTCCAAAGAATATGAAAATAAAAGAACTGGAAACCATCAGGAAAGGACGTTTCTAATTTCAGTTCACAAACTACGGATGTGGCTTATTTCCCTGCAAAGATGAAATCCGGTGCCCTCAACATATATACAATCAGGTCAACATTTATTTTGCACCGTCTTTCAGATGCTGTCTATGTGTAGAAGCAATCATTCAGAATCCATCTTTAGCCCAAAGGAATCCAGCATTGCCAGCATACCTGCAGCAGAAATTTATTTTTAAGACAGATATTAAAAATAAAAGCCACATCCTTTTTATCAGGAAATATGCTTTAAACTCATACAGATTTTACAGATAGGGTTTCAACCATTGTATTCAGAGCCACCCTTCAAGTCTGATTTATTCATAACCTGCCAATACCAATGCTTTTGAAATGTATCATCTGCAGGGTCTGTAGTGAGTTTAAAAATAAAATAGAAAACTAGTTTACCTCAATAATTATTAACCGAGATCAGATCTCAACAAAAAAACAAAAACAATTATGCCAGTTAATGAACAAATCACAGACGCTGTAACGCAATCGAACGTGAAAGTAGTAGGAGAATCTCCTGCAATGGCTCTAGCCAACGTGTACCAATCTGCAGCACATTCTACAGGAATTATGTTTGAAAATGCAGTGAATGCACAAAACCAACAGAATATTTTAGGTCAGGCAGCTACCACTCAGGGTATCCTGCAGATCTACAGTCTGGATACGGTAGCAGATGCGGTTTCCATTGCTAAGATTCTTAAGCCTTAATTTTTAGCTTTTTTGATAAAAAGTAATTCTCAGCCGGAATATCCGGTCGTTTTTTAACCTAAATAAACAATAATCATTATGCCAGTTAACGAACAAATCACAGATGCAGTAACACAGTCGAACGTAAAGGTAGTTGCAGAATCTCCTGCAATGGCTTTGAGTAACGTGTATCAGACAGCTGCCCATTCTACAGGAATTATGTTTGAAAATGCGATGACTGCTCAAAATCAACACAACATCGTAACGCAAGCGGCAACAACCCAAGGGATCACTCAGATCTACAGTAAAGATACCATAGCTGATGCCATCTCCATTGCTAAAATCCTTAAACCTTAATTCATTTTTGCAGACCGCAAATAAAAACTTTTTTACAAGCCGGAACAGCCGGTTATTCTAACCCAAATAAACAATAATCATTATGCCAGTAAACGAAAAAATCACAGACGCAGTAACACAATCCAACGTAAAAGTAGTAGCAGAATCTCCTGCAATGGCGCTTGCCAACGTATATCAGTCCGCTGCCCATTCTACAGGAATCATGTTTGAAAATGCAGTGAATACACAAAACCAACAAAATATTGTCACTCAGGCAGCTACTACACAGGGAATCACTCAGATCTATAGCCTGGATACCATTGCTGATGCTGTTTCTATGGCGAAGATCCTTAATCCGTAATTCATTTTTGCGAACAGCTTAAATACCATTGTCCGAGCAACCGGAAAATCCGGTTGTTTTTAACCCAATAAACAATAATCATTATGCCAGTAAACGAACAAATCACAGACGCAGTAACACAGTCGAACGTAAAGGTAGTTGCAGAATCTCCTGCAGTAGCTTTAAGCAACGTATATCAGACAGCAGCCCATTCTACAGGAATTATGTTTGAAAATGCAGTAAGCGCACAAAACCAACAGAATATTGTTACTCAGGCAGCTACTACACAGGGTATCGCACAGATCTATAGTCTGGATACCATTGCGGACGCTGTTTCTATGGCGAAAATTCTTAATCCGTAATTCATTTTAAGGAAAGCTTAAATAATCAATTCAAACAACCGGAAAACCCGGATATTTTTAACCCAAATAAACAATAATCATTATGCCAGTAAACGAACAAATCACAGACGCAGTAACGCAATCGAACGTAAAAGTAGTAGCAGAATCTCCTGCAATGGCTTTAAGTAACGTCTATCAATCTGCTGCACATTCTACAGGAATTATGTTTGAAAATGCAGTAAATGCACAAAACCAACAAAACATTTTAGGTCAGGCAGCTACCACTCAGGGTATTCTGCAGATCTATAGCCTGGACACTGTAGCAGATGCGGTTTCTATTGCTAAAGTATTGAATCCTAAATTATAGTGTATTTTTAGATTTTCTTGTTATCAGGGAGTGCATTCATGTACTCCCTGATTCTTTTTGGGATAAAACTATTTATCAAATAATACGATTTCATTCGGATCGATAACCTGGTTCTGTACTGCGTAAATAACGAGACCTGCCATATTTTTCACTCCTGTTTTGATCATCAGGTTGGTTTTATGGGTTTCTACCGTTTTGGGAGAAATAAAAAGAGAGTCTGCAATTTCCTTAGTGCTGAGCTGCTGACACACCAGCCGCAGAACATCCACTTCTCTATCGGTAAGTTCATTCCTAGAAAAGGCATGAAACTCCGGAAGCTTGTTGGAAAGCTGGCTTCTCATGACATCAATCTGATCATTGGAAAAGTAATGTCCTGTGTGGTGAACGGTTTTGATGACAGCCAATAATTCCTCCAATTCAATTTCTTTGGGCAAAAAAGCATGGGCTCCCATTTTCAGCATCTGTCCCATAAATGAACGGCGGTAAAAACTGGAAAGAACAATGATTTTTGTCTCCGTTTCTCTTTTGGCAAGTTCAGACATGACTTCAAGGCCGTCACCATTCGTCATTCTCAGGTCCAGAATCAGAATATCTAAAGATCCTGAATCCTCAGTGAGAAATTGATAACCGCCTGTTGAGGTCAGCGTAACCTGGTACTCTCCATTATGATCAATATAGTTTTTCAAAAGTTGTACAAACAGCAGGTCATCATCTACAATTCCGATTTTAATTTTTGTGTATTCCATGTTTATTTTTATTGTATTGCCATACAGGCTATGAATTTTGTGCCTTTTTCAGGCTGTGTTTTAAGTTTATAAATGGCTTTAATTTTTTGTGCTCTTGATTGAATATTCCTCAATCCAATACCTCCCGAATGGGTTTCCATGATGAAGCCCCGCCCGTTATCTTCTATGGTTAGCATCAGATAGTTCAGAGATATTCTCAGCGATACATCTACTCTGGTAGCTTCAGCATGTTTCAGAATATTGGTGACCAGTTCCTGAACAATTCTGAAAAGGTTCAGTTTTACCGGACTGCTGATGGGAGTTCTTATGGTAATATGGCGGAAAATAACCTCTATATTTTTATTAACCTGTTCAAGATAATCTGCAATCAAATCTGCCAGTTCAACCTCATCAAGATCCGGTGGTGTGAGATTATGGGACAATTCCCTTATCAGCTGCATGGATTTTTTTAAATCGCGATTAAGCTCTTCAGGCTTTTTATCCGTAAGATTCAGGCGGATGAGGTTCAACTGCGAGATAATATTATCATGAAGTTCTTCTGCCAGGCGTTCCCTGTCCTTTTCCTGTAAAAGCAGTGTATTCTCCCAATATTCCTTTTTTGTGTTCCGGACCAGCTGAGAGACTTTCTGTTTATTTTTCTTTATACTTCTCAAATAATTAATGACCAATAACGTAATGAATAACGTTGTTAAAAAAAATAGTCCAATACCGATCCATATCCATAGAACTATCTGATCCTGATTTTCCCAACGCCACATCCCAGATTAATAAAAGCAATATAAAATGACAATAGCAGGAGGCCTCTGAAAAGCCAGATAGGAGCTACCCAACTCAGATGGTTGCTGATTAAAAAATTAAAGGTCGTGGATATGATACATTCAATAGAAAAAAACAGAAAAACAATGATGTTCACGATAAACATATCTCTGTCTGCCCTGCCTTCCCTGATGATCTTCATAAAATAAAAGGCGGCATAAGTGCAAATAATAATACTGGTGATAATATTGGAATAAAAAGTAACCTGTGTATCGTCTTGTACATACAACAAATTAATAATCAATGCTAATATTGCATACCCATAGATCATCCATTTTAATTCACGGGAAAGCCGGATATAGTAATTGCTATAAATCACAGTAAGAATCATTAAGCCAAAAAACTGGCTCAATATATAATTGTAAATATTGAGTGTATTTAATTTCATCAGCCGGTCCGCTAAGTCCGTCAGCTCCAGCATGAACTCTCCTGAGAGCAGTATAATTACAGGAAGTTTTGTTTTTATCCCTTCTTTTACCAATACAATCAGTCCTGTACACAAGACCAGGTTAATAATAATTTGTAAATACAGGGATAAGCTGTTATACGAAAACACTGGTGCTTTGCTTCAAAAGTTGATAATCATTAAGAGTATCAACGGTAAAAGGAGGCCTTGGAGTAGAATAGTTTTCTGCAGTCTCACTCATATGATTAATCGCAAGGCTTTTCACTGTAATAATTTCGATATGAAAAGGAAAATCCGGATCTTTTTTCTCCAGATCATCCGTAAGTCCAAAGAAACTGGTGCAGGTTTGTGCTCCTGTAATCCCCATTTTATCATAATCTGAAAACGGAATTGAAATCAGCTGAAAAATAGCTTCTGTTTTCTGAGCCTGTATCCATGATGTACCAAACATGTTCCATCTAAAATTACGGTTAATGGCAGATTCAGCTGTAATTGGAGGTGGTGCCACTTCTTCATCATTGCTGCTTTCCATCTTTTCTTCAGTGAAGTTTCGGGAAAATTCTTTAATGATGATGTTACTGAAATCGGCATCCTTATCACTTTTAGAATCAATTAGAAAAAATTTCAACTGTTCTTCATGAATACCCACATATGCATGGATCGTCTTTAATTCTACTGTTCCAAGGTTCTGTTTCCATTGTTCAATTTCCTCACCTGAAACACTGAAATGAGTTCCCTGATTTAAAAAATTCAAAATTTCTGCCCCATTTGTGTCAATTCCGTTTTTATAGAAATCAATAAGATTTTTCCATTTCCTGATGGCTTCAAAGATGTTTTCAGTAGTCATGATAATATTTATTTGTGAATGATAATTATTTATGTGTTGAAATTTACAAAAAAAACAGACTGATATTTATTTTAAATCACATCCAAGTGGAAAATAAAATTCAATTGAGTGAAAATTAATATTTCTTGAATTTTTTATAATATCGGATCAGGAACAGTCTGTATCTTTGTGCCGGGAATACTCCCCATTTAAATAACTACTCCCAATGATTCCATTTCACGAACTTATATTTTTCATTCTGGCTGCACTCATCTTAGTGATCAGTCCTGGTCCTAATATGATTTACCTGATTTCAAAGTCTATAACACAAGGGAAAAAGTCCGGGTTTATTTCCCTGGCCGGAGTAGTGTGTGGGTTTTTATTCCACATTGTCATGGTTTCTTTTGGTCTGACTGCAGTTTTGCTGACCGTTCCGCTGGCTTACACCGTTCTTAAAGCTGTGGGAACTGTTTACCTTTTATATCTGGCTTATCAGGCTATAAAACCCAAGAGCAAAAATATTTTTGATGTTGATAAAAATGCGGCTCATGACAGTCCTAAAAAGCTCTTTACCATTGGTTTTTTAACGAATGTATTAAATCCGAAAGTGGCTGTCTTTTACCTGTCTTTCTTTCCTCAGTTCATCAAACCTGAGTATGGTTCCGTATTCACTCAGAGTCTTGAACTTGGAGTGATTCAGACTCTGATCAGCTTCAGCATTAACTTTATCATTGTATTAACGGCTGCAAGAGTTGCCGTCTTCTTTTCCAATAATCCGGTCTGGATAAAGGTTCAGAAATGGTTTATGGCCAGCGTGTTAACCTATTTAGCGATAAAAATGGCATTTTCAAAAGCAAAATAAAATCCGGAACAGGTTTCTTTCTGTTCCGAATTCCGGTGTATATTCATATAAAATCTGATCTAAAGAAACCTAATCATTATTCACCGCGAATTTGAGATTAATATTCCGGCTGCAAAACCGTGAAAATACGTAATTTTACGGTTGCGTATTTATCCTCATAACAACAGGCTACAGATGAAGCAGACCATTCCTACTTATGATTTAAATGGCATTTCTCACCACAGATTCCATATCAAAAGAATGGATAAGCGGATTCAGAATGCGGAGGATATTCTTCTGGACAAAGGGATACACAGGGACAGTCATTACATTTTCACCTGCATGGAAAGCGGTCATGTAAAAATGATGGTAGATTTTAAAACGGTTGAGTCAAAAGATTCCACTCTTTTCTGTGTATTGCCGGGACAGGTACATCAGGGGCTTTTGATGAAAGACGTTTGCGGATGGTTTGTAGCGGTAAAAGCAGAGCTTGTTCCTGATACGGTACGTTCTTTTTTTGATGAATCTCTGGGTGAAATACAGCCGCTGCCGATAGATAAAAGCCTCATCCAGGAAGTGAATACAACAGCCAGCCTGCTTCATGCTTCTTATACAGATGACATGCTTTCCTCTAAAGAAGGATTTCTGGTTGTACAGTCATTGCTCAATGCTTTCCTGGGAATGTTCGTCCTGATTTATTCCCGGAAAAATCTACTCCCAGCTTCCAGCGAAAATCGTGCTTTACAGCTATCGAGGACATTCAGAAGCCTGGTTCGTAAGGATTTTAAAACAACGAAAAGTCCATCCGAATATGCAGAAATTTTAAATATCACAAGAGGATATTTGACAGAGGCCGTCCGGGAAGCAACCGGAAAACCCGCACAGCATTGGATTCACCAGGAAATTTTAATTGAAGCTAAAAGATTGCTGGTCTTTACGAGCCTAAGTGTAAAAGAGATCGCTTATGAGCTGGGATACAGCGACCACACTTATTTCAGCCGTTTATTTTCCAAACTGGAAGACCAATCCCCATCAGAATTCAGGAATCTGTATCAAAACAAACACTAACCACGAATAGTCCAATTATTCCCACGAAACAGCTATCGGTATTTCCTGATTTTGCAACGTCCTTTGCAATAAAAATGATTTATGCCGAGCTTACCAAAATGGATCAACGACACTGTAGAAAATGTCTGGTCCTCAAAATTTAAAGACTGTACGGTTATCCATATAGAAAAAGTCACGAATGATCTTCGTCTTATACGTTTTCAAACAGATTTACAGGATGTCCCTTACGAACCTGCGTGTGCAATAGCAATAAGAATCAATGACCGCGACTTCCGGAATTATTCTCCGTTCAACTTCAACCAGGAAGCAGGAACTTTTGATGTTTTATTTCACCTGCATGACTCTTCTGCTGCCGGCAGTCATTTTGTTTCCCAACTTTCTGCCGGAGATTCTATAAAGCTTTTAATGCCCAGAGGAAAACAATTCTTTGCTCCCAACGCAAAAATTCATTTTTCTGTGGGTGACGAAACTTCACTGGGAAGTTCACTTTCGATCAAAGAAGCCGTGGAAGAAAATGGTTCTTTATTTATCTGTCTTCATGAACTGGAAGAATGTTCTGCTCTTGAAAAACTGAATTTATTTGGTTACCACAGCCCGAAAAACAATACTATGAGAATGATTGAAGCTTTGAATGATTTTCTAAGGGAAGAAAAAGAATCCATCTCTGATGATGAGGTTATTTTTTATCTCACCGGAAACGGGGGAAGAATGTCTCTGATCAGGAAATTTCTTAAAGCCAGAGGAGTTTCTCCCAAGTGTATAAAATCACAGGCCTATTGGATTGAAGGAAAAAAAGGATTGTAAAATAGTATAAAGCAACTGTATTTTACTATAATAATGAAACTTTATCCGGCAATAGAAAATGAGTGCCGGATAAAGTTATCATTACTACATCCTAAAATTTAAATTATTTCTGTTTCTTCCCTAGTTCCTTTACTTTCCTTAGCCATTGAACCCGTTGCTCATCTTTAGAATTCCGGATGATCCCGATATAAGTTAGTTTTACAGGTTTTACGCCACAATATTCCAGTATGGATTTCTTAAGTTGATTCACGCTGGGTCTGCCAAAAAACAAACGGTAATACCAGCCCGGCTGGTCTAATGTGGTAATTATATGTGCTGTTTTACCTTTTAAAAGCTTATCCCACCATACAGAATTCTCACGGTATTTATAGGCCAGTCCCGGTAAGAAAAGGCGATCTATGAATCCTTTCATCAAGGCTGGAAATCCTCCCCACCAAACGGGATGTACCCAAACCAAATGGTCAGCCCACTGAATAGTTTCCCATGCTTTCACCAGATCCGGTTCAAGCTCCATTCTTTTCTGGTATCCAAACTGCAGATTAGGATTAAATTTCAACTCTCTTATGACAATTTCCTTTACTTCTGCACCTGTTTCTACAGCTCCTGTCTTATAAGCTTCTGCAATCCCAAAGTTGAAAGAATCTTGATTGGGATGTCCGTTGATAATTGCTATTTTTTTCATTGGGTGACATTGATATTGATCGTTTCATAGGTATGAAGCTGTGTCATTAATGATAAAGGCTCATGCAGCTGATGACTGAAATATACATTGTTTTCATGTGGATTTCTCAATAGCTCTTCGGTATGCAGAACAGCAGATAAAGCAGTAAGTTCTGCCTGTCCTTTCATACTTCGTAAGCTCAGTTTCTTCTGACCTTCTTTATCTTTTACTATAATTTCAAACACAGACTGATCTCCGTTTCCACTGGATCCAAAAATCATTTTTCTTTCTTTTAATGATAAAATATTAAAGATTCTCAGATACTGAAAGGATCCCAGCAGCCAGGTAATGAACTTGGAATTATAAGTCATTTTTACACTTACACCGGGAATTCGTTCCACTTTGTTAAGAATATAGAGATCCGGCACATCAAAATTGTAAGCCTTTCTCTCTCCTATCCCAAAAGAGAATTTAAAAGATTCAGTATCCAAAAAGTGTCTGATAGAAACTGGCTTGTCATTCTTATAATGTACAAAAGGAACGGCTACATTTTCTGCCATAAAATGGGCTGAACTCTCCCCTGCCAGGTCTTTTACAGAATAATATACAAAAACCTTTACTTCCTTAATATCATCTGAATGGGACAGGGTATTGACCAATCCCGGTACAATTCCGCCCATCCACCCTGAACTGAAGACAATTCTGCTGTTTACATCTGATTTTCCGGCAATATCATAAGCTTTTACCAAAGCCGGAGTAGGTTTGGTGATATCCAGATAATCTATATGATGAGCAATCGCAAAACGAAGGACATTATCTTCTCTGTCATTCACAGAAAGAATAATGAGGCTTATTTTTTTTTCCAGAATAACCTTAAAAGAAGAAGGATCTGTAACGTCTATTCTCAGGTCTTTATCCGTTTGTCCTCCTTTTCGTCCTCCAATATAAACTGTAAGATGAGGGTTTCTTGATTTCAGAATGCGGGAAATAGTTTTTCCAACCAATCCATTTCCTCCAATGATTAAAATATTTTGCTCCATAACTTTTTTTGACAAAAGTATAGCGCGGCCATTTCAATAAGCAGGACAAATGTCTAAAAAGAAACTTCCTTTCTGATACGGCTCAAATGCCGTTGTGTAATTCCCAGATAAGAAGATAAGTACTGTAATGGGATTTTCTGAATATAATCAGGATAGTTTTCAAGAAGTGCAGCATATCTCTGGCTCGCACTATCTCTCTGAAGCTGAAAAAACCTTCTTTCCAGTTCAAGATATTCCTGTTCAGCAATGATTTTTAAAAACTGAGTCCAGTTCAGCGCATCCTGAACCAGAATATCCATTTTCTCTTTTTTCAGGATCAATAATTCTACATCGGTAATGGCCTGGATACTTTCTTTACTGAGACATCCTGAAATAAATGATGAATAGGCGGCAATCATCGTATTCGGAAACTTGAAACAATAGGTCATATCTTTCCCGTCACCGGAAGTGTAGAAAGACCGGAAAATTCCTGAGTTTATGAAAGCTACTTCTCTACAACGCTCACCCTCCTGTACGAAATAGTCGTTTTTATTCAGTTTCCGGATTTCGAAAAGTTGTAGAAACTCTTCAATTTCTTTCTCTGAAAACAGATTAAAATTTTTAAAATAATCCTGTATCATCATTCTTAAAAATAAGTGCATTCTAATGAAACACGAAAATAGATAAAAGATGAATGCAACATGCTTTATAAACGCAAAGTTTTCATTTTTTCTAAGATTTTATTTTAAGTGAACAAAGGTGGTCCCAGTCTCAAAAGGCAAATAATTTGACTTTTGTCATTGACTACGTCGAATCTTCGATTTCTGACGAAGGAAGAATCTCACTGATAGCCAGAAACATTAGATTCTTCAGTCTACTTAAGACAAATTTCAATTAACAGCAAAAAAAAATCATCTCAGGACGAGATGATCACCGTTTTGAATTTACTTGAGTTATTTATGAAGATATGAATGATGTTTTGTTGTAACAAAGATAGGTCAACGCTGTTTTTTATCCATCAGTAGAATCCCTAGAATTATATCCGTAAAAATACGGTTGTACAAAAAGAAAAGCCCTGCAGGAAATACCTTACAGGACTTTGGTTTATCTAACAATATTCAGTTTAATGTTTACAATTCAAGGTTTAAAGTTATGATTTCCATTCACTTTTCGCCATTGATTATATTAAAGAGGACTTACCAATTGCAGGAACCATTCTTTAACTTCTCCTTCCAGATAAGGAGCAAGCTTTTCTTCACATGTTTTATGGTAACCATTCAACCATGCGATTTCACTTTCTGAAAGAATTTCTTTCACTACGGTATCTTTGAAGAACGGGCAGAATGTCAATGTTTCAAACTCATAGAATGTTCCGTGAATTGTTTTTTCTGCTTCTTTTACTGCGATCAGGTTTTCATGACGGATTCCGTAATGCCCTTCAAGGTAATATCCAGGTTCGTTTGAACATACCATTCCCGGAAGAAGTTCCTGAGGGTTAAGGTCTTTCCTGATGTTTTGCGGTCCTTCATGTACATTCATAAAGCTTCCTACTCCATGCCCTGTTCCGTGGTTGAAATCTTTGCCTTCCATCCATAACGGAAGTCTTGCAATGGCATCAAGGTGTACGCCTTTTGTTCCTTTCGGGAATTTCACCATTGATAAACGGATCAATCCCTGTAATACCAATGTTGAATTTCTTTTAAACTCCTCCGAAGGTGTCCCTAAGGCGAAAGTTCTTGTAATATCTGTAGTTCCTTCAAGGTATTGGCCTCCTGAATCTACCAGGATAGTTTCCTCATTGGTTACTTCTTTACTTCCTTCTTTTTTGGCAGAATAGTGCATGATGGCACCGTTGTCTTTATATCCTACAATAGAACCGAAGCTTTCTCCCACAAAGTTTTCACCTTCTGCACGGAATCCTCTCAGCTTTTGTCCGATAGAATATTCATTCATGGCTTCTTTTCCTGCATTATGCGTTAACCAATAAAGGAATTTCACCATAGCAACTCCATCTCTTACCATTACTTTTCTGAAACCTTCCAGCTCAGCTTCATTTTTCTGGGCTTTCATCAGGTTACCCGGAACCGGAGCTTTGATAAACTGATTGTCTGTTTTTAATGTTTCAAAAATCTGCTGGTTACTGTTGGGAGAAACCAGTACTTTTTCATTTTTGAAGGTCTTCAGGTAATTGTAGAATTCTTCGTAAGGCATCATTTTCACAAAGGAATCATCCATTTGCTTTCTTGCTCCTACTTCCATTTTTTCTAATCCTGTGAAGAGTACCGCATCATTTTTTGTAATCACGATATACCCTAAAAATACAGGATTGCTTTCTACATCACTTCCTCTTAGATTGACGGTCCATGCTACATCATCCAGACTTGATATGATATGTACGGTAGCTTCCTGATCTTCCATTTTCTGGCGGATGGCAGCAATTTTATCAGAAACAGATTTACCTGCTCTCTCTACCGGATGTACAAAAATAGGATTGGCAGACGGCGTTCCTCTTTCTTTCCAAACTTCTTTTAAAAGCGGAAAATCTACCAGCGTAATATTTTTTGAATTAAATTTCTGAGAAAGCAGTTCCCAGTTGGCATTAGAAGCTGCTAAAGCATTTACAGCCACTTTACCGCCTGAAGGGATTTCTGAAATAATCCAGTCGATATAATTAGGAGTTCCTTCCATACCATCTTTGAAAAGATCGATTCCTGAACCATCCAGCTCGATAGCGGCCTGTGTAAAGTATCTTCCGTCTGTCCAAAGTCCGGCTTTGTCTTTGGTAACTACCACAAAACCAGCAGAACCCAGGAAACCTGACAGCCAAGCTCTCTCCTGCCATTCTTCGGGAAGGTATTCGCTCATATGCGGGTCTGCAGAATATACTATAAATGCATCAACATTATTTTTCTGCATTTCTTCACGAAGCGCAGCAACTTTTTCCTTTGAAGTCATTCTTTTCTTTTTTTAAACACCGAAAGTTACGAAAAATTTGAAGTCGTGAGTTGAAATCTAATGGCTATTTTACTTAATAATCTGTTATTTTAACAGGAATTCTTTTTGAGGAGATCTGCAGTTTGACTTTTTAAGTTTTTACTTTAAATGACGTTGATTATTTCTCCCTTAAAGACACCAAAAACTTTTATGATATTCTCATTAAAATGTTAAACATATTTGATAAAATAAATCATTTTCATCTAAAAAAAACTACCACATTATCAAAATAATAAATTTTTGGAAAGATTATTGCTGTATTCAACTCCATGAAACAGCAGAACTATAATAACCACAGGAAGTTTTATCCACCTCATCATTTTGTTTATCTTCCTTTGCTCATCCTATTGGAGATTTTCGGAATTTATAAAATCTGGGATGATCCGGGAAATCAGCTGACATGGATATTATTTTCTATCGTGATTTTTCTGCTTTTTTATCTGGCATTTATGACGCGGCAGCATTACGCATTGGGACTTCAAAACCGAATGGTAATTCTGGAGTTTCAACAGCGGTATTTTGAAATTTTCAATAAAAGATCGGATGAAATTGTTGAAAAACTAAGATTTGATCAGATTGCTGCACTGAGATTTACCTATGACGATGAATTCAAGGAGCTTTTATACAGAGCTCTTCATGAAAACATCTCAGGAGATGAAATTAAAAGGTCTATCAAAAAATGGAGAGCTGACCGACTCAGAATCTAACACCTCAACAAAAATATAAACTTATGAAAAAGTGGAGCTTTTACAGTATTACGATATTAAGTTTGTTGACACTAACAAGTTGTGAAGCAGTGGAAACAATTTTTAAGGCAGGAATGTGGTGGGGAATTCTTTTAGTCTGTGTAATAGTAGGGATTCTTTTACTGATATTTTCGAAGGGTAAAAACTCTTAACCATGCTTATGGAGAAGAATACAGATTTGGAGATGATTTCTCACCTTAAACCTTCCAAAATTGTTAAAATAATGAAGGACCCGGAAGCTTCTGCAAAGGCGGTACATCTTGTATATACCACCGATGCAGAAACCGCCGGAATTACCCGTAAGAAAACGGGAAAGAAATATTCCTATTATAAAGACGGTGAAAAAATAAAGGATAAGGACGAAATTACAAGAATCAACAGCCTGGTACTTCCTCCCGCCTGGGAAAATGTATGGATCTGTGCCCTTGAAAACGGGCATCTTCAGGCCACCGGCTTCGATGTCAAAAAAAGAAAACAATACCGCTACCATCCTCTTTGGAGCGCTTTAAGAAATCATACGAAATTTTACAGGATGCTTCAGTTCGGATATGCATTACCGGATATCCGGCTGCATGTAGAACAGGATCTTGCGCTGAGAAATTTTGAGAAGCGGAAAATCCTGGCCTTAATTGTAAGCCTTATGCAAAGAACCAATATCCGTATTGGTAATACGATGTATGAAAAACTGTATGGTTCTTTTGGACTGACTACTTTAAAGGATAAGCATGTCAAGGTAAAAGGACAGAAAATTACCTTCTCTTTTAAAGGGAAAAAAGGCGTTATGCATAATGTTGACCTCAGAAGCAAAAGGCTGGCAAGGCTTATTCAGAAATGTAAGGATATTCCGGGAAAAGAACTTTTCCAGTATTTTGATGATGAAGGAAACCGCCATTCTGTAGATTCAGGGATGGTGAATGACTATATAAAAGAGATCAGCGGCGAAGATTTTACGGCTAAGGATTTCAGGACATGGTCCGGAACGGTAAGTGCTTTGATCGCATTTAAAGAAATTGGCTATGCTGAAAATGACAGTCAATATAAAAAGAAAGTAAAAGAAGCCCTGGAGATGGTTGCAGAAAACCTGGGAAATACATCAGCTGTCTGCAGAAAATATTATGTTCATCCTTTAGTCATTAATCTCTATGAAAACAATACCATCAAAAAATACCTTGACGAACTTGAAATCATAGAAGAAAATGACGGAAAAGCCGATCTGACGAAAGAGGAAAGGCTGGTTCTGAAAATTCTTGAAAATGAGAGAATGTAGGAAGATTGAAGAATGGAAGCTGGGAGAGGGAAGTTCTGAAATTCCTGAAATCAAATTTTGAACTTTCAACTCATTTTGATCAAGCTTCTGCAATACTTCCAGCATCAGGCTTCCTGCTCCCAGCCTTATTATATTGAAATCCTGCTGTTATTCAAAAACTGTATTCTATATTCCTTCGGGGTAATGCCTGCAATTTTTTTAAAAAGCTGGGTAAAATGGGAAGCGGTATGAAAGTTCAGTTCGTAAGCAATCTCTGCAATATCTTTACTGGAATGAAGCAATGCCTTGCTGTAATTGATGTCGATCTCATTGATCCACTGTTTGGGGGATTTCTGGGTAACACCTTTTACACATTTATTCAGATAGCTTTCTGTTACAGACAGTTTATCCGCATAGAATGCCACTCTTTTTTCTCCCACATGATATTTAAACAAAAGATCCCGAAACTGAAGGGACAGTTCCATAGGACGTGTCGCTGATTTGTGATGGGTATCAGAGTCTGTGCTCAGCATTTTGATCAAGATAAGATGAAGCATGGTAACCACAACATCATTGATATTGAGGTTATTCAGCCACAATTCCTGTTCCATAATGGGAAGGAGCTGGGTAATGGTACCATAAGTCAGACTGTCCAGATTCAGAAAAGGAGTCATGAAAAAAATACTGCTTTTGTGTTTGGGCAGCTCCTGTTCGGACAGGATATTATTTTCATAAGCAAGGAAGAAACCTTCAATATCATCAGATAATTCTACGGTTGCCGTGATGGTTCCCTGTTTAATAAAGATCACTCCTCCTTTCTCGGCATGGTATTCTTTATTTTCAAGATATTGACTGATGTGACCGTTGGTAACGAAAATAATAAAATTAAACGTTGTACGGTACGGAATCACCGGCATCAGAATACCTTTAAGGTAATTTTCTATCCGATAGAGCTGTATATCAGCATTATTGGCTAATATCTTGTCCGTAATATTCGGAAGAAAAAGTTTTTTATATTGAAAATTGGATAGAACTTCCATATCCTTGTTATGATTATTTAAAGTTATACAAAATATTTTTAAGACTCAATATTGAATCAATGGAAGGTAAAAGGGTAAACAACTTCTGCATATCCCAACTTCATCTCTCAAACCCTTCTACTCTCCCACTCATTCATTTAGAACTTATAATACACTCCTACTCTCACTCCAAAAGGACTTCCCGGTGTGTAGGTAAGATCTGTAACAGGTTCTGCTTCTCCCTTCAACTGAGTTTCGGTTGCAAACTGAGCTTCATTCCATTTTACATTGAAAAGATTGTTAAGCTGAACATTTGCTCCCCATTTCTGGCGGTTATAGGAAAGCATCAGATCATTTACAAAGTAAGCTTTGGTTCTGATACTGTTATCCTCTACTGCTGGTCTTGCTCCCAGATATCGATATTGAAGTCCTAAAGAAAAACCATCCAGAAAATCCCAGTTTACAGATCCTGTACTGGTCACCACCGGAGCCAGCGGAACGTAATCCTGTCCTTTTTCTTCTTCTGTAAATCTCGCGTGAGAATAGTTGATATCCGCATTCAGATAAAAGTTTTCCAACGGCTGGAAACGAATTCCAAGATCAGCACCGAAGCGTCTGGACTTCCCCGAAGGCTCTACTACAGCGTCATCTCCTACATAAACAAATTCCTGCTGCAGATCCATATACCATAATGCCGGAGTAATAATTAATGATTTGAAAGGATGTAATCTCACCCCGAAATCTGCTCCAATAGAATATGGAAGGGTATTTTCGTTTTTATTGGGAACAACTACTCTCAGGTCATTGGAGTGGAAGCCCATCCCTGTTTTCAGGAACCACATCACGTTATCGTTCTGAGCGTAAGAGAAGTTCAATTTCGGACTTAGTCTTGTTGCTTCTTTTGACTGTCCGGACGGCAATTGTTCTACATCCAACAGATTATGCATATTAAAAATAAAATGATCTACTCTCAACGCAGGATTGATGGTCAATTTTCCTGTTTTCCATACCAGTCCTGAGTACGCGTGAAGATTGGTTTCCGTTCCTGTCACGTCTGACAATCTGTCAAGCAGCATATCTCTGTGATAAACATGGTTAAGCTGTAAGGTATTGATATCATCATTTCTTAGCCCTATTCCTGAAGTCCAGTTTAAAGAACTGTTTGCAAAAGAAAACGTCTTTGTATATTTCACTTCAGCTCCATAAATATTTCTTCCGTCGGTCTGCTGAATTTCATCTCCGTGATCTTTATCTTTTAAATTAAAGGTAAAATCGGAATAGAGGTTGAAATTATACTTTGAATAGAAAGCCATGGCATCAATCTGCTCGGAAGGAGAAATAATGTGTTTGAAATTCATCTGAAGGTTTGTTCTGGAAGTTTTACCGCCTTCCGTAGGGTCTATACTTCCCCATCTGCCAATAATTCCTTCATCTACGGCACGTTCCGGAATCTGCCCGGAAGCATTCCATGAAGAATTGAATGTTGAAAACTGAATATTGAAGTAATCATTATCTGTAAGCCATTGATTGTATTTCCCGAAAATATTGACTCTGTTGAAATTCTGTTTTACATCAAAAGGCCCGTCTGTATAGTTGTATTCTGCTGCGATATACGCATTTTTCCTACCCAGATCATCATGCAGAATATTGAACATCCCCAACACTCTTTTTGAATTGAAAGAACCTCCTTCCAGCTTAATCATACTGTTTTTTAACCCATTATAGGTCTGAAAATCTACATAGCCTGCCGTATTAAAATCTCCACGATCCATATAATAGGCCCCTTTTCCGAAGTCAATATTATTGACGGTTTCAGGAATTACAAAATGTAAGTCAGAATATCCCTGTCCATGGGCATGAGAAACGATATTCACCGGCATTCCGTCCACATTCACACTGACATCAGTACCATGATCGGCATCAAATCCTCTTAAGAAAAGCTGTTCGGCCTTTCCTCCTCCGGCATGCTGTGCAATAAACAATCCCGGCACTTTTCTCAATAAATCCTGTGCTGAATTTACCGGAAATTTATTCAGATCAACTTTGGTAATGGCTGATAAAAACGAACTGTGATTGATGGCCACTTCAGAAATCTGAAAAGGCTTATGCTGTAAGAAAATAACTTTATTTTTATCTTCATCATTAGTCACCACCCATTTTATCTCATCATATCCCTGACGGCTGATTACAAGGGTATCCGGAAGGGATTTTACAGGGATGGCAAACATACCATCTGCCGCTGTATGAGTATGGCTGTTCCCGTGGTCATATTTTACCAAAGCATCTGCAATGGGAAATTTGTCATCTGCATCTTTAATCAGCAACTGTTTTTCTGTTTCCTGCGCCATCATTTTTCCACTGAATGCCATGACCAGAAATATGGCTGCTATTTTTGTTATTTTCATTTTTTGTTTAGTTAAATTATAATTTAGATAAGAGATGAGAGATAATAGACGAAGAGATGAGAGACTGGGAATGCTTTAACCTTTAATAAATAAGTTAATAGCAAATATCTATTGAAAGGACAGTAATTTTTAATTTTAAACATTCCCACAAGTAAAGCTCCACAACCTTCAACCCCTTCAACTCTCAAACTCAAAAGCTACGCTTTCGTTTTAAGAAATATTTTTTGAACTAAAAGCGTAATCCACGTTCCGGCTACGAATGGGAAAGTAAATACTCCACCTACAATATCCAGACAGTGATTGTCTATTAAAAGATCATCAATGACAATGGTGATAAGAACAGCAATAAGTACCCATAAACCGTCTGATTTTTTGACTCCGGAAAAAACGATAGCCGAAAGCACCGCATTAAAACCAAATAATCCCATGTGGATTTCTTTGATGGGTTCTCCGTTCAACTGTGATAATCCTGCACCGAGAATAGAAGCTGCGAGCCCATATAAAGCCGCTATGGGAGAACTGATGAAAACGGCAAGAAAGAAGATCATTCCTGAAAGTACTCCACCCTGAAATATCACTTCACCAAACCCATTGGTACAGGCAAGAAAATCATTATATTCTGTAGGCACCACTTCACTGCTCAACATTACAGATGGCGGAATATGCGTAAAATGATGGAGTGCAAAAACCAATATCCAGGTAATGATAATGAAAGGAAAGGTAAACACCGGAATTTTCTTCTGAATAAAGAAATGCTGAATAACAGATGCCAATGCTCCACCCAATATAATAAGAATCCAGATCAGCAATGTAGCCTCAAACAGAAAGGACAACGCCACTCCTACAAGTGCCGCACTGAAGCCGTAAAGTCCGGCATTGATTTCAGATTTGGCATAGTTAAGTTTCATGGCAGTGAAAGTTCCGGCTGCCGTTGAAAGCAATACTGCCACCCCGCACTGCCAGCTTCCCATAAAGATTCCTATAAGAAACAGAAGTCCTGTCCACCTGTTTTCCTGGAGCATAATCTGCCCGATTCCTTTCAAAACATGGTCTATAAAAGGGAGTTTTTTGAAAAATTCGTTCATAGTTTTTTTTATTGTATTAATAGTTGTGGATATTAAGATAAGAGACGGATAGATGATAGACATTGGAGACAGAATCAATTTTACTTCGTAAGTGAATGGTGAATTGTCAATTATCAGTGATAAGGATAACAACTTTAAACAATTCCAATCTCTTACCCTCGAACTCTCCCACTCTATCACTCGAATCCCGAATCTCGGAACTCGTTTACCATCCAAGAAAGACCATTCCCACTCCGCAAACGGTTACCACAGCTCCGCTCACCACTCCCATATACCTTTCCAGTTTTTCGGTATTGAACAGTGTTGAATAACCATAACGTCCCAGAAGAACCATTCCAAGCATTGTCAAGACGGTAGTTACAGTGAAAGAAGTTACCAGAACAGCAATTTCAGACATTGAATGTTTTACTCCTGAATAGAATAATAAAGGAATCAAAGGTTCGCTGGGTCCCATTACGAAAATCATGAAAAGTACAAGCGGTGTCACTTTTATTCTTTTTTGAGGCATTACCACTTCACTGTGATTATGTTCGTAAACATAAACATCATCACCCATCACATCAAAATGCTTATGAGGTTTGTTTCTGATGGCCTGAATGAGACCATATACCAGATAAACTCCTCCAAAGATCAGCAGCGCCCATCCTGAGAAATTTCCTCTGATATCCTGAAACCAGGAAATCTTATTGAGCTGCCATCCCAGGAAAACCCCGATAAATCCTAAAATCAGAGAACTGAATACGTGTCCGAAACCGCAGACAACCGTTAATATTGCTGTTTTCATACCGCTCCACTTCTTTGATTTTGAAATCACAATGAACGGCAGGTAGTGATCCGGCCCTGAAGCGGTATGTATGAAACTTATTGAAACGGCACTCAAAAGAAGTGCCCAAACTGTACTATCCATTTTTATTAATTCTGTTATTTCAGATTCTTTATTAAGTTTTGGCTAAAGCCAATGGAAGATTTCTTTTTGTTAAGCGGGCTAAAGCCCGCTTCTATTGAATATAGTATCCTTGTCAAGGTTTTGAATCTTGATAAGGATTTCCTTTTACTCCAATGACCAGAGAATTTCCTGAATATGCAGGAAGAAATTGTACATCAACTCTCCTCCATGCCCCAAAGCTCTTACTACAAAACCATTGTCATCCATTGCAGAAACCCCTACTTCCATTTGTTCATGGTGCTGTGAGGCGGCTTCAACAACCTCTTCAATCAATCCGTTTTTGTCTACATTTTCCTTTGTACTGTAGAAAATCAGGGTTCCCTGGTGGGTATACTGTTCCAGGTTTCCGATGCTGCTGATCGGGATCATATCAGGCTGAATGAGAACATTGTCTTTTACTACCAGCTTATTATTGTGGTAGATTTCCATTACATTCTGAAAACGTTTCAGCTTAAAAACTTCTCCATAATGTTTTCTTCCGCAGGTAATGATCTCACTGATGATAATCTGACTGTTGTTCCCGATATGAATATTTGCTTTACTCTTAAAATTGGAGTCTTCATGCGGAACTATAGGATGAGGAACGTAAGCAAAAGACGTTTCATCTTCCATGGAAACATTAAGTTCCTGAAGTGCTTTATCTTTCATGTTGAAAAGCCTCTGATAGGATTGCGACTGCAGTTGAAGAGCAGATCCTTTTTCAAGAGCAACTTCCAAATGGTAGTGGTCTCCATCCAGAATTCCCGGAGAGGAGCTCATCACCATCTGATAGAGCTTTTTGTCACTTTTTCGCTGTCCTACAGAAACTACTCTGAAAGGAAGTGAGACATAAAGATCTTTCACATAGGATTCTCCTCCCTTGAATCCTGCAATTATATTTAAACGACTGTCCATTTATCTTACTAAATTCGGTTCTTCAACTTCTTCTAAAAGAGCATATTTTTTAATCCAACCTATTACTTTGTCCAGTCCTTCATCTGTTTTAAGGTTTGTGAATACGAAAGGATTTCCTTTTCTCATTCTTCTGGCATCATTTTCCATTACCTCAAGGCTGGCTCCTACGTAAGGGGCAAGGTCAATTTTATTGATGATCAATAAGTCTGATCTTGTGATACCAGGACCTCCTTTTCTAGGGATTTTTTCTCCTTCTGCCACATCGATGATGAAAATAGTAACGTCTGCAAGGTCCGGGCTGAATGTCGCTGAAAGGTTATCTCCTCCACTTTCGATAAGAACCAGTTCGATCTCCGGGAAACGTGCCGCCAGTTCATCTACAGCTTCAAGGTTCATACTTGCATCTTCACGGATGGCAGTGTGAGGGCAGCCTCCTGTTTCTACTCCAATAATTCTGTCGTGGGGAAGAAGGCTGTTTTTAGCCATAAATTCAGCATCTTCTTTGGTATAAATATCATTCGTGATGACTCCAAGGTCATAAGTCCCGAATAATTTTCTGCTTAAACGTTCCAGTAATGCAGTTTTTCCTGAACCTACGGGGCCTGCAACTCCTACTTTTATGTATTTTCTGTTTTCCATTTTTCTAAAATTTTACTTGTTTTTTAACGCTATGGGCGCTAAGTTTTTTTATCGTGAATATTTTACGATCGCAAGGGCGTTTCACTCAGCAGAGGGCAATCGCCAATTTGCTTTTTCACCTTTTACGACATATAAAGTCTTGAATACAACCTCTCATGCTGCATGCATCTGATATCGAAAGCCGTATTACAAAGTCCTACCATATCCCTGTCCAGCTCCATGGTTTCCAAAACTGTTTTTTCCATTACAGGATATAGTGAGAATAGAATATCTTGTCCGTCTAACTGCCCAAGAGGGACAAGCTTTACCGCATTGGTAATCATTCCCGCCACTGAGGTATAATAGAATCCTAAAAGAGCTTCATATAAAGGGATTTTCATTAGGTAAGCATATACTCCAAACACAATACAGTAATGGGAATTGGCTTCTTTATTCTGAACAGCTTTTTCAAACGCCTCCATAAAAGGAAAATGGTCTCTTCTTTTAAAGATTTTGATCAGCCTTATCCCCAGTTTCTGACTGGCCTGACGGATTTCTTTCGGGCATTTTATAGCGTTACATTCATTATCAAGAACTAACAATTCCTGCAGATCTCCTTTTTCAGCTGCTTCATAAGCCAGTTTTACAAAAGCTCCGTCATTGAATTTAAGGTTGTACTGAAGCATATTCTGTACAAATTCTTTTGCGGTAGCTAAATTATGTACAATCCTTTCCTGCACATAGGTTTCAAGTCCGTTGGAATGAGTATACCCTCCGATGGGAAGTGTCGGATCTGCAAGATGAAGCAGTCCTGACAAGAAATTTATGTTGCTATTATTCATCTTTCGGGGCTGCCATTTTTAAGATTTTTGTAAAGATTGTTGATCCCAGACTTCCGTGTCCGTGAGGTTCTACATTAGATTTAAGAAGGTTGAGCAGTTTCACAGATTGTTTTTCCGGTTTGAACCCGCTTGCTTCCAGCCATCTGAACATTGGCATTTCAAAAGGAAGCAATACTTTATCATTCTGAATGAAAAGCGGAATATGTTTGTTTCCGATCTCATAACATACAGTACCCATTTCCAGGAGTGAAGCGGGCGACATTACGATAGCTTCTGTTTCCAGAACATTGACCGCAATTATTTTTTCTGCATCCTCAAAAAGAATATCTCCTTCACGCAAACGCTGTCCTTCTCTGAGAAACTTGATTGCTATATCAATTCCCTGTCTGGTTTTTTTACGCTGGATTCTTTTGGTAGTTTCAAACCATTCCAGATCAAGATAATCTATGGTTTTCCCTGTAGGATTTTCTGAGAGATTGCCTATGATTTGATTAATTATCATTTTTGGATTTTTTTCTGAAGTCTAAGTTTTTGGAGATTCCTACCCCGAATGTTGAACCACTGATTCCGGCTACATAGTTTTTCGTCCAGCCTTCTTCTTTTGTTTTCGTCTGAAGCATGGAAAGTTCTGCAAATTTGAATTTCAGAGCCCAGCCTCCTCCCAGTAATATTCCGATCAACGGATACGCACGAAGACGGAATCCGTTAAAGTTCTGCATTGCGTCTGATGCTGTCGAAAGCTGCTGGCCCCAGACATAGTGAGCATCTACCTGCCCGATCAATACAAAGTATTTTCCAAGCATCAATGAAGGGCTGTACCAGATACCTGCTTCATTTTGCTTATAGACTACATTGTGATCAACTGTATTCTGTGAGTACGCATAATTGACTCCGATAAGATCATTATTGTTGATGAAGTACCCTACTCCAAGCGGTGCACTTGATACCGTACTGCTGCTGCTGGATGGAGTCGTAAGTTTAGAATAATCTAATGAACCGTAGACCATAAACTGTCCTTTGGGCCCCTCTTCATCACTTTTAAGCCTGTGCCCGCCCAAAAACTGAGCGCTTACATTTCCTGAAAGCATAAACATTCCGGCCACGGCAAGAGAAACAACTGTTTTATTTAAATTTTTCATTTTAAACTTAGTTCTATAATTATTTTAAAATTCTAAAGATCAACTTTGGATAAAGAGAGTTTATGAAAATGTCATTCTGACGAAGGAAGAATCTCCTTGATAAATTCCATGAGATTCTTCACTACATTTCAGAACTACGTTCGCAGACCTTCAGTCTGTGTTCAGAATGACAAAAGCCAAATAATTCTGGTTTCAAACACTCTACTTTAAGCTAATCTTAGAATAAATAATACAGCTGTGTTAAAGGAAGTGTTTCCGCCGGTTCGCAAGTGATGTACTCACCGTCTACCGTTACTTTATAGTTTTCAGGATTCACTTCAATTAATGGGGTCTTATCGTTATGAATAAGATCTTTTTTGGAAATATTTCTGCAGTTTTTTACCGGAAGAATCATTTTCTCCAATTTATAAGAAGCGATGGTTCCGTTGTCGATAGAAACCTGGGAAACGAAGTTGGCGCAAATACCAAACTTGGCTTTTCCGTGAGCTCCGAACATATTTCTATAAATAATGGGCTGAGGTGTTGGAATGGATGCATTCGGATCTCCCATTTTAGCAGCAATTACAAATCCTCCTTTTACAATCATTTCCGGTTTCACTCCGAATAATGCAGGTTTCCAGATCACCAAATCTGCCAGTTTTCCTTCTTCAAGAGATCCTACATATTCTGAAATACCATGTGCTATAGCTGGGTTGATCGTGTATTTGGCCACATATCGTTTTGCACGGTAGTTATCATTTCCACTGTCTTTATCTTCAGCAAGATCGCCTCTCTGCTCCTTCATTTTACTTGCCGTCTGCCATGTTCTTGTGATCACTTCTCCCGGTCTTCCCATTGCCTGAGAGTCTGAACTCATGATACTGAAAACTCCCATGTCATGAAGGATATCTTCAGCAGCAATAGTTTCAGGGCGGATACGGGAATCAGCAAATGCAACATCTTCAGGAATATTTTTGCTCAGGTGGTGGCAAACCATCAGCATGTCTAAGTGCTCATCGATTGTATTGACTGTGTAAGGACGTGTAGGATTTGTAGAAGCTGGCAATACATTTGGATACATTGCTGCTTTAATGATATCCGGTGCGTGCCCACCTCCAGCTCCTTCTGTGTGGAAGGTGTGGATTACTCTTCCGTTGATCGCTCTCATTGTATCTTCAAGGAATCCTCCTTCATTCAGAGTATCGGTGTGGATGGCAACCTGAACGTCATATTTATCGGCTACTTTCAGTGCTGCATCAATTGTTGCGGGAGTTGCTCCCCAGTCTTCATGGATTTTTACTCCTAAAGCTCCGGCTTCCACCTGTTCTTCGATAGGTTCTTCTGCCGAGCAGTTCCCTTTTCCGAAGAAACCAAGGTTCATAGGATATTCTTCTGCTGCCTCAAGCATTTTCTGCATGTTGAATTTTCCCGGAGTCACTGTTGTAGCATTAGTTCCGTCATTCGGACCTGTACCACCGCCAATCATTGTTGTGATCCCACTGTATAGGGATGTCTCGATCTGTTGAGGACAGATGTAGTGAATATGGGTATCAATACCTCCGGCTGTTACGATATACCCTTTTCCTCCGTGAACTTCAGTTGAAGCCCCAATGATCATATTAGGACTTACACCGTCCATTGTATCAGGGTTACCTGCTTTTCCGATTCCTACGATTTTTCCGTCTTTGATTCCGATATCACCTTTTACAATTCCCCAATGGTCAATGATGACAGCTCCTGTGATGCAAAGATCCAGAACACCTTCGTCTCTTTTAGCAGTAACATTCTGTCCCATCCCGTCACGTACGGTTTTCCCTCCTCCGAAAACGGCTTCGTCTCCGTAATGGGTGAAATCTTTTTCAATTTCAATAATAATTTCGGTGTCTCCCAGTCTGATTTTATCTCCGGCTGTAGGACCTAATATATTGGCGTATTGTTTTCTGTCTACGTGTAAGCTCATCTTAGTGATTTTTAAAGTTTAATTCTTCAACTTTTGCAAGGCTCGTTCTTTTCTGTTCTTCGGAATCTATCTGTCCGTCGACTAGGTTGTTGAAGCCCATTGCTTTTTTAGTTCCTCCTATTTCTACCAATTCCACTTCTTTTTCTTCTCCCGGTTCAAAACGTACTGCAGTGCTTGCTACAATATTCAGTCTCTTTCCGAAAGCTTTTTCACGGTCAAAGCGCATCGCTTTATTGACTTCAAAAAAATGGAAGTGTGAACCTACCTGAATGGGACGGTCTCCTGTATTGGTTACTTTTATTTTTACAGTTTCTCTGCCTTCATTGCAGATAATTGTACCTTCTTTTACGAAAATTTCTCCTGGTATCATAATCAGTAGTATTAGCGGATTGGGTTGTGTACGGTTACCAGCTTAGTCCCATCCGGGAAAGTAGCTTCAATCTGAACATCGTGGATCATTTCTGACACGCCGGGCATTACATCCTCTTTGGTAAGAAGATTAGCGCCTTCCTGCATCAGTTCAGCTACTTTTTTTCCATCTCTTGCTCCTTCAAGCAAAAAGTGGCTGATCAGTGCTATTGATTCAGGATAGTTTAATTTAAGGCCTCTTGCCTTTCTTTTTAGAGCGAGTTCGCCTGCCAGAAATAGCATAAGCTTCTCCGTTTCTCTCGGTGTTAAGTGCATAATATTTTTTATTTAAAATTGGACAAACAATATCCTATTCACCTCTCCGTAAAGGCAAACTGATAGGTTCAAAAATGTAAATGGGAATGATTCTTATGGATCTGTATTAACATGAATACAAATCACAACGGATCATTAAAAAATTAAGAAAAGGGACTAGCAGCCCGCTATCTGCAGGCAATGATACAGGATGTATCTTGGTGCTGTAATATAAATACGGTTTTGAACAGCTTCAACCCGTGTATTGTGAGAATACCCTGCAAAGAAATAATTAAGCCACTGCTGGGCAAGTATTGAATAATCAAATTTCACTTTCTCCCAGTCATTGGAATCCTGTACATCCTGCACATCTGAAAAACTATACATTTCAGGCTGGGTCTGCTGATCGGATTTCTGCTGAAGGAGATTGATTTTTGAAAGAATATCAGAGTATGGTTGAGTTTTCCCTTTATGTGCAAAAAGACCTGCACACAACGCTGAGAAAAATAAGACAAAAGAGAAAAATAGGACTCTTTTTTTCATACCTGTTAATAATGGTGTAAAATTAGAACAATCCTAAAACCCCGGCTATCAAAAAAATTATTTAAAATGTTCAAAATCGCAACAAATGCAATTTTATGTAATTTTAACATTTCATGATAAATCCCTTATTCATAACACTTAAGCATTACTTTTGAACTGTGACAAATATTTTCTTGTCCTTATTCCTGTAATTATGATAATCGGCCTCATCTTTTCCTTCTATTTAAAAGATCGAATAAATACATCTCATATCATCAACACAAAATGTTAAAAATCCTTTATTCATTAATGATTACTTAACAATAAGCTTTATTTCATAAAAACAGACGGTATTTTTTTCTTTCCTTATAATTATCGTAAATTTGTATACACATCTTATTTAATTTAATAAAATAATAAAACGTAATATGTCAAAAGCAATTTCGCAAGTACCATTAGCGGTAAATGAGCCGGTAAATTCTTATGAACCGGGATCTCCGGAAGTTAAAAGCCTTATCGACACTTATAAAAAAATGTGGGCAGAAAAGGTAGAGATTCCGATGATCATCAATGGAAAAGAGGTTAAAACTGATACAAAAGTACAGCTTCAGTCTCCACAGGATCATGCTCATGACTTCGGATTCTACTATCAGGGTGGTATGCAGCATGTGGATGACGCTATCAACGCGGCATTGGCAGCTAAACAGGAATGGAATGAACTAGGCTGGGAACAGCGTTCAGCAATTTTCTTAAAGGCAGCTGATCTTTTGGCTGGTCCTTACAGAGATGTAATCAATGCTGCTACAATGATCGGACAGTCTAAAAATGTACACCAGGCTGAAATTGATGCAGCTTGTGAGTTCATCGACTTCTTAAGATTCAATGTAGAGTTCATGACAGAAATGTATGCTGAGCAGCCGGTTTCTGACAATGGAATCTGGAACCGTGTTGAGTACAGACCATTAGAAGGATTCTGTTTTGCAGTAACTCCATTCAACTTTACAGCGATTTCCGGAAACCTTCCTACTTGTATGGCAATGCTAGGAAACGTTGTCGTTTGGAAGCCTTCTGACAAGCAGGTATATTCTGCAAAAGTAATCATGGATGTATTGACTGAAGCGGGTCTTCCTGCAGGGGTAATCAACATGATCTTTACGGACGGAAAAGAAACTGCTGAAAAAGTATTGGCACACCGTGATTTTGCGGGTCTTCACTTCACAGGTTCTACAAAAGTATTCCAGGGAATGTGGAAAATGATTGGTGACAATATCCACAACTACAGAACTTATCCAAGAATTGTTGGAGAAACTGGTGGTAAAGACTTTGTAATTGCTCACCCATCTGCTAACGTAGAAGCTGTAGCGACTGCATTGGTAAGAGGTGCTTTTGAATATCAGGGACAAAAATGTTCTGCTGCTTCAAGAGCTTACGTACCTAAATCTCTTTGGGCTGACGTGAAAAAAGTAATGGAAACTCAGATGAACTCTATCAAAGTAGGTTCTCCGGAAGATACTTCAAACTTCGTCAACGCTGTAATTGACAAAAATTCTTTCGAGAAATGTAAAGGATATATCGACAGAGCTAATGCTTCAGGTGAAGCTACTGTTGCAATTGGTGGAAAATATGATGATTCTAAAGGATGGTTCGTACACCCAACAGTAATTGAAACTACAAATCCTCACTACGAAAGCATGGTAGAAGAGATCTTTGGCCCAATCTTATCAATCTACGTATATGAAGATCAGGACTGGAAAGAAACTCTAAAACTGGTAGATTCTACTTCTCCTTATTCATTAACAGGTTCTGTGTTCTCACAAGACCGTTATGCTATCAATGAAGCTTATAAAGCTTTAGAGAATGCTTCAGGTAACTTCTACATCAATGATAAGCCAACAGGTGCTGTAGTAGGACAACAGCCTTTCGGTGGTGGTAGAGCTTCGGGAACAAATGATAAAGCAGGTTCTAAAATGAATCTTCTGAGATGGGTTTCTGTAAGAAGCGTAAAAGAAACGTTTGTTTCTCCAAAAAACTACAAATATCCATACCTAGGGTAATTGATAAGTAATGAATAATAGGCAATGAGTAATTATTGTCTGTTCTTAAATACAGCCTCGGAATTTAGATTTCGGGGCTTTTTTGTGGTGATAGGCGGGGTGCGAGGTTCGGGATACGAGTTGTGCAGGTTCAAAGTTTAGGGTTCAGGGTTTAAGGTTTAAAGTTACTGGTATTCATAAATACACTTTTACTCCTTTGATACTCAATTCCCCTAAACTCTCTAACCCTACTATTCTCCCACACTTTAACTCCTGATCCCTACAATCCGCTACCTGCTACCTAACATCTTTTAACAAACTTTACCTATATTTTACGATTTCCCCTACCCTGTTAGGAATAATTGTTGATTTTTAAAATATTATACACCCCAAAATAAAATAGTATGAAAAAGTTATTGCTAACAGCCGTCGGAATAGGAATATTTGCAGTGAGCTGTGGAACCAAAGAATCGACAATGTCATCAAGCAGCCGTGATTCAGCAACAGTAGATAATGCACAAAAAAGCATACCGCCTACTACAACTGATACAACGACTACAAAAATGACAAATCCTGACAGTATCAAGATTAAAAAGGATTCAGCGGTGATGTCTCCTGTCAAGTAGTATTGATATACGTTCAATTTAAAATGGAAAATCTGCAGATGAAAGCGCTGCAGATTTTTTTATTGAATAACTGGAAATGTTGGAACTATAACGCAGTTTTGGCTTTAAAAGGACCATTATTTTAGGTTTTGGCTAAAGCCAATGATGAGGTATTATTTTTAAAGGTGGGTTAAAACCCACCCCTATTGAATTTTAATAACAACATCTTTTATCTTTTATCTTTTATCTTTTATCTTTTATCTTTTATCTTTTATCTTTTATCTTTTATCTTTTATCTTTTATCTTTTATCTTTATATTTGATTAATACCAAACATTAAAATACACCCTATGAAAAAATTCTGGATAGGAGCAGTTCTTGGACTTCTTTTCCTTGGAAGTTGTGCTCAGAATAAAGAAAAAAGAGAAGAATATAAAGACGCCCACAATAAGGATTCTTTAAGAAACAAAATGGGAGATTCTGCTGTAGCCAATTCTATACCCGCTCCGGCAGCTGCCGATACTTCAAAAACAAAACCCGACAGTACAAAGGTTAAATAAAATCACAAATCCACAGAAGTCTGTGGATTTGCACTTAAAAAAACTTGACTGAAAAAAAACCGGGCAATCAACCCCGATTATGAGATATGGTTTATATTCTGAACAGAATATTTCCTTTGAAAATAAAGTGGGAATCGTGGATGTCTCAATAATGAAATATACACTTGTTCTATATATTAATTTTCATGGCTTAGTTTTCAGTTGGGATGATGATCTTACGATAATCTTAATTTCAGAAAAGAGATATTTCTTCAAAAATTAAAAGAGATAAGCTGTAGTATAATGGTGTTCATGTCCCTCGAACTGGCGCAAAGATAGGATAGCAAAGCGTTTCTATAAAATAATAGGTTGTTCATTTTCATGAAAATAGCAAGATAGAATTTAAAAACCTATCTCTTTTTAATCATTTTCGGGAAAATGGATATTTTTATCTGATTGATTTTCAGCATCAAGATATTTGATATAGGCTGATGGTGAATAGTCTGTCACTGCTTTGAAAACTGCAGCAAATTTACTGTGCGAAGAAAAGCCACACTCATCCGCAAGGATGCTTATTTTATATTGCCTGTACTTCTCATCATTGATCAGTTTATCCACAATATATTTGATTCTCAAACGGTTGATGTACGTTTTAAAATCAGCACTCTTATGCTGATTGATTACATAAGACAGATATTTTGTATTGGTATTCAATTCACCTGCAAGGAAAGAAAGGGACATTCCTTTATTGTTATAGAGATCACCTTTCTCAAAATCTTCAAGAAGTTCAAGCAGCTTTGATTCCGTTTCGGAAGTCATCAGAGAATCATTTCGTCTTCGGTCTGTTTCAGAATCTTTTTCATCAATTTCTTCCACAGATATATTGGAAAATTCAGAATCATAAGGTTGTTTTAAAGGAGGATTACTCCTGCTGCTGATCATATTCAACTGGGCTCTTATGATATTTCTGAACTTTGAACGTTGTTTTTTCTGCTTTGACCTGAAGAAAACAAGTAAACCAATCAGTAAAGTAAACAGGACAATAATGGTAGCATTTTTCACCAGATTCATATGTCCGTTCTTTTTGCTGCTCTTTCCTTTTGGAATCTCTGCTCCTTTCATTGTGAAGCTTTGATTACGGGCCTCAATACTATCATAGGCACGCACATATTTCACAGCATATAAAGAGGCTTTAAAATTATCCCCTGTCCCTTCATAATAATCATTTATATTAGAGTATACTGCTTTTTTCAGCTTAAGACTTCGGGAAGTATCTGCTATTTTTTCTGCTTTTTTCAGGTATAGTTCGGCATCTTTCCAGTTTTTCTGCTTCAGGCGAATTCCTCCCAAACCATTATAAACCAATCCGAGTGTACAGCTTCCGACCTTAAGCAGGCTTTCAGCTTTTCTGTAATAATTTTCTGAAACCGGATAGTCATTAAGTTTGAAATAAACATCGCCCAGCAGCTGATAAGAGGCAGCAGCCGTTCTGTTTTCGTTACGGCTGTTTATTCTTTCAAAATATTTCAGGGAAGATTCTATGAATCGTATGGCATTGGAATAATTACCCAGCTCCATTTCATAGAAAGCCATTTCCTGATTCAGAAGCCCTGCCGCTTCATTGCTTTTTTCAAAATCGGTAATCCTGCCGGAAGCTTCCAGCCCTTTTATAATGTATTTTTTAGATCTTTCATATAACCCTACCTGTCTATATTGCCTGGCAAGTAATCTGGTGACAACAGCCATCTGTTCAGGATCGTTAATCTGATTGATCACCGAATGCGCATTTTCACTATAACAAATTGCTTTTTTAAGCTCACCGGCATGATGATAAAGTTCTGAAGAGAGGATAAGACATTGTATTTTCTCAGAAGGCTTCTGTGCCAACATATAAAGAGAGTCTGCTGTCTTGATCGCCTTTGGTAAATCCTTATGCGCCGTAACAGAAGAAGTTCTTTCACAGATAAGGTCAAAGCTGTTTTTTTTCTGAGCGAATATAGGGACTGCTGTTGCCAGCAAAAACAAAAATTTCAGGAGATTCTTAGACATACAAAAACAAATTATTATTTTTATTTTATAATAATTCATCATTATTTTCACGGGTGTCTTTTTGTTTTTTACAAAACTAGTGATATTTTATTTTTTATTAAAATATTATATTGAAATTTAATCATTTAACTTAAAACAGTATTTTACATTAATTTTAATAATTAGACACAAATAATAAATGATTTTCCTTCATATAAACCGATAGCTGTTTTAAAACTAAAGTTCCCTTACAATTATTTTCAATGTGAACGGCTCATGTGTCATCATATTTATTACATTTGCAGGGAATAAAAAGTTTTTATGAAAAAAATAGCAATCCTTTCCTCAATCTTTATAGGAGTTCTTGCATGGGCACAGGGAATTAAATTTGAAGACGGCAATTTTGCCTCTATCCTTGCCAAAGCAAAAAAAGAAAACAAACTGGTCTTTATAGATGCATATGCTTCATGGTGTGGACCTTGTAAACTCATGGTAAAAAATATTTTCCCGCTTCAGTCTGTGGGTGACTACTATAATTCTCACTTCATCAATGCTAAAATTGACATGGAAAAAGGTGAAGGAATTGAGCTGGCTAAGAAATATAATGTAAAAGCATTCCCTACTTATCTGTTTATTGACGGAAACGGTGAAGCGGTACACAGAACTTTAGGCTATGTTGAAGAAAAAGACTTTATCCAGTTTGCCAAAGATGCTGAAGATCCGAACAAAAGATTAACTTCTTTGAAGCAGCAGTTTGAGAAAGGAGAAAAAGACCCTGAGTTTTTAAAGAATCTTGCAGGGCTTACCATGTATAATGATGCTGAGTTTGCCGGTAAAGTACTTAACCGCTATTTCCAGCAGAAACCCAATTTGGATCAGGAAGATGTTCAAATGCTTCTTTCAGGGGTTCAAACTATAGACAGCCCTTTATACAAGATTTTCCAGGATAAAAAAGCGGATATCGTTAAATTCTTTCCGGAAGATAAGTATGAAAAGTTTGACAAAAATATCAAGCTGAATACCGTTTCCAAAAAAGCATATAACGCAGAGACCAAAAAATGGGACGATAACTATTTCATGTCTGAAACTCAGAAATTCTTAAGCAAAGAAGAAGCTGACAAGATCTTAAAAAGAATGAAAGCGAACAGAGCTTTAAAGAATAAGGATATTCCTGAATATGAAAAACTGATCCTTGATTTGTACAAAGACTATTCTGCAGCAGGTTCTGAAGAGCTGAATTCTCTTGCATGGAACTTCTTTGAAAATGTAAGCAATAAGACTTCTCTGGAAAAAGCAATTGCATGGGCACAGGAATCTGTAAAGAAAGATCAGAACTTTGCCAATACTGATACTTTAGCGAATCTTTATAATAAGATTGGCGATAAGAAAAATGCAAAAACATGGGCTGAAAAGTCTATTGAACTGGCAAAAAGCACAGGACAGGATTCTACTGACACTGAAAAATTATTGAAAAGCCTTTAATTAGGAATGCCATAAAATAAAGACCGCAGAACTTCAGTTCTGCGGTCTTTTTATATTGTTTGGGAGTTAGGACGGCAAACCACCCCGTCAAAAATTCTTTGAATTTTCGCCACCTCTCCAAAGGATGGGATTTTCACGTCTTCAGTTGTAATATAAGTGGAAATGAAGCTTCCCTAATGCTTTAGTAAAGATACAATAGCGATTTATTGTCTCCTCTTAGTATTCAAACAGAACACTTCCCCAGGTAAATCCGCTTCCGAAAGCTGAAAGAAGGACCAAATCTCCTCTTTTGATTTTCCCTTGCTCAATCGCTTCACTTAAAGCAATAGGAATGGAAGCAGCGGTTGTATTTCCGTATTTCTGAATATTGTTAAATACTTTTTCGTTCGGTAATCCGAATTTTTCCTGTACAAACTGAGCAATTCTAAGATTCGCCTGGTGCGGAATAAACATATCAAGATCTTCAACTGTTTTTCCTGCTTTGTTCAAAGCTTCCATCATTGTTTCAGGAAATCTTGTTACGGCATGCTTGAATACGAAGTTACCATTCATGATCGGGTATACTTCTTTGTTGGTTACATTTTCAGGCTCTTTTCTCATTCTGTCACTCCATCCGAATTTTGAACCCGGGAACTGAGTACAAAGTTCGTCTGCATATTTCCCTTCAGAATGCATATTGACTGCTAAAATATCTCCTGCATTTTCATCTTCGGTAGCCGAAAGTACAACTGCTCCTGCTCCATCTCCGAAAATAACAGAAACCCCTCTTCCCTCATCAGAAAAATCTAATCCGAAAGAGTGAACCTCTGCTCCTACCACAAGAATATTTTTATAAGTACCTGATTTAATAAATGCATTAGCAACACTCATAGAATAGACAAATCCGGAACATTGATTTCTCACGTCCAATGCCCCAATTGTATCACATCCAAGCATGTCCTGAAGCAATACTCCGCTTCCAGGAAAATAGTAATCCGGAGAAAGGGTTGCAAAAACAATAAAATCAATATCTTTTGAGGTAAGACCAGCATTCTGAATAGCTTTTTCTGAGGCTTTAAATGCTAGATAAGCCGTAGTTTCCTGAGCGTCATTCCTGTTTTTTCTATGTCTTCGTTCCTTGATACCCGTTCTTTCTGTAATCCATTCATCATTGGTGGTCATCAGTTTTGCTAAATCATCATTTGTAACAACGTTATCTGGAACATAAAATCCCACACCTTTTATTGTACTTTTAATCATATAGTTTTTTAATTTTGGCAAAGATAAAACTTATTTAACACATAGTTTTTCAAAATATTAGTATTTTTACTTTATGCCAATTGATACGATATACAGAACCTCCCAGTGCGAATGGGTAGATGTAGAGGCTCCTACTGCAGAAGACCTGAAATTTCTTCATGAAAGATATGAAATCAATAATCTTCTGCTGGAAGATACCATGGATCCCAACCACCTTCCCAAATATGAAGAAGACGGGAATGTCAAGTTCTTTCTCCTTCGTGAAAGTACGGAGCTGGAAAGAAAGAATCTGAATACCATCAGTGATATCAGCACCAAGATTGGAATTTTTCTGGTGGAGAATACCATTATCACCATCCACAGGATGAAAACCAGAAGTATCACGGAAGTCAAGAAAAAAGTCTCTTTGATTCAGGAAGACCTTAATCCTCACCAGATCACGCTGATGATTGCGATATTGATCATGAAAAGTTTTGATGATGAATCTTTAAGCCTGTTCGAGACTATGGACAATATAGAGAACGAGATTTTCCTTAAAAACACCAATCATACCAGCCAGATCCGCCGTCTTTATAAACTGAAACGAAAATCAGGACTAAATTCACGCGTACTGGTAATTTCTACGGATGCCATTGATAAATTTAAATTATTGAATTTACAGGATTCTGAATTTGTTGATTTGAAAGACAAGCATAAAGATGTAGTGGCGGATTTTGATCATTTGAATATCCAGATTACCAACCTTATTTCGATGTTCCTGGCGCTTTCGGATCAAAAGGCCAACCAGGTGATGAAAGTGTTGGCTATCTATTCCGTTTATTTCTTACCGATCACTTTTATTGCCGGAGTTTACGGAATGAACTTCGATAATATGCCTGAGCTTCATCATAAATACGGTTATTTTATAACGCTGGGAGCTATGGCAACGGTGGTGATCAGTACTTTTATTTATGTGAGACGAAGACAGTGGTGAGTAATTTTTATATCAACGCAGAGACGCAGAGAATATGCAATACTATAATATTTTAAGGCGCAAAGATTTTATCTTCGATAAAATATAAAATCGGTTGATTGCTTTTTGTCTTTAACCCAAACACCATCAAAACAAAATACCATGACCACTGAAAACCTCAACAAGATTCTGGAAGATTCTTCTCTTTCGCAGGCATCAAAAGATAAATTGCGTGCTTTACATGAGAATATATCCGGCAAAGAATTCTCTGATCTTCTGGATCAGTCCGGGAATCAGTATATAGAGTTTGTACAGGAAGGCGGTGGTGTCTGGGGAAGTGCATTGGTAGGATATCTTTACGGGTTGGAAATATTCGGAATACGTTTTCTGAAAGTAGCCGGAACGAGTGCAGGAGCCATTAATACGATGCTCATTGCAGCCTGTAAAACCAAAGAAGAATCCAAAAGTGAGCTAATCAAAGATATTCTTTTCAGCTGGGATTTTTCCGATTTTATGGATGGAAAAACCTATGTGAAAACAACGCTCCATGCAATGCTTAACAACAAGGATTTTTTTAAGATTAATGCCATTATTGCTGTGATCCTGTTCATTATCCTGATCAGTATTCCTTTTGTGGTTTCTCCAACTACTATCCTGAATGCCAAATTGATGTTCTTAATTCCTCTGATTCCGGCTGTCATTCTCTTTTTCTGCATTCAAAAACTGTATCATAATTTCAGAAAGGAAAACAGCGGTCTCAATCCCGGAAATGTTTTTCAGAACACGATGCAAAATGCACTGGATCAGTTTGGAATAAAAACAGTGGCTAACCTCAACGAAAAATTCATTCAGAAAGAACGGGATCTAAACCTTAACTACCGGTATGGAAATGGTCAGGAATATTATACAATGACTCTGCAAAGTATCGAAAAGATTAAAATAAAAAATAAGGAACATATTGACCAGACCCGATATAGAATTTTCTATGAAAGCGCCCTCAATAATGATTATTATAAAAACAATCCGTTTTACCTCCTCAAATCTGAATATGTGGTCATTACCACCGATATCAATGCCAAAATTAAAGTGGAGCTTCCTACCATGGCCAATCTCTACTGGTCCGAAGAGGAACTGAAGCACATCAGTCCGGCTGAGTTTGTAAGAGCATCTATGGCTGTTCCTTTTTTCTTTGAACCTTTTCAGAAACAAATCAATAAAGATGATAGTTCCGTAAAGTATGCCTGGAGATATTGGATGAATACCAAGCCGGAAGACATCAACCCTGCCGGGGTTTTCATTGATGGAGGCAGTATTTCCAACTTTCCTATTGATCTTTTTCACGCCGATGAAGTTTTTTATCCGAGAATGCCTCTTTTCGGAGTACAGCTGACGAGTGATTCTGCTATCCTTTCAGAAAGAGGGAAAACCAGTGCGGAAATCCTTAAGACCCCTTTCAGCTATGCCGGAAATATCATCAGTACATTGAAAGGTTTTAATGACAAAACCTTTCTTACCAAACATACTTTTTACCGTTTATACAGTATACAGAGTGTCAACTGCGGTACCAGCAGCTGGCTGAATTTCTTTATGAAAAGAGAAGAAAAGGAGGAGCTTTTCAACAGAGGTTTCCAGGCCGCCCTTGATTTTCTTAATGGATTCGACTGGGAAAAGTACAAATATGAAAGAATGATGCTTACGATGAAAGAGAAGAAAATACTGAAAGAAGAGGATACGCCTACGGTGGGATAAGGATTTTGCTTTAAATTAGAATCAACATTACAAATAAATATACGATGACAAAATACATCTGTCAATGCTGCGGAGAAGAAAAAGAAGACTGGCCGGCAATAGCTTATACATACCCCTATTTCTATTCCTGCTTATCCGAAGAAGAATTAAAGAATGCTGAACTCAGTTCTGACCTTTGTGTTGTAAAAGATGCAGAAGATACCCATAGATTTATCCGTACTGTTCTTGTACAGGAAGTCACCGATGACTGCAGAGATCTGGATTACGGAATCTGGGTTTCACTGAGTGAAAAGAATTTCAATGAATACGTTGAGAATTATGATAATAAGGAATTTGAAGCTGAATATTTCGGATGGCTTTCTACCTATCTTCCGGATTATGATTTTCAGGAAAGCATTCCTACAACGGTTGTGGTAAATAATGCTATCGGCCGTCCTTTTGTCTATCCTCACCAAAGTTATGACCATCCATTTGTACATGATTTTTATAATGGAATTGCAAAAGAAGAAGCAGAGAAAAGAATCAATCGGGTTTTAAATAAATAGAAAATGAAATCAATTTACAAGTACCTATTTTTTATCGGATTATCAATGTTTGTTCTATCCATTATAATGTTTTTTACGTCTGTTGGATTATTTACAGCAAGAGGAGATTATTCTGAAATCATTGTTAATTTAGGTGAACTTTCCTTTTTCCTCTGGCATCCTTTTTTAATCATTGGAATATTTTTAACTATATTAGGAATAGTTGGTAGACTGAAAAAAAAATCAATAAAAATATATTAACTGAATATGAAAAAATTGATTTCAGAAAAATTTCATATTATTCTTTTGGGACTCACTTTAGGATTTATTATATACTGGTTAATTAGTGCTAATTTAGGAATTAATGATCTGCTCAAAAGTCCAAAATACACCATTGGAGAAGCTATATCAGACTGGCATCACAAAAATAATAATGGCGTAGGAATAGATTATAAATATGATGTTAATGCTATTACCTATTCTAAAACAGCTAATGTCTCTTATCAGAAAGGAGATAAATTCCTGATTATTTTTGATTCCATAAAGCCTGATAATTCAGCTATACTTGACATCTACTCTATTGAGAACTACCTTATAGATCTAAAAGTTCCTTCAAAAGGCTGGAAATATCAGGATGTTCCCTTTGATATTGACAGTAATACGATAAAGAAATATGTGCAGGACTGGAATGTAGAGCCCTTTGAATATATTCAAAAGTAAGCTGAATTCATAAAATGGAAATTCAACTTACTTTTCATATTATTATAAGCTATCCAGAAACTCCAGATACATCGGAACACTTCTATTGATCCATTCATCGGAAGAATCTCTTTCAATTCCGTAATACACAAAAGGTTCTTTGTAGTCTGCTTTTATATAATCAAAGGTCAGTTCATAAGGCCTGAAAAGTTCCTTCATGGTGTATTTATACTCTCCGGATGCACTATACCCTTCTTCATCTATCCCAGCTGTAACGGCCAGTGACATTTTCTTTCCCGCAAGCTTGAAACCACTGTTGCTTCCATACGCCCAACCATATAAAACCACCTCATCCAACCACTGTTTTAAAAGCGGCGGACTGCTGAACCAGTAAAAAGGAAACTGAAATACAATTTTGTCATAAGATTCCATCAACTTTTGCTCCTGAGCCACATTGATTTTTCCATCGGGATAAGTTTCGTATAATTGATGAACCGTATATTTTTCAGGATATTTTTTCAATTCATCAATCCATTTCTTATTAATCGCTGATTTTTCTATATCAGGGTGTGTTACAATTATTAAGGTCTTCATTATGTTTAAATTTCTGATACAAAATTACTACACGTAACTTACATTTCGTACATTAGCTACCCATTGTATGGTACTATAAAAAATGTAAGTAATGACTAAAATAAAGGAAACTTCAACGAATTTTGCCAACAAGAAAGCACTTGCTGATGAGTGTCCGGAAATCTATGCCTCCAACATTATCGGAGGACAATGGGCATTGGCCATCTGCTGTTATCTGATCAATGGAAAAATGAGATTCGGGGAATTGAGAAAACGACTGCAGAATATCACTGAACGAATGCTTACCCTTCAGCTTCGCAGACTGGAAGAGGACAAGATCATTAGCAGAACTGTATATGCCGAAGTTCCGCCACGGGTAGAATATGAACTTACAGAAATCGGGTATAAACTAAAACCCATTATCCTGGAGTTTGAAAAATGGGGAAATGAGCATAAAGAACTGATGGAAGAAGCTTCAAAGAATGACTGATAATTTAGATTTCTATGGAATGACAAAAAGAAGTGTTTGACACTAAGCACACATTGTGTCATTCCGTAGGAATCTAAGTTTATTATTTATTCAAATTTTCTTTCCATAAAGGCTTTTGAGCTAAAACTTTTGAGTGTATCGGGCAGGTTTCATGATGGGCTCCTTTCAGATATCCGGTACTCATAAGGAATTCATTGACAATCTCTCCGCCTGTGAATTTGAATATTTTTTTGAATAATTTCATCCATTCCTGCAATGTTTTAGGATGATGATGTTCCAGCCATTTTTCAAAGGAACCAAATTCCTTCTGCAGTTCTATGATTGTTTTTGCATTCTCGATAGCTGCATTCACTTTCAGTTTATTCCGGATAATTCCCGGATCATTCAACAGTCTTTCGCGGTCTTCCTCTGTATAAGCTGCTATTTTCTGAATATCAAAATGATCATATGCTTTTCTGAAACTGTCTTCTTTTTTCAGAACAGTTTCCCAGCTTAAACCTGCCTGATTGATTTCCAGAATCAGTCTTCCAAACAGTTCATTATCATCATGAATAGGAAATCCATAATAGTTGTCATGGTAATTTTTGTGCAGTTCCTTTCTTCTCTCTGGCTGCATGCCTTCTATTGCTAAACAATAACTCATTACAATATATTTTCTGTTTCTATATAAAACTTCCGATTTGTAAAGATAAATCAGGATTGTGACAACTGTCCGTCAGTAGTGTTTTTTATTTTTAAATTTACTCATAATTCCATTCATTTTATCTTCTGCTCAGAGAATATTCAGTAGTTTTGAGGGCTCAAAATAACCATCATGAAATCACTGTTCACCATTATCTTTATTGTAAGTTCCATTATTTTAAATGCACAGAATCTATATTCTAAAGCCTATGGAAATCCAAAAAATGTTCCCGTTATTTTTATTCATGGAGGTCCGAGCGGAAATGCTACTTTATTTGAAGGAACTACAGCTCAAAAGCTGGCTGATCAAGGATTTTATGTAATCGTTTATGACAGACGCGGTGAAGGCCGTTCTAAAGATGATAATGCCACCATGACTTTTAAAGAAAGTTTTGAAGATTTAAAAGGAATTTATACCACTTATCATATTAAAAAAGCAAATATTCTTGCCCACAGTTTTGGGGGAATTATCGGAACTTTATTCACTTCACAATTTCCTGAAAAAGTAAATTCTCTGACTCTTGCCGGAGCTTTATTTACGCAGCAGGAAACCTATGATCATATCCTAAAACAGGCAAAAGAACATTTCAAAAATGATTCTTCCCAACTCAAAGAGATTTCAGAAATAGAAAATCTGGATAAAAATTCTGCAGCCTATCGAAAAAGATGTTACGAAATGGCCGGTAAGCTCAATTTCTTCGATATGCCCAATCCTACTCCCCAAAGCGAAATGCTGAGAAACGAATACCAAGCGGGCGAATTTTATAAAAACAATATCAGAAATTCTGATTCACCTCTTAAGTTCTATAAAAATGAACCTCTGAACAATCTGGATAATACTTCCGCTTTAAAAGACATCCGAAAAAAAGGAATCCCCATTTTTGTGGTGTATGGTAAGAACGACGGAATATTTTCAGAAAAACAGCTGAATGATCTTAAAAATATTGTCGGGAAGAAAAACTTCAGACTTATCGACAATTGTTCCCATTACTTATTTGCAGACCAGCAGGACGATTTTTTACAATTTATTAAACTTACATTGAAATAAAGTGTAGTTTTGTAATTATGCCTCATTCAGGACTCCATATGAAAACCTACAAAGCTGTCATTACGATGCTTATTTTGGTGTTTTCATTATCGCCGTGTTCTGTAAAAAGAAATGTTCTTGATATTTTTGACATTCAGTACATCAGCGGACTGAATAAGGTAAAGATCACTTCATCTCTTTCTTCCAGTTGTGATACGGCATCTGCCCCGACAGAAGTTTCGGTATCAAAAGCTAAAATTCAGGGGCAATACAAGGATTCTTTTTCCCACTTTTATTTCACTGCAGGCAATTCTGCTGAAGAGAAGATTGTTTTCAATAAATACTCAGGGCATTCCACAGGAAACAGCCCACCGAAATATATTCTGTTTAAAAGACTGAAGCTTAATCTGGTTTAAACTTTTTGAACCTAATTAAAAGTCAGTTTTTTACAATACAATATTAATTTCAATGAAACATACCTTAAACAGCCCGTCTTCGGAACTGGCCGGATTATATACTTTATCCCTCCGCATGGTGATCGGATGGACTTATTTTTCAGCGTTCTGGCGCAGACTTATCCTCGAAAACAAGCTTATTCCCGACGAACAGGGATATATCGGGGAAAAATTCAATCACTTTTTACCGAACGCACTCGGCATAAAACCTATTATTGAATATCTGGTTACCCATCCTGATGCCTTACAGCAATCCATGATGGTTTTTACTATTATTGAAGCTATTGTGGGATTATTCATTATTCTCGGATTATTTACACGGCTGATGAGTATTGGCATCTTCAGCCTTGCCCTCGGGATCCTATCGGGTTCCGGCTGGCTGGGAACAACCTGCCTTGATGAATGGCAGATAGGAGTTTTAGGAATCGCTGGCGGATTTGTCCTGTTTCTTACAGGAAGTGGTCCTTACTCACTGGATTATTATTTCATAAAGAATAACAAAATCTTCACTCAAAAAAGATGGTTTCAATGGTTGGGTTCAGGGAACTTTCCTGTCTCACAACCAAAAGTTCTTGTATTGACAGGATCGCTTATTATATTGGGTTTGACTCTTTTTACCAATCAGTATTTCCATGGAGGTGTATGGGGAACTTTGCATAATAAATCGGTAAAACCGAAACTGGAAATTTCCCATATTTCCCATAATAACTCGGATTTAACATTTGAAGTATACAGAACGGAAGGGGCTGATGTCTATGGTTCTTTTCTGATAGGTATCCATATTCTGGACAGAAACGGGAATATTTTAAAAGCAATAGATCATCAAGAACTTTCCGGATTGCCTAAGGAAAATATACGGAATCATTATGTTACCAAAGTAAAACCCGGAAAGCACAGCTTGATCATTCCTTTGGGAGCAAAGGCTGATGTAACTTTGAATATTGATGATATACTTCAGAAAAGTGAAATTCATGCGCTGAAACTGATTGATGTGAGTGGGATTGAGTGGATAGAGAAAATCAGGTAGAAATTTAAGGTGCGGGTTTTATGTTCTGGCTAAAGCCAATTCTTGATTTATAATAGAGAAAGCGGACTAAAGTCCGCTCCTATTGATATTTGAAATTATTATTTTCAATTTTCAGCTCTATTTTTCTGAGACAATGATATGATAGCTGCATGTGCTGTCCGGATCAAGTTTCAGCACTTTTATTTCCAATAAAACATCCAGTCCCATAGTATCGCAAACTCCCTGTAAAAAGGGTTTTATGACCGGCCATTTCAGCAGACTCGCGATCTGCAGGCTCTGCGTGATCTTATGGTAACGGTCTACTCCTTTGATCAGCAGTTCACATTTGTAGTCATTTAATTCTTTAAATTCAAAATTATATTCGGGACTGGATGTAAAAATTGCTCCTATGAGTATTTTGGCTACAGCCGGAATACCGGGCTGCAGGTTAGGCTTTGTTTCGAGATTTCTCAGTGTCATTCTGGATCCGAGATCATACATAAAAGTACTGGAAAGCTGTTCAATAGCTTCAGTTCCGTAAAGTCGGCCAATCTGCTTGAGCATTCCGCCGTAAAAGGCTCCTGTAATATCGGACAGGCGCTGGGTAAGTTCTGTAAAGGTTCCGGGAAAAAAGTCTGAGATAATCTGTGCCTGATTCATTTCAGGAAGAAAGATATCATACTTTCTGAAATCTGATAATGCCAGATAGGTTTCCGGCAGTTGTATTTGATTCATATATAATATTTTGTAAGTATATTGAGATCATGGGTTAGTTAATTATTGAAACGAAAGGCTGTATTTCATAAGCTTTCAGAAATAAGAACATTGGCTTTATTGAATATAAAAACAAAGTAAAAAGACAGCACCCGATCAGTTGATATTAAAACTGATATTCAGACAAAAAATCCGGCACGCTATTGGGAAAACACCTTTATAAAAAGGGGTTGAGGCATTGGGGAATCTATTCATATTTTTTTCATTTGTTCTTGTAAAGCTAGAAAAAATAATTAAACTCTCCAATAAGTGATATTATTTTTTGTTTAACAGAATTAAAACTAAAAGTTACTGTCTGACATTATTTTACAATAGAAAGAAACAAAAAAAACCTTCGAAAATATCGAAGGTTTTTAATTAAAATTTAGTGCATGGCTTCACTCAAATCTATTTTTTCTTTGCTTTTTCTTTCTTTTACGAGTAAGATAAACGGAATACATATCAGGAATATAATTCCGAGATAAAGAAATACATCCATATAAGAGAGTACAGTAGCCTGTTTGGTGACTGACAAATCAAGCATTTTATAAGCAGCATTCATCGCGGCGTCCGGAGTCATCCCTTTCGCTACAAAACTTGCCTTCAATGCTGCGAGTCTTTGCTGGACATCAAAACTGTTTTCATCCAGATGGGAAATCAGATTATTCCTGTATTTCTGACCGGCATTAGCAATAAAAGTTGTAATCGCTGCAATCCCGAAAGATCCACCAAGCTGTCTCATCATCCCGGTAAAGGCTGCTCCCTGACCAATCTCCTGCCCTTTCAGTGTACTTAAAGACAATGAGGTGATTGGAATAAACAGGAGTCCCAAACCTGCTCCTCTTACAATCAGCATCCAGAAAAATGCATCTTTACTGGTATCCGGAGTCAGAATTTTATATCCCCAGAAACTATAGACAAAGAAGATGAACAATCCTAAAGAAACCAGAATCTGCTGTTTTGCTCCTTTTGCCAAAAGTCTACCAATAATAGGCATCATAAAGGCTGTTGTTAAAGCTGCCGGAATCATCAAAGCTCCCGACTGAAGGGCCGTCCATCCCAAAATACTCTGAGTATAAAGAGGAACGATAAACGTAGACCCATAAAGTCCAAATCCAAGCACGAATGACATCATTGTCCCGATCCTTAGATTACTATTCTTAAGCACCCTGAGTTCAACGATCGGATATTTAAAGGTAAGTTCCCTCCAAAGGAATAATATAAATCCTAAAATTGCCGCTACCGTAAACGCTACAATCATTCCGCTGGCAAACCAGTCTTCTTCATGACCTCTTTCAAGAATGAACTGTAATGAACCTACTGTTACTGCCAGCAATCCAATTCCAATCCAGTCAACATCCGAGACTTTACGTTTTTCTGCATATTTCGGACTTCTTACAAACTGCAGCGTCATCAATGTTGCTGCAATTCCAATGGGAATATTAATATAGAAAATATACGGCCAGCTGAAGTTATCAACGATATATCCTCCAAGAGGCGGACCTAATGTAGGGCCGATGATTACTCCCAGACCATAAATAGCCTGAGCCATACTTCTTTTTTCAATCGGATAAGATTCCGTAATGATCGTTTGTGAAGTTACCAATAAGGCTCCCCCACCGATTCCCTGCATCAATCTGAAGAACACAAGTTCCCAGATATTGGTCGCATTTCCACATAAAAATGAAAATATGGTAAATATAATGATGGATGCCGCAAAGTAATTTCTACGCCCAAACTGCTGGGAAAGCCAGCTCGTCATTGGTACGATGATTACGTTACCAATGGCATAAGCCGTAATTACCCATCCCACTTCAGAAAGTGTAGATCCAAGATTCCCCTTCATTTCATTCAAGGCAACATTGACAATCGTGGAATCTACAATTTCAAGAAGGGCACAAAGGATAGCCGTAATCGTAATGATTACTCTACGCGCTCCATATTCTACTAATGAATCTTGCATAAGTTTTTTACGATGTAAAAATCAATTGTGAATTTTGCTCCGCAAGTGAATAGTGAATTTTAAGCCGTTTATTTTAATTGACAGCAAAGCTGATTCACCATTGACAACGAAGTTCATTGACTTTTAACAATTTTAAATGTTATTTCAAAGCAACTTCTGCCTTCACGTTCATTCCTGTTCTTAATCTTTTGGCAATATTCTTATCCAGATTTACAAAATCGATTTTTACAGGAAGTCTCTGAACTACTTTTACGAAGTTACCACTCGCATTATCCGGAGGAAGAATAGAGAATGTAGCTCCAGTAGCCGGAGAGAATGAGCTTACCACTCCTTCAAATTCCTGATCAGGGAAAGCGTCAATTTCGATTTTCACTTTCTGTCCTTCCACCATTTTGTCTACCTGTGTTTCCTTAAAGTTAGCCACTACCCATTTCTGGTCGTTTTTAACCAAAGCAAACAACTGCGCTCCCGCCTGCAGATACTGCCCTGCCTGTGTAGGTACTTTTCCAACGTATCCGTCTTCAGGTGCAAGGATTACCGTGTATGATAAATTCAGTTTTGCATTTTCTACATCTACTTCTCTTTGCTTAGCCACAGATCCTGCCACACTGATTTGTTGTGAGCTTGCTGCAGTCTGAGAAGAAGCGATGTGAGTTTGCTGAGCAATCTGATTTCTCTGGTCAACTAAAACCTGTAATTGTCTGTCTGCAGATTGTTTTGCGGCTAAAGCCTGCTCGTATTGCTGTTCTGTAATAGAATGGTCTTTTACAAGATTAGCATATCTCTTCAAATCCTGAGAAGTTTTCCATACATTTACTTTTGCTGCTTCTATCTGAGCATTAGCTGTTACTACTGCCGCTTCTGAAGATCCGATATTTTTTGAAGTAGCTGTTGTGGTAGCTTCTGCATTTGAAATATTACTTTTAGCGGTAGATAATGCTGCCTGAGCCTGATCAAGAGCCATTTTCTGATCTCTGTTATCCAAAATCACCAACGTATCTCCTTTCTTTACAAACTGGTTGTCTTTCACTTTTACCTGAGCTACATAACCTGAGATTTTAGAAATTACCGGTGCCATATTGGAAGAGATCTGAGCATCGTCAGTTTCTTCGTGATACTGTCCGTAGGTAAAGGCTCTGTAACCATAGATTCCTCCTCCGATTACTACTGCTGCTAAAATGATAGGAAAAACTAAACTTTTTTTCTTTTTAGGTTCAGCTGCCTGTGTATTATTATTTTCCATTTTGGTTTCGATCTGATTATTTAATTGTTAAAGTTCCTGTTGTCTGTAATAGTTTTCTATATGCCAGGGCAGCATCTGCTTTAGCATTGATCACTCCAACGTTTGCAGCAATCTGAGCCGCGTCTGCATCCAATAATTCTGTCATCGTTGCAAGACCGTTGTCGTATTTATTTTTTGTAATTCTGTAATTTTCATTAGCCTGTTCAGCTGATTTTTCGAAAACAGCAATTCTCTTTTTTGAATAGTCTGTATTCTGATACTCTCTGTTGACATCAAGCTTAATATTGTCATTCAGTAATTCATCCGTAGCTGCCAATTGCTTTTCTCTCGCTTGTGACTGTCTTAATGAAGAATTTTCTTTCCACAGGTTGGATAGGTTATAAGAAACTCCAATTCCTACGTTGATGGCATTGTATACGGTAAGAAATTTAGGAATATCTGCGGCTACATACCCTCCGGTAAATGCGATAGAAGGAAGATTTTCAGCTTTTGCCGCTTTTGACCCCAACTCTGCCGCTTTTCTCTGTTGTGCTAAAGCCTGTAAGTCTTTACGGTTTTCTCTGGCTTCAGTAACATAGAAATCAACCGGTTTTACATCTGAGCCTTCCTCAATATAATTTTCATCTACTGTCAGTTCTGTAGTTTCTGGAAGACCTAATAAAAGATCCATATTGATGTTGGCAATATTGTAGTTGTTCTTAGCTTCCAATAGCTGAAGTTCAATATTCGAAGTCTGAAGATTCGCCTTCAATCTGTCGTTTCTTGCGATCAAACCATTGTTTTCCATTTTAAGGAATGTTTCATCTCTTTTTTGAGAAGCAGCAAGGTTTTCTTCAAAAACTTTGATAGACTGATTGGCTTTAAATAAGTTGTTATAAGCCTGGGCAACATTGTAAGCAATAGCAATTTTGTCGTTCTCAGTGCTTAATTTTGAAGCTTCCACCAGATATTTCGCCGACTGAATACCATACTTGATTCGTCCACCGCTGTAAATTGGAACGCTAAGATTAGCTGAACCGTAAGCCACCTGATGTACCTCAGGACCTCCTGCTCCTGAAACACCCGGAAGTTTGATATCTACATTCGGTTTTATAGGAAGGTACATATAGCTGCCTGATACTTTTAATTCCGGCAACTGTCTGTTTTTAGCTTCCAAAAGATCAGCTGTAGCCTCTTCGATCTTGGCTGCATCGATCTTGAGATTCTTGCTGTTCTGGATTCCCAACTGTACAGCTTCGTCAAGAGAAAGTGTTTTTTTCTCCTGAGCATTTGCATTTGCTATCCCTACGAATAGTGATAATGCAATCACTGAGTTATTTATTCTCTTCATAACCTAAAAGGTCTTTTAGTAAGTATTTAATATGTTTATTAAGTTCTGTATAGTATTTTTCATCAAAGGCTTCTTCATCTTCTGTTTCATTCAGGAACTCTTTATACATTTCTTTTGCATTGAATGCATAAAATAAAGTTCCGCTTACCGTGGAATGAAGGAGATAAATAGGTGGATTTTTGGTGAAAATTCCATTTTTAAGACCGCTTTCCAATATTTGGGAATACATGGAAAGGAATCCCATTTTAGTTTGCTTTAAAAATTCTACAATCTGAGGATTCTTGGTATACACCTGCTCTCTCTGCATAATCCTGTAAAAGCATTTTTGAGTACGGATCTTGTTAGAAAACTGATCAATTACTTTTTCAATTTTCTGCCATTCATTGATATCGGTTCGTCCCAAAAGATCTTTTGAAAAGAACTGACCTTCATTCATTCTGTATTCTACTAATTTCTCATAAAGTTTTTCCTTAGAGCCAAAATAATACGAGATCATAGAAATATTAACATTCGCATCCTTTGCAATTTCGCGGGTGGAAGTTCCTTCGAATCCCTTTTCTGCAAAAAGCTTCTCGGCTGCGAATAATATATTTTCCTCTTTTGAAATCATGTTAGTGTTCATTTTTCAGGGCGCAAATGTACACAAGTTTTAACACAAATCAAACGATTGATTGATTTTTTAATATTGATTTAATTTATTGTAAATAAAAGATGGTTTCTATAATAAGCGCAGAAACTACTGGAAAGCCACTTTTTAGATAAAAATGACGTCAGAAAGTTTAATAATAATGGAAATATTTAGAAAGATTCACTTCAAAACATGAGTCTTTAACACAATTTTAATGTAAAATATAGTTAAAAAAAGGAAAAATAGAAAACAAAAACTCCAGCTGTTGCCGGAGTTTTATTTATGTGCTTTTGTGAATATATCTTGATAGTTTTATACCTAAATCGGTCCATACAATTTTAGGATTTCCGTTTCGGGTAAGATGCAGATCGGCTGTATTGATTTCCTCTAAAATATTTTCAATATTAGCTCCACTGATGAATTTTGAAAATCCCCCCCAGTTGAACCCGTTTGCATCTATCTTTTTATACACCAGATTCTCGGATTGATAGTTCTGAAGCAATGCCAGTCTGAAGATTTCAGAACAATAGTTCAGGAAGTTTTTCTGTTTTTCCCTGTTCCATCCTGCAATTTCTCTCGCCCAAAAAATGATACTTCTCAAATACTCAGGTTTCTTTTTTACCATAAAGGCATCTCTGACCCATTGTACAAAGAGTTTTTCAAATTCATTGGTTTTATCTCCTGAATTGAGGAGTTTTACCGCATCATTAAGGTCTCCCTGCGCTTCATGAACAATCTCTTTCAATTTTTCTTCTGAAACAGAAAAGTTTTTTTTGAGATAGTTTTCAATATCTTCATCATGCAGTCTCGGGATTTCTACAATCTGTGTTCTGGAAAGAATCGTAGGAAGAATATCATTGGTGCTTTCTGCCGTAAGAAGGATAATTGTTTTTGCCGGTGGCTCTTCTAAAAATTTCAAAAATTTGTTTGAAGCCGCGATATTCATTTTATCTGCTCTCCAGACAATAAGGATTTTGGTTCCTCCTTCAAAACTTTTCAAAGAAAACTTCTGGTTCTGGTCATCAATTTCATCTGCGGAAATAAACAGCTGCTTGTTTTCCGACTCTAAGAAAGCAGTCCAGTCATCATAGCTTGCATATGGAGAAGCCATGATCATTTCTCTGAATTCATCAAATTTATTCTTACTTAACGAATTTCTATTGTCCGTAAAAACAGGAAAGCTGAAATGCAGATCCAGGTGATTGAGATGTTCTACCTTCGCTGCAGCATGCTCATTTTCACGATTTAAAATTTCTTTTGCATACGCCAAAACCATGGGAAGTGTTCCGTATCCCTCTTTTCCTACAAAAAGTTGGGCATGGCTCACTCTGTTTTCAGCAATGCTTTCTCTAAGAAGTTTTTTCAGATTTGTCTGTCCGGCGATGTTCTCCCAATTCATGTTTCAAAGATAAAAAATCTTATTTCAATTTATAAAATTAAGTCTGCTTAAAATGCATAAAACTATAGAGTACGAATTTCAAAAGAGTAACACTTCTATTCTGTTATAGGAAACATCAATAATAAGATTAGAATAAAACTTAAAATTAAATTTTACACAATTTAATTTTAAACAATAAATTTGCAGGGCAAAATTTTTCGTAAATTCATTACGATTTCACACTTTTTCAAATAGTAAAAATCATACACCAATGGATACACACCTGGAACAAAAAATAAAAGGAATATTTCAACAGCAGAAAGCCTTTTTCAAAACCAATCAGACAAAAGATATTGAATTCAGAAAAGCACAATTAAGAAAATTCCGTGAGGTTTTTTTACAGTATACAGATGATCTTTGTGAAGCCTTATCTATTGATCTGGGGAAAAGCAGAAAGGAAGCTGAGTATGTGGAAATTCAAATTGTCATTAGTGAGCTGGATTATTTTCTGGAGAATATTGATGAATGGGCAAAACCTACTCCTGTCCCTTCAAAACCACATCCATCAGGAGCTGAAGTAGTAAGTAAAGTAATGTACGAACCTTATGGTGTTACCTATATTATTGGTCCTTTCAACTATCCTGTTCAGCTTACATTCAGTCCGCTTATCGGAGCTTTGGTTGCCGGAAATACAGCGATTCTGAAACCTTCTGAAAATACGCCTCATGTGGCCCAGGTTCTTGAAAATATTGTAAAAGAATCTTTCGATGAATCTTATGTGGCAGTTATTCAGGGAGCAATTGAAGAGAATACTTTGTTATTAAGCCTTCCTTTTGATTATATTTTCTTTACCGGAAGTCCGAACGTTGGAAAAATTGTGATGAAAGCAGCCGCGGAGCAATTAATTCCTCTTGCACTGGAACTTGGAGGAAAATCACCAACGATTGTTCATAAAGATGCAGATCTTGATAAGGCAGTAGCAAGAATATCTTATGGAAAATGGATCAATTGCGGACAAACGTGCGTTGCTCCGGACTATATTTATATCCACGAATCTGTAAAGGATACATTTATTGAGAAATTTAAAGCTCATTTAAATACTACTTACGAAGGACAGTCATTAGGAAAAATCGGGAAAATTGTAAGCCAGAATCAGATAAAACATCTGGCAGGTTATCTGGAAGCAGCTCCTGAAAAAGTAATTTACGGAGGAAGCTATGATCTGGAAACCCGTCATTTTGAAGCTACTTTAATGGATAATATCACCTGGAACGATCAGGTAATGCAGCAGGAAATCTTCGGTCCTATCCTTCCTGTTATGACTTATAATGATATTAATGAGGCCTTGGAAGAAATAAACAAACGCCCGAAACCATTAGCACTCTATGTTTTCACAGAAAACCAGGAATTTGCTGATAATGTTTTACATCATACCACAAGCGGAGATGCAGAGATCAACAGTACGATCATCCATGTGGGTTCGCATTATTTACCTTTTGGAGGTGTGGGAACTTCAGGAATGGGAAAATACCATGGGAAATTCAGCTTTGAAAGCTTTAGCCACAGCCGATCTGTGCTTCAGGTAAAATAAACAATAGCAATAATATATTGTATAAACTAAGGCTGTTCTATAATGGACAGTCTTTTTTATATAACAAAATTGATATTTTAACGGATGAAAATTTGCATTTTTCTTTGAAAGAAAGGCCCTTAACAAACTTTAACCACATATAATTTTTACAATTCATTAATATTTAAGATATTTGCGCATTGTTAAAAATAAAGAATGAAAAAAATCTTTGTAGTATCATTCATATCAGTTGGATATTTTCTGAATGCACAGAGTCTAAGCAACTCACCTTATGCAACCTATGGAATTGGAGATGTGAAATATGATAATACGATCGAGACTACTTCTATGGGAGGTATATCAACTGCTTTTATAAGTGATTTCACCAGTAGTTTTAATTTTGCCAACCCGGCAAACAACGCCAATTTCGAACTTACGAGTATCAGACTGGAAGCTACCAATGAAAACAATTATTTCAAATCGAACTATAACGATATGAAATCTACAAAGCATTCTACGTATCTTTCTAATATTTCTCTTGCATTTCCACTATCTCCAAAAGTGAAAATGGGGATCTCTTACCAGCCCTACAGTTCTAAAAGCTACGATATCGTAACTGAACAATTTGCTGCAGACGGAACTCCAATGTATAAAAACAACTTTAAAGGTAGCGGAACATTGAATGCGGCACAGGTTGCTGTTTCCTATAAAATTAATCAGGAACTTTCTGTGGGGGCAAGAGCTAACCTTTATTTTGGAGACCTTAATGACCTTAATGAATTCCGTGCGTACAACCCTGCTACAGGCAGCTATGCCGGTGAATATGTAAATGGTTATCAGACTAAAAACAGAGTCAGAAACTTTAATTTTACGCTTGGTACAAGCTACCAGACTTTAAATACCCGTACTGATAAGAAATTCACAGTAGGAGCAACTGCTACTTTTGGGAATACCAGTAATATGACTACTGAGTACGTCAACAGTACTTACAGATACTCTGATGCTCAGGAAACCAACAAGGTTTATGAGACCATTATAGAGCAGAAGGAAACAAAATCTAAAAACCTTCTTCCATTACAGGCATCCGTAGGGGTTGGATATGGAAGTGAAAACCATTGGTTCCTATCAGGACAGGTAGATTATAAAAAAGGAGAAGACATCTCTTACTTCGGTAAAACTTTCGACTTCCAGGATACATACAGAGTTTCTGCGGGTGGATGGTATTTACCTAACTATAACAACTTCAGAAGCTACTTCTCAAGAGTAATCTACAGATATGGAGCTTTCTATGAAAGAGGAAACCTTAAACTGGAAGGAACAAGCATCAACAAATTCGGTATTTCTGCCGGGGTAATGCTTCCATTCAAAACAAGTAGCATCACAAGAATGAGTGGTCTTGAAATAGGACTGGAAGTAGGTAAAAGAGGAACTCTTAAAAATAACCTGATCAATCAGAACTTCGTCAACCTGAAAATCGGCTTTAATTTTGCTGATAAATGGTTCAGAAAGACTCTTTATAACTAGAATGAATTTTTCAAAAAAAATATCATATAAAAATATAGCATGCCTTTTTAGTTGTGCTATATTTTTTATATTGACATCCTGTGAAGAGGATCTTACCAAAAGAAACGGCAGCCAAAGCAAAAATTTCCCTTCACAGATCATCAACAACGCCAATATTATACAGCGTGACTCCGGCTTTGTCACTTTAAAAGCCAAAGCACCCATCATTGAAAAGTATGAGCTGATCGACAGCCCTTATGTAGTAGCCCGAAAAGGAATTGATATTGAGTTTTTTGATAAAAAGAAACCTAAGGTTCCGGGAAGAATTACCGCTAAATATGCCCGCATTTTCGAGTATAAAAAATTCTATGAAGCCAAAGGTGACGTAAGGATAAAAACCAATGAAGGGCAGAGATTTGCCATGCAGAGTATTTACTGGGATCAAAGAAAAAACAGGATCTATACCAAAGATACGGTATATGTTACCATGGAAGACGGTTCTACATTGGTAGGTGCCAATGGAATGACTGCAAAGGATGACTTTTCTGAATATACTTTCTATAACAACTCAGGAGATTTCAGTTCAAAGAGAATTTCTGAGAATAAAAAATAATCCGAAAAATAATGAAAGCTCTGGCTATTGGACTGATGTCCGGGACAAGTCTGGACGGTTTGGACATCTGTCTTGCTGAATTTGAAAAACAAGACCAATGGTCTTTTCAGATCCTGAAAGCCGAGACAGTTTCCTATTCTGGGGATTGGGAACAAAAACTTAAAAACTCTATTCATCTTTCTGCTGAAGATTTACTGGAACTGAATTCAGAATATGGTTTTTACCTTGGCCGGCAGGTGAGAGAATTTATTCATAAGCATCAGCTTGAAAATATCAGCCTGATTGCCTCTCATGGCCACACGATTTTCCATCAGCCTAAGCGAAAATTTACTCTTCAGATAGGAGACGGCAGAGCGATCAAGCTGGAAACCGGATTACCCGTTATCTATGATTTCAGAAGCCAGGATGTGCTGATGAATGGAAACGGAGCACCACTGGTTCCTATAGGTGATGAATTACTTTTTTCAGAGTACCACGCCTGTTTAAACCTTGGTGGATTTTCCAATATTTCTTTACAATCAGGCGGAAAAAGAATCGCTTTTGATATCGCTCCGGTTAATATTGTTTTGAATTATTTGGCTCAAAAGCTTCATAAAAACTTTGATGAAAACGGAGAATTGGCTGAAAAAGGAAAAATCAATGAAACCTTACTGAATCAGCTTAACGCATTGGATTTCTACCATATTCCACCTCCAAAATCTTTGGGGATAGAATGGTGCAACCAGCATATATTTCCAGTCCTTGAAAATATAGGAACCCTGGATGCGCTGGCAACTTTTACAGAACATGCCGCGCAGCAGATTTCCCTTGTGATCAATAAAAATAATATAAAAGATATTCTGATTACAGGCGGAGGCGCATACAACACGTTTTTAATTGAAAAGATAAGATCAAAAACACAAGCAGAAGTAATCATCCCTGAAAAAGAGATCATCAATTATAAGGAAGCTTTGATTTTTGCCTTTATGGGCATCCTAAAAATGAATAATGAGATCAATGTGTTGTCTTCTGCCACAGGAAGTACAGCGGATCATTGTTCGGGAGTTATTGCTTAGATATTTTCATACTTTTATTTCACCGATCAGCTCAGCCGGGAAATATCATTTATTGCATAAGTTACAGAATAGTGACAATACTGGAAGTAACCTTTCCTTTTTCTACTTTATAGAGATACTGTCTATCTTCCCTATCATCATAGCAAGTTTCGTTTGTGAAAGTCTTTTCTTTTCACAGAATATTGTTGTTCGATTACATAATTCGACATGTATTCTTCCCTTAACTCTAAGATTTATATTCTTCAATACCTTTAACTTATACAAAAGGAATTATTGGTTTCAATTAAAACTAATACAGTTATCATCGTAGTCAGAAAAGAGCCTGTACCAGCAGTATTGGAGATCCTTATAGCGGTAGTTACCACAGGAATACAACTCCACCCGGAAGCAACTCCCTTTCCTGGCTGGGTATTAGAAATATGGAAAACTTCCATGCCAGTGAAAGCATTCTTACAAGTGCTATAGAAACTACCAAAGTAGGACAATCTGTATCTGCTGCTGAGAATTTCCTGTTTTTAGAATTACCTGCTTCCATGGCTGGTGGAGAACTTTTAGCTGCGGGATGGAGAGCTAGTGGTATTGGAAGAATTTTAGCTGCTCAGGCCAATAAAGCTCTTAAAGTAGCTAGTAGTGGTGGAGGTGAAACCTTACCAATGACTATTCAAAAAATCATACCACATGGAACAAAAGTTATTGACATTATTAATGATATAAAAGGATTAACTTGGTCAACAGGAAATGAGCATGCAGTTGTAAGATTAGCTAATGGTGAGAAGGCGATTGTTAGTGGTGGTCCAGGCGGAATTAGTTTTGAAATGGGGCAAATAAAAACTCTTTTTGGGCATACGCATCCAACATCAGCCCCTCCGAGTGCTGCTGACTTTACAGCTTTAAAAAAATTAAACCAAACAAAACAATATATTTTCCATGGAGGTGAAACAACTTTAATTAGACCTTAAAATATTTAAATATGGCTATAGCATTTATAAATCAAACGACATGTGGACTGTGTAATGAAAAAATTACTGATTTGGAGAGTATCTTTTCATTTCCACCTTTCATTCAAAATATTAAAGATCCTTTATATCAATTCAATGATTCTGTATTTCACATTAATTGTTTAAATAAACATTCTTTTGGAAAAAAAGCCATTGAATTAACTGAACAATATTTCTACAGTGTTAAACCTGAAAATAGAAAATGTATTGTAGATGAAGAAATTATAGAAGATGTTCATGATTACATATTTATGGGAGTATTAACATCTAATGATGATGAAGACCTATATAAATTTAACTTTATTACATTGAATAAACGTAATCTGCATAAATGGAAAGGTAGAGCTGATTTTATCAGTATTGCTGAAAAGTTTATAAAAGATGGAAAATGGGAAGATTTAACTTCTTATAAATATTTAAATAAATTAATTGATTTATTCAAACAAGATATTTTAATATAATAATTTCTTAAAATCCATAATAATGACTATTTTTTTGTATGAATAGTCAACCTTTTTCAGGACAAGACAAAATAATAAAAACCTCCAACGTTAGACTGCCCCCAAAAAGTTAGACACTTTTTAGGGGCATTTTTTATGGGAATATCAAAATATAGTTTAGAATTTAAAATTAACTGCGTTGTTAAGGTTTTAGAATGCAATTGTTCAATTTCGTCATATTCTAATGAATTAGGAGTTAGTAAATCCTTGTTGAAACGATGGGTTAAATACTATGTTCAATATGGACCTAAGGGGCTTATTCGTACCAATAACAGAATCTACGATGTCAAGTTTAAGTTAAAAGTTCTACAATTCATATCAGTGAACTCTCTTTCTGTTAAACAGGCATGCTTAAAGTTTAATGTAGGAGCAGAATCCAGTATTTTAAACTGGCAGCATGCTTATGAGAAAAGTGGTATTTTAGGGTTAGAAAATAAACCCAGAGGAAGACCTAAGATAATGAGTAATAATAAAGATAAAAAAAGAAAATCTGATAAAGTTTTGACACGAGAGCAAGAACTTTTACTTGAAAATGAAAGGCTTCGTGCAGAGATCGATTATCTAAAAAAGTTAGACGCCTTAGCTCTAGCCAGCAAAAAGCAAAAGCCATCGAAGAGTTAAGGCCAAAGTATAATTTAGCAATATTGCTGAATTGTTCAGGTATGGCAAAAAGTAGTTTTTATTATCATCTGGCTGGGAGTAATGCCGGAGATAAATATGCTCATATTAAAAGTTTAATACAATTAATTTATCAAAAGCATAAAGGAAGATTTGGATATAGAAGAATTACTCTGGAACTAAAAAATCAGGGTGTAATTATCAATCATAAAACAGTTTTACGATTAATGAAAAATTTGGGATTGAAAAGCTTAATTCGGGTGAGAAAATATAGATCTTACCGTGGAGAACAAGGAAAAATAGCACCGAATATCCTGAAAAGAAACTTCAAAACTGATCATCCGAACCAAAAATGGGCTACCGATATTACAGAATTCAATGTTTCTGGAAACAAGCTATATTTATCTCCTATCATCGACTTATTTAATGGAGAGGCGATAAGCTATGAGCTTTCAGAAAGACCTGTCTTTGCACAAATTATTAATATGCTGAAAAAGAGTTTTAAGAAAATAAAGAATTTACAGAACCTGATTCTACATTCAGACCAAGGATGGCAATATCAAATGAAGGCCTATCAAAATATTTTAAAACAAAAAGGAATTATCCAAAGTATGTCCAGAAAAGGAAATTGTCTGGATAATGCGGTAATAGAGAATTTCTTTGGAACACTAAAATCCGAAATGTTTTATCTGAAGAAATTTAGGTCAATACAAGAATTAAAAGAAGAAATCCATCAATATATTAACTATTATAATAATGACAGAATAAGACTTAGTTTAAAAGGAAAGAGCCCGATAGAATATCGAACTCTTTATTATCAAAAGATTATTTAATTTTGTCTAAACTTTTGGGTGCACTCTACGTTGGAGGTTTTTATTATTTATAGGCTTCGATTTTATCAGTAAGCGTATTGATAAAGTTCTGTAGTGGTTTTTCTACCATCATTTTAATGAATGGATTGAATTTCCCTTCGAATAACATCTGAACTTCAGTCTGATTATCACTGATTGGGTTTAAAGTTGCTGTTAATGTGAAATCCAAGCTTGAACTTGCAGATTTTAAAACAGCTTTCTGATCATCTACTTCATCTATTTTTAACGCAATTTCCGGCATTCCCTGTAATCCGAATTTAAATCCGTTATCTCTTGTTTCAAATTTTTGAAGACCATCCGGCATAAAATCTTTATAATTTTCAGGTGATTTCAGCAACTCGGTAAGTTCTTTAGATGATTTATTGACAATAATCTTTCGTCCTTCTAAATTCATTTTTTATTTTTTATAATTAAATTCTTAACTCTTACAAATGTATAAAGTTTTTGTGCATAAATACTTCAAACTAATACTCAATATTTTATTTACTACATAATTTTCTGAGCATACAATATATCGACTTATAAAATCTGAAGTAATTTTGCGCTCAATCTGATCAAACCTGCATCTATACGTTTGCTACTCTAGCAAAATTAAAAAAAATCTACAAAGACACACCACTAAATCCTACTTTTAAAATATAATATCAAGCCCGGAAATTCCTTCATCAATTTTTTTTCAAATATTTTCTGACCTTCATATTTCAAATAAATGAAGAGTACATTTTTTCCTTCTGACTTAGGTGCAGACAGATAAATAACCCCATATTTAATCGTTAGTTTCTACGACAATTTTATATATTTGTGAGTGATTGTAGTAAAAAATAGTAAAAACGCTGAGTTTTACTATTAAAAAAAACAACTATTTGATTTTCAGTCGTAATTAATTTCCCATAAAATGTATAAAGTTTTTGTCAACGAAAAAAAGCTATTAGTGTCTCAATATCCTGAAAATCTTGAAAAAGAGCTTAGGTATGAAAGTTTCACAACTTTAGAAATAGCATTAGATCTTCTGGAGAATACTTCTGTGCAGGAACTTAATGTATATGGAGAGAATCTGGATGAAATATGGCAGGAATTCCAAAAGCTTTTCAGAATTATAGAAGCAGCAGGAGGCCTGGTAAATAATCCTGAAGGTAAAATTCTCTTTATTAAAAGACTTGGTAAATGGGACCTTCCGAAGGGTAAGATGGAAAAAGGAGAATCCAGAGAAGAGTCTGCAGTACGGGAAATAGAAGAAGAAACCGGCCTGAGTGATGTGGAGCTTTTAAAATTCATCAATACTACCTACCATATCTATATCGAAAGAAACGGAGAGAAAATCCTTAAATGCACCCATTGGTTTGAAATGAACTTTGACGGTGAAGATACTTCCAAGCCGCAAATAGAAGAAGGCATTACCGAAGTAGCCTGGAAAACGACATCAGAAATTGAGCAAGAAGTTTTTCCAAGTACCTTTAAAAATATTATATTGATTGTACAGGAATTCTGGGACTTGAAGAAATAAGTAGTAGGTCTGGAAGCTGGAAGAGTGAAGCTGGAAGTTACTATCCAGCAATCCACTTTTTCGGAAATCATTTAACAATGAAGTTTATAAAGTTGAATAAAAAAGAGAATCCTCTTCACTTACCTTCAGGATCTTCCCTCTCCCAACCTCCAGCTTCCTTACTCTGTTAAATAAAGTCGATCAGCTTCTCAAGGGCAATTCCTCGGGAACCTTTCAACAATATATTGTCAGACTGAATTTTATTCTGTTTTAAATATTCTATCAGGACTGTTGTATTTTCAAAAGCAAGATCTGAAGAATTAACCTCTTTAAAATGTTTTCCTACTGTAATAATTTCATTGAAATTAAGATCCTGAGCCAGTTTTAAGATGTTCTGATGTTCTTTCTCACTCTCATCACCCAATTCCAGCATATCTCCGATAATAATGGTTTTACTGCCTTCAAAACTGATGAAATTATTCAAAGAAGCGGTCATTGAGCTTGGGTTGGCATTATAGGTATCCAGCACCAAAGTTCTCCCCTCTTTTTTCACAACCTGTGATCTCATATTGGTAGGGGTATACAATTCCAGGGCATGTTTTATTTTTTCAAAACTGATTCCGAAATGAAGTCCCAGGCTTGCTGCTGCGCAAAGATTGGTAAAATTATATTCCCCTGTCAGCTTTGAAACTGCTTTTACTCCCTGATAAGTCAATCCTACAAAATGTTCTGCGGAAAAAGATTCAAAATTGTAATCTGAGGTCTCTTTTCCGAAAGTAATTTTAGGGGAATAGCTTTCAGTTTTATCGGCCTGGATAGGATCATTTTCGTTAACAAGAATAGTTCTGTTATTGTTTTTAAGATAATCATAAAGCTCAGATTTTCCTTTAATTACCCCTTCAAATCCACCGAATCCTTCTAAATGGGCCTTCCCGAAATTAGTAATATACCCGAAATCAGGTTGAGCAATCGTACACAGGAACTCAATTTCTTTCTGATGGTTAGCCCCCATTTCAATCACGGCCATTTCATGTTCCGGTCTAATGGAAAGAATGGTCAAAGGAACTCCGATGTGGTTATTCAGATTTCCAGATGTATACTGTACATTATATTTTTCTGAAAGAACAGCATGAATCAATTCTTTGGTCGTCGTTTTCCCATTACTTCCTGTAAGTCCGATAAAAGGAATGGTAAGTTTTCTTCTGTGATAGATAGATAACTGTTGTAAAAATTCAAGGGTAGACGGAACATAGAAAATATTTTTATCTCTGTTTTCGAATTCCGGAAGTTCAACAATTACTGCCAATGCTCCGTCATCTATGGCTTTTTCTGCTAACGTAGCGGCATTGAAATTTTCACCGGAAAAGGCAAAGAAAATATCTTTCTCTGCTATTTTTCTGCTATCAATAGTTACTTTTGAAGCCTGCAGAAATAAAGGATAAAACTGTTCTATATTCATGTGGAAATATATAATATTTTTTTTAAGAGGTCACATACAATCGCCAAATCTATATGGATATTTCAGACTTTTTAACCAGAGCGATTTCATGGTTCAAAAATAAAAAAACCTTCCGAAAGTCCGGAAGGTTTTTTTTAAGTATTTTTTGATAAATATTATCTTCTAGTTCTACCCTTATCGTTGGTTCTGGCATCCTGTGCAACACGGAATCCTACCCAACCATAAGCTCTGTTTTGATTTTTATATCTTCTTTGTCCCGGATCCAGCCAATATGCTGTGTCCTGCCAAGAACCTCCTTTTACAACTCTAACCTCGTTAGAAACTGCTGAAGTTCTGTCTTTGGTATCTTTTTGTAGTTTTACTCTACCTGTTCCATCTACAACAAATCTTTGTTTAGGTGAATTGTACATATCGAAACCTGCAGCAGAATCCGAAGCTCTGTAATATTCTAAAGAAGACTGTCTGTCACCATCTCTGTAGTTTCTGTAATCAGCGATAGTTTGTCTTTCGAATTGTCCGGGAAGTCCTTTATAAACTAATCTTCCGTCAGCCAAAGTATCATACTTGATAGTACCTTCGTCGATCATTTTATAAGTTCCGTCACCGTTTCTTACAATAGCCTGAGGCATGTTTCCTCTATAGTAGTTGAAATCACTGTAGTCTTCATCAATGATTGGTCTGTAAACATCCGCAGTCCATTCTGAAACGTTCCCGAACATACCATATACACCAAGATCGTTAGATGGATACTTTCTTACGTCAGAAGTCTGTGCAGAACCGTCATTCTTCCATCCTGAGATCCCTGAGTAGTCACCTCTACCCATTTTGAAGTTCTCAAGGAACATTCCTCTGTCTCTTCCTTTGGTACCTCTTAATCTTTCGATTTCAGGTTTTTTACCCAGGTATTGGTTATATTCTCTTGTTTTTGCCATACCAAGAGCTGCATATTCCCATTCAACTTCGGTAGGAAGTCTGAACTTCTGTACCATTGCAGAATTTGGAGCTCTGTTAGCTGCAAGCAATCTCTGGTTTGTAGTTTTCATACCAGTTTTCTGCTGCATTCTTTTTTCATTGATATATCCTTGCATTTCAGGATCATTCGATTTGAATTTATCCATGTTGAATGCAGTTCCTCCCTGGTTGTTGGATTCGTTGATATACAAATCTTTGGCAATAATACCAGACTGCATCAAAGCTTTTTCATTCGCTCTGTCTGTCAGCCATTCACAGTATCTGTTTGCCTGAGTCCATGAAACACCTACTACCGGATAGTAATCAAATTCCGGAGAACGCAGATACGTTTCATTATAATCGTTTCTTGCTAATTTGTTGTCCCATAATAAGGTATCCGGTAAAGCACCGTTATAGATTTCCTTAAAACTAGGATCACTTGGTGGGAATACATACTTCAACCATGTCAGGTATTCGCGGTATTCGTAGTTAGTAATTTCTGTTTCTCCGATAAAGAATGAACTTACCTGCATTCTGCGAGGCGTGTTATTCCAATCGTGCATAACATCATCTTTCACTAATCCCATTGTAAAAGTTCCACCTTCTACATATACCATTCCAGGCCACCCCTTCTGCTTTTGTTGCTTTCCTGCAAAAAACCAACCTTGTTTTTCGTTTGGTTTCCAACCTGTTTTACTGACAAATTTTTTGGTACCGCCACCTTTGCTGGTTCCTGATCCGCCACAGCTGGTTAATGCAAGTGTAGAACTTAATGCTATTAATGAAAACAACTTTAGTTTTTTCATAGTCGATATAAATATTTTCAAAGTACAAAGAAAAAATAAATTATTCAATAAATCAAGTAAACATTTGATTTTTTTGAAAAACGTTAACAATTTAATTTTATTGTATCGCAATTTAATTCTAAAATTTTCATTTATTTTGTAATTTAGCAATTTCAATAGTAAACATGAAACGAAAAATTACGCTTTTATCTTTAATCGCTTTTGCATCAACACTTTACGCCCAAAGAAACACCATAGAATGGAATGGTTCGAAAATTCAGGATTTTGGCGACACAAAATTAAATCTTCCTAATTTTAAAAATGAGGGTTTTTCTTTCAGCCAAAATAATGTTTTTATAGTAACCAAGCAAAAAATCGGAGAAAAGCAGCTTAAAATTTCAGATCTTGTCTGGGAAAACGTTCCTGCACAGGATTTATTTGAATTGGATAAAGGAAGACTTCCTGATTATGATGTAGCAGATGTTTCCTATTATAATTTGGATGGAGACAGCTATGCCAGCATCAGTGTTGCTTTGTTTAAAAATGTAAAAGGCCGCGTTCAGAGATTATCTTCGTTTAATGTTTCAGAAGCCTCTTCATTTATAAATACTACAGGGACTGTTAATAAAATAGGAACGACTGCCAATCCATTATCAAGCGGTAACTTCTACAAAATAAAAGTTGACAAGTCCGGTGTATTCAAAATTACCTCACAGTTTTTAAAGGACAACGGAATCAATCCCGGTTCTATAAATCCTAAAAATTTCAGAATTTATGGAAACGGAGGGGTAATGCTTCCTGAATATAACCAGGATGCGAGATATGGAGCTTTACAGGAGAATGCCATCCAGGTAGTAGGTGAAGATGACGGAGTATGGAATGATAATGATTATGCACTTTTCTACGCTCAGGGTCCTGATGGATATAACCTTTATGACACTTCCAATGGAAATGGTTTTAAAAGAAAGGATACCCGATTCAGCGAAAGAAGTAATAATGTTAAAAATATATATGAAGATTACTCTTATTACTATATCAACTTTGACAAAGGTTCCGGAAAAAGAGTTCCGACTGTTGACGGAAACCTTCCTGCCCAGCTGATCACCAGATATGACAGTTACCAGGTGATCAACAAGGATCAGAAAAACCTGTTGAAAGTAGGTAGAACATGGGTGGAAGACACTCCTTTCAGCAATGAAAAAACAGTAACACTTTCTACCAACTCACCTATACAGGCTGGTGATGTTATACGATACAGAACTCAGGTGGTTGCCTATAATTCGCAGCAGAATACAATTGATTTTAAAATCAATAATTTAAATCCGCATCCCCTGCAAACGATCCCTACGGATACTTCATCGTATCAGTATACCTTCTACCCTGTAACCTTTACCGGAACGCTTACCAATCTTACCGGAAACCAGATTACAATGGTTTATAATCCTGATATTTCTAAGAACCCTAACGGAACTTTCTATTTTGACTATGTAGAAGTTCAGTACAAAGAAAATCTTGCCTTCAATGGTTCACAGATGAACTTCAGGGATTATTCCATTGTAAGCGGAAGCAATACAGATTACGGGTTCAGCATTACCAATGCTGCCAATATAGAGCAGGTATGGGACGTAACGGATATTACCAACGCCAACAGAAGAGTGAATAAAGCCGGAGGAGGCGCTTTCAACTTTGCTTATACGGCAGCTGATCAGAATTTCAATAATGAATTTGTGGCCTTCCGCGCTGATGCGGCTTTCAGCCCGCAATTTGTAGGAAGAATTTCCAATCAGAATCTCTCTGCTTTACAAAATATAGATTACCTGATTCTGACAGTTCCTGAAATGATGGGTCAGGCACAGAGACTTGCCAACTATCATCAGACTGCTCATAATTATAAGGTGGAAATTGTAGACGTCAACAAAATCTATGAAGAATATGGCAGCGGAAGTAAAGATCTTACGGCGGTAAGAGATTTCGTCAGCAAACTCAATACTCCACTTGGCAGACTTCAATATGTATTTATTCTGGGGGATGCTTCATTTGATTATAAAAACAGAGTTCCCAATAATTCAAATGTTGTTTCCTGCTACCAGAGTGAGCAGTCTTCAGATTATGTATCCTCATTTGTGACGGATGATTATATTGTAATGACCAAGCCGCAGAACACATTATTAATTGAAAATAATTTACCGGACCTGCCTGTGGGAAGAATCCCGGCTGCAAACGTGAGTGAAGCTGGAGATATGATCAACAAAACGCTGGCTTATTATAACTCTCTTCAAGGGCAGTCAACTCCTTTCGGAGACTGGCGTATGCGACTTGACTTCGTTGTGGATGATAATAACGAAGGAGGAAGTCCTTTCCATAATGTAATGGACAGCAGTTTGTCCAGTATATTTGAACAGCCCGGCCAGCTAGAACTGAAAGAATACAACGTTAAAAAATTATACATGGATGCCTTCACCGCTCAGAGTACATCTGGAGGACGAAGATATCCACAGGTAAACCAGGCTATTTCCAATGCGATCGGAAACAGTTTATATCTGTTTTATTTCGGGCACGGAGGAATTAACGGTTGGGCACAGGAAAGAGTCTTAACATCTACTGAGGTTCAGAATGCCAACAATTTCTCTAATGTATACAGCAGATTCCCGTTTGTTTCTACCATCACCTGTGAATTTACATTATGGGATGAGCCTGCAACCAATTCTGTAGGGGAACAGTTTATCAAAATGAAGCAGGGAGGTGCATCAACAATGATTACTTCCAGCCGTGCTATTGGTGTAGATTACGGCCGTGATTTTACAAATACATTTACCCAAAATATTTTTAAATTAACGAATGACGATTTCAATACATTAGGAAATGCACATTTACTAGCTAAAAAGCAGAAGGGTCCAAACAACAACCACCTGAAGGTAAATTTCCTGGGTGATCCTGCTATGAAATTAAGCAGACCGCAAAGACTTCTTACCATTGATAATATTGAAACTCCGGTTCCCGGACTGATCAGAGGATTAGACTTCGTGAAAATAAAAGGACACATCAATAATCCGAACGGAACATTGAACAATACCTTCAATGGAAGAGTCAGCATCAATATTTTTGATAAAAGATTAAATAAGAAAACATTAAATAATACCGGTGTTTTATCTCCTGTTTTAGATTATACAGAGGAAGGAAGCGCTATTGTAAAAGCTGCCGGAACTGCTGTAAACGGAGTATTCACTGCAGAATTCTATGTTCCTAAAGACATCAACTATGCAGTGGGTCAGGGAAGAATTTTAGCCTACGCAGACAATAAGGCAACGGATGTTTTCAACAACCAGGCAGTACAGGTAGGTGATATCAACCCTAATGGAATCAATGATAACCAGCCTCCAAAAGTAAAACTGTACATGAATAACACCAACTTTGCAGATGGTGGAATTACCAACCAGAATCCAATGCTTCTTGCCTGCCTTACGGATGACACAGGAATCAATGCCACAGGATCAGGGGTAGGTCATGATATTACAACATACCTGGACGGACAGATTATCAACACGGTTGTTTTAAATGATTTTTATAGTGCGGGAGAAGGAAACGGATGTTTAAATCCAAGTCTTGCTGACTATCAAAAAGGAAATGTAACCTATCCTTTCAGAAATTTAGCAATTGGACAACACCAATTGACATTTAAAGTTTGGGACATAAACAATAATTCTACATCTGCTACGTTAAATTTTGAAGTTAAAGATGAATCTGACCAACACCTGACGATCAACCGTCCGCTGAACTGGCCAAATCCGTTTACAAACAAAACCTATATTCAGTTTGAGCACAATTGTGATGATATTCTGGATGTGAACGTACAAATTTATACTATAACCGGAAGATTGGTAAGAACTTTATCGCAACCGGTAGTTGCAGAACCGTTCCTACAGGGCTTTAGAACCCCTCGCCAGGCAATAGAATGGGACGGAAGAGATGATTTTGGGTCAACAGTAGCAAAAGGTACGTATATTTTTAAGATATTTGCAAAAAGTCAAAATCAAGAAAAATGCAAAGGAAGTGCTACAGCTGTAGAAAAAATGGTACTTTTGAAATAATTAAATAATACATAGACAATAATATTAATAAAAAACTGATAATATATAAAAGACAACATATGAATTTAACTACTAAACTGCTTTTAGGATTTGGTTTGAGTGCTGGTTTTTTAGGCTATTCGCAAGATTTAGGTAAAGTAAACCCAGTTCTTACCGGAGCTCCTTTCCTAAGAATTGCGCCTGATGCGAGATCAGGAGGTATGGGAGACCAAGGGGTGGTAACCTCTCCGGATGCATTTTCACAATTCTGGAATGCGGCTAAATATCCTTTCAGCAGAACAAGTTCTTCCGTAGGTCTTAACTATACACCTTACATGGGAAAACTTACCAATGATGTATTCTTATTATATGCTTCGTTCCACAAGTTTCTGGGGCAGGAAGAGAGATCTACAATCTCTGCAAGTATCTATTATTTCAACATGGGGCAGGTAGACCTTACTCAGCTGGTAGGTACAGAAATTGCATCAATGGGTACATCAAAACCAAACGAATTCTCAATTGACGTTGCTTATGCTTTGAAGCTTTCTGATTCATTCTCTGGTGCTGTTACCGGTAGATTTATCCGTTCAGACTTAGCCGGAGGATTCAACACAGACACTACACTAAAAGCGGCTAACAGTTTCGCAGTAGACGTTTCAGCATACTATACCTCACCAAGATTCTCCAGTATCGGAGGATATGATGGTAAAGTGAATGCAGGTTTAGCAATTCAGAACGTAGGTCCGAAACTGGATTATACAGGAAATGAAGAATCAAGATCTTATCTTCCTACAATGGCAAGATTAGGGGTTGGATATGACATGTACCTGGATGATATGAACAGAGTTGGAATTTCTGTGGAAGGTTCAAAACTTTTGGTTCCCGGATCTGAGTATGCAGGAATTGATCCCAATACAAGACAGCCTATTTATCAAATCCCGAATGTAGGGCCAATGGCTGGTATCGGAAAATCTTTCAAAAACAAAAACAGTATCATGTATAGTGGTGCTTTAGAATACTCTTATGACAATGCATTTTCTGTAAGAGGAGGTTACTTCCATGAAAGTGAAGAGCAGGGAGCAAGACAGTTTGCTACGGCGGGTGTTGGTTTAAGATACCGTTCTTTCGGTCTTGATCTTTCTTACCTGATCAATATGTCTAAAATCAACAGTGCTTTGGATAACACCCTTCGTTTCGGTCTTACCTGGAACATTGGAGAAGAAACATCCAACAACGATCGTTAAAACAGCTACAGCTATATACAAAAAGCCTCATACATTGTAATGAGGCTTTTTTTTAATCAATTGTGAAAGGTCAATCCGCTTCGCTTGTCAATTTTTTACATGCTACCATTCAGCATTCACTTTGCGAAGCAAAATTCATTATTGACCTTTAAATAACGTTATGGTATAATCAAGAAGTCTTCCGTCTCCATAATCTCCATGTCCGGGGACTACAATTTTCACATCAGGATATTCTTTTTTAACCTTTTCAACCGTACCTGACCAGGCAGAAACGTTTGCATCTCCCAAATATCCTTTACCTGCCTCAAGTTCTTTCAATAAACAACCTCCAAACAGGATATATTCACTCGGGAAATATCCCACAGCATTATCTTTTGTATGCCCTTCTCCAAAATACCTGGCAACAACATCCTTATCCCCCACTTTCAAAATAGCAGAATCATTAAAACTGTTTTCAGGAATAACGAAATTATTTTCTTTGGCTAGTTCTATTGTTTTAACATAAGAATACGATGGTATATTCTTTTTATGGAATGCCAGCAATCCTCCAAGACTGTCATCGTGAAAATGAGTCGGGATCACAGCATTGATTTTTGCATGAAGTTTTTCATTAATCCATTGGATCAGTTCTTCTGAACCTTTATCATTAGTTGGCGTATCAAAAACAATCGTTTCATTCTTATCTTTTACAATCAATCCGTTACAGGGTACATTTCCGAAATCATTCGTCTGTTTAAAAGAAGTATGGATAAAAGCATTTTCTGAAATCTGAGTAATAACCAGGCTGTTGGATTTATAAATTTCTTTTGCTTTAAAACTTTTCTTGCCCTGTGCGCTGCAACTTAGAATGAAAAAAGAAAATAATATGATGAATATATTTTTAACAATGATTTTCATGAGTGTATTGTTTAAGAATTGAGATAAGCTAAGGTAAGAATTCGCAGAACATATTTATCCGCAAAAACGTTAAAAGAGAATAATCTGCCGGTAATTCTATTTGCCTGTGAATTTCTTTTAGACCGAACAACTGATTGCTTTGAATGAAATATAATATTAAGTTTACAAAAGTCTTTTTTTTATGGCGATTTTCTTAAATTCAATAGCTATTTTTGTAATATGAACTATTCGGCAGAACTAAAAAAATTTGTAACTAGTCAGTATGTATATTCTGCAATCAGAATTACATTAGCTACTGTTCTGCCTTGTTTAGTCCTTGCCCACTTTGGAATTTTGAAAGAATACTTTCTTTTTCCTCTGGGAACCAGCTTTGTAGCACTTACAGACCAGCCCGGACCTTTTATCCGAAGAAGAAATGCTCTTACTTTCGCTATCTGTTGTTTTGTCTTTGTAGCATTCATTGCCAGCCTTGTAATGAATATCAAAGTACTGGTACTTCTGGAAGTCATTGTCTTCGGGATGTTTTTTTCCCTGATCGGGGTTTACGGTCAGAGATTGGCGGCAGTAGGTTCACTATCACTCGTTGTACTCGCCATCTTTATTGACGGTCATCTTACAGGAAGTAATATCTTTAAAAGTCTGCTGATCTTTGCTTCGGGTTGTATCTGGTTTCTGCTTATATTCCTTATTGTAACAACCATTCGTCCTTATAAACTGGCAAGCCAGATGATTGGAGAAAATTATCTTCAGCTGGCCGAATTTTTAAAGATTAAAGCGAATTATTATCAGAAGAATCCGGATTTTAATAAACTGACCACTCAGGTTATTGCCAAGCAGATTGAAATAAAAAACCTGCAGGAAGATACCAGAGAAACAGTTTTTAAAACAAGAACCATTGTCAATGAATCCACAACAACAAGTCGTTTATTGATGCTGATGTTCCTGAACTCGATGGACCTTCATGAGAAACTGATGACCTCTGAAAGTGATTATCAGAAGCTTCAACAGAGCTTTGAGGACAGTATGATTCTGGTTAATATCCATGATTATCTCAATCTTTTGGCCGAAGAGATCACCAATATCGGAATCGCACTTCAAAGCGGTACCAGAGCAAAGCCAATGGTGAATCTGGAACTGGAATTAAAGAATCTTAATTATAATTATTTCGAACTCAGAAATAAGCAGCTCTCTCCCGACAACCTGGAAAATTTCATGATCCTGCGCCAGATCCTGATGCGTATCTATGAAATTACCAAAGAAATCAACGAGATTTATAAAGTATTTTCCCAGAATATAAAACTGGCAAAGAGTTTATCCACAGGATTAGATTTGAAAAAATTTATGCCTAATGAACCCAAACTCAATGCTAAGGTTTTAAGGAATAATATTTCGTTATCCTCTTCCCATTTCCGCCATGCGATAAGAATTACAACCGCTTTGCTGCTGGGATATATTTTCTCAATGTTTGATCTTCTGGGATTGGGCCATACGTATTGGATATTAATTACCATTACTGCCATTTTAAAACCGGCCTATTCCATTACAAAGCAGAGAAATCTTCTCCGTCTCTATGGAACGATTGCAGGCGCCAGCATTGCTTATGCCATTCTGTATTTTATACATATTAACGGTGTTTTATTCGCTATTCTGCTTATTAGCATGATCATGTGTTTCAGCTTCCTGAAAGGACGGTATTTTTGGGCGGTATTATTTATGACAATCTATGTTTTCCTGAGTTTTAATTTTTTAAATCCGGGAAAAGTTAATATCATTTTTAAAGACAGAATATTTGATACAGCCATTGCCGGAATCATTGCTTTTGCGGTATCTTATATTGTACTGCCGGTTTGGGAACATACACAAAACCTGGATCTGATGAAGAAGTCTGCTGCAGACAACCTTATCTATTTCCAGAGTGTGATTTCCAAATTCTTACAGGGAAATTTTGATCTTGAAGATTATAAAGTAAAGCGAAAAAATGCAATTATTTCTTTGGCCAACCTTTCCGATAATTTCCAGAGAATGATTTCGGATCCTAAAAATCAGCAGAAAAAACTGGAAGTTGTTCATCAGTTTGTGGCAACATCACACCTGATCACAGCCTATACCGCTTCCCTTTCCCAATACTCCAAAAGTAATGAGCAATATCCGGAAATAGATGCTGAAAGCTGGAGCCGGAAGATTGAAGCAGAAATGCAGCAAACCTCTACCCTTCTCAACGGAAATGATATCAACGAAACGTTGAAAATGGAAAGCCGTCTTGAGCCGGAAGATTCTTCCATTGAAGATATGCTTCTGAAAAGAAAAACGGAGATTGAAGAAAATGACATCGTAGACAGAAGAGATCCTGATAAAATATCTCATTTAACGGAGCTTAAAAACATCCATGATATTCTGGAACTGATCTACGACGTAGCAAAAGAACAGAGAAAAGTTATAGAAAAATATAAAAACGAGACGGATCCTACTCCTCCACAATCGTAAAGCAATAGTCGTCAAAAAACTCTACCCTGGCTTTGAATTCATCTGAAAACTGGTCGTCATAGACACGGCAGCTTATTTTATGAAGATGTTTCAGCTCGAATGGCTTTACCTCATAGTTTTTCTTTAAAGACCAGTATTTGGAATGGTGAATTTTGTACATACTCTCTTTTACACTCCATATAATTGTATAGAAAGTATCTGCTTTATCTTCAGGAATAAACCCACGCTCATTTTCATAGGTAAATTTATCGATCACCCTTAAAATCTTAGGATTGAACTTTTCAACATCAATTCCTATTTTATTTTTAGAAATGGCGATGGCTGCAAAGGGAAAAGAATGCGTAATAGAAATTTCCGCATCATTGGGAGAAAGAAAAGGTTCTCTTTCTTTATACAAAATCTTAGAATGGGGCTTTAATCCTTTCAGGAGCTTGCGTACCATCAGAACTTCCAATAATTTTTTGGGATGATAATCCTTTACTTTTTCAGCATTTTCCGGCTCCAGAAGTTGGTTGATATCAAGCTCTTCACTTCCATCATACTTCCAAACAAGGATGGTGGCATTATCATCTGAAAAATCTCTGTAGAGTGGCATTCTTTTTTATATGAGACAAAAATACTAAAAAAAGCTTGAAGCTGGGAGCTGGAGGATGGAAGCTATTATTTGTTATAAAAACAACAGATAAACAAAGTCAGAAAAAATCGTTTGATGAAAAAAGGAATGAGGAAAGGAAGATGGGAGCTGGAAGATGGAAGTTACTATTCGTAGTAAAAAGAATTTTTAGACCGAAGAATCCGTTGAGAAAAAAACAAACTCTTTGCTTCCTTACTCTTTACAAACTTCCAGCATCCTTCTTCCAGCTCCCAGCTTAATTATTTAGACTGATGATTCACATCATTTCTGTGCTCTACAATTTCAAGATTCGCATCTACAAAATAAGCGCTCCCGAATCCATTTACATAAGATCCTTTTACAGGCTGCAAAGCAATTAAAATAAAATCTCCCATTTCGGAAATGACATCCACTACTTTACCGTGAGTTTCTTTAAGTTGGGAAACTACAGTATTCCATACATCAGAATCTCTTTCAATTTGAGAAGTGGTTGCTTCAAAAGTTAAGCGTTCGCGGGCATAGATCTGTTTCGTAGCAGATTCGTCTTCAATAAACATGATGGATGTTTTTCTTCCGTCAGCAAGGTTCTTAGTATGTTTTGCCATGAAAGATACCAGAATATAAAACGTCTGCTCTACCTGAACAAAAGGTGCATAGCTTGAATTGGGATTCCCTTCTGCATCTACAGTAGCCAGAATCATGCTTTTAGAAGCGTTGATCAGTTCTTGTACTTTTGGCGCAACAGGTTTGATTTTCTTTTCTGTATGGGTTTGACTCATGATATATTTATTTATCAGCTAAAATTAATTATTTATATTAAGACTAAATAATATTAACTCATGTTTAATCTCATAAAACTGAACTTGAGGTGTCGTTTTTATATCTTAATTATTAATCGTAATTTTGCCTTTCGTTATCAATTGAATTTAAAAATTATTCATTACATATGAGTACTACAACACAATACGTTCCTTATAAAGTTAAGGATATCTCCCTTGCAGAATGGGGTAGAAAAGAAATTACCCTTGCAGAAGCAGAAATGCCTGGTTTGATGTCTATCCGTGAAGAATACGGACCATCTCAACCTCTTAAAGGAGCAAGAATCGCAGGATGTCTTCACATGACGATCCAAACGGCTGTGCTTATCGAGACATTGGTAGCTTTAGGAGCTGAAGTTACCTGGTCATCTTGTAATATTTTCTCTACACAGGACCACGCTGCTGCTGCTATTGCTGCTGCAGGAATTCCGGTATATGCCTGGAAAGGTTTAAATGAAGAGGAGTTTGACTGGTGTATTGAGCAGACTTTATTCTTTGGTGAAGACAGAAAGCCATTAAACATGATTCTGGATGATGGTGGAGATTTAACAAACATGGTTTTTGATAAATACCCTGAATTCACAAAAGATATCAAAGGACTTTCTGAAGAAACCACTACAGGGGTTCACAGACTGTACGAAAGAATGAAGAACGGAACTTTGGTAATGCCTGCCATCAACGTAAATGATTCAGTTACTAAATCTAAATTCGACAATAAATACGGATGTAAAGAATCTGCTGTAGATGCAGTAAGAAGAGCTACAGACGTAATGTTAGCCGGAAAAAGAGTGGTAGTTTGCGGATACGGAGACGTAGGTAAAGGTACTGCTGCTTCTTTCAGAGGAGCTGGTTCTATTGTTACTGTTACGGAAATTGACCCAATCTGTGCGCTTCAGGCTGCTATGGACGGTTATGAAGTAAAAAGATTAGACACTGTGGTAGACAACGCTGATATCATCATCACTACAACAGGTAACTTCAATATCGTAAGAGGAGAACACTTCCTTAAAATGAAAGATAAAGCGATCGTTTGTAACATTGGTCACTTCGATAATGAAATCGATATGGCTTGGTTAAACAAAAACTACGGTCAGACTAAATCTGAAGTGAAACCTCAGGTTGATATCTATACAATTGAAGGAAAAGAAGTAATCATTCTTGCTGAAGGTAGATTGGTAAACTTAGGATGTGCTACAGGCCACCCAAGTTTCGTAATGTCTAACTCTTTCTCTAACCAGACTTTGGCACAGATCGAATTATGGAATAACTCAGCTGCATACAAAAACGAAGTATATATGCTTCCTAAGCACTTGGATGAAAAAGTAGCAGCTTTACACCTTAAGAAATTAAGCGTAGAGCTTGAAACTCTTTCTCCTGAGCAGGCTGAATACATCGGAGTTGACGTAAAAGGCCCATTCAAGCCTGAATACTACAGATATTAAGATCTATATAAAACATGATATGATCCCACTATTTCTAAGATAGTGGGATTTTTTTATGCAGCATATGAAGCATTACTTAGACTTTAGTCCGTCTTACTATTCAATACATTCCCTCGGCTTTAGCCAAAACTTAAAAAATATTGAATGCAGGTATATATACCGTATTTTACCCATATTTCCTCTTTACTACACCTCTATTTACAAAAAATGAATATCTTAGCCCTCTTAAAATAAACATTAAACTATGAAAAAACAAAGAGTATCGAATGCATTTGTGGCTGCATCGTGGGTAGCATTGGGGGCAGGAATGATCGGCTTTATCGTGGGTCTTGCAAGAGCGGAAATGCTGCTGAATGAAAAGGGATATTATTTCACCATTCTTCTTTATGGCTTATTTGCGGTTGTTTCTCTACAGAAAGCAGTGCGCGACAGGTTAGAAAACATTCAGGTAACAGATATTTATTATGGGATCTGCTGGTTTGCCACATTATCATCTATTGTATTGCTGGCCATCGGACTTTGGAACGCCACTATCCTTCCAAGTGAAAAAGGTTTTTATGCCTTTGCCTTTTTGCTCGCGCTCTTCGGAGCCATAGCAGTCCAGAAAAACACCCGTGACAATATGCTTCAGGAATAAAATAAAACTCTCCAAAACGGAGAGTTTTTTATTTGATCAAAATAAACACAACTTAAAAGATTAACGAATAATATTACTAATATTTTAAAATTTTCATATATTTATATCATAAAATAGAGATATAATTAAAAATATTCACTTATTTCTATTTTCACCTTAAAACTAATACCATAAACTATAATCATGATTTTAAAAAAAATCTCATTACTCATTTTCCTTTTGTTTATACTCACAATAAAAGCTCAGAATGAGTTTATCACTATCTGGAAAACCCATAACGCACAAAACATTAAATTTCCGGGCCGGGGAACCAATTTCAAGGTATCTTGGGAAGAGGTAGGATATCCGCAACATAACGGGACGATGAATAATGTAACTTCCACTACTGAATTCATCATCAATTTAGGAACACCATTAAACCCCTTTCCTGCCCAAGCCAGCTACAAAATCAAAATCAGTGATGGAAACGGAAGCTTCGATCAGGTGAGATTCTTTGACAATACATTAATTCCTACTTATAATGCTTCAGACCGTTCAAAAATTACCCAAATTACCCAATGGGGAAATATAAAATGGAAAAGCTTTGACAATGCTTTTGTATACTGCGACAATATGGATGTTACGGCTACTGATGCACCAGACCTCAGCATGGTAACCAGTATGCGCCAGATGTTTTATTTATGTATATCATTAGTTGGTAATTCCTCTTTCAATACATGGAATACAACTACCATTACAGATATGTATTATATGTTTGGGGACGATAATCTCTTCAACCAGCCGCTGGGAAACTGGGATACTTCGAATGTTACAGATATGTCCTATATGTTTGATTATACCGGATTCAACCAGCCTCTCAGCGAATGGAATACAGCAAACGTGACCACTATGGAGCATATGTTTCATGATTCAGAAAATTTCAACCAGGATCTTCAAAACTGGAATACAGCCAATGTCACCAATATGAACGAAATGTTCCATAACACCGCTTTTAATCAGGATATTGGAAGATGGAATTTAAGTTCGTTAACCACAGCTACGGGTATGTTTCTCAATTCTGCGATGAGCTGCCTGAATTATGATAAAACGCTTTACGGGTGGAGCCAAAGCTCATCAACCCCTGCTAATATTAACCTGTCAAGCGCAGCTCCATTAGTTTATTCTCATGCTGATGCCGTAGCCGCAAGAAATTTTTTAATCAATTCTAAAGGCTGGACTATATCAGGCGATTCTTATAACGGACTGTGCAATCAGACACTTTCAACTTCTGAAAACGAGATTACCGGCAAAGCATCTATTTATCCCAATCCCGCAAAAGATCATATTTATCTGAAAAATATTCCGAATGCAGTAAGTTATATTATCACCGATATGAGCGGAAGAACTGTTGCCAAGGACAACCTTGAATATGAAAAGATTAATGTCAGACTTTTGTCTCCGGGAAATTATATCCTTCAAGTTCTGACAAAGAATACAATTCATTCACTCCCGTTCATCAAACAATAAACTAATACCATAAAACGATAACCATGATTTTTAAAAAAATTCCAACACTTGTTTTTCTTTTGCTGATATTCCTGGTAAAGGCACAAAATGAATTTATCACGGTATGGAAACCCAGCCTTCCCCCGCCTTCTTATCCTTATGCAGGAATTTCTGTTAACTCAAACAATAATCAAATCTGGTTTCCCGGAAGAGGGACAAACTTTAAAATTTATTGGGAAGAAGTAGGCTACCCTTCACACAATGCGACCTTAAATGTAACTTCTGCTTATCAAACCTTGATCGATTTCGGAATTCCGCACAACCCCAATCCATCAGATGCCACTTACAGGTTGAAAGTAAGCAATGGAAACGGAAATTTTCACCAGATAAGATTTGCAGACTGGGATATGTTCAATGATAACGGAATTGTAGGGGATGTTCATAAAATACAATTAATAGAACAATGGGGAAACATTCAGTGGTCTTCTATGGAACAGGCATTTCAGGCATGCAAAATTTTAGATTTTACAGCAACAGATGTTCCGGACCTGAAAGAGGTAACTGATATGTCTCACATGTTTTTAGGCTGCTACAGCTTAGTGGGAAACTCCAGTATCAATACCTGGAATACTTCCAATGTAACGACACTGCTGGGAACTTTTTCAGGATGTTTTGTATTCAACCAGCCGGTTGGAGACTGGAACACATCCAATGTTACCATGATGGGTATAACATTCTCTGCTGCAAAGCTTTTCAATCAACCACTGGCAAATTGGGATACCTCCAAAGTAACTGCTACAGCCGCTATGTTTAGTGGAGCGACTCAGTTTAATCAGCCTATCGGAAACTGGGATATGTCTAGTAATCTTGATGCAGAATTCATGTTCTCGAATGCGATCAATTTCAATCAACCACTTGGAAACTGGAATACCACACAGATAATCGAAATGAATAATATGTTTGTGGGTGCAAAAGCTTTTAATCAGGACATTGGCAGCTGGGATACTCAAAATGTCAAATTTATGCATGGTATGTTTTATAATGCGGAAAGTTTCAACAGCAATATTTCCAATTGGGACACAAGAAAGGTAGAATGGATGCAGGAGATGTTCTACGGGGCAAAAAGCTTCAATCAGGGAATAGGAAAATGGAATGTAAGTTCAGTAAAAGGTATGAACAATATGTTCAAAAACGCCATTACTTTCAATCAAAACCTGGGAAACTGGAATCTCAGTTCATTGCTGCATGCATCCGATATGTTCAAAAACTCTGCATTAAACTGCCAGAACTATGACAGTACATTGTATGGCTGGAGTCAAAATCCTTCAACTCCAAATAATATTAATCTATCCTCTGTTTATCCTCTTACATATTCTCACAATGCAGCAGTTACTGCCAGAAATTATCTGATCAATAATAAAGGCTGGACGATCAGCGGAGATACATACAACGGAGAATGCCAGTCCTTCCTTGGAACTTCTGATATAAAAGTGAAAGGTGAGCTAAGCATTTACCCGAACCCTGCTACAGATATTATTTATGTAAAAAATTCCAATGCCAAAGATTTCAAAATTATTGATATGAGCGGAAGAATTGTCTCCAGTGGAGATCTGGTAAATGAACAGATTAGTATTCAGGCTTTAATTCCTGGAAATTATATTTTACAGCTGTATTCAAAAGATAATATTCAGAATGTAAAATTTATCAAGAAATAATCATACACTCTCAACATGTTATTAAAAAAAATTTCAACACTCTTTTTTCTGATAATGATTTTCATGGTGAAAGCTCAGAATGAATTTATTACCATTTGGAAGCCGGCATCTACTATAACACAGCCAATCACTGTAAGTGCTCCCTATCAGGCAACTTCGCAGCAGATATGGTTTCCCGGAATTGGTGAAAACTATGATATTTATTGGGAAGAAGTGGATTATCCACAACATAATGGTTCCCTCCTTGACGTAACTTCCACAAAGCAGGTTCTTATTGATTTCGGTACATCAATCGCTGATAAGAATAATGCAAAGTACAGAGTAAAAGTAAGTAACGGAAATGGTGTTTTTCAACAAATAAAATTTGGAGATGTACAGGAGGTTCAACTTCCGGATCAGATTTTCCCGATCTGGCAGGTCAACGGAAGCGCTGATAAAATACTGGAAATAGAACAATGGGGGAATATTTCATGGACATCAATGAACAATGCCTTCAGCCAGTGTAAACTTGTTCAGATCATTGCTACAGACATTCCAGACCTAAGTAATGTTGAAGATACCTCTTATATGTTTTATGGTACAAAAAGCTTTACAGGCGCAAGCTCCATGCAAAACTGGGATACTTCTAAAGTGAAGCATTTCAGATTTATGTTTGCTCTTATCTTTGACACCATCATTAGCTCAGTTTCTGATCAGTTCAATCCACCTTACTTTAACAGTTGGGATATGTCCTCTGCAACTGATCTCAGTTTTATGTTTGCAGGAAGAGGAATCTTTAACCAGACATTAAACAACTGGAACGTTTCAAATGTAACGGATATGAAATGGATGTTTGCTCTTTGCCCAAGCTATAATCAACCCATGGATAACTGGGATACTTCAAGCCTTGAAGATATTCGTTTTATGTTCCATTTCGATTCTGCTTTCAATCAATCTTTAAACCATTGGAACACTTCTAAAATTACGAATATGGCCCATGCTATTCATGGCTGCACAGCCTTTAACCATTCCCTGGAAAACTGGGATATGACCAAAGTTAAGAGAATAGACCAGATTCTTAAGGAAACACCCAACTTTAATCATTCCCTTGCAAGCTGGAATCTTGCCAGCGTAAATAATGGAGCCCAGGCTTTCATGCAGACAGGAATGGATTGTGAAAATTTCAGTAAAACACTTGCAGGATGGGCAGATAATCCTGATACTGCCAATAATGTTGATTTAGATATTGTAACCCCTTTGACTTATGCTTCCAATGCCGCAGATAAAAGGAATATTCTCATCAGCAAAGGATGGACAATGTCGGGGGATACGGTAGGAAACTGTTTACTGTCTTCATCGGAAGTCAAGCTAAATAAAAAACTTTCACTATATCCCAATCCCGCTGTGGATGATATTCATATTGAAGGACTAAGTGACATTAAAAAGTATAGAATTTTTGATGCAAGTAGAAGACTTGTACTAGAAGGAAACCCTAATAGGGATATGATTAATGTAGGATCTTTACCAAAAGGGAATTATATTTTACAACTCATTCTGAAAGATAAAACAATCTCTTCAAAATTCATCAAGAAATAAAACAAAGAAGCCTCGCTTTACAGCGAGGCTTTTATTCTGAGTTTAAAAATAAACTATTTGTCAAAATGATTAGGATGCTGGGCTTTAATATCATCCACAGTACCCAAAACTTTATCTTTTAAAGAATCCTGATATTTCTGAAGTTTTGCTGCCACTTCTTCATTTCCGCTTCCTAAAATTTTTGCTGCTAAAATCCCTGCATTCAATGCTCCGTTCAAGGCTACGGTAGCCACCGGAATTCCGCCGGGCATCTGAAGAATAGATAAAACTGAATCCCATCCGTCTATGGAATTACTGGACAAAATAGGAACTCCGATCACCGGAAGCGTAGTACAGCTTGCTACCATTCCCGGAAGATGCGCTGCTCCACCAGCTCCAGCAACAATGACTTTCAAACCTCTTTCCTGAGCAGTTTTTGCATAATCGAACATTCTTTCCGGTGTTCTGTGCGCTGAAACTACTGTTAATTCATAAGGGATATCAAGGCTTTTGAGAAAATTTGCAGCCTGTTCCATGATCGGCAGATCACTCTGACTGCCCATAATAATTCCTACCATCTTCAATTTTATTAGATGTTCAAAGATAAAAAATAAAAATGTAAAGATGAAAAACTACAAAAAATCCAGGAAGTGGTTTATGCTTGTGATCCCAAAATGATCTAATTTTTCAATAGACCTGCATTTTAAGAATTTATAAAGATCTTTTGGCTCAGATTTTTCATCTGTACTCCTATAAATTACAGCATCTGTATCCATAACAATTCCGGTTAAAATAGATATATTTGTTATTACACCACTTTAAATTTTGAAAGATTATAAACTTACACTGGCTGTATGTACCGTTGCTATTGTCTGGGGTACTACCTTTTTATCAATAAGGGTTGCGGTAGAGACTATTCCCGCATGGTTTGTAGCAGGAATACGCCAATTTCTTGCAGCCATTATTATGTTTCTTATTCTTACCTATAGAAAAGAATTTAAATGGATCGGCTGGACCAACCTGAAATACCAGTTTATCTTTTCTTTACTCATGCTGGTAATTGCGAACGGAATGACTACAGTAGCGGAAGAGGAAGTTACAAGCAGTCTCACTTCACTCATCAGTGCCTGCTCTCCTATCCTTGTATTTTTCGGAAGTTTGGCTTTAGGACTTCAGAAATTCAGCTGGCGGGCTTTCGCAGGAGTTGTTCTCTGTTTCAGCGGAATTCTGTTTATTTTCTGGGACGGTATTAATGATTTAAAAAACCCGGATTACGCGCTTGGAATTCTCTTTTTATTTATTGCCATTGCAGGCTGGGCCTCAGGAACTATTTTCACCAAAAAATTAAACCTTCACAGCGGTAATATTTCCCTGAATTTATTTTATCAATTTTTATTTGCGGGTATTATTCAGATTATTTTTGCCTTTTTGTTTTCAGACGATTACAACTTCGGAAACTGGAGTTTGAAAAGTATCTCTGCCATGCTTTACCTGTCAATATTTGGTTCTGTAGCCGCTTTTTTTGCATTTCACTATGCCCTTACCAAAGTTTCTCCCGTTCAGGTATCCATATTGGCTTATATCAATACGGTAATTTCTATTTTTTTAAGCTGGCTGATTCTTGATGAAAAAATTTCTGCCAAATTTATCATTGCAGCGGTTTTGATTATTGCAGGGGTTTTTGTTATTAATTACAATCCGGCAATGTTTAAAAAACAAAAGATTGAATCTTAAGGCAGAAAAATAATATCAATAATTTCACCAGATCTATACAACTGTTTTTTAACTTATTAAATACAATAAAATCAGATCTGTTTCAGACGCGTTTTTATATTTCCTTCATTTTCCCTATATTGTATATTCCAACCCATACAATATGCTGAAAAACACATTTTTTTTATTTCTGGTCTCCTCTTTTCTTCTTGTAAGCTGTGATTATAAAGAAAAAGAGAAAAACCTGACAGACAGAGAAAAACAATTATTAGAAAAAGAAAAGGTATTCGCGAAGAAAGAATCCGAATATCAGTCGCTCCTGAAAATGAGGGACAGTATTTTTGCCAAAAAAGATTCTGTAGTCATTACTTCTTCATGGCCCGCGGAAATTTCCGGTCCATGGAACGGAAAGGTCATCTGTACAGAATCTAACTGCAGTGAGTATGCTGTAGGCGACCAGCGTACTGATATATGGGAATTCGATAATGATTCTACCCAGCCTATTACCAAAATTATCAATAACAATAATCTGGTAAGGCTTTACACTGGCAAGTTTGAAAACAATGAAATAAGACTGTCTTTCAAAACAGATTCTACGGCCAAAAAGAATGTAGAAATGAGCGTTCTTCTTAATGATATTTCGGACAACAAGATCAAAGGCACAAGAACCATCACCTCCGATGGCTGTACTGCCAAGTTCTCTGTTGAATTAGTACGTTCCACAAAATAAACACTTATGATTTTACTGAGTATACACAACCTGAGTCTTCCTATAGAAGATCCGGTACTGAAGTTCCTGTTGGTACTGGTTATCATTCTGGCAGCACCATTGCTGTTAAATAAAATTAAAGTTCCCCATCTTTTGGGACTTATCATCGCCGGAGCCATCATTGGTCCGAACGGATTCAATGTCTTATCCAGAGACAGCAGTATTGTTGTGACAGGAACTACCGGCTTGCTTTATATCATGTTTCTGGCAGGTCTGGAGATTGATATGGGTGATTTTAAAAAGAATAAATGGAAAAGTCTCACCTTTGGTATCTATACCTTTACCGTTCCTTTTGTATTGGGATATCTGGGAGGGTATTATATTTTACACTTTTCCATGCTGACTTCCATTCTGTTTGCCAGTCTTTTTTCATCCCATACGCTTATTGCTTACCCATTAGTGAGCAAGTTGGGCATTGCAAAAAATAAAGCGGTCAATATTACCGTTGGAGGCACAATGATTACCGACATCCTCGCTTTATTGGTACTTGCCGTAATTGTGGGAATGTCCCAGGGAGATGTAGGAACAGAATTTTGGGTTAAATTGTCGGTCTCTTTTGTCGTTTTTGCCCTGATTGTACTTATTGTATTCCCGATAATCGGACGTTGGTTTTTTAAAAGAGTGGATGATAAAATTTCACAATATATTTTTGTATTGGTGATGATTTATCTGGCAGCAATGTTGGCTGAACTGGCTGGTGTAGAAGCTATTATCGGAGCATTCTTTGCCGGATTGGCTCTGAACAGACTTATCCCTCATACTTCTTCTTTGATGAACAGGGTTGAGTTTGTGGGAAATGCCATCTTTATTCCATTCTTCCTGATCAGCGTAGGAATGCTGATTGATTTTAAAGTTTTCTTTAAAAGCTGGGAAACGCTGGAAGTGGCCGGAATCATGCTGGTAGCTTCTATCGGAGGGAAATATCTTTCTGCCATAGCGACTCAGAAAACATTCAGGCTGACCAAAGAGGAAGGAAAACTCATATTTGGGTTAAGTTCTGCGTCTGCTGCAGCTACATTGGCTTCAGTAATGGTAGGATACAACATCATCCTTTCCGAAACCGAAACCGGAGAACCTGTAAGATTATTAAATGAACACGTACTGAACGGAAGTATTCTGCTGATCCTGATTTCATGTACCATCTCTTCCTTTATTTCCATGGCAAGTGCTCAGAAAATTGCTGAAAGTGATAATGAAGATACTGTTTCAGGGAATACCCATGAAGAAGAAAGTATCCTACTAGCCATCAACCATGAGGCAACTGTTGAGCGAATGGTGAATCTGGGAATTCTGATCAAAGCCCACTCCAATACAGAAGACCTTTTTGCTTTGAATGTGATCAATGAAGATAAAAATGAATCTTCAGTAAAGAATGCGGAGAAACTTCTTCACCAGGCCGCAGATGCAGCCGCAGCCGCAGATGTGAAACTACAGGCCTTAAAAAGATATGACAATGACGTCGTTAATGGAGTCAATAATGTTATTAAAGAACAGAAGATTACAGACCTCATCATCGGATTGGAAGATGAAAAAGGGTTCTCCCCTTCTTTTGTCTATAATCTTTACAATGGCTATCTTCAGAATGACGATGTAAATGTACTGGTATATCATGCTGCACAACCACTTTCCACGATAAAAAAATATGCCGTGATGATTCCTGAGAATGCAGATAAGGATGCCGGATTCTTCCATGCATTGCTCAGAGTATGGAATATTGCCAGAAATTCAGGAGCTACAATTGTTTTTTATGCCCCTGAAAACATCATTGATATTCTGCAGAAAATCATGAAAAAAGCCAGCATAGAAGCAGAATTTATCATTATGAGCACATGGCAGGATGGTGAAAGAACCGCTGCCCAGCTGAAAGACGATGAAGCACTGATTATTTTGATGGCAAAACGAGGTATGAAATCCTATATTCCAAGAATGAGACTAATCCCAGAACTGCTGAACAGGAATCTGAAAGACAATAATTACCTTCTGATCTTCCCTTTCTCAGAATATGATAAAAACAGCCCGGAAATACGTTCTGTAGGAAATCATGGAGATTTTGTGGAGATTGGAAATGTAATTCAGAAGATATTTAAATAAAAGAAGTTTAGATAGGCTGGAAGCATGAAGAGGGATGCTGGAAGTTATCTAAGTATGAATTAATCATTTTTTATCAAATTATCAATCAATTTGAGTCATCAATAGGATCGGGCTATTATCCTGAGCGTAGTCGAAGGAAGCCCGATATAAACAAGATGAATACATTTGGCTTTAGCCGAAATCTAAATTAAGTTTTGGCTAAAGCCAATTGATTTGATAATTATTTTTTAAACGGGCTGAAGCCCGTTCCTATTGAAATGATTGTATAACAAAATAAAGGAAGCCGTTTCAATTTAAAAACGGCTTCCTTTATTTATTTTAAAATGATTTTATTCAGAAATTACTCTTACCATTCCTTTTACCTGTACAAGCTTTTCCATAAGCTCTTCTCTGGAATCTGCAAGAACATTGATGTGCCCCATTTTTCTTCCGGGTTTGGTTTCGGTTTTCCCGTATAAATGGATGTACGTTTCAGGTAACTTAAGAACATCTTCCATTCCTTCATAAACTACTTTTCCGGCATATCCTTCTGCTCCAACAAGATTCAGCATTCCGCTGTAAGTAATGGCATCAGTATCGGCTAAAGGCAAGTTTTTTACCACACGGTACATCTGCTCAAACTGGGAATTTGTATTTCCTTCCTGGCTTTGGTGGCCTGAATTGTGAAGTCTTGGTGCTGTTTCATTCACCCATATTTTTCCTTCTTTATCAAGGAACAATTCAATAGCAAACAATCCCGGAGAGTTCACTGCATTCAGGAATTTTTCTGTAATGGAATCAATCTGATTCTGAACATCCTCTGTTAAAAGAACCGGACATACATTGAAATCCAATAGATTCAGCTTTGGATCAGCAACCATTTCCGTCACCGGGAAAATATTGGTTTCTCCTTTTTCATTTCTTGCCACGATGACGGAAAGCTCTTTTTCAATATCTACCAGACTTTCAATGACTGAAGCTTCTGTCCATAAATGCTGATAATCTTCTTCCGTTTTGATCACCTGTACTCCTTTTCCATCATATCCTCCTGTATTCATCTTCTGAACAAATGGCAATGGCATGATAATTTTCTCATCACTGTTCCATACTACCTGAAATTCCGGGCTTGGGATATCATGAGTTTTATAAAATTCTTTCTGAAGGATCTTTTGCTGGATCGTTTTGATGATACTTGCATTAGGAACAACTTTTATCCCCTGTTTTTCAAGTTCTGCCAATGCATCAGCATTTACATGTTCTATTTCAATGGTTACAACATCCTTGTCTTTACCAAAGTTCAGAACCGTATCATAGTCATTAAAATTTCCCTGTGTAAAATGCGAGATATTATGACATGGTGCATCAGAAGCCGGATCCAGAGTATAAAACTCATCATCATACTTCAGTGCACTTTGTATCAGCATTCTTCCCAGTTGTCCGCCTCCCAGAATTCCTATTTTCATTTTTTATTTTTATTAGATTTACTTCTTATTGAATTTTATCGATTTTTAAATACCCAAGTCCCATCGGGTTTTCCTGATTTTCTGCATCAGATTTTTTAAGAACGATAGAATATTTTTCTTTCATACTGGCAGGAAGAATATCACTCACATTGAAAATATCATCAATATCAACTCCATGCTTATCATCAATATGGCTTACAGCGCCTTCAAATCCCATGGTCTGGTAAAATTCGGTAGCTTTTGCCCTTTTTACAATCTCTCCCATAGACTGTCCCACCATTAAGTGCTGCTCGTGGAACTCTTCAAAGAAACCCGGCTTATAACCTCCCAGATTGAGAAAAAACAGCTGATCTTCTGATGACTTCTCTCCTTTCTCTACAATTTCCACTTCATAGCCGTCAGCAAATTTTACTTCCTGATAGCAATCCAGATGAATTTTACCTTCTGCTTCCTTCCAAAACTCTTTCATATCCGGAATCAAATCTTTAAGATTCTCTGCTATTCCGAAGAAAACATCGTGCTGCTCAATATTTCTTCCTTTAGGAGTTGCCCCAAGGATAACATAAAATAATTTCATTACATTTTTCATGCATGCAAAAATACGTTAAATTTATCTTTTTCAAATGTTTGGCAGACTACTACAATAATTTTATATTTGTAACATTATTTGTAGTATGTCAGAAATCATCATACTCTTCCTTGGCGCAATTTCCGCTGGTCTTTTAGGTTCACTTACGGGTTTAGGAGGGGGAGTTATTATCATTCCTTTATTAACGCTGGGATTCGGCGTTCCAATGCATTATGCTATAGGTGCTTCACTCATTTCTGTGATCGGGACCTCTTCCGGTGCGGCTGTAGCTTTCGTTAAAGAAGGATTTACCAACATGAGAATCGGAATGTTTCTCGAAATTGCCACCACAGCAGGAGCTATTGTAGGTGCGTTGGTTTCAGGAATGCTTAACCCGAATACGATTGGAATTATTTTCGCCAGTATTCTTCTTTTAACGGTTATTTTAAATCTTAAAGGAAAACCTGATCACCAGGAACCTTTGGTAAAAGGAAGTCTGGAAGAGAAGCTGAAACTGTATGGGACATTTCCTGATAAAGGGGTTTTAAAAAGCTATTCTGCAAGAAATACAGTTCCTGGATTTTTGATGATGATGTTTGCGGGTGCTATGTCCGGACTTTTAGGAATAGGCTCCGGAGCGTTGAAGGTATTGGCAATGGACAATATGATGAAACTGCCTTTCAAAGTATCTACAACAACCAGTAACTTTATGATTGGGGTAACGGCTGTAGCCAGTGCACTGATCTATTTCCAGAGAGGAGAAATTATTCCTGTGATTGTGGCTCCGGTTTTAATTGGAGTGGTCATCGGAAGTTTTATAGGTTCAAAAACACTGATGGTATCAAAAACCAAAAAATTAAAAGTATTTTTTGCCATTGTAATTACCATTCTGTCTATTTACATGATGTATAACGGTATCAACAAAAGCTTCAGATAATGAAAAAGAATTTCACAGATGTAGATCTGAACCGTTCTGTAGGAAACCTTCTGAGACTGGGTGTTATTCTTTCTGTGGCAACATCCCTGATCGGTTTTATCAAGTTATTTTTTGAAGGTTTTAAAATGCCTGAAAAATATACAAGCCTTGTGGTAGGAACCTCTTCTGAAAAAGTATGGGGACATTTCTGGGATTCTCTGTGTAAAGGAGAAGGAATGGCTATTATTCAGCTGGGAATTCTTCTGTTGATCTTCACCCCTTTGATGAGAATTGTTTTTGCTTTAATAGGCTATTTAAAAGAAAAAGACTACGTATATGTAGTCATTTCTTCTATTGTTTTAGCGATTATGGCAGTGAGTTTCTTTGCAGGGTACGCCCACTAATTTTTACATTTCATAAAACTCTAACGGCAATTGATCGGGATCCTGGGTAAAGAAAAACTCTTTTCCCGTGAATTCGTCTATGCGGATTTCTTCACAGTTTAAGCCTTTTCCAATCAGCTCATTCCTTTTTTCTGTAACATTGTCAACAGAAAAAGCAAGATGTCTTAAACCACAGGCTTCAGGTCGTGACGGCCGTTGTGGCGGATTGGGAAAAGAAAACAGCTCAATCACATAATGATCCCCGATAGCCAGATCAAGTTTATAAGACTGTCTTTCTTCACGGTATACTTCACGGATGATATTCAGGTTTAAAATTTCCGTATAAAATTTCTTTGAAACGGCATAATCTGAACATATGATTGCAATATGGTGAATCTTCATTTTTATATTTAAATTACTTTTATTATTGTATTTCTTTACAGTTATCCTTTCTTCTCGTATCAATAATATACTGGATTTTCCATTCGTTATTCTGCTTTACCAGCTGAAAACTATTGGCTCCGCAATGCGACAATTTTCCCTTTAAATAAAAAGAATAAGGAGTAAATACACTGGCCAGGTTTCCGTCTGTATGAACAGCTTCTACGGTAATTCTTTCCTCCAGATCTCCTTTTGTAAATTTTGAAACCGAAGCAACGAAATCCTGTATGCTGTCACTTTTCACAGTACCATCTTTAGTGATGGTCTGCAGCACTGCATTCTCTGCAAAAGCGGATTTTACCAGCTCAGAATCTGCATTTTTCATGCCAAGGAACAGGTTACGGATAGGTTTTTCGATATCTTTATTCTCTTGGCCGAAACATGAAATACTGATCAGAACAAGAAGTATAATTATTTTATTCATAGTATAGATTTAGATAATTAAAAATAGATAAAATAAAATTTAAATCGATTAGCAAATTTTAAAATTCATTTTCCTTAAATTGTGGTCAAAATTATTTCAGCGCTTTTTATATGTGGATTATCTATCTGACTTTGGCCATACTTCTTTTGGTGATGACAATACTGCCGAAAATACAACATTCTCACTGGGTATTCAGGGTTCCGGAATTTGCTAAAATACAGGTCACTTACCTTATATTATTTACCTTTTTATTAGGCTTTTTCACAGATTCTAAAGAATATTTATGGTATTATCAAGGCCTTCTGTTGGTCATGTTTGTTCATCACGGTCAAACACTCATCAAATACACCCACTTCTATCCTGTAAAAAAGCATAGACAACGCCACAAATCTTCCGATAAACTGCATTTTATTTCTGCGAATGTTTATCAGTTCAATAAAGAGTATGAGAAATTCATCGGGCTTGTTAAAAAGCATAACCCTGATTTTTTCATGACTATGGAAAGCAATGGTGATTGGGAAAAAGCAATGAGACCTTTAGAGAAAGAATACGGCTTCCAGCATAAAGTAACCCTTGAAAATACCTACGGCATGCATTTCTATTCCAGAATTGAAATCGAAGAAGCAAAGACCCATTACTTCGTAGCTGATGATATCCCGAGTATTGAGGTCCATATGAAAACTGCTGATGGTTTTTCTTTTGTTTTCTTCGGAGTTCATCCACCGCCGCCAAGTCCTACGGAAGAGGAAACATCGAAGGAAAGAGACGGTGATCTTTTAAGTACTGCCAAACGTGTAAAAGACATCAAAAAACCTGTTATTGTTGTAGGAGACTTTAATAATGTGGCATGGTCAAGATCATCTGTCCTTTTCAGAAAAACAAGTCATCTGATAGATCCCAGGATCGGGCATTCTTTTGTTTCTACCTTCCATGCGAAATACCGTCTTTTAAGGTTTCCTATTGATCTGATGTTTCACAGTGAAGATATTTTTATTAAGCAGCTGAAGACATTGGAAAATTTTGGTTCAGACCACCTTCCGGTATACTGCGAGTTTTTCATAGATCATCACAACGATGAACAGGAAGAATTGATTGAAACAGCGACTTCCGAAGAGAAAAAAGAGGCCGAAATCATGATCGAGGAAGGAAAGAAAGAAGATGGCGAACGGGAAGCTATCGTTACTGAAGATTAATAAAAAAGTGGGCTTTAGCCCACTCCTATTGAATATTATTTTTATCAGAATCCAAAATTCCAGCCCCAATTGATCGTTCTGTTTCTACCCCAGCTGCCTGTTTCTGTCCCTACCTCATATTCGGTAAAAAATATAAGTAGTAAAGCAATGGCAATGGCAATGAGAATATAAATTTTCTTCTTTTTCATTCTAGAATTTCATCACATCCTTCACTACTCCATTCTTCTGGGTATGCTGTAATAATTCAGTTTCGATGAATGTTTTAATCTGTTCTTCAGAACCATTGCCCGGAAATAGAAGGTGAACATTAGCTCCTGCATCCAGTGTAAAGAATAAAGGAAGTGCGGTTTCTCTTCTGAAATCCCAGATCTTGTTGATGACTTCCAAAGTACCTGTTTTCATCAGGATAAAAGCCGGATCACTCATCATCATCATCGCATGCAATGTAAGTGCTTCATGTTCTACCAGCTTGATAAAGCTTTCCATGTCTCCGTTTTTCAGAATTTCTTTCATGGGAACAAAGTTTTCTCTTGCTTCCTGAAATCTTCTTTCTGCGTAAGGATTGGTCTTCATCAGACCGTGCCCTACCGTTGAAGAAACACTTTTCTGTCCTTCATGGATCAATAAAACCCAGTCGTTAAAATTTCTGAATATCTCATGAACTTCAGCATCGGGATATTGTACTCCGAACAAATCTGAACTTCCTTCTACCTCATCTGTTTTCCCCCACACCACAAGTCCGTTATACAAACTTCGGGATGCGCTTCCACTTCCTAATCTTGCTAAGAATGAAGCTTTTCTCAAAGACTCTTCTTCAGAAGTCTTTCCTGTAAATGAAGCATCCAATGCCATCAGACATTTTGCAATGGCCCCAAATCCTGAAGCTGAACTTGCAATTCCTGAACTATGCGGGAAAGTATTCTCTGTTCTGATTACATATTTCCCTTTTAAAATCCATGGAAGATACTGTTCTATATTTTTGAAATATTTCTCAATTTTTTCAGCAAACTTCACTTCTTCATTACCAGCCAGAAAGGTTTGTACTGAAAAAGCTTCATTTGCAATAAATTCCATTGAAGTATTGGTTTTACAATGGTTTAACGTATAGCTGATGCTTGGGTTAGCAGGAATCTGATCCGCATATTTCCCCCAGTATTTAATCAGGGCAATATTAGACGGACAGCTTTCTGAAGCCGTTTGGGTATGAATATTGAAATTTTCTTTTCCTATAAAATCTTGTGTCGTCATAGTCTAATTTAAGTCATTATTTTAAACCACCCCGTCAAAAATTCTTTGAATTTTCGCCACCCCTCCAAAAGAGGGGAATTCTCACACCTTTATTTGTACTTGACGTGAAAAACAGGTGGTTAAAATTTTTAATACATCTTCTCTATAATATCTGCGTATTTTTTGATCACCACATTTCTTTTGACCTTCAAAGTAGGAGTAATTTCTCCGGTATTGATATCAAATTCTGCCGGCATCAAAGTGAATTTCTTCACTTTTTCATAGTCTGCCAGGTGATCCTGCAATTCTTTAATTTTTTCTTTATAAAGATTGATTACCTTTTCATTTTTTACAGCATCTTCCCAATTGGTGAAAGGAATATTATTTTTTTTAATGTAATCCTGCAAAAATTCAAAATTAGGAACAATCAATGCTGAAACAAACTGTCTTCCTTCCGCAATCAGCATGATCTGCTGGATAAAATTATTATTCGTCAACAGGTTTTCTATCTGCTGTGGCGCGATATATTTTCCATTGGAAGTCTTCATCAGATCTTTGATTCTGTCTGTAATAATCAGGTTTCCTTTATCATCAAATTTCCCGGCATCTCCGGTTTTGAACCATCCGTCTTCTGTGAACACTTTCTGGGTTTCTTCAGGCTTATTGTAATAGCCTTTCATGATTCCGTTTCCTCTCGCCTGGATTTCATCATTTTCACCGATACGCATTTCTACTCCCGGCAATGGCTTTCCGCTTGTACCGTGCTCAAAATGAGTTAAAGGGAAAAGAGTCAATGTTGCAGTAGTTTCCGTTAATCCATAGCCTACAGTTACATGAATTCCCACTGAATCAAAGAAACGGGTAACTTCCGGTGACAATGATGCTCCACCACAAGGTAAGAACCAAAGTCTTCCACCCATTTTGTTTTTAATTTTACTAAAAACCAGCATATCAGCCACAGCTTCTTTGAATTTCAATCCAAAAGGAATTGGTTTTTCATTTCTTCTCAATTCTGCGGTTTCCCATCCGGTTTTAAGCGCCCAGTCAAATATTTTCTTCTTCAGTGATGAACCTTCTTCCGCTTTTTCAAGAACTCCGGCATATACTTTCTGGAAAAATCTCGGTACGGCACACATGGCAGTAGGTTTTACTTCTTCCAGTGCTTTGGCTACATTTTTAGGATCTTCCAGGAAATAAACACGGGCGCCACCATACAGGCACAATAAGCTCCAGCTTCTTTCAAAAACGTGGCTCAATGGTAAGAATGCCAGTGAAAGTTCTTCTTCAAAGTTTTTAAACTTAAAAAATTCAAAATGAGAATCAAATGCTTTGATGAAATTTCCATGGGTAAGCATTACTCCTTTTGGAATTCCCGTAGTTCCTGAAGTATAGATCAGTGTTGCAGTATCATCGTTTTCCTTCTTACAAATCTCCAGTTCCGGTGAAGCTTTAGCAATAAAATCTTCAAGATAAAAACTGTTGAATTCTTTCTTGATCCACACTGCTTTTTTAGAAACAATAATGGTTTCAAGATTGTTTTCTTCTTTATGTAAAAATTCAAGACAGGCATCATACTGCATCTGATTCCCCACTAAAACAGCTTTAGCTCCGGAATCGTTAATGATATGTTCTGCCTGCTCAGCATTATTGGTTGAATAAATAGGTACTGTAACAGCACCGATGGCCATTGAAGCCAGGTCAACGATCATCCATTCTGATGAGTTATCTGAATAAATAGCGACTCTGTCATTCTCCTGAACTCCAGCTTCCTTTAAGGCATTGGCTGTTTTAAAAATAACCTCACTGAATTTTTTCCAGCTCAGCTCTTTCCAGGCTCCCTCTTTCTTTTTAAATCCGATGGCCGCTTTTATAGGATGTTTTTCTACATTTTTAAGGATAATTGCCTCTGCAAGATTCATTTCTTCAGCTTTTTGTCGTTAATATAATTATTCAGGTGAAAGTCGATACTTTCTTTTACAGGAATAAACTGATAGTTCAGTTTTTCTTTGACTTTGTGATTGGAAATGGTGTTGAACGAAGAAATGGCTTCAATATTTGATTTGGTAACCATTTTCAATTTAGGAATCAGCCATCCGAAAAGGGTGTTGGCTATTCTTCCGATATTTAATACCGATTGTGAAAGAATTCTGGCATCTTTAAGCCCAAGACGGGTTCTTACCTGTTTTGCAAGGTCAGCATATCTGTTATTTTCAGCAACAATGATAAAACGTTCTCCGAAAAGATTATTTTCCATCAGCCCGATTGCAGTATTGGCTACGTCTCTTACATCAACGTAGGCAGAACCGCCGGAAAAGGTAAAACTATTGTCTTCAAAAGTAGAGAAAAGCTCGCCGCTGCTTTGATTCCAGTTTCCGCTTCCTACGATCATTCCCGGATTGATAATCACAACATTTAAGCCTTCTGCTGAAGCTCTCCATGCTTCCATTTCAGATAAATGTTTTGAAATAGCATATGCAGAGTGTTCCAGTTTTGGATTAAACTCAGAATCTTCATCCAGTTCTCCTTTTTCATTGAAATTATCAAGAACGGCAACGGAACTTACATGAAGAAATTTTTTAACGCCTGACCCTTCACAGGCAAACAGAAGGTTTTCTGTACCCTTGATGTTTGTACGGTACATTTCTTTTTCATCTTTGGGATGAAAACTCACTTTTGCGGCACAATGATACACCTCATCCACACCTTGCAGTGCTGTTGTCAGAGAATCGAGATCATCAAAATCTACGTTTACCCATTCGATCCTGTTGAAAAAATCGTCGGGATTCTCCGTATAAAAGCTGTATGAATGCTTTACTTCGTTTAAATTGCTGCCCGGTCTTTTGGAAGCACGTACATTTTTACCTCTTTTAAGAAGTTCCAGTACAATTATTCTTCCCAGAATTCCGGTAGCACCCGTTACAAAAATCATTAATTATTTTACTTGATTACTGACTAAAATATAACAATATTTTCTATCCGGCAATTCTTCCGGATCCGGCAAAAATTCCTTAGAAAAACTGCTTCTGCAAATTTGCGATTTTTAAAGCATAATTCCACTTTATTTAACCAATATTATCACTCAGAAATCAACAAACAGGAAAAATTTTAATCACAATAGGTCATTACATTTAAAAGTCCTGAAAGAATGTACAACTTTCAGGACTTTTATGATTAAAAATGCTTTGTTTTTAAGCCATTACCTCATTATTTCTTCTTGGAGCTTTATCGCAAAGAACGTCTGCAATACTCCTGGAAATAAGGTTTCCTTCTGTAAGATTATCCAACCAGAAGAATTCTCCGGCGGCATTGATCTCGATGAAGTAGTATTCGTCTTCAGGAGAAACTATCATGTCTATTGCGCCGTAATCTACATTGTAAATATCCAGGAGTTCAAGCAGTTTTGCTTCTACATCTGCCGGAAGTTCTGTTCTGCTCCATTTATCAATCAGATTGATTCCGTCTTTTCTCCAGTCTATTTTGGCATCTTCGGATTGCTGGGAATCTATTTCAAATGCATAAACATCTCTTCCCACAATAGTAATACGAAGTTCTTTTTTCTTTTGGATCATCTGCTGAAACTGCATAGGGCAGTATAATAATGAATCCAGTTCTTCCAGTTTATTTTCACTGACAACATTGGTAAACACGACACTTTCAACACCGTCTTCATAGATGGCAAAACCGGTCTGCATTTTTGCCACTACATTCTTATGTTTCAGAATAAATTTCCTGGCTTCATCAGGGTTATTGGTAAGGCAGGTTGCCGGAATGATCAGCCCTAATTTATCTGCAATTTTCAGTTGTTCTTCTTTACTGTCCAGTCTTCTGTAAATACTTGGTTTTCCTAAAGAATAAGCATCTACAGATTCAAAGAAACCGAAAAGGGTATTTCTGATTTCGCCCATCGCAGCACCATAAAACTTCGAGTCCATTTCTTCTTTTAAGCCTTTTCCGATATTGTAAGCTCTTCTGTACCAGATAGCTGAAATATCATCTAAACGGTGTTTTGCATCCGGAGTTTCAAGAAAACTTACCCATTCTCCATCCTGAAAAATGGTAGAAAGCTTGTTTTGTAAAGGATAAACGTCAACATCAAAGCGAATGACTTCACAGTTATTTTTCTCGATATACTCTGTTACTTTTTCAATGGAAAAGTTATCTGCGGTATGAGTTATAATTAAAATTTTATTCATGGAAATTAATTCTGTTGATAAGATTATCGGCAATTCTTTGTGCAATGGGAAATCCCAGCTCTTTTTGCAGCATTCCCCACTCTCCCTGCGGATTGACTTCCAGGAAATAATACGCTCCGTCTCTTCCTTTGATCATATCAATGGCTCCTATATAAAGTCCCATTTCATTCATCATGGAAGTAAGGTTGGCTTTTACAGGCTCCGGAAGTTCGTACGCTGACCAGACATAGCCTTCGTGTGCTACTCTCCAGTCTGCATTTTCACTGTTATTGATCTTTCCTGTGAAGAAATCACCGTCTACATAAACAATTCTCAATTCGTATTCTTTTTCAATATAAGGCTGAAAAATCATCGGGCAGTATGCAATGTCTGCAAGGTTTTCAAGTGATTCCTCTTCAATAATTGTAGTGGAAATCATGTTTTCACCCGACATTGTTTTCGCCGTTACACCGTGAAGTTTAGCAATTGCTTTTCCCTGACAGTATTGATGGAAAAAATTTGTTATTTTCTCTTCATCGTTGGAAAAAATAGTTTTGGGGATCGTCAAGTTATTTCTTTCTGCAATTTTCAGCTGAAATATCTTATTGCCGTCAACTTTTTTTTCATTTTCATAAGGATTAATCCACGGAATATGCTCTAAGGCAGTGATCAGGTTGTAGCGCAGGCTTCCATATTCGTTTAGGAAGATTTTTTCATAATCCTGGTCCAATTCTTCAGGAGTGCTGATTCTCCAGGCTTTCCTGTGCCATACTCCTTTAATATCATCAGAATGAACGGTATTCCCGGATTCATCAGTCAGTTCAAATGAATTTTCATCAATGCTGATTTTTTGAAGATGATTCAGTCGGTCAGAATTCAGTCTGAAATAAGGAATATTTTTGGAGGCCAGATATTCGAAAAAGAGATCGATATTATAAAAATCCTGTGAATGGGTGATGCAGAGAATCATTTGCCGGTTTTTATTAAAAAGGGAAACTTACTATTTAAGTTTCCCCCTACTATTTTTTTATTATATTCTACTTATTATAGCGGAACAATGATTGTGTCATCATCACCGTCAGATGGATATTTCAGCGTGTGCATCATATCGTCTTTTGGAGAAGTTACCGTGTCTACTGCCGGCTTTGTAATCAAATCTGTTTCAGCAAGTGTTATATCACCTCCTCCTTTTACAGTTTCAGGATCTTTAACCTGCTTTTCTAAGAATGACGCGAAAAAGGGCTTCTTCTTTGAGTTTTGGTTTTTCATAATGTTTAGTTTTGGTTTGATATATAATTAAGCTTAAGCTGTATGTATATTCTTACACATCTAAAACATCCTCATCTCCGTCAGAAGGATATTTCATCGTTACATTATCATTATCAGGCTTAGTAACATTATCCTTAAGAGGAGTAGTGATCTGATCCTGGAGAGATGTGGTAATCTGGTCTGCCAATACAGAAGTAATACCTCCACCTTTTACTGTTTCAGGGTCTTTAACCTGTTTTTCTAAGAATGTTGCGAAAAATGGCTTCTTTTTTGAATTTTTGTTTTCCATAAGTTAATATTTTTATCGTTTTGGAAATCCAAAGTACAAAAAATTCAAATCATGGAGAAATAATATTACATTTTAATAAAATTTTAACATAATATTGAAAATCAAAGTATAATATTAATTTAATCCAAGAAACTCCTTCACAACATTTGCGAAATCAACCGGATTTTCTGCCTGAACCCAATGTCCGGCATTTTTTACCGTAACGACTTTAGCTTTAGGGAACTGCTGTCTGATCCCAAATTCATCCTGTGGCAGAATATAATTGGATTTTGCCCCTGCTATAAACAATGTCTCACCTTCAAAAACTCCAAACTTAATGGCATTGGATACAAATTCTGTATATTTCTCAGACAGGGTTTTAAGATTAAATCTCCAGCCTAGTTTTTTATTATCATCCCAATACAGGTTTTTCGTTAAAAACTGTACGGTAGATCTTTCCGGAATATATTGATTCAGAACTGCTTCCACCTCATTTCTTGAAGTTACTGTATTAAAATCAACGGTTTCCAGTGCTTTGATAATTCCCTGATGATGTGGCGGATATGCTTTAGGTGAAATATCCACAACAATCAGTTTTTCAACGCGTTCAGGATATTTTATAGCAAATTGCATCACTGCTTTACCTCCTAAAGAATGTCCTAAAACATGCGCTTTCTGAATTCCATAATGATCCATATAACGGGCAATATCATCTGCCAGATCATCATGAGACATACTTTCTGAATGAAAGCTTCTGCCGTGGTTTCTAAGGTCGATAAGATGTACAGGAAGGTATTCTCCCAGGTCTTTTCCGAAACTTCCCCAGTTGTCAAGCATTCCAAATAATCCGTGAAATACAAGAAGCGGCGTATGAGTTGAATTTTCGCCGAATATTTTTGAGTTTAAAATTTCCATATTTTAGAAGTTAGATGTGAGAAATCAGAAGTCAGAGTAAAAATTCTCATTATTTCATTTACATTATCAGTGTGTAAACTATATGAAAGATCAGAAATGAAGTTTTACTAACTTCTAATCTCTAAATTCTGATTTCTTATTACCATTTTGCCAGTCTCTTCAGATAAGCCTGAACCGTATTTTCCAATCCCATATAAAGTGCTTCAGAAATCAAAGCATGCCCGATAGATACTTCCAGCAGGTTGGGAATGGTATCCGCAAAATATTTAAGGTTTTCTAAGCTTAAATCATGACCTGCATTGATTCCCAATCCAAAATTGGTAGCTTCAACTGCAGTGTCGTAATAAGGTTTTATAGCCTGTTCTTTATTGATCAGATAATTTTTTGCGTAAGCTTCAGTATATAGTTCTATTCTGTCTGCGCCCGTTTTAGCAGCATATTCTACTAATTCCGGCAAAGGATCAAGAAAAACGGAAGTACGGATTCCCGCCTTTTTAAATTCTGCGATAATCTCTGTAAGGAAATCGAGATGCTTTTTGGTATCCCAGCCTGCATTGGACGTAATTGCATCATCAGCATCCGGCACTAAAGTTACCTGCTCCGGCTTCACTTCCAATACCATATCGATAAAACTCTGATGTGGATTTCCTTCAATATTAAACTCAGTCGTAACCAACGGCTTCAGATCATAGACATCTTTTCTTGTGATATGCCTTTCATCAGGTCTTGGGTGGATGGTAATTCCCTGTCCTCCGAATTCCTGAATTTTTACAGCAGCTTCTGTAACACTTGGGGTTTCACCTCCTCTTGCATTTCTTATCGTCGCAATTTTATTAATGTTTACGCTTAGTTTTGTCATTTTTTATTTTAGATGTTAGATATGAGAAGTTAGAAGTTAGAAGTCTGAAGCTGGAAGTAAATCCAGACTTTGTACTTCTATTGGTCTTTCTAAATTCATTATCATTTTAAAGTTTAATTACAATATGTTTTAAAGTGGATAAAACTCCCAGCTTCCTTCTTCTGTCTTCCAGCTCTTTTACACTTTCACACTTACCTGCATCACCTGAAGCTCAAATTCTTTGGATGCCACCAATAAATGGTCAAAAATATCGGCCTGAATCTGCTCAAAACGTTCCCATTTGGAGTCATTGGCAAAACAGTACACTTCAAGAGGCAGTCCTTGTGGGGTAATGTCCAGCTGACGTACCATGCGGGTTCCGTTTTTATCTATGTCCGGATCATTTTCAATATATTTCTGAGCATAATATCTGAAAACCCCGATATTGGTAAGCTGCCTTCCATTCACAATTTTATCTTTATGCTCAAGGCTTTCTTTCTCTTTTTTGATCTCTGATGTTCTTTCTTCCAGATAATCTGAGATCAGATTAATCTCCTTTAAACGCTCAACATCTTCATCTGTCAAAAATTTAAAAGAATTGATATTAAAGTAAATGGATTTTTTTATTCTCCTTGTATTGGATTCAGACATCACCTGCATATTCTTGATTTCAGTGGTCATCAGGTCATAAGTAGGAATAGTGGAAACCGTCTTATCAAAATTGGTGATTTTCGTAGTCAGAAGGTTAATTTCCGTAATATTCCCTTCAATACTGTATTTGGGAATGCTTACCCAGTCTCCTACTTTTAAATTTTTAGAAGTGGCAACATGAAGACCTGTTACAAATCCTAAGATTGTATCTCTGAAAACCAATACCAGCACCGCTGTAATCGCCCCAAGACTTCCTACGATGGTGGTCCCTTTGATTCCAAAAATCACACAAAACCCTACGACTGTAAATATAAAAAGGCCTAAAATCTTTACCGTTTCTGAAATAGCATTAAGCGCCATAATCTTGTAGAAATCCTGTTTGATGCTGAAATAATTTCTAAAAGCCGTCAGTGATCTGTAAAGCATTCCTGCTAATATCAATACCAATCCCAGATTGATACATCTAATAATAAAAATGGTTGTCTTTGGCAGCGCATTTTCCGGAAATATAGATCCCTGGATGCCTGCTACAGCAATCAGAGCTGCAAAATGGGCAACAGAGTTGGTGATTTTGGCCTGATAAATAGATTTTAAGATGGGAAACTTCTGTTCATTATGAAATAACCTGAAGACAGAATTAATGATGAATTTAAAAACAAAATCAGTAATAAAAAACAGAACGAGAAGTAAGCTTAATTTTACAATAATATGGAAAACCCAGTCCAGCCCGGAAGGTGATATCTGGGTAATATAAATGTAAAGCTGTTCGCTCAGCTCCTGTATAAAGTTTTTAGTTTCTTGTAACTGGTCATTCATTACAGCAAATTTATGAAATTAAGAATCATCATTTTACTATTCGCAATCAATTTTCATCCCAAATAACATTCATTGGGAAATATTTAATAATTTTTTTTATTGAATAAAATTGTAAAATGTAGAATCTTCCACAACCCTTAATTATAAATGAAAAATTAACTACAAATAACAATTTTAAATAAAAAATATTAAAATAAATTACATATTTAATGTTTAAATATTAAAAAATTATTAAATTTGATTAAAACTAACCCCATAAAAATCAATTAAATATGAAACAAAATTACCTGTTGATTATGCTATGCAGCCTTGTGCTTCTAGTTAATTGTAAAGGAGACGACTCTGTTACTCCTGAAGAAAATCCTACTAAAGTAGTTGCCACAGGAAAAGTGGAAGGTAAAGTATTCGCAAAAAACGGTACCCAACCAGTTGGAGGCGCTCTTGTATTCACTACCGACAGCCAGAGCAATATCTACCATACGTATTCCGGTGCAGATGGCAGCTTCAGTTTGACAGCTCCTGAAGGCAGTACAACGCTTCACATTCAGACCGGTGACGGTAAAAACTTCAGATCCGAAGTTCCGGTTACGATTAAAAAGAACGAAACGATTACTGTAGCCGCAACGGACTCAAAGTTGGATCAAATCGCAAAAATGGCTTATATAAAAGGAAGTTATGATGAAATTGAAGCGATTATAAGTTCTCTTGGATATACAGCTACTGAAATTACTTATCAGGACTTAAAAAACATCAATACTATTTCCCAGTATGATATTATTTTCCTAAACTGCGGATCCCGCACTTACGCCCAAACGGGCACTTCATCGCCAAGCAATGACAATAATGTATACTCCAATCTTTCTACTTTTGTAAGCAATGGCGGGAGTCTTTACAGCTCAGACTGGGCTTCGGCTTATCTGGTAGGGGGAAATACAAATACGATAAGCTGTAATGCACCCGGAGGTTTTATCAATGATAATCTTCTTTGCCTGAAAGACATTGGAGCTGCAGGTGCTTACACCGGTTGCAGTGTTTCAAATGCTTCATTGGCAACCGCATTAGGGTTTAATACATTAGATATTGACTATGATATGGGTTCATGGGAGAAAATTCAGAACTATGATCCTGCATTCTGGGATGTTCTTGTACAGAAAGGTAACGAGCCACTAATGATAAGAACAGGACATTATACGAACCCTTCTGCTCCGCTAACTCCTGTAGGAACTTCTTTAAACAATAATCATATCACGATCTGCCATCATACAGCAAGCGGGAATAATATCACTATTACCATTAATCAGAATGCCTGGAACGCACATCAGGCACATGGAGATACCATGGGACCTTGTTCCGGAAATTCCAGCAGCGGAAATATCTACTATACCACATTCCATAACCACGCAAGTGGAAATATCGGTAAAGCAGGACCGATTCTGCAATACGTAATCTTAAATTTGTAATAAAATTTTATAACTCAGTTCTCAAGGTGGTCTTTTATAAGGCCACTTTTTTTATATTGCATCTATATTTCAAAGAATGGATACAACAATTATTAATATTTTCTGCCTTATTCTCCTGTTTATAGGAATATTGGGAACATTTCTTCCTGTTTTACCAGGGCTTTTATTAAGCATCTGCGGGCTTTTGATTTATAAATTCGGGACGGATGCGGATCTTCCCATGATCTATATCTGGGCTTTCGGGATTCTTACTGCAGCATCTGTAGTGTTAAGTTATGTCATTCCTGCAAAAACCAACAGAAAATACGGAGGTACGCGCTGGGGAAGCATCGGGTCTGTTATAGGAACCATTGTTGGTATATTTATTCCGATTCCCTTAGGCTTCCTTATCGGAATGTTTGCGGGGGTATTTATTGGGGAATTACTTCATGACAGTAAGGATATGAATAAAGCTTTACAATCTACCAAAGGAGCACTTATTGGATTCATTTACGGAACTGGATTCAGTTTTGTGGTGGGAGTGGCAATGTTTTTGGTAGTACTTCTTAATATGTTTAACGTTATTTAATTAAAATATAAGAAACTATGTTCCATAAAGTTATCATACTCAGTCTGGAAATATTTGCATTAACCGGATGCGATGCCCAAAAGAAATCTAAGATGAACACAAAAGCTACTGAAATGCCAGCAAGCACAAAAACGACAAGTACAAATAATCAACAGGATGGCATTCTCTATCTTAACGAAGGAGAAAATAAGTTCTTAAGAGAATACCAGATGAATGTGACGTTCAAAGGGGTTTCTGAAGACAGCCGCTGTCCTGAAGGAGCCAATTGTATCTGGGCCGGCGTTGCTCTTGCCCAGGTGGAAGTAATGGGAACTTCTACACGGCCAATGATCCTGAACCTGGCCAGCGCAGATTATCCGGGAAGAGATTACCACCAGTCGGCAGAATTTAATGGATATATTCTTACACTACAAGATGTTTCCCCATCCCCAAAATCTCAGGATGGTACAAAAGCACTGACAGGAAAGTATAAAATCGGGATTACAATAAAAAAGGTAAATCCATCAACTGATTCTACCAGGAAATAGGCTTCTTCCCTTTGGAAACAAGATACTCATTAATTTTTGAGAAAGGCTTGCTTCCAAAAAAACCTCTGTACACGGAAAATGGTGAAGGGTGTGCCGATTTCAGAATAAAATGCTTAGCCGGATCTATGAGTTCGGCTTTTTTTTGTGCAAAAGCGCCCCACAAAACAAATACTACGTTCTCTTTTTTGTCTGAAATTTCTTTAATAATAAAGTTGGTGAATTTTTCCCACCCCAGATCTTTATGGGAATTGGGAGAATGAGCGCGAACCGTTAACGTTGCATTCAAAAGTAAAACCCCTTGTTTTCCCCAGTCATCCAGTTCTTTGGAAGTTCTTACCACTCCTAAATCATCTTTTAACTCAATAAAAATATTCTTAAGTGATGGCGGCGCGGCAACCTGTTCCGAAACAGAAAAACACAAGCCATTGGCCTGAAAATCATTATGGTAAGGATCCTGCCCGATAATAACCACCTCAATATCATCAAAAGGCGTCAGCTCCAGCGCTCTGAAAATCTGATTCTTCGGTGGAAAAACTTTAGTGGTTGCATATTCATTCTTTACTTTCTCCCAAAGGGTTGTAAAGTATTCTGTACTCTTTATTGGGGCTAAAATTTCTGTCCACGTCATATTGCAAAAATAATAATATTAAAATAAGAGTCTATATTATACTTTAAATATCTTCAGTTTTCTTTCGATCAGCATATAAGAAATATAAGACAGCAGCAACGAAAAAGATATTAATAAAAGATTATTAAGATGATAATTATTGACAACAGCGAAATCCTGCTTCTTTACAATATAATGGATAATATATAATGAATAAGAGATATTTCCCAGCAAATAAACTGGTTGGGTTTCTAAAAATGTTTTTACATAGTTTTGCTTCCCTTCATACAGATATTTTATCATAAATGCTGACAACAAAGGAATAAACAATAGTCCTTTTTCCACAAACAACATGGATACAAACAAGATAAGAATGATATAAATAATGAGGTTTTCTTTTTTCATTTTAGATTGTGGCAAAAGAGCAACTCCAATTCCAAGAAAATAAGAGGAAACTGTTCTTAACAAAGAAACAAGACCATAAGGAAGATCAAGATATCTTGGTGATTCTCCTACTTCCATGGGGTGTTCAGAACCTATGTACAAATTGCCGGGTAAATAAGGAAGTACAAATCTCAAAATCAGGCTTGCAATAATTAAAACTTCGCTTCGTATCTTATAATGCAGGATAAGCCACAGCATAAAAGGAAAAATCAAATAGCAAACCCATTCTGTACTGAGTGACCAGTAAACAACATTCAGCAGATAATCAGGATTAAAAAAACATTGTAATAATGTGGCATTTATAAAGAATCCGCTGATAGTACTTTTCTCTAAAAACAAAACAATAAAAATGACTGATATAATGTATACAGGATAAATTCTATTGATCCTTTTTTTATAAAAAACCTCTATTACTTTATAATTCAGTTCTTTAAATTTCTCCGCATAAGAAACAGTTAGTAAAAAAGCACTTAATACAAAAAAGATATCCACTGCCACATATCCCTTCCCTACTATATCCTGAATGAATTCATTCCTAAAAAAACTAAAATGAAAAAACGCAACCCATAATGCAACAATCCCTCTAAGTCCCGTTAAAGATTTTATTTCATTTTTCATATGCAATTTCAATCAGCGATAAAGATAGAGAAAACCTTTTGGATTTCTAATGATGGCCAGCAGAGAGTCTTTTCAGACTAAAAATAATGTTATCCGGAAAACCTTCATCTTTCTTTCCCTCCAGCAAAATAAAATCATGTTTTAAAAGAATCCCTTTTGAATTTTCATTTAATTTATTGGTAATAGCCAAAATTTCTTCTAAATTCAATTCATTAAAACCAAAATCCAAAACTGCTTTCAATGCTTCAGACATGATTCCCTGTCTGTGATATTCCGGCAGCAATTCATAGCCAACTTCTGCTGTTTTCCGGTCTTCAGAAAAATTCCACAAACAGATTGTACCGATAAGATTCGGCTGATCCTTTAAAGAAATTCCCAAATAGATGGTCTTGTTATTTTGAGTTCTTTCTTTAATTGTCAGAATAAACTGGAGTGCATCGTAATTATTTTTAGGAGATTTTCTTATGACGAACTGATTGATCACCTCATTGCTTCGGATTCGCAAAATATCATCAACATAACTTTCGTTGATATCTCTCAGTAATAATCTTTGGGTTTCCAGTTTCATAGATCAAATGTAATAAAAGAATATCATTGGTTTATTTTTAGCGTTAAAAATTTTAAATCTCCAGTTAATTTATTCTGTAAATCTCTCAGATATACGTAATAATCAAAATTCTCACTAAATTTGCACTGTGTATATAGATAAAGAAGATTTAGACGAATTAGAGTTTCCGCAATTGCTCGCGGAAATCTCCCCATTTGCGTATTCTCCGAAAACAAGAGAAAAAATTCTTCAACTTCGTCCAATGGAAATAGACGAGGCGGAACTTTCGTTAAAAAAAACGTCGGAATATCTGTCGAGTTTTGAAAGTTCAAATGCGATTCCGTTTGATGAATATGAAGATATTGAAAGTGAGCTGAAATTGATGCTGATTGAAAACTACCGTTTGGAAAATGCTGCTTTCATCAAAATAAAAACCATCACGGAACAGATCGGAAAACTGCAGAAGTTCTTTCCTACCATGCCGGAAACATTTCCTACTTTATTAGATGAGGTTTCTGTACTGGAATTCAGAAAAGAGATCATTGATAAAGTAGATAAGGTTTTTAACCGTTTTGGTGAGGTAAAAAATGAAGCTTCCCCTGCTTTGAAAGGCATAAGAACTGAAATTCAGCTTGCCAAAAAAGCGATCCAAGAAAATTTCAACCGCGCACTTACCACGTATGGACAGAGTGACTTTTTGGATGACATACGGGAAACCATTATTGATGACCAAAGGGTTCTGGCTGTAAAATCAGGATTCAAAAAAAGAGTACCCGGAAGAACGCTGGGAATTTCCAAAACAGGCTCCATTACTTACATCCAGCCGGACAATGTTGTAAAGCATTACTTCAAGCTTCGTGAAAGTGAAGAGGAAGAGAAAAAAGAAATCGACAAAGTTCTCCGACAGCTTACTGCAGAACTGGCAGAGTTTCAACCTCAGCTATGGAGATATCAGGTTTATATTTTTGATCTTGATCTTACAAGAGCGAAAGCTAAGTTTGCTGATTTGGTGAACGGAATTCTTCCAAAGATCAACCGTCACAAGACATTGAAACTTAAAGATGCCTACCATCCTTTATTATGGCTGAGAAATAAAGTAGAGAATAAAACGATTCACCCTCAGACTCTTGCTTTAACGGAACATAACAGGATCATTTGTATTTCCGGGCCTAATGCCGGTGGAAAATCCATTACCCTGAAAACAGTAGGACTCTTGCAGCTGATGATCCAGAGTGGTATCCTGGTTCCGGTTCATCCCAAATCTGAAATGTTTTTCTTTGAAAAGATTATGACTGATATTGGTGATAATCAATCTATTGAAAACCACCTATCGACCTATTCATCGAGATTAAAGAAAATGTCCGGAATCATCCGTGAGGCTGATGCCAATACACTTCTGTTGATTGATGAATTCGGTACCGGTTCTGACCCTGAACTTGGAGGTGCTCTGGCAGAGAGTTTCATGGAGTTTTTCTATGACAAAAAGAGTTTCGCGATTATTACCACTCACTACACCAATATTAAACTGGTAATAGAACAGCTTCCCAATGCCCAGAATGCAGCCATGCTCTTCAATGAAGAAACACTGGAGCCGATGTATAAACTGGAAGTAGGCCAGGCGGGAAGTTCATTTACTTTTGAAGTTGCGGAAAAAAATAAAATTCCAAGATTTATCATTCATTCTGCCAAGAAAAAGGTGGAGCACGATATCGTTAACCTCGACAAGACTATTGTAAAGCTGCAGCAGGAGAAATTTGAAGTTGAAAAACTGAAATCCGATCTTGCAGAAAGAAAAGAGTCTGTAGAAGATAAGCGTGACAATCTTCAGAAACTGAATGATCAGCTTCAGCAGAAACTGTTCAATTTCCAGAAATTATATGAAGAGGAACACCGTAAGCTTCAGTTCGGAAATAAGATTGAAACGTTCATCGACAGTTATACAAAAGGAAAATCCAGAAAGGATGTTGTAAAAGACTTTGTAAAACTTCTTGAGCAGGAGAAATTCAGGAAATTAGGGCATGATAAAGATGAAACAAAACGCCTGCAGGTCGTTAAAAGAAAAATTACGCAGCAGTTGAAAAAGGAGGAAGTGATTGAAAAAATTGCAGAAACCAATGAAAAACTGGAAGAACAGCGTAAAAGCGACCGTGCTATTTGGATGAAAATCGGACAACGTGTTCGTATTACGGGAAGTACCAGTGTGGGAACCATTGAAAAGATTTCCAGAAACAAGGTAATTGTCAACTATGGAACCTTCAAGACAACGATTAATGCGGATGAACTTGAAAGAATTTAATTAATCTTAAATGAGTTCATTTTTAAACTCATTTACGCAAATATAAGAGAGAGCACCAAAAAGGTACTCTCTCTTTTTTTGTTTCTTATTTCTTAATGAATTTTAACCGGATTGCACTGTTTTTATCTTTCAATTGAATAAAATAAATTCCTTCGGATAAATGACTAAGGTTTACTTTATGATCAGAAACTTTTCCTTCACCTGATTTCTGCCCCAATACGTTATAAATTTTATAATCCGTTGCTTCTGAAATCCCGGAGATATTTAAAATATCAGATGCCGGATTAGGATAAATTTCCGGTTTTACAGACTTCCCTGATTCTTTCACTCCAAGTGTTAAATTTATCAAGTCCACTCCATAATCTTCAACTTCTCCATAGGTAAATGTACTACAGGCATCTGCAGGCATCGTTTGACTTGTAACAACCCTCATAGTTACGCCACAAGGTATCAATGCTGCCAGACTTGGAATCGTAAAAACAGAAACTGCCGGAGCAGCCTGAGTGATATTATTGGCCACCATAACTCTTTCTGTAGATTCGAAAATTCCGTTGGCATTGAGATCTATCCATGCTGTTACAGTTGTTGTACCCGGAGTACCGGTCCATGTATTGGCTACTGAAAGTTTATTTCCTGTACTTCCTATATAAAGCTTTACCCTACGGCTCAGATCACTTCTGTAATCTGTGTAATTGGAAGCGCCGGAATCGCTTATCATTGGAGATGCTACTCCGGAAGAAGTTACTGTAACGTTAGAGATATGCATCATACTGGTATCTGTAGAGGCACTTGAACAGTAATTCAGTGTTGTTGTAAAAAATATAGGGTTCGACCACATTCCCTGAGTAGTGCATATTTTTGCTACCTGCACTTCATAAACTGTACAAGGCTGCAGATTCGTAATAGTAAATGAATTTTGCCCCGGTGTAGGAGTAGCTACCATCCAGGTAGTAGTTCCGGGTATTCTGTATCTGATGAAATTATTCGGGGTATCAGGATCAGCGGTCCACGTAACAGTTCCGGAGCTAAGGGTTATATTGGACATCTGAACACCAGTGAGAACGTTTGTATCACAATAAAATAAAGATTCTGATCCTGCTTCTATTTTGTTTTCTGCCTGAAAGCTGGAAATCCCCAAAATAAAAGAGAATACATAAAGTAGTTTTTTTGTCATGTTTATTAGTTTTAAAATTCTCTTGAAAAATAGGGATTTTATAGAATATACTTGATATTTACACCAGATATTATTGTATTTTTTTAATACTTTTAAATTATACACGTAAAAAACATATCCATTCAACAGAATATCACTGTCAAAAGCTCTTTCTTATTATTGTTTGAAACAAATACAAGATTTTAAAGAACTGCACCCGTATAATTATCTTCCGAAAAGCATTTAATTTATATATTTGGGGGATCAAAAAAATTTCATAATGACTTTCATAAACAAAGCATTCTATGTATCGGCCTTGAGTATTTTTTCTTTAGCCTTTGTAAAGGGGCAGAATAAAGTTCCTTTCGGAGTGGTAAAAGCTGAAGAAGGATATGCCAATGTACGGGTTCATAAAGACAATTACAGGAAAATTGTAGACAAGATCCGTATGCGTAAAGGAGATGTATTTGTTTATGTAAAGCCTGCTCCCGGAGAAACAGAATGGATCTGGATCAAATATCCTGAAAAACAGGATGAAGACAAACCATTTGTACGCTATGAAACACTTGATAAAGAAGGAATGGTTAACAAAGAGCGTATTGCTTATATTGATCAGCTTCCAGCCTATACTCCTTCCAAATCCAAAAACGGAAAGTCACTTATTTTTACAGATAATTCTGATCCTAAAGTCCCTACTGCCCAAAGAAGCAAAGTAGTAATTGACATCTACCCTTCCAACGCAGGCTATCGTAAGAAAGAAAAAGATGCTGAAGGAAAACTTCTGACCATCGATAAAGTAAAGCCCTGGGGAATCGGAAATGATCTTCCCGAAGGAATGACCGAAATCAAATCAATCAGAGTACAACAGCCCGGAAGAGGTTCTGTCTTTGTAAGAGAAGCCATCAAAAATATGTTCCAGCCTACAATGGATTTTGAGAACATTGGCGTAACGTCCCTGGATACCGACAATATTTTCTTATACATGATAAACGGTTCAGGAGAAAACAGATACACCACACTGTGGACGATCAAGAAAGGAAGAGTAATCAGCCAGATTATTTACCATAATCCGGAATAAATTCATTATTTTTGCACCGAAAAGTTTTAACGCTTATTCATCACAGAAATTGGTTCTGCATCACTGCAGATTAAAAGGGAACCGTGTGAAAATCACGGACTGTCGCGCAACTGTAAGTAACTGAAATCTTTATCAAAGATCCACTGTGCGAGGCATGGGAAGGAGATAAAAGATGTTACAAGTCAGGAGACCTGCCTATTTCTTTAAACAAATAACTTTCGCGATTTGAAGTTGTATTGATCTGATGGATTGTTTCAGGGGTTCTCTAAGTTCCTGTCATTATTCTGTTGTTTTAATATCGTTTTCATTTCGCTTTAATTAATAATGATATATGACTACAGAAGAAAGAATTGAAGCATCCGAAACCAGAATCTTTAAAGCGGTTTTCCCTAACACAACCAATCATTACGATACCCTTTTTGGTGGTACGGCCATGCAGCTGATGGACGAAGTAGCTTTTATTACAGCCACCCGATTTGCCAGAAAAAGAGTGGTAACGGTAAGCAGTGACAAGATCGATTTCAAAAAACCTATTCCTGCCGGAACAATTGTGGAACTGATCGGGAAAGTTTCCTACGTGGGAAAAACCAGTATGAAAGTAAACGTTGAGATCTATACCGAGCAGATGTATTCCTATGAAAGAGAAAAAGCCATTGTAGGTGATTTTACTTTTGTAGCGATTGACGAATTCAAGAAACCAATCCAGATACTATAAATGATAAATTTTCGGGCGGCCAGAGGCCGCCCGAAAATTATTCTATGTTCTTTAATCTATTTCACCACCTTTTCCGTTTCCAGACTTCTATTTAGCAGCAGTTCAAAAGCCTCACCCATTTCATCCGAAGCCCTGTTGATAGCATTTTCAAGCATATTCCGGATTTGTCTTTCTGTTACTCCGGCTTCCGTCCAGCTTTTTCCTGAAGTATGAGAATTTAAGATAAACGGCATAATTCTGTCAATCCCACACGCAAAAATAGCATCAGGGGTTTTCTCCTCTTCAAACTCAAGCCACAGATTGAAAAACTCTGTACGCAAAGGTTCATCCAGGATTCCAAATATCTTTTGGGCAGATGCTTTCTCTCTCTCAAACTTTCCTACCATTGCTTTTTCATCAAAAATAAAGGTATCACCAGCTTCTATTTCCACCAGATCATGAATAGAAAGCATTCTTATTACTCTCAACAGATCAATATCCGCGCGGTTTTTAGCATACGGAAAAAGCACCTGAGCCAGAATAATAATCTGCCAGGAGTGTTCTGCCGTGTTCTCTCTTCGGGAATCATCAGCATTATAATTCCTTCGCTGTACATTTTTCAAGGCATCCACTGCCAGGATAAAGTCGATTTCTTTCTGAATTTTCATCTTACTTTTTATTTCTGTTATATTGATCTGCCGGATATACCTTTGTTTTGGTAATCCATTTATTATTGATCTTTTCTCTGGTTATTACTTTTACCTGACCTTCAGTGTTCATATCCTCTTCCTTTTCAAAGACTTTATCCAGTCCTTTATTCGGAATAACGGCATATTCAGTGGTAAAAATATCGCAGCACCCGGACTTTCCGTAGGAGACCAGGCGTTTACGTTTCACATCAACATCAAAAATATCAAGGGAACTGGACGCAAGATCCGTAAGTTCTTTACTCTTCACAAAAGCCATTCTGGTACTGTTGAATACATAAACATCATAGGAAGCAGCACTGTAGTTTCCCATATTTCCGTTCCTTACCGCTACATCATCCGTTCCGTCAAAATTAAAATCATTGATGATTACAGAATTCTGCTTATTCGTCAGCTGAATCATTTTTCCTGGTTTCGGTTGCCCAGCCTGATCTATTTCCAATACCAGATCATCCGATGCAAAAGTCTGTACCTTTGTGTTTTTATGATCAAACAATTCTACGGTACCTTTGCCGCTGCATCGTCCATCAGAGCAATTTTCTACCTGGATAATTGCATCGTAATTCTTTGACGCATTTTTAACCTCAAACTGATATTGCCCAAAACATAAAGGCCCAAATAAAACAAAAGCCGGTAAATGCTTATATGTATTTAATAGATTCATGGTAATAGTAAATAGATTTAGGTGTTTTTTTCCTAACAAAAATACGAATCATAATACCGATCTCAAAATCCCGGCCTTATTATCTGAAGCAAATTAACAATCATTAATAAAGAGTATTCACTGATAAGAAGCTGTTTCCCGCTATACGCTCATACTCCTCGCGCCAACCTGAACCCCATCTGCTGTGGGGTAACCGCTGCTATCGGGGCTAGATGAGCAATGAAATAATTAATGAATAATGAGCAATTAGTAATGGGGGTAATCTGAATTGTTTCTGAATATTTTTCTCAATCACATCAAAAATTCCAACAACTTTTCAACTATTTTTCACTCAAATTCATTTTTCTCAAAATTCACAATAAAATTATTTAATTGATTATCAGTTGTTTAAATTATTTATTTTAAAAATTTCACTACTTTGTATTGCATAATACCATTTTATTTACATATCTTTGTAATGTAAAATCGAAATAGGTACAACTAGCTAGGTTCCGAACTTCGAAAATTATATAACTAATTAACAAAACTTATCAAAGATGAATACCGAAAATACCAAAGCGCAAATGCGAAAAGGAATTCTGGAATTCTGTATTCTAAGTCTCATCAATAATCGCGAAATGTATGTTTCTGATCTTATTGACGAACTGAAAAAAGGAAAACTGGATGTAGTGGAAGGAACCCTCTACCCTCTTCTTACAAGACTTAAAAACGGAGAATTTCTCTCTTACAGATGGGAAGAATCTACAGGAGGGCCACCCAGAAAATATTACCAGATCACAGAAAAAGGAAAACTTTTCCTGGATGAACTTCAAAACACATGGAATGAGCTGACAGCCTCAGTAAACCACATCACTCAACAAAATTAAAAAACAAAGCTATGAACAAGACACTCTCAATAGGACTCGCAGGTTTTTCTTTTACAATAGAAGAACACGCATATATAAAGCTCAGCGATTACCTGAACGCTCTGAGAAGCTCACTGGATGCTTCTGAAGCTGATGAGGTAATGCATGACATAGAAATAAGAATGGTGGAGATCTTCAAAGACTCCCTGGGAAAACGCGAAGTGATCAACGATACCGATGTAGAAAAGGTAATCGCACAGATCGGAAGCCCGGAAAAAATTGAAGAACAGGAGGAAGCTTATTTTTCTGAAAAAACATCTACCAGAAAGAACTATTCAGGAAACAATTATACCGATAAAAAACAATTGTTCCGTGATCCGGAAAAACAAAAAGTAGCAGGGGTTTGCGCAGGGTTAGCTCAATATGTAGGAATGGACATTACTACCATGAGAGCCATCTGGCTGGGAATTTTCGTCTTAGGAATTTTCACCGCAGCCATCTCTTCTTCATTGATCGGTCTTTTATATGTAATCCTTTGGATCGTACTTCCAAAAGCTGAAACAGCGGCAGATTTCCTGAAAATGCAGGGAAAGCCTATGAACTTCGACAATCTTAAGAATGAGTCTAATAAATTGGTTCAGTTTGCCAATGAATCTACTCAGAGGGTCGGAGAAATATACAACGAAAACAAACCTTACATCAATAACGCAGGAAGCGGAGTCTGGAATGTATTCAAGTATATCGTAGGAGGATTCTTCGTATTGATGGCTGTAAGTAGTATCATTGGAGTATTTGTACTATTCGGTCTTTTCGGGATGGATACAGATTTCCCAGGAGCCAATGAAATCAGATTCTATATGGATGACCAGGGACTTGATAAAGTATTGGCAGCCATGATGGTCATCGGAAGCTTAATTCCGGCAATCCTTTTCAGCTTATTAAGTATCAAGATTTTCTCTCCGAAAACAAAACTGAGAAATATCGGATGGGTTGTAGGTGGTCTTTTCCTTATTCTGATTGGTCTAGCAACTTACTTCGGCATCAGCATGGCTAAAAAAGACATGATCTACAGAGGAAGTAAGGAAGATGTAGAGAATGTGGCCATCAACACTCCTTCAGATACAGTATATGTAGATGTAAAGCAGATTAACATTCCTCAGAACTTCAAAGCTTACAACAATGATATTTATTCTGACAAAAGAACCGTTTTCGAAGAAGATTATATCTCAGTAGATGTAACAAGAAAGCCAGATATTAAAACACCTTATCTGATCATCAAAAAAGAAGGAAAAGGATATAATTTCCCAATCCAGATGACAGTTCCTGTAGAAGTTGTAAACAATAAAATACTTCTTCCAAACTATATCAAATATCCATATGAACACAGATTCAGAGATTATAGCCTGAATTATGAACTTGTAGTTCCGCAAAAAACAGTTGTTATCTCTATGAAAAAAGACGGTATCCATATAGATGGAGATTTAGACGGAGACGGCATCAATGATGAAGATCAGGACGGGGATGAAGACCATAACGGTGTTAGAATTGAAAAAAACAAAATCACGGTAAACGGTTCCAGCATTGAGTACAACTCTGATGATCAGGACAGTATTATCGTAAACGGTAAAAAAGTTCCGAACAACCAGGCAAAGAAAGTAATTGATTCTGCAGTGTCCAATATCAAAAAATCAAATAAAGATATGGACATCAAGATCAAAGACGGAAAAAACGAAATTTCCATACAAACTAAATAATTAACTTCAGAGAGTGGTTAGAAGGTGTGGGTGGATGGCAACCGTTTGAAATTCACACCCTTCTTCTCTCAGAAAAGTGAAAATAAAGCTATATTTAGTTTCTTATGTAAAAAAAAAGTTTTAATTTCGTAGAGCTAAAATTTAATAACCAATCAACCAAAAACACAGCCTTATCATGATACAATTTGCAATGGAATTCGTAATGAAAATCGTAGATTTAATTAGCGGTTTGTTTTAAGAGCGATAATATTTCAATATATTTGTAAAGTATAACCAAAATTTGGTTATACTTTTTTGTTTTTAATTCAAGAAATCTATGAAAAAGCTGATAGGCAAAGCAATGTTAAAAATATTAGGCTGGAAAGTCGTTCTGCAGGGCGATGTCAACAACCTGAACAGGTGTATCCTTGTAGTAGCACCGCACACCCATAATATGGAATATATTTTAGGAAATTTCGCCTATTGGTCCCTGGAAAAGCCTTTGAAAATCATTATTAAAGATGCCCATACCAAAGCTTGGTACGGAAGCCTTGTAAAAGGACTTGGAGGTATCGGGATCGACAGAAGCCAGAAAAATGACCTGGTTAATTTCGTAGCCAAGCAGTTTGCTAAAGAAGATTTCAGTCTTGTCATTACCCCGGAAGGAACCAGAAGCTGGGTTCCGAAATGGAGAAAAGGATTCTATCATATGGCATTAGCCGCAAAAGTTCCTATCGTACTGGCCGCAGGTGATTTCAAAAGAAATATTGTTTATCTGGGGTATACCATTCCGTATGAAAGAATAGCATCCGTCCCTTTTTCAGAGATCATGCAGGAAATTCAGGACTATTATGTGAAAAACGATATTGTCCCAAAAGTTCCGGAAAACTGGAATCCCAATATTATGGGAACAGGAACTGAACAGAATTAGTTGCTAGATGCTAGATGCTAGATGCCAGATGCCAGATGCCAGATGCCAGATGCCAGATGCAAGATACAAGATGCAAAATTAAATCAATTATAAGAAATGAAAGGTCAGACAAAAGAAGAAATATTAGAATTCATCAATAACTGGGGTGATGTAACGCTTGCAAAAACCCTTGAAATAAAATTCATCGATATTGATCTCGAAAATGAAACCCTTACCGCCACGATGCCTGTTCTTCCGAGAACTCACCAGCCGTTTGGGATCATGCACGGAGGAGCGAGCTGTGTTTTGGCTGAAACTTTAGGGTCAAGCCTGTCCAATATATTTATCGATGGTGAAAAATATTACGGAGTGGGCACTAATATCAATTCCAATCATTTAAGAAGCAAAAAAGACGGAATTGTAACTGCTACAGCACGCTTTATCAGAAAAGGAAAAACCATGCACGTTTCAGAAATTGAAATCCGTGACGAAAAAGGGGTTTTGATCAATCATACTACGATGACTAATAATATCATTAACAGATAAGTTACCACAGCATAAAAAATAAAGAGCTTAAAATAAATTTAAGCTCTTTTTATTTTGACATTTTTAAGACTAATAATACCTTTGCAGAAAGGAAAATTACTCCGGGAATTCCCTATAGTATTTCTGGTCGTTGATTTTCAAAATTCCTTCATAACTCATGATTTATTTCAAACTTCCTTTCGACGAAAGACTACTGTCTGCCGATGAAAAAAACATAAAAAATGCAGTCAATTTTCATTCCTACAATGGTTCAGAGCAGATCAGCTTCCATGGAAATATTGTGGAAGTTGATTCTGAAGAATTTGCCCATACTTCAATCACAAACAAAGGATTGATCAATGGTCCAACAAATTCTATTGCTGAAACAAAGGATGAATATTGTCAAACATTACAGGAAGTGATTAAAGTAATCAAAGAAAACAATCTTCCCAAACTTGTTTATTCCAGAAGAAAGATCTTTACAGATTTTAATACAATCAATTATAAAGAGAGCTTTAAAAACCTCTGCAAATCTTACCCAAATGCTTTCAGGTATCTTTTTAATAACGGAGAAAATGCCTGGATGGGTGCTTTTTCCGAGCTATTAGGGAAATTCAATAAATCTACCCATCAGTTTGAAACTATGGCTTTAGCAGGCACTCTTCCAGTATCTGAAGAATGGTCTGAAAAAGAAATTGAAGAACAAAAACCCGTTACAACTTATATTCAGGGTATTCTTAAAAATTATTCTGACAATGTAAATCAATCGGAAACCTATGATCATATTTCCGGTAATATAAAACATCTGAGAACGGATTTTAAAACTACAATCAAACCAGAGGATCTTGATAAGCTCATTCAGGATCTGCACCCCACTCCAGCTGTCTGTGGAATTCCTAAAGATTTCTGCAATGAAAACATTCGTAAATACGAAAAATTTCCACGCGAATTCTATGCCGGCTATATTAAAATCGAAACTGAAGAGAGTATTCTGTATTTTGTAAATCTACGTTGTGCAAGGCTTTATAAAAACGCTGTACATATTTTTGCAGGAGGGGGAATCACAGCGCAAAGCAATCCTGAAAAAGAATGGACCGAAACAGAACTGAAGTCTGAAGCTATATTAAAAAACCTGGTGATTTCTTAGAGGATAAAAAAAGAGATATTCAGCACAATATCTTTATTATTTAACCAAATATTTCACAAATTCTCACAGAGATGTTGAGTATATTTTTCTTTGCTAAGTGTAACGCCCTTGCTAACGACTCCAATGCTATTCATTAAAGCTTTGCGAATATTGCGTTGGAATTATGTTTTGGCTAAAGCCAATGGAATGGTATATAATGTGAAAACGGGCTAAAGCCCGCTCCTATTGATCCAAAAAACAGTATTGAAATCTAATGGCAACAATTCCCTGCTACCCGCCACCTACAACCTATAACCTAATCTCTGCTACCTAATAAAAATACAAAAACCTCCTTCAAAAAGAAAGAGGTCTGTATCTATATTGAAAAGATTCAATTTATTTCTTTACACCGATTCTGCTCCAGGTATCCATTACAAAAAGCAGGATAAGACCTATTGCAGCTGCTGATGCTGAAAATACAAATCTTACGTTATCTTCATCTCCTAAGATATCTGTTGTCTGCCAGTTGATCGCATAAAGATTGATGGCGATGAATACAATAAACAGTACTAAAAATACTTTATAAAACTTCTTCATGACTCTTAAAAATTAATATAATTCTGCACCAACTGGGCAAAATTTGCGGTGAATAATTTAATTGAAATTGCCAAAAGGATAATTCCGAAAACTTTCTGAAGGATCATCAAAGTAGCGTCCCCAATTTTTCTCTCCAACCATTTCGCTGATTTCAGCACCAAATATACGAAAATTGTATTAAGAACAATTCCGAGGATAATATTAATATCATGAAATTCAGCTCTCAGGGACAGTGCTGTAGTTAACGTTCCAGCTCCAGCAACCAGCGGAAATGCGATGGGTACAATAGATGCGGCCTTTGCTTCAGTTGTTTTATTGATTTCAATTCCTAAAATCATTTCCAGGGCTATGACAAAAATCACAAAAGCACCGGCAATGGCAAAAGAATTTACGTCTACTCCAATAAGCTTAAGAATCTTATTTCCTACGAAAAGGAAAACAATCATAATAGCACCGGCAGTAAGTGCAGCCCTTCCAGCCTCAATCTGTCCAAACTTCTGCTGAAGACTTACGATAATGGGAACCGAGCCGATAATATCGATAACGGCAAAAAGAACCATAAAGCTGGTAACGACCTCTTTAAAAGAGAAACCATCAAGAATTTCCATCTCTTTGTAATTAAAAATTTCGCAAAAATATGAAAATAAACTGACTATTTGCTAATTTGTGAATACAAATTAACAATTGTTTTCAAAAGTTCTTCAAGTGCATCAGCAGATTTCACAGGATTATATTTTTCCATCTGAACTCTCTGCTGCAATTTGTTGTAGTCTTCTGCAACTGAAGCGCCTTTGTGTTTTTCAAGAAAAGTCTTAAACTCTGCTGCAGAGCCTTGGAAATACTGACTTCTCACTTCCTGATCCAATTCCTCCAGTGTTGTAAAGAACTTTTCGTACTCACCGTTATCTTTAAGATTTTCCAGGTATCCGAAGTAATCATTGATATCTGTCTTCAGCAATTCTCTGATCTCTTTTTCTGTTTCAGCCACTGAACCTAAAGGTTTTGACGGTACACTTTCCCTAACTAATGTACGTTTTTTTTGCCAATTTTTAAATAACAGATAAGCAACAAATAAGCTTATTAAAATGGCAATATTTGTAAAAAGGATATTCCAGTGGAATTTACTTTTTTCTTTTACTTTAAATGAAGTCGTTTTTAAAACCGGAGTATTCACCGTTTCCAGAAGGTTATTGGTATACTCATTTACCTTTTCTACCGTAGAGCGGGCTTCCAGGATCTGATCGTGAGAAAAGGCATTCAGATCCAGTGTTTTTTGTCCCAGATCTACATATTCTTTGTTTTCAGGATCAAAGAAAGCAAATTGTTCAGTTTTAATAGAGATTGCCCCTGATTTTTTTGGAATAATGACATAATTTGCCAGAATCTCACCCTTCATTCCTGTAGTTCCCGGAGAAACTTTGGAGGTGATTTTCGGAGGAAAGATTTCATAATCCGGCGATGCTGCAATTTTAGGAAGTTGCATGTCCGGCAAATTTCCTTCTCCTGAAACCTTCACAACAACATTCAGTGGTTTCTTGGCTTCCGGTTTTTCTTTGGAAGCATTATATACGTTGACATTAAAGTTTCCGACAGCATTTTTAAAACACTCAGGTGCTCCTTCCGGAAGCTTCCTTACATTAATTTTTACTTTATTGGAAACAATCTTGGTTTTATTGGAATAAGTACTTACAGAAGCTGATACCCCTGGAACTTCCACATATCCGGCTTCATTAGGAAATACCATAAACATAGCCAGCACCTGCGAAGGCATATTTCCATATCCGGACGGATCTATCTCAGATTTATCAAAATTAATAGGATGTACATTGATATTATCCTGCTGTGGAAGATGGATATTCTTCACCTTTCTAAGGTTATCCATATTTCTTGAGTATACTCTAAGAACAGCTACTGTAGGCTGATCCTGATAGACTTCCCGGTCATCAATTTCCATATTCAGATAGACATCATTGGATGTATTGGCCGCTAATGATCTTCTGTCAACAATATCACGGATATTGACGTCGAAAGGTTCTGTTTTATAGATTCTGTTGTTTACCGTAACCAGAACTGAGCCTATTTTTATTTTTCCTTTTTTCTTAGGTTCAAGGGCAATTCTGGATACTTTTTGGGTAATTAAAGTATTGGTCGCGGGATCTATCACGGTATTGGTAACAGATCCGCTTCCTATGATATTAAACTTTGAAAGATCCGGAAGCTGGAAACCTGTCTGCTGTACAAGGTCACTTCCGTTAAGTTCAAGAACAATGGTAAGGTTTACAATATCTTTCCCTCCATACTCGGATTTATCAGCATCCAGAGTAAGATTTACCTGTCCGTAAGTAATTACGGATGCGAGGGTAAGCAATATGTAAATCAATTTGTGCTGCATCACCAATCTTTCTCGTTGCTTTCAGGCATCGAATAAGAATTTTTGTTTAAAATTCTTCTGGCGGTTTCTTTTTCTTTTTCGTTTATTTTATCTAAGATCGCATTTTCAAGATTCTTAGGCATTCTGCCTTCATTATTCTGATTCTGCTTAGGATTATCACCTTGGTCGCTTTTACCTTCGTTTTGCGGGCCATTTCCCTGATCCTGTTTTTTGTCTTTGTCGCCTTTCTGATCGTCACCTTTGTTCTGATCATTTCCGCCGCCGCCTTTTCCTGAGTTGTTCTCCTGGTTCTTTTGTTGTTCTTTTTCTTTCTCTTTCAGCTTGGCAATCTCATAATTTTTTCTGGTTACCTCACTGTAGGGATCCTGCTTTAAAGCTTTCTTATAAAAATCAGCAGCCTTTTCCGGCTGGTTCATCTGCATATAAGCATTCCCTAAATTATGAAGAGCGGCAGTTTTATCAGGAAGTGTTTGTGAAAGTTTCTCTGCTTTTTCAAACTCCGTTTTTGCCTCTTCGTATTTTTTATTTTTATAGAGTGCATTCCCCATATTATAATGAGCAGTAAAATCTTTATCATTGGATTTTATGGCTTCCATATATTTTGAAGAGGCTCCGTCATAATCTTTACCGTCAAATTTCTGATTGCCTTCATGAACCAAATTCCTGTAGCTTTCCTGCCCAAACAATAAGCCTGAGAATGAGATGACAACAATAAACGATAAAAATATGATTTTAGTATTCATCACTTGCAAAATTATTCCTTTATATGTTAAGAAACAGAGTTTTATTTGTTAAAATTCGGTTAAAGTACTTGTAGAATTTCTTCTATAAATAAGGGAAATCTACACATTAAAATCCTTTTTAGGATTAAAAATATAAATTAAAAAGAAAAACAGAATAGATACTGCAAGGAAATATTGATAATAATGAATGGCATTCTGTGATTTCACCATAGTTTCAGCACCTGCAGACTTTTTATTGACTGCATCAACAATTCTGTCCGGCGCTTCATTGATATTATTACCGTCAATATAAGTTCCGTCTGTAGATTCTGCCATTTTCTTTAAGGCTTCGGTCTGTCTCTTTGAAATAACTGTGCCTCCGTTCACATCTGTTTTGTACCCCATCAGCTGTCCGAATACATATTCCGGAACCGGAGCTCCTTCATCCGTACCGATACCTACAGAAGTAATGCTTATCCCTTCTTTATTCGCCAGTCTTATCGCAGCATTATCATTTCCTTCGTTATCTTCACCATCACTCAGCAGGATTACTTTTCTGGATCCTTTGCTTACATTTTTAAATTTATCTACGGCAGCCTGCATCCCTTTCAGAAAATCTGTCCCCTGAATCTGCATAGAATTGGTTTCAATCCCGCTGATATAAGTCTCTGCAGAATTATAATCTGTGGTAAGAGGCATGATGGACATTGCGTGCCCGGCAAAGATGACGATACCTACTTTATCATTATTCATTTTCTTCATCGTGGCCGTCATCAGGTTCTTAGCTTCTGTAAGACGGCTTGGGTCTATATCTTCAGCATTCATAGAGTTGGATACATCCAGCATAAAGATCACATTGTTCAGTTTCTGAGTACTTTTCACCTCTTCTGAACCATTCAAAAGATCAATGATGGAAAATATCAGAAACAATGTTCCTAATAAATATAATGCAGGAAAAAACTTCGTAAATCCTGATCTCTTTTCAAATAAGTTATCATGAAACTGGCTGGCTGCAAAAATTTCCCTTCTCGTGTTTCGCCATTTTAGAAAACGGATCAAAAAGGTAGCTAACAGCGGCAGAAGCAACAGTAAAAATAAATACCAATAATTTCCTAAAGACCAACTCATCAGCTTAAAATTTTATAAAACACCCATCTCAATAATGCGTCAAATACCAACATTCCTAAAGCAATCCAAAGAAATATCTTGAAATATTCTTCATAATTGTATAGTTTGGAAACTTTCACATCAGATTTTTCCAGTTGGTTGATCTCATCATATACTTCTTCAAGACTACTGTTTGAGGTTGCTCTGAAGTATTTTCCTCCCGTAGTCTGTGCAATTTCTTTCAAGGTATTTTCATCAATGGTCACTTCGGTTTCCGTAAAGATAAGATCTCCAAAAATGTCCTGTGATGTAGGCATCAGAGCATACCCATTGGTCCCGATTCCGATTGCATATACCCTTATATTATTATTTTTTGCCAGTTCAGCAGCAACCTCCGGAGGAATAGCATTCTGAATATTGCTTACCCCATCCGTCATCAGGATGACCACCTTACTTTTGGCTTTGCTTTTAACCAAATGATTCACTGCAACAGAAAGACCTTCTCCAATGGCTGTACCTGGTTCAAGGCCCGCAGAATTCAGGTTTTTAATTTCATCAATAACCACCTGATGGTCTGAAGTCACAGGAACTTTCGTGAAAGCTTCAGCAGCATAGGCTACAACTCCTATTCTGTCATTGGGACGTTTCTGGACAAATTTCACAGCGATATCTTTCAATGCTGTAATTCTGTCGGGATTCAGATCTTTTGCAAGCATACTTAATGAAACGTCAATGGACAGCATAATATCTACTCCCTTTGTATCATCCCTGTCCTGAGAAATCGTAAATGTTCTCGGTCTGGCCATAGCAATGATCAAAGCAGTAAGAATGATATACTTTGAAATTTTCAGGAAAAAAAGGACGCCCCGGATTCCATCGCTGTGATCCATATTTTTTATGGTAGGCACTTTTATACCTTTTCTTTTCCGTTTTCCGGCATCTTTAATAAAGAGCGGGATAAACAGCAGAAAAAGCAATAAGAACCACGGGCTGTAAAACTCAAAATTAAACATCCTTTCTTAAGTTTTCGAATTCTAAATCTTTAGATGATCTTTTCACAAAATCTCTGATATTGGCAAAATCGGTCTCCATTGTATTCTGATCAGGAAAGGTTTTGGCAAATTTCACCAGATCTCCTCTCAGGAATACATCTTCTATTATTTTTTCATTGTCCTGCGAAATTGTATTGTTCTTTTTCATGACATCAATAAGGTCATCTGTAAGAAGAACATCTGCAGGAAGGTGGTATTGTTTGGTAATGAATGTTCTGGAAATATCGATCAGTTCAACATAGAATGAACGGAAATTCCCACCTTCAATATATTTTTTCTTTTTAAGAGAGTCAAGTTCTTTCAACGTCTGGTTGGTGGCAACAACAGGAGAACTTTTTGATTTCCTTCCCCATTTTACAATCATAATAATTGCAATGATTATAGCAATACCTGCCAATGCTGCCAGAATATAAAACTTGTAAAGCTCCCAATAGTCTTTAGCTTCCAGTTTCACCTGTTTATTCTTCATGATATCATTGATCTGATCTGCCTTTTGAGCCGTATTAATGACATCTATTTCATAAGGAATGGTTTTAAGTACTTTATCCCCTACTTTGAATTCCAGTTCCGGAATGGTGAATTTTCCTTCATCAAAAACGGCAAATTCAATTTTTCTTTCGTAGGAATTGGCAGTCTGTCCGATGCTGTCTTTGATTTCTTCAAAGTGAAAAGGGAGCAATTCATTTTTCGGAGCGGAAGTTACCTGCTGCTCATTAAGGTTATCAATCTTTATGGTGATATGATTGGTTTCTCCAAGAGCTAGGGTTTTCTTTTCTACGTTAGAGGATAATATCTGTGAAAAAGCATTCGCACAGATCAGAAAAGATAATATTAAAAGTATTTTTCTCAATGTTAAAATAATAAAGGCAAGTGCCTCATGTTTTTAGTTACGGGCTGAACCCGGTGTTATTTTTTCTGAAAATAATTATACAACAATTTTGAATAATCTGAGCCGGTATTGATGTTCATAAAACTTGCAGAGCTGCTGGCAAAGTCTTCTTCCAAAGCTCTGAGTTTTTGTTTTTGAGCTTCTGCAAAGGTATACCGCCACCTTGCACTGGATGTATTGGCCCATATCTCCTTTCCTGTTTCCACATCGTGCAGAAGAGCATATCCTACGTCAGGAATTTCATTATCTTTTTCATCAAAAATTCTCATTCCCAACAGCTGGTGTTTCTTTGAAGCCACTCTCAGCATTTTGGAATCATAATCATCTTCAAAGTCTGAAAACAGAAAAACCAGCGATTTCCTTTTGAAAATCCCCATCATATACTCCATCGCTTTATCTATTTTAGATTCTGCAGGAACATAATCTGCAGTCAGAATATTACTGATTATGGAAAGAATATGTTTTCTTCCTTTTTGAGGAGGAATTACTTTGTATACTTTATCTGCAAACAGGATCAATCCTACTTTATCATTGTTTCCGGCCGCTGAAAATCCTAAGCTTGCTGCTATTTCGGCTACATATTCTCTTTTCAGCTGAACTTTCGTACCATAATCCATGGAAGCGGAAATATCAACAAGAATCATCATGGTCAGCTCCCTTTCTTCCTCCATTACTTTTACGAATGGTTCACGGAATCTTGCGGTTTTATTCCAGTCGATTCTTCTGATCTCATCTCCAAACTGGTAAGGACGGACTTCAGAGAAAGTCATTCCCTGCCCTTTAAAAGCGCTGTGATATTGCCCCATCAAAGCAGCCTCCGTCTTCTTTCTGGTACGGATTTCAATCTGCTTTACTTTTTTTACAATATCTTTTATCTGCATAGACGAATTCAAGGTTCAAGGTTTAAAATTCAAAGTTTACTGTTGAGTTACAAGATCCGGGTTTCCGGTTATTCTTTAAACTCAATAGATACATTTGACCATTCATTATCAAACTTCGGACTGTATTTTTTATAAAAATTGATGGCTGGCTCATTCCAGTTCAATACCTGGAACACCATTCCGCTATAGTTGTTGGATTTACCATATTCCAATGTTGCATCAAACAACATTTTCCCGATCTGCTTTCCTCTGAGTCTTTCTGTCACAACGAGATCTTCAAGATACAATCTTCTTCCTTTCCATGTTGAATATCTGTCGTAATACAATGATATCCCAATGATTTCGCCTTCAAATTCAGCAACAAAAGCTCCCCAGACCGGAGAATTGCCAAAACCATCCTGAATAAATTCATCCAGCGTCACCGTTACTTCATGCAGCGCTTTTTCATATTCTGCCAGTTCTTTGATTAAATCCAGCATAGAAGCACAATCTTCCAGAACAGCTTTTCTTATTGTTACCTCACTCATTATGGTGCCTGGATTTTTGCCAAAATTCTATTAACGATTTCTTCTGATGAAACTTCTTCTGCTTCAGCCTCAAAAGTCAAGCCTATCCTGTGTCTCAATACATCTTTTGCCAATGCTTTTACATCTTCAGGAATAACGAATGCTCTTCCTTTTAAGAATGCATATGCTCTTGAAGCGATAGCAAGGTTAATGGATGCTCTTGGAGAAGCCCCAAAGCTGATATAATTTTTAAGTTCAGAAAGACCGTAATTTTCCGGATAACGCGTTGCAAACACCATATCCAGAATATATTTTTCAATTTTCTCATCCAGATAAATCTGGTTGATCAATTCTTTTGCATCTACAATATCCTGAAGGGAAATCACTGGTTTCACAGCCGGCTGATGTGAAGTGGAAACCATTCTCATTACCTGTCTTTCATCTTCAAAAGAAGGATAATCTATGGTACATTTCAGCATAAAACGGTCACTCTGTGCTTCAGGCAGCAAATAAGTCCCTTCCTGATCAATCGGGTTCTGTGTTGCCAATACCAGAAATGGCTTTGGAAGCTTCATGGTTTCATCACCTATTGTCACCTGCTTTTCCTGCATTACCTCCAAAAGAGCCGACTGTACTTTTGCCGGCGCACGGTTGATCTCATCTGCCAATACAAAGTTCGCGAATACAGGACCTTTTTTTATAGAAAAATCATTGTCTTTGATATTGTAAATCATGGTTCCCACAACGTCTGCAGGAAGCAAATCCGGAGTAAACTGAATTCTTGAAAATTCACCATGCACAGCATCTGCCAAGGTTTTTATGGCGAGAGTTTTAGCCAATCCCGGCACCCCTTCCAAAAGAACGTGACCATTTCCCAAAAGCCCTACCAAAAGACGGTCTACCATGTAATCCTGCCCAATAATAACTTTGTTGATTTCCTGTCTCAGAAGAGTAAATAAATAATTTTTTTCTTTTACTTTTTCCGTCAATTGGCGGATATCTTCAGCTTGATATATCTCTGACATAGCTTGATTTAAAATAAGTGGTAAATTTCTGATAAATACTTGCATTAATCAACACAATAAATGCCATTTTTGAGTTAAAGTTTGTTAAATATTCCGGTATTAACGCAATATTTAAAGCTATAATGCTGAATTTCTTGTCTATAAAGAAATCCATACATCTGAGATATTTCAATAGATTCTCGATCTGTTTTTGTGATGATCCATATAAAAAAGTGCTGCAAAATTACTTTCACAACACTTTGTTTTATCATTTCAATTTTTGTTCAAAATCTAAATCCTGAAAACTTTAAAGCTTGGTTACTGTAATGGTAAAAGTATTCTCAGGGGCATCTGTTGTATCATCATAAGCTCCTACATTGATGAAGTAATCAATCCCGGATACAGTCGTAATTGTAAGGGTTTCAGCGGCACCGCCTCCACCGTTATCCACTGTACCTGTACAGGACAGATTGCTGCAGCTTCCGCTATACACTCCAATTTGAGGGTCAAAGCTGCTTCCGGAAGGCATAGTTACTTTTATAGTATATTGACTTCCGTCTCCAGCCAGTTTAAACCATGTTCCGTCATTCATTCCCGTATCTCCGTTACTGGTACAGACACTTATATTTCCAGAATTATTAGTGGTAGAGACAGCGTCATCCTGAGTATAGCTGTAAGGAAACACGGAGGCAAGGAAAGCGCCTGAGCATGCATCATTAGCAGGTATTGCAGGGACTGTTTTAAACATAAATTCTGAACATCCTGAGGATTCAACATTAGCAGAAACAGCGGTTATCTTCAAATAGTAAGTCGTTCCCGTTGCAAGAGCGGCCGAAGGTGAAAAGGTTGTTCCGGATACCACCTGCTGATTAACAACATTAGCACTTCCCGGACTTGTCCCTATCGAAACCTTATAAGAATCCGCCCCGGAAACAGGGAACCAGGTGATATTAGGAGACAGGGAAACATTCTGGGTATTATTTGCCGGATACATAATGAAAGGACAAGCAGGGCCGGCACTGGATGTAAGGCCTGAGATTGTAATCGCAGATTTATAGTCTGCTCTTATTCCACCCGGTGGAGCAGAAATATCTACCACACTACGATCTCCCTTATAATAAAGGGTTGAATTGGAAATATGAGAATAGACATGAAAGGCTTCATCAAAATTATTAATATCAATATTCGGAGAATTCTCTTTTGCAGCAACAACCAGATTATCAACATTATTATATGCAAAAGGCATTGTAAAAACAACCTGAACTTTATTATTATTTCTGGTTATTGTTCCTGTAAAAACTTGTGTCAGCTGAGCAGCAGGAATCCAGTCTGTACCGGAAGAAAATGCCGTTTTTGAAGTATGACCAAGGTAAACAGTCCAGTTTGAAGATTCTGTAAGGGTTGAAGAAGGATCTACATAAAATGTAAGCCCTGTAATATTGCCCGCTGTATTGGCATTTATTTCCTGTTTAGGATAAATCTGCTGCACATAGGAGTAAGAGAAAAAACTGCTTACAGGTGCTGTCCCTACATTCGCTGCTCCAATATTGATATTGATCTGAGCGTTCACTCCTGTCACTACAAAAAACAAAATTAAAAGTAAAATTCTTTTCATTATTAATAATATTAATCCGAAATACCATGCTAATTTAATAATAAATACCTGGATCACAACAATAAAAAAACATTTTCCATTATATGATTGAACATAATAAAATCAATTAAACAAAAACATGTTTTAAAATTAAAATAATTAAATATTTATCAATAAAAAAGCATAAATAAGAAAAATAAAAGAAATTAAAAGTAATTTTGATACTTAATTAATATATTTACACTAAACATCAATCTATGTATAAAAGGCTATTTTTTTCAAGTATTTTCATAGCAAATCTGGCCCTATCACAAACAACAATGACGAATGTGATTTCAGATGCTGTTTACTACGATGGTTATGCGGCTACAGTATCCAACCCAGTCCCGAGTGGCTTGACACGACTAAATAATGCCAGATATACAAGGAAACTTACTGATGCTGAACTAGACTCTTTTAAAGCAAAAATCGCGATGCGGGTAACAATAGGTGCATTGTGTGACAATTACGACCGCCTGGGAGAAGTCTTTTTAGCGATGATTCCTAAAAATCAATCTACTTACACAATTAATGATGCAAACGTCAAAAGAATTGAGATAGGAAGGTACATCACACCTTTTATGAATAAAAACAGAACTCCGTCAGAGGTTCCTTATACTTATGATATTAGTAATCTCTATAGTGTTTTTCATGATACAGCATTACGTAATACGTATGATTTCTACATGGAACTGGATGTTTTCGGTGTTCCGTATGCAGCACAAACCCAGGTTTCCGGCTGTTCAGGGAGAATTGATGTTTTTTCCGGAACCCTTACTTTTTTCTCAACGGATACCGGAGCAACTCCTTCAGATTCCAACAATCTTATTCCCATATTAAGTTACAATAAACTCAATAACTATAACAGCACCGATGTTACAGGAGAAACCGTGAGAATTGTCACTTTCAATCTCCCAAACCCTGTAACCAACGCCCGTTTTTTTGTAATATCTACTCCTCATGGGGCCAACAGTGGTGGTGAAGAATATATCAGAAGACAAAACTATACTTATATAGATGACGTACAGGTACTCACTTACACTCCGGGAGGAATTTCATGTGAACCTTACAGGGTATATAACACTCAGGGAAACGGAATCTATGGGTCTACTCCTAAAACTTTCGCAGACTGGACCTCATGGAATAACTGGTGTCCCGGAAATTCAGTTCCTATCAGAGAATTTACACTTCCAAGCTTAACGGCAGGCAATCACACTTTGAAACATACGATACCGACAGCTATTTTCAACCAGCAGCAGGGAGATGTTATGTTATCAGTTTATATGCAGGGTAAAAGCAATGCCGTCTTAAATGTAAAAGATATCAAAACTGTAGATGTAAACATATATCCTAATCCTACTTCTGATTTTGTACACATACAATCAAAAGCAGATGTAACCTCAATAAGTCTGTTCAATGTAGAAGGAAGAAAACTTATAGAAACTTATAATGAGAACAAAGTAGATCTTTCCCCATACAGTACCGGAATTTATTTTTTAAATATTGTTCTAAAGGATGGAACCACATTTAAACATAAAATCATCAAAAAATAAAACTGACTGTAAAACCATATAACCAACAAAACAATAAAGCCTTCCTGAATCTTTTTACAGGAAGGCTTTGTGTAAAAATATACATCTTATACGTTTCGTAAAATTGAACGTAAAAACATCATAATAACACTAAAAGCTAGTTGGAAAAACAACCTAAATCTATCCTTTTTCTGAAAAGTTAAAAAACTTTAACTTCAATCCTTTACCCAAAAAAATTGTCATTTCCAGTTTATTAAACTATTTTTGGTGATTAAAAATTTTGCAAAATGAATTATCATTTTCAAGCGCACAGACAGGTAAGAAAGAACCTTTTAGACCTCCTTCAGAACACATCTCATGAAGATCTGATTCTGATTCCGGATGGTTTCAACAATAATATGTACTGGAATATTGCCCATACTGTTGCTACACAGCAGCTTTTGCACTATTACCTAAGCGGAAATCCTTTCCGTATTGACAAATATTGGATCGAAACTTACAAAAAGGGAACTTTACCGAATTTAAATGTCCAGAAATCGGAAGTAGAAGATTTAGAATTTTTACTTACGGAAACTTCGAAGATTTTAATGAAGGATTATGACAGTGATTTCTTCTCAGACTACACTCCTTATACAACAAGTTTCGGGATGGATCTGAAAAGCATTCAGGATGCGATTATCTTCAACAACATGCATGAAAGCCTTCACTACGGATATGTGATGGCACAGAAAAGAGCAATTTTAGGAGAGAAGTATTAGATTCAAGGTTCTTAGTTTAAAGTTTAAGGCTATGGCGACAATCAATAGATTTGAAGACTTAGAGATTTGGAAATTGTCCCGGGAGCTTTGCAATGGAGTTTATCATTTCATTGAATCTACCAACCTTAAAAATAATTTTAAACTTTGTAATCAAATTGACGGATCTTCAGGTTCAGTAATGGATAATATTGCTGAAGGATTTGAAAGAAACGGTAACAGAGAATTTATATAATTTCTTTCTATTGCGAAAGATTCATGCGGAGAAACCAGATCTCAATTGTATCGGGTCCTCGACAGAAATTTTATTTCGCAGGAAAAACTTGAAACATTAATTGAGCAGACAGAAACGTTAAGTAGAAAGATCAGCTCTTTTATAAAATATTTAAATACAACAGATTTAAAAGGGACAAAGTACAAACCTTAAAAATTCAAAAATTTACATAGTAAGCCTTGAACTTTAAACAATGAACTTTAAACCTTAAACATAAAATTTTAAACAACTCAATGAAAGACGATTTTATTTTCGGGCTGCGTCCCGTGATTGAAGCAATTGAAGCGGGAAAAACGATTGACAAGGTCTTTGTGCAGAATGCACTTCAAGGTCCTATTTATGCTGAACTAAAAGCAATTTTAGCGAAAAATAAAATCCGTCCCAATTATGTTCCGGTTGAAAAACTGAACCGTTTTACAAGAAAAAACCACCAGGGTGTGGTGGCTTTTATTTCGGATGTACCGTTTCATAAAGTGGAGGATATTGTTCCACAATTATTTGAACAGGGAAAAACTCCTTTTCTTTTGATTCTGGACAGACTTACTGATGTTAGAAACTTTGGTGCCATCTGCAGAACGGCAGAATGTGTAGGTGTTGATGCTATAATCATTCCGGAAAAGGGTGCTGCTCCTATTAATTCTGATGCTATAAAAACCTCTGCAGGTGCTATTTACAATATTAAAATATGTAAAGAAAATAACCTGGCTCATGCTGTGGATTTTCTTCAGCAAAGCGGAATTTCTGTGTATGCTGCCAGTGAAAAAGCTCAGAAATTAATTTATGATGTCAATCTCACAGAGCCATGTGCTATTGTTATGGGAAATGAAGAAACCGGAATTTCTAAAGAAGTTCTGCATCACGCTGACGAAAAAATAAAACTTCCTATTGAAGGAAAAACTCAATCTCTGAATGTTTCTGTAGCATGTGGAGCGATTTTGTATGAAGCGGTAAGACAGAAAATGACTGCTATACCAAATTCTTAAACATGAAAATAAAATTGCTTTTACCATTATTTTTTGTGCCCTTTGCATTGAATGCACAGACAAAAAATATAGCAACAGACAATCACCTTACCACTGAACTTGATAAAATGGTTCAGAAAGAAGCGCTCACTTACATGCAGAATCCTGCACGTGTGGGGCTTTCAATAGGTGTTTTTAAAGATGGTAAAAGTTATTTTTATAATTATGGAACCACGGAAATCGGAAAATCAGAGCTTCCGACCTCTAAAAGTGTTTACGAGATCGCATCCATCACCAAGACATTTACCGGAACTCTTCTGGCCCATGCTTTAGCAGACGGTAAAATTAAAATAAATGACGATATCAGGAAATATCTGGGCGGGAATTATCCTAATCTTGAACTTGAAAAACACCCGATAACGATCGGCAATCTTACCAATCATTCATCAGGATTACCTCAGTTCTTACCGGATCAGTCTGAAACATTCAAAAAACCGATGGACTCTGTTGCCATAGCATTAGCTGATTTTTATAAAAACTACTCGAAAAAGAAGTTTTATGAAGATCTTCATCAGGCTAAAGTAGATTTTCTACCCGGAACAGACTATAAATATTCCAATGCAGGAACACAGATCGCAGGAGACATTCTTGAAAAAGTATATCAGAAAAGCTATAAAGACCTGCTTTCAGAGTATATTACCAAGCCTCTGAAAATGAACCAAACCATTGTTGGTACGAATTCTGCACAGCTATTGACTTGCTATAATGAAAAAGGAAAGGTAATGCCCAGAAATTTCACAACGATCTTTGCTCCGGCAGGAGGAATTATATCTACTACAGGAGATCTGGTGAAATACATACAGTACCATTTGGATGAAAACAACAAATATGTAAAAATATCCCATACTCCTCTCGTGAAAAGCGATGGAGATGCAATCGGACTGTACTGGAGGATACATACCTATGAAGACGCCACCCAAACGGTTTATCATACAGGAGGTACATTTGGCTTTTCGAGCGTACTTCAGGTTTATCCGGCAAAAAATATGGGAGTTGTTATACTGTCTAATGAGTCAGATGGAGAATCTCAGGGGAAACTGCATGATATTGCAGACAATATATTAAGAAACAGTAGTAAAAAATAAAGTTAAAATCAAATGAAGAACATTGCAGCGCTTGCGCTTATATCATCAATAGCTCTTGTATCTTGTAAAAAAGAAACAGCAAAAATAACGAAAGTAGATCCTAAAACCGGAAAAACGGTAACCGTAGAGGTTCCTGCTGATTCTGTAGCAAAAGTTGCAGAAAACCCGGCAATCAAAGATTCTGCGGGAGTTATTAAACAGACTTTTAAGCTTGAAAAAGGAAAAACATATCCTCTTACCACGTATCAGAGGGATGTAAAAACAATGACGGATCCTCAGGGAAAATCCATCACTGCAACCAGCGAATCTACGGATGAAATGAACTTTGTGGTGAATGATATCAAAGGGGATGTATACGAAATGACCCTTAATCTTGTAGCGAAAAGAAATTCTCAGTCTGCACAGGGAAAAACAGTAGTGGTAGATACCAAACTTGCTCTTCCTAAAGAGGATGATCTTAAAATGATCTGGAACGTAAACAAAGCACTTACCGGAAATAAACTTGCCATGAAAATGGATACAAAAGGTAATGTAATCTCTATCACAGGATTTGATGCTGTTTATACAAAAGTTTCCAATGCCGTAGGGACTCTTATCAAAGATGCCAATCAAAAAGCGAGCGTTGTGGCAAGTCTTAAAGAATCGTTCAATGAAAAAGTATTAAAAGATCAGTTCCATAAAAATTTGATGATTATTCCTAAAAAAGGAGTAAAGATTGGTGAGAAATGGTCTACTTCCGAAAATGCAGATGCAAGCGGAGCTGTAAAAGTAACCTCCAATTATGTAATGAAAAGCTTAGGAAACGGAACAGCAGAAATTGCCGTTAGCGGAGGTATTCCTAAGAAGACTGAAAAGAAAGCTCAGGGACCTATTACCCACAGCCTGAGCAGTGAACTGGTTCAGAACGGGACCATTAAGTTTGACGAAAGCACAGGATGGATTACCAATCAGAATATCAACGTAAAAACGACACAGATAGAGACCATTTCAGATGGAAAACAATCTCAGTCTATGAAAAGCGTTTCCAATTCATCGGTAATGGTAAACCCATCTGCTAAATAACTGAATTAAATGCATTCAGGGTTTACCCTTTAAAGAGTAAACCCTGAACTTTAAATTTTAACATTATGAAGTACATTCTTGAGTTAGTACTCACTGCCATTATTATTTTCTTTGTCTGGAATATCCTGAAAAGGATTTTCTTTAAGACATTTTATAGTTACCGTTTTAATAACAACAATCAAAACAACGGACAGCAGGATATACAAGACTCGAATAAGAATAACAAACAGAACCTTAACTGGGATGCAGAAACTGTAGACTATGAAGAGGTGAAAGAGAGTAAAGACAAAAGGTAAACATTCCAGGAAATAAAAGATAATAACCAGCATGGCAAAAAATAAAAACTTCATTTATATTGCAGCTTCATTAGTAGTATTTATAGTTTTAGCATTTTTATATTCTACCCCTGTATTTACAGGAAAACAGCTTTTCCAGCACGATATTGTACAATACAGAGGAGGAGCAAAAGAACTGCTCGACTATAGAGCAAATACCGGAAATGAAACCTATTGGAGTGACTCCATGTTTGGAGGTATGCCGACTTATCAGATGGGAAGCCAGTTCAAAGGGGATATCATCAAGAAAATCGACAGCAATCTGAATTTCCTGCCAAGACCGGTCAATTATCTTTTCCTTCTGTTTGCAGGTTTTTTCCTTTTGGGAATGGTAGTGGTCAGAAACTGGAAGTATGCGCTTTTAGGAGCTACTTTCTTTGGGCTTTCTACCTATTTTTATATCATTATTGCAGCCGGGCACAATGGTAAAGTAAACACCATTGAGTATTTTGCACCGCTGTTAGCCGGAATTTTACTGGTTTACATCAGAAAACAATACATCTGGGGATTCATTGTTACTACCCTTTTTATGGGGCTTCAGATTGCAGCCAATCACCCGCAGATGACGTATTATCTGTTCCTTGCACTAGGATTTTTATTCTTATCTGAACTGATCAGAGCAATACAGAAAAAGACACCGATGAAGCATTTCCTTATTTCATCAGGAATTATTGCAGCATCATGTATTATCGGAGTTGGAATGAATTCACAAAGAATCATGGCTAATTCTGAATATGTAAAAGAAACAGTTCGTGGAAAACAGATCTTAGATAACGACAGCCATACTTCAGGAAAATCAGGAATGGATAAAGAAAGTATGCTGATGTGGAGCTATGGACAGCTTGAAACTTTAAACCTTTTCATCCCAAGATTGATGGGTGGTGGAAGTCAGGAGCCGGAAGGAAAAGAAATGATGAACAGAGTTCAGGAACTGGTTCAGGAAAATGTAGGTTCACAAGCGGAAATGGACAGAATTTCAAAAGGCTTCAGTGGAATGACGTACTGGGGAGATCAGCCCGGGACTTCAGGACCTGCTTATCAGGGGGCGATTGTATGTTTCCTTGCTTTATTAGGATTTTTCTTTGCGGGAAAAAAATACCGTTACTGGATCTTAGGCGCTTCTATCCTGACTATTTTACTGGCCTGGGGAAGCAACTTTATGCCGTTATCAGACTTCTTTATCGATTATGTTCCGTTTTATAATAAATTCAGAGCTCCTTCCTCAATTCTGGTTGTAGTGGAATTATTATTCCCTTTAATTGCCATTCTGGGATTATACAGATTCTTCACAGACGAAAAACTGACTGAAGAATATAAGCAGAAAATCCTTATGTATGTTGGAGGTGGAACTTTAGGATTTTTATTAATTCTTCTGATTTTCGGAAAATCATTACTAGGTTTTTCTACAGAAGGCGAAAAGACTTACTTCCCTCCCTTCCTACTGGATTATCTTGTAGATGAAAGATATAAACTGTTCAGAATAGACGCCATAAAAGCATTTATTTATGTAGCGATTACGGTTGCTGCCTTATTTTTAACTTTGAAGAAAAAACTTAATCAGAATATTGCTTTGATAGTAATTGGAGTTGTAAGCTTATTTGATCTCTGGACCGTAAATAAGCGTTATTTGAATGACGAAAACTACGTAGATAAGATATTTGCTGAAAATCCTTTCCAAACAGAAAGTTCAGATCTGCTGGCTGAAAAAGTTCAGGGAAATCCCAATCTGGAATCCATTCTATCCAATGTCAACATCAACAAAACATTGGAAACAATCGCTGAAAAAGACAAAACTCACTACAGAATTTACAACCAGACGCTGGGTGTAACCAGTGAAACCAATACCTCTTATTTTAAAGCTTCAATTGGTGGTTACCACGCCGTAAAACTAAGAAGATATGATGATGTTCTGAATGAATACATCAATAATGTAGACAGTGTAAAAACACCTAATATTTTAAACTTATTAAATGCCAAGTATATGGTTTTCGGAGGACCTGAACAGCCACAAGTTGTTCCTAATCCAAAAGCCAACGGAAACGCATGGTTTGTAAGTGATTTAAAGTTTGTAGATACCCCTAATCAGGAAATTAAATCCATCGGAACTATTGACAACAAGAAAACAGCAGTTATTGCATCATCTGATAAATCATATTTTGACAACAAACCCGTTCAGGCAGATTCTACAGCATTCATCAATCTTACGAAATATCAGCCGAACGAACTTGAATTTAAATCTCAGTCGAAGACACCTCAATTAGCAGTATTCTCTGAAGTGTACTATCCTCATGGATGGAAAGTTCTGGTAGATGAGAAAGAGGTTCCTTATGTGAAAGCAGATTACCTGCTTCGTGCAGTGCATGTACCGGCAGGAAGCCACCATATCAGAATGGTATTTGAGCCTGAAGTAATTGAAAAAGGGAAATGGGTTTCTCTACTGTCATTCGGATTATTTATCCTGTTGTCTGCATTTGGAATTTTCTGGATGAACAAAAACAAGAAAAAAGAAATTGTAGCTGAACAAAAAGCTTAATCCTATATAATCAAAGTGTCGTTCAGAATGACATAGAAATTAAAAAATGGAACAGAAGAAAATATTGATTATCACCTATTACTGGCCTCCTGCGGGAGGTCCTGGTGTTCAAAGATGGCTGAAGTTTGCAAAATATCTGCCGGATTTCGGATGGAAACCTATCATTTATACTCCGGAAAATCCAAGCTATCCTTTGCTGGACGAAACACTGATGAAAGATGTTCCTGAAAATATTGAGATGGTAAGAACCAGGATATGGGAACCTTACCAGCTGGCTGAAAAACTGAATAAAAGCAATAAAAAATTTAAAGCCGGACAGTTTGATGTAGGAAAAAATCAAAGCTGGAAATCCAGACTTTCGATCTGGGTAAGGGGTAATTTTTTTATTCCTGATGCCAGAGTTTTTTGGGTAAAACCTTCCATTAAGTTTCTGGAAAAATACCTGAAAAAAAATAAAATAGATACGATTGTGACTTCGGGCCCTCCCCACTCTCTTCATCTGATTGGCTTAGGACTCAAAAATAAAATACCTGACCTGAAATGGATTGCCGATTTCCGTGATCCATGGACAGAAATTTCTTATTACAAACATCTGAAACTAACCAAAAGTTCAGATAAAAAGCACCGTCAGCTTGAAAGTGCTGTATTTAAAAATGCAGACATCACTTTGGCAACAAGCTACACGGATGCAGAAAATTTCAGGAAAGCAGGAGCCAATGCGGTTTGCATTACGAACGGATTTGATGAAAGTGATTCTGATAAAAGTGTAAAAAGACAAATGGACCAAGCTTTTACCTTAAGCTATATCGGTGTTCTGGAGCAACTCAGAAATCCTGAAAACCTTTGGAAAGCACTTGATGAACTGGTTAAGGAAAATGTTGAGTTTGCCACTGATTTTACATTGAAATTTGTAGGAAGAATAGATGATAAAATCTTACAGTCTATCGAAAATTCAAGCCTGAAAAATCATATTCAGAACCTTGGATATCTTGCCCACGGAAAAGCTGTGGAGGAAATGCAGAATTCAGATTTGCTTCTTATTACCAATTTCCCGAACGAATCTTCAAAAGGAATCATTCCCGGAAAAATATTTGAATATCTGGCTTCAGGAAAACAGATTCTGTCATTCGGTCCGGATAAAGCTGATGTAACAAAAATTCTGGATGAAACCCAGGCAGGAAAACATTTCAGCTATCAGGATACAGAAACCGTCAAAAAGTTTATTCTTGAAAAATTTATCCTTTGGAAAAACGGAAATCTTCTTGAAAACACTCAGCATATTGAGCAGTTCTCAAGAAAAAATCTAACCCGTCAACTGACTGAAATTTTATGATATAAAGAAAGGAAGTTAGAGGATGGAAGCTGGAAGTTTACATACCGTTTCAACTTCTAACTTCTAACTTTTAAATTGTCCATTGGTCATTTACCACAGCAATCAGATAATATTTCCCCTGAAATTCTTCAAATACAAAGCGGAGTGTTTTCCAATCCATTTCACCATTTTTTTCGGTTCCTTTGATATAGTTTTCAGTGAAATCATCTTTAGGATAAATTTCCTTTAAATTATTCAGAGAATTACCTCCGCCTATGAATTTATTCAGTGAATATTGGGATGCTGTAAAATCTTTAGCAAAGACCCATTTACCAAGATAATCATTAACTGTTGCCTTATAAGGATCTCCTGAACCGTCATGTGCTCCCCAGGTAAATAGTGTTTTGGTAGGCTGGTATTTTTCAAAATCTGCCTTAGAAAAATGTTTATCTCCTTTGATATCTACAAAAGCATACATCGAAAAGCGGACTCCTTTTTCAGGGTGGATCAGGGATGCAAAACTGCTATAATCTTTATTTTTAAGAGCTTTCAAAACCTCATCATTAGTCTGCTTCAAAACGGCTTCTTTATTAGCAATATTCTGAACGGTACCTGCACTGTCTGTTTTATTTTGTGCGATGGAATCTATCACATTGGGAACAGGTTTTCCTGCCTCTTTTTTACAGGCTACAACCAGGACCAAAACAACCAGTGGAATAAGTATTTTTTTCATATTTTAAATTTTGCAATCGGTAGAAAACACCAAAACTGATGCCAAGCGGTAAATGATATAAAGAGATAAAGACTATGAGAGTTGATGGGGTATAGCTTCTCATTTTAAAAATTACATCGTACATTTGTTACATGGAAATATTGGATATTCTCATTATCGGGGCCGGACCCATCGGTTTAAACTGTGCCCTTGAAGCTCAAAAAAATAATTTTAGTCATTTAATCATAGAAAAGGGAACCATTGTCAACTCTCTTTACAATTATCCTTTATATATGCGTTTTTTCTCCACTGCAGAAAAACTGGAAATTGACGAAATTCCATTTATTTCAACTGCTCCAAAACCGGGAAGACAGGAGGCACTGGAATATTATCAGGGAATTGCCCGACAGAAAAAGCTTACCATTAATCTGTATGAAAAAGTGCTGGGTGTTTCCAAAAACAACGAACTGTTTGAGATAAAAACAACCAAAGCGAGTTATGTTGCTAAAAATCTGGTGATTGCTACCGGATTCTATGATATCCCAAACCTCATGAATATTCCCGGCGAAAACCTTCCAAAGGTCAAGCATTATTATACCGAACCTTATCCTTATGCAAAACAGAAAATCGTAGTTGTAGGATCAAGTAATTCTGCGGTAGATGCAGCTCTGGAAACCTATAGAAAAGGAGCTGAGGTAACCATGATTGTTCGTCATTCCGAAATTTCCAAAAGTGTAAAATATTGGGTAAAACCAGATATAGAAAACAGGATTGCAGAAGGCAGTATTAAAGCTCATTTTAATGCTGAAATGATCGAGATTAAAGAAAACACGATTGTTTTTAAAGATGAGAAAGGCGAAATTCATGAAATTGATAATGATTTTGTGCTGGCCATGACGGGTTATCTTCCTGATTTTGATTTCCTGAAAAATTCTGGTATTGAACTCAAAGGAGACTGTCTGAATCCATTTTATAATCCTGAAACGATGGAAACCAATGTTCCGAACCTTTATCTTGCAGGAGTGGTATGTGGAGGAAAAGATACCCATCTGTGGTTCATTGAAAATTCAAGAATTCATGCCAGTATGATTATCAATACCATCCTTTCCAGATCTAAATAGTAAACAACTCATATATAGCAAAAGTTTCGGGCAATTTCTACGAAATTGCCCGAAACTTTATTTTTAAACTGATTCAATACTTACATCATTTCTCCCTCCGCTTTATTCTTTTCCTTAAGCATCCATGGAATGATAAAGTAAAAACCAATGGCAATAGCCGCAGCCAGTACTCCTGTTCCAATCCATAACGTATTAAATCCTAACTTCTCGGCAATCAGTGTTCCTATATAAGGAGTAACGATAAATGCAATGGAGAACGACATTCCGTTCAATCCCATATAAGCACCCTTATTATTATCTCCTGAACGTAATGCTGTAATGGTTGACATAAAAGGCAGTGTCCATATTTCTCCCACGCAAAGTAATGTCATAGACAGCACAAGAGTAAGCATACTATAATCGAAAGCCAGCATTGCATAAGAAATTCCACACAGGAAAGTCCCAATAAGCATGGTAAAAGCTAACGTAAAATATTTTTCAGCAATCTGTACCAGACCCATTTCAAGCAGTACAATCAGAAAACCGCTATATCCGAGAATATATCCGATATTTTGCTGGCTCATATGTGCTGTGTCTTTATAAAATATCGTCAGCGTACTGAATAACTGGAAGAAACATATGGAAAACAACATACAGAATATACAGTACATCAAAAATTTACCATCCCGATATGGAGAGCTTTCTTTTTTAATAACATTGGCTTCTTTTACCTTTTTCGCCTGCTGTTTGGCTAATCTTGCGCGGTCTTTAAAAAACCAGATATACATCAATCCTGCCAGCAAAGCAGCCAATGCATTACTGAAAAACAGAAATTCATAAGAAATAGCAGATAAAATACCTCCTAATGCGGGCCCGATAGAAAATCCAAGATTAACAGCCATACGATTCAGTGAAAAAGCCCGGGTAATATTTTCAGGCTTCGCATATTTGGTAATTGCCACTGAGTTTGCCGGACGAAATGTTTCACTGACAATACTCTGAGCCAGAATAATTCCTGCCAATCCTGCTTCCGTTGTGAAAAGCGGAATTAAACAGAATAAAGGAACACTGAGGAGTAAACTCAGACTCTGTACCCTATATTCACCTATTTTATCCGTAATCATCCCTCCCAGCCATGATCCGATAACCGAACCTATTCCAAAAAAGCTCAGTACAATTCCTGAATTTTCAATACTGAAATGTAAATGATTGGTCATGTAAACTCCCAGAAACGGAAGTACCATAGAACCGGCCCTGTTGATGAGCATTACCAACGCCAGCATCCAACTCTCCTGCGAGAGTCCTTTGAAAGAATTGGTATATATGTTTATTAATTTCACAATTTATTAAATTTAAATATTTGATTTTGATCTGATTACAGCACAAAATAGTTCTGAAATCTGAGAACATTTGTACTTATAGTTTTTTAAATAAAAAAACGGGGCTTAATATCAAGCCCCGTTTCATTTATCTTATATCAATAAATTCTTACTCTGGCTTATATGAGTCTTTTAATGTTACAGTTCTATTGAACACAAAATTTGTGTCCGTAGAATCCTGATCTTTTGTAAAGTATCCTATTCTCTGGAACTGAAGAGGTTCACCCACAGCAACTTCTTTAAGGCTTGGCTCAGCAAAACCTTTCACAATAGCCATTGATTCAGGGTTAATAAAGTTTAGGAAGTCAACATCTTTCTCAGCATCAGGCTGTTCTACTGTAAACAGTTGATTGTAGATTCTTACTTCTACAGGAATTGCATGTTTAGCAGATACCCAGTGCAGAGTTCCTTTTACTTTTCTTAAACTTTCTTCTGTTCCGCTTCCGGATTTGCTCTTCTCATCGTAAGTAGCATAGATGGTCGTGATCTCTCCGTTTTCATCTTTCTCTACTCTTTCAGCTTTGATGATGTAAGCTGATTTTAAACGAACTTCTCCGCCTAATTTCAGTCTGAAGAATTTATTGTTAGCTTCTTCTTTAAAGTCCTCACGCTCAATATATAATTCTCTTGAGAAAGGTACTTCTCTTGTTCCCGCATTTTCCTGCTCAGGATTATTTTCTGTCTCCAACCATTCTTCTTTGTCTTCAGGATAGTTTTCGATCACTAATTTTACAGGATCTACAACGGCCATCACACGTTTCGCCACCTTATTAAGGTCTTCACGTACACAGAAGTCCAGCAATTGAATTTCGATAAGATTTTCTCTTTTCGCAACCCCTACTTTATCAATAAAGTTTCTGATGGAAGCCGGAGTAAACCCTTTTCTTCTCATCCCTGAAATAGTAGGCATTCTAGGATCATCCCATCCGGTTACTGCCCCTTCAGCTACCAATCTCTGAAGCTTTCTTTTGGAAGTAATCATATAGGAAACATTCATTCTCGCAAATTCTCTCTGCTTGTTTTTAACCCTTCCTTCTTCATAAACCTGATCCAAATACCAGTTGTATAAAGGCCTGTGGTTTTCAAACTCCAAAGAACACAGCGAGTGTGAGATTTGTTCAATATAATCGGATTCACCATGAGCCCAGTCGTACATCGGATAGATTTTCCATGCCGTACCTGTTCTGTGGTGAGGTTTGTTCAAAATTCTGTACATCACAGGGTCACGCATATTCATATTTGGCGAAACCATGTCGATTTTTGCACGAAGAGACATTGAACCACTTTCAAATTCTCCGTTTTTCATCCTTTCGAATAAATCTAATGATTCTTCAATAGGGCGGTTTCTGTATGGAGATTCAATTCCCGGTTCCGAAGGATTTTTTCTTTGCTCAGTAATCACTTCTGAAGGCTGCTCATCTACATAAGCTTTTCCTTCTTTAATTAACTGAACTGCCCAATCGTAAAGCTGCTGGAAGTAATCCGATGCATACAAAACTTTATCCCATTTGAAACCTAACCATTCAACGTCTTTCATAATAGAATCTACGAATTCCTGTTCTTCTTTCTCAGGGTTCGTATCGTCAAAGCGAAGGTTTACGGGAGCATTGTATTTTTCACCCAGACCGAAGTTGATGCAGATGGCTTTTGTGTGCCCTACATGCAGATAACCATTAGGTTCAGGTGGAAAACGGAAACGGATCTGATCTCTTTTCAGACCGTTTGCCATATCATCTTCTATAATTTGCTCAATAAAATTGAGTGATTTTTTTTCTTCTTCCATTAAAGTAGCTTTTATTTTTTAGCAAAAAAAGTTTCACAAAGTTACGGAAAAATAAGCGTTTGTAAAAGTGATAATTTAAAAGCCTTATCCTTTGTATTTCAGTAATTTTCATTAATTTCGGAAAGCTAAAACCATTTAACCAATTAACAATCATGGCCGTTTATATCTTAAGTAACCGGAAGATCGTTCGTCATAAAGGCGAGAAAGTAGACTCTTTTTCCAATGATGAATACTCAATCCCTAATTTCAGAATCGCGAAATGTGATTTTGACAACTACAAAGAGCCCACTGCTCAAGCCAAAAAGAAAAAAGACTACACCAACAGGAATATTTTAAACTATAAGTTTTTCTCTGAACCCGAAAAACAGGGGTATGAAGAAGTTCTGGATGTTCTGCTGAGTGAAAAAGGAATTAAAAAGTCTGCTCTTACAGCCAATAATCTTGGCGGAACTCAAAGAATGTTCTATGAACTGTACAAAAATATGTCTACCACTAAAGAAAGAAGTGATGTACTGATATTCATTCATGGTTATCTGTATGATTTTGATGATGAATTAAAGGCTATTCTTGATCTTAAGAAAATATTCATTGATAATCCTGCATCTCCTGTAGAACATATTTTATTCGTAAGCTGGCCAGCCTCAGGAAGCATTATTCCGTTAAGTTATTTTGATGATAAGGCTTCCAGTATCAATTCCGGTACATCTTTAATGAGGTTGTTTTATTTCTATACTCAATTTTTAAAAGATATCTTTTCCAACCGGGATCTCGCACCCTGCAATCAAAGAATTCATCTAATGGCCCATTCCCTGGGAAACAGAGTGCTTCAAAGCATGTTATATAGCCTTAAAAGGGAAAATATACTCCGTGTTATCGATCAGGTTTTACTGTTGAATGCGGATGTCAGCTATAAAGTATTTGAAGATTCCGAAGATTCATATAATAAATTACCATTACTGGCCAACCGGATTTCCATTTATCTGAACAGACAGGATGCGGTTTTGGGAATTTCTCAGTTTACAAAAAACATTCTTACACCACGACTTGGTAAAAACGGACCAAGTGATATTAGTGATTATAAAGATATTGTTTCTATTATCGACTGTACATTTGTAAAAGATGACCTTCTCAACAGTTTCAAATATGAAGTGGGAAACCATTGGGGATACCTCTCCAGTTCGCAGGTACAGTCAGATATCTTTCAGACTTTAAACGGAATAGACAGGAATCTTATCACCAACCGAACTAAGGATAACGAAAACATTTTCACAATTATTTCTTAATAAGTAATTAAAATAATTCTTAAAAAATGAACTTTATGTTAAAATTAGTTCATTACTGCAGTATGGCATAATGATTGCTAATTCAAACTCTAGGGAATTATAATTTTTTTATTATGGAACATATTAAAAAACAGTTTTCTTATATATTAAGCTATATTAAGAAAGCCATCTTTGTAAAAGATGTCATTTAACTGAATAACAACCTTTAAAACAAAAAGTATTCGACCCAACAACTACTCATCCTTATAAAACAGCCCGAAAAAACAATACTTATTCCTCATAAACTCATGCAGGAATCTATTTTCATGTTTAAAATTATTGAAACATTTCTTTGATATTGTTAAATATTGCTAAATAATTCCCTACTTGTTGTATAATTGAAAAAAGTTTTCGACATTTACTTATCAATCAAATAAAATTAATATCATGAAAAATCTAAAGAAAATCAAAAGAGGAGAATTAAAAACGATCAAAGGAGGAAGACCACCACTTGGATGTAACAGCTGGAACCCGGTTGCGATGTGCTGCAGATCATGGGGGCCTGACTATTGCGGCCAGACCACATGCCCGGATTCACCTCCACCATTATGCTAATTAACTTTTCAGTTATTTTTTGAACCATAGCAGCTCATTTCTGAGTTCTAAATCGGATTCAAAATTATTTACAAATAAAGCTCCAGTGCCTAAACCTTGAGGCATTGGATTTTTTTTGGTAAATGTATATTGGGCAATGGCATTCAATCCGATATTGCTTTCCAAAGCTGAAGTGATCCACCAACCGATATTTAGATTTTCGGCAAGGGAAATCCAGTCATCTGAACCGGAAAACCCACCTGCCAATGCGGGTTTCAAAATAATATATTGTGGCTGTATTTTTTCTAAAAGTTTCTTCTTTTCTTCAGGATCAATAACACCGATCAGTTCTTCATCTAATGCAATCGGAGTGGGTGTTTTAGCACATAATTCCGCCATGTCATCCCAGTTTCCTGCTTTAATAGGCTGTTCAATAGAATGAATATGAAGATCTGCAAGCTGCTGCAAAACAATTACCGCTTCTTCTTTACTGAATCCTCCGTTGGCGTCCACACGAAGCTCAAGCTGATCTTTCGAGAATTTTTCTCTTAATTTCCGGAGAATAATATGTTCAGATTCCCAATCGACCCCGATTTTTAGTTTAATACAATGAAATCCTTTTTCCAGTTTCTCCTGAATCTGTTCTTCCATGTATCCTACCGCTCCCATCCAGATCAGACCATTGATGGTAATTGCAGATTTACCTTCAGTAAATTCGCTCGGAAAATATATACTGTCACCATGTTTCAGGTTTTGAACGGCCTGTTCATAACCAAACCAGATGGATGGAAACTCTTTCAGTTCTTCTTTCAGAAAACATGCATCCTGATTGATATTTTCACAAAGCCATTTCAGCTTTTCTTCGTAATCAGGTCTGTCATCAAAACTCAGCCCTCTGAAAATGGCACATTCCCCTACTCCTTTTCTTCCGTCTTCCGAAATAGTGAGGATAAAGGTTTCCTTATCAAGCAAAACGCCGCGAGATGTTCCACTCGGGCGTTTGAATTGTAATAAATATTGTAAATAAGTTGCTTCCATTATTTTACGCTGTCAATACGCATAAATTCTTCTGCTTTTTCTACCATTTCTATACTTCCACAGAAGAACGGAATTCTCTGATGAAGCTCCGTAGGCTCTATTTCAAGAATTCTTCTGAATCCGTCTGTTGCTTTTGCTCCTGCTTGTTCTGCAAGGAATGCCATAGGATTACATTCGTATAAAAGTCTTAATTTACCATTTGGAGCTTGTGAATAAGAAGGATAGATATAAATTCCTCCTTTCAGCATATTTCTGTGGAAATCTGCTACCAGAGACCCGATATATCTTGACGTATAAGGACGGTCTCCTTCTTCCATCTGGCAATATTTAAGGTAATTTTTTACTCCCTGAGGAAATTTGATATAATTTCCTTCGTTGATAGAATAAATTTTACCTGTTTTCGGGAAAGTCATGTTAGGATGGGAAAGATAATAAGTTCCTAAAGAAGGATCCAACGTAAATCCGTTTACTCCGTTTCCTGTAGTATAAACGATCATTGTAGAAGAACCGTAAATAACATAGCCCGCTGCAATCTGATTGATTCCTTTCTGTAAAAAGTCTTCCAGCTGTACAGGAGTTCCAGGTTCAGTAACTCTTCTGTAAATAGAGAAAATAGTTCCTACTGAAACATTGACATCAATATTGGAAGATCCGTCTAAAGGATCAATCAATACTACATATTTACTTAAATGTCCGTTTTCACCACATTTAATATCAATAAAATCATCATTTTCCTCAGACGCAATACCGCAAACCACCTCTCTTTGAGACAAAGCCGTAATAAAAATTTCATTCGCAATCACATCCAATTTCTGCTGTTCTTCACCCTGAATATTCTGGTTTCCGGCAGCTCCTGTAATATCTACAATTCCGGCTTTATTTACTTCTCTGTTTACCACTTTCGAAGCCAATCTTATTGCGCTCAGAAGACGAGAAAATTCACCTGTAGAATATTGAAAATCGTCCTGTTTATCTATAAGAAATTCTCCTAAAGTCTGTAATGGTTGATTTGACATATTTTTCTTTTTACGTTTTGCCCAAATTTCGGAAAATTTATCGCATTAAGAAAATTTAATTAAAAAAGAGCTTACAATCTGTATTTCAGTACAATACAAACAAAATCCAGCATAATACAGAGCGGTTATTGAAAATTATGTCTCCGGATTTGTCAGATCAGACACAGGAAAAATTCAAATTATTTCATTAATTGTTGATTTTAAGGAAATCTTAATTCTATCTCCCGGCCAGGCTATTTCATATCTCGTTGTAAATTTATAATTTTGACGTCCGTAAAAAACTCATGTAATTTTTTATCTAACAATTTTATTTTTAACAATTTAATGAAAATTTTCAAGTTTGGTGGAGCATCTGTAAAAGATGCCGAAAGTGTGAAAAACGTGTCTATGGTTCTACAAAGCCAGGGATTTGCCAAATGTTTGCTGGTAATATCAGCAATGGGCAAGACGACAAACGAATTGGAAAAAGTTGTAGAACTTTATTTCAAAAAGGAGAACTATCAAACTGAAATTGAAAAGATAAAACGAAAACATATTGAGATTGCGGAAGGACTTTTTCCTGAACATCATGCGGTTTTTGCAGAAATCAATCTATTTTTTGATGATATTGATTCTTTTTTAAGAAGAAATAAGTCTCCCAATTACAATTTTGTTTATGATCAGGTGGTAAGCTGCGGAGAAATGATTTCTACTAAAATTCTGAGTGAGTACCTGAATGAAATTCAATTTACCAATCAATGGCTTGATGCCAGAGATTATGTGAAAACGGATAATTCATACAGAGAAGGTACGGTAGACTGGGTGAGAACTGAAGAATTTATTTCTAATCTGAACCCTGAGATCTGCTATGTAACCCAGGGATTCATTGGCTCTGACGAAAACAATTTTACGGTAACGTTAGGAAGAGAAGGTTCAGACTACTCTGCTGCTATTTTTGCTTATTGCTTAAATGCTGAAGCGATGACGATCTGGAAAGATGTACCGGGAGTAATGACGGGAGACCCAAGAAAATTCAATGATGTCTCTCTTCTTTCCAACATTTCTTATGAAGAAGCGATTGAAATGGCTTATTACGGAGCAAGCGTTATTCACCCGAAAACTTTACAGCCATTACAGCAAAAAAGTATTCCTTTTTATGTAAAATCTTTCGTAGATCCTACCAAAGAAGGTACAAAAGTAGGTGCTTCCGACAAAAACCAACAGGAAGAAACTTATATTTTAAAAGAAAATCAGGATCTTCTGAAAATATCAACAAGAGATTTCTCTTTTATTGCAGAAGACCATATGAGCTTAATTTTTGGCTATTTATCCAAATATAAGATCAAGGTTTCCCTGATGCAGAATTCTGCGATCTCCCTGGCATTGTGCCTTGAAGATAAATTTAACCATATAGATGAGCTCAATCAGGAGCTTCAAAAAATTTTTAAAACCGAAGCAATTAAAAATGTATCTTTATTCACAGTAAGAAATGCGAAGATGGATCACATTGATAAATTTTACCATGAAAAAAATGTATTATTGGAACAAATTTCCAAGAATACTCTTCAAATGGTAACACAATAATATTAATTGCGACTAAACACACATGAGTTTAATTTCGAAAAACGATCTGATCAAAGCTTCCGGCTTAAGTAAACTTGGGTTTCTCAAGAACCCGGTAGCATCTGCTGTGATGAGCATTGCTAAAATAAACGAAGTAAATAAATTATACGACAAACTAAAAGATAAGGAAGGCAAAGACTTTTTCGACTCATTTGTAAGAGAAAGAAACCTAAGCTATGTAGCTTTTGAAGAAGATCTGGCAAAGATTCCGAAAACGGGACCGTTTATTCTGGTTTCCAATCACCCGCTGGGTGCTATTGACGGGATTCTGATGTGCAAGGTCTTATCAGAGGTTCGCCCGGATTTCAAGGTGATGGGAAATTTCCTTTTGGAAAAGATCAAACCTATGGAACCGTTTGTAATCGCTGTAAACCCTTTTGAAAACAGAAAAGAAGCTTACAGCAGCTCTTCAGGAATGCGTGAAACACTCAAGCATTTACAAAACGGAGGCTGCGTAGGTATTTTCCCGGCAGGAGAAGTTTCCAACAAGAACAATCCTTACGGAGAAATTTTAGATAAAGAATGGGAAAAAACGGCACTTAAGCTAATAAGAATGGCTAAAGTACCGGTAGTCCCTATGTATTTCCATGCTAAGAACAGCCGTCTTTTTTATCAGGTAGCTAAGCTTCATCCGAATTTACAGACTTTGATGCTTCCCGCAGAAATGATGAATGATAGAGAAAAACCTATCAGAATCAGAATCGGGCGCCCTATCACTGTAAAGGCAATGGATGACATGGAAACAATCGAGGAATTGGGAGAGTTTCTGAAACGTAAGGTTTATATGATGAAATCTTACTATGAAAAGAGAAAATCTCTCGCTCAAAGCATCAATCTTCAGAATTTATCGGTGAAGTTTCCTTTATTGAAGGAGGAAAATATTGTTCAGAATATCATTGATGAAACACCTCTGGAAGACATCATTAAAGATGTTGATAAACTGAGAGGAACAGATAAAATGCTGTTCAGTAACGGAAATTACGAAATCTACTTTACCACTTACGAGGAAATCCCTTCTATTATGAGGGAAATCGGACGCCAGAGAGAGCTTACTTTCCGCGCGGTAGGTGAAGGAAGTAATCTTCCGTTTGACCTTGATGAGTATGATAAGCACTACCATCATCTTTTCCTTTGGGACAATGGTGAGAAAAAACTGGCGGGTGCTTATAGGATGGCATTGGGTAGAGAGGTCATGAAGAAATATGGCATCAAAGGCTTTTATACAAGCTCTTTGTTTGAGTTTGAGCAGGATATTCACCCTTTCTTTAAAAAGGTAATTGAAATGGGCCGTGCTTATATCTGCCAGGAATATCAGCAGAAGCCACTTCCACTCTTCCTTTTATGGAGAGGAATTGTACACGTCTGCCTGAGAAACCCTGATCATAAATTTCTTATGGGTGGTGTGAGTATCTCGAATAAATTCTCGGAATTCTCAAAATCTCTGATGATTGAGTTTATGCGTTCCAATTATTTTGATTCTGCTGTCGCCCAGTATATCACTCCAAGGAATGAATATAAGGTAAAGCTTCGTGACAGGGATAAAAATATTTTCTTTGAGGAAATGGAGTCTGATCTTAATAAACTTGACAAAATCATTGATGATCTTGAACCTGAATTGAGACTCCCTGTTCTGATCAAGAAATACATCAAGCAAAATGCAAAAGTAATTGCATTCAACGTTGACCCTAACTTCAATGATGCGATAGACGGATTGATGTATATCCGAATTAGTGATCTTCCGGAAAACACGATCAAACCGGTATTGGAAGAGATGAGTGAGCAGATCAGAAAGGAGCAGGAAAATAATCCGGCTGATAATCAGTAAGTTTTTAACTTTATTCAAAAAAAGTACGATGAATACTTGCTTTGTATACCAAAACTTACTACTTTTGCATCACTTTAAAACAACGAAGTAATAAACAAAAACATAAATGGTTTCTTAGCTCAGTTGGTAGAGCAATGGATTGAAAATCCATGTGTCCCTGGTTCGATTCCTGGAGAAACCACTTGAAAACCTCTAATTCAGTTTAGAGGTTTTTTTGTTTTTTATATATACCTCTTTTCCTCCCCCATATTGAGTGAACGGGTTTTAAAAATATTCCTGTTCAGCTCATATGCTTTAGATGGATGAGGTTGGTATGTACAGCATTCAGTTCTACCGGAACGTCACTTGCATTACTTCCGTATACGAGACGAATCAGCTTTTCTTCGGGAGGAAGTTTTCCGAAATGAAGTATTTCACTATCATAATAAAACTGTTCTCCATACGCTTCTGCTGTTCCTGCAAGATAATTGTAATGGGTTTCATTATATTGTGCACTATAATTGATATAGCTTTTATTCTGAGTATTTATCCTGAAATCAAATTTCTCTGATGCCAGTGCTTCTTTACATATTTTATTGGCAATGATTCCGGTATTAACAGCCTGATCTTCTCCAAAACTTTGAGTATGGGGAAGCAGCATCCATAAGGTTAAAAAAGGCAGAACAGCATCCTTTGAACCGGTGTGCCATTCTGCCTGATCGTTTAAATTCTGAATAGTATTAAGAAGGCCATGCTCCAAAGTAAGAAGAATTCCCCAGATCTATCTGCTCTGCACTTACCACAAAGCTGATGTACATACTGTTATCATCTACAGCATCGAAATCTACTTCATGCTGAATTACATACCCGTTGTTCCACTTCAGTGTTGTTAGAGTTCCTTCTTCGTGAGATTTATTGAAAGTAATCTCACCTACTGTAGGCTTATATTTTCCATTCAGTAAACTTTCCAGAATGTCTGATTTTTCAGTAGCTTCTACCGTAATTTTGATAAGAGCGTTGGAAGGATCTGATGCTACACGTCCTGAAACGTCTGTAGACCTTGATACGCTGTAGTTAAGCTTTAATAACTTTTGTCCTTCCCCGTTGTTGAATTTTAAAATTCCTCTTGAATTTCTTTCTGCCATGATTTGTAAATTTTAATGGTTAGCATTTTATGATTTTTGTTTTTCTATATCACCAAATATAGATGTAATTACAAAACGTAAATAAGATTTATTATTAAATTTAAAAAAGTGTCGTAATAATACGACTAACAATTGTTAGGTAAATTACATCCTGCAAATCAGGTGTTTGATATTTACCGCTCTTTAAAATTGCAGTATTTTTTTTGTTTGTTTAAGATATTTAAAACAGAGATTAAAATTTCAAAATTCATCAACAAAAGAAAATCTTCTTATAAATAGTAAAGAAGAACTGCAGTTTCAGAATTGAAAATATATGGACAGAAGGACATGAAAAAATAAAAATGAAAAAAATCAGGCGAACAAAACCACTGATGGACAATACATTGGAACTTAAAAGAAGCTATAGCAAAAGATTTCCTCAAAAAAATAAATCAAAAAACTTGCACGATATTATAAAATACTATACTTTTGCATCACTTTAAAACAACGAAGTAATAAACAAAAACATAAATGGTTTCTTAGCTCAGTTGGTAGAGCAATGGATTGAAAATCCATGTGTCCCTGGTTCGATTCCTGGAGAAACCACTTCAAAACCTCTGATTATTCAGAGGTTTTTTTGTTTTACATTCCTACAGAAAAAGTTAAATTACTCATTACCGGTTGGGACAAGCAAAACAACAGATCAGGTACAAAAGTAGTAACCCCTATAAAAATATAAGAAAGTGTCCCTACTGCAGTTCGAATCTACTTGTTTTTCAGATCAATCCCGGTAAATCAATACACTTTATAAAAACACAGTAGTTTTGAAACAAAAAAACGAGCTAAAGCTCGTTTTTTATTAGAGCCTGTTTAAATTTTATTGAGTAATAATTTTATAGCAGATAATTTGGTCATATTTTCGGAGTGTAATCTTCCCCAAAAACTGGATCATTTAAAAATATAGTTTTTAAATTTGGAAGACAATGAAAAACAGTAAATTTTCAGAAGTTCAAATCATCAAGATTCTTTCTGAACAAAATCAAGATAAAACAGTGAATGAGATTTGTCGGGAACACAGCATCAGCCAGCCGACCTTTTACAACTGGAAGAGTAAATATGGCGGTTTGGATGTGCAGCAACTCTCCAAAATGAAGGAACTAGAAAAAGAACTCTCGCAATACAAAAAAACTGTAGCAGAACTTACCCTGGAAAATGTGGTGATGAAAGATGTGATTGCAAAAAAGCTTTAACACCTTCCGACAAGCGGGGACTGGTTGTTTATTCTGGGTCAGAACACAGGATAAGCACTCGGAATGCGTGTAGACTTTTCATCATAACAGTTCTGTATTTTACTATAAAAAGAAGAAAAACAATGAAGATGAAAAGATCCGGGAAGAACTGGTCTTGCTCGCAGAACAGCATCTGAGATGGGGATTCTGGACAATGTATCACCGCTTGAGAAACTTAGGTTTCGGATGGAGTCACAAACGGGTTTACAGAATCTACAAATTGATGAAGCTGAATTTGCGAGGCAAGAAGCGAAAGAAACGGCTTCCGGCAAGAGTAGTTTCTCAACTGGAACAAGTGATCGACTGACGTGGGAAACTTGAAAAAATAAGAGTGGACAATGGTCCTAAGTTTATTGCAGAAAAAAATAAAAGATTGGTGCAGTAGAAATGAAATTATTCTTCATTATATTCAGCCTGGAAAACCTACTCAAAACTCTTTGGTGGAAAGATTTAACAGGACCTTTCGTACGGAATTTTTAGATGTTTATCTTTTTGAGAGCATCAAGCAGATGAGAAATTATTCAGAAATCTGGATGTGGATGTATAATAATGAGCGCACTCACAAATCATTGCAATACCTCACTCCAAGGGATTTTTTATTGAAATATGGAAAACTTGCCCAAGATGAGGGCAACGAGTTTCCAAAATTCCAACAAAATTTTAACAGCGTCAATAATAAATTATTAACCAAAAACTCTACTTTTGAACGTATCTAATTCGGGTGAGATTACACCAGAACCATATTCCTTTCCAACTACTTAAAAAATGTATAAAAAAATACTTATGCAATTGCATAAGTATTTAATAAAATATATTGATATTAAAAATAATTTACAAAGATTTGAAATAACTTGTAGCAGTCATTGAACCTCTTCCCCAGTTAAAATTAACACCCGATCCTGAATTTTGCCACATGCCAAAATAGACAGTAGTTGAATTGGTTTCTGTATAGCCTAATGGTGTATAAACGATGGTTATAGGAGAATTCGTATTATTTATAATATTGTCTACAGCTTTACCCGCCACAGGAAGCCCCTGTGCAGTTGCCGAATTGCCAGCATAGCTCGCAAAAGTAAACTTTCTCGATCCTTGTTCTAACTCCTGGTTAGCTGCTCCATTAGTGGATTTCATCAAGGTAATTCCAGCATAGCTACAATTACCACCACTACCATTTATTCTATAAACCGGAATATTATAATCTATTACAATTAAAGCGTTTGTTTTAGCCGGTATGGTTATGGTAGTTGATAAATTCAAAAATAAAGTGCCACTTGAAGTGGTTGATATAACAGTACTCATTGTAGCTTCATATATGTTATCTAGCCCATATGTTATCTTAGAGAAATTAGGTACATAGCCTAATACTCCATTTTCATCAGATAATATCCTTCTATTAAATCTACTCAACTGGTTAGTTCCCTCAATGTCTATGGGGTTTCTGACTCTTGCATTGCCATTTACATCTAATGTTTCTGTTGGAGTTGGGGTATTAATCCCTACTTGTCCAAATGCGGAACTAAAAATTACTATGGATAGTAATGTTGTAAATTGTTTTTTCATTTTTGTTATATTTTAAGAATAAAACTCGTTTAAACTTTTAATTTCTTGATGAATATGATAGAGAAAGTTAGCTAATGGAGGGTTCTCCAAATAATATTTAATATTTCAAACCTTACTAATAAGGCTTTGAAGCTATCAAACCATGCGTATGCTTTTTCTATTTTGAATCTGTTTTTGTATAATTCTTCATCAAAATATACATCACTCCCCATCATTCTTTGAATTTCTAAAATTGGTTTTAATATTTCCCATAATTTCTCTAATAATTTCCTCACTTTTTACTGCCTTTTTGTTCATAAAGATTTCTATGTCCAAAGATTTCGGGATGGATATGTATCCAGTCAGCCAATTCCTGTACCCGAAGGATATGTCTAAATCCATCTTCATGGGAAATCCAGCACTTAGAGCTTACAAACGAAGAAATATCTACATTAGAAAATGTAATGCTGTACTCATACGGGCTGTACATTGATTCTGAAACTAGCTTCTGTTACAAGGATAAACTCCTCTTCCGGGATGATTCTTCCATAAATTAAAATGAAGACTTGGGTTCATTATGTTTTTTGGTGTTTATTTATATTATTATAACTCTGTAAAAGCTTGTCTTGCTGATCCTAGTCTTACGACGGGCCTTATCAATGAGATTTTTTTACTTTCATATAGATGCAGAGCATATTGATATTTTTCAGTATCTCTTGTTTCGCTCCTTTAGGTCTGCATAAGAGTTTCTTTCTTTTTCTTATTCTTTCTATACCTGCTTTAGTCCTTTCCCTAATAAGATTCCTTTCAAATTCTGCGACAGCTCTTATACTTTAAATATTTATTTTTATTGTAAAGCATCTGCCATACTATTACGTTTAACGGGATAAGGGTAAACATCAGGAAGAAGAAGAGGTTTGTTAAATTGCAGATCACTTTTTAATTTATAATTATTTCCTACAAAATAAGATTTTGCATCCACATCATTATATCCAAGATATTTTAACCATGCTACAGAAATTCCAGCAAATTCATTTTTCGAAATTTCCATTGTCGGACTAAAATGAGTAGCCGTAACAGCAGTGGCAGACCATGCAGGTATTTTTTTTAATAGATCATATTCTAATATATTTGCCCAAAGTGGTGCAGGTACAGTAGTATCAAGCGCTCCTGTTAAAAGTAACGTGGGTACTGCAACAGTAGATCCTATGGCTAAAGGGCCAGGTTCAATAGGTAGCGCACCGATCATTTTTAAATTGGGGTCTATATTCTTCAGTATGTCAGATGGTATACTTGCTGTCAAGAGAGTAGCTTGTCCTCCACCAGAATGACCGGCAATAATCATTTTTGATAAATCAACCTTTCCGAAAAGAGGAGATTGGGGATTATCATTCATTGATTTTGCCATATAAGCGCCATAAAGATGCATTTCCGGCATAGAATTCACAAAATCATTTGAATTTACTACTACAAAGCCATAACTTGCCCATAGTCTCATCATTTGATCATAATTCGCTGTACTCGAAAGGATTCCGCCTACAAAATTTACCACGGGAAGCTTTCCTAAATTCCGAATGTTAGAAGGATAATAAACATAACTGGCAATCGGACCTTTCGTACCATAAGGTAGATTATTACTACATTTAATACTTCCATCTAAGATCCCAACCATTTGCAACAGGGGGATAAACTTACCCACCAGGGTATTACAATCCATTACAACAGCATTCGTACTTACCTGATAGGGTCCTGGTTTTCCATACTGTGCATTAGCCGTACCTTTTGCAGGAAACAGTACAGATTGTACAGAAGGATCAACCATCTGTCCCGTAGACTCATTTTTTTTCATTTCATTGACTTCATCTCTTTGACAAGAGATCAAAGTCAGACATGTAATAAACAATGTCATTAATACATTTTTTTTCATAAGTTTTTTTAATTAAAGATTATGTTGATTGGTAAATAATTCGCCTCTAATTAGAGGTATCCAAATATCATAATCATAATACTTTAAATTACATAAAAAACAACATCATATATACACTATATATACCTCAATTATACCACTTAAATACAAAAAAACAACCTAAAGAGTTACTTGATTCTGAAATTTAATAGATGACAGTAATACCTATTAAAATTCAAAGGATAATTTAAAAAGACTCTCATCCAGTTTACACATTTCATTTTCTGTTCTGACCAATATGATTTGTTTTATATTTCCAGACATTTTTATCTCTGTTCTAAGAAACTTTACAAAAACTAATTCTACCCTCCAAAACGGGCTATCAGATTAAATAAAAATGGCAGTACTATATCAGGAATGCACAGATTATTCATAAGCATCTATAATAAATAGACTATAAGCTTATTATAAATATTTCAGTGTGCTATATTTGATATATCACTGCCGGGATTTTTAAATTAAAGAAAGGAAAATCATCATCAAAGTAATGATTTTCCTTTAGAAAGTTTCACAAGAATTAATTACTTTAATTCCTCTGCTTTTCTATTACGGTTTACTTTAAAAGGATTAAGCCCCAACACTCCCCCTTGCACAAATTGCGTATCCTGTTCCAGTTTATAATTATCACCTACAAAATATGATTTTGCAGAAGGGTCGTTTTCAGCCAGATATTTATACCATGCAACTGTCACTCCAGCAAATTCATTACGGGAAGTCTCCAATAATGGGCTAAAATGTGTTGCCGTTGTTGCCGTAGCAGTCCATGCTGGCTGAAGAAGAGTATCATATTGCCACAATTTATGAACAAAAGGAGGAACTATTACATCCTGCATACCTGCTAAAAATAATGTAGGAACTTTTACTGTTAAACCTATAGCAATTGGGCTTCCCTCAATTGACATTGCCCCTAATATCTTTATTTCAGGATCAATCACTTTAAATGTATTAGCAGATATACTTCCGGTTAAAAGCGTTGCACCACCTCCTGCTGAATGTCCGGAGATCAGTGAACGTGATAAGTCTACTTTGCCATATAACGGAGACTGTTGATTTTTATTCATATTGCTTAATTCCTTGAAGGCAAGTAAATGCATGGTTGGAAGTACATTCGCAAAATCTGAAGACACTATTACAATATATCCGTTACTTGCCCATAGACTTGCCAGTTGGGAGTACATAGCAGTATTGGACACAAGGCTGGCTACGAAATTAACTACAGGCAGCTTATCCATATTCTTAATATTGGTAGGATAATAAATATGTGATGAAAAAACGTCAGTATTTAATCCATAAGGAAAATCATTATTACATTTTATTGAGTTATCAACAACAACACCCAAAGCCCGAACAATAGGGACTATTGTTCCAAAGTAACTGTCACAGTCACCCAAAACGTCATCCGTTGAGACGTCGTAAGGTCCTGATTTCCCAAATTCTGAATTAGCTAAACCCGTAGAAAAAACACTTGATTTTGCATTAAGATTACTTTCACTTTCAGGTTTTGCAGGTAAATTTTCTATTGGTTTTCCACCAAACATGTTTATGTCATTGGGATCAATCAATAACTTCATGTTTTTTTCCATAGTGCTTGATTGTGGTTGAGCTTCTGTATCTGGAGAATCTTCTCGCTGGCAGGAGATTATAAGCAGAAGCGATGCTGCTGCCATTAAGGTAAACTTTTTCATAGTTTTTTTAATTTAAGATTATGTTGATTGATAAATAATTCGCCTCTAATTAGAGATATCCAAATATCGTAATCATCATACTTTAAATCACAAAAAAAACCACACCATACATACACAATAAATACATCAATTATAGTACTTATAAAACTACATAAAAAGCCGGATATCCATCAGGCTAAAAAGGCTTCCAAGAAAATAATAAAGTCTGGAAAACATCTTCTATGGTATAAAATCGTATACACCTTTGAAACCCTTCTCACATATTTATAAACACACACACATCTGCATTTATATTGTGAAATCTATTTTCATTCAAAGTCTTTTCAAATCGCAAACTCAATCGTCAATCCATTCTTAAAACAATATTGTTTCCAGACTAATCAATACTGGCTTTTGATTTTTACATAAAATAATAAACGAAAAAATACACTTATGATGTATATCTGATGTATATTTAATGCGTATACGAAGAACACATTAATGCGTATTTTTTTTGATTATACAACATACAGAAGTATATTTAGACCCATAAAATAAAAAAAATCAAATACCATCTTTATATTGCTTTATCACCAAAGATGTTTTATATATTTATGACAATAAATGATAGTCAATAATTACAATTATTTAAACATTATATAGACAATTTTCACTATCATTTATTGCTACCTCACAAGTGAAAATTAATATGAGTTGTATGAAAAAAAAAGACCTTAAAGAATTATCTAATATCATTCTATTTGCCTTACTGCTTGTTATGGTAACCGATTGCTCCAAAAACAATAAGGATGCTTCAATTGACAAGGCTTTGTTGGATAAGAATGAAAAATTAATGCTGAACGGTAAAAAAGAAGAATCTATAGAATTAAATAAAAAATTAATTAAAATATCAAAAAACAACAAGTATGAAAAAGGGGAAGCATTAGGGTATATCAATCTCGCCACTACTTACAGAACCCTTGGAAAATACAAAGTAAGTTCTTATTATTTAAAGTTGGCTCAGGGCCTGGCTATAAAACTTCAAGATGACTTTATATATACCAAGTTATATTATGAGTACGCATGGGTGAATTCTGCACTGGGTCTGTCAACGACCGGATTAAATTATAATACAAAAGCACTTAAATATGCTTTAAAATTAAATGAAAGAAGTAGTTTATTAGGGGAAATATACGGACAAAGAGCCGGTTTTTTTATAGATAAAAAAAGCGACTCGGCCTTAATCTATTTTCACAAAGGTTTTGATGTAGATCCTTCCGCACTCAATAGTTCTTTAATAGGACGTTTCCATTTAAAAGTGTCTAATAATCTTGATTCAGCAACTTTTTATAATAAAAATGCACTCATACTTCTTAAAAGAAAAGAGTATGGTACTATAAGAGAAGGAATAATATATTCTTTTTATGGAGGTCTTCTTTTGAAAAAAAAAGAGTACTTACCCGCTCTTGAATATTATGAAAAAGCTTCTACGATTTTAAAAAAAACCAAAAGCATCAATATGCTTCCCGAGATCTATCGTAATATCTCGATAATATATAAAAGCATGAATAATAAAAACAAAGAGAATGAATATGCTTTAAAATACACACAGTTAAATGACAATTTAAAAATGGCCGGCAACGAGGCCATAGATATTTCAATAAATAAATATATTGAAAAAGAAAACAATAATGAGTCAACGTCAACTTTTATGTATCTATTAATAAGTAGTATTATTTTTATGATAGCCATTATTTTTTCATTTTTTAAAATCCGAAAAAACAGATTAAAAAAACAAATAAGCCTCTCTCCCCTTGGGCCTGAAGAAAATACTAGCAAGGAAAGGAAAGATGAAATAACCAACGAAAACTTTACAGAACTGATTGATTTGGCAAAATCAAACGACCTTAAACTTATTAACCGATTTCAGGAAATTCATCCGGATCTTTTCCTAAGTCTCTTAAAAATTAACCCACAACTTACAAAGTCAGAATTATCTTTATGTGTTATGATCTGGCTAGGGTTCTCTTCAAAAGAAATAGCCAATTTTACATTTATGCAGCACAGGTCTGTTCATAATAAAACAGGAAGGCTAAGAAAAAAATTAAATATACAACAAGGTCAAAATATTCATAATTTTTTAAAATCAATTTGATTTATTAACCCGTGTTCAATTAACCACTATAGGGTTAATTAACCGGGCTTGAATATATCATGATTGTTTAGAAAATTGTAAGCAAGTATCCTCCCAAGAAATTGTCAATATTTTCTCAATAAAATTCTTACTTTTCAGGAACTTTCCTTCATCCATATTTTCAAGAATGCGGTCATAAAGCTAAAAATCTCTCCCTTATCATTAATAACCGCGTAAAACTTACATTCAAAATACCTCATAACTATTTCCTCTTTAAAAACATTATCATCACTGATTACTTTATCTTTACACACCTATACGGAGGTGGCATCCCCCAAGGACATATCCAAACATTTTCCTACTCAAACATGGTCAAAGATAGCACACAGGCTTCAAATACATTCAGTACATCTTATAACCATCGAACAACTTCTAAATATTTAATAGTCATATAAATACACTATATTTTTTATCCTATTCATTCATCCGAATTTATTAATCGAGTCCGGGTTTTAAATAGTATGTTTTAGTCTGCACTAAATCAATATTGAGAATCTTTATTATATACAAGTGATGTGCAAATAACATATATATGATGTATATATGATGTATAAATAGTGTCATAAAAAAAACTATACATAGCATTGAATTTCAGATATTTGCGAGCAACCAAACACAAACACTATAAAGTTTTTGGGATGACAAAAATTTCATCCTATATCTTAATTAAATCATATTAAGATATACTTCCCAAAGAAGTCCATTATTGTACGATTTCAGGGATCAGACTTTATTAATTAAAATTTATTTTAAAGAAACACAATACAGTTATGAAAAACAAAAATTTAAGTTGCGTAATTATTGTTACAATATTGTCAATAAATATCAATGCACAGATTGGTATCAATACCACAACCCCGGCATCCACATTGGATATAACAGCAAAAAATGCAACAGGTACAACCACCAATGTAGATGGTTTACTGGTACCCCGGGTAGACAGACAGAGAGCCCAAAGTATGGCGGGTGTTCCGGTTTCCACTATGATCTATGTCAATAATATCGGCACAGGAGCGCAGAGCGGTACGGCAGCCAATATAGATACTGTAGGATACTACTATTTCAACGGATCCCTGTGGGTAAAGTTCAATTCTTCTTCAGCTTCCGGCATTAATCTGTACAATTCAGACGGAACCTTAACCGGAAACAGAACCGTCACCCAGGGAAGTAACACCCTTGCTTTTAAGGCGAATTCAGTCAATGCGTTTTCTGTGAATAACGTGATGTCTGTCGATGCCGCCAATAACAGGCTGGGAATAGGGACAAACACACCTCAGGGATTAGTTCATGCTGTTGCGGATAATGCTGGAGGTGGTGCAGAAAATGACTTTTATGTGGATGGATTTGGCAGTTCGAAATCAGCCGCTATCTTCGTAGGTTCAGCCGGAGGAACATTTTCAGCTCCTACGAATCTAACCAATGGAGATGAAATAGGGGGCTATTTTTTCAAACCCAGAATGAA